>Ga0207695_10000043_pt1 | contig 444585 bp, 320 predicted proteins | sample KBSC54metaG_FD_184354 | JGI IMG/M metagenome (GOLD analysis project Ga0207695, IMG submission 184354) | Corn rhizosphere microbial communities from Kellogg Biological Station, Michigan, USA - KBS C5-4 metaG (SPAdes) (version 2) | ecosystem: Host-associated > Plants > Roots > Rhizosphere >...
TCTCACAACACTCGCCAAAGATCAGCTGACTTACCATTTCTGTCCGGTGAGAGGGCTCCGCCCGTAAAGGGCTTACGGGGACGCAACATATTGCTCTGATCATGTCGGAAAATTAAAGAATGCCGGGCCCACTGCAAAATTTTATGGAATATTTACCGTTTTGCATCTCAGTATTAATTAATAGTTATCTTAAGCCCTTGGGAAGCGCTTCCAGCGCTTCGTCTGGGGACGAGAATAACGAAGTCCCCGAACGTTCCCGAGCATCGCGAAGGGAATGAACGAGTGGATGAACAGTGTTTATTCAGGAAGTTTCCCCCAACAATGTTGGGGGGCGAAGTTCTCAACAATTAGCCTTGAAGAAAGACCCTTATCAACATATAACCGATCAGGAACTGCTCGAACGCTGGTACTCCGACCGCAACAACGAATGGCTGGGGATCATCCTACAACGATACACCCTGCTCCTGTTGGGCGTATGCATGAAGTACATGAAGGACGAAGAAGAGGCCCGGGACTGCGTCCAGCAGATATTTGTCAAGGTCATCACCGAACTCGCCAAATACCGGGTCGAATACTTCAAGTCCTGGATCTATACCATCGCCCGTAACCACTGCCTGATGCGCCTGAGAGACCAGCACGGCCACGCCGCCGAACTCTCCGACTCGATGCTGGCAGCCTGGGACGAAGAGCCCGGCCTCAACACCCACCAGAAGAAAGAGCAGATGCTCGGCTGGATGGGGGAATGCCTCGAAGAATTAGGAAAAGAGCAAAAACTCTGTGTAACTTTGTTCTACCTCGACAAGAGATCATATCAGGAAATAGCTTCCAGCACCGGCTTTACCCTGATGCAGGTCAAAAGTTATATACAGAACGGCAAAAGAAACCTGCGGCTGCTGCTGGAAAAAAAGGCTAAATCATGAACAAAGATCTGTTGAACATATTATCCAATAGCAACAAGGACATCGACAACCAGCAGTTGATGGACTACCTCAGCGGCAAGCTCTCCGACGAGCAGATGCACGAGATAGAACGCTCAATGGCCGACAGCGAATTCCTCAACGACGCCGTGGAAGGCCTCCAGCGCATCCGCAACAAAAAGAACATGCAGTCTTATGTCGACGAGCTCAACGCCGCCATGCAAAAAAGCCTTGCGAAAAAGAAACAGCGTCGCCTCAAACGCCGCCTCAAGGAAGAGCCCTGGGGCCTGCTGGCAGTCGTCATCGTCATCCTGCTCTGCATCGTAGGCTATGTAGTGATTCGAAAGTTTTTGGTACATTAGCGCCATGCGCTTAATCAGACCGGCGGCCGTACTGGCTCTAGCCCTAATCCTCCAAACCGCTACTGCTCAGAGAGTTAGCTATATCGTTTCTTTCCCCAACCTCGTCCACCACGAGGCAAAGATCGACCTCGTCGTCAGCGACATCACCGTCCGGACCGCCACATTCCGGATGAGCCGCTCCTCCCCCGGTCGCTACGCTACCCACGAATTCGGCAAGAACGTCTATGACGTCAGGGCCTTCGACCAGAACGGCAAGCCCCTCAACATCGTCCGCACCGACGGCGACGTCTACGAAGTCTCCCGCCACAACGGCTACATCCGGGTCCAGTATACACTATACGGCAACTATGCCGACGGCACTTACGTCGGCCTCGACGCCGACGGCGTACACCTGAATATGCCCGGCGCTTTTATGTGGATGAAAGGCGTGGACAATACGCCCATCACCATCCACTTCAACGTTCCGGAAGAATGGCGCTGGACCATCGCCACCCAGCTGCAGCCAACGGGCGACCCGCTGACCTTCCAGGCCCGCAACCTGCAATACTTTATGGACTGTCCCACCAAGATCGGACCGCTGCGGTACCGGAAATGGGAGGTGAAGAACCCCGACGGAAAGAGCTACGCCTTTAGCATCGCCCTCGACGGCGGAGGCGACGACAGCACATTCACGGTCTTCGGCGAGAAGGTCCAGCGCATCGTCCGCCAGGCCCAGGCCGTCTTCGGCGAAACACCGGCATACGACTATGGCTCCTATACCTTTTTGGCCAGCATCAACCCCTACGTACACGGCGACGGGATGGAACATCGTAATTCCACCATGATCTCCAACGCCGGGAATTTCAATGGCAACGAACGGATCCTGAATACGTTCGCGCACGAGTTCTTCCACTGCTGGAATGTCAAACGCATCCGCCCCCGCACCCTCGAACCGTTCAATTTCGAGAAGAGCGATATGAGCCGCGAACTCTGGTTCGCCGAAGGCTTCACCCAGTACTACGGAGGACTCCTCGTGCTGCGTTCCGGCATTGGCAAAGACACCGACTTCGTCAAGCAGTCGCTGGCAGGGCTGATCAACCTCAAGATGAACACTCCCGGCGCCCGTCTCTACTCCCCCGTGGAAGCCAGCGAAGAGGCGGTCTTTACGGACGCCGGCGTCGCCGTGGACAAGACAAATTTCAACAATATCTTCAGCAGCTATTATCCTTACGGCGCGGCGATCGCCCTTGCGCTCGAGCTCGAGCTGCGCAGCCGCTACCATAAGACGCTGGACGACCTGATGCAGGCCGCCTGGAAGAAATTCGGCAAACCCGAGGTCCCCTATACGGTCACCGGTCTCCAGGACCTGCTGGCCAGCGTCACAGGGGACAAAAAATTCGCTGAAACCTTCTTCGAAAAATATGTCAACGGACACGATCCCATCGACTACAACACCCTGCTCGGGCCCGCCGGCTTCCTCCTGAAAAAGGCGGAAGAAGGAAAGGCATACATTGGAAGTTTCCGCTTCTCCGAAAAAGAGGGCCTGATCATCGAAAGCAACACCACCCGCGGAACCCCTATCTATGACGCAGGCCTCGATGTCGATGACAAGCTGCTCGCCATCGACAACCAGGACACCCGCACTTTCACCGACCTGAAAGCCGTCCTCGCCAAATTAAAGCCCGGCGCGACAGTCGCCATCCGCTGGATCCACCGGGGGGAAGAGAAGAAAGGCACGATCACCCTGGGGGAAATTCCGGATGTCACCATTGAGACCTTCGAACAGGCCGGCCGGCCGATAACGCCGGAGATCGTCCAATTCAGAAAAAGCTGGCTCGGACCAAAATGATCCGCAGGGCACGACATACCGACTGGCCGGCCATCAGCCGGCTCCTCGACCAGCTGGAATATCCGGGCACAGAAGCCTTCCTGCCCGACAAGTTCGGACGCATGCTGGAAGACCCGGCTGAGACCGTATTGGTATGGGACTCCGACCCCAGCCCATCTGACACCACCCCGTCCGCCCCCAGTCAGTCCGACCCCAGGTCATCCGATACCAGGTCATTCGATACCAGTCCCTCCAGGATCCTGGGCCTTTTATCCCTGCACATTATCCCCCAGATCGCCCTCGCCGGCGACTTCGCCCGCATCAGCTATTTCGCCGTCGACACAACAGCCCGGAGCAAGGGCATCGGCCTCCAGATGGAAGAATACGCCACGCAGCTGGCCCGGGAAAAGGGCTGCGAGCTCATCGAGGTCCACTGCCATACCCGTCGCACAAGGGCACACGAATTTTATGCCCGCCAGGGCTACATAGAGTCGCCTAAATACCTGATCAAGAGGCTAAAATAACCTCAAACACGGCACGGCAATTGCGGCCTCTCCAGTATATTAAATTGATACTGTTATGACTACCTTGCAACAAATCAGAACCTGGAGTGCGACGCACCATCCGCGTTGGCTGGTCATCGTACGTATCGCACTTGGCCTATTCCTCCTCTCCAAAGGCATTACTTTCATGCGCGACACTCAGCTATTAGAAAGGCTCATTTATGGTGGACAAAGCCTCACAGAGAATACTACGCACTGGCTGCCCATCTTTATCACCTGGATCAACCTGCTGGGCGGCTTTATGATCATTATTGGCCTGATGACAAGATTCATGGCGCTTATCCAAATCCCCATTCTTATCGGCGCTATCGTATTTAATGGCCAAAGAGGAAGTTTGGCGCCCGAATCCGAGCTTGGCTTCGCAATCGTAACCCTTCTGCTGGTGATTTTCTTTCTCATCGAGGGCAGCGGCCCCCTCTCCCTCGACGCTTATTTCCAAAACAACCGCAACCGCGGCTCCCAGGGTCGAAATCTGCCCTAAAAAAATCCCGCTGCCCTATAGACAGCGGGATTGAATTTCTTACATCCCCCGCTACGCCCCGCAAGCGGGGCTATCGGGAACCTTCCAGTCGGTTCCTACTGATACTGTATATATATCGGACTGGGCTTCTGCGACAGCACTTCCTTAGGAGTCAGCATGCGGCTCTTGGGCTTGCGGATATCGTTCTTGTAGAACAGCTTAAAGCCGGTGAACTGCACGGGCTCGTTCGAGATATAAGCCTTATAGCTATCGTATTTCAGCGTCGGCTCGCCCCAGCCATCCATATCCATCACGATCTGCACCTCAGGACGCGTCTTAATGGACTTATAGTTGGTGATCATCGGCCTGGTGAAACGATGTACGACCAGTATCTTGGGCGGCAGACCATTCGTCTTCGCCAGGTTCGCCAGGTAGTTCGATACGAAGTTGACGTCCGATGCATCCATGGTTCCGATGACCGTTCCCGGCCGCTTCCCCGTCTTCATCGAGAACTCGGGGTCGATACCCAGATGAACATTGGGCATCTTCAGGTATTTCTCCAGCAGAGGTATCTCGGCTTCTACATTGCTAAAACCTACCTGTACGTCAAGAAAGACCAGCGCGTTGATGCGGGATGCTATATGCAGGATGGAGTCGATCTGCTTGAAGGGCATCCGCAGCCGGTACTTCCCGTCCTTGCCCGGCGCACCCTGTGCCGTCACAGCGATATAGTGCAGGGCGGGGATCACCGGAGTAGCGGTATCCGCCTCCTGCCACTTCTTAAGCTCCACCTTTAACCTCCGCAGCATCTCATCCGGCGGAAACTCACCCAGCACCCCCATATTCTTCGAATAAAGATTACCATAGTAGGCAACGATCCTATTGAAGGGAAGGACCGCCCCCCCATTCGGATAGGACGCCTTCGCCGGCCACCGGCCCGACGAATCGCCGTTGGCCAGGAAATGCAGCTTCTTGTTGTAGGCGGCGGTGTCGAGCGGACCAGTGCTAACAACCGGCGCGGGAACAGAATCTTTCGGCGCCGCAGCCGGCTTGGCCGCCGCCGCAGAGTCTCCTTTTTTGGATTCCTGCGAACTGGAGTTATTGCAGGCGCTGATGACGACCAGCCCACAGACGCCCGCTACGCAGGCAGCCCTGAAAGCCTTGTAAGAACTACGAATACCAGATTTGATTGGGGAACTATCTTTCTGCACCATGTTGGGTTTTGCCGTGAATTTTTTAAAGTTTGGCAAAGTTAACGGAAAACGAACCCATGCACTTTTTATTTTATAACAAAAACATAAAAAATGTGGATATCACGCAGTCCTTTTCTACATGCAAACCCCCAAAAATAATCTTTCCCCCTTCTTCCCCAAACCCACTTCCCGCCTGCCTTCCCCGCCACACCCATTCCACCGCGGTGTCCCGGGATACGTTTTACATCCCGTCACTTTCCGTTAGTTGCTCTCTCCCATTCCTTCTCTATTCTCTCCATGTCTTAAAAAATATTAGTCTACAAATTTTGTAGACTAATAAAATCGGGCTATTTTGCACCAGCATTCAACGCTAACCGATGATAATACTCCTTCTGATCAAACTGATCCATACACTGAGAACGCGCCAACACGAGTTACGTGGCCGAGAGGACAGGCGGAGGTCCGCAAGACCTTTTACGAGGGTTCGACTCCTTCCGTAACTGCCTTATTGTTTTTATGGCAACAATGGTTAGACCTTAGCCGGGTGGTGTTTCTACACTACCCTTTTTTTCCTGACCCTTCCTATTTTCCCCCCATCCTGTCCCCATTATATATCCGCTTCACCGGCATCCGCTCCACCTTCGCCACACCCGGAACCAGGCACACCATCCCGTCGGGCTTCATCACCCGCACCGAATCCATTCCCCCAGCCGCAACCAAAGGCACGTGCCCAATGATGCGGGGCCCGCCCAAATTACATACGATCCTATCTCGTCCGGAGGGCCAGGAGACCCTCGTCCGAAGGACTATCTCCAATGCTTGAACGCATTGATCAATCCATTCGTGGACGAATCATGCGACTTGATCTCATCATTATTCTGCAGCTCCGGCAGGATCTTACCCGCCAGCTGCTTGCCCAGCTCCACCCCCCACTGGTCGAACGTAAAGATATCCCAGATCACTCCCTGGACAAAGATCTTATGCTCATAGAGCGCGATCAGCTCGCCCAGCGTAAAAGGGGTGATCTCTTTGACGAGGAAGGAATTGGTCGGCCTGTTGCCGCTGAACAGCTTGTACGGGATCAGCGCCGTCGGAACATTCTCCGCCTCCAGCTCTTCCCGGGTCTTCCCATTCATCAGCGCCTGGGTCTGGGCGAAGAAATTGGAAAGCAGCTTGACGTGGTGGTCGCCGATCGGGTTATGGCTGATGGCCGGAGCGATAAAATCGCAGGGGATAATGACGGTCCCCTGGTGGATCAGCTGGTAGAAAGCATGCTGCCCGTTAGTCCCGGGCTCACCCCATACCACCGGACCCGTAGACCAGCTGACCTGGTTGCCGCTGCGGTCCACGCTCTTTCCGTTGCTCTCCATATTCCCCTGCTGGAAATACGCGGCGAAACGGTGCATGTATTGATCGTAAGGCAGAATGGCCTCCGTCTGCGTTCCGAAGAAATTGGTATACCAAAGCCCGACCAGCGCCATCGTGACCGGGATATTCTTTTCAAAAGCCGTAGTCCGGAAATGAACGTCCGCCTGGTGCGCGCCCTTCAGCAGCGATTCAAAATTGTCGTATCCGATCGTCAGCACGATCGAAAGACCGATAGCGCTCCACAGGGAATAACGGCCGCCGACCCAGTCCCAGAACTCGAACATATTGACCTTGTCGATACCGAATTTGACCACTTCTTTCTCATTGGTAGACAATGCCACAAAGTGCTTGGCGACCTGGCTCTCGTCCCTGGCCGATTCGAGGAACCAGCTGCGCGCCGTATGGGCGTTGGTCATCGTCTCCTGCGTGGTAAAGGTCTTGGACGCGATCAGGAAAAGCGTTTCCTCCGGCGTCACCTTCTTCAGGGTCTCCACGATCTGCGTACCGTCGACATTGCTCACAAAATATGCCTGTATCCCCGCTACCCAGTAGGGCCGCAGCGCTTCAGTCACCATCACCGGGCCCAGGTCGCTACCGCCAATGCCTATGTTCACGATATATTTTATCTTCTTTCCCGTATATCCCTTCCATTCCCCGCTATGGACCCGGTTGGCAAACGACTTCATCTGCGCCAGAACCCTTAACACGTCCGGCATCACGTCCTTCCCATCGCTATATACCGGGGTACCCGACAGATTCCTCAGCGCCGTGTGCAGCACGCTGCGGTTCTCTGTCTGGTTGATCTTCTCGCCGGTGAACATGGCTTCGATAGCCTCCTTCACCTTGCTCTCCTCCGCCAGCTGACGCAGCAGCCCCAACGTCTTGTCGGACACCAGGTTCTTGGAATAGTCGAAGAGGATATCATCCAGCTGCAGCGAATACCGCGAGAACCGCTGCGCATCGGCCGCAAACAGGGAGCGCATATGAGTTCCCTTTATCTCGGTATTATAGTGATCTTGCAGTTGTTGCCAGGCTTTTGTTTCTTTGGGAGCTACTTTCGGGAACATAAAAAGGTATTTTGGTTAAAGGTAACAAAACGTATTAGACTATAGTTCGGCGGACCGCTCACTTCGACCACCTGCCGATGATATCGACAACTTTATCCGTCATTTCTGACGACACATCCAGGTGGGTAACGAACCGGATCTGATTGGCCGAGATCGGAATGGCCAGGACACCCTGCCCTTTCAGGTACTGGGTCATCTCCTTCGTACACATATCGGCTTCTGTTTCGAATATGATAATATTGGTTTCTACCGGCATGACGCTCTTCACAAAATCCTTTTTCTCCAGGGCGTCCGCGATCCGTCGGGCGTGCAGATGGTCTTCGGCTAATCGCTCCATATTGTTCTCCAGCGCATAGATACCGGCCGCAGCCATAAAACCCGCCTGTCGCATCCCTCCCCCTAAGACCTTTCTTATCCTTCTGGCCTTCCGGATAAATGCAGCAGGACCGATAAGGATGCTGCCGATCGGACAGCCCATCCCCTTGTTCAGGCAGACGGAAATGCTGTCAAAAACCCCTCCATACTCGGCCGCGCTGTGCCCCGTAGCCACCAGCGCATTGAAAAGCCGCGCCCCGTCCAGGTGAAGCTTCAGCTGGTTGTCGGTGCAAACCTGCCGGATCTTCTTCATTTCTTCCAGGTCATAGCAGCTGCCCCCGCCCCTGTTGCACGTATTTTCCAGCGCGACCAGGGAGGTACGGGCCCGGTGTACATCGTCCGGATTGATGGCCAGGGACACCTGTCCTGCGGTGATCCGGCCGCGGTCTCCCTCCAAAGCCCTCACCTGGGATCCCGAATTAAAAGCGATCCCTCCTCCTTCATAAATATATACATGGGCATTCTTCTCGCAGATAACCTCATCCCCCGGTTGGGTGTGGCATTTTATGGCGATCTGGTTGGACATCGTGCCGCTGGGACAATAAAGCGCCGCTTCCATACCAAAAAGCCGGGCGGCCATCGCCTCCAGGCGATTGACGGAAGGGTCTTCCCCAAAAACATCGTCTCCGACCGGCGCCTTCATCATAGCGTCCAGCATAGCAGGCGTGGGGCGGGTGACAGTATCAGAACGAAGGTCTATCAACATAATCAGCAATTGAGCTCGCAATTTAAGGATAAGCCCCCTATTCCTCCCTCACACACAAAAAAAAGAGGCACCCTGCCCAGGGAGCCTCCATCTGCTACGAAAGGCTGACGCCATCAAGCCGAAATTCCGGCCTAGGACATCGCCTCCTCCTTAACATGGTTGCCTTTCGCCTTAGCGGCTCTGATCAGATTGAGCACGCGTTCGCGAACGTCTTCCCGCATTCCGTCAGTCTCTTTCTCAAAGATCTCTCTCAGCTCATCCAGCTCATCAAGCGTCATCCCCCTCAACCGTCTTAGTTTGCGTTTAAAGGAATCTGCTGTATCTGCAATGCGCTGACGGGTTTCCGCACCCTCCGCAGGCGCAACAAGAACACCAAGAGCTACCCCGGCAGCCAGACCAGCCAACGTACCGATGAGAATATTCTTTAGACTCATGACAATAAATTTAAAGTGAAGAAATCGTTGATGTAAGGTATATATTTTCAAGAACAATGCCGGAAAACGTTAAAGAAGATCAAGCGTCGTTACCCCCCGCGAGCCACCAAAACCGTGCAAAATTCTCCACATTTCCGACACTCCCGGCCTTCCACATCCTCGGCGCTCCGAGATCCCAAGCCCCCGCCATCGACAACCACCAAAAGCCAATTCATCCTCCTACCCGAACCCGCCCAAACCCTGTCCCCCGGTCCCTATCCGTCGGCAATTCTACAATTCCAGACTAAACAAGGTGAATATCTGAGAGTTGCGAGTCACTAAATTTTCGTAAATTTGCGCCCTATGACACAAGAACAGATTAAGAATATGAGGGACCGCGTAGCCGTCCTGAGGAGGTTTCTTTGACGTCGACAACCGTCAATTTAAGATCAACGAAGAAAAACAGCTGTCGCTGAGCCCCGGTTTCTGGGACGACAACAAAAGAGCGACGGAAATTCTTAAAAACATCAAGCTCAACGAGTACTGGGTCAAACTCTACGAATCCGTAGAGTCCGCCGTTGAAGACTTTGCCGTCCTCTTCGACTTCTGGAAGGCCGGCGAAGCCTCCGAAGAAGAGACCCGCGAAGCCTACGCAAAGGCCCTCGGCCAGATCGAAGAAACCGAGTTCAAGAGCACCCTCAACCAGCCCGAAGACGAGCTGCCCGCCGTCATGCAGATCAACTCCGGCGCCGGCGGAACAGAAAGCCAGGACTGGGCCGAGATGCTCCTGCGTATGTACCGCATGTACGGGGAAAAACAGGGCTGGTCGGTCACCGAGCTCGACCTCCAGGACGGAGAAGGCGCCGGCATCAAAAGCGCTACCCTCCAGTTCGACGGTCCCTTCTCCTACGGCTTCCTGAAAGCGGAGAGCGGTGTTCACCGCCTGGTGCGCATCTCGCCCTTCGACTCCAACGCGCGAAGACACACTTCCTTTGCCTCGGTCTTCGTCTATCCCCTGGTGGACGACAGCATCGAGATCGAAGTGAGCCCCGCGGACCTGGAATGGGAATTCTACCGCAGCGGTGGCAAGGGCGGCCAGAACGTCAACAAGGTCGAGACCGCCGTCCGGCTAAAGCACATCCCCAGCGGCATCATCGTCGAATGCCAGCAGGCACGTACCCAGGGGGAAAACAGGGAAAAAGCACTCAAGATGCTCAAAAGCCGGCTCTACGAGGAGGAGCTGAGGAGACGCGAAGAGCTCAAGAACGCCACCAACTCGACCAAGAAGAAGATCGAATGGGGCTCCCAGATCCGGTCCTATGTCTTCCATCCCTATAAAATGATCAAGGACCACCGCACCGATTATGAAGTAGGCAATGTCCAGCCGGTAATGGATGGAGAGCTGGACGGCTTTATAAAGGCCTATCTAATGAGCGAAAAAGAAACAACAACACCATGAGTCTAGGATACTTCAACTACCCGGCGCCGGCTAACGAGCCGGTACTGAACTACGGCCCCGGCAGCAAGGAAAAAGCAGCGCTGAAAGCCGCACTGAAAGAGCTGAAAAGCGTGACGCACGATATCCCCATGTTCATCGGGGACCAGGAAGTGCGTACCGGAAAAAAAATAGCGCTCCGCCCGCCCCACGAAATAGCCCATACCCTGGGCCACTTCCATGAAGGCGACGAATCGCACGTAGAGCAGGCGATACAAGCAGCTTTGCAAGCCAAAAGCAAATGGGCCTCCCTCAGCTGGGAGAACCGCGCCGCCATCTTCCTGAAAGCGGCCGACCTCATCGCCACGAAATACCGGCCGTACATGAACGGTACTACGATGCTCGGCCAGAGCAAGAATGCCTTCCAGGCCGAGATCGACAGCGCCTGCGAGATCATCGACTTCCTCCGCTGGAATGTCCACTTCCTCAGCGAGATCTATCGCCAGCAGCCCGTCAGCGGCCCGGGCGTCCACAACCGCCTCGAATACCGCCCGCTGGAAGGCTTCGTCCTGGCCATTACGCCGTTCAATTTCACGGCCATCGGCGGCAACCTCCCTACCTCGGCCGCGCTCTGCGGGAACACCGTCATCTGGAAACCCGCCTACACCCAGGTCTTCTCGGCGCAGATGTTCATGCGCATCCTGAAAGAGGCCGGCCTGCCCGACGGCGTCATCAATCTCATCTATGTCGACGGCCCCATACTGGGCAAGGTCTGTTTTGGTCACAAAGACTTCGCCGGAATACACTTCACCGGTAGCACCGCCGCCTTCAACCATATCTATAAGACCATCGGCGAGAACATCAGCAACTATCGTACATACCCCCGTATCGTCGGTGAAACAGGTGGAAAGGACTTTGTCCTCGCCCACGAAAGCGCCGACCCCGACGTCGTCGCTACCGCCCTCCTCCGCGGCGCCTTTGAATACCAGGGACAGAAATGCTCTGCGGCCTCACGCGCCTATATCCCCGCAAACCTGGCGGATATAGTCAAGGCAAAGCTCAAAGAAGGAATAAAAAGCTTTAAGATGGGCTCGGTCGAAGACTTCTCCAACTTCATCAACGCCGTCATTGACGAACGCAGCTTTACCAAGATCCAGTCCTATATCGAAAAAGCAAAACAGGACCCCAAAGCCGAGATCATCGCCGGCGGTGGCTGCGACAAGACAAAAGGCTATTTCATCGAGCCTACTGTCATCGAAGCCAAAGATCCCAGGTTCGTGACGATGTGCGAGGAGATCTTTGGACCGGTGCTGACCATCTATGTATACCAGCCCGCCGAATACGAAAAGACACTCGAGCTGATCGACACGACCTCGCCCTACGCCCTCACCGGCTCTATTATCTCGAAGGACAGACAGGCCGTCGAGCTGGCGACCGAACGGTTGCGCAATGCGGCTGGAAATTTCTATATCAATGACAAGCCCACCGGCGCCGTAGTAGGCCAGCAACCCTTCGGCGGAGCCCGGGCATCCGGAACCAACGACAAGGCAGGCTCCATCATGAACCTCTATCGCTGGCTCAGCGCACGAACGATAAAAGAAACCTTCGTTCCCCCCACCGACTACAGATATCCCTTCCTCGCAGAAGAATAAAGAAAAAAAATCCCAGCTTGTGCTGGGATTTTTCTTGCACTTACTTCATTTTTATCATCAGCAGCGTATCCGCCTCCTTCGCGCGTCCACCGGTATTCTGGGTATTGGCGTAGTTATAGGTCGCCGTGATCAGCAGCGAGTCGGCCGTCAACTTCGATATCAGGCTGGTGTCGTTGCCATCCCTTGGGGTAGTCACGATAAGCTGCTTACCCGACAGGTAATAGTTCACCGTGTCATATTCCGGCCCGTAGGCCGGTTCATTGTAATACGAATAGATCTTCCCACCAGCAAAATTGGAATAGTCATCCTTGCTTATCAGCTCAGCAGTGCTGTCGAGGAATGCCCCCGAAGAAGAATAGTAATAGGCGACATTGCGGACCGGGTGCCACTTCCCAAGTATCAGGACCGAGTCGGCCGCCTGAGAGTTGGGGTTGGGGTTGGAGTCAGAACTGCTCTTTTTACAAGCGGCGAACAAAAGAATAGCTACAGCGGAAAAGATCGTAAGTCTACGGATCATAGGTCTTTCATTTAAGAGTTAAAGGATAATTTGACGTGCAATGATATAAAACATATTTCAAACTGCGCATAGCCATTACCTTTATATCGCAAAAAATACATCACATTATACAATTATAATCATCACAACAATCTGACAATCATCATGTAAATACAGTATTTGCGTACTTTTTTGGCATCCGCACAATAAAAAACCTGCACTTTCGTAGGGTACAATATTTGAATGCCCCTATTATATTTGCGGCCGAAGAGTAACACTCAAACTACGCAGTATGAAAAAGTTAGCACTGGTATTTCTGGCCGGCATTTCTTTCGCAACGGCAGACGCGCAATTTCAGTTCGGCGCCAAAGGCGGCCTCAACTTCGCAACGATCTCCGGCTCGGATGCCGGCGACGCAAGCACCCGCGTCAACGTCAACTTAGGCGTATACGCCAGACTCCCGCTGGCAGAGAAGATCAGCCTCCAGCCCGAGCTGGTCTATTCCAACCAGGGAGCGTCCTTCAACAACGGCGCCGTCGCCTACAACTACATTAACATTCCCATTCTCCTGAGATACTACGCCGGCTCCGGTTTTTCGATCTTCACGGGTCCACAGGTCGGCTTCCTCGTCGGCGCACACTATAAGCAGAACGGGAACAGCCTCAACGTCAAAAACCTTTATAACTCCGGAGACTTCGCATGGGCCGTCGGCATGGCATACAAGATCCCCGCGACCAAATTAGGCATCGATGCCCGCTACAACTTCGGCATCGCCAACATCGAAGACAGACAGAAAACAGGTTCGACCGGCTCTATCCGCAATAGCGTGTTCCAGCTCGGTGTAACTTATACACTATTCAGTACCGGTAGATAATTAATCCTTTTAATCTTAATAACCCCTTGGTTAAAAATACCCGTTTCGTGGTATTGTATAAACTCTAACATGCGCATAGTTTTGCGCCCATTAACTCACAAAATCTCTATTATGAAAAAGTTCGCTGTCATCTTAACTGTTATTGGTGCTTCTGTTTTCAGTACACAGGTTAACGCTCAGTCAAAATCTTCTTCCGGCGATTTCACCTTTGCCGGTGGTATCAACGTAGGTCTTCCTGTAGGCGACATCCACAACATCGCCTCGTTTGTCCTCGGCGCCAAGCTCCAGGGCGAGCTGAAGTTGGCTGAGAACTTCACCGGCGTTGCAACGACCGGCTATAGCCATTACTTCGGGAAAAGCCTCGACAACGGCTTCGGCGGCACGGTCAAGATCAACGGCGGTGAAGTGCCCATCCTCGTCGGCCCCCGCTTCTACCCCAGCGAGAATTTCTTCGTCGGCGCACAGATCGGCGTGGGCTTCCTCACCGGCGACTACAACGGCACAGGTTTCGCTTACGCACCCCAGATCGGCTACAATGCTGACAACTTCCAGGCGATCCTCGCTTACGACGCCGTCAGCAAGAATGGCACTGTCGCCAACATCGGCCTGACCTTCCTCTACAAATTCGGCGGCGGCAAATAGTCCGCGCCATCAAAACAATAAAAAAATACGGTCGAAGGGACCGTATTCCCCGGCAAATTTATTTGCCGGACATAATGGAAAAAATGACGCCTACTTTTATTTTTTAGGCGTCATTTTTTTTATCCTATTTTTAGGACATGAAGACGATCCTGAACGAACAGCAGCTCGAGATCACGATACAGCGCCTCACCCACCAGCTACTGGAGAACCACCTCAACCTGGAAAATACTGTCCTCATCGGCATCCAGCCGAGAGGCATCTATTTCTCGGACCGGATCATCCAGCACCTCAAAACACTGGTAAACCCTTCCCATATCCGCTACGGGAAGTTAGACATCACTTTCTACCGCGACGATGTCCGCACCGGCCTGCACGAACTCAACCAGACGGATATACCCTTCTCCATCGAGAACAGCCAGGTCATCCTGGTCGACGACGTACTCTGGACCGGCAGAACCATCCGCGCCGCCCTCGACGCCCTCCTGGACTTCGGCCGACCAGCCAAGGTCGAGCTCTGCGTCCTCATCGACCGCCGCTTTAGCCGCCAGCTGCCCATCCAGGCCGACTACATCGGAAAATCCATCGACTCCATCATTACCCAGAAGGTAAAAGTATACTGGAAAGAAAAAGACGGTAAGGACGAAGTGACTTTATTATAAAAAATACCCTAATTTCGCGTTCTAATGCAACTGAGTACCAAACATCTTCTAGGCATTAGAGATCTCCAACCGGGTGATATCCAACTCATTTTAGATACGGCCACACAGTTTAAGGAAGTTTTGCAGCGCCCCATTAAAAAGGTGCCTACACTACGGGATGTAACCATCGTCAACCTCTTTTACGAGAACTCCACGAGGACCCGCATCTCCTTCGAGCTGGCAGAGAAAAGGCTGTCCGCCGACACGATCAACTTCACCGCCAGCGGCTCCTCCGCCGCAAAAGGCGAGACCCTGCTGGACACGGTCAATAATATCCTTTCGATGAAAGTGGACATGGTGGTCATGCGGCACAGCGCCAGCGGAGCACCCCACTTCCTGTCCAAACACATCCCCGCCGCCATCGTCAACGCCGGCGACGGCATCAACGAACACCCTACCCAGGCCCTGCTCGACGCCTTCTCCATCCGCGAGCGGCTCGGCGGACTCACCGGAAAAAAGATCGCCATCATCGGCGACATCATGCACAGCCGCGTAGCCCTGAGCAATATCTATCTTCTGAAGAAAATGGGCGCCGAAGTGACCCTCGCAGGCCCCCCTACCCTGATCCCCGTGCATATCCGCGAAGCCTTCGACGTACGGGTAGAATACAACCTGCGAAAAGCCCTCGAATGGTGCGACGTCGCCAACGTCCTCCGCATACAGCTCGAACGGCAGAACCAGCCCCTCTTCTCCTCGTTGAGAGAATACAGCCTGGCCTATGGCATCAACCGACGCCTGCTTGACAGCCTTGGCAAAGAGATCGTCATCATGCACCCGGGACCGATCAACCGGGGCGTTGAGCTGGATAGCGACGCCGCAGACAGCAAACAATCGATTATATTACACCAGGTGGAAAACGGTGTAGCCGTGAGAATGGCAGTGCTTTATCTGTTAGCCGGAGGCGCCAGCAGATCGGCTCAATAACCATTTTATTAATAATATTATGCAACGTATCGGCCTCTTTCCCGGCACCTTCGACCCGATAACCATCGGCCACCAGGACATCATCGACCGTAGCCTGCCCCTCTTCGACAAGCTCTTCATCGGCATCGGACGAAACATGAACAAGGAACCCATGTTCTCCGAAGACCAGCGCCTGCAATGGATCAGAGAGATATACAAGGACAACCCCAAGGTTGACGCTGTCGTCTACGAAGGCCTGACGATACGCTGCTGCCAGCAGGTCGGGGCCAATTTCATCCTCCGCGGCATCCGCTATGTCAACGACTTCGAATACGAGAAGGCGATCGCCGACATGAACCGAAGCCTCGACCCCAATATTGAAACGGTGTTCCTGACCTGTCTCCCCCAGTATACCTCAGTAGCCTCCACCCTGGTCCGGGACGTATTGAAGAACGGCGGCGACGTGCTCCAATTCCTTCCTGACGTCGTAGCCCGCGCACTCAACCAGCACGGCCACCCCGGCCCGTCTAAAAAACGCTAACATGGCAATCTGGTTCAATCCCGCTATAACCATACAAGACCTTCATTTCCTGGCGAAGGACACCATGGGTGAATACATCGGCATCGAGCTCACCGAGATAGGCGACAACTACCTCAAAGCTCGCATGCCCGTCGACAACCGCACCCGCCAGCCCTATGGCCTCCTGCATGGCGGCGCCTCGGCAGCCCTGGCCGAAACCCTCGGCAGCGTGGCATCAGCCCTCGTCATCGACCAGTCCCAATTCGACTGCGTCGGCCTCGAGATCAACGCCAACCATATTCGCGGTGTACGACAAGGATATGTGTTCGGGACAGCAATACCCCTGCACATCGGCAGAAGCACGCACGTGTGGGATATAAAGATCTACGACGACGGGGAAAAGCTGGTCTGCGTCAGCAGGCTCACAGTAGCCATCATCAGAAAGCAGCGGTGATCACATCCGATATGGAAGGATAGGTATTCTTCAGCAGCTCGCCCATACCCGAATGCGTTACCCAGCGCAGCTCCGTGATCTGCTCCTCCTGCTGCGGAACAGGCTGTTGCCCGTCCGCCGCCTTCATGCGATACCAGTATGTTTCCTTCAGGATATGGTGCCCGCTCTCGTCATAAGTGTGATAGGTCGTCAACAGCGGCGCCTCCAGCTGCACCTTGTGCAGCCCCGTCTCTTCCCCCACCTCCCGGACCGCGCACTGCTCCAGCGTCTCACCCGGGTCAAGCTTTCCCTTGGGCAGGTCCCATTTCCCGCGCCGGAACATGAACAGGTACTCCTCCTTGTCATTGGCCACAAGCCCGCCACCCGCCTGTATGATCAGGAACTTCTTCCAGAACGCCTTCTTCAGCGCCGCCAGATCACTATGAACAAATATTCCCGCATGGACCTTCGCCTGGCGCATCTCATGGACCATCGCGTTCACCGCGTGAGGCGAGAACTCATCGATCAGCACCGCATCGTCGTGATGAGCGTATACGCTGATCTCATCCGTCATCCGGTCACAGAGAAAAAGGGGTTTTTCGTTGAAGTAGATCTTGATATACATACCTCAAAAATACCTACTTTCGCACCATGGCTGAGAAAATTATTACTACTAATGAGGCCGCCGTCGCCGAAAAGCTCCTGCAGGTGCAGGCCATCCGCCTTAGCGTCAAAGAGCCCTTCACCTGGTCATCCGGCTGGAAAAGCCCCATCTACTGCGACAACCGCAAGGTCCTCTCCTTTCCCTATATCCGGGACTTCATCAAGTCCGAGCTGTGCAACGTGATCTTCGCCCAGTACCCCGAGGCAGGCCTCCTCGCTGGCGTCGCCACCGCCGGCATCGCCTGGGGCGCCATGGCCGCCGACCAGCTCAAGCTGCCGTATATCTATGTCCGCAGCAAGCCGAAGGAGCACGGCCTCGGCCAGCAGATCGAAGGCTACTACCAGAAAGGCCAGCCCGTAGTGGTCATCGAAGACCTCATCTCTACCGGGAAAAGCTCCCTGCAGGTCGTCGACGTGCTCCGCAATGAAGGAATTGAGGTCATCGGCCTGGTGTCCATCTTCAACTACGGCTTCGACGCCGCCCGTGAAGCCTTCGAAAAGGCAAAGGTCCCCTACGTCTCCCTGTCCAGCTACCCCACCCTCATCAGCCTGGCGGTAGACAAAGGACTGGTAAGCCCCGACGAGCAGAACATCCTCCTTCAATGGAGCAAGGACCCGGCCAGCTGGAAAGGCGTCTAAAATTTCCCCTCAACCTTTCCAACTATTTTAATTAAATTTATACTGGTAAAAACATTAGACATATGAAGAAAATTCAAATCCTTTTTTTCCTGCTGATCGGCTTCGCAGGCGGCGCATTCGCGCAAACCAAACCCCAGCTGACAGCCGTCATCAAAACCCCCACTGTTCAGTGTGAAGAATGCAAGGGCCGTATCGAAAAATACATGTCCCACGAAGACGGCATCGTAAAGATCAACGTAGACTACAAGAAAAAGACCACCACCGTCACCTACCTGACCGACCGCACGAATATCGAGAACATCAAGGCGATGATCGCCAACGTAGGCTATGACGCCGACGACGTAACAGCAGAACCCGACGCCTACAAACGCCTCCCGATCTGCTGCAAGAAGCCCGAGGACGGCGGCGGCAAGAAGAACTAAACAACTAAAGACAGCATAAAAAAACCGGCCCAAAAGCCGGTTTTTTTTATTCAAGTCGATCAAAGGTCATCGATCAAAGATCAGAGATTAAAATCCAACGGAAATTCAACCTTAAGCGCCAGATTCCTCCCCATATTATGGATCCCATGCGCCGGATTCACATCATTCGGTCCATACAGGAAATACTTCAACCTGCTCATGTGGTCAAAATACGCCACGTCAAAAAGATTATTACCCATAACATAGATATTACAGATCGTCCTCCCCTTGCCATTCGTGATCCCCGCACCAATACCAGCATTGAACAACGCATAGCCCGAGGTCGCCGACTCCGTATTATCCGCCAGATAAGCCCTGTTCTGGCTCGCATACCAGGCCAGCTGCACTTTGACAAAACCGTTGACAAGATGATGCGCCCGGGCTTCCCAGTCCAGCCGCAGCTCAGACAGCCCATGAACCGGCGGAATAAAAGGCAGATACTTATTACTATCCGTCTTTAGCTTCTCATCAATCCCCTTATTCAACCCAAATACCGTCGAGACCGTATTCTCAAAATGGAGGTTCCGCAAAAAATGGATATCCAGACTCGCCTCACCCCCATACAGCCGCGCCTTCCCCTGCTGGAATTTATAGACAGGCACACCGCCGATAGTGGAATCGCCACCCAAAGCGCCAGCCAACCGCTGATTAAAGATATAGTTCGAAATTTGGTTGTTGAAGACGCTTACCGAAGCGCCGACATACGGAGAGGTATATTCGAGCCCCAGATCCTGCTGAAAACTGAACTCCGGCTTGAAATCCCCGCTCCCTATCTGGTAGATGCCCGTTCCCGGATGAACCCCGTTGGCCCCGATCTCCGCAATATTCGGCGCCCGGAAACCACGCGAGACATTTGCCTTTACCGCAAACCGCTCGGTGAAATTATAGGTCGCGCCAATGCTCCCCGTAAAGCCGGAAAACGTATGGCTGTACGGAGCAAAATGGAAGTCCGCACCCGCAGTATCCGCACCGCTCACCGCCTTGTCAAAACCCGTCACCGGATCGGGCTGGGAATAAAGGCCAAAATTCTTAAAGCTGCGACTGTCGTACCTCGCTCCACCGGCGATATCCAGCCTCCCAAACGTCTTCTTCAACAGAGCAAAAGGACCAACATCGAACTGGTGAAAGGAAGGGATCACGAACTCCGTTCCGCTCGTCACATTGTTGTCCTGGTACATCCCATTCACACCCAGCGCAAGACTCCACCCGTCAAATTCAGGCAGGTAATATTTGACATCATAGGAATAGGTGTTGAGCTTCAGATACAGCCCGGCGACTTCCTGATAAGGGATCTCCGGATGACTATACTCCCGCCGCACGCTGCGCTGGTAACCGAGATTGACCGCCAGCCGGCCATCGCCCAAAACAAAATTATTCGTCAGATAGGCACGGTAGTGCTGTACATGCTGATGCAACGGGGTCATACTATAGGACTTCAACGCCGCATCGGACGCTATCACATAATCTCCGGCCTCCGTTATCTGCTGCATGAATTTACCTGTAGCCGAGTCCCTCGTGCCATCCGGTATCTCCTGCAGATCGTCAAAAAGCGAGAGACTCAGGTGCGAATATCCCCAACCACGGTGAAGCCCCAGCGACAGGTTCGCGTCCGTTTCATTATAGGCAGTATTGAATACCCGTCCATCGATCTTGTTCTGATAATTAGTAGCCTGCTTATGCGACAGCCTGGCCATCCACTCAAATCCGTTCCTGGTCGAAGCGATCATCTCAGAACCTCCGTAGAGCCCATTGTTGGTCTGGTACTCCGCCTGCACGTTCCCGATGATCTTCCCTTCCGGCGCTGCAGGCGTCGGTATCAAATTGACCACACCCGCCAACGCATCCGACCCATAGGTCAGGCTGGCCGGGCCCTTGATCACCTCAACCCGGTCCACACCATACTGATCTACCTCGATCCCGTGCTCGTCTCCCCACTGCTGCCCCTCCTGCCGCACGCCGTCGTACAGGGTAAGTATCCTATTGTACCCGAGCCCGCGTATAAAAGGCTTCGACACATTGGGTCCCGTAGTCAGCGCGCTTACTCCCGGCACTTTGGCTATGGCGTCGATGATATTGGTGGAAAGATTCGTTGCGATCTGTTCGTGATCGACGGCGACGATCGGCACAGGACTCCTCTTGATCTGGGTGGCCTTGGACAGCCCCGTCACCACCACCGGGCTTTCTTCCACGAATTGATCGGTAAGAACAAAATCCTGCGTAACCGGCCCGCTGATCGACAGCGTCCGCGTCACCAGCCTGTATCCGACAGAATGTACTTCGACCAGGTAACTACCCGATGGCAGATTGTTGAACTTGTAATAACCTGCGCTGTCCGTCGTTACGCCCAATCGAAGATCGGGGATATAAACGGTAACGCCCGGCACACCGGCTCCTTTATCGGTGACCCGCCCGGACAGGACGCCACCTGCAAATAGCAATAAGCAATAGAGAAAATTCATAATAAATGATTCCTTTGATAAAATTGGGTGATAATTGCAGCTAGATCATGCGAGGCGGGCCACGCAACCCAAATTGGAACCATTCAAAGGAATAATACTGGTCCTTCGCACGCTGATCATACTCCTTACAATAGCCACGAAGAACCCTCAACCGCAGGTCAACCGAAAACAGCAAATAAGAAAGATCGACAACCAGATTGTCTACCCGACAAAAAAAACCGGCCCGCGTCAGCAGGTCGGTTCCTGGACTTCCCGACGCCATATGCCTGTCCGTGTGACGGGCAACCAGCGCGTGGACGGAGATCTTGGGCGTAATACCCAGCGCAAACAGCGCGAGCATCACCACCGCCAGCAGGTGTCGTATGTTGCGGAGTCGAATCAAGCAGTTTTTTGAAACACCGTTGCAGACGCAACGGCGTTGCAAATTAAGGGATTATTTCCGAAACCGGAAATATAAGATCAGCCCCACCGCCACCATTAACACCTGGATAACAGCCCAGAACATCGTACTGGCATCACGAACGGCCTTCCCTCCCCAGTCCATAAAGTGATGCTTGTGGAAGACCGAAAAGCTATACCCCTCCGCATAGATCGCGTCGTCCATCCGCGCAGCCAGCTGCCCGCTGCTGGTCTCGACATACCAGCGGGGATGACCAGCGCCCGGATAACACACCCTCCATACCGGCAGCCGCTTGTCCGTAAAATTATACTCGTCGTCAAAAGCCGTCACCGGAGTCACCGCCGAAGCCACAGCCCCCGATGCGCTAAGAACCCCGGCCAAAAAACCGGCATACTTCCGATCCCCATCCGGCAATACCTCATAATCCGATGCAGCAACATACACCACCTTCGGCCCAACAGAGCGACCGTCCTTCATCAGGTCCTTTCTAAAACCAAGGCCCCGGGCCGCGACGCCAACCCTCCAATAATTCTTCCCCTCCATCTTCACCAACCCGATATTCCCGATCGGTCCCCCAACAGCCGCAGCCAGCCTGTAAAGATCAACTACCCCTTCACCAGCCCCGAACCGCTGCTGCACCCCGACCACCCGATCCTCCGGCCCGGTAACCTTCGACAATGCCTGCCACGCGCCGCTGAACGACCAGAACAACGTAAACAGTGCCGCCACCACCGCCGTATACCGATGCAGCCTCCGCACGCCGGCCCGCGGCGCCCGCAGCCGAAAGAATAGATACAGCCCCAGCACCACCGTGCAGAACGCCAGCGCCGCCACCAGGAATACCACCACATCCTTCCATTTCCCCATCATATCCAGCCAGCCCCAGGTATGAAATAACCTGAAAACCTCGTCAAACACCGCACGCCGGTTATCCATCGCAAACGAGAACCGGTCCTGCGTGGTCTCCACATAGACCCTGATCCCATCCGCCCGGTCAAAGGACACGCGATAGACAGGCAGGAGACGGTTAATAGATTTATACTCCTTGTCATACGCCTTCACGGACGAGACATTCGCCACCTTCGCCCCACGCGCGTGACCCAGCACACACTCGGTCGCATCCCCACAACAATCCGGCGCCGAAGCATCCACCGAAGCTACTGTCCTCACAACCCCTGCGGACCCGACGCCCCCACCCCTCGAAACATCCCCCTCCAAAAAATACCGCGCCAGGTACTGCGCATACAGCCAGTCCCCTGCCGGCAGAACATTCCCGTTGGTACAGCTCAGATACACCGGATCGGCGCCACGCGCCACCAGCACCTGGTAGAACCAGTTGGTATCGATGTGCACGAGCCGCACAGCGGAGAACGAATCCAAATGATGCCGCCTCAATGCGGAATCCAACCCCACCCGCAGACGCGAAGGGTCCACCGGCAACACAGGCCACCCCTGCGTGGCGATAACCGGCCGGATATTGGTCATCAGCGGATGCATAAATCCGCTGGAAGCCCACAGCACAACAGGAAAAGCAATAATGATCGATAGGCTGCGATGCAGCTTGTATATTTTTTTCACAGTAAATGTCACTTTAAGAATTGGAAAGAAACACCAACCGTCACCTCCCTCGGGTCACCTAAGTTATAGCTGTAGCCATACGTCGACTTCGTCGCCAGCGCCGCATAATACCTGTTAAAAGCATTCAGCGCATTTACCCATACCTCGAAGGCTCCCACCCGATACCCCGTCCGGAAATTGACGATATCAAAGCCACCATACTGCCTGGTATTGGCGTCATCCATCCAGTACTTCCCCACATGCTGCCACTCGACACCCAGCCGGAAGCCCTTCAAAAACGCAGGCCGCCACGTCAGCTCGGCATTCCCGATAAAATGCGGCGCCGCCGCCATCTGCCTGCCGCTATAGTCCTTGCCATTCTCATATTGCGTGACAAAAACATGATCCGCGTTGGTCCCGCTGAACCGCAGCGTCCAATCGGCAGAAGGCTTCACAGTCAGCCCATACTCGACACCGGTATGCCTGGTCTTCCCCGCATTCTGGTTGATAAAGGTCCCGTCGTTCTGCCGGACGGAGATGATCTGGTTCGTCCCGTCGAGCCGGTAAACGCTCCAGTCTGCATAGATTAAACCACGCCACAAAGAAAGCCAGCCCCCCGCCTCATAGTTGAAAAAGGTCTGCGGCTTCAGATAGGGAACTTTCACCCCGTTGTAAAGGTCCGTCACCTGCGGCGGAACATACCCCTGGCTGTAGTTGGCATAAAAACCCACTCCCTTGAAGTTATACGTCGCACCAAGTTTGGGCGTCACCCGGTTGAAATCATTGCGGGTATCAGCTGAGCCCGTAGACGCAGACGGTGGCAGGGAATTGCGGAAATCATAGTGAAAAAAGTCATACCTGAGCGCCGCCACGAGCTTTAACCCCTTCACCGGACTCATTTCATAATCCAGATAGGATGCCGCATTGGTGATACCCGTAGAATAGTTGCTGAGCAGGCTGTCGGTCGGCGTATAGCTGCCATAGTTGCCTTTGTCGTCGCGTTGTATCCGGATATACCGGGCATAATAGCTGCTCGGGCTGACGTCCACGGAAATTCCCCCTACCAGACGGCTCCCCAGCCAGCGCCAGCGCTGCTGGTGCTGCACCACCCCCAGCCAGCTGTGAAAACTATTGTCGTTGATCTGCCCGCTGGCCAGCAGCGGATTGGTGCGGCTGTTGCTGATATAGTAAGAGGGGTTCTGACCGACGCTGTTATTGCGATAGGCCAGCGTCACCTGCGTCTCGGCCGCCTGGGTCCACCGGAAGACCAGCTGCGACTTAGCCCTCCAGGCATAAACTTTCCGATAGGTAAAGGAATAAGGCGTGTTATAGTTGTGCTGCGCAAAATGCGCGCTGTCCAGCGAGCCGTACATGTCGCTGTAGTAATTGATATAGCTAACAGTATTCGTCCAGGTCAGCCGGTCGCTTGCATGAAGATCGGCTCGCAGCGTCACCGCCGTCTTGTGAAAATCGCTGTACTGAATGGGGCCATTGGTCCGGTTGGCGTAGTAGCCGCTGGCGATAAACCCCCATTTGCCCGCCGTAGTCCCGACCTGCGCATCGGCCCGCTTGTAGCCGTTGTTATTGCCCTCAACGCTGACATAGCCCTTCCAGTCGGCAGGCGGCGCCTGGGTAATGACATTGACCGCACCCCCGATCGCCTCCGCACCATAGAGCGACGAGGCCGGCCCGCGGATGACCTCGATCTGCCGGGTAGCAGCCGCATTCATCTCCAGCAATGCATTGTGATTGTATACCCCCGTAGTTCTTATCGGGATGCCGTCCTCCAGGTATAAAAAAACGCTGGCCGTGCTCATCGGCTGACGGATGCTCATCTCGTGCTGTTCATTGCCGAGGTCCACCATAAAGACGCCGCTCACCTTATTGAGCAGCTGATCCAGCTGGTTCGCTTTCGTATCGGCAATGGTTTTGGAATTGATAACGCTGATCGCAACGGGCGCCTCGGTCCGTCGTTGCGCAGTACGGCTGGCAGTCACGATCATCAGATCGAGCTGTGTAGTATCCTGCGCGCAACAACATATAGCAGGCAAAAGCAGCATGGCCACCAGGCCACACCCATAAAAATAGTTCATGATTGTTGGTTGAAGTTGGAAATAGGATCAGTACGAAACTAAACCAACAACCAGGCGGGAGGATGAAAAATGGAAAGAGGGCGGTCTATCGGATGGGAGACCGGGGCAACAGCATAGACCCGATCAAAAACTGCCACTACGGGCGCCTCAGCGGTCGCAAAATACGAGCGGGACGACAGGACCTCGTTAAATTTTTCCTGCCGTGCCTCTTTATCACCGGAGCTCTTTTCTTCCTGCAGGATACGCTTGTCCAGCTGACAGCGCCCCTCGCAATGAACTGCCGTATTGAACCGGTTGATACAAAGATTGCGCGCGATATAGTCCCGGTTGGCATAAAAGTCAGCGACAACGATCATCTTGCTGAAGCACTGCAGCATCATCGCAAACAGCACGACAGTGACGACCAGCTGTCCAAAACGCAATATGATCACGGGATATCTGAACACGCCGCGCAAAATTAGTATAGCCTCGTCCCACCACCAAATTCTATTTTGACCGGTTCGCCCGGGTCTTAGCCGCCTTCTTCGCCGCCGCCGAACGCTCTTCCGGCCCCTTGGTCCGGGCGGCCTTCCTGGCCGACGCACTACGGGAAGCCGCGGTCCTGTTCATAGCCGCTGTATGCGCCTGCTTCGAGATAGCCCTCGGCGAAGCCGCCTCCGTGCTTTCTTTCTTCAATGCCTTTACCCTCGCCCTCGACCTGGTCGGCGAAACCGGTTCATGACGCTGCCCCTTCTCATATTCGCGTTCCTGCGACTTCCGGTTCTTTTCCGAGGTCGTCCCCTTCGCCTGCGGTTTCAGATCTACACCCGCGCGGCGCGCCTCAGACAGCCCAATGGCGACGGCCTGCTTGGCCGACCTGGCCCCATGCTCACCCTGCCGTATCTTGTCCATCTCCGCTTTTACGAACTCTCCGGCCTGCGTGCTCGCAGACTTTCCCTGGGCCTTGTCCTTCTTTGCTTTCTCTATGGTTTTCTTGTCTGGCATAATCGTAATTTTAAAATAGCCTGACGCAATCACTGTGCCCGCACCGGACAACTCCTGTATCGAAAGCGAACAAGCCTGCCGCAGCCCTCCAACTCAATTAGCTGATTCACAAGCAACCGTAAAGATGGTACCGGCTTTGCCCCGGCTATGGCATGCGAACCAACTCCGTCACGATCGCCTGGCGCCGTCTGACCAGGAACAAAGCCTTCTCGCTGATCAACATTCTCGGTCTATCGGTAGGCCTCAGCTGCTGCATGCTCATCACGCTGTACATCTGGCACGAGAACAGCTATGACACCTATCATCCTCATGTCGACCGGCTCTACCAGGTAGGGACGATCGACATTGCCCACGGCAAAGAGACGCGCTTCCAGGGCTGTCCCGCGCCACTGGCCGGCCTGATCCGCCAGACATTTCCCCAGGTCGAAGCCACGGCCCGCATCTGCCGCCTGATCGCAGAGGACAAGAACCTCATCCAATACCGCAACCCAAAAGGGGAAACAAATTCCTTTTACGAGGACAATGGCATGATGGCCGACTCCGGATTCTTCCAGCTCTTTCACTACGACTTCACGGAAGGCAACGCCTCCACGGCGATCAGCGGTCCCTACTCGATCATCCTGGCCAAAGACATCGCTGACAAGCTGTTCAGGGGCCAGCCCGCCATCGGCAAGACCGTCCACGTCGTCAGCCAGATGAATGGCGATCACGACTACACCGTCACCGCCGTATTTCGGCCCGTGGACAAGCCTTCCCATATCAACGGACGCTTCTTCCTTTCGATGTATGGTGGAGCGATAGGCGACTATATCCGCCGCTCCAACCTTAATATGGCCACCAATTATTTTTTCACCACGTATGTTCGCCTCAGACCCGGCGCCGATCCCATGCAGATCGAAAAGGCCTTCCCCGCCTTCGTCGACACATACGAAGGCAACGACCTGCGGCAGAGCGGCTTCCAGCGCAAACAGTTCCTGCTGAACGTCCACGACATCCACCTTCATGCCAATATGCCCTACGGCGACGTTACCCCTGGCGGCAGCCTGACCTACCTCTACATACTCTCCTCCATCGCCGTCTTTATCCTGCTGATCGCATGCATCAACTTCATGAACCTGGCCACGGCCCGGTCGACCAAACAGTCACTGGAAGTGGGGGTCAGAAAGACCCTCGGCGCGGGACGCGCCACGATAATCCGCCAGTTCCTCGGCGAATCCCTGCTGATGGCCTTTTTGGCCCTGGTCCTGGCCGTAATGATCGCGGGCGCCCTCTTCCCCGCCTTCCAGCAGCTGGCCGACCGCGACATCCACATCCCGACAACAACGGCCCTGTTCCTGGCTGGGAGCTTTCTCACGCTGACCATACTCACCGGTCTTATCGCCGGCAGCTATCCCGCCCTCTACCTTTCCTCCTTCCAGCCGGTCAAGGTGCTCAAAAGCCGTATATCCGCGTCCCTTGCCGTCAGGTCCCTCCGCAAAGCCCTGGTCGTGTTTCAGTTCAGCATCTCGATCATCCTGATCGTCGCCGCCATCATCATCGGCAAACAGATGCACTACCTGCGTACCACCGATATGGGCTTCAACAAAGACCAGCAGCTGATCCTAACCCTGCGCGGCGATCTGAATAAAAAATACACAACGATAAAAAAAGAGATCGACCGGATCCCGGGCGTGCTCGCCAGCGCGGGCTGTACACAGTACCCCGGCATCTATTCGCCCGGCGACGACCTGCTCTCCGCCGAAGGCCGCCCCAGCACCGACAACCACCACGTGTATATAAATTTTGTCGACTTCGATTACATGAAGATGATGGGCTTTCAGATGGTCTCCGGTCACGCTTTCTCTTCCAATTTTCCCCGCGACAGCGTGGACGGCATCATCCTCAACGAGACCTCCATCCGAGAGCTGGGCTATGACCCCGCCTCCTGCGTAGGCAAAAAGGTCTATTCCGCCGCACCCTATTCACCCGGTGCAGCCTTTCGGATCGTCGGCGTGATGAAAGACTTCCACTTCGAAGACTTCCACAATCCCATCACAGGCATCGGCCTCGAAGTATTCAGCGACCCCAAATACCCTTATGTTACGGTGCAGATCGACAAGAACCGCCTCCAGCCGACCATCGCTGCCATACAGCGGGCCTGGCAGACGGTCTTCCCCGACACGCCCTTTGACTACACATTCCTCGACGAACGCTTTCAAAAGAACTACGAAGCCGACCAGCGCACGGCCAACCTCGTCGCCTTTGCCACCGGTATCGCGATATTCGTCTCCTGCCTCGGCCTTTTCGGCCTTGCCGCCTTCAGCGCAGAACAACGTACAAAGGAAATAGGTATCCGAAAAGTGCTCGGCGCCACTGAGGGCAGCATCGTCGCCCTCCTCTCCCGCGACTTCTTAAAACTCGTAGCCCTTGCCGTTCTCATCGGCTCGCCGGTAGGCTGGTTCGTGATGCAAAAATGGCTGCAGGGCTTCGCCTATCGCACCGGCATCGGCTGGACCGTTTTTGCGCTGACCGCCGGCAGCGCCCTTCTGATCGCCCTCATAACGATCAGCTCGCAGGCCATACGCGCGGCCCTGGCCAATCCCGTGACCAGCCTCCGCTCGGAATAAAATGCTAAGGTTCCGGGGGAGGATCTTCCCCGGAACCCTTCTTCTCCTTCAACCGACCCGCCTCCTTCAGCGCACTATGCAATATCCACTCGATCTGCCCATTGACGCTACGGAACTCATCGGCCGCCCATTTCTCGATGGCCTTCATCGTCGCCGCATCCACCCGCAGCGCAAAAGACTTTTTTTCCGCCGCCATTCATTAATGATTTAATGTCCCCGTATTGACCACCGGCTGCGACTCCCTGTCCCCGCAGAGCACCACCATCAGGTTGCTTACCATCGCCGCCTTCTTCTCTTCGTCCAGCTCGATGATCTGCTTGGAAGATAATAGATGCAGCGCGCTCTCCACCATCCCTACCGCTCCCTCTACGATCTTATGCCGCGCAGCCACCACCGCAGAAGCCTGCTGCCGCTTGAGCATCGAATGCGCGATCTCCGGCGCATAAGCCAGGTGCGTGATCCTCGCCTCCACCACCTCGATTCCTGCGATCCCCAGCCGCTCGTCGATCTCCCTTTCAAGAGTATTGTTGACCTCGTCAAAATCGGTGCTGAGCGTAACCGTCGCCTTCTCGTCCTCAAAATGATCGTACGCATAGGTCGCGGCTAATTTTCGAACGGCGCTATCGGTCTGGACCCGGATAAAATTGACGTAGTCGTCCACCTGAAAACAGGCCTTATAAGTGTCCTTGATCCGCCAGACCAGGATCACGCTTATCATCACAGGATTCCCGAGACGGTCGTTGACCTTCTCCTTCTCGCTCTCGAAGTTGCGCGCCCGCACACTGACCATGACCCGCCTGTAAAAAGGATTCACCCACCAAAGACCGCTCTCCCGCAGGCTGCCGCGATATTCGCCGAACAGCAGCATCAAAGCGGCCGAATTGGGGTTGATGGTGATCAGCCCCTTGCCCAGAAAAGCGATCACAACAGCAATGATCGCGATCAATACCCCCGGGACGGGTGCCGAAGCGAGCCCCAGAAAAACGACCAGACCGAATAAACATAACATGATAACCACTACACTATACCCGCTGACGGGTTTGAGGATTAGCTCAGATTTAGAAGTGTCCATAAGTTTATGATATTAAAATGATATCATAAAGATATGAAAAACTTTTTACTAACCCCGCGTGTTAGTTACTCACTATGCAAAAGAACCTACGCCTCAGCGTACTCGACCAGACCCCGATCCGCAAGAACAGCGACGCCCCCTCCGCCCTCCAGGAATCGATCCGGCTGGCAAGGCTGACCGACCGCCTTGGCTACACCCGCTATTGGCTTTCCGAACACCACAATACCACCACCCTGGCTGGGGCAGCCCCCGAAATACTCATCGCCCGCCTGGCGGCAGAGACAAAAGGTATCCGCGTCGGCTCCGGCGGCATCATGCTCCCCAACCACTCCACGCTGAAAGTGGCGGAGAACTTCCGGCTGCTGGAAGCCCTCTACCCGGGCCGCATCGACCTCGGCATCGGCCGCGCCCCCGGTGGCGACCGCCTCACCGCCCAGCTGCTAAACCCTACCAATACCTTTGACCCCCAGGAATATATCAAACAGATCAGGGACCTTCACGCCTTCCTTACCGATACACCCACTCCCGGCACCTTCGACGGGAAGATCAGGGCCATACCCACCATCGATACGGCGCCCAGCCTCTGGATGCTGACCTCCAGCGGAGAGAGCGCATTCCTGGCCGCGCACTACGGCATGGCCCTCTGCTACGCCCAATTCATCAACCCCGTCGGCGGCGCCTCGGCCGTACAAGCCTATCGCCACCGTTTCAAGCCCTCGGACGAACTGCCCGAGCCCCGGGCCAGCGTCGGCGTCTTCGCCTTCTGCTCGGATGACGAACAAAAAGTGCACGAGACCCGGGCCCTGGTCGACTACCGCCTCCTCGGCTTCGAAAAAGGCAATTTCGACGAGATCCCGACCTACGCCGCCGCCAGCTCGTATAACTATACTCCCGCCGAATGGCAGCGCGTCCTCTACAACCGCCAGCGCACCGCTATCGGCACCCCCGACCAGATCCGCGAGCAGCTTGAAAGCCTCGCCGAAGAGTTCGACGTCGACGAGATCGTCATCTCCACCTTTACCGAACAGGCGGAAGACCGGCTACGCTCCTACGAGCTGCTGGCCGATCTGTTCGACCTCCAGCCAAGAGAGTTCGCCACCGCGCCCGCCGTTGGAAGATCCGGCCTCTGACCGGACAGTCCGGGACGGTGAATCGGTATGATTCCTTATTTTTAGGAAAACCTGCCAACTTGCAACTAACGACCTGCATCTTCGTACTCCTTGCCGCAACATCCATCCAAACCCGGGCCCAAAACCGACCAAACATCGTCTTCATCCTCGCCGACGACCTCGGCTACGGCGACGTCGGCTACCAGGGACAAACAAAGATCCGGACCCCCAATATCGACAACCTGGCCCGCCAGGGCATGCGCTTCTCCCAGTTCTACGCCGGCACCGCCGTATGCGCTCCCTCGAGAGCCAGCCTGCTCACCGGCTATCATACCGGCCACAGCCCTATCCGCGGCAACCGCGGCTTCAAGCCCGAAGGACAGTTTCCCCTTCCGGACTCCTCCACAACCATCGCCGCCATCCTCCGCCAACACGGCTATACCACCGGCATCTTTGGCAAATGGGGACTGGGCTACCCCGGCTCAGGCAGCACCCCCACCACAAAAGGCTTTACGGATTTCTTTGGCTACAACTGCCAGACCGAGGCCCACAACTACTACCCCGATCACCTCTGGGACAACGATAAGAAGGTCGACCTGCCGGAACACCCCTATTCCGCCGACCTTATCCACCAACATGCGATAAAATTCCTAAAAGCCCAACGCGACCAGCCCTTCTTCCTTTTCCTGGCTTATACCATACCCCACGCCAACCTCCAGGGCCCGCACGACAGCATCTACGAACACTACGCCGCACAGTTCAATGAACCCGCACCGGCGCCCCATACCAATTTCGCCGCCATGATTGCCCGCCTCGACCACTACGTCGGCGAGATCGTCGGTCAGCTGAAAGCACAGGGCCTCGACAAGAACACCCTCATCCTCTTCTCCAGCGACAACGGCCCCCACCACGAAGGCGGCGGCGACCCCGGATTCTTTAACAGCAGCGGTAGCCTGCGCGGCATCAAACGCGACCTGTACGAAGGCGGCATCCGCGTCCCCTTCATCGCCGTGTGGAAAGACAAAATAAAAGCCGGCTCCGTCAACAACAACCCCACTCCTTTCTGGGACCTCTTCCCGACCTTCGAGGAGCTGGCAGGCATACCCGTCACAAAAGGCATCGACGGACTCTCCATCCTCCCGCAACTGGAAGGCGAGCCCGCACGACAACAACATCCGTATCTATACTGGGAATTTCATGAATCAGGAGGTAGACAGGCCGTTCGCTGGGGAAAATGGAAAGGCGTCCGGCTCGATGTCAATACCGTCGACAACCCGGCGCTCGAACTATATGATCTAAGTAGCGATCCAAAAGAACAGCACGACCTGGCCGGACAATACCCGGCCGTCGTCCAACAAATAGAAGCCCGCATGCGCGAAGCGCACACCTACAACAAAGACTGGCCCTTGCTGAGATCCGAGGGCCCGCTGCGCTAACCCATCGTCGAGTTCCTCACCTCCAGCCTGGCCGGCAGCATCACCTGATCATCCGGCACGACAATATATTTCTTCTCCAACCGGCGGAACAGCATCGTAGCCGCCTCCTTCCCCATGTCATATGCGGGCTGCGCTATAGTCGTCAGCGACGGGTTCAGCAACGACGCCGTCACCAGATTGGAAAAGCTGATCACCTTCACATCCTCCGGTATCCGCAGCCCCAGCTCGCGACAAACATGATACGTCATAACGGCCAGCTTCTCCACCGAAGCGAATACCCCGTCAGGACGCCGGTCAGACATAAACAGCGCTTTCAGCTGCTGGTATGTATCCTGCTCGCTGCCGTCACAGTGCACTACCATTCCCGGATCCTCAGGCAGCTCCCAGCGACGCAAAGCATTCACATACCCTTCCTGCCGGCGGTGCGAGATGCTCAGGCTCATCGAGATCGTCAGGTGCGCGATCCTGCGGCACCCGGCCTGCACCAAATGCTCCGTCGCGACATAACCGCTCTCGCAGTCATTGGTAGTCACCTTTGGCGCAATAAAATTGTCGGCGACCCGGTCAAAGAACACCAGCGGAATATTGCGCTGCTGCAGCTCTATCAGGTGACGCGTGTCCTGCGTCGAGCCGCAGAGACTTACAATGACGCCGTCCACCCGCCCGTTCTGCAGGCTGGAAGCAACCGCCATCTCCTCAGCCACCTCCTCATTCGTCAGGTAGATAAGGACATGATAGCCCTTCTCGCGCGCAACCGTCTCGATACCCTTTATGGCCAGGGCAAAGAAATTATTGGCTACCTCCGGGATAACGACGGCAATGGTCCGGCTGCGATGTTTACGAAGACTGCTGGCGTAAGGATTGGGCTGAAAATTCATCCTTTTGGCCAGGTCGAAGACGCGTTGTTTGGTTGGAGTGCTGATCTCCCAGCTGTCACGCAACGCCCGGGAGACGGTGGAGACGGACAAATTGAGTTCCTGGGCTAATTGTTTTAAGTTAACCGCGTTCATAATGGCAAGCAATTTATTTTGGCCGATGGACCCGCGGTCCATCTTGTTCATACAAATTACAACATCAAAAAAGGACAGATCATTTTATTTACGAAAACGTTGTAGTAACCATGCCCCCCGGATCGCTTCATTCTCGCAACCGTTTCCGTAAATAAAGTACCCCGCCGGCGCTTCATTTGATTACATTTTTCTCCAACTTGACACAGCCATTTGCCATTATGAACCATAAACACAGACTATGAGACCTCAATTGCTTAAAGTTTCCAGGGAGCCCGGACACTCTTTTAGCGTGAGACGGGATCTCGTACCGTACATCAATAACCGCTGGCACTTTCACGCCGAAGTGGAATTGATCCATTTTGAAAAAGGACGGGGCAGCCAGTTCGTAGGCGACAGCATGCGACGATTCATGGCCGGCGACGTCGTCCTGGTCGGCGCCAACCTCCCCCACTACTGGCGCTTCGACGACCCCTACTTCGAACACGAACACGACACCCCCACAGACGTACGCGTTGCGCACTTCGGAGAGAACTTCTGGGGCGGGTCCTTCATCGACCTCCCCGAGAACATCCCCCTGAAAACCCTGCTCGACAAGGCCAAAAGAGGCCTCCAGGTACAGGGAGATGCAAAGACAAGGGTCGCATGCCTGCTCGAACGCCTGCTGGACTCCGAAGGAATGCCACGCCTCCTCCTGCTGATGGAAGCCCTCCACGTCCTCGCCACCGCCGACGAGTCCGAAGTCCAGCCCCTCGCCTCCATCGGCTTTAAGCACCGCCTCCCGGAAGCCGAGCACGAGCGGGTCAACCTCATCTACGAGTACAGCCTCCAGCACTTCAAACGGGCCATCCAGCTGGAAGAGATAGCTGCAGTAGCCAATATCAGCCCGAATTCCTTCTGCCGCTTCTTCAAGTCCCGGACGCGCAAGACCTATTCCCGATTCCTGCTCGAGCTGCGCGTAGGCCACGCCTGCCGGCTCCTGATAGAGAACAACCTCAGCATCAAACAGCTGTGCTACGAAAGCGGGTTTAATAATTTCACCAGCTTTTACAAATACTTTAAATTGATCACCGGGAAAAGCCCCCTGGAATACCAGCGGGAATTCATGTCGGCCAGCCCCGCCGAACGGCGAAGAAAAAAGTGCCGGGCCTGATAACAAAAACAAATAGAATGAAACATTTCGCCAGCATACTTCTCCTTTCTACCCCGCTGCTGCTGCAAGCCCAAAAGGAATCCCACTCTCTCGAAAAGCTCTGGGAGACCGACACGATCATCGCCGTCCCCGAATCCGTTCACCCCATTCCCGGCGCGCAACAGCTGTACGTCTCCCTCATCGACGGCGGCGGCTGGGACGACGACGGCAAAGGCGGTGTAGGCCTGCTCAACACCGACGGCACACACTACAACGGCGCCTGGATCACCGGCCTCAGCGCCCCCAAGGGCATGGGCGTCTACCAGGACCGCCTCTACGTAGCCGACATCAACCGTGTCGTCGTGATCGACCGCAACAAAGGCCGGATACTGAAAAAGATACCCATCGAAGGCAGCGTCAACCTCAACGACATCAGCGTCGACCCCGCTAACGGCGACGTATATCTTTCGGATTCAAAGACAGGCAGGCTCCACAGGATCAATGGCGACCTCATCGTCAGCGAATGGCTCGGCAACGTCTTCTACGTACACGCCGACGGGGAAAAAGAGCAGCTGCTCGACAGAAAACCCGAACACAAGAACACGGCCGATATCTGGTACGTCCAATCCACCCGAACGCTCTACGTCCCCGGGTTCAACGGAAAGACAGTGACGGCCTACAGGCTGGTCGACCCCACCCCACCCGTATTGTCCTGGGACGGATCCCGCCTTTACTCCTGGCGGGAAAAAGCCCTGGCTGGGGACACACTCGCCCGAAGACTGGTACAAGGGCTGCGCGTTCAGGCAGACAAATTGCTGTGCATGCAGCCCCTGTCAGTTATGGACAAGACCATCACCCCCATCAGCGGCAACAAGCACGACTACATGAGCCAGGCGCCCTATTTCTGGTACGACAGCTCGAAACCCAATGGCCTGCCCTATATCCGCCGCGACGGCGAACGCAACCCCGAGATCTACAAGATCCCCGACCACGCCAGTCTGGCCGACCTGGGCGGCGCCGTTCAGCAGCTCTCGCTCTGCTGGTACCTCACAGGCGAAAAGAAATACTCGGACAAAGCCGCTCTGCTGCTGCGACACTGGTTCCTCGACACCGCTACAAAAATGAACCCCCACCTCGACTACGGCCAGGCCATCCCCGGCGTCAACAACGGCCGCGGCATCGGCATCATCGAAACGATCCCCCTCATCGGCATCGCCGACGCCGCCCTCCTCCTGGAAAGCTCACCTTCATGGCCATTCGCTGACGAAAAAGGCCTCCATGCCTGGTACGACCAGTACCTTCACTGGATGCTCACCAGCAAGAATGGTAAGGAAGAACACGCGGCCGCTAACAACCACGGCACCTGGTACCTCGCGCAGGCCACCGACTTCGCCCTCTTCACCGGCGATACGGACCTCGCCGGAAAGCTCGCCGAAGAAGGAAAGAGTAAAATGGATCACCAGATTGCCGCTGACGGCAGAATGCGTGAGGAGCTCGCCCGAACCAACGGCTTGCACTATAGCACATACGACCTGCAGGCCTTTTTCACCCTCGCCCGCCTCGCCCATCGCGCCAACGTTGACCTGTGGCAGTACACGAATGGACAGAATGGCAGCATCCGCATCGCTCTCAACTGGCTCCTCCCCTACGCCCTCGGCGAAAGGAAATGGGAATACGAACAGATCAGCGGCTATAATAACGACGAGATATACGGACTCCTGCTACAGGCATCTCCGGTATACAACGACGCGTCCTACCTCTCTGCTGCAAAAAAGATCCACCCCGACCGTGGCACAGCGATGACAGAGCTGACATGGGGAAATTGATCTACATAAATCCTCAGGGCTTTTGGGTAAAAACTTATAGGACCGAAAATAAAACATCGGTCCTATTTCTTTGTGTCGTAACTTAAATCAAACACCTATTTATGGAACCATTTCTACAGCGCTTCTCGGCAGTAGTACTGCTGCTTGCTTCTCTTTGTGTCCACTCCACCGCCCAGGTAAAAGGCGACCCTCCTTTCACCGGTACCCTCGAAACACAATCGCCCAAGACCCCATCCAACCTCAGCCAGGACCTCAAGGACCTCTCGACGACCTGGCAAAAGCCGCAAAACAAGATCGCACAATCCATTACGAAGCCAATAAAAAGCACCGACTATTTCAGCAAGTTCATGCAGATAAAAGGTGACAAGGTGGTCGTCGACGTGACAGTAAAAGACGACGACATCGCATCCGCCAAAAATGAACTAAAGGCGATCGGCGCCACCATCACTTCTGCCTATGGTCGCGTGATCTCCGCCCTGGTACCCATCGCCTCCCTGCCACAGCTGGAAGGCAGCTCCTCGATCAAATTTACCCGGCCGGCCTACCGCCCCCTGCACCAGGTCAAACCCGTCACCACCGTCATCAGCCAGGGAGATACCGCCATGCTATCCTATCTCGCCCGAAAAAAATATCACGTGGATGGAAAAGGCGTAAAGGTCGGCATCCTCTCCGACAGCTATGACAACCTCCACGGCGCCGCTACCGGCGTAGCCCACGGCGAGCTCCCCGGCCCCGGCAATCCTCAGAACTACAGGACACCGGTACAGGTGCTGTCTGACCTCGACAGCGGCGGCACCGACGAAGGCCGCGCCATGCTGGAGATCGTCCACGACGTTGCCCCGGCCTCGTCACTCGCCTTCCATACCGCCGACAACGGCCAGGCCGATTTCGCCAACGGCATCCTCAGGCTCGCGAATGCCGGCTGCCAGGTCATCGCCGACGACGTGTTCTATTATGCCGAGCCCTTCTTCCAGGACGGCATCATCGCCCAGGCCGTCGACCAGGCCAAACAGCAAGGCGTAGCCTATTTCTCTTCCGCCGGCAACAACAGCATCCGCAGCTATACCAGCGACTACCGCCCGACTACGATAACACCCTTCGGGCCCTCGGCAGGGACCGCACACAACTTCGCAGCCCCCTCCGACCCCGTTCGTATCCTCCAGCCCATTTATATCCCGCCCGGCGGCACCATGATCACCTCCTTCCAGTGGGACCAGTCCTCCTTCTCGGCCAGCGGCGTCGGCGCATCGACGGACTTTGACATCTATCTCCTGAACTCCAAAGGCCAGATCGTGGCCGTCGGCGGCGCAGACAATATCGCCAGCGGAGACCCCATCGAGGTCTTCGGCTATGTCAACAATACTACCGACGTTACCTTCTACCTGGCCATCGTGAAATACACAGGACCTGATGTATCGGTGCTGAAATACATCCTCTATGGCGACGCCCTCTTCTACCTCACCAGACCCGCGATACCCGGCATCCTCTCGCCCACCATCGTCGGACATACCAAGGCCGACGGCGCCATCTCGACCGGAGCCGCCTTCTGGCTGCAAACCCCGGCCTATGGCGCCGACACACCCGTCATCGAAGGCTTCTCTTCGGTCGGCGGCGTCCCTAATTATTTTGATACGCACGGCAACCGGATAGCGCCGCTGATCCGCAAAAAACCGGAGATCGTTGCCCCCGACGGCGGCAATACCTCCTTCTTCGATCCATTCGGCAACGGTGACATCCCCGAAGACAAGGATACCTTCCCGAACTTCTTCGGCACCTCCGCCGCGGCGCCACACGCAGCCGGCGTAGCAGCCCTGATGATCGACGCACAAAAGCTCAACACGATCACCCCCTCCCAGATAAAAGGCATCCTCTCCACCCATACCTGGGACATGGACGATCCGAACACCCCCGGATTTGACAAGGGCTTCGACTTCGCAACCGGCTACGGCCTGATCAAAGCCACCGACGCCGTCGCCGAGGTCAAATTCCCCAACTCATATATGAAGGACCTCGACCTGAAGCCCCTCTGCTCCCCCAACCCGCAGACCACCCGCAACTGGCAGATCAGCAACCCCAACCCCTTCGAAGTCACCGTCACCTGGCAGGTCAACGGGACCAATCAGACCGGCGCCATGGTCGTACCACCGGGAACTACGAGCTTCTCTACTGCGCCCGCCTATTTCTTCGGCATCGCGCTGCCCCAGATCGTCTATATCATCTGGCAGGACAATTTCCTCTTCGATCACTTCGACCTGGCCTTCGGCTCCACCGCTGTCTGCGGAAAGGACTCCGTAACAGCGGCCAACAGCGACAGGAACCTCGCCGGCTCGGCCAGATCGCTGCAGAACGGCAAGCCCGCCCTGACGGAAGTATACCCCAACCCGTCTGACGGACTGTTCAGGCTGTACCTGTCCTCCGAACAGCAGCAGGACGCGACCATGACCCTGTATAGCGCAGACGGCCGCCAGCTGATGACTAAGCAGGTGTCTGGTTCAGGATCTAACAGAGTCGTGGATATCGACGCCACCAGCTACAGATCCGGCATCTACTTCCTGAAAGTCGTCCAGGGCAATGAAGTGAAGACAATAAAACTTGTAAGAAAATAGAAACCTGAAAAAAAGGGGCGTACGCTTTAGTACGTCCCTTTTAAAATGTAAAAATCATTGAACCGGACATTCTCGTCCCGCAGATAGCTGACATTGTTCAGGCTTCGGTATATCCCCCACTTCGGCCGGATAAAGGTCGTCCCGTTCCTCCACATGTCGATATTCGTGTTGCTGTAGGAAAGCAGCACCGAATCGTCCCGCAGCCTCGTGATCTTGATCGAATAGGAGCCCGCCGTCTTATAGATAATATGCTCCTCCACCTTTACCCATGCTCCCTTGAACGGCGCCAGCGGGACCTGTAGCACCGTCCCCAGGCTCGTGCTGCTGCCCGAGCCCGTATGGATGATCTGCATCTTGTCGGGATTCCCGAACCGCGGCGTCAGCGTGATCAACGGCGCCCCGTCATCCCCATCCCCCGCCTTTATCTGGTGAATGTGGCAAAAACTGGGGGAGGGCTTGAAGCCGCTGTCCAATTTGAACTTCCACATATGCGTTACCGTGTCATTCAGGAAACCCTTCAGGCTGTCCGGCGAAGGACCGTAGGTCTTGATCTCGTTGCGCTGCCGGTCGAAATTCACACAGCGGTCATTGTCGGGCGTTACATGAATGCTAAAGACAAAGACATAACGGCGGAGGGTGCTGTCCCAGATCTCGCTGATATGCCGGCCAAAATCAGGATGTGAACAATCCGGCACTTCTTCGGCGTTACCGCCCAGCACGCTGTCGATCAGCTCATAGGTATTCCCGGGTCCGTTAGCCGAAAGAAGGGCCCCGCGCAACGGCTTGATGCCATGCTCGATGTCCCAGAAGAGTTTTTGGCAGGAGAAAAGGATAACGGCCAGAACTACGGGCGTCCCCAATAGGAAGGTCTTCTTCATATTTTAAAGGTTTAAATTGGTGACACGCGATTTATCGTCGTATCCTGTACGTCTTTCCAGATAAAGGCGGGTCGCGCGTCCGGCGTCAGCGTCTTCACCTGTATATCGTGCATATCCAACCCCTTGATATGCCGCAGGAAGAATCCATAGGCGGGCATCACCCCCCACCGGTAAGGCTCCGGGTAGTCCTTTTCGAACTCGGGCACATCCCGCTGCGCCATCCCGGCGGTCCCCCCACCCTTAAAATAGATCCGGATATTGCTCATTTGCAGGTCTTCGATCGGATGCCCCGGCAGCCCACTGATGATACAGCCGTGCCGGTAGTCTGCATTGTAGATGACGATATCGCTCAGGATGATCCGGCGGCATACCCCGACAGGAATACTGTCAGGCCCGCGCATACGCGCCCCAAGCCGGATAAAAATGGGAGAATTGACGATATCCCGCATCGTTATATTGGAAATGATCACGTCCTCCAGCAGGGCGCCGTCGACCGTTTCCAGCGCCAGCCCCCGGGAATAGTCGAAGACGCAGTTGCTGATGGTGACATTCTTGAAGCCGCCATTCGATTCCGTCCCCATCTTGATCCGCCCCGTGGTCGTACTATCGGAATACTTGCGCCAGGTCCGCTTGAACGTCCCGTCCATAAGGCTGCCCTCGTCATACCCGCTGACCTGGCAATTGGTAATGGTGACATTCTCTGTGGACCTGGCCCAACCCAGCCCAAAGGAGCTCTTCAGGCAAATGCCGTCGTCGAATGGAGAATTGACCGTACAGTTCGAGACCCGCACATTCTTGCAGCAGTCGATATCGAACCCGTCCCTGTCCGTGTCGACCTTCATATTGTCGATCGTCAGATTGTCCACACCCGTGGCCAGGATCGCAAAATGCCCCCCATGCAGCACCGATACGTCCCGGATCGTCACGTTATGACAGAGCTTCAGCGCGATGGTCTTATTGCCGCCGCCCTCCGGCACATTGGTGCTCCTGGTCAACCCCTTGCCCCAGATCATCCCCGGACCCATGATCGAAATATCGTGCAGCCCCTCACCATAGATCAGGCTGTTCTTCCAGTGACTGTGACCAAAATCCTGGTATTGATCATAGGGATTGGGCTCCGGCCTGTCATAGCCCTTCCTGTCGACCGGCGACGCGGCGACGAGCGTGGCGCCCTGGTCGATATACAGACAGATATTGCTCTTCAGCCGTATCGTATAGCTCGGATAGCTGCCGGCAGGAAAATAGACCGTCCCCCCTCCCGCGGCAGCCGCGGCGTCGATCGCCTTATTGATCGCGTCCCCATCCACCGTCCCGCCGTCCCCCTTCGCGCCAAAATCACGGACGTTGTAAAAGCCGGTCATCCGTTCGCCGGTGTGGGAAGACGGCTGGCGGCGTGCCATTTCAACCGCCAGACCGTTATTCTTCCCACCATTCTGCAAAAACATACCGCTATGAGCTTGCAGATCTGTCCCGGTAATTGCCATATATGAACCTAAAAGGACAAACAAATTTTTCATACCCGCAAGCAACTACTATTTCAGCCCCGCCAAATTCATATAATTGGCAATCTATTCAACTATATTACCCGGGGCTTTCATATGTATCAAAAAAATCGGAATATTAGGCCCAAAAACTCGATCGATTATGAATTGGCCATCCCGATTGCTCTTATTCACCACGCTCCTCATCGGAGCAGCCACCTTCGCGCAGAACAGCTCCACTCCTGCACAGGACAACAGTCCGGAGACCCTGGTCCGAAAGGTCGCCGACCACATCCTCCAGACGACCTCCTTCCGCTTTACCAATACAAAGACGGGAGAGAGATACGAAAGCACCAAAGGCCTCGCCGTCTCCCAGGACGTCAAGGCCGAAAGTAAGTACAACAAATGGCAATACGTCAACGGCGTCCTTGCCGTCGGTATGGTACAAACTGCTGCCGTGCTCAAAGACCCGAAATATTCGGACTATGCCCGCAGGAATTATGATTTCATCTTCTCCAACCTGGACTACTTCAAAAAGATATACGACGGCGGCGCGACATCGGTCGAATACCGTCCCGTGCTGAAGATCGGTTCCCTCGACGACTGCGGCTCCATGGCCGCCGGCCTCCTCGACGTATACGCCTTCGACAAAAAGCCGGAATACCTCGACTACCTCCGCCGCGTAGGCGACTATATCATCAACCGGCAGGTGAAATTCCCCGACGGCACGCTCGCCCGCAACGGTCCCCGCAAAATGACACTCTGGGCCGACGACCTCTATATGAGCGTACCCTATATCGCCCGCATGGGGAGAGTTACCAATGACAACGCTTATTTCGATTTTGCCATCCACCAGGTGGAAAGCTTCAACCACTATATTTATGACAGCACATCCGGCCTCTACTTTCACGTGTTCTACAACGACGAGAACACCAACGGCGTCGCACACTGGGGCCGCTGCAACGGCTGGGTAGCCCTGGCGCAGTCTGCCCTCCTCGACCAGCTGCCCGCCAACCACCCCCGACGTGAAGAGCTGAGAAAGATGCTGCTCCGCCAGATCATCGGCTTTTCCCGCTACCAGGATACCTCCGGCATGTGGCACCAGGTGCTCGACAAACCCGACTCCTACCTCGAGTCCTCCGTAACCGCCATGTTCATTTACACGATAGCCCACGCGGTCAACAAAGGCTGGATAAGCCCCCGCTATCTGTCCATCGCCCTCAACGGCTGGGAAGGCCTCGCGCGCAAGGTCAACTCCGACGGCGAGCTCACCGACATCTGCATCGGCACCAACGTCGAAGAGAATATCCGCTTCTACTACGACCGCCCCCGCGAGACCAATGACACCCACGGTCTCGGAGCCTTTCTCCTCGCCGGCACCGAACTCATACTAGCAAAAAAGACCCCATAAGGGGGTCTTTTTTCTTGCCAAAACGAACTGCCCTCATCAATTCCACAGCGGATCGCCCATCGGCCCATAAGCCGGCCCGTTCGTAACCGACTGCATCTGCGACTGGGGTATCGGCCGCAGCGTATCCTTCGCCACGATATTGAACCGTCCATCCGAATTGTGCGCCTTCACCCGTGCCATCAGCTGGTGCGTCCTCACCAGGTCCCACCACCTCGTCATCTGCCCGCAAAGCTCACGGCTACGCTCATCCAGTATAAGATCCTGCGAGAGGTCCGAAGCCTGTATATCCATCGCCGCCGCATTTCCCGTCGGATACGCAGCCCTCTCGCGGACGACGTTGATGTACTTCACCGCATCCGGGGCATCTCCGAGATAATACGCCGCCTCGGCAGCGATCAGGTAGGTCTCCCCAAGGGTCCAGACAATGACCGGCCGGATAGACGGCGCATTCATATCGGGACGACGCGTGTCGATATACTTCTTCATATACGGTCCCATCTGGATATTGTAGGTCCGCGGCGGCATCAGGAGATAGCGCGTCGCTGCGATCTGGGCATCCGATACGTCCACTCCCGGCATATAGCAGGCCGTATCCCCCAGCTTGAACTTCGGCTTGCCCAGCAAAGACGGATCCACGCCCGGCGGTAGAGGAGCTTTCCATACCGGGATGCCGCCCGCATTGTTGCAATACCATACCGTCTGAAAGGTCTTGCTGTAGCGCGTATCGTCCTTCTTGTTTGCAAACACGGTATCCGTCAGCCACCTCGTCGGGATCGCGCGGATATAGGGCCGCCCATCCAGGATATCCCGCTGCATGCCCGCAACGAACGACTCGTACTTTGGCACCCACATATGCACCAGGACGTTGTCCTGCCCGCTGCTGTTCTGCGTGGCTGAGCCGTTATACGCAAGGCTCGACGTGTGCTGGACAGTCCACAGCACCTCTTTATTCGATTCATTGCCTTCCTGGTTGATGCTCGCGAAATCAGGGAGCAGCCCCAGCCCCAGCGAACCGCTGTTATTGATCAGCCCCGACGCCAGCGTATAGGCATTCTGATAGTCATCCGGCGCGGCGGCAGAAGAACCGCCACGGGTCAGATATACCTTCGCCAGCAGATGCGTGGCCGCAGCAGCCGTGGCCTTTCCCGGCAGCACCCCACCCTGCACCGGGCTGGGCGGCAGCCCCGCAATTGCGTCCTTCAGATCCTGGATGATAAAATTATAAACGTCGGCCTTGGGATCGCGCCTGGCCGCCGTCGATGCCGTAGCCTGAAAGTTCTTGTTCAGCGTGACGTTCCCCCAGAACTGCACGAGCACGAAATAATAGTTCGCCCGCAGGAACTTCGCTTCCGCAACCATCTCCGCCTTTTGCGCATCGCTGATCCCCGTTATCTGTGGCGCATTATCCACCAGCCCGTTACAGGTATTGATGTACGTATAGCAGGCAGTCCAGATAGCAGTCACCTTTGCGTCGGAAGGCAGATAGCCGCTGCTGTAATAGTTGACAGCATTCCCCGTCCCGTCATTCCCCGTCTGGAACTCATCGGTGCCGATACAGGTCAGCGTAAAGAAATTCTCCGTACCCCAAAGACTCCTCATCCCCCCATAAGCAGCATCCAGCCCCGACTGAAAACCCTGAGCCGTCTTGAAGAACTGCGGGGTCACCTGCGACTGTGGATTTTCATTCAGCTGCTTATTACAGGCCGAAATGACCAATAACAGTAAACAAAATCTATATTTCATAACTATTTTTTTTAAAATCCTACATTAAGTCCGAATATCATCGACCAGGTGGACGGCGTATCCAGATTGGCGTCCGAACCGCTCGTACCGCCCGACAGCTCAGGATCGATCCCGTGATAGGTATTCCTGTAGGGCGAGAAAAGAATGAAAGGATCCCTGGCCGCGGCGTAAAATCTTACCCTGTTCAATCCCATCGCCTTTACAAACGCTGCCGGCAATGTATATCCCAGCGTCAGGCTCCTTATTTTCAGGAAGCTGCCGTCAAAATAGCCGAACGTCGAATGATTAGGCGGGTTGGTCTGCGCAGAATTGGCCGCCGACCACGCGTTCGTGGGATTCCTGGTCGTCCAGTAGGCCACGTTCACGTTGTTGTAGTTGCCCTGCATGGTGCTCGCAAAACCACCCCCGAATAAGGTCGAAGAGATCATTCCGCCTACCCGGGCAAACGCCACCAGCGTAAAGTCAAAATTGCGGTAGGCGATCCGCTGGGTCGTACCTCCTTCCCATTTCGGCTGGGGACTGCCAACGACCATCATGTCCCCTGCGTCGATCTGACCGTTGTGATTGCGGTCCGCGATCTTCGCCTGTCCGATGACCGACTTCGTTCCGGTAATGGTCTGGCCAAGCGCCTTCGCAGCAGCCGAATCCGCAGCGGTAGCCTGCCATATCCCCGTCCGCTGGTAGTCATAGAAAGACCCGATCGGCTTGCCCACGAACCACTTGTCGGCAATATCCGCCGGCTTGCCGTCTAAAGTCGTCGTCAGCGTCGGCAGCAGCTGGGTGATCTGTCCCCGGTTGATAAAGAAATTGACGTCCGCCGACCATGAAACTTCATGACTGGACTTCGCCTGTATGATATCGGCGGCGATATGGATCTCGATCCCCTTGTTCTCGCTCTTCCCCACATTGGTCAGTATCTGGCTCGGAATGCCGTTGGATGGCGGCAGGGTCACGGGCATGATCATGTCCTTTGTATAGGAATGGTAGAGCTCGATCGATCCCGAGAGCCGGTTCTGAAAGAAACCGAAGTCGACGCCCGCATTCGCCGTAGCCGTAAACTCCCAGCCCAGGTTAGGATTCGGCGCGGCATTGGGATATAGCCCCGTGGTATTGGTCGACCCATAGTTGTAGGTCTGGGTCGTAAGGCTGCCCAGCGTCTGGTAAGGATTGATCGACGGATTTCCCACCTGCCCATAGCTCGCCCTCAGCCGCAGGTTGGAGAGCTTGCTGAAACCCTCCATGAACCCCTCCTTGTTGATATTCCACGCCGCAGCCACAGAAGGAAAAGCATGGTATTTATTGCCCGGCGCCAGCACCGACGAACCATCCGAACGCAGGGTCACCGTGAGCAGGTATTTGTCGTTGAAGGTATAGTTCACCCTGCCCATATAGGAGATCAGCGCCCAGGGCCGGAGACTGTTCAGGGTGTCGCTCGTGGTCGGCGCCTGGTAATTAAAACCCAGCGCCGGATTGTAGTACTGCGCCTGATCCGACAATATCCCCGAATAGCCGAAGGTCGCATTTTGCGTGCTGTACTTCTGAAAGCTGTACAGTCCCGTGAAATTGATCTTGTGCTTTTCGGCAATGGTCTTGTCATATATCAGCAGGTTCTCCAGCGTATAGCTGGTGGTCTCGATGGTGGCATTCTGCGCCGTGGACTGGACGCCTAAGTTATTGGTGGTATTCTTCGCATAAAAATTCCCGTAGATATCCGACCGGACCTCCGCACCGCCGTTGAATCTGTACTTCAGTCCCTTCCATAAATTGGCTTCGATATAGATGCTGTTGAACGTTCCCAGCCTGTGCCTTCGCTCCGCGGCGGCGCCGGGCAGAAAGTCCGCCAGCGGGTTCCATACCTGGTTGGCGCTTCCCGGCAAAAAGCCGTTGATCAGCTTGCCCGTGCTGTCATAGGGCGACGCCAGCGGACTGGCCCTCAACGCCTGCCCCATCGGGTTGACGCTCTCGCCCTTCGTATTCGTAAAGGTGTTTAGCGAGCTCAGCCCCAGCCGGAGGAAATTCCCCAGCTTCTGGTCGAGACTGAACTTTATCGAATACCGGTCAAAGCCCTGACCGGGGTAAACCCCCAGCTCGTGATAGTACCCCGCGCCGATAGCATACTGCGTATTCTCCGTACCCCCTTGCAGCCCCAGCTCGTGATCGGTCATAATACCCGTCTTATACACCAGCTTCTGCCAGTCCGTGCTGCGTCCCATCGCAATACCCTGCCGCTCTTCCGGCGCGAGAGCGATATACGACCCATTGATCAGGTTCGGGTCGTCCGGTCCCGTATACTTGCCGGGATTGCCGATATAGGTCGCCCATTTCTTGAGCTCCAGGTACTGCGGCCCGTTCATCATCGGATACTCGCCCAGCCACTTCGTAAAGCCGGCATAGCCGCTGTAGTTGACCGTCGGCTTCTGTCCGGCCCGACCGCGCTTTGTCGTCACCAGTATGACGCCATTGGCGCCCCTCGACCCGTAGATCGCCGTCGAAGACGCATCCTTCAGTATCTCCACAGAAGCTACATCGTCCTGGTTGATGTCGTCCATGCTCCCCTGGAAAGGTATACCGTCCAGGACAACCAACGGGCCGTTGCCAGCCTTCACCGACCGATTGCCCCGGATCACGATGGCAGGAGCCTGACCCGGATGGCTGTTCCCCCTGCTCTTCACAATATCGATACCCGCCGCCTGCCCCTGCAGCGCCTGGCTGAGGTTAGCGGAAGGCACGTCCTGGATAGCCTTCGCGCTGACGCTGGCGATGGCGCCCGTAACCTCCGACTTCCGTCGCGTTCCATAGCCGACCACCACGATCTGGTCAAGGTCGTTGCGCCTCTCCGTTAGCGTAAGATTGAGCGTTCTGTCGGAACCGCCGACTTTTATTTCCTGGGTCTGGTAACCCGTGTGCGAAATGACCAGCACGCTGTTCCGGACAACAGAAAGCCGGAAGCTGCCATCCTCACCCGTTGTAGTACCCTGTGACGAACCTTTGACCAAAATGGATACTCCTGGTAGAGGCGAGCCTCCGGCCGTAATAACACCGTGAACAGTGACCCCTGGCGGAGCCTGGGCCGACAAGGCCCTCCCAACAAGCAGATAGACGGTCAGTATGCAGAAAAACCGCAGACTTTTCATACGTGCATTTTTAATTGAATAATAGCAATCCTTTAATCCTGCAACTACGCGAAATTTTCGCAGCGCGGATTTTGCAGGAATTGCATTTTATTCAACTTAATTGGCGTATGAAGGCCCTCTCAACTATTTCACCTCTACTTTGATGACAGTGGCAAGCTTATCCGGCATCGTAGGCGGCACGTGGATAACCAGCCCATCTGCCCCATTCTCATAATCCAGCTTTTTGCCCCATGTGATCAGCGTCGCACGACGCACCTTGCCTTTTATACCCGGTACGGTCAGCTTGCCGTCGGCAGGCCAGTCGAATACCGACAGATACAGGATCGTATTGCTGCCTTCCATCTTTTGCGTACAGCGACCCCAGGCCAGCGGCGGCAAAGGACTCGCCTTAGTTCCATAGATGGCATCCCCGTTGGTCTTCATCCACTCCCCGATCACCTTCAAAGCGTCGATGCTCGGCTGCGGGATCTCCCCTTCGGCCGTCGGCCCGACATTCAGCAGGTAGTTGCCGCCCTTGGAAGCGATATCCACCAGGTTGTGGATCAGCGTCGTGGGCGTCTTCCAGTTGTGATCGGAAGCCTTGAAGCCCCAGGTCCCGTTCATCGTCATACAGGTCTCCCAGTCCTTGCCGTCGAGCTCGCTTAAGTTGGGGATCTTCTGCTCGGGCGTCTTGTAGTCGCCGGGGAAATCCGGACGCTTCAGCCGGTCATTGGTAATGATATTCGGCTGCAGGGACAGCAGCGCATTCAGCTTGGACGCATACTCATCGGTCATGTCGGTCGGCGTATCCCACCAGAGCACGGCCACATCGCCGTAGTTCGTCAGCAGCTCCTTCACTTCCGGCACCGCCACCTTGTCGATATACTCGCCCATCGTCTGCGTCGTTTGAGCGGGATCCCAGTGACCCTTGTGCTCGGCCGTATAGGCGTCGATGCGCGCGCTATCCGGATTGGCCCAGCCCTCCGACGTGACCTTTCTTGAAGCAGCGCCGCCCGGATTGTTCCAGTCCTGCGCCTGCGAGTAATAGAAACCTAATTTAATGCCATACTTGCGACAGGCCTCGGCCAGCGGCTTCAGCAGGTCGCGGCCATAGGGCGTAGCGTCGACGACGTTCCACCTGCTCGCCCTGGTGCCGAACAGCGCAAAGCCATCGTGGTGCTTGGCCGTGATCACGATATACTTCATCCCTGCATCCTTCGCCGTCTTGACCCACGCATCCGGATCATACTTCACGGGATTGAATCGATTCGCGACCTGGTGGTACTCCGCCACCGGTATCTTCCCCCTGTTCATGATCCACTCCGATGCTTTATTGATGGTATGCCCGTCATACTCTCCCGCCAATACCGCATAGACACCCCAATGGATGAACATGCCGAACCGCGCCTCCCGCCACCAGGCCATCCGGGCGTCCCGGGACAACGTGTCTACGCTGGCATCGCTCTTCACCCGGGGCTGCGCACTGACGATCCCCGAGACAAACAAGACTGATAGGAACACTAACGATAGTTTCTTCATATTGCAATCAAATTTTTACTTGTTTTGTGAACGCAACAGCGCTTCCAGATAATAATAGTCCGCATAGTTCAGCGGCACATCCACCTCCGAATTGCTCGGCTTCCCACCCGTACTATGCAGCAATATAAACCCTTTGTTGCTCCCAACCGGCGCCCTATAGTGATCCGTCAGACTGACCAGCATCTGGTCAGCCGCGGCTTTGTACTCGCTGCCATGCTCGCTATAGTGACAAAGCTCATACAATCCCGACGCGACGATCGCAGCTGCGGACGCATCCCTCGGCTCGGCGGCGCCGCCCGGCGCGTTATAGTCCCAATACGGCACCTTATCCTCCGGCAGATGCGACAGGATAAACGCGGCAATATGCTCCGCCTGGCTCAGATACCGGGGATCATTGGTATATCGATAGCACATCGTATACGCATACAGGCCCCATGCCTGACCACGCGCCCAGGCAGAAGAATCATTCGCCCCCTGCCAGGTCATCTTCCTCCGCACCTGCCCCGTCACCGTGTCGTAGTCCACCACATGATACGAGCTGTAGTCCGGCCGGAAATGATTTTTCATCGTCGTATTCGCATGCGTCACGGCAATTTGATAAAAAGAAGAATCCCCCGTCATCCTCGTCGCCTCGAACAGCAGCTCCAGGTTCATCATATTGTCGATAATGACCGGATAGGTCCACAGTTCCTTATGATGGTCCCAGCTGCGGATACAGCCGATCTTCGGATTGAATCGCGTCGACAGCGTCCGCGCCGACTCGATGAGTACCTTCCGATATTCCGGGTTCCGTGTGACAAAATACCCTTTACCAAAGCTGCAGTTCATCTTAAAGCCCATATCATGCGTCCCGCCATTTGTTTTCTCGACTTCCATTGGCGATGTAAAGGTCTTCGCTGCATCCTCCCATTCCTTTTTTTGCGTCAGCTCATAAAGCCACCACAGCTCGCCCGGGAAAAATCCGCTGGTCCAGTCCTTCGACGCTACCAGCTTTAGCTGGCCGTTCTCAATAGTTCGCGGCGAAAAGAGTCCTTTCTCCTTAGGACGAGCCGCGATACTGTCCAATAATATTTTCGTCTGCGCCTCCGCGTCAGCAACCACCTTCTTAACATCGACCGGCGACTTCCCAAACCAGATCAGTGGATGCCGCACGGGCAGATTGCGGATCACCTCCGCTCCCGACGGCTGATGATCCAGCCGCGCCCAGACATCCAGCCACTCGGTATTCCCCAGCGCCACCCCGCCAAAGGCCAGCGCGGGCTGGGCCACCGGCCACTCGTCCCAGTGCATGACATCATGCTTATAGGGCCATTTACTCTTATCGGCTATATAGGGGTATAAAAATTCGATCCCCTTCCCGATGCTTCGGCCATCCGCCGTCTGATAGTGCCACAGGTCGTTGCCCGGCCCCGACAGCAGCTGACAGATGGTCGCCATAGCATCTAAGTTGAACAGCGAATATCCATAGGGTTTGGTCCGGCGAAGCTCCTGCGGAAAGCTGCCGTCTGCAGCCATCTGGTTCGGCAGCAGCACGTGCTCATACCGCTGGCGACAGAATTCCATCAGCTGCTCATTCCCCGTGAATCTTGCAAACGCCGCCACCTGCATCACCCAGCAGGTGCCGTGGTTGTTCGAAGCATTCATCTCATCCCTTCCATACGGATGAGTGGTCAGCCAGACCAGGTAGCGCGAGAACCAGGCCTTTACCTGCGCAAGCAGCCCGGCATCCACCGCATCACCAATGGTCTCCAGCCCTTCCACTACCTCCATCAGCTGTATAGTATCGATGATCCCGATGCCCCTGCCCGTCGCCCGGCCCTTGATAGCCTGGGCATATACAAGGCTCGGGTTCATCATCGTCGCCGTATCGACGAACCAGGCCCTGACGTGCTTCATCGCCTGCCTAACATACCGCGTATCCCCCGTAAGTTTATAGGCGGACGCTAACGCACCTACTATGCGGCTCAGCCGGATCATCGCCTCGCGGTGAGCCGTAAAGTTCTCCGGGTTCGTCTCCCCGTCCCGCTGGATATAGGGGCTGTCTGCAGAGACTGGATTGGGCCACCAGTAGTCGCCCTCCGAAAAAAAATCGTGCTGGGCGCCCGCGCTACGCGGAGAATAGCTCGCAGTGACGGTGACGGGCGCCTGCTTCATCGCCCAGCCGGCCTCGGCCATCACCGGCTTCTTCAGCGCAGCCACTAACAGTATCGGTATTATCGGTTCCATAGTAAAAATTCAGTTTTGATCCCTTCAGCCGATGCGCTGACAACAAAGTTCGTCCCCTCTACATGGATCAATGCCACACCATTGTACGCCTGCACCTTCCTGCTTCCTGATGAAGTCCCGAGATCGTCCCGCAGCCTTCCATCCCCCGTCAATCCCCAGTGGATCCAGTTGGCCGCATCCAGACAGCGCACTCCCTTTTCGTCAAGCACCTGCACCCTCACCGTGCTGTCGTCCAGCTTCTCGATCTTCAGCTGCGCAGGCTTGCCCCAGACCGCGGTCTGGTAAACGAACCGGACGCTGTCCGACACTGTTTCCCTGCCCCGATGAGCCACGACCCGAACCACGTTCTCCCCCGGCTGAAAGACCAGCTTCCACCGAAGACCCGCGGCAGGGAAATCCTGCGCATCACGGCGCCTCATCCCATAGCTCTTTCCGTTGAGGAACAGCTCCGCCTCCGGAGCATTGGAATAGACCTTTACCATCTTCTCCTCCCCTTCCTTACCCCAGCGTACGGGCCAGCTATGCCCATAGATATGCGCCATCAGCCGGCTCGTCCAATAGGACTGAAAGACATAATACGCTTCCTTCTTCGTCCCATCCCGCTCGACCACCCCCTTCTGGTTGACATACGGTACCGGGTTATCCGGCCGCAGCGGCGTCGAAAAATCCTTGTATATCCACTGCGCCGCACCCGTCAGCCAGGGCATGGTCTCCTGCTCCTTCAGATGCCAGTCGATCAAATTGCAGATATAGGTCTCGCTCCAATCCCCATCCTTCGACACCCGCGCAGCGCCGCCATACAATGACGCATCCCCCGTGCGCTCATCAGTCCCCTGCCCCGTACGAACATTCAACAGCTCCTTGTCAGGGTTTTCCGAGTGTCGCCGCGCATGACTGTCCCCACCCCATTTCATATGCAGAAAATGGGGCACCTTCTTAAATTCGGCTTCGGTCGACGACTTGTATTCCGTGTAGATCCCCCTGTACCACCCCGCCCAGATAGATGGCGAATAGACATCAGGGATATCAGCACAAAGATCACAGCGCCTGATCGCCGTGCGACGCCCGGGATCCAACGCATGCGCCAGATTGTTCAGCCGCCTCATAAAAGCCCTGATCGAATCGGTATGGAATTCCGGGAAATCCCCCGGCCAGTCGTTCTCGTTGCCAAGTCCCCAGATGATGACTGCCGGATGATCGTAGTGCTGATTGATCATATTGGTCAGCATCCGCAACGCCTGCTCCTGGTAAGCCGGCCCGCCAAGACCACCCCTGCACCAGGGTATCTCCTCCCAGACCAGTATCCCCAGGCTGTCACAAAGGTTCAATATAATACGCGATTGCTGGTAGTGCGCGAGACGGATAAAGTTCACGCCCATCTCCTTCATCTGTATCATCTCGGCCCGCATCCCGTCCTCCGTCATCGCCGCCCCGAGCCCCGCATGGTCCTCGTGCCGGTGCGTACCGCGGATCAACAACCGCTGACCGTTGAGAAAGAAGGGTCCGTGATCCCTGAACTCAAAACTCCGGAAACCAAACTTCACGCTCTTCGTACAATCTTTTAGCCTCAGTTCCAACGTATACAACACCGGATGATCGACCGACCATACCCGGGGTTCATGCACCAGCAACGTCGTGTCGCCGACAGCCGTCTTCACCACCCTGCCCGTAGGATCAATGAGCCTGACCATAACCGGTTCAGCCGGAGCCTGGTTCAGCACGGCCCTCACCCGAAGCCGTCCTTCCCGAAGCGAAGGCTCCAGCACCGCATTGACCAATATATTATCGATATATACAGCAGGCACATACTCCAGGTTCAGATACCGGTATATCCCGCCGGCTACTGTAAAGTCAGACATGGAAGACGGTATCCGCTGCACATCCCGCGAATTGTCGCAGCGAATGGACACCGGCACCCGCCCCTTGAACCGCCTGAGAGCCGCGGTATCTTTTTCAAAGGCAGCCACAGCCTCGGTGATATCCACCGTCCACTCGTCATACCCCCCGACATGGGAACCCACCTTCGTCGTATAAACGTACACATCTGTCGCCTGACCCGCCCCCTCGAAATGCAGCAGCGTCCGTCCCCCGGAATAAGGGTTGTGAATCTGCAGCCGCGTCCGGTACCAGGCAGGCCCCTGGTAATAGTTGACATCGGGATCGACGCCGTCCCGCGCATTCACACAATGCGGCAGATGCACGGGCGCCCATACCGGAACACTCCCCGGATCACCCGGCGAAACCGGCCGCACGGCCTCCCATACGCTGCCCAGATCACTTCGAAGGAATTCCCAACCGTCATTCAGCCGGGTGGACTGCTGGGCCCCGGCGCCCAAAAAAGCTAAAGAGAACAATAGAATAATGCCACGACGCATAACCCGCAATAAACACATTTTCCTGGGAACCCGGCTGTCTTTGGTTGGCAATCTGTTCAACAATTTTGGCATTACGAAATACCCTATTCGAATTGGATTATTTTTAGGCCTAAAATCGATTGTCATGCTGATAAGACGACTGTTACCAGTACTGTTGCTAACCCTATCTTTCCAATCTCAGGCTCAAACCGACACCACGGCCATCATCCTTACCCCAAAACCTGGTCCCGCGCCCCGCATCAACGGACCAAAGATATTCGGCGTGAGACCCGGACACCCCATCCTGTTCACCATCCCTGTTACCGGCACCAGGCCCCTTACCTTCTCGGCCGACAAGCTGCCCGCCGGCGTACGCCTGGACCCCGCCACCGGCCGCCTTTCCGGCTCCGTCGCTAAAGCAGGCGAGTATACCATCCAGCTGCACGTAACCAATTCAGCGGGCCGCGCCGACCGTCCCTTCCGCCTCGTCGTAGGCGAAAAGATCGCGCTCACCCCGCCGATGGGCTGGAACAGCTGGAACATCTACGCAGCTAAGATCAACCAGTCCCTGGTCGAGGCCAACGCCAAAGCCATGGCCAGCAGCGGCCTCATCGACCACGGCTGGTCCTATATGAATATCGACGACTGCTGGCAGGGTGCCCGCGGCGGCGCCTTCCATGCCATCCTTCCCGACTCCAACGTCTTCCCGAACATGCAGGCGCTCTGCGACGAAGTGCACAGCCTCGGTCTGAAGATCGGTATCTACTCAACCCCCTGGGTCGAATCCTACGGACACCATATCGGCGGATCGGCCATGAACGCCGACGGACTTTTCGAACGGACAAAAGAGAATATCCCCCGCAACAAAAAACAGCTGCCCTACGCCATCGGCACGTACTCATTTCTCAACAACGACGTACGACAGTTCACCACCTGGGGATTCGATTATTTGAAATACGACTGGAACCCGATAGAAGTGCCGGAGACAAAAGCCATGTACGAGGCCCTCCGCAACAGCGGACGCGACGTGATCCTGAGCCTCTCCAACAGCGCCCCTTTCGCGGGAGTAGCAGACTGGGCGGTCTGGTCCAACGCCTGGCGCACCGGAGGCGATATCCGCGACAACTGGAACAGCCTCAAAAGCCGGCTCTTCACGCAGGATAAATGGGCGCCCTATGGCGGCCCCGGCCACTGGAACGATCCCGACATGATGATCGTCGGCTATGTCGGCTGGGGCAAAGGCGCAAGACCCACCATGCTGACTCCCGACGAACAGTATACGCACGTCAGCGCCTGGTGCCTGATGTCCGTGCCCCTGCTGCTGGGCTGCGACATGACCCAGCTGGACGCTTTCACGACCAGCCTCCTCACCAATGACGAGGTGCTCGCCCTCAACCAGGACCCGCTGGGCCACCAGGCCACAGTCATCTCCCGCCAGGGCGAAGCCGGCGTCATGGCGAAAGACCTCGAGGACGGCTCGAAGGCCGCAGGCCTCTTTAATCCGGGCGATAGCCTCGCCACACAAAAGGTGACGCTGCGCTGGTCAGACCTCGGCATCACGGGGAAATACATCGTCCGCGACCTCTGGCGCCAGAAAGACCTGGGTACGTTCGAAGGCGAGTTCTCCGCTGACGTCCGTCGTCACGGCGTAGTGCTGGTCACGGTACGCGCCGCAGGCAGCCCTTCGGCAGCAACCAAAAAGACGACCTCTCCCGCACCCGCGGCAGACTGAACGATCACCTGGCAGCGGCCATTGAATAAATGCCGCTGCCATCCCCCACCCTCGAACTTGTCTGGCTCGTGGCTGCTGGGATCACCATTCCCTACCCCAATGATCTTTCCTCCCGTTGCCGAAAAATGCAGCAGCATATCCGCATCCGGCACTTCCCTGCCCTGCCCGTCAACCACTGAAATATTGTAAACGACCGCATCGGCTCCATCACCCCTGACCGAACTGCGGCTCGGACTGACCACGATCCGGGCAGGTTCGCCCGTCGTCTCTACCGCAGCCGTCAGTTTCTTCCCCTTCTTATAGGCGACCGCCTCCAGTTTGCCCGGAGCATAAGCCACCATCCATTCGAGATGGCCATTACGCGGCATATCCTTCTTCCCAAGGCTCTTCCCGTTGAGGAACAGCTCTACGTTCTCTGCGCTGGTGTTGACCCACACCGGTATCGACTTCCCTTCCTTACCCTTCCAGTTCCAGTGCGGCGCGATATGCAGCACGTCCTTATCCGTCCACCAGGACTGATAATAGTAATAGACCGTCTTCGGGAACCCGCACATATCCATGATCCCGAAATGCGAGTTGATATCGGGCCATCGATACGGCGTCGGCTCACCCCGGTAGTCGAATCCTGTCCACGCAAAGCCTCCCATCATCCACTCCCTGCTGGCCGCGATCTTCCACCACTGCTCGGCCGTGCTGGCCCAGGGCGGATATACGCTGTCGTAGTCCGGCACATACGCATTGACGGTATCCGTTGCATAGATCCCCCGGGTGCTGACCGTGCTGGCGACCTCCGTCCCGATAATGGGCTGGTCGGGATGCTCCGCCCGGTAGGGATCGAGCCCCTTTAGGTTATAATTAAAGCCCCGCACCGGGATGACCTCGTTGACGCCATGAAAGACATTCCCCACATTGGCGGCATAGGTCGAGGTCCTGGTCGGATCCAGCTGCTGCTGACGCATTAGCTGGTGCTGGGCGATCTGCTTGCCCAGGGCCCGCTGCTGTATCACCCACTCCTCGTTGCCGATGCTCCACATGAACACGCTGGGGTGATTCCGGTCACGCAGTATCTCCCATTCGAAGTCCGCTCCATATTCGGCCCCGCTGTTGAGCAGCCGGGTCTCGTCGAGGACCAGCATCCCCAGGCTGTCGCAGGCATCCAGCAGCTCGGGCGTCGGCGGGTTGTGGCTGGTGCGATAGGCATTCACACCCATTTCCTTCAACAATCCGATACGATAGTATTGCAGATAGTCCGGCAGCGCGCTTCCCACACCCGCGTGATCCTGGTGACAGCAGACACCCTGCACCTTGATGGGCTTCCCATTCAGGAAAAGCCCCTTGTCCTTGTCGATCGTTATCGTCCGGACGCCAAAACGGACGGTCTGACTGTCGATCACCTGCCCACCCGACCGGACCAGCACAACTGCCCGGTAGAGATACGGCGACTCCAATGTCCACATTTTTGGATTCTTTATTACCGGAAGCCCCTGCGACAATTTATTCCCATCCCGGTCGGTGATATACGACTCTACCTGGACCATCGGCGCCTTCGGATCATATTTGTCAACCTTCGTTTCAACCGTCACTGCCGCCTCATCCCCCTTCATCTCACTATGCACGAATACCCCACCCAGCAACGCCAGGTGCGTATTATTCACGATATTCAGCCACGCATGCCGGTAGATACCCGCGCCTTCATAGAACCATCCCTCGTCCTGGTTCGCATCAGCCCTCACTACGATGGTGTTCTGGGCACCCCAGTGCAAAAAGTCCGTAATATCGTACGACGAGCCGCTATAGCCGCTGAAATGGCCGCCCATATAGCAGTTGTTGACCCACACCTTGCTGTCCCGGAAAATGCCGTCGAACTGTACAATGACCCGTTTGCCGGAGTCACTGCGGCTGACCGTAAACGTCTTTCGATACCATCCGATGGAGTTTTCAGGGAACAACGCGCCCACCGCATGATACCCATGCGCGTCTACGTCATTGTTGGCCACCTGTTCAAAGGGAAGTCCCACCGCCCAGTCATGCGGCAGCTGCACAGACTGCCAGGACCGGTCGTCGAAATCCGCCCTGATACAGGTATTGGCGGCATCCCCGGTCTTGGCGAGTATATTGCCGATGCCATAGTCGAAGTCCCGGTGCGGATCGGACGCATTTCCCAGGTGAAATTTCCAGTCCCCGTCAAAATTCAGCCGTTGATGCATGGGTTGTCCCGCGGCCACCGCACACCAGCAGCCGATAGCGAAAAATAAAAAAGCTTTCTTCATGTATTTGAGATTTTCACGACATACGCGTATTGACTCTTCATCCTGTCCGGATCGTAGGCGGGCAGCTGTATCCGAAGATCAGCGCCTTCCTGTCGCAGCCCCACCTGTTCTTTTGTATCCAGCAGGATCGCCCGGGCCCCGTGCGGCAGCGTCATATTCCTGACCACGAACGCCCCTTTGCCCGGCCATTTGGGCAGGATCAGATAAAGATCCTTTCTTTCCTTGTTATAGGTAAAAAAACATTCCTTCACCGCATAGCCCGGGTCCGGGTCGATGGTCAGTTTCAGCAGCAGGTCTCCGCCCCCGTTCTTAGGCTTGTAGTCCTGGCGACCAGGCCCCCACTGTGACGCCTGCTTCCACTTGCTGGCGCCATAGATGGCCTCGCCGTTGATCGCCAGCCAGTCCCCTATCTGTAAGAGCCTCTCCTCCATGATCGGTGGTATCTTGCCGTGCGCGTCGGGACCGATGTCCAGCAGGAAGTTCCCGCCACGGCTGACCTTGTCTACCAGCTGCAGCACGAGCGACTGGGCGGAATTATAGTCCCAGGAGTCCTCCGCCCGGTTGTAGCCATAGGAGAAACCCATCCCCCTGCTCTCTTCCCAGGAGTGATCCTTGACGTCCAGGTCGGGCTGGTATTCCGGCGTATAGACGGCCCCGTGGTGAAAACGGATCCCTCTGCCCCACCGGTCATACGTGACCACCTTATCCTTTACGGGACTCTCGTTATACAGCCACGCCAGGAACTCCCGCGAGCGAAACAGCGTATCGCTGTCCTCCCATTCCCCGTCCGTCCAGAAGACATCCGGCTTATAGGTATTGATCAGGTCCTTCATCTGCGGCCACATGTACTGGGAGACATACAACGATCTGTTGTTCAGCCACAGCGGATTATACCACTCGTATAACGAATAGTACATCCCCGCATGCACCGAAGTCTTGCGCAGCGCCGTAAAAAGCTCCCCCAGCAGATCGCGATGCGGCCCCATCACCCCCGCATTCCAGGGCATCGGCCAGGCCTTCGCCGTCTCTTTGCTCGGCCAGTTCGCCCATCCGTCGTGGTGCTTCGAGGTCAGCACGACATATCTGGCCCCCGACCTCTCGATGATCCGCGCCCAGTCGTCGGGATTGTAAAGCTCCGCCTTGAACCGGTCCGCCAGCTCATAATAGCTATGATCACCGTATAGCGCTTTGTGATAGTTGATCCTTGCCGTATCCCCGCTCATCAACCCATGCAGATACCACTCCGCATAGTCTCCCTTCTTGCTATAGCCGGGGACAGAATAGACACCCCAGTGAATAAAGATGCCGAAGTGGGCGTCTGTGAACCATTGGGGAACGGGCCTGCGGTCCAGCGACTCCCAGGTCGGTTCATACCCCTGCGCCCGCATCGCCAGACAACAGAACACCGCGATGCCCAAAGCAAAAGTCCTTCTCATAAATAGAGTTGAAAATAATTACCCTAAAGTAAATCATTTTAACTCTCTGAGACGTTCCCGGACCTTAAAACTTGATCGTAGCCGGCAAATACTTCGCCACGAGGCTCTCATAATAAGGCCTCAGCTCCGTCCAGTTGGGAGGCGTCGGGTTCTTGGAATAAAGATCATAAGGATTGAAAAGCTTCACCCACTTGAACATTTCGCGGTCATGATCATCCATCAGGTGATCGTACGCGTGCTCCCGGTGCTGCGCATAAAAGGAGTGATAGCGCAGCATATACAGAGCCGGCTCGGGCAGATAGTCCTTCAGCATGTGATAGACATACTCGTCATGCCCCCAGGACATATGTACATTGCGAAGACCACAGCCGGCGGAATAGACGCCATTCGGAGTCTGATAACGGGCGTCGCTGTAGTCGGGATTATTCTTGAAGAATTCGGGATACACGATCTTGTCGGAATACGCGCAGCCTACCGGGAAAGTGTCGCCTACAACGGCCCACTGCGGCTCCCCAAAAAGACAGAGCACCTTGCCCATGTCGTGGAAAAGACCGGCTAGCACCATCCAGTCGGGATGTCCGTCGGCGCGGATCGCTTCAGAGGTCTGCAGCAGGTGCTGGAACTGGTCCAGATCGGTGTCCGGATCGGAATCATCCACCAGCTCGTTCAAAAAATTGAACGCATCCCATACCGACATTTCCTTCCTGTCGAACTTCAGGAACTCGGCTCTCTTCTCCTGTACAAATTCGTAGGTCTGATAAGTATGATTGAGGCGATAGAACTCGCGGACGGTGTCCCTGCCCGGAGTCTCATAGTTGCGATACTCTTCGGTCGATTTTTCCCTGGCAATAGTCTCCGGGTCCGGATAACGTTCCAGAAGATCGTCCTCCCATACATCCAGTGAAGACAACGGATTCATTTCGGCGGGGGACAGCGGCTGTGTAGGTTTCTCTTGCATCGTTAGGTATATTAAAGATTTAAATTACATAAAAGCTTTCAGCTAAAAAAACGACCCGGTTTAGCACCGGACGTGCCCCCGCGACGCCCCATCGCAACGCACAATGTTGACGCTAATTTTCCGCACCATGGTGCCTCAGCAGATCTTCGATCATCGCCTTCTTCGCGACAGGCAGATTCTGCCGGTCCAGCCAGCCCAGCGTCCCCGGCTCGATCTTCGCCCCAGCGCTCACCAGCGTCTCAATGACCATCACGTCATCCGTATCCTCCGGCCAGCGATTCACCTCGTTGCCGTTGACCATCGCCCAGAAGGCTGACCCCAGGGCAGTGCCCCCAAACCTGTTCACCGTTTCCAGCGAGACATTCCGGTTGATCAGCAGCCGGATCGTATCCAGGTGCCCGCCGATCGCGGCCCAGTGCACCCCATTCATACCATCCACCTGCTTCCCCGGATCAGCGCCACGATCCATCAGGAACTCCGCCACGGCCGTCTGGCCATAGGCGCAGGCCCAGATAAGACCCAGCTCCATCTCCTGCTGGCGCTGCGGGTCCTTCAGGCTCCCGTCTTCTTTAAAATAGCTTCTTACAATATCCAGCCGCCCTACGCCGGCCGCCTCTTCCAGACCCAGCCTGGCGCCCCGGCGCGTAAGATAGTCTGCCGCCTCCGGCCGGCCGTTGTATAAACAGCCCTTGACGACGCTGTGTCCATTCCCCGCCGTCCCCTGCGCGTCCATGGCCGCACCTGCATCGAGCAGCGCACCCAGCAATGGGACCATCACGCCGGCCTTCGCCGGATGAATGCTGGTCGCCACCAGTCCCAGCGCCGTCGCGCCGCCATACATGTCCGCATTTGCGTCGACAGCAGCCCCGGCATCCAGCAGCAGCTTCAGCAGCTCTGTGGCATTGGACGGATACTGACCACGATAGTATTCTACCCCATTGGCCCCGATATAGTGCAGCAGCGTGGCGTGGTGCTTGCGCATCGAACGCATCTTCACCAGCCCCGGGTTCTCCCGCAGCAATGCCTCCAGCCTCGCCGGATCGCCCGTGAAGATCGCCTCGACCGCCGACTCGAACTGAAAGACGGGAGAGTCCTTCTGCGTCACGTGCATCACCCACTCCACCATATGCATCCAGGTCTCGAAATAATACCAGTCCGCCACCGCCAGCTGGATATCGGCCGGCGTGACCGTCATATACGGACAGCCTTCCTCCACCCATTTTCGAAGACGGGGATGATGCTCCAGGATGAACTCTACCACTGTAGGGTCTTTCATCAAATATGCTTCATAAAAGCGGGCGGCCTGTCGTCTGTATAGCTCAAGTCCGGCGCTGATCGGTAATAGGCTGATCTCCATAGTGGGAAGATACGAAATGTAGGGCGCAAATGCCGAACATAAAAAGCAGGATCACCGGCAATACCTGGTAGCGCAGCACCGTCGGTGACGCAAAAATGCAGAAGGCGGCATTCGCAAGAAGATAAGCCGCCGCGAGACGGTAGCAGAGGATGAATTGCGGGAACCTCCGCCTTAGTCCCCGCACCGGCAGCAGCAGCAATGACGAAAGAAGAAAGCCCAGATTGAGAAAGATATAAAGCACGGGTATCCACGAAAGCAGCTTCCCCTGTATGGACGAGGACGCGACCTTCACCCTCGTCCCCTTGTAGCCAAACCATTTCATGGCCACAGAGTCGACATCCGTCCTGCCTTCGTTGTATACCGCATAGACATCCAGCGGCGTGTTGAAATAGCTCTTCGCGCTCGGCCAGAGATAATAACGGCCAAATGCCAGCGGATGTTTCCGCACCAGGTGATAGCCATACTGCGTGAAGACCACCGCCACCCTGTTCCAGGCATTGAAATAGGTTGTCGGATGCTGCCGCTCGTAGGCATCCATATACCGGTGCAGGGGCAAACCCCTCACCCACATATAGGCGGTAGTCGCCTGCGGCTCATCACGTAACACCAACGGACCAGCGCTGTCAAAATAATTCCGCACATATCCCGCCAGCACCCGGCTCTCCACAGACGGAAGGCCCTGCGTATCGACCGGTATATGGGGATAGATATGCAAGGCGTTATTGGCGATCTGCCAGCCGCTGAACGCAGAAAAGATCGCGGCTCCCGTCTCCTTCTTCGTTATGGACTTTATCCAGCTGGTGCAAACGATGACCACCGCCACGCTCGTCGCCACGCCCGCCAGCTTGAAGAGAACTCCCTTTCTCATCAGAAAAAAGGCGATAGCCGCCACCGCCGGATAGTATAGAGCGACATAACGGATATTGAATATCATCACCAGCAAGACCAGCTGCACAAAAAGCCCCCGCCACGCGGGCTGCAGGATAAGCCCCATCAGCACGTGCAGCCATAAAAGACTCAGCGCAATGAAGAGGGCATCGCTGCTGACGTAGTTGCACGTGTACGGCATCACCGGGTTCAGCGCCAGGAACAACAAAATAACCCACTGCGCCCATAACGCGAGCCGGGCAACCTGTCGCAGCCGGACGTAAAGGACCAGGCTCGCGGCCTGCACCATCCCGTACTGCAGCGTCACCAAAAAAGTATCGGAAGAAGACACCACACGCACCAACCTGAGAAACATCGAATAGCCGATAGGCCGGTAGCCGATGGCATCCCGGTCGGCAGCCGCCTGGATATAGCTGTATGAATCGGCAAAATAATCAGCGTAGGGATAAAAGACCTTGAAAACGACCCAGACGATGACCATCGCGCCACCTGCTATCGACAGCTGACGCGACGTATTGGCCGGAAACCACCAGGATAGGTTCATGGACCAAAAATAAGGCCCCTTTAACGAACTTTTGGCAATTGATCCATATTATCCGGCCCGGAGCTTGCGTTTATAGTTCTCTCACTCTCCCGATCTCCCATGAAGAGCCCTCTATAAAAAAACTTTTATATGTCTACCACTACCGGCCGGAAAGGTTCCTTTCTGCTCGTAACCTTTCTTTTGGTGATCGCCATCCTGCTCGAGCAATTCTGGCTCTCCCGCCTCCTCCCCTGGCTGGGCGAGCTCGGCCGCGTCCAACCCATGATCGTCTTCCTCGACATACCGCTGCGGCTTCCCGTGATCGACTGGATACCGGTAGGGGCCATATTTATTATATTGTACCTGGTGGTCGTCAGCCCTGAGCTCCCCCGCTCGCACCGCGGCACGATCCTCTGGAACAAAGGCTGGTCCCTTTTTGCCGGCTGGTGGCTCCTCCTGCTCTGCATAGCGGCAGCCGGCGGGCTCTACTACCTCGTCGAAGACCGGCTGCCCCGCCAGGTACAGAACGGTATCGATTCCTTTGGCTTCCGCGCCGACATCGCCGTCCCGCTCCGGGAAGACCCGATACACCTGCACGGCGGGGTCATCCTGCTGATCGCCCTGCTCATCGGGGGACGAGCCTTCCTGCTTCGCACACATTTGCCCAGGCCTGAGCACCTACCCGAAGCCACACCACAGCTACAACCACAACCAGAGACCATATCCCCAAAACGGTCAGCCGGATCCTTAAAACAAACAGCCGACCCCTTAAGACAAACAGCCAGAAGAACCGCGCAGGAGCCGGCACCCGCACCAGCACCCGCAACGGTGCGGCCCTGCGTAGTCTCTGGCGTCCTCGAACCCCGTTCGGCCTGACACCACAAACCGGCTCGATTCTTGTGCATCCGAGCTACCAATCCTTTCAAAGCCCCCCGCTAATTTCCCGTATGTCCTGTTTGAGCCGCACTCAAACAACCTCTTCATGCGACCACTATCTGCAATCTTCCTTTTATTGGCAATAACCTTGTCCCCCACCGTCACCTCCGCCTCGTATCTACCGACAGCGTTCACTTCACCAGTACCGTAACGATCGCCCGCGATACAGCTGAGAACAAGACGCTACCCCTGTTCGTCCGCTTCACCCCGATGGCAGCGACCTCGAATTCAACGACTCGATAACGATCAGTGCAGACACCTCCATCGTCGTCCAGGTAAAAGGAAATACCATCCTGCCCGCAACCACCCTCGGCATCACCAGCTGGAACCTCAACTCCTTCGCGACTTCGCAGCCCGGCGCCGGACCAGCCGACAAGACGCAGCAGATCAACAACGTAACGACGATCCTGTCGGGTCTTCACGCGGACGTGTATGCGCTGCAGTCCGTGGTCAACGACTCCGTGCTGGCAGCCGTGGTGGCCACCCTCCCCGGCTACGCTTATACGATCAGCAGCTACGGCAGCAACTCCAACCCCTTCGACTACTACCCTGTCGACTCGCCGGACGTCGCACGGCTCGCATTCGTATACAAGACCAGCCGCTTTCGCAACATCCAGACGACCGCGCTGTTTGGCGCCGATCTCAACACCCAGGCGGACCTCAATAATCCCTATTATTCCTGGTGGGGCGCGGGTCGCTATCCTTGGCGATTTCAAAGACGACCTCAACCGCACGACCATTCCAGGCGTGGACAGCACCTCTCCTTATAGTCCGCTCCTTACAGACACAACCCTCTTCAGCTTCCCGACAAAGATCCTGAGCCAGCAACAGCTTCACCCCGCCCGTCGCACTGCCCATAAGCCTGCTCGACTTCACCGCCGTGCGCCAGGGCCCCAAAGCAAGACTTTCGTGGAAGACCACCAACCAATCGACCGCCGCCTCCTTTACCATCGAACGCAGCGGTGACGGCAGCAGCTTTGCAGCGATCGGCACAGTGACCGCGCAGGTGGCTCACAAAAAGGAAGCCAGCTACCGTTTCACAGACGCGTCCCCGCTGACTGGCAATAATTACTACCGCCTGAAAATGGTCGACCAGGACGGGACCTTCTCCTACTCAAAGACGGTCATGCTCAGCTTCAGCCCGCTGGCGCTACAGATCAGCCCCAACCCGGCGCACGGTACGGCTAACCTCTATATCAGCAACGCCATGGAAGCCTTCTTTATCCAGGTCTTCGACGCCAATGGGCGTCCGATGCGTCAGTTCCGGACAACACCCGGTGACACCCTTTTCCCGATCGACCTCAGCGGCCTGTCGAAAGGCGTCTATACCATAAAAGTCACCGGTCCGACGGCGTCGACAACTCAGAGCCTGCTCGTCCAATAATTTCCCTCCGCAAGAAATCCGAACTGGCCCGATCATGGGCCAGTTTTTTTATTACTTTTGCCTACCCATGTCACTCTACATCGCCTCTCTCAACTCCGGCAGCAACGGCAATTCCTATTATATCGGCAACGACCGGGAGGCCGTGCTCGTCGATGCAGGCCTCTCCTGCCGCGAGACCGAACGGCGCATGCGAAAATTAGGGCTGCAAATGAGCCTGGTAAAGGCCATCTTCGTCTCCCACGAACACGACGACCATATCCGTGGGCTGGAAGTGCTGTCCAGACGGTACCAGCTACCCGTTTATATCACGGACGGGACGCTGGGGAACAGCAGGCTGCAGCTGGATGCTCACCTTATCCGGGCCCTCTTGCCGGACCAGCACATCACCATCGGCGGATTGAACATACTCGCTTTTCCAAAGACCCACGACGCCATCGACCCCCATAGCTTCGTCGTCTCCACACAGCGCGGCGACGGCAGCGCCATCCGCATCGGCGTCTTCACCGACCTGGGCCACGTCTGCGACAACCTCATCCAACACTTCCAGTCCTGCCACGCCGCATTCCTGGAATCCAACTACGACGAGGTCCTGCTCGAGAACGGACGCTATCCATGGCCGTTGAAGAACCGTATCCGCGGTGGCAAAGGCCACCTCTCCAATCACCAGGCCCTCGAGCTCTTCGTTCGCCATCGCCCCTCCTTTATGAGTCACCTGCTGCTGGCCCACCTCTCCCAGGACAACAACCGGCCCGAGCTGGTGCAGCGCCTCTTCGAAGACGCCTCCAGGGGGACCTTCGTCGTCGTAGCCTCCCGCCACGTAGAATCAGAGGTCTATGCCATCGATGGAAAATACGACGGCCTGCCGGGCATCGGAGCCCACGCAGAATGGACGTCCAATCCTTCCAAACCCTCGCCTTCCCAATCCCCCGAGCCAACATCCAAACCAGCCGGCATCGGCCACTCCAAGATCCGCCGCCGTAAGACAGCGCTGCTGGAGCGCCCTGACCAACCCATACAAACAACACTATTCTGATGATCACCAAGCTGGTCTCCTCAAAAGAAGAGCTCGAAAAGATCGCCCGGCTCTCTGCCGCCAACCAGGTCGCCAATATCAGCGCTGAGACCAAAGAAAAAGAAGGCTTCGTCTCCTGGGTCTATTCAACCGACGTCCTCACCCGCCTTCACGCCATCGTACCCTCCGTCATCGCCATGGACGGCGACAAGCTCGCAGGCTATGCCATCAGCCTCACCAAAGACTGCGCAGCCGTCTACCCTTCCCTCGCCGCGATGCTGGATTACGCAGCAACGGTTACCTACAGGGGCCGCCCCCTGTCCGAACATTCCTTCTATATCATGGGACAGATCTGCGTCGACCTTGCCTACCGCGGCCAGGGCGTCGTGCAGCAGCTATACGAATTTCATAAAGAACAGTTCTCTTCCCGCTACGACATGCTGGTCACCGAGATATCGGTCAGCAACCCCCGCTCGCTAAAAGCCCATAAAAAAGTTGGATTCGACGTCATCGATACGCACCGGGACCACGAAGGAGAATGGGACCTAGTTTTGTGGGATTGGGGTCAGCACTTTTCTTAGAATAGCCTGCGGCACCACCAGTCTCCGAGGGTCCTCTTTCAGGTATCGGTTAAAAAAGATCATCGCCTTCTGCGCAATGTAGTACTGCAACATCGTCTCAAAATCCTCCTCGCCCTGAGGAATGAGGGGTGATCCCGATATCTTCTCTTTATACGCTTCGATAAAAAATCCGCTGTTATAATACGCCCAGACTGCCGCCATCGGCAGCAGCCGCCGCACATCTTCTTCGTGCAGCTGCGTACTATGCCACATACCGTCATAAGCCACCTCATAAAAAGAGAGCACCATCGACGCGATGTCCACAAAAGGCGAACGCTTCAGCCTCCGCTCGCTGTAGCTGAACGACGGGTCGCCGCTGAAATCGTTGATCGCCAGATCCTTTCCCGTCAGCAGTATCTGTCCCAGGTTATAGTTGCCGTGAATACGGATCTTCAGGGCATCCATCTTTTTGACATAGATCCGCTTTAAAGTAGCCAGCAGCTCGGGTCGATAGGCCATGATCCGCTCCATTCTGTCCTGCATATCGGCGGGCAGCACCTGCTTATTTCTGCCCAGGTTCTGGTAGGTCTCGCGCACCAGCGAGGTCATTGCTGAAAAAAGCGACCGCTGGTAGTGCAATGAGAACGGCTCCGGCTTAAGATCCTTCGACCCCACTGCACCCGTCGGAGTACCACCACCCTTCTTCCCCGCCCCGCCTGCCTGAGTCCCGCCAACTACACCCGCCAGCGCCAGGTGCATCTCCGCCGTCCTGGTGCCGATCAGCCTTGCCATCTCCGCCGCATGCGCCCCCAGCAGCGACTGCAGGTCGGCCGGCAGCTGATCGAAGGCCTTCGGATCAGCCAGCGAGCCCAGCATCTCCGGCACCGCCATCGCCTGCCCGGTTCGCGCCTCCGAACCCACGCCACCCGCCGCCGCCGGCGTAGTCTTCTCTCCGGCCAGTATCCTTTCTATATAATTGTTGATCCGCTCTAAAAAATACCCATACCCATCCCCGTGATTCTCGACCATCTCCTGCATCAGCCCCAGCACCAGCGTCCCCTGCCTGTCCTTCCATTCGATCGATCCGATAAAAGCCGGCAGATACGGGAAACCCTCATTCGACAGGAACCGCGTGATCTCCTGGTCCGGATGAATGCTCCGGTCTACCTTCCGGTACATCTTCAGGAAAAGAGCGGCGTTATACGTGATGGAAGTATTGTAGAGGTCCGAGGTATGTATCTTCGCAACCACCTCGGGGTTCGTCGACAGGACCTTTTTGAGCCTCCCATTCCCCTCGAATTCGATATGCGGCAAAGTCCCATGGCCATTCCTGTGCACTGAAGCCATCTTCTCCAGCAGCAGGTTTTGCCATTCTGAAGTAAAGAACGCATCTACCAGGACCCCTTCTCCTTCCTCCGACCTGATATTGGCGATCACCGACTCCGGGTACAGCTGCACCAGCTGTTTGGCAGCCTCCGCGGATATCAGCTGCAGCGGCAGCTGGTAAAGACCAGGTATCCCGTCGTCTCCGATGATCTCCAGCAAAAGCCAGAAGACGGATCGTTGATTCATCGGCATTTTGACGATCTCTGAGATCGTTACCTGGTAGACATTCCGCTCTTTGGAAATGAACCACTTCGCCTTTTGCAGATACCTGGGCAGGATGCTATTTTCCAGCTGCCGCCTCGCCGGCCCCTCCATCAACCCCTCCCACTGCCGTATCAGCAGCAAGGGCAGAGGACTGGACTCATCGGTGTCGGGATGCGCCTTCTCCAGCACGAACCACTGGTAGGAGTGCGGAGCCAGCGTAAAGAAATATTGCCCCTCATCCCTTATGACCGGGAAGCGGTTCTTGCTGAACACGTCCACCGGCACAAAACCCTTATAAGCCACCAGGTCCACCTCCGCCGCCTGTGAGAATTTGGAAAGGTTGACCACGATAAGCAGCGTCTCCTCCTCGTAGGTGCGTGTAAAGGCCAGCACCTTATGGTTCTCCACGTTCAGGAATTTCAGGTTGCCGCGGCCAAAGGTCTTGAACTTCTTCCGGACGGAGATGATCCGCTTCATAAACCAGAACAGCGAAGAAGTATTGCTCCGCTGCGTCTCCACATTTACCGACTCATAGTGATATTCCGGGTCCAGTATCAGCGGCAGATACAGTCGCTGCGGATTGGCCGACGAGAAGCCCCCATTCCGGTCCGGCGACCACTGCATCGGTGTCCGCACGCCGTCGCGATCACCCAGGTAAAAATTATCGCCCATGCCGATCTCGTCGCCATAATAGATCACCGGAGTGCCCGGCAAAGAGAACAGCAGCGAATTGAGCAGCTCTATCTTTGGCCGGCTATTGTCCAGCAGCGGCGCCAGCCGGTGGCGGATACCCAGGTTGATGCGGGCTTTAGGATCGCGCGCATAGACTTTATACATATAGTCCCGCTCTTCATCCGTAACCATCTCCAGCGTCAGCTCGTCGTGGTTGCGCAGGAAAATAGCCCACTGGCAGGTGGCCGGTATCTCCGGCGTCTGGTCGAATATGTCGGTGATGGGATAGTGGTCTTCCATCTGCAGCGCCATGAACATCCGCGGCATAACGGGGAAATGATAGTTCATATGGCATTCGTCCCCACTGCCAAAATAGGACGCAGAGTCCTCCGGCCACATGTTCGCCTCCGCAAGAAAGACCCTCCCCGGAAAATGCTCATCGATATGACTGCGGAGCTTCTTCAAAAAGGCGTGCGTCTCGGGCAGATTCTCGCCGTTGGTCCCCTCCCGCTCGAAAAGGTAGGGCACCGCATCCAGCCGGAACCCGTCCACCCCCATCTTACACCAATAGTCGATGATCCTGAACACCTCCTCCTGAACCTTTGGATTGTCATAGTTGAGGTCCGGCTGATGATGAAAGAACCGGTGCCAGTAGTATTGTTCCGCCACCGGATCCCATGTCCAGTTAGACGCCTCAAAATCCTGGAAGATGATCCGCACGTCCTTATACTGGTCAGGATTGTCCGTCCATACATAAAAATCCCGCTCGTCCGACCCCTTCGGCGCCCGCCGCGCCCGCTGAAACCAGGCGTGCTGATCCGACGTGTGATTGATGACCAGCTCCGTGATCACCTTAAGATTGCGCTGGTGCGCCTCCTTCAACAAATGCTTGAACTGCGCAATATCCCCATAAGACGCATTGATACTATAATAGTCCGCGATATCATACCCGTCATCCTTCAACGGCGAGGGATAGAATGGCAACAGCCATATCGCCGTCACCCCCAGGTCCTGCAGATAGTCCAGCTTCTGCAGCAACCCCTGAAAATCGCCGACCCCATCCGCGTCCCCATCACAAAAGGCCTTGATATGCAGCTCATAAATGATCGCATCCTTATACCAGTGCAGGTCGTCGTCCAATGAAGGTTGCGTACTCATACCTTACTTCAGAGCAAATTACATGCGCATCGGTCGGGGGGGAAAAATTTCTACATAACCATTCGGCAATTTTGTAACTTTAATGTATGAAAACTAACAAAAAGAAATTCTCCACCGACTTCTCCGACGTCGAAGATCACCCCGATGGTGCCAAAGAAATAAATCGCCTCGCCGCCGAAGCATTCAAGGCAGCCGCTTCCGAAGCAAGAGCACTCGGCCTTCCGCAGGTCTATGCAAAAGGCAATCAGGTGATCCGCGAATATCCCGACGGGAAGATCGAGGTCCTATTCGAGCAAGAACAACCCTTTTTCATAGAAATGAAAGAGACAATCCTCCATGCCAGAAAGAAGTAAAAGGCTTCGTGTCCTCGCGGGACCTAATGGCAGTGGCAAAAGCACCATAGTTCAAAAGATTAAAACCGATTACTACTGCGGGCCCTACGTCAACGCGGATGAGATCCAGCAAAAGCTGGACGAAAAAAGAGTCTTAAATTTAAACTCCAATTATAGTCTCTCGACTACAAAAGAAAGTTTCGAGAAATACCTGTCTGACGAAGGTGCAAGCTGGATTGAAAAGGCAAATAGAGAACACTCAACTATTAACATTCACTATGCAGACAATAACCTCTTTATTAAAGAAGAGCAAAAAGCTGGACCTTATGACGCAGCAATAGCAGCCGATTTTATTCGATTCAATTTATTAGCTAAGAACAGCACCTTCACCTTTGAAACTGTCCTTTCTCATCCTTCAAAACTGAGCTTCTTGCAACAGGCGAAGATGGCTGGATATAAAAACTATCTCTATTTTGTCTGTACCATTCATCCCGCCATCAACCTCCAGCGGATAGACCAGCGCGTGAGACTGGGGGGGCATGATGTTCGAATGGACAAAGTGTTGAACCGATACATGAGCTCCCTCGAACTGCTGGCAGGCTTACTTCCGCATACATATCGAGCGTATCTGTTCGACAATTCAGTGCAAGATGCCGAGGCTAAACTTGTAGCAGAAATCACCAAAGGAGAGACCTTCATTCGGAAATCTGAAGACATCCCCTGGTGGGTCAACGAATTCGTCATCAAAAAACTATTCCCCTAAACTCTCCACTATTTATTGACTCCCCACTGCACCCCCACATAATAGACCGCCCTATCCACCTGCTTCATCACCGTGATCCGATCCCCCCTCTCCTGCCCCGGGATCAACCGCGAAACAAAGTCCGGATTCGCACGTAAAAGATCCACCGTCGTTGTAGTGTTAAAAAGATTGCTCGCCTTCGCAAACACCTTCACCCGTCGCCCAAGCGCTTTCTCAAGAGAAACATCCAGCGTAGTATATCCCCGCTGCCAGTACGCAAGCCCATACCATCCGGAGACCGAGTAGATCCGCCTCCCGGTATAGATCGCCGATATCCTGCCGCTCCAGCCCGACTGCTGGTACGACAGGCTCAGACTCCCCAGATGTGGCGACTGCCCCTGCAACGGACGAGATTCGTCGCGTGTCACCGTCACAATATCGCTCGAGGGGTCATTCACGTCCTGGCGCGTCTTGAACTTTGCAGCCTGCACGATCCTCGAATACGTATAGGTGTAGCCCATCTGCACCCCCAGCCGGTGAAAGTAATGCGCAGCGGCAATCTCGAAGCCATAGTCATTGACCGGACCGGCATTCCGCATCTGCGCCGTCAGCTGACCCGCCCGCGTATACGCCAACCCCTGGCTCGGCAACGGGTACAGCTCGTCATTGGCGTTCAGCAACGTTCGCTCATACGCATCGGTGATATGCTTATAGAATACCCCGGCCTGTAGAATATCGAGACCTCCCGGATACCATTCATAACGCAGGTCGATATTGTCGGCGTGAGACCGTCGCAGGAAAGGATTCCCCGCCTCCCGGTAGTCCTCGTACTCGACGGAATAAAAGGTCACGTCATACAGCGCCGGCCTCGAAATGCTCCGATACCACGAGGCCCGCAACAGCTGGCGCGGGTCACCCGGCGAGTCCCCCCGCGCCTCCCCCAATCCAAATTTGAACGAAACCGACGGCAACCAATCACGATATCTAATACTTCCCTCCTTCCCATAACTGACCGTCGGATCCACCGACGACACAAAACGCTGCCTCGTATCCTCATACCGCACACCCGCAACATACTCCACCCTGCGCCCCTTCCACGAAGCCGCAATATAACCCGCACCGATATGCTCATTCGCCGTATAGGTATTCGGATTGGCAGCCGACCCCAGCGGATTCAGCGGCCCGTTATTATTGGTCCACTCCGCATGGTCTATATCCGTAAAAGGCTGCCCCTGGGAAGTCGTGACCGCCGGCTGAAAATCATAGCTGTTGTAAAAATTGTCGCGTCGCTTGTCCCGGTACATTCCCCCAAACGTCAAAGCCAGCTTACCCGGCCCCAAAAACCTATGATAATCCCAATCCCCATATATCGATAAGTCCCGCTCGCGGTTCGACAGCCACGACCGCGTCATCCCATTCAACAACAGAGGAGTCGAACTAATAACCCCGCCCGGCCCCTCCAGCCGGGCCGTTCCCACGGAGAACTCGGACCAGTCGGGATACAGCCCCGTTGCCACCGCCCGGGCCGCGACCCAGCGGAAGGAAAGCCCGCCGCCCAGCTGATGCTCTCCCCGAATGCTCGTGCCATAAATATGCTGCAGATGCATCCGCGACCGGTCCGACAAGGTCACCCTTCCCGTTGCCGGCACCGTCCGACCAAGACTAAGGCTGGTATCGACCCGGCTGCGGCTCTCGATATCCCGCTGGCTGACATACAACTGGTACAACCCGATGCTGTTCCCCGGATCAAACACCCAATCCAGCCGGGCATGCACGCTCTCACGAATAAGAGTAGTCGAAAAATTACTCCGATAAAAATCAGTTAACCCCGGTGTATTATTCAGTCCCGGCTCGTTGTTCTGCGGAATAAAAAAGCCCGAGGTCCCTCTTCGGACATCCTGGTATTCGCCCGCGACCAGCACCCCCAATCGCTGATGAAAATAACGCTGCCCCCAGACAACGCTGCCCAGCGCATCGGGCAGCGGCTTCACCGATCGAAAGGAAAGGTTCGAACGCGTAAAATCCGCCCCCCTCGCATAATACTCCGGTCCATGCAGCTCATATGGGCTCTTGCTGCGTACACCGGCGCGGTCGAACCTCCGATAGGACTGATCGAAAAAGGTCTGGTTATACCCGCTGGAGAGCCGCACCCGAAGCAAAGGCGTCCCGGGCGCATTCCGCAGCGCCATATTCACCACCCCGCCAATGGCGTCCCCCTCCATGGCTGGCATCAGGCTCTTGTATACCTCTACCCGTTGAACCATATCCGCAGGAAAGATCGATAGGGGTATATAACGGCTTCGGTCCCCCGGGGTCGGTATCTTGATCCCGTCGATCAGGGTATAGTTGTACTTGGGGTCCATGCCCCGGATGATCGTATGGCTGGTCTGACCGGAATTGTCTGTAGTGACGGAAAGCCCGTTGATGCGTCGCGTAACATCCGCAATGGTCAGGTCGCTGCTGCGCTGGATATCCTCTTCCGGAATGATGTCCACGATCAGACCCGAAGCTTTTTGAAGACGGATAGCCCCCGACTGACTGCCCCCGTCCCGGTATCCCCTGACCGTCACCTCAGGCAACGAATCGCGACGCGCCATACCAGGCAGCGAATCCCAGCGGACTGTATCCACCCCATGCGTCAGGAAACCCAAAAAAATTACGACCCCTATCATCAATTAATGCTTATTCCCGCTGCCATCGGTCTGGAACGCACCCATATCCTTTCCGGGAGCCGTGACCTCCGTAACCCCAAACACCGGGTCTTTCTTTACCACAGCCGCCGGCGAAAAACCCGTATACCCCTTCCCGATAGCCGGCGAGCCACTGGACAAATGAAAATCATACGCTCCGACATAATCGGCCGAGCTGAAATTGATCCCCGCGGCAGCAGGCAAAGGATAGTTAACAAACTTAGGATTGTTCGCGCCCGGAGTAGTGGCATTGCCGCCGTTGATATCCGAAGCCTGTTGCACAGTAATAAATCCTACCGGGAGGAACTGCGTCGTGAAAACGGTCTGGTCGCCATAATTGTAGGTATATCCATACCGGATATTCGCCGTATCCGCGATAGGCACGCTCCCTCCACCGCCGCGGATGCCTAACCCATAGGCGCAGTTGACAAGAATATTATTGTAGGCCAGCCCGCGGCCCGCCTGCTCGAAATCGATAGAGCCGCCCTCGCCCGCCTTGGCCTGGCGATAGCCCGTCGTGACAACGGTATTGTTATAGCAGACCATGCTCGCCTGCGGTGACAATCCCCCCGCATTGGCCGCCTTGAAGGCATTCCCGGTTCCCCCCACTACCAGGTTATACCCAATGTCCCCGACGCTGCCGCTCTTTACGTTCACGCATTCCCCCGCTGTGAGACCTATCTTTTCGAACGTATTGCGGAATATCTCGTAGTTGCCGCCGGCAGGACGAACCACGTCATTGGCGCAGCCATACAGCCAGGAGTCTTCCAGCACAAAATTGGAACCCGGCGAGGTGACGATGATCCCATACCGGTTGCCGGACTTCGGCGCACCCGTAGGATATAACCCACCCGTATATTCGATATGCGTCCACTTGATAATGACGTCACCGGCCCCGTTGCCGCCCTGCAGACCACCCCAGTAGCCTTTGTAGGCAGGATCCGACTTCGGGTCCTGCGGGTCCTTCGAAGCATCGGACTTCAGTGAAGCATCCCCAACCGTAAACCAATTGGGCTTGTCCTTCGTGCCAAGCGAATAAAAGCTGCCGTTGATGACGATGCCGGGAGCGTGATCCTGCGTCCCTATCGCCCCTGCGCCACTAACAGGCCCGACAACCAGCACCTTCACGTCATTCTGCACCACCAGCGTATCTCCCTTGTTGATCGTTGCATCGGCATAGAGACTGCATAGATAGTAGGTCTGGCCGGACTTCAGTGTCCCTTTGATCGCCCTGCCGTTCGAGCCATTCTTTGAATTCAACGTGTCGCCGCTGTTAACATAATCACCCACCTTCAGCTGCTGGTCGGAAATGCTTACCTGCTGATCGGAATTCTTTGAACAGCCGGCCAAAAGAAGAACACCTAAAACTGTACTGATTATTATCGCCTTCATTCCATCTTTTTTAAGAGGCCGTAAATTAGTCAAACGAAGACGTGCAAGTATTAACTCCTCATTAATAAATTCAGAATTTATCCAGAAAGCCCGCATGCATCCGCATACGTACTCCTTACACGAAAACTTATCCACATATCGAATGGCGCATTTCTTTTATATTTTTACCACTGTCTATTAATCACCGCTTAGCATTTTTTGACCCAGACCCCAGGGTCTGAATTGAGAATCTTGCGTATTTCTACCCTTTCAGGAGCTGTATTTTATCGTATTTTGGTCGGGATGTCTCCTGTATCCCGTTTAAGGCCCTGGTGCTTATTAATACTGGCGTCTCTGTTTACTAGCATCTGCCGAGCCGATACATTGCCACCCCCAACACCCTTATTATCCGGTCAGCAAGTAATGCTCAAACCGCATTTTCTTGCGCTCGAGGACCGGACAGGCACGCTATCGGCCACCGAATTGCTAAAGAACCCGAATGCGCTCGTCCCGCTGGATGCCTTGCCGAAAGGGTCTTCAACCAGCTATTACTGGCTAAAGACCACCCTGCAAACCAGCAAAATGGCCACCGACCCCGGCGAGGTCCTTTCCTTCAACAACCTTACTTACGTAGACGTATATCTTTATCAGGGTGATTCGCTGATCTCCCACCAGCAAGCCGGCGCCTTCCGGGGCCGCAACTATATTGCCGAATCCGACGGCCGCTTCTTCGTAACCCTTCCGCTGCAACCGGGAGGAACCTATACCCTGCTTTTACAGGTGCACCATACCAAACACTACCAGCCCGTCTTTGACTTTACGCTGCAGACCAGACGCAGCTACTACCAAAAGGTCCGACTGAAGGAGTCGCTGAACTCCGCCCTCCAGGGCGCCGTATGCCTGTTCTTTGTCCACACCCTGCTATCCTGGCTCGTCACCCGCTACAGGCCCTACCTGTGGTTGCAGGTCTTCATTGCCGGCGTCGGCCTGTACGCGATCAGCTCGGCAGGCTATTTTATAGAATGGTTCTTCCCCGATGACCCGCCCACCGGCTGGCTGTTCAACAAACACTTCGTCAACCTCGGTATGTTCGGCCTCTTCCTGCTGGTCAGGGACTTCTGGCAGATACCAAGCAACTATCCCCGCTATTATAGCTGGATGAAATGGATGCCGGGCCTGCTGATCGCCTCGTCGCTGACCTATTTCCTGATCGACTATCTCACCGGCAACTATAACCTGACCAATACGATCCAGCTCTGGGAGCACCCGGTATTCCTCGCGCTCGCCGTCAGCGCCCTCGTCACCTGCTGGAAAAACCTGAATCCTTCCCACCGCTGGCTGGCCTACGGGATCATACTCATCGGCAGCACAGGACTAACGATCACGATCACGTCAGTTTTCCTGCACGAACGCTCGCTGGCCATCGCCCCCGTCTTCGGCGACATCGCCATCCTCTGCGTATTCCTGCTGTTCTCTATCGGACTGAAAGAAGAAATGCGGCAGCACGAAGTGGCCAAACAGGCCGTCCTGAAAGAATTTAACAACCTCCAGCAACACCAGAATATCATCCTCGAAAAAAAGGTCGAAGAAAGGACCGAAGAGCTGAAAATATCCAACCGCCGGCTGCAAAAACAAAAGTTCATGCTGGCCGAACGCAACGCCAAGATCGAAACGCTGATCAACGAGCTCAACCATCGCGTAAAGAACAACCTTCAGCTGCTGTATAGCCTGCTCAGCCTCCAGCTTCCCATCGTCAAGGACGGCATATCCCGCGATATACTGAAAGGGAACATCGGAAAAATAAGAGCGATGATGCTCGTTAACCAGAAACTGTTTAACTTTGATAACGGACACAACGTGAGCCTTTGCGAATTCATCACCGAACTGGCAGTCCATCTCCAGAAGATCTATGACACAAAAGGACAGACCCGTATCCAGCAAAATATCCCCGCCGGCATTCAATTAAGCGATAAACATACTTTGTCCTTTGGCTTGATCCTGTCAGAATTGTTCACGAACACGTTCAAACACGCATTCCGCGACCACCCCGACCCTTGTATACGCGTGGAAGCCCAGACCCTCAGCGACCACCTGTTGCAGTTTGTCTATACGGACAACGGCAATTGCATTAGCGAACACGAAAACCAGGAGAAGTTTACAATGGGGATACCCCTCATAAAAGACCTCACCCGGCAGATGAATGGGCAGATGACCGTCTCCAAAGACAAAGGACTAAGCTATTCATTCACCATTCCTGTCTGATCTCATGATAAGAATCCTGATCGTAGAAGACGAAATAATCATTGCCCGCTTTATCGAGCGGCAGCTCCAGTCCAACTTCAATTGCAGCACCCGTATCGCCGTCTCCTCTGCCGAAGCGCGAGCCGCCATGGCCGAAATGCTGCCCCACCTCCTGCTCTGCGATATCCACATGGAAGACGAGCTCAGCGGCATCCACCTGGTCAGCGAGCTGCGCCGCCGCTACGCCTTCGAGGTCATTTTCATCACCTCCTACCAGACCAGGTCGATCATCGAGCAGGCCGCCGCCGCCAACCCGGCCAACTACCTCATCAAGCCCATCGACGAGATGCAGCTCTTCGCCGGAGTGCAGCTCGTGATCAGCCGCATCCAGTCCAATAGCCAGACCGGCAAAGCCTTCCTTCAGCCCAATACCCTGTTCAGCGATACCGAGCTGCGTATCCTCCAGCTCATCCGGGAAAAGAAAACGACACAGGAGATCGCAGAGACCCTCCACCTTAGCCGCTATACCATCAAGAACCACCGCCACGCGATCTGCCGCAAGCTGGACCTGCGCGACGAGAACAACGCCCTGCTGAAATGGGTCGCAGAGAACGGGGCGTTCATTAAATAGGCGGAAGCCACCCCCCGGGCAGCCCTACTTGAACAGGTCCTCGAAAAACCGCGTCATCGCGGCCCACGAGGCCGTATCAGCCTTCGCATTATAAGCGATCGGCATGTGGAACTTCTTCGCATATCCATCGGCAGCCGGATTCGAGAAGGCATGCGTCGCACCGTCATACCCGATGAACGTATAGCTGGCGCCGATAGAATCCATCTGCTTCCTGAACTTCGCTACGTCCTGCGCCGTGACAAATTTGTCGGCATTCCCATGACAGATCAGCATCTTCGTCCTCAGCAGCTCCCTCCGCGCCGGCGTCCCCAGCAGCGAACCGTGAAAGCTGACGATGCCCTTCAGATCATCACCCAGCCGCGCCGTGTTGATCAGGATCCCCCCGCCAAAACAATACCCGATCGCCCCGATCTTGGACGTATCCACGATATCATAGGTCCTGATCTTCGCAATGGCCGAATCAATACGTCGCTTAGCCTTCTCCGGATGCACATAAAAAGGTCCGGAATATTTCGTCGCGCTGTCCGGGTTATCAGCAACCTTCCCATCTCCATACATATCCAACGCCATAGCGACATACCCCAGCTTGGCCAGCTCACGCGCCCGCATCCTGGGATAGTCGTTCAAACCCCACCACTCGGGAATGACCAGCACCGCCGGACGCCGGCCCTTCACAGAGTCATTATAGACCACAAATGCCCGAAGGTTCGCCGAATCCGAACTAAAGCTGATCGTCTCCTCCTTCATCGCAGCCATGGAATCCGCCACCGGAGCCGTCGACTCCTGCCTGGGCGCACCGTTATTACAAGCAGCGAACAGGCAAGCCATCACCAGGCCGCCCGGAACCATTTTACCGTATTTCATAAGATTCATCTCGGGTATGTTTAGTTGGAATAAAAATACCCCTCTTTCTCCAAATCCAAAAACAACCGTTTCCCCCACCCCCACAACCGATCCCCCGCTCCCTTACCCGATCATTCATCTCCCCGCGCCTTCCCCGGTCACTCGTCCCCCGATCATTAATCTCCCCGCGCCCTCCCCGGTCATTCGTCCCCCGATCATTCATCCCCCCGCGCCCACCCGCCTACCGTGGATCCTTGATCACCGTATGATTCTCCACGATCTCCACATGGTATACCCCCGTCTGCACCGTCAGCATATCCCCGATCTCCTCCAGCTTTTGCGGCGCATTGTCAGCCAGATAATAGGAGGCCTTGATCTCCATAACATAGCCATTCAGGTTCTCCCTGACATCCTTCGCCCTCCCCCGGCGCAGCAACCCCATCACCATCGACCGCGTACCCGGATCGTTCCGGCACTCGACCTCGATATTGACGCTCGACTCCAGGTTGGCAGAAGACATCGCAGGCTCCAAAGTCCCGCAGGAATACAGTAAGATCATCGGAATAAGATAGGTCCATCGGACGAAGTCCTTCCAGGGCCTCATAAATAGATAGGCGTGTTTCATGTCGCAGTGTTTTAATGAACAGCCTATAAGGCATGCCAAATTATCTGCGGCTGAAAATCACATTATTATAGAAAATGAAATTCCAACACTGTCCGGTTATAGTACGAAACTGTTCGTATATGAACGTTATTTCAGCGCAAAGGCTACATACGAGTCCCCCGACGGCTTATGCAGCTTGCCCCCGCCACACGCGATCACCAGGTACTCCCTCCCCCCAACCGCATACACCGAAGGCGTGGCAAACCCCGCCGCCGGCAGATCAGCCTCCCACAACAGTCGTCCCGTTCTCTTATTAAAAGCCCTGATCTTCGCATCGCTCGTAGCAGCGATGAACAACAGTCCTCCCGCCGTCACCACCGGTCCCCCATAGTTCTCCGTTCCCGTATGTATCCCCTTCGCCTTGAGCTCCGGATAGTCCCCCAGCGTATCCCTCCACGCGATCACCCCCCGGTTGAGATCGATAGCCGTCAATGTCCCCCAGGGCGGAGCAACCGCCGGATACCCCTCCTTCGTCAGGAACTTATTGTAACCCGTCGCCCCATAAGGCAACCGGAAATACGGATCGACGGGCTTCTTTGCAGTATTCACAAAGGGCTTCTTCGCGGCCGATGCCCGCTCCAGCACAAAGGCGGCCAGCGCTTCCTTCTCCCCCTGGCTCAGCTGCTTGAATGCCGGCATCATCCGGCGCCCGGAAGAGACCAGCGCCACGAACTGCGAGTCCGAATACTTTTTCCCCACGCCGATCAGCGACGGGAAATTGCCCCCACCCTTCCTACCCTCCCCATGACAGACCGTACAGTTGTTGGCATACAGCACCTTCCCCGCCTCTCCCACCGTGGACGCAGCAGTCGGAGGCGCCTTCGAATCGACCATCGTCAGTATCCAGGGCATCTCATTGGCATTGACATACAACAGCCCCGTCTGCGGATCGAACGCCGGCCCGCCCCATTCCGCAGCGCCATCAAACCCCGGAAAGATCACGGTGCCCTCCTTAGACGGAGGCGTGAAGAGATTCCCCGTCCGATACCCCGCCAGCCGCCGCTGAATGTCGTTAAAAGAACTATCCGGCACCAGCCTGTTCAGCCCCGCCGCCGACAATGACTGCCGCGCAAAAACAGGCAGACCCACGCTATACGGCTGCGTAGGAGACAGCTTCTCCCCCGGCAACGCCCCCGTATCCGGGACCGGCCTTTCCTCTACCGGGTACAATGGCCGGCCGGTCATGCGATCCAGCAAAAAGATAAACCCCGTCTTCGTCGTCTGTACCACCGCCTCAACTGACACACCGTCCTTGCGTATGGTCACGGGTATCGGAGGCGTCGGCGGATCACGGTCCCAGATATCATGATGAACGGTCTGAAAATGCCAGATGCGCTTGCCCGTATTGGCATCCAGCGCCAGCATACAATTGGCGAAAAGCCCGTCGCCAAGCCGCTTGCCGCCATAGAAGTCATAGCTAGCCGAGCCGACCGGCGCAAACAATATTCCCCTGGCCTCGTCCAGGCTAAAACCCGACCAGCTGTTGGCCCCACCGATATGCTTATACGCTTCCTTGTCCTCCCAGCTCTCATACCCCGGCTCGCCCGGATAGGGAATGGTATGAAATATCCATCGGAGCTTCCCCGTATGTACGTCGTAGGCCCGGATATGGCCGGGAGCGGCAGCGGCCTCCTCTGCAACCCGGCTACCCACGATGATCATGTCTTTATAAATTATCCCCGGAGTAGTGCCCGTGATATACAGGTCGTTCACATCCCGCCCCAGGTCATTGTGCAGATCGATCCTTCCGCCCTCCCCAAATCCGGCGACAGGCTCCCCTTTCAGCGCATCGATACAATAAAGGGACGAACCCGCCGAATAGAACAGCCGCTGATCCTCCGGCCCACCCCGGTAATAGGCTACTCCCCTGCACGCATTGATCGCGATCTTTGGCGTATCCCCATTGACCGGCCGCGCCGGATCGAATACCCATCGCTGCTCACCCGTCGCCGCACTCAGCGCAAACAGCTTCAGCCGCGGCGTCACCCCATAAAGGGTCGTGTCGATGATGATGCTGTTCACCTGTATCTGCGAAACGCTGTCCCCGTCGCGGGTATGATACTCCCAGACAGGCCGCAGCTGCCCCACGTTGGTCGTGTCTATCTGCGTAAGAGAAGAGTAGTGGATATTGTCCTTGCTGCCCCCATAGACCGCCCATGCACCATACGGCTCCGGACGCTGGGACTGGCAGGCCACCAACAACAAAACAAAAGAAAAAAGGGAATACCGCGGGGAGATCATATGGGCATAGCTTTTACCCATGAATATACGATATCCCCCGATACCCCCCATGCGCGAACCGCGGATAAAAGATCACGCCCCCGGTGGCACCAGCATCTGAAAATCGTATTCCTCGCTCAGCAATAAGATCGGTCCGATCTGCTCGGGCGAAGGATAAGCCGGCCCCACGTCATTCGGTCCCTTGATACGAATACCCGCCATCCGGACGAACGGATCCAGGGTCCCAGGCGTATACCAGTGCATCACCCGCGCCGCCTTGCAGCTCCTCAGCCGATGCGCGCAATGACGCGGTATAAAATAGCTGCATCCCGTACGCAGTACAAACACGCTATCGCCAACAGTCAGCTGCAGCTCGCCATCCAACACATAGATACACTCGTCCTCATTGGCGTGCATATGCAGACCGCTGTCCCCATCCACCCCCATATAGCTCTCGATCAGAGAGAACTCGTTGCCCGTCTCGATCCCAGCCAGATGGAGCACCATCGGAACTCCAAAGAACATATAGGAGTCCTGCTGTTTCTTATGGACCGGCCGCTTATAGATCGGCGGCTTCCCCGTAAACACGGCCTCCCCCTCCTGGTAAGGCGGCACCAGCATCACCGAACTATACTGCTCCGCACTCACAACAAGCAACGCCCTGGCTTCTCCAACACCAAAATTGCGGACGCGATGCGGCAGATTCCTCGGTATAAAAAAACTCTCCCCTCCCCGCACAGGTACCCGCTCACCACCTACCGTCAATTCCACCTCACCGGCGACCAGGTAAAGCACCTGATCCTCCCCTACACGCACGTGCACTCCCGTATCGGCGCCAGACGGCAGATAACCCTCGATCAGGCTCAGCTGATCATCCGCCTCCTCACCCTCTATACAAACCCTCATCCGGCAGCCCCCAAATAAATAACGCTCCGGACTTCCTGACATATTGACTTTCCTTACTGCATTCATACGCAAGAGTACAAACAAACCACCAGCCGGGTTCGATAAAAACGATCACTTGCAGATTTATTTGACGAACTGCGGAATTCAGCGATAAATGGCAACCAACTCACGACAACCCACCGTCACACCCGATAACCTTCCCGGTCATATACCCGTTGCCGGCAAGAAAAACGATGACATCAGCAATCTCCTCCGGCCGGGCCACCCGTCCCGCAGGAATACCCGAGGTCCACTCGGCAAACACCGCCGGCTTCTGCTCCTCCGGTACAAAATCCCACCAGGGCGTATCCACAAGACCGGGAGAGACAGCATTGACCCGTATGGTCTTCAGCTCCTTCGCCAGCACCGGCACCATCAGCTCTAAAGCGCCGTTGATCGCCGCCAGCCCCGATATGCCCGGCCTCTTCAGGACCGAAGCGCTTCCCGTGATCAGCGTAACGCTTCCCTCCTTCCCTAACACCGGCAACGCCGCCTGCACCGTCTCTATCTGCGGCCAGAACTTTTCGGCGAAACCTTCCCTCAGCTCATCCATTGATAGCGCGGAGAACTCTCCCATGCCCTTTGCCCCGCCGGCGGCGATCACCAGGTGATCTACGCGGCCAAGTTCAGAAAAGAATGCATCCAGCGCAACCCGATGCTTGCTGTCTACCCTGACGGCCCGGAACCCTTCCTGCTCCGCCGTCCTCAGCTTTTCCTGATTTCTGCCGGTAATAGTCACCTCGGCTCCAATAGCCGCGAACCTTCTGGCCGTTGCCAGTCCAATACCCGAAGTCCCACCGACGATAACGATCTTTTGATGATGAAAGCTCATAACAATAGAAATTTGATTGATGCCACAAAATTGGCCCAAACCGCCGCCACCCGCATTGACGGCATCCTGCATTCTATTGACCTATTTATTTCTGTTCCGCCAGATCAGCGGCGTCTCGTCCGCAGCCGCCCTGAAAAACCGGTTGAACGACGCCGGATCGCTAAAATCCATTTTGTAAGCGATCTCCGCAACCGAGCTGTCCGTATACCTTAACAGCGACTTCGCCTCCTGCACCAGCATCTCCCGGATACAGTCAGACGCAGTACGGCCCGTCACTTCCTTGACCATCTTGTTTAAATGATTCGCGCTGACCCCGAGCAGGCCCGCATATTCCGCAACCTGCCGCTTGTGAAGATAATGGACGGCCACCAGCCGCAGATAACGGCTCACCAGCGAAGGCCCGGCGTCACCAGGCTGCGAACTGTCCAGCCCCTGCCGTTCATAGCTGCGCCTCGCCTCCAGTAACAACAGGTAGAGATACAGCTGCACCGCCTTTACCCTCCCCGTCCGCGACTGCTGCACCTCCTCATCGATCTTCATCACCAGCCCGACTATCCGTCGCAGCTCCTCCTCCGATATTCGAAACACCGGCGTCCCCAAAAGTCCGAGAAATGGGAATTCCCTGGCCAGTGCCACCGCAGGCAGCACGCCCTCCAAAAAGGCGGCCTCGAATAAGATATAATAGCCAAAAGCGTCTTTAGAGATATTGTCCTTCTGAAATATCTGGTGCGGAACCGTAAAGCTCATCGTACGCGGATGATGCCGGTACTCTTCCAGCCCGATCAGCATATCCAGCGTCCCCTCTACTGTGATGCTGATACGATAGAACTCCGAACGCAAAGGCCCAACCGACCTGATCAGCCCGACACTCGAATAGATCTCAAAACCCGGAATGTACTTCGGGCGGTCCATTTCGTTATATCCAAACGAAGAGCCTTCCTGCCTCAGCCGATGAACAGACCGGAAATTCTCAAGACTATAGGTAGGTATATCTTTTTTCTTGGTAGGCATACGCATAAAATTACACTCTTTCCTTACATCACCGCGGCCACAGTCCCCCAAAATCACGTCCCCCCTTTTCCCCGACGCTTAATAAAAGACATTTTTGTCCTTTATTCAAATTCTTCCTATCTTTGCACCATGTCAACACATCCGGATATAGCAGGGTTCGAAGACATAAAAATACTCGTCGACAAATTCTATGACAAGGTCCGCAGAGACGACCTGCTGGGCCCCGTTTTCGACGCGCGCATAAAAGACTGGCAGCCCCACCTCAACACCATGTATAATTTCTGGAACATGGCCCTGTTCGGCGAGAGAGGCTATACCGGACACCCTTTCTCCAAACACGTCGACCTCCCCGTCGACTCCGCCCATTTCAACCGCTGGCTGCACCTCTTTATGACCACCCTCAAAGAGAATTTCGAAGGCCCTGTGGCAGGAGAAGCCATGCAAAAAGCCGGCGCCGTAGCCCGCACCTTCCTCAGCCGCATCACCCAGATACGGGAAACAAACCGCTGATCCTTCCCATCCCGGGACCGAACCTCCCCCATCCCAAAACCCCAAAGCACTATCAGCCAGTGACTTATGTTTCTGGCAAACCCTTTGTCATAAGAGAGCCATCTGAGGTTCTAATCTTTCTCTCTCATCCGCTATCCCCCGAAAGATCGTACAATTCCTATGGGCCGTCCAAACCCTAAAACAGGAGACATGTATACTTTCTACGCCCTTTTGACTTTTGCCCTTTCCCTGAACCATCCCAATCCCACCTGGGAAAAAGAAAAAGACCACCTCAATGGTCGCATCGCACGCACCACCCTCGACAGGATGCGACTGACGACCGAAACCCTCGCCGGTTTCCTCCAGGACTCCGCCCTCTCGATCGAACAGTATAGCCCCGTATGGCATGGCGAGTACTTCCCCGAAAAGTCGGGCGTCGCCTCTCTGACCCGCTACGGCCTCTCCTGCAGCTTCTACGGCGCCGACGGCCACAACAAAGCCGACCTCCTGATCATGGCCAACGACATCAGCCCCATGCTGGGCTCGATGGTCGTCAACAACAAAAAATTTTCCACCGTCAGACCGGCCATCTCTGCCAACGAACCCGTCCGCTTCCAGCTGGTGACTACCGATAATGACCACCTCCCCTATACCCCCATCAGCCGTAAGGAATACTTACAGGAGGCGACCGCCGACCTGGCCGCAACAAAAGAGGACCTTATCAGCCGGCTGAAAGCGCAGATCCCCATCCGCAGCGCAGCAGTACAGGAAGCAGAAAAGACGAACGCCATCAACGAGATCAACAATACCTTCACCGGCGCCGAACGCGAAGTGCGCCTCCGCATCTTCCAAAAGAACTACCGCAGCGACGAGGACTTCCTGAAGGCCTCCATCGAAAAGCACACGGCGGCCATCAACAGCACCCTCCATCTCATGGACAGCCTCCTGCGCCGCCCCGCCGCCGAGCTCGCCAAAGCAGCCATCGTAGCCGGTGACGCCGCCGACTTCCGCGGATTCGAAGACGGCAACGCCGACGCCAATATGCTGGTACGCCTCAACCCAGATTTCATCGACCGTTCCCTCCCCACCGAGAAGCCCCAGTTCTTCCTGGTCTGCTGGAGGTATAATCCGGAAGAGCCCGGCGCCGCGCAGTTGGACCAGCAGTTCACGCAGCAGCTCGACGCCAGCAAGCTCAGGGACTTCCTGGGTCGGTAAGACGTCCTCCGGGCGCTCAAATACCACTTTTTGGGGATTGTATATGATCGGAATTACTTCTATATTTAAGTAATTCCTTTTTTTATGCCACACCCCCCGCAGACTAACCGCCGGCTGCTGCTGCTTGCACCGGCGTTTCTCCTGTTGACCAGCTGCTACAGCTATCGTATCGCCACCCACGCACAGCCCGGCACAGAGATGAACTCTGTCACAGCGCACTCCTTCTTCTGGGGCCTGGTGCAAAACCCGAAAGAGATCGCTACCCCCATCTGCGACTCGCTCAACACCAACGGCGTGGCCCTCGTGCAGGTAAAGAATAACTTCGGCTATTCGCTGATCACCGTGCTTACACTCGGCATCTGGTGCCCGATGAAGCTCGAATGGAAATGCAGCAAGCCCTGCCAGGTCACCGGTCATCTATAACCGTCAAACCTCCCCACCATGAAGATCATAAAAACAGGTACGACAAGCTGGGAGAACAAGCACGAGACGTTCACGCAGCAGATAAAAGACCTCTACGAGCTCGGCAACGACCCCATGCTCGGCCCGCTGGCGGCCTACCGGGATACGACCAAAGGCTTTCAAGACCTGATCGCCGACGCCATCGCGACAAAAACCCCGATCCGCGCGCTCGGCTCGGCCTGGTCCTGGACAAAGATCGCTACCGCCGAATCCGGCGTCATGCTCGACACAAAGCCGCTGAACATGATCTTCGAGATATCCTCCCAAAGTGTTGCCCCCGTCTATAAGGGCGATCCCAGAAAGCTCTTTCTCGCCCAGTGCGGCAACGGCGTCTGGGAGCTCAGCCGCTTCCTCAGGACCCGCTATCTTTCGCTAAAGACCTCCGGCGCCAGCAACGGCCAGACCATCGCCGGCCTGACAGCCACCGGCGCACACGGCTCTGCATTCGACGTTGGAGCGGCCCAGGACTTCGTGACCGGCCTGCACATTATCGTAAGTCCCACCAGGCATATCTGGCTGGAAAGGGCCTCCAGACCCGTGGTCTCCCCCTCCTTCATCACCAACCTGCAGACTGAGCTGGTCCGCGACGACGCGCTGTTCAACGCAGCCCTCGTCAGCTTTGGCAGCTTCGGCATCATTCACGGCATCATGATCGAGACGGAAGACATCTTCCTACTTGAGGCTTACATGTCCCGCATGCCCTGGGACGACAGCCTGCGGCAGATCATGCAGACACTGGACTTCAGCACCGCGACAAAGCTGCCCTGCGGCACCGAACGCCCCTACCATTTCGCCGTCCAGATCAACCCATACGACCTCGACAACGGCGTGTACGTGACGACGATGTACAAACGCCCCTATCACGAAGGCTACAAGCCCCCCGTGCGCAACACAGCCGGCCTCGGACCGGGCGACGACGCCCCCTGCTTCATCGGCAGGCTCACGGAGGCCATACCCGCACTGGTCCCTACCCTGGTCAACAAGCTGCTCGCCGGCGCGCTTACCCCCTACACCAAACAGTTCGGTATACTTAGCGAGATATTCGACAATACGACGCTGCACGGCAAGCTGCTCAGCGCCGCCATCGGCATCCCCATCCAGCAGGTAGGAAAGGTCACCCAGCTGCTGCTCGACCTCAACAAGACCGCCGGGCCGTTCTCCGGCTTATTCGCCTATCGTTTTATAAAAAAGTCCGGCGCCACCCTCGCCTTCACCCGCTACGACTATACCTGCGTCCTCGAGCTCGACGCCGCCTTCTCCGACGCCACCTACGCCTTCTACACCACCGCCTGGAAGAAGCTGGAAGACGAAGGCATCCCCTTCACCTTCCACTGGGGAAAGGTCAACGAGCTCGACTTCGGGCGCATCAGGAACATGTACGGCGCCGACGCAGACGCCTGGATAGCGGCACGCAACCAGCTGCTTGACGCCGACACCCGCAAGGTCTTTACCAACGCTACGCTCCAAAAATGGGGGCTCGACAGATCGCTATGAAAGTCGCCCTCCTCCTGCTTCTCCCCGTCCTCGCGGCAGCGCAGTCGCCGGACAGCCTCATACAGCAGCTGACGGCCATCCACGCCGCCACGGCGAAAAGCCCCTTCCCCATCTCGGAGAGAGCGATGAATATCTATCTCTCCAACAAATTGGGCTATTACCTCTCCGACCCCAACGACCTGACGCTCTACAAGAACTCGGTACTCATCGACGCCGCCACCGGCCAGGTCGCCGTCAACCACAGCCTCTACCAGCCGAAAGCGGCTGACCAGCGGATAAAGACCTTCACCACCATCGGCGTAAAGGCTAACGTCAAAGACGTCGACTACACCCGGTTTGGTTTCCTGGCCAAACAAACCTGGATAACAAAGGGGCATATCCGATACGCCAACTCCGGCCAAAGGGCGACAATGGACGCGCTGACGGCCGGCATCCTCCAAACCCTCACCAGTGAAATAAAGACCAAAGCCGCCGGCCTCCATACAAACGATACCACCGTCCGGCAAGAGTTCAACGCAGAACTCCGCGACGAATACTATTACGCCTTTGCGCTTCAGCAATCCCAAATGCTCGCCAAACGGCTCGACTATTCCCTCATTACCCTCGACTGGACCAGCCTCAGCTGCTATATCCCCCTGATCACGGAAAACACAAGGGTCGCCCCGGCGCCGGCATCCCCCTTCACTACCCGTCACGGCTATCCCGCCCAGCTCGACCTCAGCCATACCCGGCTATGGGAAAGCGTTCCTGCAGGTCGTTTTTATCTCACCCTAACCGGCAACCTGCGTCTCGACAACGCCCGCGACGGCTACCAGCTGGATACCACGGCTTCCAAAGAATACTACCTGGGCGACTATAGCAATTTCCTGACCCCAACGGTAACAGCCCTGCTCGCCTGGTTCCCCCCAATCTCTCACGTCGGCTTCAGCCTGCACGCCGAACAGAACTTCGGCCCCTACCACGCGCTCAATGGCGCTCTCGGCGTCCCCATCGTCCTGATCAACAAAAAGGCAGAACCCGCCTGCAATTTCGAGTTCCAGGTACGCTTCTTCGACCTCGCGAACACACTGCCTTCCAGCCGCGGGCTCGGGAAAACCGCCATCGGCCTCACAGTCGGCATTCCGTTCAGTAAAATTGCCTTCTAAATGACCTATATTTACTGTATGCGAAAACTCCTCCTTTTCCTTGGCCTGTCCACCATCCTTTCCTCTCTTCAAGCCCAGGATCCCGTCAAGGTCACCGACCTCCTGAAAATCAGATCCATCGGAGACGTAAAGCTCAATAAAGAAGGATCGAAAGCCGTCTACACCGTGACCTCCATCGAGTCCGACACCAATGCCAAAGCCTCCAAATGGGACTATAAATATTCGACACAGATATGGCTGGCCCCTACCGACGGTTCGGCCCCGCCCCGGCAGCTCACGACAAAGGACAACGCCACCGCGCCGGCCTGGAGTCCCGACGGCCGCCAGCTGGCCTTTGTACGCTATACCGACGGCAAACCCCAGATATTCATCCTTTCTTTTGACGGCGGCGAACCAACGCAGCTCACCCACTTCCGGTACGGCGCCTCCTCACCCAAATGGTCACCCGATGGCAAGGAGATACTCTTCGGCATCCGTATCCCGCTGAAAGACCTGGTCAAAGACTCGGTCCTGAACCCCCGCCACCTGCTTCCCCCATGGCCATACGAAAAGCCGGGCATGGACAATACCGCCGCCTTAAAACCTTCTACAGCCAAAGGCGACCCTGACGGCAGCCCCGAAGAGATACGGGCCTGGCTCGAGAACAACACGACAGACAAAAAGGCCAAGGTCGTCAACAAGCTGAGCTTCCAGGACGAGACAGAGGTCAATACAGAGATGTCCCTCCCGCAATGGTTCATCCAGTCCGTGCAGCCAGGCTCCAGCCCCGTAGCTGTCACATCCGGGTTTTACTCGTATAACAGCGTCGACTATACGCCCGACGGCCGTCACCTCCTGATCGCCGCGGATATCGACTCCAGCGAACACCCCGACCGGGTCCTCGAAAGCCAGATCTATATCGCCGACCACGACGGCCGGAACCTCCGCCTGCTGCTCGGAGAAAAGGACAGGATATACAACAGCCCCCGGCTCTCTCCCTCCGGTAAATGGCTGGCCTTCCAGTTCGGGTCGACCTCCTACGTATCGGTTCTCCACCTGGCGATCGTAGACCTCACCAATCCCTCGGCGACTCGGACCATCGTCCCCATCGACCGCGGCACCTCAGGCTATACCTGGAGTCCCGACGAGAACTACCTTTATTTCACCGCTGCCTCCAACGGCGGCGCCCCGCTATACCGCGTATCAAGAACGACCAACAAGCTCGAGCAGCTGTCCGACTACAACAGCGGTACCGGCAACTTTGACCTTCGCAACAACCACCTCGTCTTCTCAAAGACCGAAGTCGCTGATCCCTCTGAGCTATACGCCACCGACCCCGGCAACAGCACCCCCAAACGGCTCACCAATAACAACGACTGGATCGCCACCCGAAAGCTCAGCCTGCCGGAAAAGCACGAATTCAAAAACGCCCTGGGCCAGACCGTCGAATACTGGGTGATGAAGCCTACAGACTATACTCCCGGCAAAAGATACCCGTTGCTGCTCGACATCCACGGCGGGCCCTCCGCTATGTGGGGACCGGGAGAAGCCTCCATGTGGCACGAATTCCAGTACTTCTGCAGCCACGGCTATGGCGTCGTCTACTGCAACCCGCGCGGCTCCGGCGGCTACGGCCTCGACTTCCTGCGCGCCAACGTCGGCGACTGGGGCGACGGTCCTACCAGCGACGTCCTCACCGCCCTCGACAAAGCGGTCGCTGAAGGCTGGGCCGACACGTCAAAGCTGCTCGTCAGCGGGGGCAGCTACGCCGGCTACCTCACGGCCTATATCGTGGGTCACGACCACCGTTTCAAGGCGGCCTGCGCGCAGCGCGGCGTCTACGACCTGGCGACCTTCTTCGGCGAAGGCAACGCCTGGAGGCTCGTACCCAACTATTTCGGCGGATACCCCTGGGAACCAAAGGTCCGACAGCTGCTGCAGCACGAATCGCCCATTACCTACGTCGATCAGATCACCACTCCGCTGATCATCTTTCACGGTGAGAGCGACCGCCGGACAGGCTTCGTCCAGGGCGAAATGCTTTACCGCAGCCTGAAGGTGCTCGGCAGACCCGTAGAATACGTTCGCCATCCCGGCGGCACCCACGAGCTCACCCGTAGCGGCGATCCCCGCCAGCGCATAGACCAGTTGCTCCGCACATATGAGTTCTTTCAGCGATGGATCGGACAAAAATAAATCCGTAGCTTTGAGCAAGAACTTTAACCAATGAAACGCGGCCTCTATTGCCTCCTTACCATTATCCTGCTGTCGGCTTGTTCCAAGAACGACGCACCCACACCCATCCTCCCGCCTCCTGTCACGATAAAAGATACCAGCGGTCTGCTATGGTTCAAGACTATCCCGCGGTCTGCGACCCAGGTCAAACTCTCCGTCCTCTACGATCCTGACACAGGGTTGGACACGCTGTTCCTTCGCAAAGACGGAGCAACCATCGGCGCCTATACGTTCACGCGAGACCAGAATACCTGGAACGCGACCGTCAGCTATAATTTCCAGTCAAACGCCGCGTACGATCTCGTCGTGAAGGCCAAAGCCGTCAACAACACCGCGCTGCGCTATACGATACCAGGCTACAAGCATATCTACACCGCTCCCTTCACCTACCAGCAGCTGGTGGCCTTCAACCAAAGCCCCGGCCTGCAGGGCATGGACATCACCCCCTCCCACAATTTCATCTACTTCACCGACGACTCCATCAATACCCTTATCACCAAAAAACTATCCCTCAAAGACGGCTCGGTACAGGTCATAAAGCTGCCGGACACCCTTTCCCAGCTAAGGATACGGGCCATCTCCGACGACGAGATCATCCTCATGGGATTCACTAACAGCCAGCGGGGAAGATTTATGAACGACACGTCGATGCTTTTCCGTTACAACACCGCCACCGGCAGGAACACCTTCCTCGACTATGTCTCCGACAGCTATGGCCGGATCTCCCGCGTCGTTGACAATCACCTGATCGCGACAAAGCCCTATTACGCTTCGGCCCACTCTACATTGATCGACCTCAATGACAATTCAACACGCGACCTCGGCCTCATCGACTTCCGCTACATCGACGAGGTCAGCTACGACCACCTCTATTTCTACAATCAGCTGGTCGATCCCGCTACCGGCAGCTTCCGGCAGATCGTCCCTTCGACCGACAGCAACGCCGTAGAATTAATTGACAATGCCACCGGCTATACCATTACCTCCCGCTATATCATTCACCCCGACTCGGGCTACTTCAACCGGTTAGTGGTCTATTACGGCGGCGCACCCCTCTACCAGGGCGGCTATGCCTACAACCGCAGCCCGTACATCCCCAGGCTGGCACACATCACTAACAACCGCCTGGTCTACTATCAGCACTACGGATATGACGTCAAATTCAATATTGACGGCTACTACGCGCTCGACCTCAATACCCGCCAGGAGACCCTGGTCCACTGCGACAGCGACCCGGCCACGGTCTGGGACTTCCAGCTGGACGCCCATACCGCCATTTCGATCCGGGCAGGCGGCATCTACCGGATAAATATGCCCTAGACCGGGGAACGACAAACAGCTAATTATCAATCATTTAAAAAACAACCTGCAAAAGGGCTGCACAGGTATTTCAGGTATAAATCCATGGTATACAATTCGATCGTAGGTTTCTACGTTTTTATAGATATTTACCATTAATGGCCCGAAAAATGTAAATTTTTACCCGGAGCGGTTACATTCCTTTTTGTAGAGCCCACTAATACATGAAAGTCGCGGAAAAATATACCGATGCTGAGCTGACATCAGCCATTAGTAGTGGAAAGGACCTTGATCCGGCAATTCACTTCCTTTACCGACAATATTCCGAGGCTATACGCTCTTTCATTATGAGTTATGGCGGCAATGAGCAGGACGCAGACGACGTCTTCCAGGAAACGGTCATCGCCTTTATTGACTGCGTCAAAAAAGGAAAATACCGGCAGGAATCAAGCGTCAAAACCTTCCTCGCTTCTGTCGCCAGGCATATCTGGTTCAATGACCTGAAGAAAAAAGAACGCGCAGGCATCCGGGAAAAAAAATACGAATCCGCCCGGGACCAGCAGGAAAAGGACATCAGCCACCAGATCGGAGACGTCGAACAGCGGCGACAGCTGCGAGAGCTGCTGACCCAGCTCGGTGAGCCCTGCCACAAGCTGCTGCACCTGTTCTACTACGAAAACCTCCCGATGAAAGAGATAGTCGAACACCTGCCCTATGAGAACGAGCAGGTCGTCCGAAACAAAAAATACAAATGCCTCCAGCAGCTGACCGGTTTGTTAAAAGCTAACCCGGCGCTCGCCGGACAGCTTAACGAACTAATTAAATAGAAAGCCCATGTCACTCGAAAAAACCAACGCGCTGATCGACCACCTCGACAAGGATTTTGCAGGTGCCGATACCAGGATCTCCCCGGAGACCACAGCCGCTACCACACGTCTCATAGCAGAAGACGAAGAGGCAGCAAAAGAATGGGCTTATCTGCAGCGGGCCGTAGACGCGGTACAGCAGGCCGGCCTCTACCAGCAGGTAGCATCGGCAAGACAACAGTGGGAAAGCCAGGCCGAAAGCGCCGCCGAAACGCAGCAGCAGGACCATCCCCCCGCCGAAGCCCCGGCCGCCGGCATGGTCCGCAACCTCTACCGCAATATGATGCGCGCGGCCGCCGTCATCCTCGTCCTCCTCGCAGGTGGAGCCATCTTCAAATACGTCAGGCTTAGCTCATCAAGCCTCTATAGCGAATACTATTCGTCGTACGAGCTCAACACCAGCCGCGGCGCCGCCGGTCAGGACTCCATAGACCAGGCCTATACAGCCCGCAACTGGAACGAAGTGCTCACCCTCTCGGCAGACGCGAAAACCAGCTCCAACAAGATGGAATTTCTCGCCGGTATGGCAGACCTTGAGCTAAAAAAGTTCGACGACGCCATCGCGCATTTCGAGCAGGTGATCGCCTCCAACACCCACAGCGGTCAGGACTATTTTGAGGACGAGGCCGAATACTATCTCGCCATGAGCTGGCTGGCCAAACGCAAGGTCAACGAAGCCATGCCCATCCTCGAAAAGATCAAGGCCAACAAGGACCATCTTTACCACGACAAGGTCGAAAAAATGTCCTTTACCGACCTCCGCCTGGTGCAATACAAAGAAAATAAATAAAAAATCTGTCCTCCGGGGTTACATTTCGTTCGGCTTCCTTTACTAATATATATGAGTTTAGTCCGTATCCCTTGAAGACCCTTGTTGATCGACTCTTATCCCGTTATTAGATCCAGACCCTATCCTGAAAAACCAACCCTGAAAGACCCAATCCTAAAAAAAACCAATCCTGAAAAAACCAATCCTGAAAGACCAAATCCTGAAAGACCCAGTACTGAAAAACCCAGTACTGAAAGAACCCAATCCTGAAAGACCAGCCAATCCTTTGAAAAGCCAGCTACAAAAAAAGTCGGCGTACCCTGAAAAAACAAAAGAATTTACCTACGATTAAATACCGTCGACTTTTTTCTTCTTACTACCACTACCACACCCAGCAATACCAACACTCCGGCTCCTCCCCGGATCCACCAGTTCGTAGCCGCATATAACGGCGACTCATCCCCCATCAATACCAGGTGCGCCCAATAGGCAGGGCTCTTATCGATCGCATCCCCCGAGAGATAATCCAGCTTCGCCTCATGCAGCGCCTTCGCCTTGCTTAACCCCCGTTGCAGGTGAGCATAAAAACGTCGGAGGATATACGCCGTGGCCCTGTCATCAGCCTTCCAGAGACTGTTGATGGTACTGGCGCAGCCCGCATAGGCAAAGGCCCGCGAGAGGCTGATCACACCCTCCTTCCCCGCCAGCTGTCCCTGACCCGTTTCACAGGCGCTGATAATGACCAGCCGGGTGGCGCTCAGGTTAAGCCCGTACAGCTCTTCCAGGTAGAGATTATTATCGTCGGCCCTGGCCGCGGCAGGATAAAAGGCAACATACGATCCCGACGTCCTCGTCGGCGAAGACACCGCATGCGTCGCCAGATGGATGATCGGCCAGTGATTCACCGTCCTGAGGAAATTGCTCTTTGTGGCACCGGTGTCGATATATTGTGCTCCCTGCAGACCGGCGACCTCGTCTCCGCTGGCCGGCAGTTGCGCAAAGCCAGCCGTGCCCGCCTTATGTACGAAGGGGGCAAATGACAGTATGCCCGTCCCGTCGGCGCCAGCGCCAGGCGCCGACAACATCCGGCTCGACCACCGGTAGCTGATCGTCTCCGTCCGCAATACGTAGTCGTTGTCTCCCCCGCCCGGCAATGATTCGAAAGGTAAATAGTATAGGAACCCGTCCGGGACGATGATCCATTCGCTCTTCCCCTGTGCCGCATCCTGCACCGGCTTCACCAGCCTCCGATAAAGCCGCTCGCCCACTTCCCCGGGCTTGAATCGTCGTCCGCTCTCGACCACCTTCAGCATCCCCAGCCAGCTTTCCACATCCTGCTGAAGGCTCGCGATGGAATCGTCGCTGGCATAGCGGATACTGTTATGCGTCAGTACGAAACTATGCAGGGTGCCCGCCGCGGCATAATAGCTGACCAGCGCCTGGTCTCCCGTCAGCTGCTGCTGCAGGTCCTTCAGTCCCGGCCCCTCGTCCTCGTATTTTAATTTGTAATAAGCGTTGTTCTGCTCCAGCTGCTTTTGCAGCCTCGACAGCCTGATCCCGTACTCGCCCCGCTGCCGGTCGATGGTCGCCATCCGGGCGCTGTCCATTCCCTCTTCCGACTGGACGTCCAATCGCGCGATATTGTATTTGAGGTTCCGCACTTCCTTCATCGCCTGTTCGTCCGCCCCGGAGAGACCGGTCATAAACGCGTTCTCCTGCAGGTTGGCGAAGATGACGGTAGCCTTGCTCTTCTCGCTGATCAGGAAGGCCTGCTCGAGCCAGGCGCCATCGGGATGCAGCTGGTGCAGCTGCAGGCATACGGTCAGGGCTCCGTCGTATGCACGGGCGCTCTTCTTCTTCAGGAACAGCTTGGCCTCGTCCGAGTCATAGCTCTTCTCGATATAACGGAGCAGCGAAAGCGCGGCGCTATAGGCCTGGTAGGAGGCCCGGAGCCAGCTTTCCTTTGGGTCGCTCTTGTACAGCAGCTCGAGCGTCCGGGCCTTCTTCAGCAGGGCGTCGAACAGCCGGAAATATGCAAAAGCGCCGGTAAAGCTGGAAGGGTTGGAAAGGATATCGGTATTCCCGAATCCGCGCGAGAAGAGGATGATGGCCTGCTGCAGCTCGTCCAGGGCGGCCTTGTATTGTTGCTGGTCCGCCAGCAGGTCGGCCCGGTACTGCCGGTTGATCCCGATATCGAGCGGATTGACCTTTCCCTTTACGCTCATCGCCTGAAAACGGTCGAGATACCATTCGCTGGAATCCGCCCGGTGCAGCTGCAGCTGCGCATAGGCCATTTCGTTCAACGCCCCGGGCACTTTATTCAGGTCGACCTTCCGGAAGGCATTCAGCGCCTCGGGATACCGTTCGAGAGCGGTATAGGTCCGGCCCATATTCTGGTAGATGAAAAAGGTGTTCAGCCGGTAGCCGAGGATCTTCTTATATAGTGCGAGCGCCTCCCCGTACTGACCGAGCCGGTAGAACGAGGTGGCGATATTCGTTTGAAGGTTGACGGCAGAGATAGTATCCAGCGGCCGCTTGCTCTCCAGCACCCGCAGCGCCCGGTTGAAATAATTGACTCCCAGCTGGTAGTTGCCGTTGTCGTGATAGAGAACGCCCAGCGTATTATATAGCCGGACCTGGCTGTCCTCATTGCGGTATGCCGAAGGGATCCCGTCCGCCTTCCGGAGATAATAGACCGCCGAGTCGAAGTTGTTGAGATTGTAGTAGGCCCCGCCGGCGAAGACCATCGCTACAAAAGCCAGCGAATCCTGCTGCGGGTGCAGGTCCATCATCTTTTTATAGGCGGCTACGGCGCGGAAATAGTCGCCGTCGCCGTCCAGCAGTATCCCCTTGTTCAGCCAGGAGTGGGCTAGCACCGTGTCCTTCTCTTTGAAACCGGGAAGTCCCGGCAGCATTTTTATAACGGCGTCATAATCCGCGACGGCGGCGCTGTCGGTGGCGGGAGTATTATTGGTGAGGCGGAAGTAATGATCGGCACGGTGATAGAGAGCGAGGACCCTGGCTACGGGCTGATCCGGATCGGCGAATGGGGTGTATCCACAGATCAACGCGGCCAGCAGAAGAAGGATTTTGGGCGTCATTATACCTAAATTTAAACCATTCCTCCATTCAAAAAAAAAGCAGCGGAAGAATCCGCCGCCTTATTATAGCCTATATCCTTATTCTAAAACTCTTATCTTATTCCATCCGTCGGACAATAACGATCAATGGTGGCCGTGGATTGGCCCGATAGCTGATCAGGTGACCCGCCAGCAGGTTATTCAGCTTGTTCACGACACCTGAGAGGAGCCCCGGGTTACCGCTCTGCAGCGCCGCCTTGGTGTCATAGTATACCAGCTGTACGTCGATATGCTGTACCGCCAGGTTACTGGCGTCATTTACCTTATAATAGATAGTGGTCGTAACGCTCGATCCGTTGGTCGGCAGCAGGCCGAAAGCGCCGCCTAACCCGAGAAGACTTCCGTTCAGCGTCTTCGTGAGGTCGATCACACCCGTCTGCTTGTTGACGATGACCTTACTGGCAGCAGCCGTATTGTTGATGTCGAAGGCGCAGCCATTGCCGCTGGCGCAGGTGTTCGTCAGATAGGGATCTGCCTCGAAATAGGGTATCGCGGTATTCGCCCCGTTGGCCAGCACATAGATGCTATCCGCATACGATGCGCCACCTACGATCAGGGTGGAAAGACAGGTGTCGGTCGTACCATTCTTCACATAGCCGATCATATATTTCAAGCCGGTCTCGGACTTCGAGAGGTTGATCGCGCCGGTAGTCGAGTCGATGGTCATCCCCACCGGCCAGGAAAAGAACTTGCCCGCGCCTGGCGCATTCACGGGGAAAACGATATAGTCAGAGCCATTCGTCGGCTCGACGTAGATGATAGAATCGCCATACAGCGGAGAAAGCGAACAGCTCGGCGCCGGAGGGGCCGCCGCACTGGTTTGCGGGAAAGGTACTTTGGATGTATCCGCCGGATCCGGGTTGGGCGAAGCCTGACGCGTAGTATCATGCGGCGGCGTAGGCTGAACCGGCGGATTCGACGTCTGCGTCTGTGTATCGGGTTCAGATATATTCTTGCGGCACGCGCAGAATAGGAATAGGAGGATAAATCCAGCCAGCGAAAGCTTTTTCATGGATCAGGAGGTTAAGTGTTAATGCTTACAAAATACTATAACTTTTTAAGTGTTCCAAGCCTCGCCATCTTTATTCACGCTAATTGGTCAACTCCCGCTCCCCGAACGTAACCATTTTTAAAAGGATTTTATTTTTATTGACAATCAACAAGTTATGTTTATTTCACCTTTTTCGGTTACATTTTGATCCTAAGGATTTACCATTATTAGACCTTCACCCTTTAAAAACAATTATTATGCCCATTGCAGACGCTATCCACGAAATGGAAGGAAAAATTTCCCTCCTGGACAACAAAAGCTTCCTCTGTTGTGCCGGCTTCATCTGCGCTTACAACATCACCTTCCTGGCATTTCTCACGCATGTCCTCCTCTGCGCCCGATAGTCTTTCAAAATCTCCTACCTTTGCGCACCATCACCAATTTCTTGCGCACATCAGGTATTTATGGAGTACACGAAGACTTACACAGTAAAAGACGAGCACATCGACGTTCAGAACATCGTGGACGGCCTATACTATCCCTTCTATATGGAATATTGCCGCCACGACTATATCCGCGAGATCCTGGGATTCGACTTTGAAAAGGAGGCCCACGCCGGCGTCAACATGGTCCTCTCAAAATACACGCTCCAGTTCGTTCGTTCGCTAAAAAAAGGCGACACCTTCCAGGTCACCTGCAGCCCCTTGCTTGACAAAAACAACAGATCGGTCCTTCACTTCCGCCAAACGATCCTGCTCAACAACAAGATCGTCACAAAGGCTGTCTTCTCCGGCACCTGCGTAAAGTCCGGCGGCGGTCGTCCCTTCCTTCCCGAAAATCTGCTGGACAAGTTGGTGGATGTTCCGTATTGGGATGGAGAGCTCTAGCCGTTCGTGCGGTTCTTCATTCCCGTGCATCGACCTGTCCCGATGCCCCACTCCGCGAGACGTCCCATTTCTTTTTCCTGGCAATATCCCGGGCGATCTTCCGCGCGTCCAACCCGATCTCGCGTATCTGTCCGGTGGGACTAACCCAATACCCGCAAAAGTAAAGTCCATCTTTGCCAAAGAATTGCTGCAGGTCCACGGGCCTTCGCAGATCCTCAAATCTTTCCTTGTCTATAGCAACGATCTCCGCATAGTCACGATAGTACCCGATACCCGCTACAATAACATCGAAGTCGCGTGTCTGACCGTCTTTGAAATAGACCCTTTCTCCTTCCACGCGATCGATGGCGCCGTATATTTTAATACGGTCCTGCCGGATAAGCCGCATTGTCCCTATATCCAGCACCGGGGCGGCTGCTTCCCGTTGAATCTGCTCCAGCGGACCGTAGGGTTTCTTCCGGAGTCCGAGGGCTGTGATATCTCCGATGAGCAGGTCGACCAGCGGCTTGCTGATCCAGTCGGCCAGGGAAGGCTTCAGGCGGCGCAGGAGCATGCTTAGCTCGAGTACCGGTATGCCCAGCACGTCCCTCGGGATAACGTTGACGGGTGATCGAACAGACATAGCCGGCGAAAGTCCCTTTTCGCAGAGGTCGATCGCGATCTCGCAGGCGGAGTTGCCAAAGCCGACGACGAGCACGCGCTGGCCGGGGTAGTCGCTGGCCGTTTTATAATCCTGGCTGTGCAGTGTTTTTCCGGTGAATGATCCGATGCCGTTGATATCAACCGGCCTGGGCCGGCCGTAGGCTCCCGTCGCCATGATCAGGTAGCGGGTGACGAACTGACCGCGTGTGGTCTCCGTGACCCAGTGATCGTCTATTCTTTTGATCGAAGTCGCGCGGGTATTCAGTAAGGGCTGTATGCTGAAGGCTTGCCGGTATTCTTCCAGGTAGTCGATCACCTGTTGCCGGCTTGGGTATCGCGGTATCGAGGTTCCAAACTTCTTGTAGGGGAGGTTGGAGAATCGCTTGCTGGTATGCAGGTGTAGTCGCTCGTAGTGGTTGCGCCAGGGGTGTGCGATCTCTTTTTCCTGCTCGATGAGCGCGTAGTCGATCCCCTGTTCTTGAAGGCAGGCGGCGAGGGCCAGTCCCGAGATGCTGGCCCCTACGACAAGTGTTTCTGGATGCGTTGCAGGCATGGGGCTAATATAGGTATAACTTGGACGACATATCCATCTCTCATATAAGATGCTGATAAACAATCCTCCCCCACTTGCCCACCCTCCTTTGCGATAATAAAAGCGGCACATATCTGTCTATGTGCCGCCTGTAGCGCGTCGTATCTTTGTGTTGTTAAAACATTCAGACTATGAAACCGAGCATAATAACATTAAACACACAACAGAAGGAACTGCTAGGTTCTATCCGACCTTTAAAAAATAATTATTTACGGATAAAACAGCTTATTCAACAATTGTTTTTCGACCGCGAGCTCGTAGAGTCGATCAAGGTTTCCAACAAGGAGTATCTCTATATCCAGCTGATGAGCGGGAAGATCACGATGAAGGAATATATCGCCGCTGCCAGGCGCTAAGCTGGCAGCCGGCTTCTCCTCTTTCGGCGTGGCCCGGCCTCCTTATCCGAAACCCTCCCTGGGTTATTTATCCAGGAACTCTTTCACAAGAGCAACCGTTATTTCGGGCATTCTGCCGCCGCCCGCGTTATCGCCGAGGAACGATTCCCCCAGATAAGATCCATGGGTTCCCGGCACGATCACCAGTTCGGCACCAGGTATCACTTTTGACATCCTCAGGGCGTGTTCCAGTGTGTTGACGTCGTGCTGGGCGGAGAAGACGAGCGTCTTCGCTTTGATGGATCCCATCTCTTCGTCGGTCCAGTCTTTGAACTCCCTCATTCTTGCCGTGTCTCTGTCGAACATCACCTGCAGGCGTTCGGGGTCAGGGTCTGTTTGCAGATAGGCGGCTTTCAGTTCGGGCGGCATCATATCCAGCGTGGCGTTCTCAAATCCGTCCCAGAATCCGGCAAACGCTCCGTCCCTGCGATAGAACGCGCTTGCGATCACCAGTTTGTTAACGACCCCTGGGTGGCGGATCCCGATCTCTATCGTGGTATGGCCGCCGTTGCTGAACCCAAAGACATCGGCTTTCGGGATCCCCAGCCATTTCAACAGCGCCGCCACATAATCGGCGTCTTGCTTAAAGGAGGTCGGCTCTCCTATGTCCCTCGTCCTTCCGTGCGCCGGCATCTCGACCGCGATCACCTGTCTATCGCTCGCGAACAGTTCCAGCGTAAACCCGAAGGTCACCGGTATCGTCGATCCCCCGCCGTGTATCAGCACCAGCGGCATTCCCCCTTGTCCATGGATCTCATAGTACATCTTCAGATCTCCCAGTGGCGCGTACCCGCTCGTTACTTTACCTTGACTCTCGTTCCTCACTTTCCCTCCCCCTTCCTTACTTTCAAATGATAGCTGCTTCATTGGCTTGTATTTTATACCCCAAAACTAGCCCACATTTTCCCTCCAAAAAACACCCGGTTCAGACAAATTGGGGGTTATTTGCGACACCTTATCTCTTCCCCGGGACGCGGACGCGTTTCCCCTTGTCCGACCCTCCATCCGTTGGCCCAACGATCGTCATCAGCGTAACCTCGAGGGCACGCTCCAGCTTATCAATAGTCTCAAACGTAAAATTATCCTCCCCTCTTACGATCTTGGTCACCTGTTGACGCGAGACCCCCATCTTCGCCGCCAGCGCCGTCTGGCTCATTCCCCGCTGTTCAAGTATATCCAGTACTCTCAGCGCGACCCTCCGGGCATTCTTCCTGGCCCCCGCATGCGCCAGCTTCTCCTTCGTCTTCTTCACCCAGTCGGACTTCTCGTCCGAGCTGATCATTTTCAGTTTTTCTTTTAGGTTCATGTCAGATCAGTTAAATCTTCGGAATAATATATACCTTCTTGCCTCAGCCAGTCCCTGACAATCCGCTCAAACTCGTTTCCTCCTTCTTCAAATTCAACTGACCATATCCCCTCATACTCAGGCCCCCTCTTAGGGCCAAAGATATGGATAATTTTCATGATCGCAACTTATAAGTTTACACCCCCTCCCATTACTCTTCGGTTGTCTCGGACTCCTTCTCCTGTGGGTCCTCATATTCCTTATCCCGGTTTTCGGCAGCCCATACATGGAGGAATCGTCTGATCTTCCTTCTCATCCGTTTGCTCATCCGGGCATTCCGGCGCCTCCTGCTCTTTGCAGACGAAGTCAAATTATGGTTCATGAATCTATCAAGGAGGCGGTAGTGTTCATGTCTGGGAATATGCAGGGGAATAGGTCCAGGGTTTCCGGTCGAAGCAAGGCTCTTATAGCGCTGAAGCAAAGGCACCACGTCAAAGGTCGTTTCGGCGCCTCCGCGAAAGTCGGCGACCTTTTCCCACGTCCCGAGCTGGTCGTCACAAAAACGGTACAATCTGCCGTACGCAAGCAGCCTGGCGGCGATGTGATCATGGCTCGTGGAGAATTCAGGGTCGTCGTAGAGGGCAACGCTATCCAGCTCATTCGGAATGCCCCAATGGTAAAATTGGTCCCTGTTTTCAGGCAGGAACAGTTGCGTATCCAGCCAGGTGCTGTCATTCACCAGGTATTGGACGAAAAAAGAATGCTCCCGGACATACGACCATATCCTCTCTTTCTTTTCAGTCCAATACAGTTTTTGCAATGGGCCATTTTCATATCTGGGTCGTTCATTCCACAAGTTGAAAGCCTCCGTGTAATAGATCAGCCTGCTGACAACCTTTGGCTTTAGTATCTTGAAGAAATGTATTTTCTCCGACCTTTTCTCGAGTCCATGGACCTTAAAATATTCCCTATACTCCGACAGGCATTCCATCACCACACGGATCGACTGCACCGCCGCATCCTCGATATTCTCCACTCTCTCCCTGATCAGATGGAGTTCATGCTCCATCTTCCAATACTGGTATTCGTAAAAAACGATTTTCATAAATTAAAGTTTTTGATGTTTATATATTTCCCCCCCATATTCATCCCGCATCAACCGCTTCGCTGCTTTTCTGACTATCGCCGACACCCGACAATAGATCGATCTGCCGCGAACAAAAGTGTGACAGCCTGCCGTACGCCATTAGTCTGGCATCAACCTCATCGTCGGCATTAGAATATGCAGGCTCGTCAAAATAGCTGTTACTGCCCCGACCAGCCGGGGCATCCCGCTGATGAAAAATGCTTCTGTTCTCAGGATCCGCCATTGCCGCGACAAATCTCATCAGTTCGTTTTCCCGATATTCGGCAAATTGTCTGTGCGTCTCGTAGAATGCATTCATCATCTTTATCTTATCCGTCCAATACGCTTTTTGCGCATCACTGCCCGCTTCTTTCGGCCGGTCCTTCCACCAAACGAAAAGGTCCATATAAAAGATACGGTACGAACTTAGCTCCTGCTTGATCACCTTAAAAAAGAGCATTTCCTCGACCTTGGTCTCAAAATCATGGTGCTCCGAATGCTCCTTGAAATCCAGAAGACATTTCTGAACGGCGCGAAGAGATGTTATCGCATACCCTTCAACACTTGTAGCTTTCTTGCGAACTTCTTCAAGTTCCTGCCTCAACCGTTCCATACGGAAGAAGTAAAAATTATTTTTTTTCACAAACCCCTCTTTTTAAATTAAACAATAAGACAAAATTTCCCCACCCCGGGCCAAACCCGAGAAAAAAACTCTCCTCCGAGTAAATCAATTAAAAATCCTGAAACCCTGATTTATTTGTTATAGGTCCCCGCCTTGCCTCGATCTCCGACCACGGTTTGTATGGGAGTCGGTATTTCTCTGAAAACAAATACTGGCCATAATCCCAGAAATGAAATATATTTTTCGGGCAGAGGCGATATAGCGTGGTGTCACCGAGATTGCGTTTTTTAAATTCTACAAATTTTCTCTGGCATTCTTGAAAATCATCCCCCTTAAAGTATACCTCAACATAGGTGAAAAAGCCGTCTCCATTTGAAAACTCGCAATTATCCTCACCAAACACCCACCTCAATGGCGGCAAATTGATAGCCACAATTAATAAAATTGGAAGGAATATAAATATCTTTTTCATTTTCTTTTAATTACACATTCCATGACTAATGGGAGAGTGTAGATTATGGGACAAATCCAATTGAATACTTTGAGCTTCTGCACCTCCGTTCGCTTTCATGTTCGCCAATTTTTCATACAACTTTTGAGGTGAGTTTTTAATAGTCACCGTTATCGGATCTGACGACATCCCATTTGACATTACAATCCCGGACTGCCTAAGTATGTACGGATCGATAGTTATAGGAATAGCTCGTCCAACATTAAAAACATTCAAGGCATAATCTGTACAATTTGATTTATCTAAAAGATAAGGTTGGGCACTAAAATTAATTGCTGCTGATTCAACTGCCTGGAATTGCTCCGAGTTTATTGATATGGATATACTAGCATTTATTTCCTTGTCTCCATTATCTTTTATCGCAGAGGGGATTGACGAAAATGGGTTCCACGCAGAAGGAGCGGTCTGGGGATAAAAGCCAAAAGCCTGTGTAATGGTTAAACCATTTCCGGCCTTGGATACAACCAAGAATGAATGTCCGGCGTTTACTCCTCCCGAAAAATTCATCGACATATTGGGCTCACTATTTACCGGCAAATCCACGCACAACTCCACACTATAACTCGCCCCCTCATCCGGCACCAAATCAAAACACTTAAACAACTTCCTCACATCCACCGTAGGTATACTATAAATATACTCCCCCTCCAACTCGATCTCCCCACCCCCGATCACCCCATGCCTCCCTATCGGCGCCAGCACCGGATTCACGGGAACATACGTCGTATTCCCTGTCCCTCCACCGGCCGCACCCGAACCATCACCACCAGATCCCCCCGCCCCGGGCGCAACTGCCCCACCCCCACCCGAAGCCCCCGCGCCACCCCCACCGCCAGAACCCCCATAAATAATCCCCCCGCTCGACGGCCCCATCAACCCATCGAACGCCATATAAGGCGTCCCCGCCGATCCCCCACCATATCCTACCACCACAACCTCCGGCAGCCAATCCGCATCCGGCGCGGGTAACATCGTCACCGTTTTCCCCTCCACAATCGTCCGCGACACCCCCAGTAAACCATGCAAACCAGTAATGACTCCCCGATCAATACCCGAGCTCATCACCACCTTCCCCGAGAACGAACGCGTCTCGATGCTCCCCGAGGACCCAGCCTTATCGAGGCTCAGACGCACCACCTGCCCCCTCAAAACATTCCCCATTGAATCCGTCCGAACCAACAAGAACTCCGAAGCGATCGCCTTCCCCCGATACCCGATCCGCAAAATATTCGGCCCACCCGAAAACACGCGGTCAGTATCTAATGTACTATACCCGGACGTGCCGAGACTGTCCCTGAGATGCGCCATGACTGACCGCAAATAAACATCAGGCGAAGAAAAGCGAACATCTTTCCTGCAGGAACAAACGAAAATCAGAACAACTGCTGTAAAAACTATCTTTTTCATATCAATAAGGTTTATACAGCCAATTTAGATCGCTTCGTTCGAACCACAAATCATTCAACGACCAAGTTAAAAACTAAATGACATAGATCATTTAGCGTATCGTTTTCTGATCCGCGAAAACGTTTCCGGCTCCATATTGAGGTAGGAAGCCACCATTTTCTGCTGCACATATGCCAACATATCCCCGTCGTCCTTATACCACAGGTCAAACCGTTCTTCCGCACTGTGCATCCGCAAATTGAAGAGCTGCATGCTCCAGAAAATAAGGTATTCGATCGTCAGCAGCCTCCCCACCCGCTCGAACTCCGGAAATTGCTTATAAATAACATCCAGCTCTTCATAGGAAATATAGTAGACATCGGTATCCACCAAGGCCTGGATGATCTCAAAGCTCTGTTTCTGCTTGTAAAAACTATTCACCGCAACGACAACATTCGGTTCCCGCAATAGCCATGCAGTCACCTCCGTCCCGTTCTCATGCCGGTAATAACAACGCAGTATGCCACGCCGGATGAAAAAAATGTGGCGTGATATATCTCCTTCCTCCAACAGGAATTCCAGCTTCCTGACGGACCTGCTGCGGACAACGGAGAAAAGATGATCGCGGAGATCCGGGGAAAACTTCAGCCCGGATAACGAAGACAAATAGTCGATAAGATCAATAACGGAACTGATCGGTCGCCCGTTAAAAGGTAGGATAGGTGTGGCCATAAGGTAAGTTTTTCGATAAAAAATACAACCAAAGCCCAACCCGGCGCATACTCGCGCGAAAACCAACCAATGGAAAATAACCAAATTCCCCCATTTAAAAATTGAAATAGTTGGACACCTAAAAGTAACCACTTATCCACACCACACGCCAGCTCGCGGTAATTTGAAAATTTATTGATAAATTTAGTAAGCGCTATTAATCATCGGTCATTAACCAAAACACCATCTGCAATGAGAAAATCTTCCCTACCGACAGGACATGTACTGCTATTCTTTTTATTCTTCTTCTCTTTCAATCAATTGTACAGCCAGGTCACGACGGCCACGCTCAGCGGCTTCATCAAGAACGCCAAAGGCGAAGCCCTCGGCGGAGCCAGCGTTACCGTCAGCTTCCCCGAAGCAGGGATAAGGCTGACCGTAGCGGCACGGCAGGACGGGCATTTCACCGTTCCCAACCTCCGCGTCGGCGGCCCCTACAGCGTCGTAGCCTCTTATGTCAACCTCGAACCCGCCGGACCGAATAATATCTTCCTCGAGCTCGGCCAGAACAACTCCGTCGAGATCACCCTCAGGGAAAAAGCACAAGAGCTTTCCGGCGTCACAGTCACCGCCAACGCCAGAGGCTTCGATAACAAAAAGACAGGCGCCTCAACCAATATCAGCAGCCGTCTCATCCGGGACCTGCCAACTATCGCGCGAAGCGCCGACGACTACCTCCGCCTCACCCCCTCCGCTTCTCCCACATATAATGGACTGTCCTTCGCCGGGCGCAACGGTCAATACAACAACTTCTCTCTCGACGGCGCCGTCTTCAACAACCCCTTCGGTCTCGACGCCCCCACACCCGGCGGCCAGACCAACGCCCAGCCCATATCCCTCGACGCCATCGACCAGATCCAGGTCAATATCGCCCCCTATGACGTCACACAGGCGGGCTTTACCGGCGCCGGCGTCAACACGGTCACAAAATCGGGGACCAATAAGTTTTATGGAACGATATTCGGCTTTTACCGTAACGACGCTCTCACGGGCAGCAGCGTCTCGCACAGCAAATTAGTCGTGCCTTCTCTCAACCACCTGCAGACAGGCTTCGCCTTCGGCGGCCCGCTCATCAAGAATAAGCTCTTCTACTTCGTCAACTTCGAGACCGAGCAGCGCAAGGACGAAGCCACCAGCTACGTTGCCCAAAACGCCAGCAACGTCGGGCAATCCAATACCTCCCGCGTCCTCCAGTCCGACCTCGAGGCAGTAAGCTCCATCCTCAAGCAGCGTTTCAACTACGACACCGGTCCCTACCAGGGATTTACATTCAAACAGAAGAACTACAAGTGGCTGGCCAAGCTGGACTGGAACATCGACAACGTTCACAAGCTGACCTTTATATACAACGGTCTTGACGCCAGCCTCGACAAACCCGCCCACCCCAGCGCCATCGGCCGCCGCGGCCCCGACTACTATACCCTGCAATTCCGAAATTCAGGCTACACGATTTTCAACAAGCTGGAGTCCTTCAACCTCGAGCTGAAGTCGAACTTCAACAGCAAGTACGCCAACAAGCTCCGGCTGGTATACACCACCTTCCGCGACCACCGCGAACCTTTCTCCGCTCCCTTCCCGGTGATCAACATCGACAAGAACCAGGAACGCTACATAATCGCCGGCCACGAGCCCTTCTCCATCAACAACATCCTCAACCAGGACGCCTTCCAGGTCACAGATAACTTCAATATCTTCCTCAATAAGCACACGCTCACCGCAGGCGCCTCCTTCGAGTCCTTCAAGTTCGCCAACTCCTTCAACCTGACCGGCTATGGACCGGCCATCTTCTCCGATGCCGATATCAAGACCTTCAAGGACAGCGTACCGGTCGGCGGCGCCTATGTGTTCGGAGCCTATCCGCTGGACGTCGATGTCAACTACGCCCGTAACGTCGCAAAAGCGGGTCAGTACACCTGGTACTACCTCACGGTCGGACAGATCGGGGCTTATATTCAAGATGAATGGCTGATCACCAACCGTTTTCGCCTCACCTATGGCCTGAGGATGGACGTGCCCCAGTACTATAATTCCAGCTACAAGTCTCCCAACCAAAACCCGGACGGGACATACAAAGGTTCCTACGTTACCGGCAGTCCTACCCTTGCCAACAATGACCCGCTGCAGCTGTATGATGAGAACGGCAAGCCGGTTACGAACGGAGTCGGCAAAGACCTCGACAACACCAAGTTCCCGAAGGCGACACCGTTATTCTCGCCAAGGGTCGGTTTCAACTTCGACGTCAATGGCGATAAGTCTCTTATCATCCGCGGCGGCTCCGGTCTCTTCACGGGTCGCTTCCCCTTCGTCTGGGTCGGCAACCAGATCGGCAACCCGACCTCGGGCTTCTACTGCGTCACGGCCCGCGACTTCAAGTGGCCGCAGGTCTGGCGGAGCAACTTAGGCGCGGACGTCAGGGCCCCCTGGGGAACGCTCTTCACCGTCGACCTGGCTTATACCAGGGACGTCCATGCGATGATGGTCAGAAATTACCAGCTCGGCACCCCGACCGGCACGCTCAACTCGGGCACCGGCGACACGCGGGCGGTCTACAATGCCAACGACAAGGGCAAGGTCGCTGCATATGTATTTACAAACACCAACCTTGGTCACGGCTTCAACGCCACCTTCCAGGCGCAGCATACTTTCCCCAAAGGCTTCTACGCGATGTTCGGATACAATTATCTGGTGTCTAAAGAGGCCAGCTCGGTTTCCGCGGAGATATCCAGCGACGCCTTCGAGCGCAACCAGGTCGTCGGCAATGCCAACAAGGCAGTAGTATCTAATTCGCTATACGGCAATACCCATCGTTTCCTGGTCGCAGGCACCAAACGATTCACGTATGGACAGGACAACGTATGGGGAACGACCATTTCTCTGTTCGGGTCGTGGACCTCGGGCAACCGTTTCTCGTATACCTATAACGGTGACCTCAACAACGACGGGTCCCTGATCAATGACTTGCTCTATGTACCCACGGACGCAGAGATCAACGTCATGAGCTTCAAGGGCTATACGGACGCCAACGGCGTCTTCCAGTCCTCCGCCGCGCAGCAGGCCGCATTCAAGGCCTTCATCGGTCAGGATAAATATTTGAGCAGCCGCCGCGGGCAGTATACGGAGAAGAACGGCGGGCAGACCCCCTGGTTCAGCCAGGTCGACATGCGTATCCTCCAGGACTATAAGATAAAGATCAGCAAGACCAGCTACCACACAATTCAGCTGAGCTTCGATATCGTGAACCTTGGCAACCTGATCAACAGCAACTGGGGCGTACGGAAATATGCGTCGACGGCCAGCTACTTCCAGCCGCTGACGGTCGATAATACCGGAAGCAGCCCCAAGTATACATTCGACCCTTCGCAGAAAAGCACCTTTATCAGCAGTCCTGAGCTGCCCAGCCGCTGGCAGATGCAATTCGGGTTGAGATATATTTTCTAGGGCTGGCCCCTCTGCTTTTTGCGAAACAACCTGTAGGAATAGACGACGGGGATGATCGCAAGGACCAGTCCCCCCACAAGGATAACCAGGCTTGCGCTGACTTCGGGTAACGCCAGGGTCAGCGCAAGCATTATCAGCCCGCCAAAGAACCACAGTCTTGATCCCAGATGATGCGTCTTCCGCCAGTTGTCGTCATCTGACAGGGTCCACGGCGTCCGAATGCCAAAAAAGAAATTCGGCTTGACATTGTTCATATAATTGCCCAGCACGACGAATATCAGGCAGATCAGCGGAAAGAATAGCTTCGACAGATGATCTTTATGTCCTTCTACATAGTTCGCAATGGTATAAACGATCAGGAACCCGATCCCCGTCATAAAAGCTGCAACCGCCCATGAAACCACTACCATCGTCTTGCCCAGCGGCTTATTCCTTTGTTTCGGATCGATCTTGTCGACGTTCAGAACGAGCAGCGAGGTCCCAATGGCCAGCACCGCGAAAAAGAACAGGATCGTCGCTACACTCATCTTGCTACCATAGTCATTTGCCACCATCTGTGCATTGAAGTGTATCGGCACGCGTTCAGGAAGCCTGTTCCAGATCACGCCCAGATAGATCAGCGGTGCCAACGCCAGGATGACCTGAAGCAGAATAGTTCTCTTTTTCATATTGATAATAGTTAAAATTCACTTCTTCCCCGAAGACGCCCCCAGCCGCATGGCCCAGCCGATCATATCATCCAGCACCGTCGTGTTCAGGCTATAGATAATGAACTGCCCCTTCTTCTCCGCTTCGATCAGCTGCGCGCGCTTCAGTATCTCCAGGTGATGCGAAATGCTCGGAGCACTGATGCTGAACTGCTCGGCGATCTCCCCCGCAGTCATCTCCTTCTTCCGGAGCAGCTCCAGGATGTCCCTCCGCGTTTGATCATTCAGCGCCTTGAAGACGAGATTCAGCGTCATCATTTAGATATTTAGACAAATATCTAAATACTTATGCAAAAATCCAACTCGCTTACATGAGCGGTAATCTCACACCAACCCTGACCGGACCATTGCATGCTCTCCATTGCCCAAAATAACACCAACACTCCAGGCATTATGGTCAATCCAGCGCATGAACCTGCCTAAATCCACAAAAACAATTTTGGGCATATGTCGGGACTACGATTCCGATATTCAGCCCGTTGCCGGGCGTTAGCCAGCCTCCCCAATCAGGGGCTACCCAAACCAAAAAATAATGGTAAAAATAAAGCCGAAAAGAAGAAGTAATTAATGCGCCTTCATCCGCCGATTCTCCTCGACAGACTTGACCCCTTTGATCTTCACCTGGGACAGCGACAATGCCCCGCTCGACCCGGAGATCGTCCCGGTGATCCGCATGATCCGCCTCACCTGGATGCCCATCTTCGTCATTGACTGGGCAATCTCCCGGATATTCGGCTTCTGGCTATCCTCTACTCTGGCTATAAAATCCATGCAACAAATATACAATTTTTCAATAATTGAAATGTTCTTGCCACATTCCCGTCACACTGCTGTATCGATGAGAATTAACACTCATAATACCTGAACTGTACGTAAGGAAAAAGTTCTGACCGCTGGAATCAGCCACATAATAAAGCCAGTCCGGGTTCTTACCCAATGACCCCGAAAGGTCTGGTGGGTATCTGCCATGTAGCGATTTGTAAGATTCAAGATTTTCAACGAGGGCTTTCAGGAATTGTTCCTTCTTCTGTTCCATGTTGTTTCGATAGGATCGGATGCCCACAACTGTAATTACAATTGCGGCAATCACAATTACCAAAAAACCAGCTATTTTTCGAAAAGTCATCATAGTCGTTATCTCACATACACCAACCCCGCTCCAACATCCACCCTCGGCTGCCCGATCAGCTCCACCCCCTTGATCAACTTATCCCATATCTCCCCCGCACCAGCCCCGGGAAACTGCTCCCACAACAATGCCGCAACTCCCGCAACAAAAGGCGTCGCCATCGAAGTCCCCGACTCCTCATCATGCCCTCCCCCTATACTGGCGCTCAGGATATTATCGCCCGGAGCCGCAATATTCACCTCGCCGGCCGCCCTGACACCGCTGCGCGCACCCGCAGCCTTCACCTTCCGCGTCCCCGCGCAGGAATAATTGGACACCTTCAACGACTCCGTCAACGCCGCCACCGCCATCACTGAGGGGCAGTTGGCGGGATGATTGATCAGGGCCACTATCCCCTCCTCCCGGTCGCTCTCATTCCCCGTGGCGGCTATAAGCAGGCAATTATTAGCCATTGCCGTCTGCGCTACGTCTTCAAATATCTCGGAAAACCCATCCCCCGGCGTCACAGCCGCGCCAAAGGACATGGAAATAACCTGGCATCCCTTCTCCAACGCCCACTCGATACCCGCCAGCGCCGATGCGTCCGAACCCTCTCCGGCGTCATCCAGTATCTTACCCACATATAGCTGCGCCCCCGGGGCAACGCCATAACGGGGACCGGCCTTACCCTTCCTTCCCCCACCCGCGATCCCCACACAAAATGTGCCATGCCCCTCCCGGTCCTTGGCCTGCCTGCTAACAAACGATTTCCGATGGATCACCCTGCCCGCAAAATCAGGATGAGTAAAGTCAAAACCTGTATCGAGCACCGCCATCTTTACGTCCTTCCCCGTATAGGGACTGCTGCGCACATTGATCGCCTGTATGCCCCAGGTCGCGGTCGCGCTGTTCTTCAAAGACCGCGCACCCGCCTGCTTGTACAGACAACGCTCGGGCTCGCTGGATAAAAAAGGGCTATCCCTCAGCGCCAGCAGCTGCCTGACCTTACCCGCTGCACGCTCATTGAAAACAGCCACCCCTAGTCGCTCGAATACGACGCCGTCAGCCTGCTCCAGTAGCTTCGCCAGCTCCGAACCCGACTCCTGCAAAGAGACCAGCTTCAACGACCTCGTCTTAGCTTTCTGCCCGAGAACGGCCTTGCTCAACCCCGGCTTCAGCCGGACCAGCAGCCTCCCCGTGAACCGCCGCCTGGCCTCGCCCCCTGGGGCCGCTGCCTCACGCGCAGGCGTACCCCCGCGGGCCTTCCCTACCTCAACCTTTACTTTGGAAAAATGACCGGCAGCCGGCCTGGCCCCGGACCCCGCCACTGTAATCCTGGCGGTCGCCGCCTTGCCCGCGGCCTTTATAGAAGACTTCTTTGATGGCATCGGACAAATATACTCCTTCTACTCCACCTGCTTCTTCGAATACCATTCCTTTACTTCTGTCACGATCCTGTCCAGACTCTGGTCATTCAGCTCCTCCTCCCCATTCCCGCTCGCACTATAAGCCAGCTGACCATCCTCCACAGGCCTCTTGATCCACTTATAATAACCGTGATCATTCTTGTCATCGAACAGCACCAACAACGCCGGAAACGTTATATATACCCCAGCTTCTCTGCCCGCCACTTGTTAAAGTCTTTTTTATTCTCCATCATCATTAATTGAAGGATGAGACAAATTTCGTCATAGTCGCCGACCCCCTGACAGTCACCACCCGCTGCTGATCCGCCGCAGGGGTTAATATTTTGTTATCAGCCGCAGAGCTTCCATTTTCCGGCTATCTTCAAAGTACACTAAACTTATCCTCATGACACAAAAAATTACATCTTCGTGTAAGTTTGCAATTCCCTTTGTTCTATTTTTCACACTGTCCCTCTCCACGCGAGCTCAGCTGTGGATCAGCTTCGGACCGACCACCGACGCGTCGAACTCCTGCTATATCGATGTCAACTTCTCGGTTGCCGATATCGGCACCAACGAAAATTATGTCTTTATCACAAGATCCAACGACGGCGGCTCTACATTCAATGTCATTGGTACAGTCTTTATCCCTTCCTCCTTTCAAAACAACGGATCGACATTCACCAGCTCCTTCCAGGACACAGACCCCTACGGCCCAAACAGCACCCAGTCCGGCTCCGTTGAATATCGGGCCTATATCATCAAGTCGGATGGCGTAAGCCAGAGCTTCTCGACCGTGACCGCAATAAATATCCCCTCGTCGAGGAGCAGCTGCAGCGGGATATCCAACCCCTGCGGCGGCAACAGCACATCCATCTCGGGGTCGACGACAATGACCACGGCTTCCGGACAGTATACCGTAACCAGCAACACCCAGGTGAACTGGTCCATAACCGGATCGTCACCCGCAGGCATCGCTACGTTGTCCGCATCCCTGCCCAATCCCAACAATCCAAGCAGCTGGCTGGCGACCCTCAACGCCACCGGCAACGGAACGGTAACGATCACTGCCTCCTATCCCGATTGCAATTCATCCGTCAACCTGACCATCACGATCAATGACCCCGCGCTATGCGTACCACCTCCAACACCAGGCATTACGATCACGGGCATCGAGCCATTGCGATTCGGGACGCAAATGGACGTTACCGTCAGCACCTCCGCCCCGCCTCCCTATCTCTGGTTCGTCAACGGGGTACAGGTATTTTCCGCTTCCACTACCAGCGCAACCATCAACGGCGGCAGCAATTGCAACGTGACCAACACGCTGAAGGTCCAGGTAAGCAACAGCTGCGGCAGCAGCTCTGCCACTACGCAGTACGTCCGTCCATGCGGCAATACGCCTTTTGCAGTATTCCCCAATCCCGCGAAAGGCACGATCACCGTGACCTCGGCAGGCGCCGATGCGACAACACAGGCGGCCACCCTATCCACCAACCCGACTCCTGCACACCCCATAGCCAATAAGATATACCAGGTAAAGATCTCGGATAAATACGGGGCGCTCAGAAAGGCGATCAGCTACCCGCGCGGCGAATCGAACATCCAGATCGACCTCAGCGGCCTGCCTCCCGGGAACTATATTCTTCAGATCTACGACAATTCCACCTGGAACAGCCAGCAGATCATGATAACAAATTAACGCCCGCGGACCTGCCGCTCTCGACCTCTTGCCAATGCCCCGCCCAACCAGGCGGGGTTTTACATATCAAAATGATGGATTCCATTGTTAATTTTATTTAACAACCCCTCCCCAAAAGGAAAAATCCGGACCATTTTGTATCTTCAGGTATATGAAATTTTCACCCGGTCAACAGGTCATTGTATTGGATACCACCCACAAACCGGCAGGCTCTGCAACGATCGTGGTCTATCACCCCGAAACGCACCAGTATACCGTCCTTTATCAATACCCGGATAGCCCCGAGCCGGAACATATACCCCTCCCTGAATACCGCCTGGTCAGCATGCCCACGGCGACCCCACACTAAACGGCTACCCCTCACTAAAATGTACGAACCATCGCAGTATTTACTAACTTCACAAAAGAAAAGTTCAAAAAATGAAACACAGTCTCACAGGCCTGTTGCTGCTGCTGTCAGCATCCGTATTTGCACAGCAGACGGTCAACGAAAAATTCCAGAAGATCACGACCATGGACCAGGCGCAACAGTATATCGCCGCCAATCCCGCCCTCAAACCCGTCATCTTTAACGTAGCCTCCGGCAAAGACTCCTCGGTCATCAGCAAACGCCTGCTGCGCCAGAACAAAGGAGATGTCTTTTCCGTCGGATATGTTACCTATAAAGTCCTCGACGCAACAGAGACCATCGCATACCGGGCAAGCTATATCTTTCTCGACGGTTCTACCCTTTCCAACACCCAGATCGACAGCCTTAAAAAGCTGATCGTACAAAAGGCCAGCTCCGGCACCCCCTGGGACCAGCTCTCCGACCAATATACCATGGACGGCAATACTACCCACGGCGATACCGGCTGGTTCTTCGGTGAAGAAATGATGCCCAAGGAATTTCAGGACGGCGTAAAAAACCACAAGACCGGAGATATCTTCTTCGTCGACGTTTCCGAACGCCAGTGGCACTACATTGTCAAAAAGACCTACGACGACCAGGACAAAAAAGAAATGACCATCCTCCGCTCTAACGGACGATAACCGACCCCAACCCCGGGGTTCTTTTTTCACTGTAGCACCGCTGCGGTGAATTCCCGTACTTTTTTTGGCATGAAACGACTCAAACTTATCCTCTCCTCCGTGGCCGTCATCATTGCAGTCACAGGAGCCTTCGCCCTCCGCGATCAACAACAACCCTGCACAAACCTCACTCACTACTATTTCGACGGCTCTCACTACCAGCCCGCCGGCCAGCTCGGCATCGACTATCTCTGCCAGGCGGTTCCCAACGACGATACCTGCACCTTTATCCGGGAGAACGACAGCTTTATCCCCTGCAGGTATGGCACCCATATATCAGTCGGTCAGTAGCAGCCACCCTTCCGAACCCGACCCCGAGCCCCACGGCCCCTATCGGACCATCCCCGATCCCCTACCGGCCCTCACCTATATCCCGCCGCCTGCAGCTCGAAAAGCTCCGCATATCGACCACCCGCCGCCAGCAGCTCTTCATGACTGCCGATCTCTGCGATCTGACCATCGCTGATCACCGCGATCCGGTCCGCAATCCTGACAGTTGAAAATCTATGCGAGATCACGATCCCGATACGCCCCTTCAGATTTTCTTTCAGCTCTGCGAATATCGCCGCTTCGGCCTCCGGGTCAAGCGCCGACGTCGGCTCATCCAGTATCCAGATATCGGCATCACGATACATGATACGCGCAAGCGCCAGCCGCTGCCACTCCCCACCCGAAAGATCATGACCACCCTCGAACAGTCTCCCGACCTTCGATTCCAGCCCATTCGGCATCTTCCGGATCAGCCACTCGCTGCGCGAATCCTTCAGCGCCTTGGCTATCCGCCCCTCCTCTACATCCCCATACGGCCAGCCCATCACGATATTCTCCTTCACGGAAAGCTCATAGGTCGCATAATCCTGGAACAGAACCCCGATACGGCTCCGCAACACCTCAGGATCCATTTCCCTTACGTCAACGCCCCCAATCCGGATCACGCCCTCCTGTACGTCATAAAAACGGAGCAGCAGCCTGACCAGCGTGCTCTTGCCCGCGCCATTCTCGCCCACCAACGCGATCAGCTCGCCCTTCCGAATGGTGAGACTAAGGTCCCTGACCGCCGACCCTACCCCTCCCGGATAGGAGAAGCCCACACGGTCGAACTCGATGCCGTCGATCGTTCCCGGCGGAATGACCAAAGGCTTCTCCGGCACCGCCAGCAGCGGCCCGATCGCCAGGAAAGAAAAGTAGTCATCCAAAAAGGTAGTATGCTGATCCACCGCCACAAAAGTGCTCGTGATCTGCCCCAGGGTCCCCGACACCGCGGTAAACGCCCCGATCACCAGCACCACCCCTCCCGGATCAATCAGACCCGCTACCCCACGCCAGGCGACGAACACGTAGGCCAGCCCCAGCACGGTCCCCGCGACGATCCCGCTGAGCATGGATATGCGGCTGCCGCTGCGATACATCAGCTCCCGCTGCCTGAAAAGGTCCTCCGACAGCTTGCGATGCCTGCCGAGCAGATAATCCCCCAGCACAAAAGCCCTGATCTCCTTGATCGTCCGTGACTGGGTGAACATATCGCCGATATACTGCCGCTCCCGCTCTTCAGACGTCTCCTTATAAAAGTATTTATACAGCCTGGACGTAACCCGGCTTTCGATGACCAGGGAGATTAATGAAGCCGACAGCGCAAAGATCACCAGCAGATAATGCAGGCTCGCCAGCAACCCCGCCATCAGAACGATCGTCACGATATTACCCGACAGCCCAAGGACGGACCAGGTCAGGTCACCCGGCCGCCACGAGACATCCCTCTTCGCACGCGCGAGCCGGTCATACCAGTCTGAATTGTCGAAATGCCCCATGTCGATCTTCGCGGCCTTGGCCAGCAGCCGGCGCTCCGCCTCCAGCTCGACCCGGCGAACATACAGATTCCTGCCATAGCCGACATAGGCCCCCACCGACCGCTGCACGACGATCGTGACCCATAACCCGATGATGATCGGCAGAATATCGTTGAAAGACGTGGAATGCAGCCGCGCATCGGCTATTTTATTCACGAGCTGCGCGCTCAGATAGACGCTGATAGGCGGCATAACGGCGTTGAACATCCCAAGCAGCGTATACCGGATCAGCAGCCTCGGAGAGGCATGCCAGGCCAGGGCCATCCCAAGCCTGAGGTTCTTTCGAACCCTGTTGATCCGGCCCCCCGCCTTGAGAACGCTGGTTTGCATTCCTCCAAGTTAATAGAAAAAGATCGCATTTTGACATCGTTTCCCATCCCCTGAACATTGACTGCCGCCCTCACCAAAACAGCAAGGCCCGCGATCCGGCGGGCCTCATTGCAATACCAGTTCTATATCGGTCTCCGCATACCCCACACAGGTAAGCACGAGCCCTTCCTGCAAGTCCTTCTCCGACAAAACCTCATTGATCGTCATCGTCACCTTCCCGCTGATACAACGCGCCGCACAGGTTCCGCACCTTCCCCCCTTACAGCTGTAAGGCAGCGCAATGCCATTGTCCAGCGCCGACTGTAATACGGTCGACGGCCAGTGCGTCGCAAACCGCATCACCTCCCCCGAACCAACGTGCAACACCACCTCCCTCGGGCTCGTATCCCGTAGCACCGGCGGCGGCGGAACATATTCGACCACAAAATTCTCCCGCCTGATCTCCCGGTCCGGGACCCCCAGCAATCGAAGCGTAAAGACGGTCATCCGCATAAATCCCGGCGGCCCGCAGAGATAAAAGAACGGCCTTTTATCTCTGCCCCATATCTCCATCGAGTCCAGCAGCTCGGTCAGCAGACCATTATTGAGTCGGGCCACAGGCATCGCACCACTCAACAAGCTCATCCACCGGAAACGCGCCGGGAAAAGCCTCACCAGCTCCTCGAGAGCGCTCCGGAACAGCACACTCCGCGAATCCCTGTTCTGCGTGATCAGCACCACGTTTTCCGCCGGCCGCCGATACAACGCCTCCCTGATCAGGCTAAATACCGGCGTCATGCCGCTGCCCGCAGCCACAAATACATGCGTCCGCTCCACCCCCTCTTCCAGCAGGAACTTCCCCGACGGGGCCAGACAGCTGACAACATCCCCCACTTTCAAATGATCAATAAGATAACGCGACACCTCCCCGTTCACCACCCGCTTGACAGTAACAGACGGCAGCCGGTCGATACCCGGTGTGGAAGAAAAAGAATACGACCGCCGAAGCTCACGGCCGTTAAGAACAAATAAAAAGGTCAGGAACTGCCCCGCCCGATACTCCAGCACTCCGCCATCAACAGGCTCTACGACTATAGTTACCGTATCGGTCGCCTCCTCCCGGCAGTCAACCACCCTCAGCTGAATCACATTCATGCCGCAAGGTACACCAAATCCGGCGGCGTCACCCAGAGCCGCATCATCCATGCGGCGACCCCACCCGGAGCCCCGTCATCCCGCTCACTATTAAATTGGATTTCAGTAATAAATCGTATATTAGTAAAGTTAAGTCAACCATTACCCTCCTCCTGTCGCAAATAAGTAAAACCCCGGCCCTCCCAGGTCGGCTCTAACGGTCACTTAATTTGCGATTCTCATGGAAACCCAGACGGATGAACTAAGCCTCGCCCTCAAACAAATGCAGGACAGCCTGAAAAAAGTCTCGGACGAACACTCCGAGAGGATCTGGCTGCAGTCCAATAGAAATATCCTGAGCGACAAGCTCAGAGGCGACAGGACCCTGCAGGAACTATCCAGGAACATTGTCGACTACCTCGCCTCCGCCTGCGACGCACAGCTGGGCGCCTTCTATACACTGGAAAAGGACGCCTACTGCCTCCAATACTCCTATGGGGTAAAAGGAACACCAACCGGCTCCTACCGGCCAGGCGAAGGACTCGTCGGACAGACCGCGGCAGAAAGAAAGCTAAAGCTCATCGCAACGGTCCCCAACAACTATTTCCATATCGAATCATCCCTGGGCCGGCTGGCGCCGCAGGCCATCGCCATCCTGCCCGCCTCATTCGAGAACAGGGTCCTCGCCGTCATCGAGCTGGGAAAATTTGGTGAATTTACCCCCCAGCAAATAAGACTGCTGGACGAAGTTGCGGAATCAGTAGCCATCGCCGTCAGTTCGCTGCTGGCCAAAAAAGACCTCGAAGAGCTCGTCCGCCAGCTCGACGGAAAAGAAAAAGAGCTGAACAGCCGCATAACAGCGATCAACCGGTCGAACGCCACCATCGAGTTCGACCTCGACGGCGTCATCCTCGGCGCCAACCAACCCTTCCTCGACCTCGTGGGCTACCAGGAGGACGAGCTGGTCGGCCGTCACCACAGCCTGCTGGTCGAAAAAGGATACGAAAAAACAAAAGAGTACAAGGAATTCTGGAAAAACCTGAAGGTAGGCGAATTCCAGAGCGGCGAATTCAAACGCATCACCAAAAATGGCGACCCTATATGGCTTCAGGGCAACTATAATCCCCTCATAGACGCATCGGGAAGAACGAACAGGGTACTGAAGATAGCAACAGACATAACCAGGACCAAAAAACAACAGATAGAGATAGACGCCATTACAGACGCGATCTACAAGTCGAACCTTGCCGTCGAATTTGCGATGGACGGCACTATCCTCAAAGCCAACGACAACTTCCTGAACCTCCTCGGATACACCGCAGATCAGGTCGCCGGCCGCCACCATAGCCTGTTTGTAGAAAAAGGCTACGAAAAGACCCCCGAATACGCCGCATTCTGGCAGGCCCTCCGAAAAGGCGAGTTCCAGCAGGGCGAGTTCAAAAGGATCGCCAGCAACGGCCAGCCCGTATGGATCAAAGGCAACTATAATCCCATCCTCGATACCCAGGGCAAACCCTACAAGGTACTGAAAATAGCCACCGACGTAACACTGGCCAGAAAACAGGCGCAGGAGCTGACCGAGCTGGCCGAAGAGCTCGAGACGCAACAGGAAGAGCTGCGGCAGCTCAACGACCAGATGAAGGAGAAGAACCTCCTGCTGGAAACTTCCCAGGTAGAGCTCGAAGCCCAGCAGCGACAGCTGCAGCAGACCAACGCCGAACTGGAAGAAAAAGCCGGCCTGCTGGAGATACAGAAGGACAGACTCGAATCAGCCAAGCTGGAAGTGGAAACCAAGGCGCGCGAGCTTGAGCTGACCAGCAAATACAAATCGGAATTTCTCGCCAATATGTCCCACGAGCTGCGGACCCCGCTGAATAGCATCCTTATCCTCGCCCAGCTGCTGACGGAGAACAAGAACAGCGTGCTCGGCGAAAAAGAAATGGACTACGCCAAAAATATCCGCAGCAGTGGCACCGACCTGCTGAACCTTATCAACGAGATACTCGACCTTTCGAAGGTAGAAGCGGGAAAAATGGAGGTGGAGGTCAGCGAATTCGATCCCGAAGAGCTCAGGACGCGGATGCTGTCCATGTTCACCGAGGTCGCGAAAGACAGGAACATCGGCTTCTCGATCAACATCGACCACGAAAGCCTGGCGGGACATGCCCTTTCCACGGACAAACAGCGGCTCGAACAGATACTTCGGAACCTGCTCTCCAATGCTTTCAAGTTTACCGGCAGCAACGGCAAGGTCAGCCTGGACATCGGCATTACCCAGCCGCCAGCCACAACCAAAGCCACCGGCCCCCGCCAGGCCGCTCCCATGGTGACCTTCTCCGTTACCGACACGGGCATCGGCATACCCGAAGACAAACGGGATATCATATTCGAAGCCTTCCAGCAGGCAGACGGCTCGACCAAAAGGAAATATGGCGGCACAGGCCTGGGACTGTCCATCAGCCGTGAGCTCGCCAGCGCGCTCGGCGGAGACATCCGCCTCCAAAGCCAGGAAGGCAAAGGCAGCACCTTCACCCTCCGTATCCCCCTCCGCTTCGATGCGTCCATAGCCCAGCTGCCCGATAAAAGCAAACGACTGGTCCCGATGGATGCCCACACCGCAGCGACCAGCGAACCCTTCCTTCCCCCCGCGTCAGACATCAAGGATGACAGGGATGCGATCCGGGATAATGACAAAGTGGTCCTCATTGTGGAAGACGACAACGAGTTCGCAAAGATCCTGCTGGAATTTGCCAGGGAAAGGGGATGTAAAGGCATCGTGGCCCAGCTGGGCAATGCCGGCCTGAGCCTGGCCAGACACTACAGGCCCGACGCCATACTCCTCGATATGAAGCTGCCCGTTATGGACGGAGCCGACGTCCTCAGACAGCTGAAAAATGACCCGACCCTCCGGCATATCCCCGTACAGATATTCTCCGGATACGACCGGCGAAAAGAAGGGCTTGACCTCGGCGCCTTCGATTTCATTAAGAAGCCGATCTCGACAGACGACCTCCGGGCCGTCTTCGCAAGAATGGAAGAATTTACGAGCAGGCCGCTAAAGAAGCTCCTGATCGTAGAGGATAATAAGCTCCAGAACAAGGCCATCAGCGAGCTCATCGGCAACGGCGACGTCAAGAGCTTCGCCAGCTACACCGGCCAGGAAGCATTTACAAGGATCCAGCAGGAAAGCTTCGACTGCATCATCATCGACCTCGGCCTCCCCGACATGACCGGCTTCGAGCTCCTCGAAAAGATCAAGGACAGCGGCCAGCTGCACAGGACACCCATCATCGTATATACGGGCAGGGACCTGAACAGGGAGGAAACAACCCGGCTCAACAAGTTAGCCAATACCGTGGTGCTGAAAACGGCCAACTCACGGGAAAGGCTGCTGGACGAGACCACCCTGTTCTTACACCGCGTCGAATCCCGCCTCCCCAAGGAAAAACAGCAGATCATCCGTCAGCTCCACCGCACGGACGAGCTCCTGAAGAACAAAAAGATCCTGATCGTAGACGACGACATGCGCAACATCTATTCCCTCACCAACGCGCTCGAAGAAGAAGACATGAAATGCATCACGGCCGAGAACGGCCAGGCAGCGATACGGCTATTCAAAGACACCCCCGACATCGACATGGTGCTCATGGACGTGATGATGCCGGGCATGGACGGATACGAGGCGACAAAGGAGATCCGCAAGCTGCCGAAAGGATTAAAAATACCTATCATCGCACTCACTGCCAAAGCCATGAGAGGCGACAGAGAGAAATGCCTCGAGGCCGGAATGTCCGACTACATCGCCAAACCCGTCAACGTAGAACAGCTGCTGTCTCTGATGCGGGTCTGGCTTTACAAATAAAAGCAAGAATACAATGGTAGATATCCTGAAAGATAAACACATCCTCATTGCCGACGACGACGCACGCAACACATATGCGCTGTCCTCCTACCTGGAAGCGACCGGCCTGGACATGAAGGTGCATACGGCCTTCAACGGCCAGGAAGCCATCGGCCTGCTGGACCAGCGCGACGATATCGACATCGTCCTGATGGATATGATGATGCCGGACATGGACGGATACGAGGCCATAAGGCAGATCAGAAGCAATAGCAAAACCCCACATATACCCATCATCGCCGTCACTGCCCAGGCCATGAAAGGCGACAGGGAAAAATGCCTGCAGGCCGGCGCCTCGGGCTATGTATCCAAACCCGTAGATATGCAGGTCCTGCTCACAACTATGACAGAAGCGCTTAACACGGATATAAAAGCATGATAGTAAAAACATCCCTCCAGGGTTTGCTGGAATCCATCCGGCTGGTATACGGATACGACTTTACCGAGTATTCGGAAGCCTCCATGCAACGACGCGTCGACCAGTTCATGGAAAGCCGTAAGATCGACGGCATCGACCGGCTCGCCAGAGCCATTCTCCGGGACGACAGCCTGTTCGAGGAGTTCGTCCAGGAAATATCGGTCACGGTGACCGAAATGTTCAGGGACCCCCACTTCTATAAAAGCCTCCGGGAGAAAATAAGGACGCGCCTGGCGACCTATCCCCTGCTCAAGATATGGATAGCAGGCTGCGCCACAGGCGAAGAGGTCTATTCGGTCGCCATCCTGCTAAAGGAAGAAGGACTGCTGGAAAGATCGCTCATCTATGCAACCGACATCAACCAGCGATCACTCCAGAAGGCCAGGGAAGGGATATTCCCGATGACCTATATGGCAGCATATACGGCCAACTATATCCACAGCGGCGGCCAGCACAGCTTCTCCGACTACTACCTGGCCAAGTACGACGCAGTGCTCATGGACAGGACGCTCAGGCAGAACATCGTCTTCTCGGTCCACAACCTGACGACCGACCAGTCATTCAATGAGTTTCAGCTGATCCTCTGCCGCAACGTGTTGATCTATTTCAACCAAAGCCTGCAAAACAAGGTCATCAGCCTGTTCTATGAAAGCCTTTGTCCGTTCGGCATCCTTGCCCTGGGCGCCAAAGAATCCCTGCTGTTTTCGGATAAGCAGTCAAGATTCGGAGAAATGGACAAAAGAGAAAAAATATACATCAAGCAAACCTGAACCAAATCTTTATCCACCAATGACCTCAGACAAAAAGGCACAAATTCTTATCGTGGACGACAACACCAGGAACATCTTTTCTCTCGAACAGATGTTGTCGAGCCCCGACCGCGGCTTCACCCGAGCCACCAGCGGGAAGGATGCGCTGAAGGTCGCGCTGAATAAAGAGCTCGACCTCATCCTGCTGGACGTGCAAATGCCGCTGATGGACGGGTTTGAGGTAGCGCAGATACTCAAGACCAACCGCCGGACCCGCGACGTGCCGATCATCTTCGTGTCTGCCGAAAAGAAAGAACGCGAATTCGTGGTAAAAGGATTCGAAGAAGGAGCCATCGACTATCTGTATAAACCCCTCGACCCCGTCATCACCGAGGCAAAGGTCTCCGCCCTGCTGCAGCAATATATCCAGCAGAAAGAGCTGGCCGAAAAGAACGCCGCCCTCGAAAAATACGCCCTGCTGATCAATAACTCGGCAGACCTCATCTGCACCCTCAACGAAGGAACGCTGAAATTCGAAGAGGTGAACAACGCGGTCAACGACGTCCTGGGCTACTCCCGGGAAGAAATAAAAGGCAGCTCCCTCCTGTTCTACCTGCACGGGGAAGATAAGGAGTACGTACAGAAAATAAGACAGGAGAGAAAAGAAAAATTCTCATTTGAAACAAGGGTCTGGACAAAGAACAGGACGATAAGGCTCCTCAACTGGAATGTCGTCAACAGGGAGGGCCGATGGTTCGCCAACGCCAGGGACATCACCGGCATCAAAGAAGCAGAGGAAATAAAAAGTTACCTGGCCGCCGTGGTCAAACAGTCGAACGAAGCGATCTATCTCCACGACGCCGACGGAAGGATCATCTCCTGGAACAAAGGCGCCGAAAAAATATACGGGTTCACGGAAGACGAAGCGCTGAAAATGAAGATCTGGAATATCGTGCCCGAACACCTCCTGGCCGAGACCCAACAAGCAGTGAATAACATCCTGAACGGGTCGGACATCCAGTCATTGGAAACCACCCGCATTACAAAAAAAGGCCAGGTCATAGACGTGCTGTTCTCGGCCTCTGTACTGTTGGATACCAGCGACAACCTGCAGTCCATTGCTATTACAGAAAGGGATATAACACAGGAAAAAAGGGTCAGCCGCGAGCTCGAAAGAGCTCTCTTCGAAGTGAATCAGGCCAATAAAGAGCTCGAATCCTTCTCTTACTCCGTTTCCCATGACCTGCGGGCCCCGCTGAGGGCCCTCAACGGCTATTCTCAGATGCTGGAAGAGGAGTTTCAGCAGATCCTCGATGACGAAGGCCGGAGACTGCTGGGCAATATCCGGTACAACGCAAAAAGAATGGGAATGCTCATCGACGACCTCCTGGCTTTCTCCCGGATGGGTAGAAAGGAATTGCAGCGCTCCCTGGTGAATATGCAGGAAATGATCCCTGAGGTGCTGCACGAGCTGGAAAACCCCTCCACCCAACGCGCAGCCATCCACGTAGAAGACCTGCCCCCCGCCTACGGCGACCGCGCACTGCTCCGGCAGGTCTGGACCAACCTGATCTCCAACGCGCTGAAATATTCCGCAAAAGCCGCCTCCCCCCGGGTCACCATCGGATGCCTGAAAGATGCCACAGACCCCAACCCCACCAAGGAATACGTCTACTTTGTTCGCGACAACGGCGTAGGCTTCAATATGGAATACGCCGGCAAGCTGTTCGGAGTCTTCCAGCGCCTGCACAGCGACGAGGAATTCGAAGGCACCGGCGTCGGACTGGCTATCGTCCAGCGCGTCGTTTCCCGACACGGCGGACGGGTCTGGGCTGAAGCGACACCCGGCAAAGGCGCAACATTTTATTTCACACTTCCCCGTATCGAAGAAAAATAGAAACCGCATGGACACAAAAACTGCCGATATTATCCTCGTAGAAGACAACCGCCACGACGCGGAGCTCACCATCCGCGCCTTGCAGAAAAGCAGAATCGCCAATTCCCTTCTCCACCTCAGGGACGGGGAAGAAGCCCTCGATTTCTTCTTCTGCAGGGGCGCCTTCAGCAACAGGAACGTCACCGACATCCCCAAGGTCGTATTGCTCGACATAAAGATGCCAAAGCTGGACGGGATCGAAGTCCTGCGACAGCTGAAGGAGAACCCGACGACAAAGATCATTCCGGTAGTCCTGCTGACCTCGTCCAAGGAAGAAAAGGACATTGTAGAAGGCTACCAGCTGGGGGTAAACAGCTATATCGTCAAACCGGTAGACTTCGAAGGATTTCAGAAGGCCGTGTCCGACCTCGGACTATACTGGCTGCTGATGAACCAGGTACCTAATTATATTTAATGAAACCCACAATTGGAAAGTCATGGTAAAGATTTTGATCCTTGAACACGATCCGATGGATCTCGACCTGCTCAGATATGAATTGAAAAAGAACCGGTTTGAATACGACAGCAAAGTAGTTCAGACAAAAGAAGAGTTCGAGAAGACGCTGCCGAAATTCAAGCCGGACATCATCCTTGCCGACTATAACCTCCCGTCATTCGACGCCCCGTCGGCCTTCCGGATCAAACAAAAGATGCTGCCGGAGACTCCCTTTATCATTGTCTCGGGCGCCATTGGAGAGGAGAACGCAGTCGAGCTGATCAAGAACGGAGTCACCGACTATGTCCCTAAAGACAAGCTCTTCACCATCGTGCCCAAGATCAATCGGGCCCTTCAGGAGTCCAAAGACCGCCGGGAAAAGATAGAAGCCGAACGCCGGCTGGCCGAAGAAAGGGTCCAGCACCAGAAAATGCTCGCCCGCGCCACCATCGAAGGCCAGGAAAAAGAAAGGACCGAAATAGGCAAAGAGCTCCATGACAACATCAACCAGATGCTCTCCATCATCAAAATGTATGTCTCTCTGCTCGAAGAGGAAGCCGAAGACTGGCCCAAGTTGGTACAGCAAAGCCTTTATCTCCTCGACACCTGCATCAACGAAATAAGAAAGATCTCCCAGACCCTGATCCCGCCGGAATTCAAGGAAGAAGGGCTGGTCGCCGCCGTCGATACCCTCATCGAGAGAATAAGAGTGGCAAAACCCTTTTCGATCAATTTCAAATACGAAGAAGGCCGGGGAATGGAGATCAACGAAAAAGGACAGCTGACCCTCTACCGGATCATCCAGGAACAATTCAATAACATCATAAAACACGCCGGCGCCACAAAGGTCGACGTCGAGCTGAAAGAGGACGAAGAGCAGGTCTTTCTCCAGATAACCGACAACGGCCGCGGCTTCGATACCCGGACAAAAGCCACCGGCGTAGGGCTCCACAACATGCTCAGCCGCGTGCGCCTGTTCGACGGGGACCTCCAGATCATTTCCGAAAAAGGAACAGGGTGTACCCTGAAAGTATCCCTCCCCAAAGAACATGAATTGACCTAAAAAAACAGATCAATTCCCCGGCAACCCCTACCCTCCCCAACCGTCTTATTGGTAATCCGCCCCAAACGTAGTCTCCTTCCATTTCTCCAGCTCAGCCGACAGCTCCTTCAGCTTATTCGAAGCGCGGTTGTACGCATCGGCGCCAAGAAAAAGATGCAAGGGAGGATCGGTCCGCTCCGCAAGCGAGATAAATATCTCAGCGGCCCGCTCCGGATCGCCCGCCTGCCGCCCGTTCATGGCCAGATAGCGCTCCTGCGCCTTTTTCACCGCCACATAACCGTCCAGCTGCGACGCAGTGAGCGCCAGCGACCCCTCCGTCAGAAAACCGGTACGAAAACCCGAAGGCTCGACAACGGTCACGCGAATGCCAAACTCCGCCAGATCCAGCGCAAGCACCTCCGAGAACGCAGCCAGAGCGGCCTTGGTAGCCGAGTAAACAGACCAGCCAGGCGCGCCGACAAAGCCCGCGACAGAGCCGATATTAATGATATAGCCGCTCCTTTGCCTCCGCAATACAGGCAGCACCTGCTTCACAACAGCAATAGCGGCGACCAGGTTGACGTCAACGATATCCCTGATCTTCTGGTCCTCCGTTTCCTCTAGCGTACCCGCCATGCCATACCCGGCATTGTTCACAACCACGTCGATCCGGCCAAAAGCCACGATGGTCTGCCGGATGGACTCTTCGATACAATCCCTGTTGCCCAGGTCCACCGATAGGGGCAGCCATCGCTGGCTGTCGATCAGACCAACCGCGTTCTTCAGCGTCTGCGCATTCCGGGAAGTAGCAGCCACGCGATAGCCGGCGTCGAGCAGCTTCTTTACCAGGGTCAGTCCCAGTCCCTGGGAAGCCCCCGTGATATACCAGACCTTTGAGATAGTCATAGCCGTGGTTTTATTCGCTGACGTCGCTGATCATCTTATTCACGATCAGCCATTTTCCATCCAGCTTATGAAAAGAAAGGAATTCCCGGTAGTTGAAATCGTACATCTTCACCTTCACCTCGGCAACAGCAATTGAGTTCACTACACGGATATCCAGTATCTCCCCTTTAAAAGGTTTCCCCGAATCCTTGACGCTCTGGCGGTGCTCCACACCATCGAGATACTGGTCGAGCGTCTTGGAATAGGGCTGTCCCTTGACATCCCCAAAAAGCAGCGTGCCGGGATGATAGATCCTGCGAAGCTTCACCACATCCCCTACATAGATCCCGGGGAAATATTCGTTCTCAAGTACCTGGGAGATAGCGACCGAATCCTGCTGTTGTGTTTCCATGATCGTACTGTTTTGGGCCCTGATGCCCCACCACCAGCAGGAAATCAGGACTGTTAATAAAATTTTCATATACTTATTTTTTATCGGCCGTGATCCCTTTCTCCCGTAAAACAGAGACCTGCTCACCGGCCACTCCCCAGTTATCCAGATCTACCTCATCGATGATGACATGGGTAAGCCCCGGATCCTTATTTAATACGCTGCTTATAAGCTCCGTCGCACCCTTTATCAATTGCTGCTTCTGTACCCGTGTGACCCCTTCGCGGGTCAGCTCGATCGTAACGATTGGCATAAAATACTTTTTTGAGCAAAGCCCGCCTATGCGACGGCCTTTGCGGTTACTGTAACATCCAGGTCAAAATCATTGTAAATAAGGGTATCACCAAGGTCCTTGAAGAAATTCCCGCTGCGGAACTTCATGGCGTAGTCGGTACGATCGACGACGATCTTTCCGGTCGCGTTCAGTATATTCCCGTCAACTTTAAGACTAACATCAAACCCGACAGGCTTCGTGATCCCCTTGATCGTAAGCTCGCCTTCGACATGATCTCCCAACACCTCCCTGATCTCAAAAACTGCCTCCGGATACCGGCTCGACGAAAAGAAATCGTCCGAAGCCAGGTGCCCCGCAAATTGCGCATTGGTCGCAGGGTCCGTAACGTCCAGTATCTTGATGGAAGTCGTGTCGATGCTAAACCGGCCCGCCGTCAGCCGACCATCGGTCAGCGTGAGCTCACCCTGTTTGAGCGAAATAGTTCCATTATGTGCACCAGTCACTTTCCGGCCCACCCAATCGATATTGCTCTGAGCAACTACGATGTCAAATTTCTGCTGTTTCATATTGTGTGTTTTTTGATAGCACAAAGTTGCAGCGGAATCCCGGGGTGATTGCGTGACCTATGTCACATTCCGCAAGCCGGTCCCAAACCCGACCTCCAATTAATTGGAGGCGCACCTACGCGCTAACGCTTAAAACCTTTCACCCGTCAGCGTTGCGCATATCTTTGCAGGGATATCCCGTGATAACCACCCTTAAAATCCTGTCTCGTGATGAAAAACTACACTCATTTATTTCTACTGGTGATGGCTCTGATCTTTTTACATTCTGCGGCAAGATCCCAGACCTGTCCGTCTGGCAACACTTCCATCACTACCTATACGAATACCTACTATCCCGGCTCCCAGCCAGCTGTAGCCGCAGGCGCCACAAGCATCACGCTGGGCGCGGCAGGCTACGGAACCACGCCGATCAGCCAGTACGACATTGTCCTGATCATCCAGATGCAGGGCGCACAGATCAATTCCACCAACGGGCCCACCTATGGCGACGGCGCCACGGGCAGTGGATACCTGAACAACGCCCAGCTGATGGCCGGAAGAATGGAATACGCTATAGCCGCCAACAACGTCCCGGTCGCCGGAGGAACACTTACCCTCCAGACCGGTCTCACCAATAGCTACAAGAACGCCAACTTCGGAGCCGACGGCCAATACCGCTACCAGGTCATTCGGGTGCCCTTATACTACAATGCGACGTTAAATGCCGGCATTCTTGCGCCCATATGGAACGGCGCAGTGGGCGGGGTCATCGTCCTGTACGTTTCCAATACCCTTAACATGAATGGAAAGAACATCGACGCCTCTTCAGCAGGCTTCCGGGGAGGCGGCGGAAAGGCCTATTCCAGCGCAGGATCGACAGCCTCGAACAGCGACTATGTGGACGCCGTCTTAACAGGCACAGGGGGCAAGTCGGGCGGATCGAAGGGAGAAGGCATCGCAGGCACGCCGGATTTCCTTTACTACCTCAGCTCCCCTTCGATGCTGGCGACCGGCGTCGAAGGCTACCCCAACGGCAGCCTCGACAGAGGTGCACCAGGTAACGCCGGCGGCGGCGCCACAGACGGCCAGCCCTCCAGCAACAGCAATAACGCAGGCGGCGGCGGTGGCGGCAACGGCGGAGCAGGTGGCATCGGCGGCGACAGCTGGTCCTCCGGTCTCCATACAGGCGGAAAACCCGGCGCACCGTTCGCACAGCAGAACCCATCCCGGCTCGTGATGGGAGGCGGAGGTGGAGCAGGCAGCAGCGACGGCGGCACCGGCACCCCCGGCGGCGGCTACGCCAGCAGCGGCGCACCGGGCGGCGGTATCGTGCTGATAACCGCCGGTTCGATTACGGGCACCGGCAGCGTCCTGGCCAACGGCGCACCGCCCAACGGTTCTATCCAGAATGACGGCGCCGGAGGCGGGGGCGCCGGCGGCAGCGTGCTCATCGTTACCGGGACCGCATCCCCCACCCTGGCCGTCCAGGCCAATGGCAGCGACGGCGCCAGCAATACCGGTACCAGCGGCTCCAGCGGCGGACAGAAACACGGACCCGGCGGCGGGGGCGGCGGTGGCGTCGTCTACAGCAACAAGGCGCTGGGCTCCGTCTCGGTAACAGGTGGCGCAGCAGGCCTGACAACCACACTGGCAACCCCAACCATCTACGGCGACGTTGCCGGATTCGCAGGCATATCCTCGCAATCCGTTAGCCTGAGCCAGATACCCCCATTCCCCATCATCTGCAATGGCCTGCTCGCAATAGAGACGATCTCCGCCACCGCCACCAGCATCAACGGGAATATCGACATCGCCTGGCAGGCCACTACTCGAACAACCACCCTCGAATACGACGTACAAAGAAGCCTCGCCGACTCCCTCTTTTCTACGATCGCAACGATAACCCCGCAAACCGGCCGCAACGAATACCACTATACCGATGCCGGCAGCAACGCAAGTGTATACTACTACCGCATCAGGGAAAAAGATATTAATAACACCTACCTATATAGCAACGTCATGGCAATAAAGCCACCCCTTTCCTTCTCGCAGCCAGTGATCGCACCAAACCCGGCTTCCGCATCCGCTACCCTGCGTTTTACCAATGACCGCAGCTCGATCGTATCCATCCGCCTGGCCGACCTCACCGGAGCGACAGTCTGGAGCAGGCAATACCAGGCACCCACCGGAAATAATACGGTATCCATCGACCACCTGCAGCGCCTGCCCGAAGGCATGTACGTCCTGCAATTCAATGATGGCGAAAAGACTTCGGCATTGAAATTATTTATCCGTCACTAGTACATTTAAAAAAAATTGTTGACCTTTATTCCACTTAGCCTTAGACCATGTCCTGCCGCACAAGACAATTCTTACCATTCTTCATTTGCCTGTCACTATTCAGCGCAGCAAAAGGACAATCTTCCGTTCCCGACTATAGCATCGTCAACTACAACAGCGAGAACGGCCTTCCCCAGAACAGCGTCAAAGACATGGCTTTCGACAGGAATGGTTTTCTCTGGCTGGCAACAGAAATGGGCATGGTCCGCTATGACGGCAGGAATTTCAGGGAATACAATACGGCCAACTCCCCCGCTATGCATTCCGACAGGTGCACCCTGAGCTTTCCGCAACAGTCATCGGGGAAATTGCTCATAGAGCCATTGATCCCCAACCAGCGGATGCTGACCATAACCGCGGACTATCAGCTAAAAGAAGACAGCACGCTGCCCTTCAATCCCTATAAGTGCCACGCCCCGAACAATCACCTCTTCTCTTTCGCCAACCTGTATAATAAATGGGCAGCCAGGGACACCGGGGCCTTCGGGGGACTGTTCAATATGCTTGGCATCAACACCGACCTGATCACGGTCAACGAAAAACAGGCGTACGTCAGAAAGGACCTGAATATTTACTTCCTCGACGAAAATACCGCCAATGTCAGCTTGCTGGCCGAAGCCTCCGGTCACGCGCCAAAGATCCAGTTCATGGTAGCCGACGTCTTTATATACGTTGACAAGAACGATCGGCTCTATGCCTACAAAGGGGGGCAGCTCCAGAAGATCAGCGGCAGTCCCCGGCTGATGCAGCTGCTGGGTCTGATAGGCGCCACAGGCCCATATCCCATACAGGCAGCCCTGAAAGCCGTAAGGGATACCAACCACTCCTTTCTGATCCACAAAGGCGATATCCTCATGCTCAACATAAAGGACGGAGTGCTGGATTTTGATACACTGGCGGCCAACACTCCGATCAGGAATGTCGATTGCCTGATCTATGACCAGCAATACAGGATCATATATGCGGGCACAGCGACCAGCGGTCTGTACATTCTCAAAAAACAGGAATTTCAACGGCTTTTCTTCTCAAGCGACAACTATATCATCAACAGCCTCTATGCACAGGCAGAGCTCCCCGGTAAAAGGATACTGACCTCGTCCGGCATCCTCGATCCCCGGAATAAAACCAACATCCCATCCCCCGGAATGTATGATCGCCCGGCTTTTCTGCGGTCCTCCGACGGCCATATCTGGTACTCTTCGTGGGGAAAGCTTCTAAGGACCGACACGAACCTGACCAGGACCGATACCGTCGCCGTCCTGGGCAATATTACCCATGTTGGAATCTGGATCACCTCCATCATCGAAGCAGACAATAAAGATATCCTGTACAGTACGCACACCAGGCTATTCCTCTTAAGAGGAAAGACCGCAACCCTCCTCCTCAACGCAAAACCGCAGCTAAAGGGCACGGAAATAGTCGTCATCCACCAGATGTCTCCGGATTGTCTTTGGGTCGGCACTTATTCAGGACTGTACTCGTATGATCTGCGGCGCGGTGAGTTCGGCCTCGTGCCCGGAATGGAGACTGCCTACGTCAGAGCCATCCACAAAGCAAAAGATGGCAGCATCTGGATAGGTACGTACGGACAGGGTTTCTACAAGTACGATAGGGGCCGCTTTCTCAGAATGCCGATGGACCCGGACAATTACCTGGCTACCGTCCACTGTTTTATGGAGGACGAACACGGAAATTTCTGGCTGCCCACCAATAAAGGGCTCTTCCGGGTATCTAAGAACGATCTGGACAGCTTCGCATCGGGCGGAAAAGATGAAGTCTGTTACTACTATTTCGACAAGACTTCCGGCTTTGCGACCAACGAGTTCAATGGCGGATGCACGCCCTGTGGTATCGCCACCAGGGACGGCCTCTTTTCGCTGCCTTCCCTGGACGGAATAATTCAATTCCATCCGGACAGCATAACCATCGTCCACTCGGGCCATCCCATCTTTCTCGAGCGCGTTTCCTCCGACAACAAAAAATTCCTGTCCTGCGGATACTTCGAACAGGACCAGGGTGCCGCCCCACTGGTATTTTCGGTCTCTTCGCCCTACTATGGCAATCCCGTCAACCTGCACCTGGAATATTCCATAAAGGAGCTGGATAATAAATGGCACGCGGTACACCACGACGGCCGCCTGGTGCTGACAGGACTACGAAAAGGTCCTTATACCCTGACCATCCGGAAGCAGGAGGGTTATTCGCGGTATAGCTACAGCACCATAAAATGGACCATACTTCCCTACTGGTACGAGACAATAGCATTCCGGCTCATCACAACCCTGATGCTCATCAGCATTTTCCCGGCGATCTTCTGGCTGCGCTATATCCGCCAGGTAAAAAGAGGAAAGCAGCTCGAAAGTAAGGTCGCAGAAAGGACCACCGCCCTCGCCGAGGCCAACCGGATAAAAGAGAAAATGATCTCCATCATCCTGCACGACCTGCGCTCTCCCCTTCGCTTCCTGCACATGCTCGCCAGACACGTACACGACAACCACCGGAATATCCCCGCGCCGGCGCTCGATGATATGCTGATGAAATTCCAGAACGCGACACACGACCTGTACGAATTTGCCCAGGACTTTGTGGTATGGTCGAACGTCCAGAAAGAAGGATTCGTAGTCCAGCAGGAAAGGATCGTCCTGCGGGAGATAGTCGCAGAGATCGTTTCCCTGTACGAGCCCGGGGCAGGCATCCGCAACAACACCGTTCTCAACCTCGTTCCTCCGGCGCTCACCCTGTCTTCCGACCCGCATATACTAAAGCTCATCATCCGCAACCTGACAGACAACGCCACTAAATATACCCACAACGGGGAGATCAGGATAGAAGCGACCCGCAGGAGCTCCACTACCAGCATCACCATCACGGATACCGGCAGAAGCATGGAAGAGCAGCTGATAGCCGATATCCTCAACAACAGACAGGAGACAGACAACGACACCCACGGCTTTGGCTATAAGATCATCATGGAACTACTGACAAAAATAGACGGCCGCCTCTCCATTGATACTCCGGGAGAGACGGGCAACCGGATAACCCTGCTTTTCAAAAACTAAATCCCTGAATCATTTTATCTTTAGACTATGATGAAAAAGATACTGATCGCCGATGACCATAATATTGTAAGGACCGGGGTCATATTTCTTATAAAGGAAGACTTCCCCCAGGCCGAAATAGACGAATGCCGCGACGGGCACGGCGTCTGGGAAAGAATAGAAGCCAGCGCATACGACCTGGTGATCCTGGACATCTCCATGCCTTCCACCGACCCGCTCGCGCTGCTGAGAAGGATATTTACCCTCCGCCCCGACCAGAAGATACTCATCCTGACCATGAGCAGCGAAGAGATATTCGCGAAAAAATACCTGCTCCTGGGAGTAAAAGGCTTCGTTAACAAAGAAGCGCCCCCGTCCGAGATCCGCAAAGCCATCATGAATATCCTCGACAACAGAAGATACCTGAGCGCCAATATGAAGGACGCCTTCGCCCGCGAAGCCCTCGAAGGAGAATCCCCCAACCCCATAACAACCCTCTCCCCAAGAGAGATAGAAGTGATGAACTACCTCGTCGAAGGCAGACCCGTCTCGGAGATCGCCAGCCTCCTGTCCGTACACATCTCGACCATCAGCACCCACAAGGCCAATATCATGCAGAAATTAGGCGTTTCCAATATCATCGAGCTCAGCAAAATGGCTCAAATGCTATAAGCATCCAACCGGCTGACAATCAATAATAAAACAAACTACCCACACCCATATGCGCAAAATTCCTTAAATTCAGGTTAAACTGCCATATGCGAATAACAGGAGTGGTGCTCGCCTCCTTTTTATTTCTTATACCGCGCCTCTGTGAGGCCCAGTCCCCACCCATCGACAGCAGCGCCTTAAAAGCCGCCATCCTTAGCTATACGCGAAGCAACGCAGCCGAAGCCCGGCTCTACAACGGCATCCTCTATTCCGGCTACGACCACCAGGCGCAGGGCCACCCCTTCTTTCTCTCGGAAAGCTTCATCACCGGATCCATCGACTATGACGGCATTCTATATCCCGAGCTGCCCCTGTCCTACGACCTCGAAAAAGGCATTCTGATCATTCCCAGCAAACAACGCAACACAACCATCCAGCTGCTCACCGAAAAGCTTTCCCAATTCACCATCGACGGCCACCGCTTTATTTACCTCCTACCCGACAGCGGCGCCGTCAACCCGCCTGCCCCCGGCTTCTACGAGGTCCTCTACAAGGGAAGCACCACAGCGCTCGTCCGTCATCGCAAGCTGGTGAAGGCCGGCATCCATACTGAAGACCCCTCGAACTATATTCAGTATGACGACTGGTACCTCGAACAGAACGACCACTACCAGCCCATCCGCAGCAACAGCAGCCTGATCGGCGCATTCCATAAAAAAAATAAGCCACTTAAAGAATACCTGAGAAAGAACCGGCTGAACTTCAAAAAAGCTCCCGCCGCCGCGATCGCAGGGGCCGCCGAATTTTATAGCCGAACAACCAACTAATATGGGCAACCGATTCCCCCGACCTTATCTGATCCTTACACTCCTCTTCGCGCTCGCGCATGGCATCGCGACCGGTCAGACTCCGGTTTATATTGACGGAGACTTCGACGCCCTCCCCTTTCCAAAATTCGCAGAGCGCATCGAATCGAAGACGCCATATCATTTCTTTTTCGACCCCGCGGAAACGGACACGCTGATCATCTCCCTCAGCGTCCGGCACGTCACCCTGGCCCAGCTGCTCGACCAGGCTTTAAAAAATACCGTCTTCCACTACGGCATCGATCCGGCGAATAATGTCTACATTACCCGCCTTAGCGCCATCCGGACAAGCCTTTTCTCAGGCGCTACGGCCGACAGCACAGCCCGGCACGAGGCAGAAGCCTTCACCGGCCAAAGCGTCGCCCCCTCCAAAGCCCTGCGGGCTGCCCTGGAGAACAAGCTGTTCGAGATCGGCATGGCCGGCCAGAGCAGGTCAGGCAACGCTACCCTGGCAGGCTATGTCCGCGACATCCGCAACGGCGAAGCCCTGGTGGGTGCCGCCGTTTACCTCGATACGCCTCGGGTCGGAACGGTCACCGACCGTTGGGGTTATTTCTCCCTCCAGATGCCCAAAGGCAGGCACACCCTCCAGATCAGCAGCGCCGGCATGAAAGATACCCGCAGACAGATCATGCTCCGCTCCGATGGAAAGCTCAACATCGAGATGGAAGAATATATCCCCAACCTCACCGCCGCCACAGTGGTCGCAGAAAGACGCTCGAATATCAAAGCGCTCCAGATGGGTGTGGAACGCATCAGCATCCGAACGATCAAGCAGATTCCCGCCGTCCTGGGCGAGGCCGACGTCCTCCGCGCCGTCCTCACGCTACCCGGCGTCACCTCCGTGGGAGAAGCCAGCACCGGCTTCAACGTCCGCGGCGGCTCTGCCGATCAGAACCTCATCCTGTTCAACGACGCCACTATCTATAATCCATCTCACCTGTTCGGCTTCTTCTCCGCCTTCAACCCCGATGTCATCAAGAACGTCGAGCTGTATAAAAGCTCTATCCCAGAAAGGTTCGGCGGACGCCTCTCCTCCGTTCTCGACGTGTCCACCCGCGATGGCAACAGCAAAAAATTATCCGGCAACGCCGGCATCGGCCCCCTGACCAGCAAGCTCACCATCGAAGGCCCGATCGTAAAAGACAAGACCACCTTCATCCTCAGCGGCAGGACCACCTATTCCAACTGGATACTCAAGGCGCTCCCTGACAAAGAATACAACAACAGCAGCGCCTCCTTCTACGACGCCAGCCTGCGCATCGCGCACACCATCAATGCAAAGAACAACCTCTACCTGACCAGCTACCTCAGCAATGACCAGTTCAGGCTCAACAGCGACACGCTGTATAAATATGGCAACAGGAACATCAACCTCAAATGGAAACATATCTTCGGCAATAAGCTCTACAGCCTCACCGGCGTGGGACTGGACCACTATCAATACGAACAGTCCAGCAATAAAAACCCCGTCAACGGCTATACGTTCAGCTACAAGCTCGACCAGGCCTCCTTCCACGAGGACATCAACTACGACGTCAGCAGCAGTCACGCCCTGAATTTCGGCGTAAGCTCGATCTACTACCGTTTCCAGCCGGGTGAAATGAGACCCCGGGGCAGCGCCTCTCTGGTCGCCCCCCGGACCATACCGCACGAACAGGCGCTGGAATTGGCCATTTATGCCGGTGACCAGTACTCGATCACCAGCGACCTGGCGCTCAACGTCGGTCTCCGCTATTCCCTATACAACTATCTCGGCCCGCACGACGGCTATACCTATCAGCCGGGGGTACCCAGGGAAGCCCAATCCATCATCGACACAGTCCACTACAATGGTGGAAAGAATATCATTACCTATAAAGGGCCTGAATACCGCCTTTCCCTCCGCTATGCCTTCGGCAGCAACACCTCGGTAAAGCTCAGCTACAATACCCTCCGCCAGTATATCCACATGATCTCCAACACAACCGCGATCTCACCCGCTGATATCTGGAAGCTGAGCGACCCCTATATCCAACCCCAGCTGGGCAACCAGGTATCCCTCGGTCTGTACCAGAATTTCCGTTCCAACACGATCGAGACGTCCGTAGAAGTTTACTACAAGACCATCGACCACTACCTCGACTATAAAAGCGGCGCCGACCTTCTCCTCAACAGCCACCTCGAAACGGAAGTGTTCAACGCCCGCGGAAAAGCCTATGGCGCCGAGCTGCTGATCAAAAAGCCTGCTGGCAAGTTCAACGGCTGGTTCAGCTACACCTGGTCACGCACCCTCCTCAAACAGGACGACCCGCTGGCAGGAGAGACCATCAACAAAGGCCAGTACTATCCCGCCAGCTTCGACAAACCCCATAGCGTCAACTTCATCGGCAACTACCGGTTCTCCCAGCGGTATAACCTCTCCATCACCACGATCTACAGCACCGGCAGGCCGATCACCCTGCCCATCGCCACCTTCGACTATTCAGGCTCACAGCGGGTATACTATTCAGACCGCAACCAATACCGCATCCCCGACTATTTCAGAACGGACATCTCCTTCAATATGGAAGGCAACCACAAGGTCCACCAGACCTTTCACAACTCCTGGTCATTCGGGGTCTTCAACATAACAGCCCGGAAGAATCCATACTCTGTCTATTTTCAGACCGAGAACGGAACCATAAAGGGCTACAAGCTCTCCGTATTCGGAACAGCCATACCCTTCTTATCATACAACATAAGATTCTAACTATTTATGCCTACGCAACGCATCTTCCTGATCACCCTCCTGCTCCTCGCCGGCATCTCGTGCAAGCAGGGCTACCTGCCACCCGTGCTACAGGGCAACCCGGGCTACCTCGTCGTGGAAGGCGTCATCAATACAGCCCCCGGAAGCATCACCACCTTCCAGCTGTCCCGCACCCAGGGACTCGGGGACTCGGTTGGCGCCTATACTCCCGAAAAGAACGCACAGGTCAGCATCCTCGACAATACCGGCGCCTCCTGGCCCCTGCGGGAAGCCACCAACGGCACATATACTTCGGACCCACTCTCGCTCAGCACAGCGGGAAAATACCGGCTGAAGATCGTCACCGGTAACGGCACCCAATATCTCTCTGACACCGTTTCCGTTCACAGCACCCCACCGATCGACAGCCTGACCTGGAACCAGGACGACTCTCTCGGCGACGTCCATATCCGCGCCAATACTCACGACCCGGCGGGCAACAGCCACTACTACCGGTGGTTCTTTTCGGAAACCTGGGAATACCACTCCATTTTCTATTCAGAGCTGGTCCTCATCAACAACCGTATCGAATATGCAGACACCAATACGTCTACCTATACCTGTTGGCGTGGCGACAACTCCACCGATATCCTGCTCGCCAGCACGTCCGCTCTAAGCCAGGACAGGGTCAACCAGGCACAGATCGCCGTCCTCCCGCGCGGCTCTCAAAAGCTCAGTTCGCGCTACAGCATGCTCGCCACCCAGTACGTCCTTTCCGCAGACGCCTATAAATACTGGCAGATCATGCAGAAGAACACCCAGAACCTGGGCTCCCTCTTCGACCCGCAGCCGAGTCAGCTGCAGGGCAACTATCACTGCGTCTCGCATCCGAACGAACCGGTAATCGGCTATCTCAGCGCGAGCTCGCTGCAACAGCTGCGGCTATTCATCCCCAACAGCCAGGTCCACAACTGGGACACCGCCCACAACGAATGCCAGACGGTCAACTGGTATAGCGACCCAAACGACTTCCACAACTATACCTACACCGACACGCTCTTCGGTCCCTTTTATTTCGTCAGCGGCGGCGGTCTGATCCTTACAAAAAGAACGTGCATCGACTGCCGGCTCCAGGGCGGCACTACCCAAAGACCCAGTTTCTGGTAAACCTATTCACATGAACCGAACCATCTTTATATTCCTGCTTTCGTTCCCGACACTGGTCGTCACCGCCCAACCGGTCCAGTCCGTCACACAGGCGGTATCCACCGTCTCCCCCATACATGAAAAGATCTTTGTCCACACCGACAAAGACACCTACCTCGCCGGCGAGATCATCTGGTTCAAATCCTACGTCCTCGACGCCGCATCAAAACGCCCGCTCTCCCTGAGCAAGGTCGCCTACGTCGAGATCATCTCATCAGAACAAAGACCCGTCTTCCAGGGGAAGATCGCCCTCGACCAGGGCCACGGCAGCGGCTCCTTCCAACTGCCCTACTCCGTCCGCTCAGGCAGCTACCTGCTGCGCGCATATACCAGCTGGATGAAGAATACCGGCCCCAGGTCCTTCTTCGAAAAGAATATCGCTATCATCAATACCCTGCGCGACTACGACACCACGGCGGTCATCGTCTCCTCGCCCACCGTCTCGACGCCAACGGTCACAGCCCATTCCCCTACCCCGCTGACCATCACCACCGACAAGTCCAACTATGGTCCGAGAGAAAAAGTAACCCTCCTGATCTCCGGCTGCCCGGAGCCAGGCGATCTATCACTGTCCGTAACTCTGGAAGACTCCATCCAATCCCCCGGCCAGGACGATATCCTCAGCTTTTACAACAGCCCTGCCGCAATACCCTCCAGCCCTCGATCTGCCAACCTCCCCGAATACGCCGGTCTCCTCATATCCGGAAAGATCACCGACCTGCGCACCGCCCGGCCCGCAGCCAACATCGGCGCGTGGCTAACCGCTCCCGGGAATTATTTTCACCTCGCATACGCCGTCAGCGACAAGGATGGCCTGCTCACCTGGCAGATGGGTTCGTTCTATGGAGAGCACGAGCTGGTGGTCCAGACCGCAAATCACGCAGACGCCAACCGCTACCGGATCGATATCCTCTCCCCCTTCGCCGACCCCGTGCTCCAAAACCCCCTCCCCAAGCTCCAGCTCCCGGCGCAGTCCAGCAGACAGCTGCTCTGGCATAGCATCGGCGCACAGGCCTCCAACGCCTGGCAGGCGGATAAAAAACAGCGCTTCTCGCAGCCGCCCATAACGGACACTACCGCCTTCTTCGGCGAACCCGACCGACGGTACCTGCTCGACGACTACACCCGTTTTGGCACCATGGAAGAGGTCATGCGCGAATACGTAAAAGAGGTAAAGGTCAGGGACCGCAGCGGCTCCTTCATGTTCAACGTCCAGTCCGACCAGGCCAACCAGGTATTCTTCGACACCCCGCCGCTGACCCTAATGGACGGCGTGCCTGTTGCGGGTTTTAACCAGATCATCGGCTTCGACCCGCTGAAGGTGCGCAAGCTGGAAGTGATCACCAAACGTTATTTCCTCGGCGACACCCTCTACAACGGGATACTCAGCTATTCGACCTACCAGGGCGACCTCGCCGGCTTTCCTCTCGACAGCAGCGCCTATATCCAGGAATTTGAAGGGCTGCAGCCTGGCAGGGAGTTCTACTCACCCCACTACGAAAACCCGACCAGCCCCACAAACTCCACAACCCCTACCGCCTCCCACCGGATCCCCGACCTCCGCAACCAGCTCTTCTGGTCACCCGATATCCAGCTCCCCGCGGGCGCCACGCGACAATTTACCTTCTACACGTCGGATATGCCCGGCCGCTATACCGCCGTCGTCCAGGGCATAACCGCAGACGGCAGGCCGCTGAAAGCCATCGTCAGCTTTACTACGCTTTAACTACTCGTCAACGTTTGCGTAACCTATTTTCAACGATCGGGCTCACCCCCGAAAAACCAAAAAGTCTACCTTGACCAGGTAAACTTTTTTTTAAACCTTAATTGCTTCACATGAAAAAACTTCGCACCTCTGCACTACTTGTTCTGGGCGTCACCCTTTCTTCCCTACTGCTGTTTCGCTGCACCCGAACCAGCATAGCAACTATCGGCACAACCGCACCCTCCGCCAGCTCCACGACCGCCGGCACCCTCGCCGCACAGATTACGTCCTTCGCCCACCCCTCCATCCTCAACACCCAGGCCAGCCTCGACCTCGTGGGCAGCCAGGTCAACGGCGGCGACCCCACCCGCTCGGCCTCCTATCAGAAGGTCCTCGACTGGATCAACGACCCCAACCATCCCATCCCTACCAGCTTCTACTCTACTGTTGTGGTAGGCTCCAATGGCGCCACCTCACCGTCCAAATCACAGATCCGTAAAGACGCCGAACTGGCCTATGCCCTCGCCCTTCGCTGGACAAAGACCGGCAACCAGACATACGCCAGCCAATGCATCGGCATCCTCAACGGCTGGTCATATACTTTTCAGAACTATGCGCTCCTCGACGGCTCGACCAATCCCAACCAGCCCGACCTCGAGGCATCCTGGACCACCCCGAGCTTCGTAGCCGCTGCCGAGATCATGCGCTACTACAAGGTCAACGGTATCACCAGCTCCGGATGGTCGTCCGCCGATATCAACCAGTTCAACAACTACCTCAACAACGTCAAGAACAACTATATTAACAACACACCCGTCTACAACAACAACTGGAATGCTTCCGCAGGCTATGCAAAAATGGCCATCGGCATCTTCCTCAACAGCACCACCGTCTATCAGAATGGGTACAACATGATCATGCAGTACCTTCCGGTCATCATTAATCAGTCCAACGGTACCATCCCGGAATACTGCGATCGCCAGGACTGCGTACACTTCCAGTACTCCCTCACGGCGTTCTCCTATGCAGCCGAGCTGGCCCGCCTCCAGGGTGACAACAGCATCTGGACAGCGATGAACAACCTCATCAGCGCCGGCTATAACTACCAGTGGAGCGCGTTCAACGGCGGCGTTACCTGCAGCAGCTGCTCCTGTCAGCCCTGCTCGCTGTCCAGCAACGTCTACCCCGGGGTCGAAGTAGCCTATAATTATTATAAGTCGGCCAACCTTCTAAACCTGCGACAGCTACAGGACCCGCTCGGCGTACCCCTCGACAACACTTTCCTGGGCTTCACCACCTATACCCATTTCAACGTCGCCGGTCTCTGACCCTAATACACATCCGGCTGGCGCAGGTGCGCCGGCCGGTTATTTTCCCCCATCCAATATCACCTCTTCCATCACCGCCCGATAGATGCAGAGGAAATTGACAAGTACATACACCCCCAGAATGACCGCCCTTGTTATCCAATTGAACCGGTCCGTCCGCAACCTCAACGAGACCAGCGACGACACCACTATCAGAAATATAAAAAAAATGGTCGTCGTATGAAGCCAGTCCGCCATGCAGAACTGCGGAGACTGGGGCAGCTGGCTCTCGGTGACATATTTGTTGCCAATGGCCCCGAAAAGCCCCCTACCAGTAAAGCAAAACGGGACTCCGTAGCCTTTACCTCGATGAACAGCGAAGCAAACGCTATAAAGAAAGCGATAAACATGCCCGTGAACAATTTCAGGAATAACGACGCGGTATATCCGCGGTGCATATCCAGGTCGAGCGCGACCGAAGAGAACATATTCTTTTCGTCTCCCGAGATTTCCCGGTCAGAAATGATGGCTGAATCCCGGATCGTGTGTATAAACCACCCGTCCTCCAGCTTTTTTTCCGATCTCCCGGGCAGGGTTATCCTCTCGTCGATCTTGAAAACGAGCCTGCCCGCATTAAAGGCCGCGTCATAGAGCTTGATCTGGAGGTGCTCCCCGTCAAATGGATAGCTCTGCACGGCAAACTCCTTGAAAATGACGGCCTTCAGGCTCAGCCGCGTGCAGACCATTCTTCCGTTCACGACAGCCTTTATTATCCTCGGCCTGCAGTCCTTGGCGTCACAGACCTTCAGCTCCTTCTCGAAATCACACTTCTCCGCACTGTCGACCGAAATATACAATAGCAGGTCCACCGAGAACTGGTGGTCCCTGAAATCGAGGTCGAACACCCTGGCTACCTTACAGCTGACATATGCCGTATCCGGCCTCACAAGGGACCTGCGGGAAGAACCCGGACCACCCGCCGCCTTCGCCCGCGCGTCGCCACCATAACCGATCAGGTACGATCCGCAAAACAGTAAAATGTACAATGACTTTTTCATAGCTGTCATCCTCCCACAGAAGATGGTCGTATAAAAGGCCCGGCAGTAAACAAAAATTTGCCCCGCATCACTAGACAGTATAAGTTAAAATGAGTACATTAGAATTGAAAACTTTATCACGTTGGACGAAAGCAGGGAAATTCTCCAGGGACTCAAAAAAGGATACGCAGAACGGATCGCCTGCGAAAAGCTGCTTTACCAGAAATACTTCTACCTGATAAAAGTCGGCAGCCGCAAATTCCAGCTCTCCTACGAAGACAGCTTCAGCGCATACAGCGACACCGTACTGTCGGTAATTCAAAATATTGTAAATGACCGGTTTGAACAGCAGGCCTCCCTCAAGACCTACCTGTTCAGGGTATTTTCTAATAAATGTATTGACCTCGTAAGAAAAAATTCGATCAATAAGACAAAGGTCAACAAAAGCGCCATCGCTCCTGAATTGCTGAACGAGCTGCCCGACAAGGCCAAATCCGCAGTTGAGCTGCTGATAGACAGGTACAAAGAAGGGCTGCTCCGCGAATACCTTATGACGATCGGCGAAAAATGCAGGGAGATCCTGCTGTATTTTGAAGACGGTTATACGGACCAGGAAATAGCCGAACGGCTGGCGTATAACAATGCCGCCGTCGTCAAAACGACCCGTCACCGCTGTATCGAGAAGCTAAAGGAAAAGATGAGCCAATTATTAAAATTAACCTGAGACAGGTGAGCAGCACTTTCGAATATATAGAAGACTATTTTACCGGCCGCCTCGGCGAGGAGGAAAAAAAGACCTTCGAACAAAAATGCGTGGACGACTCCGCGTTCGCGGACAATGTAGCCTTTTACATTGCCAAACGCCAGGTGATCCGGGACGAATTGCTCCGGCAAAAAATACCCATCTGGACCACAGGAGACAAAACCCTTCGCAGACAGGCCCGCATCATCCGCTGGCCGGTCTACGCCGCAGCCGCCTCCGTGCTCCTGGTCATCGCCCTGGTATATCTGTTGAGCAGCCCCTCCTCGCCCCACCGGCTGGCCACAATGTGGATGGAAAACAACTACACCCGGCTCAGCCTGACGATGAACGCATCCGCAGACAGCCTCCAGCAAGGCATCATCGCCTACAACAACAACGACTACGACAAGGCCCTTACGATCTTTGAAGGTCTCTGCCGATCCGACCCCCGCAACACCGACGCGCTAAAGTTTGCCGGAATTGTTTACCTCCGTACCCGGCGCTACGATAAAGCCCTCGGAAGATTCGGACAGCTCGCCGATACAAAAGGACTGCTGAGCAATCCCGGCTACTTCCTCCAGGCCGTTACCCTCCTTGAACGCGACGCCCCCGGCGACAAACAGCGCGCACAGCAGCTGCTGCAATCCATCGTCCATCAACGGCTGGCAGGCAGCAATGAAGCCGGGGAATGGCTGAAGAAGTTCTGACGACTCCATAATATACCTAAACTCTTTTCTATGAAACCGTCTACCACGAACCGATGGGTGTTGTTCCTTATTTGCATCCTACTATTGATCATCATCATCCTGATTTTTAGGTGCTGCCGCTGTTGCAGGCCACACCACGCCAGGCTCAAAAACTATCCCAGTGAAATGGTCGTCTGGCAAAATCCTGACTCGCCGTACTCGGCATTCAAGACCTGGTTTAACAAGCTGAAAGATTCCATCATTGAACAAGGCGACATCTCGGACTCAACCTATTGCCCCAGCTGTGACAGCGGTCTGGTGCTGCTGAAAGGCCCGGGCGTCCAATTGTTCATACAACAGACAGGGTACGGGGGTACCGGAAACGGCCAGGGCGGTGGACCGAGTGGTGGCAACGGGCCGGGATTCTATTGCGCCAATCTGGGAATCTCCAACCCGGAACCAGGACCCTTTCGGGCTCGCGATTCAATTCTGCTGGATTCAACCTTTGCATTTAATTCAAACCCACACCACGTTCCCAATACCAAAAAGACAAACCCAGTCACCGTTGCTCTACTGGACACCGGCGTGGATAGCACCAAATTCGATATGACCTATGTAGGCGATTTTCCGCAGTCCTGCCCTGGCTTTACCGGACGCAGGGGATGGAATTTTATCGCCAACAATTCGAATATCTTTGATGACCATCCCGCTCTTCATGGAACCAAGGTCGCCTGCTTTGTTCTCAACCAGGTCCTCCAGTACCAGGCACTGAGCGCTTCCACTGCAGGTGCTGTCAATATTTTACCCGTAAAAGTCTTCGATACCGGAGGCAAAACCACTATGTTCAAGCTTCTTTGCGGCGTTGCCTACGCCGCCAGCAGTGGTGCCAGGATCATCAACGCCAGCTTCGGGTTTTATGAATATACCGATACCGCTTTCACCAGGAATGCGGCCGGGCTGATGCTGAATTACCTGAAGCATTACTTGCTGGATAAGAATATCCTGATGGTAGCCGCTGCCGGAAATGCCAACCATACCGATGACTCTTTGTACCAGGTAGTAGCGGGTCCGACAGCCAACCCGCGCAACCTCGATCTAAATCACTTTTACCCCGCCAGCCTGGACAAATACGGCCTAAACAAGAACCTGCTGGTGGTAACAACGATAAGCGCACCGTTTGACGCCATGAGTCCGCTGCAAAATTTCTCTCCCCGTGTCGTGGACATCGGTGTCAGCTGCGACAAGATCGTTTTGTTAAATGGCTTAGAGCTTTTTTCCTTTCAGGATCCCACGGCAAACAATCTCCAGCCATCGACAACGGCTGGTACTTCATACTTCACACCCGCAGTGACGGGTTCGTCCTTCGCCACCCCGATCGTGACCGGCAAAATAGCCGCCTATTATGCTGACCTCGTCGGGAATGCCAAAGTCGATAAAGACAATATATTAAGGAAGATGCAAACCATTTATCCGTATGGCGTCTCTTATAGATCACTGATGATCCTTAGCAGACCTGGAGACAATTTGAGAAAATTTGTCAACAACGGCGCCACCAGTTTTAAAGTAGAGAACAGGAATAGATAAAATAGATAATAATGGTATTACCCCTGCTTCAACGATGGCTATCTGTCACGGCTATCTGCATCACCGGGTTAGTCCCTTATGTCCCCTCACTTGCCCAGGGCCCTACGAGTGAACAACTGTGGGACGATTTGATCCTGATTGAGAATGCCCCGGACCAGACCCTCAGCAAGGACCAGCGACTCAAGGAGACCCTCCTCCTGAAGAAAAAGGCCGAAGACGACCACCTTACCGGGGACTCTGTTTATGCCCGGATCCTGCATCGCATCGGGGTCTACCAGTATTATACTACCCACGAGCTGAACAAATCGATCGGTAATACCCTCCAGTCCCTCGCTATCAACACGTCCGGAAAAAAAGGAGCCTGCCCCAGGTTTGCTGTCAATAGCTATGTCAACATGGGCTATTATTATATGTCTCTGCTATTCTATGACGAGGCGCTCCGTTATTTTGACAGCGCGGTCATGCTTTCCCGTCGTTTCCCGGGACAGGAGAAATTCCTGCTGGACGCAAGGCAGATGAGAAGCAATATCCTATATAAGAAAGGCGACCTGCAGGACTGCGTAGAAGAGGCGACCCGAGGCCTCCAGACTGCCCTGGCCCTACACGACACCCTGTTTATCATTAAATTCCTCAACCAGCGCGCCTATGCCTATGCAAGACAAAAATTCTATCAGTCCGCTGCTTCCGATATAGCAACGGCATCATCCCTTGCAACGCTCAAGAACTATTATGATGGCATCGGAGTCAACCTGTCGGCACATGCCCTCCTGCTCGAATCCATGGGAAAATACTCCCAGGCGCTGCAGCTTTACGATGAAGCCATTAAATATGGAACGCTTAGCGGCTTCCTGCCCGGGCTTTCCGAACACTACCTGGACGCCGGCATCCTCCTGCTGTACAAAATGAGTAGATATGAGGAAGGAAAGAGCTATCTCCAAAAAGCAGCCCTGACCGCGGCAAAAGCAAATGACCCTATTGGCGAAGCCAAAGCCTACAACAGCATCGGCAGCATATATTTCTACCAAAAGAACTATACCCGCGCCCTGACTTATTACAGCCTGGCACTGATCCGCATCGGCATCCCGGCCGCAGCTGATGAATTGCATTCCCCCGGCTCAGTCGACCTCTACCGGTTCCAGGACAAAGGGATGTTATTGAGCGCGTTTGGCAACAAGACCGAGTGCCTGCTCTACCTTTACCAAAGAACAAACCGGCCGGACTATCTTACTGCCTGCCTTCGGACAGCCCTTCTTACCGATTCACTGGTCACCACAATGCGGCACGAACAGATCGGTGAACAAAGTAAGCTCTACTGGCGTAACCTTACCCGCGAGTTCTTCAGCAACGCCATGAAAGCCTGCTGGCTGGCGAAAGACCCCGCCCTTGCTTTCTATTTCATGGAGAAAAGTCGCGCCGTCCTCCTCAATGACAAACTCAACGAGTTGGGTGCATCGGCCTTCCTGCCGCCAGCAGAGGCCGCCAAACAACGAAGCCTGCAGATCAACGTCATAGAACAGCAGCAGGCCCTGTCCTCCATATCTTCCGATTCCCCTGGCTACCTGGCCCAGCAATCGCTGCTGCTACAGGCAAAGGACGAGCAGGAAAGATACATTAGGGTCCTCGAGCACATGGCTCCCGCTTACTATCAGTACAAATACGCAGACCGGGTGCCAACGATCGATTCCATACAACGGGTCCTGTCCCATACCCGACAGACCTTTATCGACTATTTCGTCGGCGACACCGACATATATATACTCAATATCTCGGCCAGCGACGCCCACTTGCTACAGCTGCCCCCCGGTAACCTTCGCGACAGCCTTTCCGCGTTCCTGCGCCTCTGCTCGGACAGACAGCACCTCAACAGCAGCTACAACACCTTCGCAGCCCTCTCCCACTCGCTCTATCAACGCCTGTTCGAACCCCTCCATCCATCCACCAAAAGAATCGTCATCTGCCCCGACAATTTCCTGATCCCCTTCGAGGCCCTGTGCAGCGACAGCGCAGGGAAACATTTCCTCGTCTACGACCACGCCTTCGACTACGTATACTCCGCCCGCTACTGGCTAAAAACCTTCCCCGACATCCCCAGCGACGGCAACTTCCTGGGCTTCGCCCCCGCAGCCTTTGCCGCAGACCTGCACGTACCCGACCTGCAGACCTCGATAACCTCCATCCAACAGGCGGCCTCCTGCTATCCCGGCTATACCTGCCTGACAGGCAAGGACGCCAGCCGGCGACACTTCCTCGAACAGCTGCCCCACTATACCGTCGTCAACGTCTATTCACACGCAAAAGCCGACAGCACCGACAACGAACCCCTGCTTTTTCTCTCGGATTCCATCATCCGCCTGTCCGAACTACAGCTGCTGCAACGGCCATCGGCCCAGTTGGTCGTCCTCAGCGCCTGCCAGACCAACGTAGGAAAGAACGCGGCAGGAGAAGGCATATACAGCCTCGCCAGGGGCCTCGCATCGGCAGGCATCCCCTCCGTCGCATCTACGCTATGGCAGGCTGACGAAGGGGCCACCTACGAGATCACCGCCCGCTTCCACAGCTATCTATCGAAGGGCATGCGCAAGGACGAGGCGCTGCAAAAGGCAAAGCTGGACTTCCTGAAAAAAGACAACGCCGAAAACCTCCTTCCCTATTACTGGGCCAATATGACCCTCATCGGCAACGCCGGACCCGTACACCTCAAACCCGCGGGCTATCCCTGGTGGCCAGCCGCCATCGCCGGCCTGCTGCTTGCCGCAGGCATCATCGTCTATTTGAAAAAAAAGTCCTGATCTTTGGTTCCCTTTCCTTCCCTTTCTTCGACTTAGTACAGTGCAACGACTATCAAATTCACCAAAAAAATTTGCGCCATGTACATCGAAGCAACCGATTCCGCTGCCGGACCATTCTGGGGCCCTAACTTTCTGCAGGTAGGCATCAGTACCGACGGAGAACCCACAACCCTCCAGATCTTCGCAGATATCAATAACGACCGGCTACGCCAGCTGAACAAGCCCATGTACTTCTATATCCTGCCGAACAGGGTCTACCTGGCAAAGGACGGCAACGGCAGATATATTCTCAGCTTCACTAAATTCGCCGGGGTCCTCAACGCCGACAACAATATAGGCGCCTCCGGACAGGAAGAGGTCGCCGGTGGAGTGCTCTCCTTTTCTTCGACCCTTGAGCTGCCCCCGGGCGTACTGGAATCCGTGAAAGACCAGATCATAACCATGATTAAATCCGACCCTTCCTACAAGACCCACCCCCTCTTTCAGCTGCCGGCCAGCCAGCCCCAGATAGAGCTGGGCTTCGTTCCTATCGAGGCATCGGAAGTCGCCGTATCCAACTTGACCATGAACGATATCACCTCCGACCCTGCCAAACAGCAGGCCGACGACAAATGGCTCTGGCGCATGCAGGGAGAAGGCAAAGGATCGATAGATCCCAACGGCTACAATTCCAACGTAGCGATGGTAGGACAATACCCGGCCGCCCTGCTCGCCGCAGGCCTGAAAGGCGAAAGCGCACCTATTATGGTGCACAACGCGCTCAAGCTGAGGTTCCGCTGCAAACCCATCCAGATCGTCGTCAGCGCCAATGTGCAGAAGATTTTCGAAAATTTCTCCTCCAACACAAAATACAGAGACAACTGGAACCAGATCAATATCCAGACAGCCTTCCAGGAGAACAGCCTCTCCCAGTATATCACGGTGAAAATGATCTTCGGCGACCAGGAGATAGACGACAAAGAAAAGAAGGCCTACATGGATATCGCACAGGACGCACAGAACAGGATGTTCGACCAGATAAAGAGCTATATTTTCGACCGGCAGGAGCCAAAAGTGGACCCGGCCGTCGCCGCAGACACACACTCCCGCAGACTGGTCAAAGACTACAGCCTGTTCTGGGGTCTATACAACCACTACTCAACCGAGGATAGCGACAACGGGTACAGCTATGCGTTCAAATCCAACGTAGACATCACCCGCTTCAATTCTACCTTCACCTATACCCTAGAAGGTCCCTACTCCATACTGACCGTCGCCTCCGGCACCATGAACGGACTCTTCAAGGAGATCAAGGCAAAGCCCGAGCTCGAAGAAGCCTATATGCACTTCGTGAATTTAGGTGACGCCTTCAAAAAGATACACGTCATCGCTACTTCCCGCGCCAACTGGCCGGACGCCACCTTCCCCGGCGATCCCCTCGACAAGCTGACCCTTTCCGTAGGATATACCGACAGCAACGGGGTCATACAATACAGCAACTCCGGCCGATACTACGACAACCTCAGCAAAAAGCTGTCCGCACCCAACGACACCGCCCCCGCCATCTGGACAAAGGACGACAAGGACAGGGTATTCGTATTCGAATTCGCCGTCAACGAAAATATCGCCAAAGAGCTGCAGAACAAGATCTTCATCCGACGTTCGGTCGCCTACAAGATGGACCCGCGCGTAAAGATCAACGACGACAATACCGTGCTCGTTCCCGAAGAAGGCACTACAGATACCCAGATCGAAGTAAAGGCCAATATTGTAGGACATCTGATTGTCGGCCCCCTCAGCCTGGACGTCAACCTCAACCAGTACACCGACGTCGAGGTCACGTTTGAAAAGAAAGGCTTCGACCCCATCACCCACCTGTTCACCGCAGCAAATATCAACGACAAAAAGGTCTTCGAGCTCTGGACCAACGAGAACACCACCGCCATAGGCTGGACCTACAAAGTAAAGGTAATCTACAAAAGCTTCGGTCTCCAGCCCGCCATCGACTACGAAAGTGAACCCAGACCGATGACAGGCAGCTGCCCCAACGGTATCGTGCTCCAGGTACCCCCTCCGCCAGATAACATGATCGACCAGCTGAAAAAATACAAGGAAAAACAAAAAGAGCTCGACGCGCTGTACGCCTGAACACTTAATATTCCTAATTCTTTAAAAACTCTTATATGGCCTTTGAATTCGATGGTACTCCCATCGGCCCCTATTTTACTGCCAACCGGCTCCTTATCGTCAAGACGGATGAAGACGGGAATACTTACCAGCTCAATATCTTCCCGGACCTCTTCAACGAGCAGCTGCAGGCCGCCGGCAAGCCCCTCCAGTTCTACTACCTCCCCGACTCTCCCAGAATGGCACGATATGACAACGGGGACTATATGTTCCACTTCGACAAATTCGAAGGAGTGCTGACGGCCGACGACAACATCGCCGTGGCATCCCCCGGGCAGACAGAAGTAGCCGGAGGCGTCCTGGCCTTCACCTCCACCCTGAAGATACCCGACGCCGTGATAACGGCAGCCGTCGAACAGCTGAAGAACGAGATACAGCACAACCCCAAATACAGCACCGACAAAAACTTCAAGCTGACCAACTCCGGCCTGCAGGTCAATCTGGGTGTCGTTCCCATCGTAGACAACGACGTCTACATCTCCTCCCTGACCCCTGAGAACGTCAAGGACCCTGCCTCATCCCAGCCCAACGACCCATGGGCGTGGAAAATGCAGGGCGAAGGCAAGGGAACCATCAACCCAGTCGGCAACAACGCCTATACCGCCATGGTAGGCCAGTACCCGGCCCAGATCATCGACCAGGCCTTTCACGGCGCGTCCAGTCCCATCTTCGTCCACAATACCCTGAAGCATAAGTTCTACACCGGCCCCTTCAAAGCCGAGATACACGGCCAGTGGGATTCTATCTTCACCCATTTCTCGACGGCCCTCTCTGCAAAGGTCTATTTCGTCAAAGCCGACCTCCAGGCAGCCTTCAATGACGCCGTAAAGACAGGCGTCATCACCAGGCGGATCACCGTCGACACGGAAATAATCACCCCCGAAAAAGAGAAGGAGTACGAAGCCCAGGTCGACAAGGTCTTCGACAAATTCCTCGACATCGCCGCCAAAACTATCCTCGAAGTACAGCCGCCCAAGATCGAGAACGCCAAAGCCGGCGACCCCGTCACCTCCCTGCTGAACCCCGTCAGCATCAATTTCTCGATGAAATACGAGAGGGACGAAAGCCACCTCACCCTCGACTTCAACGAAGAGATCGACGAGACCCTGATCAAGGACAATACGATCTCCGCCCATATGATGGGCTTCTACGAACAGCTCGCCCACAACGCCGAGACAGAAAAGAAGTACTTCGACACCGTACACCTCGACGAAGGCTTCCGCAAGATCCACGTACTGGCCTCGGCCAGGGCCTTCTGGCCGGACGACAAAGGGCAGGGCGACCCCATCGACCAGCTGGTGCTGGAAGTGGGCTATCCCGATTCCACTGGCTCGATCACGTACAAGAATTCCGGTCTGTTCATGGAGAACAAAGCGGCGCCCAAATCGACGACGACCGCGCCCGCCATCTGGAGCAAGGAGAACAAGGACCGGATCATCATCTTCGACTTCGCCCGCCAGGACAGCCTCCCGAAGGACCAGCAAAATACCATCCACGTCCGCCGCACCATCCGCTATCGCATCGACCCCCGGGTAGAGATACCTGGCTATACGACCAATTTCCCCGAAGAGCAGGTGACGGATCATACCATCGAAGTAAAAGCCGACGCCCTCGGCCGCCTCATCGTCGGACCGATCCAGCTGGATACCAAATTGAGCGAAGAAGTAAAAGCGATCATCACCTTCCGTCAGGGCAGCCGCACGGAATCGGTCGAGCTGAACGCGGACAATGTCAAAGAGATCAAATATTTCGAGGCATGGACCAACGACCCCGCCACCGCCCTGACCTGCACCTACCAGGTAGAAATGATCCACCAGGCCAAGACCGCCGGTATCCCCGCGATCCGCTACACCGGTCAGGAATCGCCCATATTCGGCAACACGCCCCTGATCGCGCATACCCCAAGCCCACCTGCCGACCTGGCCCAACAGATAGCGCAGATGAAGCAGCAAGAGGCCGCCTTCGCAGATTTTTGACATGGCCATTCATTCAATCATAAAAAATGTCGTATGGCACTTGAAAATATTTCCCCTGCCCTTGCCGCAGCCTCACTCCGGAGCCAGGCCCTGCAAGGCCAGCCGCCACAAGGGCCGGCTCTTCACAACCCCGTGCTGCTGACCACCGCGCTCCAGGTCAGCAGGCTCCTGCTCCATCCCGACGGACCGGTCGTAGAAGGGACACTCCCTTATTACGCCGATCGCAACAACACAAACACAAAATGGTATCTGCCCGAATTTCACCTGCTACCACCCGACAAAGGATTTCTGTTCACCTGCTCTAAGAATGGCGTATACAAGGATGAAGCAGGCAGACTCAAAGACGCCTATACCGGCAAGATCAGACTACCTTTCGTAAAGCAGCAGCCGGCCGCGATCTCCACCGCACCAGGCGTCGTCTTCAAAGAGATCCCCCTATCCCAGCTACAGCTCCGTCTTTCCATCACCTTCACGGGTCAGCCCTCCGATACCTTCAATGCCCCATTGACCCCGACATCCGACGGTTCATTCCTGGCAGAGCTTTCCATCCCCCAGATGGTCGGCCTTTCAAACCTCTACCAGGTATTCGCAAGATCCGACTACATGCGCTATTGCACTATCGAGATAAGGGGTAGCTACGCCGGCTACCTGCCGCCCCCTACGCCTCCCATTCTGCAGAACTGGCACCCCATCCTGGTCAAACCCGTGCCTCAAACCCCTCCACATCCCGTCAATCCGCTGCCCCGCCCTATACGCCCCTTCGTGACGATAGCGACACATCCCGTGACGACGGTAGCCGCCCGCCCCGTAGTATCCCACCCCATCACTCCGCAGCCACCCGCCAGATCGCCTTATGATCAATACAAGCTAAGCTCCGCCATCCCCTTCTCCTCCGGCATCGTCTATAAAGACTATGCAGCCTGCACCGCCTACCCGGGCAATTACGTCGAATACATGGACGCCGCCTCCACAGTCGTCCGTCCCTTCGGATGCCAACCCCCCTTCGACGCATCCCAGACCGCGCACCGCTACAGCGAATACACCCCCCTCGAAAGCCTGACCCCGCTCGGCGTGAACAGCATCTACCTCAACGTCGTCAATGGAAATTTCCTCGTCATCCCTTCCAGCTACTACCTCGCCTGGGACGAGACGGATGACAACCAGCTAGTGCCCTCCTGCTACCTGTTCACAAAAGTCGATGCCGGGAATGTCAGCAGCTCGACCGCGACACTCAAATGCAACCTCGCGCCTAATATCTCCGAAGCCCGCCTGCTGCACATCAAACGACAGCTGCTGGCAAGCCTCACCGCCACCGGCGCCGCCCGAACCATCTCCGACATCGTCGTCGAATTTCCAACCACCGTCGATCCGGCAGCAAGGACGGATTTCGGCAGCAAGGTACCCGTTGTACAACTCACCGGCAACGAGGCTTACCGCCTGGGCGTCACCAACAGCTACAGCTTCCACCTGGAGTTACAGGACGTCAATATTGGCAACGCAGACCTCGCCGCCCTCATAGCCCAGCTCAAAGGACACGACAGCTTCCTCTCGGCAAGTCTCCGCTTTTCCGTCGACTGCGGGACCGATCCCTCCCCCGTATCCACCATCCAGCTTTCCCTGGAAAGGGTCATCGGCAACGGACTTACGGCAATGTCTAACAAGGACAAACACCTGCTATTCAATAAAACCATCTACGACGCCCAGGTCTCCGCCTTCCTTACCGCGACAGGCCCAGACCAGCCGCTGCAGCCCTTCCTCGTAAAAGCCGAACAGGCCTGGTCGGATCAGCTGCCCGACTTCGATCAGGCCAGCGGGCCGTTTGCTTTCGAATATACCTATCAGCTAAACCCGGTATATGCGGACAACCTCCTGCCCGAGCTGAGGACAGACGTAGCCCAGGTATCCGACAACGTCATCGTCACCACCAACGCGGGCCTGTTCAGTCTCTTCGGGATCGACCATATCGACTTTGAATTCCAGGTCCTCGATCCGCGCGCTACCGACGCAAATCCCGTCACCAGCTCCGTGAGCCTGAAGATCGACCAGGACGGCAAATATTTTCAGCTACCCTTCGTCCTCTCCGCTTCCCAATACTATAGCAACAGGCTCGCCTCCTACTATACTATCGTCAGCTATCGGGATAGAACAGAGACGACTACCAGCGATCCCCGGCAACCCTTCGACCTCAACAGCGTCGGCAAGCTCATCAACCTGACGCCAACCAACATGCACCTGAGCCTGCCTGCCAACGGATAAAAGTTTAACCATTTTAAAAACACAACTATGCAATCCAGAATTTACAGATCCCCCGACGCAGTCGCCGCAGCAGGCTCCGCCACAGCTGCCGACCCGACAACCGCAACCCCGGTCAGCATCCACTACGACGTATCCCTCGTCCCGCAGCCCGACGACTACACCTGCTGGGCCGCCTCCAGCTCTATGGTGCTCAGCTACTGGCGCGATGTCGCGGCCTCTTCTTCGAGTCCCTACTATACCGTCCAGGAAATAAAGGATATGGTCACCAACGCCAACCCCGCATACGACGTCAGCGCTGGACTAAAGCCCGAAGACACACAACCGGTAGGTACAATCCTGGGACTCAGTTTTGACGCGCCGATGTGCTACGGTGTCGATGGCTTTGCGTCGCTTCTGAAAGACAAGGGCCCTATCGTCTTCATCCGGGCGTCGATGGGAGGGAAAGGCGCACACGCAATTGCCGTGATCGGCCTCAACGGTGATGGCACTCCTGACGGGACAACAGTCGAGACCCTGAACCCTTCTCCCGTCGGCGTGGGCGACACACAAAGCCCGTCCTTTTCATCACTGATGGGCATGATGGAGCAGCTCGGCTTCTGGGATCAGACGGACTGGTCGGCCGACGGTGGCCTCGACCGGGTCTATGTTATGTACAAGGCCAACTAATACCCTGCACCCCCGTCTGACTTAAGGATAAAAAAATCCTTCGTTAACAACCGGGAATTATACGATCTTTAAGAAAATGTTAAGGAGATAGCCCACTTGTATAATTCCCTGGAGACAGACATCTGGACCCTCGTTGGCAGCGGAGATCAGGACGCTTACGGACGGCTGTACGTCTTTTACTATAAGGGGCTGTATATTCCGCCCGCTACTGGCTAAAAACCTTCCCCGACATCCCCAGCGACGGCAATTTCCTGGGCTTCGCCCCCGTCTCCTTCGCCGCAGCTCTCCACGTACCCGACCTGCAGGCCTCGATGACGTCCATAAAAGAAGCGGCGGCCTGCTATCCCGGCTATACCTGCCTGACAGGCAAGGACGCCAGCCGGCGACACTTCCTCGAACAGCTGCCCCACTATACCGTCGTCAACGTCTATTCGCACGCAAAAGCCGACAGCACCGACAACGAACCCCTGCTTTTCCTCTCGGATTCCATCATCCGCCTGTCCGAACTTCAGCTGCTGCAACGGCCATCGGCCCTGCTGGTCGTCCTCAGCGCCTGCCAGACCAACGTAGGCAAGAACGCGGCAGGAGAAGGCATATACAGCCTCGCCAGAGGCCTCGCATCGGCAGGCATCCCCTCCGTCGCATCCACGCTACGGCAGGCTGACGAAGGGGCCGCCTACGAGATCACGGCGCGCTTCCACAGCTATCTCTCCAAAGGCATGCGCAAGGACGAGGCGCTGCAAAAAGCAAGACTGGATTTCCTCAAAAAAGACAACGACGAAAATCTGCTCCCCTACTACTGGGCCAAAATGGCCCTCATCGGCAACGCCGAACCCATACAGCTGAAACCCGCCGGCTATCCCTGGTGGTGGGCCGCTGCCGCCGCCATCGCTGCCTTATTCCTCGGGCTTGGCATCTATTTTAAAAAAAGACGCTGACCCCTGTTCACCTGCCATCACGCTCTTCGATCCATTACAGTGCAACAACTTTCAAATTTACCAAACAAATTTGCGCCATGTGCATCGAAGCAACCGACTGCCATTCCTTAACTTCTCTACAGTCTTCAGCTACTATGGCTACGACGCTTCGCACGCAAGCCTCCGGATCATGTATCTGCCATAGAGCGACATATTCCAGCATTTGTTTATTATCTACCTTTCGGTACATTCTGTTCAAATAGCTGAGGTGGGCTAATATGGTCGTCCGCTTCACTTTTACCTGGCTGTCGGGATGATGGCAATGGGTAGACAGCTTCATAACTTCTGGCAAACCTCAAAATCAAGAAAACCGACAACAATAAAATAAAGAGTATTATTAACAGCCCCCAGCGTTCAAACAGGCCGGGTTTACCAAGGATGGCTCCCTCTGTAACTTCCTTATGGTTTTTATATTCGATGATGCTTTAGATTATTAATTCCCTAATTCCAATTGATTTTTTATCAACTCATAATACCTACCCTTCCGACGAGACAGCTCCAAATGCGATCCTTGCTCAACAATCACTCCCTGACTTAAAACTACAATCCTATCTGCATTTTGCACCGTGCTTAACCTATGGGCTACAATAACGACTGTCCTTCCTTTAAAAAAAGTATTTAGATTTCGAATAATGGCGCTTTCATTGTTCGCATCCAGTGCATTGGTTGATTCGTCCAGAAATAAATACTCTGGATCCTTGTATATGGCTCGGGCAATCAGCAGTCGTTGTTTTTGACCCTGGCTTAGACCAATTCCATTGGCGCCTAATCTAGTATTAAATCCAATTGGCAACGATTCAATGAAGGACAATATGTTGGCTATTTTACAACATTTCACCAACTTAGAATGATCGGGACATTCCATTCCCAAAGCTATATTTTCAGCAATAGTATCGTCGAAAATATAACTATCCTGCAACACTGATCCACATTGGTCTCGCCAAAATGAAGGATTAAATTGGCCAAAATCGGTTTCGCCCACCAATATCTCACCGTTATATTGAGCGTATATCTTTAGTAATAGTTTCAATAAAGTGGTCTTGCCGCTACCACTGACGCCCACAATAGCAGTCACCTTCCCTCCAGGTATCTCCAGATCAATATTTTCCAGTGCTCTTTCATTCCCAACACCAGGATATGTAAAGGAAAGTTTATTTAGTCGGATAGTCTTCTGCTCCGGTAGCCTATCCAGGTAATTCACGCCAACTTCCTCTTCATCTTTCAACTGATGAATATCATTTAATCTCTCCATGCTTATCTGGGCATCCTGAGCATTTTGAATAAACCCTACAAACATCTCAATGGGTCCACTCAATTGGCCAATAATATACTGGATAGCCAGCATCGCGCCAAGCGTAAGCTTGTTCTCAATTACAAAAGACGCAACCATAAAAGTAATGAAAATATCTTTTCCTTCGTTGATCAGCACAGCGCCAGCTTGTTGAATCTGATTAAATGTAAGAGCCCTGAAATTCAGCCGAAAAATACGAGCCTGTATCCTCTCCCAAGCATTCCTTTTCTGATCCGCAGCGTTATGCAAACGAATTTCCTGCATGCCCTGAATCAATTGTAGCGAAATGCCATTTTCTGTTGAAGCAAGGTGAAATGTCTCATAGTTTATTTTGCGTCGAATACGCAGAAAATAGACAATCCAAAAAAAATACAATACCCCTCCCAGCATAAAAAAGAAGAACAAATTGATATTAAACAATGCCAGGACAATCGAATAAACAATAAAATTAAGTGATGAAAAAATGGCACCAATCGCATTACCGGTAATAAAATTTTGTATGAATTTACTATCCGCAAGGCGTTGAAGTATATCCCCAGTTTGATGTCGATCGAAATAGCTTAGAGGAAGTCTGGTTAGCTTCAACCAGAAACGGGATAAAATTGAAAAATTTAGCAAGAAGGAAATTCTTAGCAACAGACGATTACGGACAAAATCCGCAAAGACCTTGGCAATGACCAACATTGCCTGTGCCATCAAAATTATTGTAATAAAGGGAATATTTTTTGAACTTATGCCGGTATCGACAATGCTCTTGGCGAGGAAAGGGAATATGAGTTGCAGCAGAGTAGTAGCGACCAGAGTAATGAATATTTGCGTTATCGGCCACCAGCTTTTGTTTATATACTTAAAAATGGCTTCCCAGCCCAAGCGGTGTCCAACTTCCCCTTTTTTTTCAAAAAAAACTTCAGTCGGCTCCAGCAAAAGGGCTACTCCTGTTTTCCTTCCGTCCTCAGTTGTCCCGCTGACCCAATGCTGCATAAATCTATCTGGAGTGTAAGTAACTATTTCTTTTGATGGATCAGCAACTCTAATTTGTCGTAACATTCCAAACCAGCTGAATGAGGAGATCAAAACAACATAATGTCGTTGATCCCAATGAAGTATGCATGGCAACCTGGCTTCTTTCGTGAGCTGCTCATAGGTCATTTGAACTCCTCTGACATTGAATCCCATGTTTTCCGCCGCATCGCAAATGCCTAATAAGGACACCCCAGCCTTGCTATATCCGGCGTACTCTTTTATCTGCTCAGCATTGTAATGTCGACCATAATATTTGGCGATCATGCGTAGGCAGGCAGGACCGCAGTCCATTTGGGATAATTGCCGATAAAATGGGAAAAATAGCATTGGAATCGTAGAATAAGTTTTCCTGGCCTAATCCAAATATGAAGGTCGCTATATTCGATCCAATTATACTAGACTGAACGAATATATCTTCGTAGACTAAAGATTTGGTTGAACCATGCCCCATACATCGAGCACCAGCTTAAAGAGAGTTGCTTTAGCTTACGCTAAATTACTGAAACTAAATGTTACTGCATCAGACATTCAACGAAGCGTTGAAGAGAACCCTTCTTACCCAAGTCTGCTGAGCCTAAGCGATACATTTAGCAAATACGGCGTCGACAACAATGCCTACCATGTACCGGCAGACGCCTTTGATCAGTTGGAACCTCCCTTCGTAGCTTACACCCAAATTCGTGGCATAGGGAATGACTTTGTTCTTATTACCAAGATAAAAGAAGATAGCATACATTACATTTACAAGAATAATACAGCAGAAACAATATCAAGAGAAGAATTCTTGCAGCGCTACCAGAAAATTGTGTGGTTTGCCGAAGCAAATGCCAAAAGCGGGGATCCTGATTTCAAAAAGACGACAAAAGAAGAAAAACTAAAGAAAGCTAAGAGACTAGCGCGGGTAGCAGGTATAGCCTCGTTGGCAGCCATTATTATTGCCGGCAGCATTACAACCGGGAACTTTTTAGCGTATAGCACTATATTGGTGATAAAAGCAGCCGGCATAGCAGCTACAGTATTGTTGCTAGTATATGAAATTGACAAAGACAATGCTTTTGTTAAGAATATTTGTAGTAGCACCGGGTCGAGGACTAATTGCGATATTGTACTTGACAGCAAAGCCTCCAGGATATTTGGCATTAGCTGGAGCGAAATAGGTTTTTTCTATTTTGTAGCTACTTTCTTATTGCTGGCAATGCCAGGTGTTGCTTTTTCCGATAAAACGATGTGGCTAGCAGTTGCCAGCGCTACTGCCGCACCATATATTCTGTTCAGTATTTATTTTCAGTGGCGTATCATAAAGCATTGGTGTCCCTTATGCACAGCTGTACAGATATTGCTGGTGATAGAGCAAGCTTGGGCAGTAATATTATTTTGGAGTTCATCCTTTCGCCTTCAATTCCCAATTCATGACTTGCCAATACTGACTGTTTGTATTTTTTTACCGATGCTTTTATGGTATAGCATGCGACCACTATTCACCAAGGCTAAAGATCACGACCTTTTTGTCGCGGCTTATAGGCGTCTTCAGTTCAATCCAGCTGTATTTATTGGACTTCTGCAGCAACAACCAAAAGCTGCCGACAATTGGCAACAATTAGGCATCAACATTGGCAACCCGGATGCGACAACAACGATTATAAAGGTTTGCAACCCTTATTGCGGGCCTTGCTCAAGTGCCCACCAGCAATTGGAAGAAATGGTCAAGAGTAATAATCAAATACAATTGAAGATAATATTCAAAACATCAAATGAAAATAATGACAGGGGAGCAATTATAGCGAAGCATTTGTTGGCGATCTCATCAGGGGCTGATGCTACTAAGACTCAACAAGCACTAGAGGACTGGTACATGGCGGACAAAAAAGATTATGAACAATTTTTGACCAAGTATCCCAACGTTGACGAATTAGGCCAGCAGGATGCAAAAATAGAAGCGATGAGCAAATGGTGCGTCCAATCCGACATAACATTTACACCAACCATCTTCATCGATGGCTATCGTATCCCGGAAAACTACGATCTGAAAGAATTGAAACAAGTTCTTCTATATTACACAAAATAAAATCAACATCGTCAAGGACAACCACCAATGCGCATCGCGCCAGCACCTGATTTTGTGCCGGCTGCAAAGCGTTTTTGCGGGATTTAGTTCCGATTAATGCAGGTAAAAGTAACAGGAGAGCAAAGACATTGGGTCGGACAATCAGTGTTCGTTCTGCATGGGCCGCTACAGATAAGCAATTTAGAAGTGCCCCCCAAAACGGCTTTCATGTTTTCTTTGGTTAGCAGCTTAACATTACTCAAATCGAGTCCTTTCAATTTTAACTGTCTCATTATTTTTAGATTTGAATGAATAGATAATTAAGCCTCCCTATATTTTACCTGCTTGCAAACAGAAAAAACACAAAGAGGCTTTCCCTTTTCAATGTCTTAAAGGTGACAAGAAAAAATAGCTTGATTGCATTGACAGGGCAATGAGCAATCCGAATTTACGCGACAGAAAGCACCTGCACAAGAGTCCAAAGAAGACCCACCGCCGTAAATATTTTTCATATTTTCTCTGGTAAGGGGTTGTGCATTCTTTACGTCCAGTTTTTTGATCTGTTTCATTTTTTAAATTTAAATGGTGAATAAATAAGAAATCGGTTTATAACAAATCAAAATTAATTACTGCCAGTCTAATATAATTGGATCAACGAACCGCATCGGACTACTGCATTTGCTATGCAGTATTACTTAAAGAAAAAAAACTGACATGACTAGTCGAGTATATTGGAATCTTCTTTAGTATATTGAGATTGCATTTTAACCCTTCGGGAGAATTAGATTTTAGTATCAAAACCACCTTATACTATGGCCATCTTGCGCTACCTCGCAAAAATGCACTATATCGATAATCTTATCAGGAGAAAAGCAACAGGCAATCAAAAAGAGTTTGCACGCAAGTTAGGCATAAGCAGGAGCATGCTTAACGAATATATCAAAGAGATGAAGGAACTAGGCTTCCCCATTGGCTTTTCCAGAAAAAAAAATACATATTATTACTTAGAAGAGGGGCACATGGTTGACAAATTATTCTACTCTGGACCACTCACTCCATTTACGTACGTTGAATAACATCAAACTCAATGGTTACTACTTGACCTGACCGTTATGGTGCCAGGCCATCCCCCTTCCGTCACCAGCGACAAAGTTGCCGTCCGAATGCAATTTATGGGTACATTTACCCGCGCAATCGAATGGAAAACTACACCATTACACTATTGATCATGGTCCTGATGATCGGGGCCTCAGCCTTCGCGGACAAGATCAGGCTTCACGTGCCGGCGATCCTCATCCTAGTCGGTATCGCGGCGGGCTTTACCCCGTCCATCCCGGCCATCGAGCTCAACCCCGACATAGTGATGCTGATCTTCCTTCCGCCCCTGCTGTACGACGCGGCGTTCAATATTTCCTTCAAAGAGTTCCGGGTCAACATCAACACCATCGGCACGCTGGCTATTGGTCTGGTCTTTATCACCACCGTCGGCATCGCGGCCATCGCCCGCTATATGATCCCGGGCATGAGCTGGCCCCTGGCCTTCGTCCTCGGCGCCATCCTTTCCGCCACCGACGCCGTAGCCGCCATCGGCATTACAAAAGGACTGGGGCTGCCACACAACACCGTCACCATCCTCGAAGGAGAAAGTCTCGTCAACGACGCTTCGGCGCTGGTCGCCTACCGTTTTGCCGTAGCCGCCGTCACCGGCATCGCATTTGTCTGGTGGAAAGCCTCCCTGCAATTCCTGATCGTCCTGGGCGGTGGTTTCCTCGCCGGGTGGATAATGGCATGGCTGCTGTCCGTTGTCCTGCGATTCTTCCGCACGAACGAGCTCGCCGTCATCAGTCTGATGCTCCTGACGCCCTTTTTCACCTATCTGGTCGCAGAACACTATAAGGTGTCTGGAGTGATAGCGGTAGTCGTTCTGGGGCTTGGTATGGCCAGACTTTCAAACGAAAAATTTCCCGAAAAGATCAAACTGCAGTCTAAGAATTTCTGGGAAGTAACGCTTTTCCTGCTCAACGGATTGATATTTGTCCTCATCGGACTGCAGTTCCCGGTCGTACTAAAACATATGCACCCCAACGAGGTCTGGCCCTATATTGGTTACGCCGGGCTGATCACGCTGGCCGCGCTGGCCATCCGTATGATCAGGGTCTACCTGCAACAATTCAATCTGCAGCGTGCATTCCAGGGAAAACGCCGTATCAGCCAGGACGCCCTCTTCGATTCCGGGACAAGTCTGATCATCACCTGGTCCGGCATGCGGGGTATCGTCTCATTGGCGATCGCCATCGCCCTCCCGGTAACCATGGGGGACGGCGAACCGTTCCCTATGCGCAACGAAATAATCTTTCTCTCCATCGCGGTAGTACTGTTCTCTCTCCTGGGCCAGGGCCTTACACTGCCCTGGGTCGTGAGAAAATTCGGCAGGCGATTGCCAAACAAAAGCATTCCCCATGACACCACCCGAAAGTAAAAAACTAGGTTTGTGGACCTCAACCTCCCTCGTCGTAGGCAATATGATCGGCGCCGGCGTCTTCCTGATGCCCGCAGCCCTGGCGGCTTTCGGAAGCATCGGCCTCCTCGGCTGGCTGTTCTCTGCCATCGGCTCGTTCCTGCTGGCAAAGGTCTTCAGCAGCCTGAGCAGGCTCCTGCCGAACGCCACCGGCGGCCCCTACGCCTACACCAGGAAGGGCCTGGGAGAGTTCCCCGCCTTTATAGCGGGCTGGGGGTATTATCTGGCGACCTCCTGCGCCAACGCCGCCATTACTATTTCATTTGTCAGCGCGCTGAGCACCTTTTTTCCTGGCCTGTCGGCCAATCCCGCGGCAGCCGCAGCCACAGGGCTGACCACCGTCTGGTTACTCACCGCCATCAACAGCCGCGGCGTCCTTCTTTCCGGCAGGGTACAGCTCGTCACGACCATCCTCAAGCTACTACCCCTGGCCATCATCTCCATCGCCGGCCTGTTCTTCATCCGCCCAGAGAATTTCCACCCCTTCAACGGCACCCACGATACGATCATAGGCGCCATCACCACTACCGCAACGATGACGATGTTCTCCTTCGTCGGCATCGAATCGGCCACCATCCCCTCCGGCAGCGTCGCCGACCCCGCCAGGACGATCCCCCGCGCCACCCTGCTGGGCCTGCTGATCGCAACCGCGGTCTATATCCTGAGCAGCATCACCGTGATGGGCCTGATCCCCTCTGCCCAATTACAGCACTCTCCCACCCCCTTCGCAGACGCGGCAGCAACCATATTCGGCCATAGCTCCCGCTACTGGGTCAGCGCCGGCATCGCCATCGCCGCCTTCGGCGCCCTCAACGGCTGGACCCTGGTCCAGAGCCAGATGCCCTACGCCATCTCCCGCGACGGACTCTTTCCCCGCCTGTTCACCCGCACCAATAGCCGGGGTGTACCCTATGTGGGGCTCGTCGTCAATAGCACGATCGTATCCTTATTGATCCTGATGAACTATTCCAAAGCGCTGGTCGAGCAGTTCCGCTTCCTCCTGCTGCTCTCCGTATTTGCTATGCTGGTGCCGTATCTGTTCACAACAGCGGCCTATGTGATCCTCAACTGGAGTTCCACAACCCTCCGTAAAAGATCAGCCTTCTCCGTCGGCATCCTCGGCTTCCTGGCCTTCGCCTATACCCTCTGGGAGATCGCCGGCGCAGGCTCCACAGCCGTCTTTCACGGTTTTATACTGCTGATGGCCGCCGTCCCGCTCTACGTCTGGACCCACCGCGAACGGATACCTGATCAAACTTGACCAAACTTGAACAGCCGGCGGATCACCTGTCCCCAATACCTTTACCCTAAACCACTCCGCATGAAAAGATCAATCATCGCCCTCCTTCTGGCGTCCGCCCTTACAACCTGGTCCGCCGCCCAAACCCTGTTCGTAGACCACTCCAACGGTCACGACAACGCGAAAGGCACGATCGACGCCCCGCTGGCAAGTCTCCGTAAAGCGGTCGCCCTCACCCGGACATCCACCGGCAATAGAACAATAAAGCTTGCCCCCGGCTTATACACCCTCGACGACCAGCTGGTCCTTCCGCCCGCAGGCGACACGCTCACAATAGAAGCTGCCGTCAACCCCGACGACCCCGCCTGGCTCCCGTCCAAAATGCCGGTGATAGGATCCATATCCCGAAATAGCCAGAACTGGGGAAAATTCGATCACTGCACGGGCTTCCAGATCGAAAGGAACAACGTGCAGATCAGGGGCCTCAAATTTGTCGGCAACGCCAACCCCGCCGTAGTCTATTATTACGCCATCGAGCGCCACTCACCCGACCTGAAAGGCCTCCGGATATCACAGTGCATTTTTACCGGCAGCAGGAACGCTGCCCCAATACAAGGCGCCGTCTTCGCGCAGGGCCCCGACATAACCGTAGACCACTGCATATTCTACGAATGCAAGAACGCGCTCCTGCTATTCGTCTCCATAACGGGCTTTTCCCTGACCAATTCGATCATATACGGTTCGTATGAAGGCGCCATATGGTTCGGAAAATATTCCGACTTCGTGTTCAGGGACAATATCATCGCCAACAACAATTGCTTTTGGGTGAATATGCCCGGCTATGCACCGCACTATACATTCGACAGCTCCCTGGTCGCCGGTAACACCATCTTTATGGGACTTAACAGCCACGGCAAAGTCGGACCCGACGAGAACAACCTTCCCACCACCAACATCGTCCAGGGCTCAGGAAAGGTCACGCTCAACCTGGTCGATACCGACACCATCCCCAGACTATACCTCCATCCATCCCCCGCCTCAGCCGGTCAAAACATCCCTGCGGGTCTGTTCAGATCGCCCCGACCACCAGGAGGCCGCAACGATCAGTAAGATCAGTACCGGAACAATTACGGTGACCGAAGTATCATGAACAGCGACGCGCGAATAAATTGCCCCGGTAAGATCAATGATAATTCCTACGTAGGCAAACCGTCTGAGGTTCCCGGGCGTCGGTAAAATGAGCGCCCCTGCGGCAAGCAGCTTGCAAACGCCAAGGAAAGGCATAAAATATGCCGGATAACCCAGTCTGGACATATCAGCAGCGATATGCGCAAAAGGTATTAAATTGCCTATGCCGGTGATCAGATAGACTATCGCCAAAAGGATGGTCGACGGCCAATAGAGGTATCTACGTTTGTCGAATCTGCCAAAACTTACCATTTCTGTTCATTTAATATGATTATTCTTCTTAAGTATCTTTCCCGCCATCGCCCTTGAGACGGACGGAGGAGTAAGCGCGTTCATAATCCTGAACTTCAACCCCGGCATCACGGTAACCCTGTTCGATGTGAGCGCCGCTAATGAATCCTCCACGCACTGCCCATGGCGCCCGTTAAAAGAATGCCACCCCGCCGGCGATCTACCATTTTCTTCGCGAAATGATGGGTCAACAAGGAATGAGAGACTGCATTCAGCCGGATGATACTCTGCAGCTCTTCAAGCGACCTGTCAAAGAATCTCGCAGCGCCGCCCGTACCGGCATTTGAGATCAGCAGACCAATCTCCATTCCCCAGGTCTGTTCAACTACCTCGTTTACGGCCGATTCGATAGACAGATCGGCCTGGATTATTTTATACCGGGTATTATAATGGGAAGCCAGCTCATGTCCGAGAGTCTCCAGCTCATGCTTTCTCCGGGCAACCAGGATCAGCTGGAATCCTTCCTGGGCCAGGCACCTCGCAAAACCTTCTCCGATCCCGGAAGAAGCGCCTGTTACCAATGCCCAGGGGCCAAATTGCTTGTTGTCGATCAAACTCTTCATTTGTGATCGCGGGGCATTCCGTCCACCGCACGAACGCAAAGATCCCTCCCATAGCGGAAGCCGGCTTGTTCAAAACCCTCAAAAATTTGAATATTTCCGTCAAACAGACCTATTGCACCGATTGGCGGTACTGCGAGGGGGTAACCTTAAATAGAGATTTGAACGAACGCGAAAAATGAGCCACGTCATTAAAACAGGTATCGAACGCGATCTCGCTGATGGTCTGAGAGCTCACCCGCAGCAGCTCTTTTGCCTTTTCAAGTCGCTTCTCTTTGATATAGCTCGCCGGTGATTGATGGTACAGCTTCTGAAAAGTTCGCGTAAAAGTGGCCAGGCTTAGGTTGGCCAGTTCCGCCAGGTCGCCTACCGACAAAGGTGAAAAGAGGTGATTATTGATGATCTCCTGTACCTGGACGTTCCGCGGAGAGAACAGATCGGAGAATAGAGCAGCAATAGATCCTGCATTTTTGCTTTGTAGCAGTAGTAACACAAGCTCCCTGATCTTAAGCTCCAGCAGTTCGTCATTCACCAGGTGGGGGTTCTCAAAATAGAATTGCAGTCCTTCGACAAACTTCTTTATTATTTCGCTGGATACGAGCTTATCGGCCAATTGGTTACTCCCCGGGTCCCGCATAATTGAAGGCAGCTCGCTCCTATAGATGCTCTTTAGCAGGTCCGGATAAAGGTGAAATACGAGGATCTCACAACGGTCCCCGGACCTGTGCCTGACCAGGTCCGAAAAATAGGTTCCGCATTTGAGCAGAACGGCTTCGCTGGAACGGACTTCCACCCGCTCCCTCGCCGAATTGATCTCGGTCTCTCCCTCGGAAAAGTAAATGAAACACGCCTCATCCTGGAAATGAGTGACCAGGCGGAATGGCGCCTGAATGACTGCTTTTTCGATCAGGCACCTATTCCCGAGTTCAAAGGTTTGGCGGGACAAGATCATGGGTCAAAGATATCACCCTTTCCATTAAACCCATCACCTGGATCCATGAGATCATCAGTTCACCCCAAAATGCCGTTCCAGTATATCCTGCACCATCTCTCTCGTCAGCGGCTTCGTGATAAAACCCGCGATCCCGTCCGAAGCTTTTGCCTTAAGTTCGTCCTCCGGGTTTAAGGACGTAGTCAGCATGACGATGATCATTTTACCCCGCTGATCTGGCGGCAGCTTTTCATATTCCTGCAGAAACTCCCATCCATCCATTCCTGGCATATTGATATCAAGAAATATAAGGTCCGGCTGGGGATATATGCTACCGTTGGTTGTAAATTGACCCCTGCTGGCGAGATAATCCAGCGCTTCCTTTCCCGTCTCGGCGATTTGCACGTGATCTACACAATCTACGTCCCGGATAATTTCTTCGTTGAGATAATTGGTAGGGGCATCGTCGTCAACCAATAATATACAGTTCAATTTATTGTCCATAGCTTACCCTTTTTCCGGGATCGTAAAATAAAAAGTGCTACCCTCACCCAATACAGACTCCACCCATATCCTTCCCCCGTGTAGCTCGACAATTTTTTTGCAGTGAGCCAGCCCGATGCCAGATCCTTCATAGCTCGATCTGGGATGAAGCCTTTTAAAAATAACGAATATCTGCTGGTAATTTTTTTCTTCAATGCCTATACCGTTATCCCGGAAGGAGAATTCCCAGCATCCATCCTTTTTTTGTGCTGCAATGCTCATTTCCGGCGGGGTACCATTTTTTCGGAATTTCAGCGAATTGCTGACGAGGTTCTGGAACAACAATTTCAGTTCAGTGGGATACCCGGAAATAACAGGCAGCGCACTCGTATCAATGTTTGCCCCTTGCTCTTCCAATATTTTACCCAGATCGGTTAAGACATGCCGCAGAATAAGGCTGCAATCAACCTGCTCCATCTCCCTGCTTTTCCCGATCCTCGAATAATCAAGAAGCTCCTTGATCAATGTTTTCATTCTGTCAGACGCCTCGGAAATAAATTGCAGATATCTGTCCGCCTTCTCATCCAGCTTACCCCGATACCGCTCTTGCAATAATTTTATAAATCCGGCGATGGTTCGCAACGGCTCCTGCAGGTCATGAGACGCTATGAACGCAAATTGTTCGAGCTCGGCATTGCTGGCGGCAAGAGCATCCGCCTTTCCTTTCAGGGTTGAATTCAGATCACGCAGCTCCATTTCGGTTCTCTTACGGTAGGAGATATCCCTGATAAAGGCACAAAAGAACCGTTCTTCATTTTGAACAATCGGGATGATCGTCAGCTCTATCGGCAAAAGAGTACCGTTCCGCCGCATCGCCGTAAGCTCGAGGAATTTATTGAGCGCAGGCCCTTCTCCCGTTGCCAGATAGCGGGCCATTCCCATTTGGTGAGGGGCCCTGTATTCTTCCGGAATGATCGTATCTGTGATGAGCCTGCCGGACACTTCATCCCTCTTCCAGCCGAATAATTGCTCGGCCTGGGGATTCCACTCTGTGATAACGCTCCGGCCATCTATACAGATGATGGCGTCCAATGCCGAGTCTATAATGAGCTTCGTTTTCTCCAGGCTGTTCTTCAATGCCTGCTCCGTCTTTTTCCGTTCGGTGATCTCATTAAAGAAAATAGACAGACCGTCCGGTGAGGGATATACATCGCTTTCAAACCAGCGATCGGAATAGGCTGAGTAGTCCACCGAATGGATGTATCGCTGTTCGTCAAAGGCCCTGTGATAGGTCTCGTAGATCGGGCTGTCGCCCTGTGGAAATTCCTCCCAAAGGTTCCTGCCTATTAATTGCCCGGGTGTTCTGTTCAGGATCATGGCGCCTCTTTTATTAATATAGGTACATTTCCAATCCTTGTCTACTGCGATAAAAGGCACAGTCACCCGTTCGAGAACCTCGTTCAATTCAACGGTCTTCTTCTGCACCATTTTTTCCAGGCTTTCGGTAAGCTCCCCAAGCCTTGTCTCATAGCGGACAGCGGCCTTTTGAAAATAATAGATGAGGATGGCTATGACCGTCAATACGAAAATAAGGTATACCAGAGGCCAAAGATAACCTGTGTTCTTCCGTCCCCCTGCAGCGAAAAGTGAGATCACTACAGCCAGGCCGGTGACCAGCAAGATCGTCACAGCCATCCTGAAATTTCCGGTACGCCGGTTGGGCCGGATAGCGTGATTGTCGCTCAGTTCTGTCTCCTTCGTTGCCAAAGTATTGCATCTATAAAATAAAAAAATAGTATCGAGCCGCAGGACAGGGGCTATAAGACAGGAAATCTGTTCACCGACTGAGATAAGGGCACTGGAAAAGTGATACAGTAAGGGTCAGAAAAGATATAGATAAAGCTAATGATATTTCCCGTGAAAACAAAAAGCCCTCAACCAGGGCGATGACAGCGGGACCATTTTGTCCCGTCAAACAGCCAATTGGTCAATTCCGATAGAACAAGGCAAAAGAAAAAATTCTTTTTACTTACTTTTACAGATCGATTTTATTTACAATGATGATACATAACACAGTTCGATCTACCCTCAAATGGCTGAGAACATTACCGGGCAATTCGCTGTTCAACGGATTTCTTGCCGGATTTCTATGCTGTGCGATGCTGTATTCCAAACTGGAAGGGAACTACCAAAATCGGCTGTTCAGATCCCTTCATCAAAGCGTTCAGGCCGGGTTGGTTTCGGCAAACAGCCCGGACTCGGTGATGGTCAGGTGCATGCATTTCAGCCACTACCTGCTGGAGCGCAGGCGCAATCTGTTTGAGAATACCGCGGTTGACCGCGGCCTCGATCCGGATTTTCTTCACCCCGTCACCGTAGATCTAATGACCGCAGACGGCGTCTGTGGCAGCTATTCCATAGTGCTTGCCAACCTTCTGAGAACTTTTGGCTACAAGGTAAGAATTGCGCAAATGCAGGTCAGGGGAGTATTTGGCGGCCACATTGTTGTAGAAGCCGATGGCGGCCGGGGATGGGTGGTGCTAGACCCGTTATACGACCTCTGTTTTCGCCGGCCCGGCGGTCATGGCCTTGCCAACTTCCGGGACGTACAGCTCGACTGGGCCTCCTATAGCCCGCAAACGCCTTCGGGCTACAATCCATCCTACAGATACGAGAACGTCCGATATACCAATTGGCAAAAGATCCCTGTCCTGATGCCCGCCGCTAAACAACTGCTTACGCTTTTCCTGGGCAGCGCAGCCGCCGATACTTTTTGTCTTCGCGTCATGGTCCTCAACGTCAATGAGTGCCTTTTCGATGTTTTGCTCGCGATATCCCTCCTCATTCTGCTTGTAAAAGTTTTCAGGCATATCAGGCGCAGATCGCCAACCCGGGACGCCAAAAGATCGGGCAGCACAAGCGATTGGAGCATGCCCGCAGACAAAAGAGCCTGATCGCAATCCCGCACCAGGGCAGCGCCGCAGCCCATTTCAGGCACGTAGCGAATCGGCTTCGCAGCAGGTCAGGGCGATCCTGCGAACCGTCTCCTCTGTCAGAGGTTTCTCTACATAGCCCAACACATTTTTGTAGCTGAATGCCTTGTCCATGTCTTCCTTCCTGGAAGAGGTGCTGAGCATGACGATCTTTGTCTTTATAATATCCCCCGTCCTTCTCAGGTGCTCGAGAAAGTCGAATCCATTCATTTTTGGCATATTGATGTCCAGGAAAATAATGTCCGGCCAGTTGTGCTCGCCGATCACCCCGCAAGCAATATATCCGTCCCGGGCAACCTCAATATCCTGTGCTGCATGCATCTCATTGAGGATGGTTGTAGAGAGAAAAACAGATGCTTCGTCGTCATCCACCAGCAGGACTTTCTGGAAGAGGGGTTTTTCAGTGGTTTCCATAAGGCATTCTTTAGGGTTTACTTCATAATCGTCTACGTACTGCGATAATACGAAAAGCAGGCATTGCCGCGTCTGCCAACCCCGGAACAATCCCGTATTTTTACAGGCAATATGTTGTATACATAGAGGGAGTCACTTATTTATTATAGAATCCGGGCCCCTGCAGGTATCCCGGCGCCCACTTCATCAGCAGAAAGAACATGCGCCACTACAGGCGCGACACTAACTTCATCCGCCCCCTTGTCAAACACCCCCGTCCGTCGCTGCCCGTCCATATCCACCGTTATGGCCGGATAGCTGCCCGCCGCCGCGTCAACCGCCGGACTCCCGGCCTGAAGTCGAAAGATGCCCGAAGCGTCGCGCACAAGCCGGGGATCGGTCATCGCGTACCCGCCCTCAGGCATATCCCCTGGCCCGCCAGCGCCATTGACGATATTCCCCGACCAGGCCCCACCCGTATAAGGCCCGGCGATCTTCGCCGCAGGTCCCCCTCCCTGGATGATATTGTTCGCGATGGTGATATCCGTCGCACCCAGTCCGTTGGCGCGTCCGCTCTGGAGGATATTGGCGGCATTGTTAACCAGCGTATTGAAGGCGATCAGCACTCTGTCCGGCCGGTCATGCGAGGTCAGTTTGGCGCCATCAGCGACTTCCCCATCTCCGTTACCCACCATAATGGCAGGATTGCAATTCTCGAAATAATTGCTGAAGATCGTATGGTCATCCCCAAAAATGCGCAGGCCGGGCGTATTGATAAAATAGTTGCCATAGACGCTGCTGCGATTCCCGTGTCGCAGCGTGAACTGCGCCGGGCAGTTCCGGATCGTGTTATACCGGATGGTCAGCTGTGACGCCTTTACCGAGATCAGCTCATTCTCCCCCGCACATTCTTCGAATACATTGTACTCCACGACGCTGTTGCTGTTGGAGAGGCTGTATCCGCTGAGACCGAACTGCAGGGTCTCCGCCCCGTTGCCCTTCTGCGGCTTTTGATCGAAAAAATAGTTGTGGTGTATATGAAGCCGCTCTGCGATCTGGCTGCCCGTCCCCCTGACAGCGATGTAACGTCCCATCGCATCCTTATGCTGAAAGGTATTATAATCCACCTCGTGATCGCTGCCATTGAGCAGAAGGTCCTCTCCATCCCCCGGTGTCTGGAAAAGATTATGCGTCCACCGGCAATAGCTGGTGCCGGGCGCCATGACAGCCCGGGACGCGCTGTGCGTGAACTTGAACCCCTGGATGATGATATGAGAAGCCGGCGCGAGAATGCTAAATCCGGCCGTTCCGGCTATCTCGGCGCCGCCGACGGTCTCAGCCTTGATGGTGATGGGATGGGCTGCCGTGCCCTGTCGGGCAACCGTGATCGCCGCGCTGGCCGTATATAAACCATTAGCCAGTATAATGACCGCTCCAGGCGCCGCCTTGTCAATGGCGGTCTGCAGGGCAGAGAGGGACGGGACGGTCTGCGCCCTCACACCAAAAACTACCCCAAAGAACAGGACAAACAACGTTGGATTTTTCATCCCCGCAAAATAACACACCACCCCCATCGCCAGCAACTCCGATTACCCGAATACTAAGCAATCTTGGCCCGGCATCCCGATAACCGGAGTTATTGGTCGCCCGATATCCATAAAACATCCACAGAACCACGGCTAGAGCGTCATAATGTTTAGGTGATGATACGCGTCCCGGCCGGTCCAGACTACACCCAGGTCGCCATCATAACAGGTACACAATATCGGGGTGAAGTCGGAAGAATCCCACAACGTCACCTTCTCAACGAAATGGACCCCGTCGCCGGACAGCAGGGTATTGATGCTTCGATTGGTGTCCGTGCCTGACCAGCTCAGGTACAATTGGCTGTTGTAAACGAAGAGGCTCGGCCCGGCCACGCTGGTCTCCGGCAGGATTACCTTGTTCTGCCAGGATTGACCATAGTCACTGGAACTCATTATATTCAGGTTGCGATCCTGGTTCGTTCCCGTCCAGGCGATAAACAGCCTGTCATTATGAGAGGCAAGCGAAGGCGCATCTACGCCTTCTTCGTTCAGGATCTTCTTATCCTGCCAGTGGACGCCGTCTTCAGAGAACATAACATTCAGATGACGCCGGAGGTCTGATCCTACCCAGCCTATCACCAGCTGGTTGCGGTATACCGTCAAAGCAGGACGCCCAATGCCATTCTCATTGAGCACCACTTTATTCTCCCAGTAAATACCGTCAGCGGAAGACATTACGTTCAGCTGCTGGTTAAAGCTGCCCGACCAGGCCAGATACAGCCTGTTGTTAAAGACACAGAGGGTTGCCCCAGTTGGCGAGGTGTCGTTGAGCATCAGCTTGTCGAACCACACATCCTCTTCCTGGGACTGCAGAATGTTTAAATGATGGTCATGGTCCGTACCGGCCCAGGCCACTACGATCCGGTTGCCGAATTCGACAGCCCCGGGAGCATTGACCGCAGTATCGTTCATGATCTCCTTATAGCGGTAATAGAGGTCTACTTCTCCATTCACTGCTGAGTTGTTGACGACGACACAGTGCTGGCCGCAGTCTGTGACAGCATCTACCGGTGTCCAGTTGAGAGAGGGAGTACCATTATTCGTAAGTACGCTGATCTGTCGGAGGGGGGTGCCATAAGCCGCCGGATAGCTGGAGAAAGATTCGATGGAATAAGCTTCCAGCGTTTCATTACACCACAACAGCTCGGCAATTCCCAGTATAGGCAGATTCGTGCCGGGAATGCCATCAAAATGACAGCTATAGTCAAACAGCCGTCCCGCCTGGCTGGTCAGTCGAATGGCGCCGGTAAGCATGTCTCCGGGATTGACCCTCGTCAGCGGCGAGTGGAAAGCATAGCCTCCTGACGTGACATACCAGCAGGCTACCGACCAGTACTGCCCACCCCCGGCAGCGGAAAGCCCCCACTGCAATACGGGTTGCAAAATGCCAAAGTTAGCGCCAAAGTTCTGGATGCCATTAAAGAGAAAGATCGTTTGATCGCTCTTCGACTCGGGTTCGGGAGGAACCTGCCAGGTCGTCTTGAAGTCGGTTATGGGATGGCCGGTGCCGTTATTCCAATAGGCATAGCTGATCCAGCCGCTTCCCAATGCCGGCAGCTCCGATGGCTGCAAGACCGGCTGGGATATCTTTTTGACCAGGTTGCTGGAAGATAGCTCTACGATCCTGTGTTCCTGACTATCTGCCAGTACGCTGCCGACCTGCAACGCCTGGCCCTGTTCAACGCGTTGTACGAGCGCGGACGAACGATAGCCTCCCGGAGTAAGGACAAATCCTTTCGCGATCATCTGCTCACGGACCTCTGGCCTGGACGGCAGCTTTTTTCTCGGGATCAGCACCGGGTTGCCCAGGCGATCGAATTGGAGTATCTTCTCCGGCCGGACCTCAATAACCCGATTTCTCAGGATCGACCCCCCGGGCGCCAGCGCAGTCTGGGCATCGACCCGACCCTTTTTTTTTGTAGTTGATGTGGGCATAGCATGATATTTAGTTGTTGAAAAAAATACCTGAGCCAACCAAAAAGAGTGCGAAAATGCAGGAAGTCCGTTCACGGAAGAAGGTAGCGGATAAGTGATACAGAAGAGAGGGTCTTGAAATGGAAAGTGAAGTTAATGTATTTTTTTTCATATCGAAAATATTATTAGCTTTGTCGGCGTCTTCGCGCGCTTTGCAACAAACCTTCGGTCTTATCCATCCATAATTTGACTGGTAGCTCACTTAATATTTCTTCCTTTCGTCTCTCATGATCGAGGCCCAACACCTGCGCTTTTCTTGCTGAAAAAACATTTTTTCATTAAAAAAACATTTCTATGGGAAAAGCTCAATCCGCAGTTGAAACTGCACCGGTACAGGAACCGCTCCTGGACAAAGAATTGACTAGAAAGAAATTCTTGTTCAAACAAATCAGTATTCCCGAACAAATTGCGACACAAAGCATCACGTTTTGGGAAGAATTGACCTGCGTGGGTTATAACCCCAGGGAACGACGTCTCGAGGGCATCGTAAGCATCAAACAGACCACCGGTTATAGTGGCAGCCTGTGCAATCCTTCATCAAAAGAATATGTCCGCTTTTTTGTGGATTTCAAAGATGGATCAGGCTTCCATGACATGGGCTATACCAGCTTTAAAGCCTGTGACATTCCCAATGCCCCTTCCGGACAGCAACATCCGCTGATGTATATGACCAACCTTTACATCAACGATGAGAAATACCGGAAATTCCTGGATTGCAACAAAGCTGTTATTCCTGAGGTGAGAGGCATCCTTTCGTGGAATATGATACCGCCTTCCAACCCCAGCTACACTCCGTTCTACGGCAATGTAAAGAACGTTTCAGTGCAGATCCAGCGAAAGTCAATTATTATCTGGAAGGAATTTCTCGACATCCTGAAAGTAAAGCCCGAGCTGGATGGTCTGGGATTTCTCCCCCAGCAGCAACTGGTGAAATTGCCCGCCCCGCCCCCGCCTCCGGTCGAGGAAATATACCGGTCGAACAAGGCCAGCGGCGTACCCGACCAGCGTACATTTTACAGTACGATAGCACCCCTCGTCGACAACAAGGCGAATTTCCTGAAGGCATCTCCATTCAACTTCAAGGAAGTCGCCAAGCTCAACGTAAACATTGAAAGTATCGTCGACCAATTCCTGGATCAAAACAACAAGGCCAACGTGTCATTTGAAGAATTGAACTGCATCGGTCTGAACTCCGCAGCCGATACGCTGGGAGCAGTGATCCATGTCAAGAAGTCCAGCGGATTCAACGGAGACCTTTGCCATAAAGGATCGATGGAGCACGTGGCATTCTGGGCCGACTGGAATGATGACGGCACCTATGATGAATATCTTGGTACCGTAAGCGTCGAAGTACATGACATTACCAATATCCCATCGGACGGCCTCTTTTATAATGTTGCATTACCCATCAACACAGCCAGACACCTGAGAAAATGTGTCAATCCGAATATAATAAAGGTCCGCGCAGTCCTGTCGTGGGAATCCCTGCCTTCGACCACCGACCCGGACCAGCTCAACTACTGGGGCAACCGGGTGGATGCTACTGTCCAGCTTCGACCAGGCGGCAGCACGGGAGTGCAAAGTAAGCTGACCTTCGTGGGCGGAGTAGACCGGGATGATATAGATCCATTCAATTACCTGTACAATTACAATGCCTCCTTCCCGGGAATTGACAATAACCGTCCGTGGGGTGGCAACGTAAGGTTCCAGGGGATCATCGATCGGAATGGATTCAACGGCACGATCAAGTACAGGATACTATACAAACAGCTGGGGACACCCGATTCGGATTACGCAACGGTATCAACCAATGAATCGTTCCAGATGTTCAATTTTAATACCTTTGCGGAATTCCCTGACGTTCAAAGCTCGCCCGACGGATGGTTTGAGTATAAGGCGAACCCGGCAATGGGATTATACAACGAGACCTATGACCTGGCCAACTGGAGGACCGGCGGACTTACAGATGGTATTTATACGATAAAGTTCGTTTTCACGGACGAATTGGGATTTGTACAGACCGGAGATGAATTTTCTATGACAATTAACAACAGGCCGATGACCGTTAGTCCGACGGCCAATTCGTCGGTAGATATCAACTTTGATGTCGATGATGTCATCGACGGCGGCGATTGTCACGGCTATAATAAATCGAACCCGACCATCAATGGGCACATAAGGGCGACGCATCCCTTCTTTGGTTCATGGAGCCTGGCGCTGGAGCCCACTTCACACTCGCATGGCACTATGCCCGCCCCGGGCGGAAGAGCCTACAATGCGCTGGGCGATACCGGCGATACCAATGCGCCATGGACGTTGAACACTTCTCCCCTCGATCCCTGTGGATATACCGTAAGCCTGTTTGCTCATACAAGGGTCATCCTCAATAGCAGCACTGAATATCCGCAATATGGACCAAAGGCCGTTGGTTTTGCAGTACTTTCATAATAAAAAGACATAATCTCCTCTTCTTTAGCCTGCGCAACCAACCGCGCAGGCTTTTTTCATTATTTTTAACATAATAATCACGCAAATGCGTTCTGTCCTCCAACTAACCGGCGCTTTCATCTTCCTGGTCATCTCCGGGATAGCGCAGGATATTACCCCAAAGGACGCCGATTCACTGTCAGGCGCACTGGACAGGGCCATTCCCGTCAAAGATCGTATTTCCGCCCTGCTGCAGCTGGCGGAATACAACGCGCACCAGCGCAAGGCCGGCGAAGCACTGCTAAAAGAGGCAGGCGACTATTTGCACGAGGCCGAGCAGCTCAGCAGAAGTACGCCCTATCCCTGGTTTACCGAACAGCGCCTGATCATACAGTCGGTATTGTTTAAGGTCCGGGGCGACACATCCGCGGGAAGAAGCGCGCTCGAAAAGGCGATCGGCCTCCTGCAAACCACCCCCAATAAGGCGCTGCTGGGAAAGGCGTATTATGAGATGTCCGAGTTCTATAGCGGGAGCTTCCTGCATGCCACGATGCTCCAGCGCATTAAGTACCTGCAGCTGGCGATCACGGCGTTTCAGCAGACGGACCACCTCGTCGAGCTCGCGCGATGCTACAGATTCCTGGCAGACCTGCACCAAATGCTCAATGATAACAGAAGCGCCTTTTCCGAGATCAGGACCGCCCTGAAATACTATGACCAGGCAGGCTATAGCGACAAACAGGGCGCCGTATCCCTGCTGGGACGGATATACTACGAAGGGGGAGACTATCAGCAGGCCCTCAGGAACGAGCTCCTGGCCCTGAGGATCGCGACCAGCAGCAGGCAGGACAACGTGTCCCTTATATGCCAGATCAACAATAATATCGGCTATACCTACCTGAAGCTCGACGAATCCGAAAAAGCACTGCAATACTTCCGGAACGCTTTGAACATCGCTGAGCAGGAGAAAGACACCGCAACCACCTATCTTCTGGCCGCTAACGTCGTAGACGCATACATCGGCATGAATGCGCCCCTGAAAGCCGTCCGCTTCTTTCAGGATATCACCCGCCAGAACCCCCAACCCGTCTCATTGATATACGAAGGCGGCGACTATGGCATCAGTCACACCTGGCTGAAGATCTATATGGCGCTCAGGCAGTACGACAAGGCCCGCGTCTATTGTGACTACCTGATAAAGCAGGCCGCCAATCCCAATATCAATTTATACACCCTGACCCTGTACTACCAGTTGATCGCCAGGTTTTATACCGAGACGGGCGACCACGAAAAGGCCCGCTACTATCTCAACAAGGACAAAGAGCTCGTCACCTCGCTCAGGAGCTTTTCGGGGATGGCCCACAACTACAGGCTGTGGTTTTCCCTCGACTCGGCGGACAGGAGATACGAAGAGGCTATAGCCGACCTGATCAACGAGAACGTAGCGAAGGACTCCATCTTCGACGAAACGAAAAGCAGGCAGATAGCTCAGCTGGAAATAGAGTTCGAGACCGAAAAAAAGGAAAACCAGATCAGCCTCCTGAACCAGAAAGCGATACTCGAGGAGACCAGGCTCAAAGAGGCAGACACTATGCGAAATGTGACGATCGGCGGCATCCTGCTGTCGCTGATCATAGCCGGGCTCCTCTACCGGCAAAGCAGCTTGAGAAAGAAATACAATGTTCTTACCACCCAAAAGAACGAGCTCCTGCAGGACCTGCTGAAAGAAAAGGAGTGGCTGCTAAAAGAGGTCCACCACCGCGTCAAGAACAATCTCCATACGGTGATGGGCCTGCTGAGGTCCCAGGCCAGGTTTCTCGAAGACGACGCGCTCAAGGCGATAGAAGCCAGCGAGCACAGGATCTATACAATGTCGCTGATCCACCAGCGGCTCTACCAGTCGGACAATATCGGCGACATAGACACCCGCATCTACCTCAAAGAGCTCACCACCTATCTATCGGAAAGTTTTGGCGCCCCGTCGAATATCCGTATGCAGGTGATGGTAGACGACGTCAAGCTCAAGCTGCCACAGGCCATTCCGCTCAGCCTCATCATCAACGAAGCCATCACCAATGCCTTCAAATACGCCTTCCCCGACAAGCGCCCCGGCCAGATCATCCTCGAGCTCCGCCTCGACGGCGGATACATAAAGACCACCATCGCCGACGACGGCATCGGCATGCCCTCCGTCGATATCGCCCGCCCGTCCCAATCCCTCGGACTAAGCCTGATGCGCGGCCTCACCGGCGACCTCGAAGGCGACATCCGGTTTGAGAATAACGCCGGCACCCGGATAACCGTCACCTTTCCCTTTGCCTAGCCGCGCGCAGCCCACCTCTTCAACCTCCACAACACGCTGACCAGCGCATCCACGTCCGCGCAGGTATTATAGAACGCCAGCGACGGACGAACGGTGCTCTCCAGGCCATAACGGCGAAGGATAGGCTGCGCGCAGTGATGCCCGGTACGAACAGCGATCCCTTCTTTATTCAGCGCCTGACCCACCTGGTCGTTGGTGAACCCATCCAGCACAAAGGACAGCACGCTGGCCTTCCGGTCGGCAGTGCCGATCAGCCGCAGGCCGGGCACTTCCTTCAAAAGCCTCGTAGCATAATCCAGCAGGTAGTGTTCATAGGCCTCTATCCTGTCCATGCCGATAGCACTGACATAATCGATGGCGGCGCCCAGCCCGACCGCATCGGCGATATTGCCGGTCCCCGCTTCCAACCGTACCGGCGCATTTTGATATTGCGTGTGTTCGAACGTCACATCTTTGATCATATTACCCCCTCCCTGCCAGGGCTGCGTCTCATTCAGCAGCGCCTCCTTTCCATACAGAACGCCGATCCCCGTCGGCGCAAACAGCTTGTGTCCCGAGAGAACGAACCAGTCCGCGTCCATCGCCCGGACATCCACCGGCATATGGCTCACCGACTGCGCCCCGTCAACTAATACCTTCGCGCCCACAGCGTGCGCCATGGCGCCTATTTCCCTGACAGGCGTGATCGTCCCCAGCGCATTCGATACCTGTGTGATCGACACCAGCCTCGTTTTGGGCCCCAGCAGCTTGGCATATTCATCCATCAGCAGCTGCCCTCTGTCATCTACAGGTATTACCCGCAGCCTGCAGCCCTTTCTTTCGGCGAGCTGCTGCCAGGGAACAATGTTCGCATGATGTTCAAGATGGCTGACGATGATCTCATCCCCGGCACCCAGATACTGCTCTCCCCAGCTCTTCGCCACGAGATTGATAGCCTCGGTTGCCCCGCGCACGAATACGATCTCGTTCGCGGACCCTGCACCGAGAAAATTCTGTACCTTCTTCCTGGCGCCCTCATAGGCGTCCGTAGCCCTTGCCGCCAGCTCGTGCGCGGCGCGGTGGACGTTAGAGTTCTCGTGACGATAAAATTGACTGATCCGGTCGATCACCTGCTGCGGCTTTTGTGTCGTCGCAGCGTTGTCCAGCCAGACAAGCGGCCGGCCATTGACCAGCTCCTTTAAAATTGGGAAATCGCCCCGGACGGCATTCACGTCGAATGGCTGCTGCACAAGCCCCGACAGCCCGTTGACGCCGGCCGTCAGCCCAGTCCCGCCAGCAGCTTCTTTCTTCCCCGGCAACCAGGGCGCAACAAAATCCATGAAATAATAGGCCTGCCCCGCCGTACCCCCGGACCTCGCCATGCCCCCCGACCCAACCTCCTGCAGCCCCGGCGACCTTCCGCTGCCCGCAACCGAAGCCGGCACCCTGCCATCGGCAAAATGCGGATCGGGCAAACTCGACTGAGGATCCTTGATATCGAATACCTCGCGAGGACCGGCTGGCGACACCAGCCGTCCTTCCTCCTTTTGTCTCACTCCCTCTTCACCAGGCAGCGCCTTGAAATACTGATTCGCCAGCTGCTCAAGCGCCCGCTCATTCAGCCATTCCGGCTGCTCAGTACCTGTACTCATGGTAGTTGCCGATTTGTACATTATCCAATACGGCGATCGCATCATCAGTAAGCACTGCAAGCGAGCAGTACAAAGAGATCAGATACGAGGCGATCGCCCGGTCGTTGATGCCCATAAATCGGACAGAAAGCCCCGGCGACTGCTCTCCCGGCAGACCCGGCTGGTATAGCCCGATCACACCCTGGCGGCTTTCACCCGTCCTCAAAAGCATTATCTGAGACTTTCCGTTCTCCACCGGCACTTTGTCCGAAGGGATCAGCGGGATACCCCTCCACGTCAGGAACTGCGACCCAAACAACGAGATCGTCGGAGGCGGCACACCCCTGCGCGTACACTCCCGTCCAAAAGCTGCGATCGCCAGGGGATGCAAAAGAAAGAAACCCGGCTCCTTCCACACTTTCGTGATCAGCTCATCCAGGTCGTCAGGTGTAGGTGAACCGTTACGCGTATTGATCCGCTGCTCCGGCGTAATGCTCCAGAGCAGACCGTATTCCCTGTTATTGATAAGCTCGCTCTCCTGCCTCTCCTTGATGATCTCGATCGTCAGGCGCAGCTGCTCGCTGATCTGATTATAGGGCTTGCTGTAAAGGTCCGAGACACGCGTGTGCACATCGACCACCGAATTCACCGCGCTTAGATTGTACTCCCTCGGATTCTCGACATAGTCGACGAACGTTTGCGGCAAAGCCTTCTCGTCGCGCGACGAACAATCCACCGCGACGTTCTCGGGGTCCTTTACCTTGTTCAACCGGAAAACACCCGATTCCACCGGCACCCAATTCAACAGATGCGTGAGCCAGCGGGGCGTAATTCGAGATAGCTGCGGTACCGTTCTTGTCGCAATAGCCAATTGTCTGGCCGCGACGTCCCCTAAGGCCGTTTGTGGTCTTGCTGCTTCTGGCATGGATGATGATTTTTATTAACTAATATTACTTAGATTTCAGCGCTTCCCGAAATCTTTTTTACCAGGAAATACACATAGCAGCCCGCGCAAAAACCCAACGCACTCTCCAGAAAAGAGAACAGCACGAGAACCCCGGCCACCAGGTACGCCGCCGTCATCACATCGAACAGCGCCAATACCAACAACCCACCGGACAGGACAAAACCCAGCCGCGCCGCAAAAACTTTTGGAGCCCGGTCCACCTGCCTGGGCTTAAATGCAAACCCCCTCTCGATCCAACCACTCAGAAGATTCAACAGGCTATAAGCCCCCACCCCGAACGCCCGAAGAAAAAAATCGACCACCAAAAACAAGGCGATCCACCACACACCACGAGCAAGAAAGCTGATCCCTAATAGTAAAACGAAAAACGCCGTCAGCCGGACCCTGTTCTCGCTAACCTTAACATGATCCACCGGACAGTCGATATTATTTTGCAGCGGCATATTAGTCTACTAATTTAATATACTAATATAGACAAACTTCTCCGTCCCGCCAATTTTTCCTTGACCGCAATGGTCAGGGGACATACCATCAGCATTATTGACGCGCCTTCGGAACGCCTGCAGCAGGAGCCCGCCTCTCTTTCTTTACCCAAACCGCCATCTCTCCTTCGCCCCGGTTCGCCCAGGCATAATAAGGTATCATGGTGATTGCGGCAGCAGTCATCACGCCGGTAGCGCTGTCCCTCCTGATCCCCTCGCCCTTCAGCACGGTTATCCTGCCCAGCTCGCCATCGCGCGCTTCCGTCTGCAGCTGTACAGCGGCGGGCAACGAAAGATCGCTGACCCTTCCGCCATTGTCCTTCCACTCGAGACAATACATCAACGGCCCCCGCTGTATCGCAACCTTGCCCGCATCTTCGCCCACACGGTCGTTGGCACGCACCTCCCGCACCGGCATGTCCAGGACCATCTCGATCTTATCTCCCTTCTTCCATACGCGCTGCAGCACCGCGTAGCCACCCTCTACCTTATATGGCACCCGTTGGCCATTGACAGAGACAGGAGGTTCGCCACCCGCCCTGCTTGCAAACGAATACAGCGAGGAAGGTATCGCCGCGTCGCGCGCCCAACCCGGTATCCTCACCCGCACGGTCAGGGTTTGTGACGACTCCGGGTTCAGCGTAAATGACAAATGCCCGTCCCAGGGATAGTTGTTCTCCTGCACGACCTCCACCGGCCCATCGGCCATTTTGACGGTGGCTCTGCTGCTGGCAAAAAGATTAATATACAGCTCCCGGTCTTTCTGCGCATACAGGTACCCGGGCAGCGAAGGCAGCAGTCTTAAAATGTTCGTCGGACAGCAGGAACACTCAAACCAGCCGGAACGCTGCCGCTCCAGCGCGTCATGCCTGAAACCATTCGTCACCTGCATCGCATTCGTATAAAAGAATGATTTGCCGTCAAGCCCCACACCCGACAGCATCCCGTTGTAAAGCACCTTCTCCATCAGGTCGATATATTTTGACTCTCCATGCAGCAGGAACATGCGCTGATTCCAGTAGACGTCCCCGATGGCCGCACAGGTCTCGTTGTAGGCGGTCCCGTTGGGCAGCTCATAGTCCTCGCCGAACCGCTCCCCGGCCGGTACGGCGCCGATGCCACCCTGCACGTATATCTTTTTGTCCACCATATTGTCCCAAAGCCTGTCCATCGCAGCAATGTACTGCTTGTCACCGGTCAGCGCCGCCACATCCGTCACCGCGGAATACAGGTACATGGCGCGCACGGCGTGGCCCTCCACCTCGTCCTGGTCCACGACAGGCTGGTCGTCCTGCCAGTATTTTCCGTTCTTCCACTCGTCGGCGCTGCTCTTGTCATAGGTGCGCTTCCCGCGCGCATCGATAAAGAATTTCGCCAGCCGCAGATAATCCGTCCGGCCTGTTATCCGGTACAGCTTCACCAGCCCCATCTCTACGATCTCATGCCCCGGCGCCACCTCCCGCTTGCCCGGCCCGAACGTCCGCACCAGCAGATCTGCGTTCTTAAGCGCGATGTCCAGCAGGTTCCGACGCCCCGTCGCCAGGTAGTGGGCAGCAGCAGCCTCGAACAAATGGCCGCTATTATAAAGTTCGTGACTCAGCTCGTGCTCCTTGACCCACCTGTCGTTCCCCGACCACTCGTGCGGATGCAGCGAGTCGATCGTCCTCGCCGTATACAAATACCCATCAGGCTCCTGCGCCCTCGCCACCGTGTCGATCAGGGCGTCGACATATCTCTCCAGTTCCGGATCCGGGTGCACAGCCAGCGAATAAGAAGCGCCCTCTATCGTCTTGTAGATATCCGTATCGTCGAATGGGAATTTCGTACCGAACCTGCCCTTCTTCTTCGCCGCCATCACAAAATTCTGCACCCTTCCCGTGCTCTCACAGCGCATAAAGGACGCAGGAATAGTGGCGGTGCGATTCCGCTCGATACGGGGATTCCAGAATGAATCAGTAAGGTGTACCGCGGTAAAACCAACCGGGCGTATTTGATAATCAGCAGATTGCGAGCGAGCTATCAGAATGGGGCAGTACCCTGCAAGAAGTAGTAGGAGCTTTTTCATACGCAATGCTTTACTACAATAGTACATTATTTTTAAATGTCAATTATACATTTTCTTATCTTTTGTGTAAAAAAACAAACCGGATGCAAAATAGCGGCCCATGGCCAGGGCATCCAGGCCATTTCCAGCACTTTCGATCTTAATTTGGGGGAGCCGTCGTCTCAGCTCGACAGTAAGCATATCTATGTCCTCACGCCAACTTCATTATCTTTTATACTGGCTCTCCGTCACCTTCTCCATCCACTCCACCATCTTCCCGTCCAGCCCCTCCTGAATGGCAATATGCGTCATAGCCCTCGCCGGGGACGCCCCATGCCAGTGCTTTTCACCAGGCCCAAACCACACCACATCCCCGGGCCTTATCTCCTCCACCGGACCACCCTCCCGCTGTGCCCAACCCAAACCAGCCGTCACGATCAGCGTCTGTCCCAGCGGGTGCGTATGCCACGCCGTCCTGGCGCCCGGCTCGAAAGTTACCGTATTGCCCGCGGCCCTCGCCCCTCCGGCAGGCTGAAATAGCGGGTCTATGCGCACTTCTCCCGTAAACCAATCCTCCGGTCCCTTACCCGAAGGCTGCGAACCTGCTCTTTTGATCTCCATTATATTTTTCTTTTAAAATTGATATGCCCGCACCCTGCCTACTTCGCTCCGGCAGGTGGCGCGACTGCTCCCTTCCCGATCCAATCCTTAAACCTGGCCGTAAACTCCTCATAGGTCAGCGGCGGCTTCGTCCTTCCATCCCCCGGATGCCAGGCCCACCTGACCAGGTCCGTCTTCATATGCTCTATCAGATCCTGCTTCGACTTACCCCCGTTGCGATTTGGATCAACCATCTGCAACGCCAGGTCGTGCGCGCTCCTACCCTGGAAAACCATCCGCATATTCGCCGGCGGTAGATGCCAGTCCGGTACACCCGGCGGCATATTCAGTCCCGGCGTATTCGAAGACTGATGACAGTTGGTACACTTCAGAGCGTAAAGGCCCCGGCCCTCCGGCCCCCGCTTGACCCCTTGCGTATGCAGATGACTGTCGTCCCCCTGCAACGGCACATCCCCGGCGGGATGACAGTTCATACAGCGCGGAGACATCAACACCCGGTAAACGTCCAGGAAGGCCTGCTGCGATACCAGACTATCGCTACTGGCGGCAATCCCCGGTCCGGCATGACCACCTTTCCTAAAGGATAACGCCAGCAGGGCAAACCCAACGACGATCAGCGTCGAGAACACCATGATGCGCGACGGCATGAATCGCATAGTCATAACTACTTTTTTTTAGTGAATTAACTCTTTACCAGATCGGCCGCCTGCAACGGCAGCTTCCTCACACGGTTACCCGTAGCTGCAAAGATCGCATTGGCGATGGCCGGCGCCACCGGCGGCACACCCGGCTCTCCCGCCCCACCCATCTGCTCATTGCTGTCCACAATATATACATCTACGGCCGGGGCTTCATTCATCCGCACCATCTTGTAGTCGTGGAAATTCCCCTGCTTCACCCGGCCTTTTTTCAGCGTGATCTCACCGTATAAAAAGGCCGTCAGCCCGAATATGATGCCGCCCTCCATTTGCGCCCTGACGCCATCCGGATTCACGGCCAGACCGCAGTCGATCGCACAGGTAACCTTGTGCACGCGCAGGCGCCCGTCGACTATCGATATTTCAGCGACCTGCGCCACATAAGAACGAAAACTTTCATGCACGGCAATCCCCTGGTAATGCCCCGCCGGCAACGCCTTTCCCCAACCGGCCTTCTCCGCGGCAAGGTTCAGCGCTGCCAGGTGTCTTTTGCTCTTGAGGATGCTGTTCCTGTATTCCACCGGGTCCTTGCCCGCTGCAAACGCCAGCTCGTCGATCATCGTCTCCATCACAAAGGCCGTATGCGTATTGCCGACAGACCGCCACCACAATACCGGAACAGCATATTCCGGAGAATGCAGCTCGACCAGCCGGTTAGATACCCCTTCCAGGTAGGGCGAACCCTTGATCCCCTCTACGGACGTTTCGTCTGCCTTCGATCTGTCAGGCGCCCCAAACAACGTGAACTGGTTCATGATCGACTGCCCCACTATCCTGTGCTGCCAGGCTACCGGCAAGCCTTCCCCATTTAGTCCGGCCTTCACCCGGTGCAGAAATGCCGCCCGGTAATATCCGCTTCGCATATCGTCCTCCCGCGTCCATACCATTTTGATCAGCTTCCCGCTGGCCTTGGCGATCTCTACGGCCTCACCGACAAAGTCGGCCGTCGGGCTGGCCCTCCTTCCAAATGCCCCACCAAGGAACATCGTATTCATCGTCACCTGCTCCGGCTTAAACCCCAGGATCCTGGCGGCAGCCTGCTGGTCGGCTCCCGGCAGCTGCGTCCCCGTCCATATCTCACAGCGATCGCCGCTGATCCTCACCGTACAGTTGAGCGGCTCCATCGGCGCATGCGCCAGATAGGGAAAGACATACTCCGCATCGATGATCTTCACAGCGCCGGCAAGCCCCTTTGCCGCATCACCCGCCTGCTCTGCTGTCAGTCCCTTCGTGTCCGCCAGTTTTTTATATTCATCCAGCTGTGCTCCGGAATCGATCGCTTCTCCGGGTCCTGGATCCCATTCTATTTTTAAAAGGTCCCTTCCCCTTCTGGCTACCCAGAAATTGTCACCGATGACGGCCACGCCGGTAGATACCTTCACGACATCCCGTACTCCCTTTAAAGCCTTTGCGGCGCTGGCATCGAAGGACCGCACGGTGGCGCCAAATACCGGACCGTGCGCTACCACAGCAATCAGCATACCCGGAAAATGCACATCCATACCGAACGTCGCCGATCCATCGGTCTTGACGCCGGTATCGAGGCGGCTTTTCTCCTTTCCGATCAACCGCCAGCTGGCTTTATCCTTCAGCACTACCTTTTGCGGCACCGGCAATGTGGCGGCCATACCCGCCAGTTCTCCATAGCTTGCCCTCCGGTCACCCGCTATCACAAAACCATTCTCCGTCCGGCAGTCGGCCGCCGACACTCCAAATTTCCTCGCACCGGCCTCGACCAGCATGGCCCTGGCCGTAGCCCCCGCGTTGCGATAACGGTCAAACTCCGAGTACGTCGTACTCGACCCGCCGGTGATCTGCAAGCCGTAAATAGTGTGCAGATAGGGTTTGCCGGGCGGCGCATGCTCCGCCCTGACCTTGTTCCAGTCACAATCCAGCTCTTCGGCGATCAGCATCGGCAACGTAGTCCAGATGCCCTGCCCCATTTCAACGTGCGCCAGCAGTATGTGTACCGAATTGTCCGGCCCGACACTCAGATAAGCATTCGGCGCCAACCCGGGACCCGCAGGGTCGGCATCCGGGATATACCGTTTGGCGCTGGCCGGAATAAAAAAGGAAAGCACCAGACCTCCGCCAAAAAGACCTCCGGTCTTTAAAAAACTCCGCCGGGAATAGCTGACCTCGCTCATAGGACACCTCCTTTCCTTTGCAGATCCGCTGCTACGTGGATAGCTTTCCGTATTCTGGGATATGTCCCGCAACGGCAGATATTACCACTCATGGCGTCATCGATGTCCTGATCGGTGGGATTGGGATTCTCACGTAATAACACGGCCGCCGACATGATCTGGCCACTCTGGCAATAGCCACACTGCGGCACGTCCACCGAGGCCCACGCCTGCTGCAGCGGATGATCGTTATGCGCAGAAAGGCCTTCGATCGTTACCACCTCCTGACCTTCGGCCCGCCTGACCGGAGTAACGCACGAACGCACGGCCTCGCCATTCAGGTGTACCGTGCAGGCGCCGCACTGGGCCATGCCACAGCCGAATTTTGTCCCCGTCAGATTCAGTACGTCCCGCAACACCCAAAGCAGCGGCATTGCCGGATCTACATCTACCGTATACCGGTGTTTGTTAATTGTTAGGTTCATGCTCGTGTATATTAATTAGCATTCTTATACTCGAAAGGCGTCATGCCCGTCTTCTGCTTGAATAGGCGCGTAAAATGCTGCTGATACCTGAACCCCAGGTCAAATGCCACATCGTTGATCGACTTGCCCGTGTCAAAAAGCCTTGCCTTGGCTTCATTGATCGTCTTATTCTGAATGTACTCCAGGGCCGTGCCCCCCGTCTCCTTTTTGATCAGGTCTCCGAAATAATTAGGGGAAAGATGCAGCTGCTCCGCGCAATAAGTGACGTTCGGAGTTCCCAGCTCATGTACCTTATCGGACCTGAAATACTCATCCAGGAGCTGTTCGAACTGCATCAATACATCCCTGTTTGCATTGCTCCTGGTAATGAACTGGCGATCATAGAACCGCATACAATAGTTGAGCAGCAATTCTATATTCGACGCGATCAGCGTCTTGCTGTGCTTGTCGATATTCCTCTCCACCTCGCTCGCGATCTTCTCCAGGCAATCCACAACGGTATTCCTCTCCTTCTTCGACAAATGCAACGCCTCCCTGACCGCGTAGGAAAAGAAGGTATAGTCTTTTATCTTCCGGCCCAGGTCTGTGCCCTTCACCAGATCGGGATGAAAGACAAGGGCATATCCCGAAGGCACCATGGGCACTCCTTTACTATCGATCCCGTAGACCTGGCCGGGAGACACAAACACCAGCGTACCATCCTCATAGTCATACAGCTGACAGCCGTAGATCATATCCCCACACTTTATATTCTTCAGGAACAGGGCATAGACGCCCATGAACATCCGGAAGTTGACCACCTTCGGCACCTCAGCAAAATTGATGACGCTGACCAGCGGATGTAGCGTATCCACACCAATATAGTCGTTGTAGTTCCTCACCGTATCGACACGGATGATCTGCTCCATAGTTGGACTTTTTGCTATACAAAGTTATCCGAATCCTCCAGCTTTTGACAGCGTCAGCCTAAAACCAGTAAAAATGGTAAATTAATCTGTATCGTGTATAAACAGCGGCCTCCCGCCCCTGCCGAAATTTGCACCATGGAATCCACAATAACCTCCCGGGACATCTTCGAACGCCTCCTGTCAGGCCAGCCGATCCGGATGGATGACCCCGAATACTATAAAATAATCGATGGAGTAAAAAAGACGATGGCCCTTTCCCAGCTGCTGAACACCGCGACCGATCCGGACCAGGTCCGATCCTGTCTAGGCGAGATCACCGGCAAAACCATCGACCCCGGCACCACCTTGTTCCCTCCCTTCTATACCAACCTCGGCGCCTTTACCACCATCGGCAGGAACGTCTTCATCAACCATGCCTGCTCTTTCCTTGACCTGGGCGGGATTACCATCGAAGACGACGTGTCGATCGGCCCCAGGGTAAACCTCGTGACGGAGAGCCATCCGCTGGACCCGGAAGATCGAAAAGCCCTGCTCACAAAACCTATTACTATAAAGCGCAGAGCATGGATCGGTGCAGGAGCGACCATTCTACCCGGCGTGACCATAGGAGAAAATGCCGTAGTAGCAGCCGGAGCCGTTGTGAACAAAAACGTCCCCGCCAACACAGTAGTTGCCGGCGTGCCCGCCAAAGTCGTTAGATCAATTCCCTGATTGATCAACTGACGGAAAATGCAGATCAAACACCGCCCCTTCATCCGGCATGCCCGAGGCCCGGATAAATCCCCCATGGCTTTCCATGATCCTTTTACAAATGGCCAGCCCCAGACCCGTTCCCGAATATTTATCGCGCCCGTGCAACCGCTCGAACAGGTCGAATATCTTCTCCTTATCAACAGGATCGAACCCGATACCATTATCGACAAAAGATATCTTATTAAAATACCCCTTCCCCGATCCCGGGCCGCGCACCTTCTCTGCGGTTACGCTTATGCGCAAGGGCCGGCCTTCCCCACGGTATTTGATCGAATTGCTCAACAGATTCGCAAACAGCTGCCGCAGCTGGAAGCCCACGCCCCGGACAGCGGGCAACCCCGAATAGACCACGCTGCCGCCTGCCTCATCCAACGCCTCCTGCTGAAAAGCTACAACACCCGACAATATTCCCCCCAGGTCCACTACTTCAAAATGCTCTGTCTTCTCCATCGTCTTGGCAAAGGTCAACAGGTCATCTATCAAATTCTTCATCTGCTCGGCAGAAGACGCCGCTTTATTTAGCGCACTGAGCTGCCGGGCATTCAGGAGCTTCCCGGTATCCTCGCCCAGCACGACAGTGGTATAGAGACTGATCTTCCGCAAGGGTTCCTTCATGTCATGCGCCGCCGCATAAGCGAACCGCTGCAGCTCCTGATTCTGCAATTCCAGCCGCCGCGAGGTTTGTAACATCTGGTCCTCCGCAGCCTTTCGTTCAGTCAGGTCCCGCGTAACCTTACAAAATCCTACTACGTTGCCCCCACGGTCGTGTAAGGCGGTAATAAGGATGCTGCCCCAGAATCTGGTCCCATCCTTCCGCACCCGCCACCCCTCGTGAACTGCCTTGCCCTTCTCTACCGCCTGACCGATCAACCGCTCAGGCAACCCGGTCGCCCGGTCCTCCGGGGTATAGAACACCCGGAAATTACTCCCCACGATCTCGTCCTGCGAATATCCCTTGATCTTCTCTGCGCCCCGGTTCCAGTTACGGATAGTCCCTTCGCAATCGAGCATAAGAATAGCATAGTCCTCCACCTCCTGGATCATAAGGTGGTACTGCGCTTCAATATCATCCAACGCTGCACTTTGCTGCTGTCGGGAATCGGTCATTTTGTTTTGAGAAATAATGGGTTATCCCGTCAATGCCTCAATACGGATGCCAAATATTGCGGTCTCGCAAGCCCCTGTTCATCGCCGCTTCCGGCAAGGGCCGCGGCGAACCGCCCAAACCCCATCCCGATAAACAAGGAAAAAATGCCTCAAAATGAGGTACGCCGCCAGCCCCCATCCCCTCGTCAAGGCTTCCTGACCCCTCTCATAACCGGAATTGATTAACCTCATATAACTTATTACCCCTGCAGGATACCTTGCCGGAAATTATCGCCCATGGACCAATATACCTCGGATGAAAAAGCCCATCCATCATGAACCAGCAGACGATACAGCTACGGCGGTTCCTCGGCGAAACAGGAGAGCTCGCCCGTTTTACCGCCCGGTATTTCGTACAGGGTGGCAGACCCAGATTTGAGCTGCGCGAACTTATCCGCCAGTGCTACGTCATCGGCGTCAACTCCTTCCCGCTGGTCGGCCTCACCGGATTTATTATGGGCCTCGTCCTGACCATGCAGCTGCGTCCTTCGCTGGTCCAATACGGCGTCGAATCCCAGCTGCCCGTCATGGTAGGCATCGCGATCGTCCGCGAGATCGGCCCGGTCATAACAGCCCTGATCTTCGCCGGAAAGATCGCCAGCAGCATGGGCGCCGAGCTCGGTTCCATGAAGGTTACCGAACAGATCGACGCCATGGAGGTCAGCGGTACCAACCCCTTTAAATACCTCGTAGTGACGAGGGTCACCGCCGCAACGCTGATGCTGCCCATCCTCGTGATCCTCGGAGACGCCATCTCCCTCTTCGGCGCATTTATAGGCGTCAACATCCGGTCCACAACCAGCTGGGACCTGTTCTTCCGGCAGATCGTCGACAATTTCAGCTTCGGGGACGTCGTCCCGGCCTTTATAAAAACCTTCTTCTTCGGCTTCGCCGTCGGCGTCATCGGCAGCTACAAAGGCTACAACTCCAGCAAAGGCACCGAAGGCGTAGGCAGAGCCGCCAACTCGGCAGTGGTTATGGCATCCATCCTAATCTTTATCCTCGACCTGATAGTCGTACAGATCACCGATCTGCTCGGACTCAACTAGACTTTATGCTACACAACAAGACATATGAAACCAACGCACCACAAACCGAACCCGACAGGGACCACCCACCGGCACCCCATTCACCGAACGGAGACCAGCCCCGATCCCAGGAAGCGGTCATCCAAATAGAACACCTCTGCAAACGATTCGGCTCCAATATCGTCCTCGACGACTTCAGCCTCTCCGTCGGCAAAGAAGAGAACGTCGTCATCCTCGGAAAGTCAGGCGTAGGCAAATCAGTACTGATCAAATGCATCATCGGACTCCTGCGGCCCGACAGCGGCACTATCCTCGTATTTGGAAAGAATATCCCCGATCTCAACCACGACGAGCTCGACCGGATACGGGCCAAAGTCGGCTTCCTTTTCCAAAGCAACGCACTGTACGACTCCATGACAGTACGCGCTAACCTCGAATTTCCCCTGCGCCGGCACTGGATCGAAATGTCACAGCAGGAAATGGACAGCCTGGTCATGGAAGTGCTCGACAACGTAGGCCTGGCTCAAACGGTCGACATGATGCCCGAAGAGCTTTCCGGCGGCATGCGCAAACGCATCGCCCTCGCCAGAACCCTCATCCTGAAGCCCGAGATCATCCTGTATGATGAACCAACCACCGGGCTCGACCCCGTCACCGGACGCGAGATCAGCGCGCTGATCGTAGAGATACAAAGAAAATACCACTCCGCTTCCATCATCATCTCCCACGATATGCACTGCGTCCAAAGGACCTCCGACAGGGTCGCGGTCCTCATCGACGGGAAATGCTATGCAGAAGGCACGTACGAAACCCTGAAAAGTTCACCCGACCTCCGGATAAAACAATTCTTCGAATAAACCAACCAGCCATGGCAACCCCAACCAATAGCAGCACAAAGCTCGGCCTCCTGGTCCTTTCAGGTTTGTTCCTCTTCATACTGACCCTCTATATCATCGGAAAGAATCAGAATATGTTCGGCTCCAGCTATAAATTAAAAGCCAGATTCACGGAGGTCAACGGGCTGATGAAAGGCAACAATATCCGGTTCTCCGGCATACAGGCCGGGACCGTCAAGTCGATACGGATCATCGACGATACCACTATAGAAGTGGTTATGATGATCAACAACGACCTCAAACCCTATATCCATACGAATGCCGACGCGTCCATCGGCACCGAAGGCCTTATCGGCAACAAGGTGATCAACATTACCCCCGGCAAAGGGATCGCCTCCATCGCCGAAGACGGCGACATGCTGAACACACGCCGCCTCGTCAATACCGAAGACATGCTGCAAACACTGTCAAAAACGAACGACAATATCGCTACCATCTCCGAGGGGCTGAAACAGACCGTTCAGAGGATCAACACCAGTGCGGCCCTATGGCGCCTGCTCAACGACAGCAGCCTCCCGGCCAACACCCGATCGGCGCTTGCCCATATCCGACAGGCCAGCGCCAATGCCGACCGGCTCACCGGCGACCTTCAGGGTCTGATCAGCGACGTCAGACACGGCAAAGGCGCCGCCGGCACGCTGCTGGCCGATACCGTCTTCGCAAACAAGCTGACCGCAACCCTCGATAACCTCCGTCTGGCAGGCATGCAGGCCGGCGCCGCAGTCGAAAGCCTCGACTCCACCGTAAAAGACGTCCACGAGAACCTGACCAACGGCAAAGGTACAGTGACGGCCCTGCTCAGGGACACGGCCATGCTCAACCGCGTCAACGCCAGTCTGGAAAATATACAGAAAGGTACTGAGTCCTTCAGCCAGGACATGGAAGCCCTCAAACACAATTTTCTGCTGAGAGGCTATTTCCGAAAGCTGGAAAAAAAGCAAAAGAAAGAAAAGGCATATTAGATCATAGCGCCACAGGGAACAAATCAGTCCCCACCGCAGACTATCGCAACACCGGCACAACGGCGGCTATGCCCCGAAACCCACACCACTAAAGGCGGAGATATTTTATATGATGAATATCAGGAGTAGGCCTGTCGAAGATCACCCCGAGCATACCAGCGAACAATACCTTTGTTATGGGAACATACATTATGAAATTTCACAACGAGGTCAGACAGCAGTTGATCCAAAAAGTCCAGGAAGAATTCAATCGGGCCTACCCCTATCTTAAAGTGGAATTCGGCAGGACCAGCCATCCGCCCGCGATCGGCATGGAGACCATGCTGCAGCACACCGATGAGCAGGTCCGCGAAAGCGCCAGGGACATCCTGAACAAGGACGCCAGGATGTCGGACAACCTCAAGGTCAGCGATCTGGAAACGGCACTGGGCCATCTGTTCGGAACCACTACACAGGTCTACCGTAAGAGCGGCAATTTCTGGCTCGAGACGCGCATGACCAGGGACTGGACCCTCAAGCAGCAGAACGACCACGGAAGAGACATAGCCTACCTCCTGTAAGCCCAATCCCATGTCAGCCATCCTTACCATCACATTCAACCCGCATCGACGTACCACAGCTGCTATCCCAGCTCACCGATACAGAAAGCAATCGGATAAAGGTCAGGGTCGACGACAGCATCGTAATCCTCGAAGGCACCGTCGATACAAACCCCCAACGGAAAAATATCGAGAACAGGATCAGAGACCTGGCGGGCGTCCAGGGCATCGTCAATTGCCTGTGTATCCACCAAACGTCAAAATGATTTTTTTTCGCGGCGGCAGTAGTCCCATCAGGGCTATATCGACGGAAATTGAATCGAGAAAGATGCGTCGCATATTCGGTACCCGGACGGGCAACTTGTTCGCAAGTCACGAAGGTTCTTACCTTCGCTTGTATCGGGCCATCAACTGCCCAAATCCAATGATATGGCCGCTCATCGCCTCTTCCAGGTCGGCAGCAGTATGCCGCGACATTTCCAGGAGGGAATCGAGCGCGTAGACTTTAAAAAGGTACCTGTGCGTACCATAGGCCGGACAAGGCCCCTTGTATATGCTTACGTGGAAATCATTGAAACCTGGCGCTTCCATCTTACGGGCTTCACAGAGATGCTTCACGACAGGAATATTCCAGGCCACCCAATGCACAAAAACATCCCCCGTCGCATCCAGGTCCTCCATGATAATGGCCAGGCTTTTTGTCCCAGGCGGCACGGCCTCGATATCCAGCGCCGGATTGATATTGGCGCCGCCACAGGTATACTGCAGCGGGATCATTCCATTCTCTTGGAAGGCAGGGCTCGTAACCTTCAGCTGGGCGCAGAAGGTAGGAAAGGACTGCTCTTCCAGAATAGATCGGTTAGTAGTACGCATGACAAATAGTTATATGTGACGAATAGATTTTGTTCATAATACGAAAATCACCCATAATCTCGGTCCAAACAATGAGGCAGGTCACCCCGAATAATGAGTCTCCTCATTCAACCGCGACCAACCCTTTCTTCCATTGAACATTTTCCAGGATGGCACCGATCGCTCTGTTGATCATTTTCTTCGCGATCGCTCAGTTGATCATATCCCGCAAACCTTCCTCATCCAGCAGCACGATACGACCCTCCTGTATGCTGATCAGCTTCTCCTTCCTGAAATCACTCAATGTCCGGGTCAGCGACTCCGGCGCCGCACCAACGATGCCCGCCAGGTTCTCCCTCGAGATCACGATCGAGCCATCCTGTCCCGCTTCCTTATAGTAAGCCGCCAGCTCCAGCAGCCCATCGGCCACCCTTTTTCGCAGCGAATTATACGAAAGGTTCACAAGCCCCCTGTCTCTCAGCGCAGACCGGTGCGCCATCGTCTGCAGCAGCCAATGCGTCATTTTCGGGCTGCCTTGCAGCGTCTCCAGGAATTCCTGCCGGGGAATGGCCACGAGTCCCGCATCCTCCAACACCCGCGCATTGTCCCTGTAACAGGCCGACTCCATTACCTCGGGACAGCCGATCAGCTGACCCTTTCCATAGATGCTGGTGATAAGCTCCTTTCCCTCCTCGTTGATCCGGTAGGACTTCACCCTTCCACTCATAACCAGCCAGACGCACAATGCCCGCTGTCCTTCGAAATACAGCAGCTGTTTTCGCTTCATTTGAACAATATCCCTGTCGCCATACGCATTAAGGAACTCGTGCTCATCAAAGCTCTCCTCCACCGGCCGCTCCACCCGATGGCAGAGCCGCCCCCGCCTGGTCAGACAAGCCTCTACCGATCGCAAGAGATCGATGGTCTCGAACGGCGCCGATAGACAGTCATCCGCTCCGGCTGTCATCACCTTCCTGATGTCCTCCTTTCCGCTAAGACCGCCAACGACGATAACAGGCAATTGGCTTTCTCTTCGCCGCAGCTCCCGCAGGAGAACGTACACGCCCGGATCCGGCAGCTCCGCGTCACAGATGACGAGGGCAGGGATCTTTTCATCTACCAACCGCAGCGCCGATACGCCATCCGGCACCACGACCACCTCATATCCGGCAAGCCGGAGCATATCCGGAACGATCTTATGCACGTCGTCTCTGTTGCCTACAAGCAGGATCATTTTTGCAGAATTAATTCACCGTTAAAATAGATCGCCCCCGCCGGCGCAATTATGAAGTTTATCAGGTCACAGCTTGATCCCTGTCATCCCGCTCATACCCCCTGACGACTATCTTTAAGGTATAATACACCTGTTATGATTGGATCCGTCGTTCACTGAACCCTTCATTCAAAAAAATGACTTACCGTGGAAGCAAATAAAATATTGAACACCGACCTGCTGGACATCGTGTTCGAGAAAAGAAACAAGGAATACGGCGCCTACCAGCTGAGAAAAACCTATAACCGGCGCCTCCTTATCGGCATGGTCGCCGTAGCAACCCTTACCGCAATGCTTTTTGTCGCCCGTTACATCGCCGGACGATCCGCAGGTCCGGTAAAACCCACCATGACAGTCGTGGACGTTCAGCTCGAGGAGGTCAAAGAAGAAAAAAAGAACGAGCCGCCCCCGCCGCCTCCACCGCCAAAGGTGATCGTACAGAAAATAGAGATCACCCGTTTTACCCCGCCAAAGATCGTTAAAGACAACGAAGTTAAGGAAGAAGAAAAACCTCCGGAACAGGAAAAGCTCGAACAAACAAAGATCGGGGTTATCAACCAGGAAGGAGTCAAAGATGAAGGCATCGTAGCGCCTCCGGTCAGCGACGTCGGGAAAGGGGTCGTAGAAGCCCCGAAAAAGAAAGAGACGGAAGACTACGATAAAACCTTCACCAAGGTCGAGATCGAATCGGAATACCCCGGCGGTGCCGCCGCATGGCTACGCTACCTCACCAAAAACTTCCGCTATCCGGATGAGGCGATATCCAATGAGATCCAGGGCGTCGTGATCGTGCAATTCATCGTGGACAAGGACGGAAATGTCAGCGACGTACAGGCTATCAGCGGTCCCGAACAGGGAGGACTCCGCCGGGAAGCCGTCCGCGTGATCAGGCAGAGCGGCAAATGGATACCCGCCATTCAGAACGGAAGACAGGTCAAATCGTATAAAAAACAACCGGTAGTATTCAAACTCGAACAGCAATAAGCACTGCAGCATGCTCGCCCGGCGACCACCAGTCCGTCCCCGTCAACACCCGCTCTAAGGTATAACACGAACACCGGCACCGGCTTGTCCAGCCGCACCGGCGCCGGCTGCTGTCCCCGCAGGCGCTCCCGCAGATAAGCCGTGTCCAGCTTGCTGCCCAATAGCAGCACACCCAGTTCGAAAGGACGTTCCAGCCGGATACAGCCGTGGCTGAGATAGGTATCAATATTTTCTTCATCTTTCGCCATCCTGACCTGTGTATACTCCTTGATTTGCCCGGCCCTATCTTCGATCTTTTTAGTTCTTCCATATTCGTTAGCTTATTGATGTGCGATAAAGACAGGTAAGTTGACACTCTTCATGACCAGCCTTGCCTGACTCGGCTTGAAGAACCTCGAGAACATCGCACGCCCGTACGCGCCCATGACAACGATCGCGTCCTTCTTATCGATCAGGTAGCCAAATAGCTCGTCCGAAGGACTTCCATTGAGCACAACAAACTCCACCTGCGGATAGTGGGTCTTCAGCCACTCCTTTATTTTGAACTGCTGTTCGAGAGACACGCCCTCACCATCACGGACGCTGACAACGGTTACCTTCCTGTCCGCAAGGCTGGGAAACAAATGCGCAAACTGCTTGATGGCGTACACTGAAGACTCCGTCCCATCATAGGTCAGAATAATTTCTTCGACGGCATCAAAACTGTACGGCGCAACGAGGACAGGACATTCCGCCCCTTCCAGCACGTCCTTCACAAAACCGGACGGGATACCGCGATCCGCCCTCCTGAATGAGGTCGCGGGGTCCAGTATGATCAGGTCCGCAAACCGGCTCTCCTCCATGACCTCGCTCAAGGGCATTCCCCGGTCGCGGTGTATGAGATTGGAAGTCTCCCGGCAGATACAGGACTCTCTGAAATGCTCTATCGCCTTCATCACCTGCTGCTCGGTCAGATCCTTGCCCCCATCTTCATAGGAAGCATCTCCAGAGCCGGGCATATATCCATAGTCGTCAGGCGCGACACCCTCCAGGAAGACCCCCGTCAGCTTCGACCGGGTGAGCCGGGCTATATAACAGGCAAAATCTACCGTACCCATATTTAATTGATGCGCATCCAGCGCCAGCATAATTTTTTCCATAGTTCCTTTTTTGTAAAAGTAGTCCCCGGACAGCCCCCGATCGTATGAGGCCGGTCAGCGGCATCCGTGATTGTCGTCACCAGACTCCCCGCAGTACCACAGCTGACCACGATCAATAGCAGGACTGACCATCCTCATGTCCAAAGCTCCCTGAACCCGGTATTTTTTGACTCAAACTCAGCCGACCATGAGCACCCTGGCAATCAGCGCCGAAAAGCCGTACGACAACTGATGACCACCCACAGCGTGAAAAAATGTAAATTGCAAGCTAACCCGTAAGACCAAGCATGTTCAAGGAAAATTCAACTCCGGTATTGCTTTTCTGCGCTATCGTAACCATTGCGTCAGCAGTGCTTCAATACCTGAATCCATCCTTCAGCTTCTTCGACGGCGGGCTGATCACCGCGATCCTGCTGACTATATTCCTGAAGAAGAACCAGTATACCTTGCTGTTCGGCGCTATCAGCGCGGCCCTGATCATAATCGCCACCTTCTACGACACCAACGGCGAAGCCAGCGGACAGCTCGTCCTCCAGCACGCTTTCGGCCTGATCATCGTCGTCATGGCGACAGCCTTCGTCCTGTACGTCAAACAGCTCTACCGCAATATCGACTCCGACCAGCAACAGCTCGCCGCGCTCTTTGCCAACGCCACCGAAGGCATTATCCTGACCAACGACAAAGGCCAGATCGTCCTGCTCAACCCCGCCGCCTACCGTCTCTTCGAATACAAAAGCGACGAACTGCCCGGCCAGCCCATCGACCTGCTGATCCCCCAGCGCTTCCGGGAAAGACATACCGAATACCGCGAAGGCTTCTACCACCAACCCGGCAACCGCACCATGGGCCAGGGCAGAGACCTCTTCGCACGGAAAAAGAACGGCCAGGAATTTCCGGTCGAAGTAAGCCTTAGCTATTACAAACAGAAGAACACCCTTTATGTCATCGCTTTTATCGTGGACATCACCCAGCGCAAACAGGCGGAACAAGAGCTGGTCGCCCGCCAGCAGCAGCTGGAAAAGATCACCGAAGAGATCAGGAAGCTGAACGCCGGCCTCGAGACCAAGGTCGAACAACGAACCCTGATCCTGCGCGAAGCCCTGCAAGAGCTGGAAAGATCGCAGAAAGAGCTGAACGAGGCCCTCGACAAGGAAAAAGAGCTGAATGAAATAAAATCCCGCTTCGTCTCCATGGCATCCCACGAGTTCCGGACACCGCTGAGCACCGTGCTCAGCTCCGCCGCCCTGCTCGGCAGATACACGCAGAACGAGGACCAGGAAAAAAGGGACAAACACATCAGGAGGATCAAGGACTCCGTCAAGCACCTCAATACCCTGCTCGAAGACTTCCTCTCCCTGGGCAAACTGGAAGAAGGAAAGGTAAAAGCAGAGCCCGCACAATTCGTAATAAAGGACTTTCTCGACGAAGTGATCGAAGAAATGAGACCGCTTGCAAAAGATGGCCAGGAGATCGCATGCGACTTCCCCGCCGGTAATGCGACATTCGTCAGCGACAAACGCCTGCTCAAGAACATCCTGATCAATCTGCTGAGCAATGCAGTCAAATTCTCTCCTGAAGGTGCCGTCATCCACCTCGACGCATCTCTCTCGAAAGACGGCAGACTAAAGCTTTACGTTCGCGACAAAGGCATCGGCATCTCTGAAGAAGACCAGCAGCACCTGTTCAGCAGCTTCTTCCGCGGCGCCAACGCGCTCAATATTGAAGGCACCGGTCTCGGCCTGCACATCGTCAAAAGATACCTCGACCTGCTCTACGGGTCCATTTACCTGCAAAGCGCCCTCAACGAGGGAACAACTATCACGATCGATGTACCCGACCAGTCGATCCCTCATTGACACGATATTCCCTCTCTCGATCCTCCCGCCCGTCCCCGGCTGACCCTTATCAGTAAAAAACCTGACTTTGATCAGTTGCCGGACTGCCGCCAATTGCGTACTATTGCGTAGATAACTACGCCCAATGCGCAGACTCCTGGTAATTGACGACCACGACGACATTCGCGAAAATATCGCCGAGATCCTTGCCCTGGCGGGCTACGAGGTCATTACAGCCGAGAATGGCAAAAAAGGCGTCGAGGCAGCCCTGAAAGAAAAGCCCGAACTGGTGGTCTGCGACATCATGATGCCCGAACTGGACGGTTACGGCGTCCTCCACCTGCTCCGCAAGAACGCGGCGACCGAAAATACCCCCTTCATCTTCCTTACCGCAAAGACCGAACGCACCGACTTCCGGAAAGGCATGGAAATGGGCGCCGACGACTATATCACAAAACCCTTCGACGACATCGAGCTCCTCAACGCCATCGAGATCAGGCTGAAGAAATACGACGTGCTCCAGGGGAAATATTCCGCCGACGAAAAAGGCGTCAGCGGTCTCATCACCGACCTCAACGCCTCGGGCATGCTCCGCCTTGACCCGGACAACTATGAGACGACCGAGCTCTCCAAAAAGACCACCTTATACATGGAGGGACGCCGCCCCAAATTCCTCTACTACCTGAAAAAAGGAAAGGTCAAGGCCCATCGCGTCCACGAAGACGGAAAAGAATACATCACCAACCTCTATTCGGCCGGCGACTATATCGGCTACCTCCCGCTGCTGGAGAACAAAGTATACGAAGACTCCGCCATCGTCCTCGAAGACGCCGAGCTCGCCCAGATACCAAAAGACGAATTCCTGGACATCCTGTACAAGGACATCCATATCGCCACGAAATTCATCCGCCTGATCGCGCAGAATGTGCAGGACAAGGAAGAGCGCCTCCTCAGCCTCGCCTATGGCTCCCTTCGAAAACGCATCGCCAAGGCGCTGATGGACATCCACACAAAATTTGGCGGAGGCGGTAGCGCGGCAGACCAGAACGCCGCCAACCCAACCCTCGACATCTCCCGCGAAGACATCGCTCAATACGTAGGTACCGCAACCGAATCGCTCATCAGGACCCTCAGCGACTTCAAATCGGAAAAGCTCATCGACATCAAAGACGGCAAGATCCGCATCGCCGATCTGAAAAAGCTCCAGAATATGCTCTACTAGCAGGTTATTCCCCGCGCAGCGGTGATCGTCTCCTTGACGTCGGCCGGGGCGATAGTAGATCCGTCGCCCGTCGACGGCGATATCCACCTCATTTATGTATTTCAGCTGCCGCTGACCACGGCCGAATACCCCATGCCCGACGCCGCCATCGAAGAAATTCAGGAGGACGGGCTAAAAATGCTCAACGGCCTGAAAGACGAGCTCCGCCAAAGAACAAGGAACCAGGTCAACGTAACAACAACCATGACGGCCGGCAGCGTCGTTCACAACCTCGAAGAATATTGCAAACGGCAAAAACCCTTCGTCGTGATAATGGGCGCCTCCGGCCATTCCCTCGAGAACGCCATCAACGGCAGCAGCACCGTCAAAGCCATGCGCCACCTCCCCTGGCCACTCCTCGTCATCCCGGATAACACCTCTTTCCACGTCATAAAAAAGATCGTCCTCGCCTGTGATCTCGACGATATCGGCGAAGGCATCCCGGCCTCCCTGTCCTTCCTGAACGAGCTCACCGGCCTCTTCGGAGCGCGACTCGACATCGTCAACGTGGCGACCAGCGCCGAACACAGCGAAGGCCAGGCCGTCTTCCAGTTCGATTCCTGGAAAGACAGGCTTAAAGAAATATTCCCCGACCTCCACTTCGTGTACAGCAACGACATCGCCGCCGGCATCACCCAATACCTCGGCGAACACAACGCAGACTGGCTGATGGTCTTCCCCAAAAAACACCGCCTCCTCGAATTCCATTCCAGCAAGGCCAGACAGCTGGTCCGCGAGTGCCCCGTCCCCGTCATGAGCCTGCACGAATAAAGGCTACCTGCACTTGTACACCATCTTATACTTCCCGGTCTCGGTGACCACCGGCGCCATGGTTGGATAGACCCCATCGAACGACAGGGGCAGCTTATGCCCGTTATAGGCCGTCGCCAGAAAAGCGTTGTTGACACTATAGTTGTTGCACACGAACATCCATATCTTATTCGTCCGCAGGAAATTAACATCCATATCATACACCGCTCCGGACACTACCAGGTTGCCTCTCGCGTCATACTGAAAGCTGTGACCGGTCACAGACACACTCCCAAAAAAAGACGAATCGATCCGGCTGACCACCCTGCCGTACGCGTCATAGCCAAAATGATGGATCCAATAGCCTTGCTTCAGATCGGCTCCCGGCACCGAGTCGATATAGGTGCCGAAAATGTATTGCGTATCCCGGACGATCTGGCCCCTTCTATCATAAAAATATTTGGTCCAGGTCTCATACGAGGTATTGTCATAGGGACGGACCATCTCCGCCAGTTTCCCACGCCTGTCGTATTTGAACACGGCATTCGGATTCCCGGTCGCCACCGCCGTATTCTTGACGGTAACCGGATCCCCCGCGGCATTATAGGCGAACGAATATACCACCGTATCCTTCCCCAGCTCATCCGTGTGAACAACTGTTATCTGTTGGATATTGCAGTCATTGCAGTCAACCAGTCCATGCCCAAAAGCATCGACGCCCTTCCTGCACCGCGCGAACGATACGGCAAGCAGCACCACGACGATCGGTGCCATCCGGAGTGTAGTAGTCTTATTCATAAATAAAAATTTTACATGCTCACAGCCTCGTCCCCCTCACACACCCGACAGCCCCCGCCCGCTCCGCACGCAGCAAGTGCAGATCGAATGCCTTGCAGACATGCCGCAAAAAAGGAAACCCTTCCGCGGTAAGTCGCACGCACGCTCCATCCACGGCGACAATCCCGTCCTCCTCCAGCCCGATCAGCATCCCGCTGTTCTGCGTGGTATAGCCCATGAAATTCCGGTGCAGCCTGCCCTTCCGCCACGCCTGATACAGATCGTCGATGTACAGGGCGAAATGATCCATGCCGATAAAATAATACCCGGCCGAAGCCAAAAATTCCCTACCCGTCGAATACAAAGCCAGCTTCTCCTCCGGCTTTGGCAGCAGCCGCTCGTCGATGATCCGCTGTACCTCCGGATTCAGGTCCTGCACGCCATAGCTGATCCGGCGGAACCCCATCCCGTACAGCCGCTCCAAATGCTTGCTCGTCGTATTGTTCGGATGCCCTCGATGCTGAAGGCATAATCCTCGTGTATCACGGCCCGCCTCAGCAGACCCTCTACCAGCCGCTCGAGGTTCTCCGGGCTGAAGAAAGTCGGCGTGCCCCCGCCCAGGTGCAGCTCCCGGATCACCGGCGCTTCCCCCATCAGGTATAGCTATCCCACTCCCTGAAAAGGACCTGCAGGTACTCCTCTTCCACCCTGTGATTCGTCGTGATCTTTTTGTTACACCCGCAATAGATGCACAGCGACTCACAAAAAGGCAGATGCACATAAAGGCTGATGCCCTGACCCCGGTTGACCGCCGCGAACCGCCCGGTCACATCCCTTTCCCAGGCGCTCAGATCGGGGCCCTCTTTCCAGAATGGCGCGGTAGGATAGCTCGTATATCGGGGGACAGGTAGATTGTATTTCTCTGCCAGCCGGGTAGTCGTCATGGAAAATTTTTGCCAAATCTATCGCCTATCCCCTGATCGCACCGCTGACCACGCTCATCCCCTCCGCTGATTTATGTCATCGCCAGCGCCGGACAGAGCATTTATGTTAGCGCAGGAAAATATGCCAGCAACTGCCACCATACGACCACACTATTCAACCGGCACGGAAGACGTCGCTTTGGCAGACCTGCAGGCCAGACTCGGCTTTCGCGATACAGGACTGACGGCCGAAGAGGCCGCAGCAAGGCTCCTACGCTACGGCTTCAATGAAATAGCCAGGGAAAAACCCCTGTCCGGCATTCGCCGCCTGTGGAACCACCTGAAGAACCCGCTGGTCATCCTCCTTTCTATCCTGGCCATCGTGTCCTGGCTGACTTCAGACAGCACCAGCGCCATCGTGATCTTCACGATGGTCGTCCTCGGCATCGTGCTGCGGTATTTCCAGGAAGCCCGCGCCGACAAGGCCGCCGAAAAGCTAAAAGCCATGGTCAGCACACACGCTACCGTTCTCAGGGACGGCCAACAGACCGAACTTCCGTTAAGGCTGATCGTACCCGGCGACCTGGTGATCCTCAGCGCGGGAGACATGATACCGGCAGACGTACGCCTCCTTTCTGCCAAAGACCTCTTCGTCAATCAGGCGGCCCTGACCGGCGAGGCGCTACCAGTCGAAAAAGACGACAAACCCGGGCAACCATCCTCCGACAACCCGCTGGAGCTCGCCTACAGCTGTTTCCTCGGAACCAACGTCGTCAGCGGAACAGCTACAGCGATGGTCGTCTCCACCGGCGACCGGTCCTATTTTGGCGCGCTGGCCCACAGCATCGTCGGCGAACGCGAACCGACCAGCTTCGACAAAGGCATCGGCCGGTTTACCTGGCTGATGATCCGCTTCATTTTCGTCATGGTCCCCGCCGTCTTCGTGATCAACGGACTTTCCAGGCACAACTGGCTCGAAGCCTTTCTTTTCGGACTGGCCGTAGCCGTCGGCCTCACCCCCGAAATGCTCCCGATGATCGTCTCCGTCAATCTCTCCAAAGGCGCCCTCGACATGTCCCGGAAAAAGGTCATCGTAAAAAGACTCAACGCCATCCAGAACTTCGGCGCCATGGACGTGCTCTGCACCGACAAGACAGGCACCATCACCCGCGGCAGGATCGTCCTCGAACACCACATGGACATAAAAGGAAAGAACAGCCAGAGAGTGCTAGACTACGGCTACCTCAACAGCTACTACCATACCGGCCTCAGGAACATGCTCGATGATGCGGTCCTCGAACACGAAGACCTCGAAACCACCCTGAAGATCAAAGAGTCCTTCAAAAAACTAGACGAGATACCCTTCGACTTCGAGCGCAAACGCATGTCCGTGGTGGTGGAAGACGACAGCGGTCAGCATATCCTGATCTGCAAAGGCGCCGTCGAAGGCATGCTTGACTGCTGTACTCAAATGGACATCGACGGAAAAATAGAGCCGCTGCAGACCGCAGACAGAACAGCCTCGCTGGAGCTCGTGCACTATTTCAATGGCCAGGGCTTCCGCGTCGTCGCGCTCGCCTACAAGACCGTCGAAGACCCGCCTGACCACGCCGCATACAAAGCCGACGACGAAAAGAACCTCGTCCTGCTCGGCTTCCTGTCCTTTTACGATCCACCAAAAGAGACAGCCCAGGAAGCGCTAAAAAGCCTCCGGCGCCTCAACGTCAACGTCAAGATCCTGACCGGCGACAACGAGGACGTCACCAGCTATATCTGTAGCCAGGTCGGCATGTCCACCGATAAGATATTGCTCGGCCCGGACATCGGGAAGATGGACGATACCCGCCTGGCCGCCGCAGTCAATGACTATGACATATTCGCCCGGCTCGTCCCCGCCCAAAAAAAAAGGATCATTCAGGCGCTGCAGCGCAACGGACACGTCACCGGCTTCATGGGAGACGGCATCAACGACGCTCCCGCCCTCAAGACCGCTGACATCGGCATTTCCGTCGACACCGCAGTAGACGTGGCAAAAGAATCCTCCGACATCATTCTGCTCGAGAACAGCCTCCTGGTGCTCCAACAGGGGGTGGCCGAGGGCCGCGCCGTCTTCGGGAATATCATCAAATATATCAAGATGGCGGCCAGCTCTAATTTTGGCAACATGTTCAGCGTGATCGGCGCCAGCGCATTCCTACCCTTTCTCCCCATGCTGCCGATACAGGTGATCACCAACAACCTGCTCTATGATTTTTCCCAGACCACCATTCCCACCGACAAAGTAGATGAGGACTGGCTCGTCAAGCCCCGGAAATGGACCATCGACGAACTGATGCGTTTCATCCTCTTCATCGGCCCCATCAGCTCGATCTTCGACTACATTACCTTCTATATTCTGTTGTTCGTCTTTCACGCCCGCAACAACCCGGCGCTGTTCCATACCGGCTGGTTCGTCGAATCCCTTTTTACCCAGACCCTCATCATCCACGTGATCCGGACCAACAAGATACCCTTCATACAAAGCCGAGCCTCCTGGCCGCTGCTCGCCAGCTCCGCAGCCATCGTGCTCATCGGCGCCTGGCTCACCGTTTCCCCCCTCGCCCCTACTCTCGGCTTTGTTCCCCTTCCTCCCCTCTTCTGGGCCTTCCTGGCCATGATCCTCCTGTCCTATATTCTCCTGACCCAGCTGGTAAAAGGCTGGCTCAATAGACGCATTTCCCCCTCTCCTGACGACAGTCATTCCCTTTCCCAATCCAGGTCATAAAACCGCGGCCCTCGCGCCGCTAGCTTCGTAAAAAATACCATTTTATGCGTCCGCTAATCGTTCCCGTCAACTTCTCCGAATGCGCCGCCTGCGCTGCCCGCTATGCCGCCGACCTCAAAAAATACACTTCCGATAAGGTGTCCATCTTTACATCAGTAGCCGTCGGCAACGTCTTCTCACAGGTGGAGGAGCTCTGCCAGAACATCCACCCATATGCCATCATCCTAGGTTCCTCCGGGCCCACATTCGAGAAATTCATCGCGGGGAGCCAGATCGGCGCCCTTCTGCACCTCCCCTACCCCGTCCTGATCGTACCCGAGCGCGAAACCTTCAACTCGTTCAGCCGCATCGTCCTTGCCTGCGACTCCGCCGACCTGGCCTCCGGTCTTCCCCATTCCCTGCCCCTGATAGAGGAATTGCGCAAACGCTTCGATGCACAAATAGACGTCGTCACCGTCGGCGACAACAGGAACACGACGAACGAAGAGTCCTACCTGCAGTCAATATCCTGGCAGGATCGCTTCAAACAGCTACAACCCCACCTGCACACCATCCAGGGAAAAAATATAGAGGAAGGACTATTCCACTTCCTGGCCGATAACCCCGCCGACCTGGTCGTCGTCTTCCCCAAAAATCACAACTTCCTGGAGTTCCATACCCGGCAATCCAAAAAGATCGCAAAACACTCCGCCATCCCGGTGATGAGCATCCACGAATGATCACACCATTCGTTCACGTCAAAAAATATTTACCATGAAAACCTCCCACATCGGCCGCCTGCTCCTGATCGCAGGCTCCATCTGGCTCCTCCTCGGCGCAACAGCCCTGCTGAGCCCCTCCCTCACCTACATGGTCATCATCCGCTATTCGGGCCTGGCCCTCCTGCTGGACGGCCTCATAATGCTGATCCTTTCCATCCTCGACGGCAACACCAGGGAAAGAAACTGGCGTATCGCCGAAAGCATCGCCGACCTCTGCTTTTGCAGCCTCCTGCTCCTCGACCCCGTCTTCACCCTGTTCGTCTTCCCATTTATCATCATCCCCTGGATGGCCATCAAAGGGATCATCAAGATCGTCGGCTCTCTCGTCCTTTCCCGCCACGCCCGCCGCTGGCGCGGAGACCTCATCGGAGGCATCCTCCTGCTCGCCTTCAGCATCTTCATCCCCCACGACCCTACCAACGCCATCTACAGCGTCGACATCCTCATCGGCTTCCTCGGACTTACCCTCGGCACGCTATATTGTTATGATTATTTCCGCCTGGAATTTCACTATCACCGCCGTAGAAAAGTCCATTACGATCACCACGGCCAATAGGTCTTTTTCATGTTCTCAGGCCTCTCTTTCCTGATGTTTTTCAGCTACAGGAGTGACTCCCATCATGTGAACGGGACCGCAGACTCCTTAGCTTAGACAAAAAAACCATGAGAACGCTCGTCGTCCCCGTAGACGGATCCGAAAATTCCATCAACGCCGCACACTACGCAGCAGACCTTGCGCTCGCCATCGACGCGGATATCCATCTGTTGCATATAGTACAAATAGTCATCACGCCTTCCATTGTCCCGGCGGGCTACCTCATCGAAGACATGGAAAAGGCAGGAACAACCTTGCTCGATAGGCTTTCCGACGACCTCAAACAGCGCACCCATGACCAGGTTACGATCACTGCCGTCCGCGAGACCGGTAACGTTGAATTTAAGATAGACGAGGCCTGCCGGCGTCTCCATCCCTTCGCAGTGGTGATGGGCGCACCCGAAGGCTCCTTCATCAGGGGACTGTCCGGAAGCCCGGCGGTGAACGCAGCCCGGCGCCTCCCCTATCCCGTGCTCGTGATCCCTGCAAGATCAACGTTCCGCCGCATCCGCACAGTCGTCCTCGCCTGTCAGGTGAAAGACGTCGCCGGCGAGATACCCCTTACGACAGCATTCCTCCAGCAGCTGAAAGACCTGTTCGACGCCAGGTTCGATATCCTCCACGTCGAGACAGGCACCGAAGGAAAGGAAGGACTGCAGTCATTCGGGCTCTACCGCTGGAAAAGAGCGCTTGAGCAGGTCAATCCCGGACTTCACTTTGTCCACAGCGCAACCGTCCTCGAAGGCGTGGACAAATACCTGGCCGAAAATAACGCAGACTGGCTGATGCTCTTCCCGGAGAAACACGGCCTCTTCGAACTTCACAGGAGCCGCTCGAATCCGCTCATCCGCCACTGCCAGATACCCATTCTGAGCCTCTCCGAAGCGGCCCTGGAGAGCGTAGCAGAAGACGCAAAGTCAAATTCGGGCAAAGCAATTTGAACGGCTACTATGGTCATCATCGACCGCCGGCAGCCCATGCACCGTCTGACAGCACTCACAACGCCCCGTGACCAAAGTCATGCCCACGGGCCCGCAAAGAAGATAGCTTTACGTAAAGCGATCGCCATGAGAAAGATCAGCTTTGGCGCCAGCTCCGCCAACGCCGCCCGATATGCCGCTTCTATCGGCCTGGTCACCGGCTCCGAGATCCGCCTTGTCTATATTCTGCAGACGCCTTCCGCCTTCTCCCACCACCCTATCTCGAACACCACGCTGCCGACTTGCTCCTGGTCCTTCCAAAACAACATTCTGCGCTCGAATTCCATAAAAGCCGGGCGAAAGATATCCTCCTCCACTGTCCCGTGCCTGTACTATCGGTCCACGAATGACCGGACAACAAGACAGCCCGCTTTTCCTGAACAATTTCTCTCACGGCCATTGTTAACCTTAAATCAAATCATATGACACCTGTAATGAAGGCCCTCGTCTACGGAGGACCCGGAAAGATCGACCTCAAAGAAGTTCCCGTCCCACTTATCACCAGGCCGACAGACGCGCTGGTCAAAATGACAAAGACAACCATCTGCGGAACAGACCTCGGCATCATCAAAGGGAAAGTACCCGACGTAAAACCCGGAACAACCCTCGGTCACGAAGGCGTAGGAGTGATCGAAGAGGTCGGAGCCAAGCTACATCCACAACAGCTGATCACACACCACTTTGCGCTCGATGATATACTGGAGGCTTACAATGTATTTGGGAACGCACAGGAACAAAAAGCCATTAAAGTGATTATTACACCCGAGACCGTCAAAGCGCAGCTGACAGCCAGCGCAGAAAAGAGAAAGAAGCAGCCGGCATAGCCAGCCATCCCACTACCCATGGCCCATCCGGACATCCCGCGACGGGTGGGTCTTTTTCCTCAGGCAACAAATCTATCGACAATGGAGTACAGCTCATCCGCCAGGAAAGGCTTCTGAAAATAAGCATCAGCACCAGCTTCACGCGCGATCTTCGCCAGATCGCCATGAACGCTGAAATAGATCACAGGTATCTTACAATAGACAGGATGCGCCTTAAGCATTTTTATAGCATCATAGCCAGTCACGCCAGGCATAAAATGATCCATAAAGATCAGACTCGGCTGGTAACTATCAATAGCATCCGTCAACGTCTTTAAAGGATTACAGCCAAGCAGCGGCATAACATTATAGCCCCTCCTTCTGAAAAGAATATTGCAAATCAACAAATGGTCCGGATCGTCGTCCACAAGCAGGATCTTTTTTGGGCTTTCCATTACTTTATGCTATTGAAGAGGCTAATTTAAGGTGATACAAAGTTATGAAAGTCTCGCTCATCCGTCATTTATTTTCGTCTGCCCGGCGTTCGGCCCGACTCAGATGCCGGCTGATCGCCTCGCCGATGGTCCGGCTGATATTACTCTCTTTGCCGCTGGCGCTATGGATCCATCTGCCATTCTTCTTCTCCAGCTTCATTTCAGGAAGCAGCGGCGATTCGTTCGAATGGACCCGACGAATATCGCGAACCAGACAGCAATCGTAACCGATCATCTCTACCCCTGCACTTAGATCAACCTGCAAAGTACCCGGCTGTATCTCATATACAAATGATATCGTGAAAACCAATTGATCCATACTTATGCTATACAAAATTACATGCCAGCAAAACCATCGTTCCCCCGCCGATACATATCCGCTGTAAATTATTCATTATCCGCCATATACAAGTGAATTATTTTTTCCGGCGCCGTGAATTGGCGCCTCACGCAAGGAATTCATCCGCGACCCTGATCAGACTTTCGATCTCCAATGGCTTGGTTAAATGGCCATCCGCCTGCGCTCGCTTCGCCAGCTCAGCAATATCTTCCCGCCCTGAAAAATAGACGACTGGAATATGGTAGTACCGATTGTGGGACTTAAGCATTCGGGTGAGGTCTGTTCCACAAATTCCCCGCATATCGTGATCCATGAAGATCAGGTCTGGCTGGAATGTCTCCATCGCCTCCTCAAGCTCTTCCATTCTCTCACATCCCGCCATTGTAAATACATCAAATCCCCTTCTCCGTAGTATCAAATTGCAGATCAGCAGATGATCATGATCATCATCAATTAACAAAATTTTTTTTGACCGATGCAGGATGCCCATGATTTAGGGAAAATTTATATGATACTCCCTTAATACCTGCAAAAAGCTTTCCAACCCTTGTGCAATTTATTCCCCTCGCCACAAGGTCAGATCATCAACTATTCGGGAAATTTAGGCATTGGCCGACTCGCTTCAATTTCAGAACTTTAACAAATAATTCAAATCAAATAAAATGGAACAACTAGCACTGCTGGTGAGACTTCAGGCCAAACAAGGCAAAGAGAAAGAAGTCGAAGAGTTTATAAAGGGCGCCCTCCCCCTCGCCCGGCAGGAATCAGGCACCATCCGCTGGTATGCCCTCCGGCTCGGCCCCTCGACCTTTGGCATCTTTGACACATTCGAAGCCGAGTCGGGGCGCGAAGCTCATCTGGGCGGCCCGATCGCCCAGGCCCTGATGGCAAAAGCCGGCGAGCTGCTCGCCGTTGCCCCTACGATCGAACAGGTGACGCTCCTGGCGGTTAAATAGGCAATACGGGGAAAACGGCCGCCTTTTCTCAGGCATCGTAAGAGGCGAAACTTACCTGACGCTCCTCTCCAGTACAACCATGTCACAAAGCACCTGCCCATCCTCGACAATAGGCTCAGGGTAGTTCTCGATAAAGAAGTTTTTGCGAATGTCCACCAGCGAAAAACCATTTCTCAAATAAAAATCGAGCTGTCTCCCAACCGTGGCCGTTCCCACTATGATCCTCGTATAGCCATCACGATCCGCGATTCGTCGAATTTCCTCCAGCATCCAGCTTCCCAGTCCCTTGCTACGGAGAGGTTCAATAACGGCCATATTCTTTATTTCAACGGCTTCCGCGCTATTACGATACAGGGCGCAGACCCCAACCTCGCTCTTCCCCTGAACAGCCACATACACCTCACATTGATGAATATACCGCTCAATTGCTTCAGCCGTCTCATCGGCCATCAACAACAACGACACCGGTGGCGGCTCTCCGGGCAACAGTTTTACCAGGCGGCGGCTTCGGCCCGGAAAAACCGTCCTCATCAGCCCAAATCCCGCTACAGCCAGACACAACACAACCACCCAATTCAACACTCCGCGATACATCCCCAGCCACCCGACAAAAAGCCCCCCTGCAAATCCATAAACCAAAAACGCCACAGCCGTCCCCGCACCAACAGCCAAAGGGAAAACAGCCCCATCCTTATCTCCCAATATCTTCCTCCGCCGCAACGCGGCGATCCACCACAGCCAGAACGGCAGGTGCAGCGGGTTGATCAGGCTAAGCAGCGCCCCGGCAAAAAAAGGCAGCCGCGACACTCCCCAGCCCTTCAGCCCAAAAGCCACCGAACAAAGCACCGCCCCACAACCCAGGTAAACCCACCGGGCTGCCCCCTTCATCGACGCCATACCAGCCAGAGCAAGCCGCACAAGCACGACCTCCACCAGTACTGCACCCAACCCAAACTCAACAGCAGCCACCACCCCACCATTGCCAACCAGCGCGGCAACACCCGTATTCAATATTCCCGGCGGAAGACTGCCGACACAGCTGATACCAAAACCCCACAAAAAAATACGCCGCCGTCCGCTCATCGGGAGATAAGTTTTTCATGCCTCGAATAATCCCGCAGCATCCTGATGCCCTGCCACCAACCCATCCCCGCATGCCCACGCCGCTCGTTTTCCCGGCTGATCGTATAAAGGATGTCCAGATGCCGTATGATCTCCCTCCACGCAAACGACAGCGAATGCCCCGGATCATAAATATGCGTCGGCTCACTGCCCGCTCCATTCAGCTCGATGATCGAAAACGCTTCCCCCGCCTCCAGCTGGTCCCAGCTGCGAAACCGGATATCCAGCCTGCCGTAATAAAAGCCGGGTATCTGTCTGCAGAGCCCGTCGATAAATGCCTCCAGCCGGGCAGTGATCCGGTCACCGCAATCCAGGAACTTCGCCCCCCGGCTGTGATTTCCATAAGGGGCCAGCTGTATGGTCTCTCCTGACCCCGGCACCGTATTGAGCATCCGGCTGCAGGTCCGCCGCAGCGAACGAAGCTGTAGCACATACCGCTCGTTCTGTCGCAACAGCGCCTCCACCGTCGACACGCCGTCTCCCGTAACCGATAGCATCTCCTTCTCCACAATACCCGTAATATGTCCCGTCTCTTCTCCCGGCATCCGGTAATAGAATATGCCAATCTCCAGGGGATGATCGACATATTCCTGTACAAGAAAATCTACTTTGCTGCGCAGCGCATACACGCTCAGCTGACACTCATCCTCCAACAGGCTGACAGCAAGACCCCGCTGACCGATATCCGGCTTGGCCATCACGGGATAGCTCAGACCCTTGTCCCCAAGGCGCCGAAGCAGCCCACCGACGCCTTCACCCTTTCTGCAATAGAGCGTCTTCGGATACGTGCCCTCGGGCAACAGTCCGTATATCTGCCATTTCGACTCCATCAAAAATCCGGAGTTGGTGATCGATGGATTGGCCGCGCCAAAGAAGAACAACGACCTCGCCCTGAGGCTCAGCCATGCCCAGTAGAGAAAGATCGGCGCATATACCAGAGCAAAAGGCCAGTATTCCCAATGCCTCAGCCGTATCAAAAAAGCGCTCCTGGAAAAAGTCCGCCTTTGAACATCCAGGTAAGTAAGCTCCCCCTTTCCATTCCCGACCTCTACGATGGTAGTGCTTACCGTCGCCACTTCTCCTCTTCTTGCAGCCGACCGATGAAATGCGAGAATGCGATCAGCCGACACATCGCCCCGCCGAAACCAATTCTCGAACCGCACCTCCCGGGAGACCCGCTCCCGTTCATCATACAAGGTCACCGACGACCAGATATGCGGACGTCCCGCATCCAGCTCCGCGACATGTCGGCTGATACCATCCCACCGGCATTCAAAAAGTCGCCCTCCGACCACAAGCACCATCGTAAAAGGCTCGATCTCAACCAGGCAAACCCGCGTAAAGCCGCCCAACGGATCATCCGCGCCCATAACCTCCAGGAAGACCAGTCCACGGCTTCTTCTATAATCCGCCAGCCGCCGGTGCTTTACAAACGCGCCGTTGAGCAGGACGCCTGCGTCGGAATTATCCTTGAGTCCGATCCAGCTGCCGCCGGCCACAGGATCCTTCGGATACACCAGGCCGGAATACTGCTGCGGATGGACGGCACGTGCTCTGCCGATACGCTCGTCACGATTGGATGTGAGGCAAAAGCCGCCCCCGCCCAGGGGTATAAAAGTCACAACGCACATCGATTCCGAATGAACGACCATAAAAGGATCAGACAGCTGACAAACACCAGGACGGCATAGATAAACAGCTGGCCATGATCGCCACGAACCTCGATGCCCAGCCGGGTAAGATGGAAGAACAAGGCGCCGCTCATGACACCAGCTCCCAGCAATGCTCCCATAGGACTCGTCCTTGGTATCAGCAAAAGCACGGCGGCGATCGCCTCTACAATACCCGTCCCGATCCTTCCCCAGGGCTCGATGCCCACCGTAGAAAATATATACACCGACTCTTCGGCTCCCGAGAATTTAAAATATAGTGTCTGCAGAAGAATTACTGCCGATAATATCCTCAATACCCACGACAGAATTTCGGGCCTGTGTAGTGCCATAACGATATAACTTATTCTTTATCTTTTAACACCGGCCATTGCTCATCCGCCTTCGTGATCAGCGCGGCCCTGTCCTTGACCCATATTTCTTTGACCTTCATATTGTAATTGAAATATAGCTTCCCGTCCACGACAGACCAGGTGTCTGCCTCTGTTGGAGCCTTATGCCCCTGGGATGTTCCATACGCGCAGTACCCTCCATACTGGGGCGCGTACTTCTCCGGCGCAGCCTTAAAACGATCGAGGTTGGCGCGGCTCGAGAACTGCCATTTGGCTCCGTTCCAGGCATACATCAGGCTGTCCTGGCCCTTGACAGCACGTGACTCTGTAAAAAAAGCTACCGGATCATAACCCTTTATTGCCTTGCCTTCGGCTACGAAGATCGCAGACTTTTGTGCGTGGGCGCCGGTCAGAATAAGCAACACCATGATAGTGCTGAGAATGTTCTTTTTCATATTTTTTTCATTTAGCGGTTTTGCTTTGTCCAGTTGGCATCGGCCTTCATCTTCAGGCCGGCCTCGTCTTTATTCCAGGACTTCAGCGTGTTATTAAAATATTTGTTATAGAACAGGTATAGCTTGCCGTCGACGATCTTGAACGTTTCCGGGTCTACCTCTACCTTCTCGCCCTTGGCGCCCATGGCGTATGCGCACCATCCTCCGTACTGCGGCTGGTATTTGGCAGGCATCGCCTTAAATAAGTCTCTGTTCTGTGGAGACGAAAAATAATAGGTGGCGCCGTCGATGGAATAGCTGTATTCTTTTTTGCCTTCGACGGCCTTGCCCATGACAAAATAAGCCACAGGATCACGCCCGTCGATTGCGATGCCCGAAGAATTGACATTACAGGAGTGAGCGGGCTGCTGGGCCACGACGCCGACGGCCACGAACAGGACTGCAGCAACAAGTGGCAGTATACGTTTCATTGTTTGCTAATTTGTATTGATTGAATTGGTGTTTGCGCGGGACCTCAGCGTAGAGTAAGCGATGCCAAAGCTTTCATCCAGCTGAATGCGGGGAAAAGCCGACAGGCCGATCCTGATCATTGCCATATGATGCACGGCATGCTCCAGGTTGTGCAATAATTCACGGTAATACGTAGACGGCAGGCTGACGTCCATGCCCTCGTCGAATGCGGCGTGCAGCTGCAACGGCTTGTCCGCCCTTCCAAGCGCGGCGCCGACAAGACCTATCTCCCGGAGAGCAAGATGGCGGCTCATCTCCAGGCGGCGGTCCCTCCTTCGAAGATCGTAGTTGACGTCCCCGCCGTGATAGCCTTCCTCCAGCTCCTGAAAACATTCTATGACATGTCTGAAATGCTGCCCGATCGTAGACCCCGATAACGCTGCTATCGGTATACAATATTCGTTATCAGTTAGCTGCTCCAGCAGCCCGGCGAGCTGGGAGAACAGACGAAGTATGGCGGACCTTAGATGCATTGCAGAGTTTATTGACACCCCAAAAATGCAACAAGGTCCCGATGAGAAAAATACCGGATGTTCCCGATCATTTATCCAAACTTCCCTATGGACACAATTAGCCTAGTTGAACTTATACGCGCTGACGACAAAGATCAGCAGGAAAAACCCCAGCTGCAACAAATAGAACAAAACTATCCTCGTCCTGGTCTCCGACATCGCCGTATGGTCATTTCCACAATTGCAGATTCGTCAGAAAGCCGGCAAACAACGTTCCGACCATCATCACAATGCCCGAGATATGCAGCACCAGTCCCAGCGGTAAAAGCGAAAAGCTTGTCATAATTTTCATTTTAGCACAATAGTTCAAAACCGAACAAATGTTTACTTTTACAAAATAACGAACACCCCTCCGGCCCCGCAAGGCACAATACATCGTATCCGTCCATTACCGGACAAAACCCAAAAAAAGTTCAGAAAAAATGACCACCGATCGTCGAACGCAGAAGACAAAAAAATTCCTCGCAGAAGCCCTGAAGCAGCTGATACTCGAAAAAGGTTACGACGCCGTCACCGTCCAGGACATCATCGACAGGGCCGACGTAGGCCGCAGCACCTTCTACGCCCACTATGAAGGGAAAGACCAGCTCCTGGTCGGGAACATCAACTTTCAGCAGGAGCTTTCCAATCATCCAACTATCAACCTCTCGTATCTCTTTAACCACACCCGCGAAAACCTGCCCCTGGTCAAAGCCCTATTCGGCACGCGCGGCATGGACATCATCACCAACCACTTCACCGAACTCTGCGCCGCCAAGATCATCGAAGACCACAAAACAAAACTTCCCCGTTCAAAAACGGTCCAACAGCTCTTCCGCTACAAAGCCGAAGCAGCCGCCGGCGGCATCGTCCGCATGCTCTTCAAATGGCTCGCGGACGGCGCTACCATTCCCGCCGACGAAATGGCAACCCACGCCACCACCATCCTGACCGCCATCGTTGCCCCTGACTGACGATCCTGGCTCCAACGCCACGGAGTCGCCCTCTCTACAATGAATTTCTCAGCCGTGGCCTCACCCCCAGCGCGATACTGTCGCACGGCAAGCTATATGCGAAGAATGATCTCAACGCGTTGCTGCCCTCGATTCGACAGTAAAACCACGTCGCTTTATAAGCCATTCCGCCACCAGTAGATTGGGCACAAAACCCAGCCAGGCCACTATTCGGTAAGCATCCATCGGATGAAGATGAAATAAGGCGACGATCAGCCATTTCCATCCCCGCAGCGTAACAGCCGACAACGTCAGCGCATAGCTGCGATACATCCAGTCACGGTGCAGGTCATAGTTTCGAACCCTTACCGTCTGCCAGGCTTTTAACGTGCAGTACATCCACAAAAACGACAGGCAGGTGAAAGCTATCCGCGCCGTAATGCCTCCGTTAGCCAGCAGCGCCATCACAAACGACGCGGGCCCGGAAATGAACAGCACGATAAATACATAGCATTTCCCCGCCATACGATGCACCGCCTTATACCGGTCCAATATACCCGCGCTGAACTGGGTAAAGCCCGCGGCCAGCACGAACATAGAAGTAAATACATGTATATAAAAAGCTATCAGCCAGGGAGTAATATGGACGTATTCCTGCTTGATCTGCAGGAACGCCGCATCGGTTCGCACGGGTATGTACTGTAGGGTGATCCGCGCCATCAGCACAAAGAAAATGGACAGCAGGAACAATAAACAATAGCGGTAGAAAACAGGCATCAGGCCTAAAGTTATAAAAGAAAATTGCTATTTTTCTTCGTAAATATGCTTGACTATGACCCTTTCCCGTCAAACCCTGACATTAATAGCCCTCATTTCGTTCGCGGCTGGATGTAAAGATCACCCCGACACCAACGACCCAAAAAACAAAGTATCCCATACCCCCGCTGCCCCGCCAACATCGGTCATCGGCAGTTGGTCCGGTATGCTCGACGGGAACAAGATCACCCTGTTTATCGACCGGATGGACAATGGCGCGATTTCCGGCTATAGCGTCTGCGCCGGCAACGACCGCCCTTTCAACGGCACTTATTCGGAAACGGAGCCCGGGATTTTTAAGGCTGCCGCCACAGAACCAGGCGACAACAAATACGACGGCAAATTTGAAATGGCCATTTCCCAAAGCCCTCTTCAGATCGAAGGCACATGGACACCACTCAACCCCGCACAAACGACCCGAAACTTCCATCTGTCACGAAAAAACTTCAAATATGATACCGCCGCCGGCACCTATACAGAAGCCTCGACAAGAGTCCTGACCACCGACGACGTCGAAAACCTCTACAAGGAAGACCTCCGCTACATGCGCAACGAGATATACGCCCGCCACGGCTACTCATTCAAGCTAAAGGAAGTCCGCGCGATGTTCGACTACAAGGCCTGGTACATGCCAGTCTCCACTGACGTTCGCAAAAAATTGACCCCGATAGAAATAAAGAACGAACAGCTGATAAAGCACTACGAGAAATACGCGGAAACCAACTACGACGACTATGGACGCTGATGACCCGCCCCACGGCTTCGACCTTCCCCCGATTTTCGTACCTTGCACCCGTGCTACACCGTTTCCCACCAACACCGGACAAGGCGGACGCCACTTTCATAAAAAGCGAAAAGCAAACCTTCGCCAAGCTCAAGACGGAATCGGCGCCCGGCCAGCGAACCGTGCTGATGACCGAGCACACCCTGATATTCGTCCTCAAAGGCGTCAAGCTCCTCCACCTCCCCGACTCAACGATAAAAGCCTCCCCCGGAGAGGTCATCCTCCTCCGCAAAGGCATCTACGTAATGGCGGAGTACATCAAGGACGGCCTCGACTTCGAGGCAGTCATTCTTTTCCTCCCCGGCAACCTGCTTCGGTCGATGGCCCTGCAACACCCCCATCAACCCCAGCAACGCGAAGACCCTTGCCTGGTCTTTCCCTCGACGACACTGATCGACAGCTTCAAAGATAGCTTCCGCAGCTACTTCAATTCCCCCATCCCCCACCTCGAATCCCTGCTTCCGCTCAAACAGCAGGAGATACTCTACCTGCTGCAATCCGGCAACCAGGGCGATCGTGTAAGATCATTCATCCACTCCGCCGTCAGCGCCGAACCAACCGACATCGACTTCATCGTAAACAGCTACCTCCTCCAGCCCGTGACCATCGAAGAGCTGGCAGACCTGGCCAACTGCAGCCTCGCAAAGTTCAAACGGGATTTCCAGCGGCGCTACCAGTGCTCGCCCCGCGCATACATCAATAAGCAACGCCTGGCCCACGCCCGCATGCTGTTGCACAACACAACCCAGCAGATCTCGGAGATATCCCTGAACTGTGGCTTCGAGAGCGCTTCCTATTTTATCAGTCTCTTTAAAAAGGAATTCGGCCACACCCCCGCGGCCGCGAGAGCCAGGATCGCTATTTAATGAGCCATACCAGCTACCACCGGAGCGCCCCCAGACCCGAACTTTGCTGAAAAAAAATGAAAATTCTACTCATCGGCGGCGCCGGCACCATCGGTAGACGACTCACCGCCACCTTCTCTTCCCGCGGCCACGAAGTGATCGTCGCAGGACGCAACAGCGGAACCATGCAGGTAGACATCACCTCACCGGAATCAATAAACGCCCTATACAGCAATGTCGGCAACATCGACGCCTGCATCTGCACCGCCGGCACCGGCTACTACGGTCCCTTTGACACCATGACCTCGGAAATGATGCTGCCCGGCATCCAGGGCAAGCTGCTGGGGCAGGTCAACCTCGTCCTCATCGGCAAACAGTACCTCAACCCCGGCGGGTCTTTCACGCTTACCTCAGGCATCGCCGCCGAGCATCCCGCCCGCAACGGCACATGCGTCGCGATGATCAACGGGGCTGTCAACAGCTTCGTGCTCGGCGCCGCCCAGGAAATGCGGCAGGAAAGACGGATCAACGCCGTAAGCCCGGGTCTGGTGGAAGACAGCAGAGACCGCTACGGCGCCTTCTTCCCCGGCTACAATCTCGTTCCCATGGAAAAACTCGCGAACGCCTACATCCTCAGCATTGAAGGCGCGATCAATGGAAAGATACTCAAGGTCTATTCCTGAGATCCCCTCCCTAATCACGCGGGTGCACCCCTTTCGGAGCTTTTGGGATCGGCCTTCAGTGTAAGGCTATTTATTGTAATCGAGTAACAATAAGTCGCTGCCGGCAGGTAACAGAATTGAATGTCATGGTATTCCTTACTCGCGACCTTGTCGATACTTGTTACCCAGACCATTCGCTTATTGTTTTCCTTGGCATATTTAATGAGCGATTTAAGTTTGCCCGGGTTGGCAACATACTGATTGCTCCATTTAACCTCGACAACAAATAACGGCTTTTGATTGGCCCCGACCATTACCAGATCAACCTCTCCGCCGGTCCAGGCGGCAAAATGCAACGGTACATTTCCCCGGTGCAGCCACTGAGCAACAATGGCTGTTTCCACCATCTGTCCGAAATGGTCATCGGTAGGAGATATCGGGGCAAAAAGCGCACAGCGCATGCTAGGATTGGTAAGGTAGATCTTAAACCGGCTGTCTCGTTGGAACCGTTTAGTGTTGATCCCAACCGGATACAATATCTTGATTAAAAATGCCGCCTCCAGGTACTCAAGATATTTTTTGATGGTCTGCTTATCGACGCCAGACTCTTGTGAAAGATTTTCCAGGTTAAATTCGTTACCAGAGTTGTACGCAATCACATTGAATAGCGAATTGAGCTCTTGCACGTCCCGGATGCCGTAAAGACTCGGTAAATCCCGTAACAACACCTTATCAATGATATCACTGCGAATAAATCTTCCCGGATCCTGCTGGATCGCCTCATTAAATATGACCTCCGGATAGCCTCCAAAGTTGATATACGAAATAAAATGCTCGTTCAATGTGTCCCAATCATCGGTGACATAAAGCGAATAATCGTTCTCAAAGAATCGATAAGTTTGCGATTTTATCAAGTACGTAAGGTCCCGTAAGTGAAGATACTCCTGGAACGTTAACGGAGGCAACATGAACTCCGTGAATCTGCCCGCACCCGACTCGGAGCTTTTTAATTTGAGCGCAGCCGCCGCAGAACCCGACACGACGAAACGAATCTCAGAGTATAAATCCGTCATTGATTTTAAATGTACCTCCCAATTTTTAAGATACTGTATCTCATCAAAGATGACATAGAGCTGGGACGGGTTTTCATCATTGACTGCCCGTTTGCATAGGGCTAAGAGTTCTTCGAGCGGGATGTTATTATAAATAGGGGCGTCGATAGATAGAAAAAAGATGTTTCTGGGAGGAATTTGATCGGCAATCAGCTGCTCGATCACTTGATATAGCATAACGGTTTTTCCTACCCGACGCGGCCCCATAAGCACAGTAGCTCTCCGGACCGATAATAAGGTGATCTGCTGGTAGAGCTGATCAAAATACAATCGGCGCTTCAAAGAAGCGTAGGTCGCTGGAATCTTCCCCGTATCCCACCAAGGGTTTTCTAGACGTATCCTTTTGATAATGAGTTCCGCAGAAACGGGACGTAAGGTGGCCATTCTCTATCTATTTCAACAAAAATACACCATTTAGCCATATTATTTTACTCTTATTTTCATAAATTAAATCATTATTAGCTTAAAAACTTTTTCTTAATTCGATTTTTCAACAAAAATCAATATAATAATTTAAAAACCAATCAGTTACAGACAAACAAATAACTCCCGCTGCTGATCTGAGGCTGGATGGCACAACCATTGCAACCACAACTAAAAAGTCCCCGGACTACGCATATGCCAGACAAAAACGCGCCTAAACAGCCGGCCGAGGTCCCGACACCCGGCCAATCCCCCGAGATACGTCCCGATATCCAGCCGGAGCCGCCGACCTATCCCGATCCCGCGCCCCCCAGCCATCCCGAACCCGACCCTGGAACCCTTCCTCCCAAACACCCCGACTATCCCCGGCCCGAAAAAGAGCCGTCAACACCCCCTTCACCCTCGCCGCGAAGCTCCCAGACCCGGCGGACCTACCGCAGCTACCGTCTACCCATACCAGCTCGCTAGTCTGTCCTCCCCGTCTGGCTGACAAACGTACTCTCGAATATCTTATCCGCATTCCCCGCCTCAAATCCTTCCCTCCGCTGCTCCCGGCCGATCCTCTCCGCAGGCCTTCCCGCAAACGCCGGCAGCACCCGCCTCTCAGCAAACTCCACATACGACCCGGGGATCATCTTCTTCGTCCCACCGGCAAAGCCCGCTTCCACCAACCCTGCCACCGTCGAGCTCTGCAGCAGCAACCCGTCCGGACTCGTCTTGATCTTACCCCCCGAATCATTCAGCCGGAAACCATGCCGCTCTAAAAATTCGTTGAACGACGCCACCGTATTATACCCGGGACGCAGATTATGCACGCTGATCGTAAAATGATTCAGGTAATACCGGTTGTAGATCACCCATGCCGCATACTCGCTCTCCGCCTGCAATGCCTCATAGTCTTCAAGACTCGGCGGCTCCCAGCTGCTGCTGTGCAGGAAATGGTCGATCGCCGCCGCGTCCCCAAGGTCGACCGCATCTACCGGATCATGGGAAAGTCCCCCCGTATACCGCCGGATCAGCTCCTGCGTAGCGGACGAAAGATCACCCACCCGAAGCTCGCTCAAAAAGATCCGCGGATAACGCGGCTCCGGCGGTGCATACCAGTAAGCATCCAGCTTCTTGGCCGGAAAATTATACGCGTCCCGACGAACCCACCCCAGGTGCAAAAAGACCTTCTCCAGCGAAGCGATCCCCAGGAACGGCACACCAAGAGAACGAAAGGCGATATGGTCATTTTCGATCTCATCTTCCCTTTCGATCACCCCTTCGGAGACCATCGCCTGCACAATACCCCCCACTTCGGGCACCCGTTCCCGATACCGCCGCATCAACCCGGAAAGCACATCCTCCAATAAATTCTTCATATCGCTTAATTTACTTTTGATTCAGAATGAAGATACAGGCTCCCGCTGGAAGTCCCCAGCAGCGCCGCCAGTGGAATGTCCTCCTGTTTTAAAAAACCACGGGACGCCAGTCCGCGTGCAGCCACCAGCTCCACCACCGCAGCTACAGAAGCCGCCGTCGTCCAGCTGATCGCCCGCCAGCGCTGCCCCCCGATCGTCATCGGGTAATACGCCTGGTAGAACTCCTCCCGCTCCAGCCGCTCGCCCTTCCAGCCTTCCACTACCGCATAAACATAAACGACATCCTCCGCCACCGGCGGCTTGGCCTCTGTCAGAATTTGTTCCACCAGCTCGCGCTTGTCCTTCAACAACAGCTCATACAACAGAAATCGCATGAGCTTAGCATGCCCCGGGTATCGGATCGTCTTATAGTTCAGCGTATCCACCTTACCCTCCAGCGTCTCGCACAACGTCCCGAGACCACCGCTGGTCGTGAACGCCTCGAACTCCTGTCCTTCGATATTGATCACCTCGATACCGTCCAGCGACGGCACCATTTTCCGAACCCCGTTGTGGATCATCTCCGCGTCGTTCACATATTCATTGATCACCCCCGCCGGGCTCCAGGTAAAGCTATACCCCATCTGCCCGTTCGGATGACTGGGCAGGGCGCCCACCCGCAGTTCCACATCCCGCAGCCGCGTAAACCGCCGGCACAGATCGGCTCCGACAATGCCGATAAACCCCGGCGCCAGACCACACTGCGGAGCCATCACGCCCCTGGCGCTGGCCGCCATCTCCCGGATAGCCGAGGTCGTCGGCACATCCTCGGTCAGGTCAAAATAGTGTATCCCCGCCCGGAAGGCGGCTTCCGCCACAGGCAGGTTCGCATGGTACGGCAGACAGGAGACCACCGCATCCTGCGAAGAAAGTATCGAATCCAAAAACGCTTTATCCTGCACACTACCCTTCACCACTGGAAAAGAAAAACCACCGGCCGCCGCGCTGGCGTCCACGCCGACAACAGAAAATTGCCGGCCGAGCAGGGTAGCTACCAACGAGCCCACCTTGCCCAGTCCGATCACTGCAACTTTTTGCATGACTTGGGATTTAGTTGATTAAATAAAAAAGGGAAAGCCCGCACAGGGGCAAACGCCAAAGCCGCACGCCTCCAAAAATGGCCAGCATCAGCGGCGCCAAAGCCGCACAACTAGGGCACATTGGCGCAAGCGCTTCGCAGATAGGCGAGGTATGCGCAGAAGATATTTATAGCGGTATTCAAGACCCAAATATAGAGAAAAAACCAACCAGCTCCTTCGTCAGGACGATCACCCCGATCCCGACCATGAACCACCCAAAAATGATTTTCAACCGCGAACCCGACACCCGGGACGCAACCGTGATCCCCAAAAAGATCCCGGCCACAGCCACCACCGTCACCCATCCCAAAAAATGCCAGTCCACCGGCATATGCCGCAGATCCATCCCAAACCCGAGCAGCGAATTGACCGCAATGATGAGCAGGGAAGTCCCGATCGCCTCCTTCACCGGGAACTTCAACAGCAGCACCAGCGAAGGGATCAGGATGAACCCTCCCCCCGCTCCCAGTAGCCCCGTCACGCCTCCTACCACGATCCCACTCCCGATCAGATGAAGAAAGTTCCGATCCTCGCAATCCGGCGAAGGCTCCTCCCGCTGACGGATCATCGCCGCAGCCGATACGAACACCAGCACAGCGAACAGGATCATGCTCGCAAGTGACCAGGTCACCGGAACATTCCGGATAAGAAATAATCGATTAGGTATCAACGGTAGCAGCCACGACCGGATAAGCAGCACGATCCCCGCCGAGACCAGGCAAAAAAGCCCTGCCACCCGCAAATTCGTATTGGACTGCCGGTAATTGGATACAGCCCCCAACAGGCTCGTCAGCCCGACTATAAAAAGCGAATAGGACGTCGCCAGCACGACCGGAACATGGAAAAGATACACCATCACCGGCACCGTCAGAATGCCGCCCCCCGCCCCGATGCTCCCCAGGGAAACACCGATCAGCAGACAGGCGATATAGCCAAAGACCGGCACCTATGCTCCGACCCCCGCCTTTTCAGGGGAAAGTACCGATCTCAGGAAATTCACCGTGTATTCGATCTCTTCGGCCGTATTGTATTTGCTGAAGGAAAAACGTACCGTCGTACAGCCATCCCTGTTGGCCAGCGCCCTGATCACGTGCGACCCTCCCGCCTCTCCGCTGGTACAGGCGCTGCCGCCCGAGACGCAGATGCCGGCCTGGTCCATCTCCGTCAGCAGCGACTCCGACCGGGATGACCGGGGAAAACAAACGCTCAGCACCGTATAAAGACCATTTTCCGGACCGTTGAACCGCACCCCCGGCACATGCTCCACCAGCAGCTCCCGCATCCGGCTGCGAAGACCGCCGATATACCGGCTGTCGGCGGCATAGCCTTCCAAAGCCAGCTCCAGCGCTTTGGCAAACCCGATGATGCCGTATACGTTCTCCGTGCCTGCACGCATATTCCTCTCCTGGCTTCCGCCATGGATCAAAGGCGCTATCTCCAGCGAGGGATTCACATAGAGTATCCCGACGCCCTTCGGCCCATGGAACTTATGACCGGACGCTGAGATAAAGTGGACAAAAGTTTCGGAGAGATTTATCGGGTAGTGAGCGACCGCCTGGACGCAGTCGGAATGAAAAATAGCCCCATAAAGACGGCAGAGATGACCCACGCGCTGGATATCCAGCAGCGACCCGATCTCGTTGTTGGCATACATCAGGGACACCAGGGGCTTTTGGCCATCTGCCTGGTGCTGTTTTAGCTTCTGCTCCAGGTCGGCATAGTCGACAACGCCGTCCTCGTCCAGCGCAACCATGTCCAGGGGCAGCGAATACTGCCGGCTATAGTGTTCCGCCGTATGAAGTACGGCGTGGTGTTCTATCGGAGAGGTGATAATGCTCGTACATCCCAGATCCCTCACAGCTGAAAGGATCGCCGTGTTATTACTTTCCGTGCCGCAGCTGGTGAAGAATATGCTCATCGGCTTCACCCCCAGCGCGCGCGCAACCGTCTTCCTCGCCATTTCGATCGCTACCCGCGTCGACCGGCCAATGGAATAGATGGAGGAAGGATTGCCGAACGACTCCGTCAGATAGGGCATCATAGCCTCCAGAGCCTCAGGCGAAAGGGCGGTGGTCGCCGCATTGTCCAGGTAGATGGGATGTTTCATAGCACACAAGGTACCCTTACCCTTCCATTCGATCCAGACATCGCCTTTTTTCCGGAAATTTTCCGGCTTTTTGACCATAAACAGCGATAATTTTCGGCGGACCATTGACAAACCTACCCCATATTCCCATTTTTTCCGGGGCTCCTCCACCCTTCGGCGTCGCCCGTCATCCGAGCGGGCCCTCCTACCCCACTTTCGATCAATTCCCATACCTTTGTCACCATGCATGGACTCGACCCGACAGATCTCCATATTTTACGGCTGCTGCAGCAGGACGCGTCTCTGACCAATAAAGAAATAGCCTTCAAGCTGCACAAATCCGTTGCCACTATACACGAGCGGATCAGGCGCCTGAAGGACCAGGGCTACATCAAAAAGGTGGTGGCTATCCTGGATGGGAGAAAGCTCGAACGGGGACTCATCGCATTCAGTCACGTCCTGCTGGCCGATCACACCAAAGAAACCCTCGACCAGTTCGAAAAGACCGTCACCTGCTTTCCCGAGGTGATGGAATGTTTCCAGATGACCGGCACCGTCGACTTCATCCTCCGGATCGCAACCGTCGACATGGAAGCCTACCGCGACTTCTATCGGAACAAGCTGGCCACCCTGCCCAATATCTCCACGGTCCAAAGCTTCTTCGTCCTCTCCGACGTCAAAAGCGAAACCGCCTTCCCCATCTAGACGCCTCACTCATCCTCATAAATATCCCTGACCTGCGCGACCTGCAGCCGATATTTCTCGAATAGCCTCGCCTTCGACACAAAACCCACGAACCGGCCGTCCTCGTCGACCACCGGCAGATAGTCCGCCCCCGTCCGGTCGAACTCCTTCAACACAGTCGTCATCGGCGTACCAACCTGTAATAAGCCCACCGGCTGAGCCATAATATCCTTCAAAAGCGTCGTCTCATGCACGGCATTCTCAAACAACATCCCGCGTATATCGTTCAAGGCGATCACCCCCGCAAGCCGATGCCCCGCATCGACCACCGCAAACACCGGCTTATCCACCTGCGCAATATGCCGGACCAGGTCCTTCAGCGAATCCGCCGGATGGAATACCTGGTGATCCCGCTCCGTAAGCCCCTCCAGGCTAAGCATCGAAAGGATATTCTGCTCACGGCGATGCGTAAATATCTCTCCCGACATCGCCAGCTGCTTGGTCTCCATATAATAAGGCTCAAAGGACTTGACGATAAAATAGGCAATGGATGCGACGATCATCAGCGGCACGATCAGCCCATACCCATTGGTGATCTCCGCAATGAGGAAGATCGCCGTCAGCGGACAATACATCACTCCGCTCAATACCCCCGCCATACCCACCAGCGTAAAATTTCCCTCCGGCAGATGCAGCCAGCCGGTGGCATTGCCAAGACGGGAAAAAAAGAACCCCCAGTACGCCCCGACAAAAACAGACGGCGCAAAGTTCCCCCCATTGCCCCCCGACCCGATCGTAATGGCCGCAGTGACCGGCTTCAAAAAAAGTATACACCCCGTAAACACCAGCAGCAAAAGATTCGGCGGAATGCTCCGGAGCCACCCCGCGCCCGGAAGGATATGCGTAGCATTGTCATCCGCCAGCATCTTGACGCTCTCATACCCCTCCCCATACAACGGCGCAAAAAGAAGAAAGAAACCCGCGAGCATCAGCCCGCCGGTCAATGCCTTCGCATAAGGGTTCCTCTTCCAGTGATGGAACCTCCGGTCAACCCCCCGGAACGCCTTGGCATAATACAGCGAAAGAAACCCCGCTCCCACACCCATCAGCGCGTACATCGGCACGTTCTTGTAATCAAAATTCTCCTTGAGCACAAAATTGAACATGCTGGTCTCACCTAAATAGATCTTGGAACACAGCACGCCGATCACCGCCGCAATGATCAGCGGGACAAAATAGCTCACCACCGCCTCCGCCAGCAGTACCTCTACGGCGAACATCACGCCGGCGATAGGCGCGCTATAGACCGCGGCGATCCCCGCAGCCGCCCCGCAGGCGATCATCAGCGTCCGTTCGGAATAGCTCAGCAGCCCTAACTTTCCCATTGTCGAGCCAAGCGAAGACCCCGTCGCGACGATCGGCGATTCCAGCCCCGCCGAACCGCCCGATCCTACCGTCAGCGCACTCGTGATAAAATGGATGTAATTGTTCCGCGCCGGGATAAAAGAAGACTTCCCCGCGATCGACTTCAGCACCATCGCGATCCCCTTGTCGATATGTCCCCGGAAGAACCGTTGAATGATCCAGGTTGTCAGCAGCAGCCCCACGGCCGGGCAAAGCAGGAAAAGATACTCCTTACCGTTAAAATGCTGGACCAGCTTTTCCACCTGCTGCACCGAACGCTTGAGAAAGACGGCCATCATCCCCGAGACAAACCCCGTTAACGCTGCAGTAATGATAATATACTGAACCTTCGTAATCCGGGTCCGTAAAAAATGAACCCCATTGTGATAACCCCGGACGATCTTCCGCTCGAGCATCCTGACCCATTTGTGCATAGGCAAATATACGTTACCCTACATTAGAATTTTATTAGAGATGAGCACCGCCTGGGCATATCTTTTGCGATCGACCACTCCGTGTATACCAATCACCCGGAATTTGAGTCCCCAGGGAAGGAGGACCTTTTGTGGCGATATTTTGACCTGGCAAGATATCTTGACCTCCTGATTCGCGAAAAGCTCTTCTTCGCGAACATAGAGAATTTGGAAGACCCCTACGAGGGATTGATGACGCCCCCTGCCACCCAGGCTCCCAGCCCCTCCCGCCTCACCATCTGTAGCTGGCACAACAGCGCCGAAGAGAACTACGCCATGTGGAAAATATACGCACCGGGCAGCGCAGGCCTCGCGATCCGGACCAGTTTCGAAAGACTAAAGGCCTGCTTCAACAAAACAGAGAAGCCGGTTTGCATCGGCAAGGTCGCCTACTATGACCAGCAGCATACAAAGGATACAGCCAGCGACGATCCCCTCCCCCTTGCCCTCCGGAAAAGATCGATCTATGCATTCGAAAAGGAGGTACGATGCTGCTATCTGCCGCAATCATCCGAAGTAGGCGACGGAGAAGGCACATCCGGGAAATTCAACGGGATATATATTCCCGTAGATCTCGACCAGCTGATCGACCGCGTCTATATTTCCCCCTACGCGCCAGCTTGGTTCCGCGACCTGATCGTCGGTATCAACAATAAATTCCTCCTCAAAAAGCCGATCGTCCATTCGGACGTCCTCGGCCAAAACCCAACATAATGTTTACCGGCCTCACAGACGCCGAAGGCGTCTATATTTTGCACCAACGACAAAACCCCGCCATGGCGGGGCCGTCTCATTTCTTTACCGTATCAACTAGCAGAACTGAAGCTCTTCGATCAGCACCTTGTCGATCTGCGCAACCACCCCCTCCAGCTCAAACCGGTCGGAAGGCCTTTGCATGACCTGGACAGCGCCGGGATAGTCGACAGACTCCGCACTATCATCCAACAGAACTATCTTAATGTCAGAAAAACAAGGTTTTGACAATATCCCATCCACCGCCGCCCGCGCCGGAAGCCCGTCATTGGTATTGCTAAGGATGACCATCGCCGGGTATTCCGACCAGCTGCAGTCCTCCAGGACAGTCAGCAGTTCTCTTTTGCTTTCCACCGGTTCGATCGCTGCATAGACAATATGTCTTTCAAGCTCCTGAACCAATGCGTTACGATCAGCTTCGCTTCCTTCTGCGATCAGAATGTAAGGTAATTTCGATTTCAATTTGGTTAGGCTTTGGGTTAATAACGCTTTTCTTCTGATAAATGTATTATTTTATTATTAATTTTTTGTTACGCACTTATCCACCCGTGTTAACCCAAAGCCCAACCGATTGACTTTTAGCTAATTAACTCTTACCCCTTCCTCCGATCGGCGATCAAAGGGGCCTCCAAAACCCTTATTCCGGGATCAGTTAGCTCCTGTTCCACCCCCTTCCCGCGATCAGCGAGACCAGGAACAAAACGATAAAAATGAAAAAAAGGATCTTGGCAATAGACGCAGCACCCGCTGCAATGCCGAAAAAGCCAAACGCGCCTGCGACCAGCGCAATGATTAAGAATATAACTGTCCAACGTAACATAGCTTTAAGTTTTAATGATCAATAATCATATCAACCAAAAAAACGTGCCACGCCCCCGTTTGCTCAGCTCACTGCTTCACGATCCGGTATATATCCCCATCATCAGTGATCGCATAGAGTATGTTATTCGCATAAGCCACATCCCGGAATCGCTGCTTCTTATCCGCAAGCAGCCGCTCCTCTCCGACCACCCTGTTATTGCGGATGATCAGTCGGTCCACATGCTGACCGCTTAGGCAGGCCACAAACAAATTATTCTTCCATTCCGGAATGCCGGTCCCGTTATAAAAGCAGATGCCGCTCGGCGAGACCACCGGGTCCCAGTAATAGACCGGCTGCTCCATCCCCGCCTTCTGCTGAATACCCTCCCCAACCTTGTCATTGGAATACTCGAGTCCATAGGTGATCACCGGCCAGCCATAGTTCTTGCCGGGCCGGATAAGATTGATCTCGTCCCCGCCGTGCGGCCCGAATTCGGACTCCCAGAGCTCACCGCTGGTCGGGTCGATATCCAGCCCCTCCGGGTTGCGATGGCCCGAGCTGACGATCTCCGCCTTGCCATCGGGCGTTATCTTTATGATCTTTCCAAGATAAGAGCTCATCGACTGCGCCTGCACACGCACCTCCGGAGAAAACTTTTCGCCTAAAGAGACATAAAGATCGCCCTTCTTGTCGAAGACCAGCCGCGATCCGAACTGCAGATTCCCCTTCGTCGCCGGCGTCGCCCGGAAGATCACTGCAATATTGTCGACCCTGCCCGCAGCCTCGTTCAGCCGACCCTTCGCAACCGCCGTCAGGGTCCCCCCGTCATACTTCTCGGAATAGCTCCAGTACATCAGCTTGTTGCTGGTATAGTGGGGATCAAAGGCCACATCCAGCAGCCCACCCTGCCCCGCATAAACTACCTCCGGCAACCCGGTGATCTTCTTTACCAACGCCCCATCCTTGTCATGGATCTCCATCGTACCCGATTTGAGGGTCACCATCAGCCGGCCGTCGGGCATAACCACGATGGCAAAGGGATTACCCAATTTATCGGCGATCTTCTCCACCTTATAGGGCGTGACAGTCTTCGCTCCGGCGACCCTGATCTGCCCGGCAAACGCCGGCTTGTAGTTGGCGAATCCCGGCTTCGTCTCGACAGGCGGCAGGCTGTCCCTGCCGGTCTGATAATTTGCCCGGACAGCAGAATGGCCAAGCAACAACAGCCCGGCCAGTAAAGAGTAACCCATCCTTTCCATAAAATAGATTTCTTTAAATTTACACCCTCTTTATGTCATTACCATCTGTCATTTTCGAGGGCGAGACATCCCGCAACTACGAGGACCTGCTCGGCCCATTCCTGTTCGAGCCCTACGCCATCGACCTCGCCGCCAGGATCGACTTCACCAATGTCAACCAGGTCCTCGAGCTGGCCTGCGGCTCCGGGCGACTATCTTCACACATCGTCCAACAGCTACCCCCAACCGCCAGATTCACAGCGACCGACCTCAGCGAGGACATGATCAAAGTCGCAAGAACAAAGGTCCGGTCCGATCGGGTCACCTGGGCCCGCGCCGATATGATGGAGCTGCCGTTCGACAACCAGGACCTCGTCCTCTGCCAATTCGCGCTAATGCTCGTCCCCGACCAGCCCAAAGCCCTCTCCGAAATATACCGGATACTCAAACCCGGCGGTCAGCTGCTGTTCAGCACCTGGACAGACCTTGATTATAACAAATTATGGGCCATCGGCGACGAAGTGCTGAGGTCCACCATCGGCAAAAGCCCCATGTCCCGAAACCCCGGCCCCTTCGCCCTCGACGACGCCAACGCCGTCCTCGATAGCTTAAGGACCACCGGCTTCCCCAACCCCGGCTGCACCACCGTCACCAACACCGCGGAGTTCGCTAACGCCCAACAGGCAGCCCACGGCTTCATTTACGGACTACCCATCGGCCTGTTCATCCAAAAGGAACAGCCCGCCGCAATGCCCGCGATCCTAAAAACACTCGAAGAGCGGCTAAGCGCTACCTGTGGCGACCATCCGCTGAAGGTCCCACAGAAAGCCCTCGTCTTCCACGCAACAAAGCCCCGATAATTTTATTTGCCAATCCAGGATCCCTCCGTCGGCCCGCACCACGACCCGTACCATCTCATCGATGAGCACACCTATTTCCGTTATATACACATCACGCTGATGTTCCTCGCCGTAGTCATCATTACCATCGGCTCGGCAATATCCCGACGCGAACAGGAAGACAAAATGAAATTCCAAACAATACTGGCATGGTTCGGGGCCGCACTGCTGATCCTCCTGATCGCCATACCCTGGCCCTTCTCGCCACTGGCCGGCAGACCCCTCCTCCGTAAATAGATGGTAAATAAAAATCGAAAAATATGAACAGTTCAGATCAACGACATGGAAGATCCTGGTCGCCTGTATCATCCCCTTCGGAACATTCTACATCGGCCGCCAGCTGCGACAATCGGGCCACCGGCTGCAAAGACCGGAGGAGCACTAAGCGATCCCGCACCGGATCACTAGCCTATCTCGCCATTGTACGCCTCCCCGGTCAATGGCGCCATGCTCAGGGAACATCCCTCCGAGGCATATTTCTTCAGGAACTCCTTCTTGGAGTCCTTGTACCAGGAGATCATCCTGAGCCGTCGTAAAGAATAGATATAGACCCAGGCCAGGTCCAATTGCCCGGGAAGGAAGCCACAGCGGGCGCTGCCGGGAAAAAGATGATGATTATTATGCCACTCACCGGCTAGCAGTCCGGGTCTGGACTGATTGATGGAAAGATTGCTCCGGTCAAAGTCGATCCCTTCCCGGTGCTTTTCCTTTCCACCACCATGACCGGCGTAGTTAAAGGCCCGGATAAAGGTAAACCAAAGCATGGCCGCCGAGAACAACGCGCAGACCAGGGCCGGCCCACCCAGTAAATAAAATATAACGAACCAAAAACTCCAGTTCAATATCCAGATCCCGATCGTATACGCAGGACTCGCGATAGAACCCCATTTCTGGTATTCCTGGTAGGAATTCAGCCCTACCCCCGTATGGTCCATAAAACGTACCGCTTTCTTATACGCCTCCTCGCTCAGCCCGGGAGACAGCCGCTGATGATTGTATTCCGCCAGCATGCAATACCAGAAACCCGCCCTCGCATTATAAGGATCCCCGGGCTCATCCGATTTGCAATGATGAACATGGTGAGAAACGACATATATCTCTTCAGGCACCGTCTTTATCACCAGATTTTGGGTAATAAAACGCCACAGCGGATGACTAAAGGCATACGACTTGTGCGTACAATAGCGGTGAAACCAGATGGTGCCGTGCGTACCCATGATCACCATGCTGTACACAACGATCGCAGCCATTAGCCACCAGGAAAAATACCTGGAAACGAACAGGACGAAGAAAGGCAACATACCCGCCAGCATCAGAAAACTGACAAAGGAGATCCAGTTCTTCCGGGTCTTAAAGATATTCACCCGGGAAAATGCCTCGGACCAGAGCTGCTTTTTAGTAGGAATAACTAGCGCGTTATCCTTGTCTTTCCACCCATAAGAGGGCATGTAGAGAAGGTCGTCGATAAAGGAGCCTTTAACCATATGGCTTTTTGAATATTGGATAAATGATTGGATAAAGTCTCTTAGCTCCCGCTACACCTTACACCTTCTTCGAAACACCGACAGCATTCAGCCCCCTCGGGCCCCTTTCTACCGTATATGTCACAATATCACCTTCCTTCACCGGATAGGTGGTTTGATTGATGTGAAAAAATATCTTCTCACCATCCTTCTCAATGATGAAACCAAAACCCTTCGATCCATTGAAATAGTCGATCTTACCCTCCCTGTTCGGATCTTCGCTCTCCTTGTGTTTGGGTACTCCTATCTCGATATCTTCCACATTAAAAACCTTCTTCTTCTCAGGGTCCGGCGGGGTGGACACAATATTCCCATCCTCGTCAATATAGGCCAGCATATCGTCTAAGGATTTCCCCTTAGTCTGGCTGGCCTTGCGTTCTTCCATCTTTTCACGCTTCTCCTGCTTCTCTTTCTGACGCTGCTTTTCCTTTTCCCGCTTATTGGACATCCCGTTAGATCTCGCCATATGTTATTAAATTTTTACCAACGATCTTTTTTGTATCCGCCACCGCCGCCTTTGTATCCGCCGCCGCCGCCGCTATTACCGCCGCGAAACGGCTTGTCTTCCTTGGGCCTGGCCTCCGTAACCTTAATATTACGGCCTTCAACTGTCGCATTATTAAGCTCTTCGATCGCCTTTTTGGCCGCCGCATCATCGCTCATCTCCACAAACCCGAACCCCCTGGACTGACCCGTGGCCTTGTCCATAATGATCCTGGCGGAAGTAACCTCCCCATAAGGCGTAAAAAACTCTCTAAGATCCTCATCCTGAACATTAAAACTCAAATTGGAAACATAAATATTCATAATTCATCGGTTTGACCCGGTGAAGGTAGCCCCTTATCTTTAAAAATAGGCAAGATATTCTGGAAAGGTTCAGTTAATATTCCGATTTTCCGACATAATTATCCCTTCCCCTGACCTCATTATCCCTTCCCCTGACCTCTCAGTAAGTAAAAAAGGAGCCGTCACCAGACGACTCCCCCGAAACTATCCAATATTTACCCATTATTTACTACTATCCGCCGCCGCAGCCTTCACATAGAACATCTCCTTGCTGAGCCGCTCTATTTTCTCCTGTTTCGTAACCATTTCCTGGTACCGCTCCATCCCCTTCTGGATATCATCCTTCCATTTTTCATTCTCCGTCTGGAGATAGTCTGCTGTATACGTCTCACCATCCTTCTTGCTTACCATACTCTCTATTACCTTCACCATTTTCACGTCCTGCGCCGGATTGACAGGCATGAGCCGGACACGCGCCTTCAATCCCCCCATCTTGGGAAGAGCCTCTACAAAATAGATCTTTCCAGCTTCGAGGTCCGCGGTTATAAAATCGCTGTTCTCCGATTTCGCCCAGAATACATGCTCTCCGGGCTCACATTCATAACGGATATACCCATGGCCATGGAACTTTCCAATGAACTTGTCTTTGTCGAAATAGCTGAAATTGATCAAAATGCCCATAGAGGCCGTCCGCGCAAAATAGACCACCGCCTTGCCTTCCGCCGGAGGTGCGATCTCATTGCCCGTTGAAAAAGAGAATAGCAATAGCGACAAAAGAGGGAATAAAAAGCTTTTCATAAATTGGTTTTTTAAGGTTTAGAGTCGGGCCCAAGATAGTAAAGACCCTGACAGATACACTATCTTAAGGGTTTCCATCAATAAATCACGCGTCAAAGTTGGATAAACATCCATTGGGCAAGTAGCGGCCCCACCGGCCCCTTCCCCTAACCCCATTCTTTCAGCTCCGGACAATGCCGGATTATCAATTCCTTTTCTTCATCCTTCAATTCCCGCAACAGCACGGGACTATCCTCCGCCCTCAACCCCTTCTGATTGATCCGGTTGATCAGGCTCCAGTCCTTGATGGGCTTGTCCGGATAGGCATCCCCGGGCTCGCGAACAGCCAGATCATACCGCGTAAGATCGATCACCCGGGGGACCGTCTTCCTGTGCCAGTCGCTCAACAGGGCCAGCCGGAACGCCTTATTCATGAACCACCGTATCTCCAGGTTATTATACGAATCCCCCAGCCCGCAACCTCTCTCCACAAACCGGTAGTTCAACGCATCATTAGAAGAAAAATGCCTCCGCCAGACCTCACCAAATTCGCCAAACGTCACAAACTGCGTATCCGGCCAGCGTCTCAACGTATCCCCTACCCACATCCTGAGCGCGCCGCAAATGAACTCCCTCCCGAACTCATAAACCAGCTGCGCCTCCCAGATATTCGTCACCCAGCCGAACTTATTCAGCTCAAACCCCTTGTCGAAGTGAATGGACGTAGTGTGCAATACTTCCCTGTTCCCAAGGTCCAGCCCCCAGCCAACATACGTCTCTATCGGCCCCACACCCCGGCGGCTGTTGTACCCCGTTATCTCATGACCATTGGACCCGCTCTGCCGCGCACAGATAAAATCCACCGTCCAGCCGTCAAGATTCACACAGTCGATAAAGTCCCCGGCCCCCTGGGCCGGCTTACAGAAGTGCTCGACAGACGGATAGTAAGGATAAGAAGGCGAACCATCCGCCCCTCCTCCATCGATATTATGTTGACTCCAGATCACCGCCTGCGCCGCATGGATATTCTCTTTCTCGGCCAGATACCTTAAGCTGTCCGCGGGCAGAAAACCGCCGATAACCGACTTCGGACGATACCCCCCTCCCGTAAAATGGGAGATAGTCTGCAGCGCCTCGGTCATCTCCCTGTTGATCCGCTCCCGCGGCAGATACATCGCAGGGAAATACCCGGGAAAATACGTCACCTCGTCCCCATACCTCGCCTGACAGGACGCAGCATAGTCCCTGATCTCCACATAATTCTTCCGCCTGTCCTCCAGCGCATTCATCGTAAAACCCCAGGTCAGCCGCCCTCCCGGATTATTCAACGCAAACGCCTCCCGCATCGCCCTCACCCCCTCCAGCGTATGCCAGCTGGCCTCGTCCCGCGGATGCAGCTTCACGTCCCTCGATACCTCCCAGGGCGTCACCCGGATCATGATACAAAAGGTAATAAAACGTCCCCCCATCAACTCTAAGGGAACAGCACCCGCACCACCCGCCAATAGTCCCGGACCAGCCAATAGACCCGCCCCCGATAATTTTAAAAACGATCGTCTTTCCATAATCCCTGATAATGTTTCAAAATGATCTCCCTGTCACCCGCCGGCAGCTCACTCAGCCTGATCGGCCTATCCTGCGGTCGTATCCCCTTCTGATTGATCTCCCCCAGTAGGCTCCAGTTGCGCGTACTCCCCGAAACCGGCTCCCTCGCCGGCAGATCATACCGCGTAAAGTCGATCACCTTCTCCCCATCGACCCCACCCAACAACGCCAGCCGGAAATCCTTATTCATAAACCACCGTATTGTCGCACCCTTATCCGATCCGCCAATCCCGGACCCCACCTCTTCAAATCGATAGTCGAATGTATTTGAAGAAAAATGCTTCCTCCAGATCGATCCAAACTCCCCCTGCGTGATACACCTCACCCCCGGCCAGCGCTTACGCACAGCCTCCAGCCACAACGTGATATCCGCAACATCATAAGGCAGCGAAAGCTCCCAGCAGTTCGTCACCCACGCGAAGCCATTCAGCTCAAAACCCCTGTCGAAGTGGATCGCAGTCGTATGCATCATCTCCTCCAACCCCAGTTTCACCCCATACTTCCCCAATGTCTCGATCGGCCCCACCCCCATCCGCGAATTAAAACCTCCGGCAAAACCCGCCCGGCGCCCCGCCAGAAAGTCGACCGTCCACCCATCCAGATTCACACAGTCGACAAGATCAGCAACACCCTGCGCCGGCTTACAGAAATGCTCGAGAGACGGATAGAAAGGATAACACACACTTCCATCACCATCCTGATTGTCGATAGAATACTGACTCCAGATATTCCCCTGACAGACATGTATACCCTCCACCCTGGCAAGGTACTCCTGGTTGGCAGCAGACAGAAACCCCGCAAGCACGCTCAGCGGCCGATAGCCACGACCCACCATCGAAGTCACCGCCGCCAATCCCTCATGCAGATCCCTGTTGACCTGCTCAGTCGAATTATAGGCATTCGCAAAATAAGCACCGGGTATAAAGGTCACCTCATCCCCATACTGATAATGATATCCCGCCACCAGCCGCCGTATTGCGACATAGTTCGAAGAAGTATCATGCAACGCCAGCCAGCTGAGCGCCCAGGTCATCTTCGCCCCCGGGAACCCCCTGGCGACCGCAGCTCTGAAGTCCTTCACCCGCTGCGGCGTATGCAGACTACGCTCGTCCTCCCCCACATTCCTGTCCCTCGACACCTCTATCTGGTTGACACGGATCACCGTGTTAAAGGTCAGGAACCGATTCCCCATCAGCCCGTCCTGCGCCACAACAAACCCAAAAGAAAGAACCAACAATAACAAAAAGAATACCCTCATATTACCACCCCGGATTTTGTTTCAGATTTGGATTGAGCGCCACCTGCTTAGTCGGCAACGGCAACAAATAGTTCTTATTGGGATCGAAAGACCGCTGGCCCGCCGGCTGCAGCACCTTATATCCATTCTCCAGCTGACTCGGAGCGATATTATAAAAGATGCTGTTATAGCTGCTGCCATCCAACGTGATCACCTTCGAAGCCCACTGCGTCCCCGTCACCTTGACACTCAGCACCGACCTCGGCAGCACCGTCTCCGCCGTCTTCCACCTCCGCAGGTCGTCCCACCGGAAACCTTCAAAGGCCAGCTCCACAGTCCTTTCCCTTCGGATCTCCGTCTCCATATCCAGGCCGTTGCCGCTCACCAAAGCATTCGTCAGATGCGGCATCTTCACCCGGTCCCGCAAAACATTTACAGAAATATCCAGATCTGCATCGGAAATAGCCCCATTCCGCTCGAACACGGCCTCCGCATAGATCAGCAGCACCTCCGCATACCGGATAACATTCCAGTCGAACGCACCGCCGCCATCACCAGGCGTCGGCTGCTCGGAAATGAACTTATAAAGCATATACCCCGAATTCGAGCTCCTGTTGTTATCCATTCCCGGCCACTGTGGCCGATAAGTATCGTACTGCGGCCGGATCACCATCGTCGCCGGGATCAGCAGCGACTGCGCCATCCGCGGGTCCCGGTTGTAGAATTCCGACCGGCACGAATCATAACCTTTGAACAACGGCGACCTGTCGATAGGCAAACCATCATTGCACAGGTACATATCAGCGATCGCCTTCGTCGGGTTGAGGTTTCCCCAGGATACCCCATACGCCCATCCGTTGACATTGATATTGGTACGGTATTTCTTGGAGATAATGGTCTCCGGATCGTTCATGCTCGTATTATCGATGAACAGATATCTGTAGCTCGCGTCGCCCTTCCCCTGGTACAAGGTATAGGACTTGCTGTCGATGACATTCTTCGCCTCCAGCACAGCCTGGTCCAGCAAAGCATTCGCATCCCCTGACGCATGGAACTTCCTCCAGCTACCCTCGAAAAGACAAACCCTGGCCTTAAAAGCCTCGGCAGCCTCCTTACAGATACGACCCGTCTCCGCCGCGCTCTTCACCGGCAGATCGGCGATGGCTTTGTCCAGATCGCTCAATATGGAATCCACCACCACATCCCGCGACGCCCTGGCCGTAAAGACCGCCGAGTCCGTCGGCAACAGCACCTTGTTGATGATGGGAACACCCCCATACAATTTCAAAAGATTGAAATAATCAAAGGCGCGGAAAAAATAACCCTCGCCCAAAAAAGCCACGATATCCTTCCTGATCGCAGACGACTCCCCCTCAGCGATCAGCTTATTCGCATTCCGGACCGAACTGTAGGCGCTATCCCAATTGTCATCCTGCTCCGCCGCAACATAGGTCCCCGAGCTGACAGGATCGATAGAGCTCTGGCCAAAAGCGATATCCGACATGTTGTCGTTGTTATTCGTGCCATAATAACGCGGGTCCGGCAGCGTCTGGTTATAGAACCAGTTGGCCGCCAGCCGGAAATCGTTTGCCGTCTGCCAGTAGGCCGGATCGGTGATCTCCGACTGGGGCATCAGGTCGAGATCCTTCTTACAACCCGTCGCCGATATCAACAGTACAACTATAAATATTTTGATCATTTTCATCGCAATCTGTTTTAGAAGTTAACATTCACCCCAAACGAGAACGCACGATACATGGGGTAGTTCTGCTCGTAATAAGCGGGATTATTGGCGTCTTCCGTAACGGTCGGGACATAGGTCTCCTCCGGATCATACATATGGTCCCAGGTACCCTTCGCGAACTCGAACAGGTCCTGCCCGCTCAGGTAGATGCGCAGACCACGGATCTTGAGGTCTTTGACCTGCAGGTTGGTGAACGTATATCCAACACTGATGTTCTTCATCCTCAGGTATCTCGTATTTTCCAGCCACCTGGATGAAAAGGCGTAGTTATTGCCTTTGACGGTCCCGTTATTGGAAAGCCGCGGATACATGGCGCTGGGATTGGCTGAAGAAAAGGTCTTGCCATAGAAATAGTCCAGCGGCTGAAACCACGACTGCCCAAGGGGAACCCCAAAATTCCCGTTGCCCCTCCAGACATATTTGTTGCCCGTTCCCTGCAGTATAAAGGAGAGGTCAAAACCCTTATAGCTAAGCCCCCCGGTCATGCTATAGGTCAGCTTGGGTATCTGTGACCCGAGAAAAACAGCATCCCCATAGTGCCCCTTGGTCCTGTCCCCATACGTAGTGATCTGGCCGTCGCCATCGATATCCTGGTACATCATATCTCCAATGCCCAGGCCGCCATATCCATTAGGCTGCGTAGCAGGCACGATACCCTTGCCGGCGTACTTGGAGGCATAAGCATCCAGCTCAGCCTGGTTCCGGATGACGGAGCCCTTGTATCCAAAATAGGAGTTCAGCGGATATCCCTGCCTGGCCTGCGTGAGACCAAGGTTATAATTATCCTGACCCTGCAGATCGGTTATCGTATTGGTATTGTAGTTCAGGATGATACCCAGGTTATATCGAACCTGCCCGACCTTGTCGTTCCACTGCCCGTTGAATTCCCAGCCCTTGTTTAACAAGGCTCCCGCATTCGCCGTCGGAGCAGCGGCGCCCAGGGTCGAAGGATAGGTAATGCTGACCAGCATATTAATGTTGTTCTTCCGGTAGATGTCGAAAGAAAGGCTCAGCTTCGATCGCACCAGCGCGAGATCGATACCCAGGTTCTTTGTCTCGATGGTTTCCCAGGTGCGGTCCGGCGACGCGATACCCTTCAGCGATGCCAGCTTGGACACCGTCGACCCATCGATGGGATACTGTCCCCCGATATTGATCTGCTGGATATAGTCGAACAGACCCAACGAGGGGAGGTCCTGGTTGCCGGTCTTGCCCCACGACGCCCGTATCTTGAAGAGACTGACGACATCGTTGGCAATAAAGTCCCGGAACCACTCCTCTCCGGATATCTTCCAGGCCGCGGAGATGCTGGGATATATCTCGCTCCAGCGTTTTTCAGGGGAGAATTTGGAGCTTCCATCCTTACGCAAGGTGCCTTCCAGGTAGTACTTGCCGTCATAGGAATAGGCGGCCCGCCCGAAAAAGGATTCGAGCGCCCAGGGGTTGTTATCCCAATAATCTCCGGCCCGCAGGTTGGCGGGATCGGATAACGGCAACGTGAAAACGGTATTGCTCGAAAAATCAGCGCCCTGCATATACTCCGACTGCCGCGTGAATTTCTCGCTGGAAGCGCCCGCCATCAGCTTGATATCATGCCTGCCGAATTCCCTGCCATAATTGACGTAAGTCGAGTAGTTCTTATAGACCGAACTCCAATTATAATAGCTGGCCCTGTTCGGGTTGTTGCGGATCAGCGAGTTGGGGCTGTTGTCCCAGTTATGCTCGATATTGGTAGGATAATTGGCGTTGTCGTCGTGCCGCTGAATATTGATGCCGACCTGGCCGGTCCACACCAGTCCTTTTATAGGCTCGAAGTCCAGCTTCACGTTGTTGCTCCACCGGCTGTCGGTGATCGTTTCATTCCCTCCCATGGTCAGCTCCTGGAAAGGATTCTCATAGCCCTGGTAGCCGTAGTAGTTGCCGGCAGGATTCCTTACAGGCAGATACGAGAACATCTTCAGGCCATTGTCGATCGCATCGTTCAGCTCGGAAGGCTGTTTCGTGTTCAGATAGTCATACGCCGTATTGAGATCCAGCTTGAGGTTCTTCAGCAGGTTCGTCTGCAGATCGATGCGCAGGTTGTCGCGTACCGAGCTGTTCGTTCCCGCGGAAATATTTCCGTTGTCCCTCGTATCGCCGAAAGAGATGACATAGGAGGAGTTTTCACCACCCCCCGAGATGCTAAGATTGTGCGTAGGCCGGAAAGAGGTCTTAAAAAGACTGCCATACCAGTCCCTCGACTGGTAGAACATGGGGAAGGACGTCACACCCCAGTTCTCCCCCGGCCCCACTCCCGGATCATTGCGCGCGATCTTTGCCAGCGTGCTGTCGGAGAAGGTTTGGGGATCGCCGTCGTTCTTATTGGCCTCATTGAACATCCTGACAAAATGATCGGTCGGGACCATCCGTCTCATCATACCCGGCTTCTTGACAGCCCCGTTGAAACTATACGCGACATTCGGCTTGCTCGAACGCCTCCCTCTTTTTGTCGTCACCAGCAGAACGCCATCCGCCGCACGCGCTCCATAGATAGCTGCCGTAGCATCTTTAAGGATCGTAATGTCCTGGATGTCCTGCGGATTGATCAGGCTGAGATCGCTCGGGATACCGTCTATCAGAACGAGAGGCACATTGCCGTTGATGGAAGAAGCTCCTCTTATCGAAAGCTGGTAGCTCTGCCCGCCCGGCTGCCCGCTGTTGCGGGTTACAGAGGCGCCGGGGATCAACCCCTGTAAGGCGTCGAGCGCCCCGGTCACAGGACGCGACTCCAGCTTTTCCCCTCCTATTCTCGCAACCGATCCCGTAAGGTCCGTCTGCTTCAGCTTCGTACCGTAACCCACTACAACGACTTCGTTGAGGCCATTTGGCGCACCCTTCAGAACGATATGCATAGGCTCTGCGCTGGCGCGGACCTGCTCGGGCTGATAGCCGATGCTGCTGATCTCCAGCACCGCATTATCGGCCACATCCAGCTCGAACTGCCCCTGCGCATTCGTCGCCACGCCCCGCCGCTGACCACGTACCGTGACGGTGACGCCCTGCAGCGGCTTCCCGGTGCTGTCCGTAATATCCCCCCTCACATGGATCGTCTGCATCATCTCCCCCGCCGACGTCACGGCGATCACTTTGTCATTGATAATTTTATAGATCAGCCCATTGTTCCGGATGATCCTGTCCAGCACCTCTGAAAGCAATATATTCTTCTCGTGGAGATCGATCCGGATATTCTCGGGAATCGTATTCGAGTTGTAAAGGAACCTGTAGTGCGAGCTTTTTTCGATGACCTCAAACGCCTTTTTGATCCGGACATTAGAGAGATCAAGGCTAAGCTTGACATCCTTTTGGGAATAAGCGCTGGCTGACACCTGGAGGCAGCCGGCCAATAATAGCGCTACAGTTAGTTTCATAATAAGAAGCCTTTTTTGGAGCAATACACGGCTACCGCAAAATGGAAATAGTTTATTTTCCATATATTTACGTCAAGTTTAATTGTTATAAAGAGCCCTCCCTTGTTTGATGCGAGCGAAGGTTTCTACAATTGAATTACACGGCGGGGAATGTGGCTCATTTCCCGCTTTTTTCATTATGGTCGTTGATCTCGGTTATTGCGCTACGTCATTGGCAGTAGTTTGAAGTTAATATTGGTTACTTGATAAAAATGGTATTGTTGGCCCGACTGTACGAGAAGGGCGCGATCACCTGCAGCTCCTTCAGCGCATCATCCACGTCCTCCTCTTCGAATCTCCCCGTGAACTTGTAGGTCCTGGCTTTTTCGCTTTCGAAGACGAACTCCACGTCATACCTTCTCTGCATCTGCAGAGCCAGATCGTAAAAATTCTCATCCGTAAAGATCAGCTTGTTCACCATCCACGCCGTATCTGGGGCCACCCTCATCTGCGGATTGATGATAATGGGGCGGATGGTCGGCTCGACCCCCGCCCTTACCGGGCCCGCCTTCGCAACCATGCTCCTGCTCTCGTTCTCGACAATGAAACGCTGATTGGGAACCAGCGTTATCTTTTTTGAATTCCGCCCCCTGGTGATCACTTCGATCGAGCCGCTGATCAGCGAGGCCTGCGCGTGCTTATCCTCCGGATAGGCCGAGATATTGAAGACTGTCCCCAGGTCCGACACGTCAAAGCTCTTCGTATGCACAAGAAAACGGTGCAGCGAATCATGCTTCACGCTGAATAGAGCCTCCCCGACCAGCGTAACCTCCCGCCTGCCGCTATTGAACTCCGCCGTCGAATACGTAAGCGTGGAATACGAATTGAGCCAGACCTCCGTGCCGTCCGGCAGCACGACGCTGGTCTTCGACCCCGCAGGCGTATATATCCTGCTTACCGTCTTTGGATCATCAACCTTATTGCGGGAAGCAACGGGAAAGAAATTCCAGACGGCGACGATCACCGCCACCGCGCATGCGGCCAGCACCGCCCTCTTCAAAAAGACCCGCCGGGGACGCAATTCCGGAGCCGGCTGCGTCTGATACAATCCCCCCTGCTCATCGATATGAAGATCGGATACAACCTCTGAGCTCAATGAATTGTAGAAATTCCGGAGATCAGCACGGATCGACTCCGGATCCTCATTGGCCTTCAACCGCTGCATAAGCTCCTCGAACTCCTCCTCAGAACAGTCCCCCGAACCCCACTTCTCCAACAGATCGTAAATACGCGACATGCCCGTAAGACGTTCGCCGGGAAAAAATGTACTACCGGTAAATAAAAAAAATTAGTCCGCGTCGCTCTTCACTAGTCCGCGTTACGCTGAAGGTAGGAAACAATATTCTCGATCGCCTTCGCCAGCTGATTCCGGACGGTATTGGGGGATATCTGCAGCAGGGAAGCTATTTCTTTACGGGGCCTGTCCTCCGCCCGGCTCAGCAGATAGACTGCCCGGCGCTGCGGCGGCAGCTGCTCGATGGCCTGCTGTATAATGGCGTGATATTCCCTGGCTTCCACACCGATGCCCACGTGCTCCTCCTTGCTCCCGACCATACGATGCCAGAGCGCCTTCTTCTTCTTCTGATCGGCGGCCGCAGCCCGCAAAGAATCTAATACCTTGTTCTCGGTAAGCTTGTATAGGAAAGCCGAAATGTTCTTGATCTCGGACAGCTGATCGCGTATCAGCCATAATTTCATAAAGACGTCCTGGATGATGTCCTTCGCCGCCGTGTCGGATTTTAGCAGCTTAAAAGCAAACAGATATAGTGGATGCTCATATTCCCGGAACAGCTCGCTGAACAGCTGTTCCAGCATGTCCTTCGAATCCCCGGAAGAAAGATTTTGGCAATCGTCTTGAAGCATCAGCTTGGTCTTTGGCATCGCAAAATAATAACATTTTGCCGATTTACCATAATCACTATACTTTTACCACATGACCTCCTCGACTAAATTTCACTGCCCCACTATCTTGTTCTTTCTTCTGCTCATCATCGATCGTCCTTGCTCATTCGCACAACAACCTGTCCTCCCCACACGCTGGACCGCGAAGGCCCTCGCCGCCGACACCCCCTTCCCCGAATACCCCCGTCCACAATTGCAGCGCGCCGACTGGCTCTGCCTCAACGGTAAATGGGACTACCAGGGCGGCAAAACCACCGCCGACGCCCTCGACCCCGAAAAGCCCGTCACATTCGAAGCCCAACCCGAACAGATACTCGTCCCCTATTGCCCCGAGTCAGTCCTCTCCGGCATCCAGCGCAAACAGGAGATCAATATGTGGTACCGGAGAAAATTCACGATCCCCGCAGCCTGGCAGAACCGACAAATAATTATCCACTTCGACGCCGTCGCCCACAACACTACCGTATTCGTCAACGGCCATAAAGCCGGTACACACGCCGGCAGCTACGACGCCTTCAGCTTCGACATCACCCAATACCTGAAAAAAGGAGACAACACCCTCATCGTAGCCGTACAGGACCTCAACGACGGCCGCGTCCCGTCCGGAAAGAGCGGTCCCCGCGGTGACTATACCTTTTGCTCCGGCATCTGGCAGACCGTATGGCTGGAACCCGTCAGCAAGAACCATATCACAGATATTAGTCTCCTCCCCGACCTGGCCAACAGCCGCCTGAAAATACTGGTCAATACGGTCACCCCCGCAAACCTGACCGCTACCGCATTCGACGGAAAACAGCCCGTCTCCAAGATCCTGTCAGAAAGCGGCAACTACTTTTACCTGTCCATCGACGCACCAAAGACCTGGACACCCGACACTCCCTTCTTATACGACCTGTCCATCAGCCTCGAAGACGCCAAAGGCAAGACCATCGACGAAGTCAGCAGCTACTTCGGAATGCGCGACATCCGGCTCGGCAAGCTCAACGGCACCACCAGACCAATGATCAACGGCAAATTCATCATGCAGCTCGGCCTCCTCGACCAGGGCTACTGGCCCGACGGCGTCCTTACACCTCCCACCGAAGACGCCATGAGATCCGACATGCAAACAACAAAGAACGCCGGCTTCAACCTCATCAGAAAACACATGAAGACCGAGCCCCAGCGCTTCTACTACTGGGCCGACAAGCTCGGCCTGCTCGTCTGGCAGGACATGCCCGCGATATGGTACCAGGACGAAGACACGGCCACAACACGGTCTGAATTCCGTAAAGAGCTGAAAGCCCTTATCGACCAGCACTACAATTCCCCATCCATCATCACCTGGGTCCCCTTCAACGAGAACTGGGGAGCATTCGACGTAAAAGAGATAACCGGCTGGCTCAAAGAATACGACCCCTCGAGACTCGTCAACGGCAACTCGGGCTTTAACAACAACCCCTCTTATCAAAAGGCATACGGAGACCCGGGTAACGGCGACTATATCGACACCCATATCTATGTCGGTCCATACGGCGCCTCGAAGCCGGACGACCATGACCACCGCGCCGCCTCCCTCGGCGAATTCGGCGGCGTAGGCCTCTTCGTACGCGACCATATGTGGCCCGTCCACAACAACGCCTACGACTACGAGCCCACACGGTCCCGCCTGACCGACCGGTACGTCTTCCTCCTCGACGAGGTCGAACAGCTGATGAAGTACAAAGGCCTCAGCGTCGCGATCTACACCCAGACCACCGACGTCGAGCACGAGATCAACGGCATCCTCACCTACGACCGCGCAGTAGAAAAAATGGAGCTTGACCGCGTCCGCGCCGTCAACGAAGCGGTCATCCGATCGGGCGATGCGCTGAACAACCCCTTCCGGGCGACGCGCTGAACCGATCACAAACCCTGATCAAAGCGCGCGGTCAAACCTTCGGATATAGTCGACATACACCGCACATTCCCGGACGATCTCCCGGTAGTAACGCTCATCCACACCCTTTTCCCGCAGATCGCGTACATAGGGATTCCTGTGCACGACGGAACTTTTCCCCGAACCCGCTGCCAGATACTGCCGTTTATGGTTATTACACACTCCCGCCATAAAGCAGCAAAGCGCAGCCAGCCGCTTATCCGACGTCTCTCGCATGGCCAGGAGATAAAGGTCCCGCGCACGGTCGCACCCATAGTAGCTATCATTGAATGACGACCTTTCCACACCGGGACCGTAATCCTCCATTTCATTCATAGACCACCAGGGTTTTACCATTAGCCAGTTATTGCCCCACCAGCTCATATTATACCAGGCATTGGCCAGCTGAAAATGAGCCTCCGCACGCCGGGAAGGATCATTCCCGACGAGCGCCTCCAGCGCGATCATCCTCTCCACGATAGTTCGCTTATTATACTCAAGTGGCCTTTTCCCGGCATAGTGTCCGGTCTTGTAGATATCCAGGTAGAAAGGATCGCCCCCGATGTATTCATTATACGGACCATGGTCCCAGAACCAATCCGGTATCCGGTGCAGCGTCTGCACCGCCGCCTCCAGGTTATTTGCCCTTAAATACCAGCTTGCCTTACCATCCAGCAGCCGGTTCCTGTCCCACTCAGCTTGTACGTAGCTGGAAGAGTCCGCCCAATGGTAATATTCCATAGGCGACCGGAACCTGCCCCTGGTTACAAACCGCTCCAACGGAGTCTTGCGGACCCGGTCGAGTATCGCGACCATGCTGTCATAGTCTGCCGGCGCCGCGTTCTCCGCGACCTCTTCGTATACATCTTTATAAGAAGAAATAGGCAATGTCCCCAGCGCCCGCCGGGTCCTGCTCAGCAGCATCAACCCCCTCGCCTTATCCCCAAAACGCATCATCTTTCGCGCTGTATACAAGACCAGTTGATCCTTCATGACATCGGCATCGTAAATGCCCAGCCGATCCGCGGGCTCCCGCAGGATCCGAAGAAAGCTCGCCTCCAGCGACGCATCCAGCTTCTTCCGGGTCTCCAGCCCCAAAAGAAATCGGTTGATGGATATCTGGCTTCTTACATTCCGGGGCAGGTCCCCGAACGCGCCGGCGGCCCGCAATTGTTGGCCAGCCGTCTCATAGTCGCCCGTCAGCATCGAGAGATGCGCCGCGAAAAGCCTGATCAACGCAGGCTGCGCCGCCCTTCTCTCCTTCGCCAGCCGCAGCAGGAACTCCCTGAGCCGCGCAGCATAGGCCCGGTCAGCCAGCAAATTGGCTTTACCATATTTGTTATAATCGTCGGAATATTGCCAATAATACGTAGCGTGATACACCGCAGGCTGGAATTCCGTCACCTGACCCGTCAACAGCCAGTCCTCCGTCTTATTGATCTCCCTCAACAACAGAAAGGGTATCTCCCGGTATCCCGGTTCCGCCGAATAAATGCTTTGAATATCGGCAAGCGCCCTCCCCGGATAATTGAATGCCTTCATGGCCCTCAGCACTACCCGTTGGTGAGCATCGTCGGTAGTTCGGATAAGGCTATCGATCCTGGAAGACCGCAGATACGTCAGACAATAGCTCCGGTTATAATCCCCGCGGTCGAAAACCTGCGCCAGCAAACGGTCGGCGTCGGGAAGCCCCCCTCGGATGGCCTTCAGATACAGCCCGGCGGACTTGATCCAGCTGGCGGTCTCCACTGGCGCTATCCGCTCGTCATAAACCCTGCAAAGCTCCGCGGCATTGCCATTATAGCCATAAAGCCGCATCAGCTGGAACGCAGTCCGCAGCTTTATGAACGGATCTTCGGTCTGCCGGTACAACAGCCGGGCCTCATCGATGATCCTCCCGACATTGGCATGAGGCACCGGTCCTTCCTCCCAGGGATCAGGATTGGCGGCGATCTCCTCCACCTTTTTGCTCAGCTGAAGATAGCGAAGCTCAGCATGGCTTTCCTTAAGCAACAGACAACGCAGAAAGCTATTCGTTCGCGCCAGGGAATCGATATGCCCAAAGAAAAGCCGGGGAGACATGTTGTTCAAAACGCTGTCTATATCGGCCCGCCTCACGGGATGACGGCTCTCCTGAAGATACGCCATCCATTCTTCGATATTCTTCTGCATATAGGTTTCCCTGCCGATATTTTCATCATTCTTGTACATATAGGTAGCTGCAAAATGGAAAGGCGTCAGCTCCGCCTCCCTGGTCAGATCCGGCTGCAACAGCCAAAATCTATATTCGCCCGGAAACACCGTAAACCCACAGGCATTCACCAGCTGCTTGGGCGCCAGCAGAGCGACCAGACTAACGGTAAGAAGAATAAATATGCGTAAGCGTCTCATCGCTGAATTTTTTTATTTCGCCGGAAGACAGCTCAAACAAAGCCACCCGGCAGCTATCTGTGTTCATCGCCCTCATGGACAGCCGGGCCGCGGCCTCTAGCTGAGAGGGATCGATACTTTCTATTTTGATCTCGTCACCCGGCCGCAGCAACAGGTCCCCAAGCACGGTGTCCCGCTTCACCCGGTAAAAACTTACCCCTTCGCCGACATCCTTTATCGACGCATCACGCATATCTTCCTGCTCAAAGACATCGCTTCCTGCGACATCCCCGGCATCGAGCCCGTTCTCTATCTGGTAGAATTTCCTGTTTCGAAAGACAAGTCCCCAGGAATACGCGGGCAGGGCGATATCCAGCGGCAGCGGAAACGTCCGGTGGCCACCGAAATAGGCAGCGGCCCTTTCCCGGTCAAAGATCGAATTCACCGGAGAATATACCGTCAGATCACTCACATTGTATAGCATCAGCATGCCCCTGTCCACAGGCGGCACGCCCGTCTTGCCGGAATATTTATACTGGTGAAGACGGATCGTCGCGCTGAGCCGTATGCTGTCCGAAGGCAGCAGCTGCCGCACGGTCCTGAGAAAATAAAAATACTTACCCGCCGTCTTCACCGTCCAGTCGCAATCGAATTGTATCTCGCTCGGCCTCGCCAGACTCCTTTCATTCTCATAATCCCGGGCCTCGTAGGCAATATCCATGCTGTCATAGGCAGGCAGACACCTTCTCAGCACCCGCCTCGCCAATACCGGAACCTCCGCCGAGTCGATCTCCAGAAAGGTTTTGTTGGTAATGAATACGACGGGCACTTCCCGCACACCCAGGCTGTCATAAAAATTCAGCTGGCGGTCCAATTCATGGATATCCATGCTGGCGACAGGCACCGCCCCGCTGAAGCCGCCCCAGTCCACATCCAGTATCTTCGTATAAAGCGTATGTATTTGCATCCGGCGGAGCAGCGCCTTTTCGGAAGGACTGATGTCACTGCCCGTCCGCCAGAAATAGTAGGCAGCAACGATCGTCTTCTTACCAGTGCAGCAGGATAGCAACGAAACGATGGCAAATAAATTAAGGAGAATACGGCTCGGAGAGCGCATAAAAAAGAGCGGGTTTACCATCTAATATACGAAAGATAATCATTGCACCCCAACGGTAAGCGAAACCTCACAGCCCGCTCCGACAGAGGAGAATATCCTCAGCTCCCCGCCCATGGCGGCAGCCCGTCGTCTTATATTCTCTAACCCTATCCCCTCCTGTTTTTCCGCAGGGTCAAATCCACGCCGATTGTCCCGGATGGAGAGAATGATCATACCCCCGCCAATAACACCCTTTCGGAAAACATCAACCACCGATCGTCACCAAAACCCATAAAATACCCCCCCAGGATAAGATTTTATCCCTCTGCCGATACATTTTTATCCAATCTCAATACTATTTTTCAAATTTTAGCAACATTTAGGCTCACAACACCCTCCTAAGACACTGTTAATGAAAGGTTAACAAGCCCGGCGCCCCCGCCTGTAACACCCCTGCTAAAATGCCGGGAGGGCAAATGCAATCGGTTGAATTTGTAAATTTTTATATTTGATCCAGATTTTAACCGATTTAATTCCAACTAATCACTAATTGTTTGTCTATGAGAAATTTCCATCCTGCCTTCTACCGAAGAGCAAAGGGCTTCTTTTTTCTCCTTACACTACTCTTCATTTCGTCGGGCTTACTAGCCCAGACAACCGTCAAAGGCAAAATTTCCGACGCCAACGGCAACCCGCTCAACGGAGCATCAGTAACGATCAAAGGCGCCGCCCGCGGCACCTCCACCAACCCATCAGGCGAATTCTCCATCGCCGCAAAACCTGGCGACGTCCTCGAGGTCTCCATGGTAGGCTACCAGTCCACATCCCTGAAACTCTCCGACCAGAGAGAGATCAACCTCCAGCTCCAGCAAAAGCTGAGCACCGTCGAAGAGGTGATCGTCATCGGCTACGGTACCCAGAAACGCGCCAACGTGACCGGCGCCATCTCCAGCGTCAACAGCAAGACCGTCCGCGAACTACCGGTCCCCAACATCTCCCAGGCCCTCCAGGGACGCGTCGCCGGCCTCCAGGTGACCAACAACGGTAGCCCCGGCACCGATCCCATCGTCCGGGTCCGCGGCGTCAGCTCCATTTCCTATGCCTCCAATCCCCTGTACGTAATAGACGGCCTCCCCACCGGCGACCTATCCACCATCGACACAAGGGATATCGAGAACGTCGACGTCCTCAAAGACGCCTCCGCAGCCGCTATCTACGGTTCCCGCGCCACCAACGGCGTCATCATGATCACCACCAAAAAAGGCACCAGGGGCAGCAAACTGCGCGTCAGCATCGATTCCTACGTAGGCTTTCAGAACGTGACCAAACGACTGAGCCTCCTCAACACCCAACAGTTCCAGCAGTACGCCATCGCCTACAGAGGCAGCAACGTCGACAGACTGCTCCCCCCCTGGGTTAACACCCCCATATACAAAGGCGCTACACAGACCTACGGCCAGACCAATACCAACTGGCAGGACGCCTATTTCAAGACCGGCGTCATGACCCAGCACAACATCGGCCTCAGCGGCGGCAACGACGTCTCCCGCTTCTACGCGTCCTTCGGCTACTTCGACCAGACCGGGACATCCCCGACCGTAGCCTACAAACGCTTTAATTTCCGGCTCAATTCCGAACACAACATCTCCAGGGTATTCAGCTTCGGCGAGAACCTCTACGTCGCCAACGGCGACCAGGACTACGACAACAACGAGGCCGGCTCGAGGTCCAACCTCATCAACGTGATCCGCATCATGCCCCACATTCCAGTATACGATCCGACGACCTCCGACGGCTATAGAGGCGTGAACTCGGTGTTGGACGGTGGAGACCCGACCAACCCCATCGAAGACGCAAAGGTCAAGAACCCGGGCAACAGGAATACGCTCAAGGTGCTCGGCACGGCCTACATCGACGTCGCCTTCACAAAATGGCTGAGATACCGCTCGACCATCGGCATCGACTACTCCAACGGCCTCGACTACCGCTTCTCTCCCATCTTCAACGACAGTGGCACCGTCGCCGGCAGCAGCGCGATCCTGGCCTCGATCACCAACAACCGCACAATCAACACCGTCCAGGTGTATACCCAGCAGCTGACATTCGACAAGACCTTCGGCGACCACCACATCAACGCCGTCGGGGTCTACGAATACCTCCAGCAAAAGACGCGCAACGAGAATACCAGCGGCAAACAGGCCTCCAACAACCTCAGAACGCTGAACAACGCGTCCAACGTCTCCGTTCAGACGCTGAAGAACGAGGGCGACCTCATCTCCTATGTCGGTCGCCTCAGCTATGACTACAAAGGCAAATACCTCCTCAGCGGCGCCGTACGCCGCGACGGTCTCTCCATCTGGGCTCCGAACAAAAGATGGGCGACCTTCCCCTCCGCCAGCGTGGGCTGGCGCATCGACCAGGAGAAGTTCATGCAAGCGCAGTCGACCGTCTCTGAGCTGAAGTTCAGGGCCGGCTACGGCCTCACCGGTCTCAACGGCTTCCTGCTTACACAATTCGCTCCCTTCTCGTACACACCCTGGCAGAGCGTCGTGAATGCAAGCAGCGCCTACTATCCCTTCGGCAACGCATTGACCAGCGGCCCTGCCTCATCGATCCAGGCGCTCGCCAACAAGGACCTCGAATGGGAGACCACCAAACAGCTGAACTTCGGACTCGACCTCGGCCTGCTCGGCAATACGATCACCGTATCGGCAGAGTATTTCCGGCGCAAGACGGACAACCTGATCATCGCACTCCCCCTGCCCCCCTCGCTCGGCTTCCTGACCAGCAACGTGCCGGTCAACGTCGGATCCATGACCAACAATGGCTTCGAGCTGCAGGCAGGCTATAACAAAAGGACCGGCGACTTCAAATGGAACGCCAGCGCCAACATCTCCTTTATCACCAACAAGGTCACCCGGCTGGCCGCCGCCGTTCCCAACATCGAGTCCGGTCTCGACGCAGACCTCAGCGAAGGCGAGAACGTCACCAATACCGCGGTTGGTCACCCCATCCAGTCCTTCTTCGGCTGGCAGACGGAAGGCATCTTCCAGAACACCGCCGACGTCCAGAAACACGCCAAACAGGTCAAAGCCACAAGCCCCGGCGACATCAAGTTCAAGGACATCAACGGCGACGACACGATCACCAACGACGACCGCGTGTTTTTGGGTTCCTTTATCCCCAAATTCACCTACGCCTTCAACTTAGGCGCCAACTATAAGGGCTTCGACGCCTCCGCCTTCTTCCAGGGCGTACAGGGCAACAAGATCTACAACGCCACCCGTACGATCTCCGAAGGCATGGTCCGCTTCTTCAACTCGAGCACAAGAGTCCTCGACGCCTGGACCCCCGGCCATACCAATACCGACGTCCCCCGCGCCATATCCTCCGACCCCAACCACAACGCACGCCCCTCTAACCGCTTCCTCGAGGACGGCTCTTACCTCCGCCTGAAGAACGTCATGCTGGGCTATACCGTTCCGGACAAATTCCTCCAGACAACGGCGAAAGGTGTGATCAGAGGATTCAGAATATATGTCTCGGCACAGAACGTCCTGACCTTCACCAAATACACCGGCTTCGACCCCGAAGTAGGCAACAGGACCATCAATACCTCCACGTTGAACAATGGTATCGATGCCGCAGTCTATCCCCAACCAAAAGCCTACCAGGTAGGCATTCAGGCGAATTTTTAATAACTTTAAAACAACAAGTATGAGGCGAAATATCAATATAGCGATTGCGTTAATCATCATCGGCACAGCCATCGCGATTGCCTGTAACAAACGACTGAATACCTTCGACCAGAACAATCCGACCACCGACAGCTATTTCAAGAACGTCGCAGAGCTCCGCAACGGCGTGAATGCCGCCTACTCCAGCATGCGCGCCGGCAACCTCGTCGGCCGCGAATGGTTCTTCACCCACGACATGCGCGGCGGCGAGACCAACACGGGCGGCGCCCAGCTCGAGGCGCCAAGAAATGAGCTCCTCACCCAGCCCTCCCCCGCACCGTCCAATTCCGTCATAACCAGCGTCTGGAACGGCACCTACCAGATGATCAGCAGGGCCAACCTCGTCATCTCGAGAGGCCCCGCCGTCAATGACGACCCTGCCGCCAGGGACGTCGTCGTTGGTGAAGCCAAGTTCCTCAGGGCATGGGCCTACTTCGAGCTCGTGACCATGTGGGGCGACGTCCCTCTCTACACAGCGCCCGACACGACAACCGACGGCTACAAAGGCAAATCGCCGGCTGCCGACATCTACACCCAGATCATCGCTGACCTCACCGACGCCGCTGCCAAGCTGCCCACCGGCCACTCCACTGACGGCCGCGCCACCAGCGACGCCGCCAATTTCCTGCTGGGCAAAGTGCTGATGCAGAAAGGCGACTATGCCGGCGCAAAGACCGCCCTGCTGAAGCTCTACGGTAAATACAAGCTGGTCGACAACTTCCTCGACAACTTCGACGGCGATGTCAAGACGGGAGACAAGGTCATAACAACCGGTCATGAATTCAACCCCGAATCCATCTTCGAGGTCGTCTTCGTCGACAAAGGCGACAATGACTTCAACTGGGGCTACACCGGCGAAGGCGCCACTGCCGAGGGAAGCATCATGCGCAGCCAGGAATACGGCATCGTCTGGGGCAACGTAGTCCCGTCCGACGCTATCCTCAATGAATTCGAGCCCGGCGACCCCCGATACAAATTCACCTTCTACGAATCCGGCGACAGCATCCTCACCGCCCGCAGCACACAGGCAGGCAAAGTGCTGACCGAAAAAGGCATGAACGTCGACTCCAGCAAACACAACGGCGTTACGCAAAGACGTGTCTACCGCAAGTACTCCATCCTCGACTGGAACGATGACAGCTTCCACCCCGATGGCATCAACCAGCGCATCATGCGCTACGCCGAAGTGCTCCTCATGCTCGCCGAATGCGAAGCCGAGGTCGGATCCCCCGCCCTGGCAGCCGGCTATATCAACGAGGTGCGCGGCCGCAAAAGCGTAAGCATGCCGCCAGTCACTCTGACCGGCCACGACGACGCCATGAAAGCCGTGATGCACGAAAGAGCCGTCGAACTGGCCGGAGAAGAGGTCGCCAACATCGATATCCTGAGATGGAGGAAGAAAGGCTACTACCCGTCCCTCAGACCCGATCCGAAACCAGGACAGATCGCCACATTCCCGATCCCGTCCTCCGAGACCTCCGCTAACCCGCTGATCAAATAAATGAATAGATCCGCCTTTATCTCACATACCCGCCTTTGCCTGATGTGCTCGCTGGTGATACTTCTCACCGCCTGCGGCCGCCATCGCAAAGGCGGGCTTTTTACCCAATTGCTGCCCGATGAGTCCGGTATCCATTTCCGAAATGACCTCAACGACGTCGACTCCTCCACCTCCTTTATCAACGAGTTCGGCTATATGGGCGGCGGCGTCGGCATCGGCGACTTCAACAACGACGGCCTGAAGGATATCTTCTTCACCGCCAACCAGACCACCTGCCGCCTCTATATCAACAAAGGAGACAACAAGTTCGAGGACATCACGGAAAAAGCAGGCATCACGACCAGCGTCTGGGCCACCGGCGTCAGCATCGTCGACATCAACAACGACGGCTACGACGACATCTACGTCTGCGTCCTGGGAAAAGACCTCCTCCACCCTGCCAAAAACCTCCTGTTCATCAACCAGCACGACCTCACCTTTAAAGAAGAGGCCGAAGACTACGGACTCGCCTTCTCCGGCTACTCCACCCAGGCCGCCTTCCTCGACTACGACAAGGACGGTGACCTCGACATGTATCTTACCACCTATCTCTTAGGGACACACACCAACGCCATCTTCCCCCGCAACCGCAGCGGCAGCTCACCCGCCAACGACCGCCTCTACCGCAACGACGGCTACTCAACCACCAAACACCACCCCGTCTTCACCGACGTCACCCTGCAAGCCGGCATCAAAGAGGACGGCTACGGCCTCGGCGTCACCGTCAGCGACTTCAACAACGACGGCTGGCCCGATATCTACGTCGCCAACGACTTCCTCTCCAACGACGACCTCTGGCTCAACTGCCACAACGGCACTTTTACCAACTGCATCAGCCGGTCCCTGAAACACCAATCCTACTCCAGCATGGGCGCCGACGCCGCAGACATCGACAACGACGGCCTGCCCGACATCATAACCCTCGACATGCTCCCCGAATACAACCGGCGGAGAAAAGAGTCCTTCTTCTTCATGAACTACGACCGCTACCAGGCCGAACGGAACATGGGCTACGAACCGGAATTCATGCGCAATATGCTGCAGCTCAACAACGGAACAACGAGATCCGGCGACACCAGCATCCCCTGCTTCAGCGAGATAGGACAGCTGGCAGGCATCGAGGCCACGGACTGGAGCTGGAGCGTCCTGATAGCCGACCTCGACAACGACGGCTACAAAGACATCCACATCACCAACGGCATCGGAAGGGACTTCATCAACGCCGACTTCCTCGAATTCAGCAGCAAAATATTCGGCAGCAACAAATCCAGACCCGAACAGGAAGCCCTCATCCGCAAAAGACTCGCAGAGCTCGACCACGTCAACCTCTCCAACTACCTGTACCTCAATAAAGGCAACTACTCCTTCGTCAACGCCTCGGCAGCTGCAGGCATCGACCAGCCATCCATGTCCAACGGCGCCGCATACGTTGACCTCGACAACGACGGCGACCTCGACCTCGTCGTCAACAACATCGACAAAGAAGCCTTCGTCTTTATCAACAATACCGTCCAAAAAGGGCGGTCACCCGCGTCCGGGCAACTTCCCGAACAGACCCATTTCCTGCGCCTCCAGCTGAAAGGCGACAGCGGCAACCCGAAAGGCTTCGGCGCAAAAGTCCGGATATACGCCGACAGACACACGCAGCTACAGGAGCAGGATCCCGTTCGTGGCTACTTCTCCTGCGTCGACCAGCAGCTGCTCTTCGGCCTCGGCAAAAGCCGCAAGGTCGATTCCCTCATTATAACCTGGCCCGACGACAAACAACAAACCCTAACCAACATACCAGCCGACACGATCCTCACCCTCTCCTCGCAGAACGCTACCAAAATCCAGCCCTCAAACCCCGATCCATCCCCGCTTTTCTCCGATATCACGGCCGGGAAAAACCTCACCTACAGACACCACGAGAACCCATACAACGACTTCGCGCTCCAGCGCCTCCTCCCCCATAAATATTCCCAGCTGGGCCCCTTCATCGCCACCGGCGATATCGACAACGACGGCCGCACCGACTTCTTCATCGGAGCCGCCTTCAATTTCCACGGCCAGCTGTTCACTCAGCAAAAAGACCAGCGCTTCAAAGCCAAAAACCTCACCGACAGCATCAAGATGGAAGAGGACATGGCCTGTATCTTATTCGACGCCGACGGCGACGGCGACTCCGACCTCCTGGTCACCAGCGGCGGCTATCGATACGACGAAGCTTCCCCCTACTACAAACCGCGCTTATACATCAACGACGGCAAAGGCGGCTTCACCCTCAGCAGCAACGCCATGCCCGACAGCATTAGAACCATCGCAGGCTGCGTTGCCGTCGCCGACATCGATGGTGACGGCGCCCCCGACCTCTTCATCGGAGGTCGCGTATCAAAACAATACCCCCTTTCCCCCCGTAGCTATATCCTTAAGAACGACAAAGGACATTTCACCGACATAACAAAAGCCGTCTGCCCCGACCTCGAAAGACCCGGCATGATAACCGCAGCCGTCTGGATGGACCTCAACAACGACAAACAGCCCGACCTGGTCCTGGCCGGCGAATGGATGCCCTTACGCTTCTTTCAGAACGACCACGGCCGCCTCCACGAGATCACATCCACGACAAGCCCCCCCAACATGCACGGCATGTGGCGAAGCCTGATCGCCGCAGACATCGACGGAGACGGCGACCTCGACCTGGTCGCGGGTAACTTAGGCAACAACTGCGACTACCACACCACCCCCTCCACACCCATGGAGCTCTTCGCCTCCGACATCGACGGCAACGGCATCATCGACCCCATCCTGTTCTACTATATAATGGACCCCGACGGCACAAGACGATCCTACCCCGCCTATAGCCGAATCCAGTTGGCAATGCAGGTCCCCGCGGTAAAGAAGCGCTTCCTCCTCTACGAAGACTACGCAAAGGCAGGCTTCACCGACATCTTCCCGAAAAAGTCAAAATCCGACGTAACAAGCTTCTATTGCGACGAGACCAGCAGCTGCTGGCTCGAGAACACCGGCAACGGAAAATTCATTAAGCACCCCCTCCCGGTCCAGGCGCAATTCGCTCCCGTCAACGCCATCATCTGCGACGACCTCGACAACGACGGCTACAAAGACCTCCTCCTCGCAGGCAACGACTACCAGACCGACGTCATCACCGGCCGATACGACGCCTCCTACGGCTGTTTCCTCAAAGGCAGCCCAAACCCAAACCCAAACAAAAAATTCACCTATATTCCCCCCACCAAAACCGGCCTCCTGCTCAACGGCGACATAAAGAACATGGCCCTGATCCGCCAGGCCAATGGCGAAAAGCTCATCCTCGCCGCAGCCAACGACGACAGCCTCCGCGCCTTCCGTATCAACCCCCGAAAAAACTGACAACATGCGCTACCTCATTCTTTCATATCTCCTCTTCCTCGCCGCCTGCAACAACAAGCCCCTCCCCAACCAGGACATGATCGACCTCCTGAAAGCAGCTGCAAAAGAAGACCACAACCACAACAACCCCTTCTCCCCGGAGGCCATGATCGAATACTGCGACTCTATAATTAAAAACACCTCCGACCCCTATAGCCTAACTCCAGCATTGATAAAAAAAGCCAACGCCTTCCAGCAGCTCGGCCATGAACAGAAAGCAATAGACATCTACGTAGACCTGCTGAAACACCTCCCCCCCGGCGAGCAGGAACAACGACAGCACATCACCAAAGACCTCGCCCTCGCCTGGCTACGCCTCGGCGACCGCACCAACTGTATCAACAACCACGCCGCCGAATCCTGCATCTTCCCCATCGCCGGCACCGGCATACACAAAGACAGGACAGGCGCGGAAAAAGCCATCGATCTCTACAAAACCATCCTGTCCAACAACCCCTCCGACCTCGAATCCCGCTGGCTGCTCAACGTCGCATATATGAGCACCGCCGGCTACCCATCCGAAGTCCCGCCCCAATACCTCTTAAAGGTAAAAGACGACGACTCCACCCACACGACCTCTCCCTTCGTCAACGTCGCCATGAACATCGGCGTCAACTATAAATGCATCGCCGGCGGCACCATCGTCGACGACTTCAACAACGACGGCTACCCGGATATCGTCATGAGCAGCTGGTCCCTCACCGAACCAATGCGCTACTACCGCAACAACCGGGACGGCAGCTTCACCGACGTCTCCGACTCCTCCGGCCTCGGCTACCTCACCGGCGGACTACATATCATGCAGACGGACTACAACAACGACGGCTGGAAAGACATCTTCGTCCTGAGAGGCGGCTGGAAAGGAAAGTTTGGAAAGAACCCCAACTCGCTGCTGCGCAACAACGGCGACGGAACCTTCACCGACGTCACAAAAGCCAGCGGCCTGCTCTCCTTTCATCCCTCCCAAACCGCCACCTGGGCCGACTTCAACAACGACGGCTGGCTCGACGTCTTCATCGGCAACGAGACCACGCCCGGCGAAGAGCCGCACCCCTGTCAACTATTCATCAATAATAAGAACGGAACCTTCACTGAAATAGCAGAAAAAGCCAACTGCGCAATCGTCAAATTCGTAAAAGGCGTCACCTCCGCCGACTACGACAACGACGGCAGGACGGATATCTTCCTCTCCACCCTCAACGGCAATAAGATCCTGCTAAAGAATACCACGGCCAAAGACGGCCCCGTCAAATTCGAAGACGTCAGCGAGCCCGCCGGACTGACCCGCAACATGACCCGCACCTTCCCGACCTGGTTCTGGGACTACGACAACGACGGCTGGCCCGACATCCTCGTATGCTCCTACGAGTTCACGAATTCCCTGTCTTACTACGCAGCCGCCGAGGCGATAAGCCAGCCGATCGGCAACACAGGAAAGATCTTTTTATACCGGAACAAGCACGACGGAACCTTCGAGGACGTCACCGCCAAAGCCGGCCTCAACAGCATCGCCTTCGCCATGGGCTCCAACTTTGGCGACATCGACAACGACGGCTACCCCGACTTCTACCTCGGTACCGGCAACCCGCAGTTGTCTTCCGCCATCCCCAACAAGCTCTTCAGGAATATACACGGAGACCACTTCCTCGACGTCACCACCTCCGCCCGCGTCGGCAACCTGCAAAAAGGCCACGCCGTCTCCTTCGCCGACCTCGACAACGACGGCAACGAAGACATTTATATCAAAATGGGCGGCGCCTATACCGGCGACGCCTTCGAGAATTCCCTCTACCTCAACACCAACCAAAACACCAACCACTGGGTCAACCTGACCCTCACGGGCACCACTTCCAACAAAGCCGCCATCGGCGCCCGCATCAAGCTCACCTTCATCGACCACGACGGTCCCCGCTCCGTCTATAAAGACGTCAACACCGGCGGCAGCTTCGGCTCTAACCCCCTCTCCCAGCACATCGGCATCGGCGCCGCCACATCCATCACAACAACCGAAATAACCTGGCCCGCCACCGGCAAGACCCAAACCTTCTACAACCTCCCCGCCAACACCAACATCAGGATCACCGAGGGCGACACCACCTTCACCACCTATACCCTCACCCGCTTTGACTTCCGCTCCGGCGTCAAAAAGCTCCTCAGCTGTAGCCCCAAATAGCGGCAGCCCGCGCCCCCCAACCTCACTCGACCCTCTTCACGATCTTATTACCCAACGGCTTCCTGTACCGCCTGATATATTCCGAAGGCGTCATCCCGAACAGCTTGGCAAACTGCTCCCTGAAATACTTAAGATCATTAAACCCCGTAGTATAAGTAACCTCCACAACCGTCCTGCTCGTATTGATCAACAGCTCAGCCGCCTTCCTCAACCGCAGATATCGAATGAATACATTTACCGTCAACCCCGAAATAGCCTTGATCCGCTTGTATAGAGTAGGATGGCTCATGCCGATCTCCTGGCAAAAGACCTGGACCGAGAACTCCGGGTTGTCCATATGCTGCTCCACGATCTTGATACACCTTTCCAAAAAATCCTTGTGATCGGCCTCGATGCTGGAGGTCGGCCTCAGCGTGATCGTATTGAAGAAATATTGCTGCAGCCGGTTCCTGGATCGCAGGATATTCTGGACACGCGCCACGATCAGTTCCTTGCTGAATGGCTTGCTCACATAGTCTTCGGCCCCGCACTCCAGTCCCATCAGCTTTGACTTTTCTGACGAGCTCCCGGTCAATAAGATTATCGGGATATGCGCCAGATGCGGATTTTCTTTCACCTTGCGGCACAGCCCGATCCCATCCATCTTGCCCATTACGACGTCGCTGACGACAATATCGGGCAATTCCTTGCTGATCACGGCAAACGCAGACTCCCCGTCCTCCGTTTCATAAATATTGAACTGTTCGGCGAATACCTCCCTTACATAGCTTCTCATCTCAGCATCATCATCGACGATGACCATCGTCGGCAGCCCCGAAATGACCTTGTCGATAACCCTCGACTTGTTGTCCGCCGCCTTATCCCCATCCCCGGGAAACTCTTCGACCAGCTCATGAATAATGCTCGGACGACCAGACCCACTGCCATTCTCCTTCGAGACCAGCTTATTCCTCGGCAGGATCAGCGTAAAGCTGCTACCCACCCCCTCCTTGCTCACATAGGACAACGACCCCGCATGAGCGACCGCCAGTCTCCTCGATACATACAGCCCGATACCAAACCCCGGCTGCGACGCCTTCTCCGTGTTGTTCGCCTGGTAGAACGCATCGAAGAGCCGGTTGCTGATACTCTCGGGGATCCCGCACCCCGTATCCCTGACAACGATACACAGCTGCCCGCCCTCGTCCTTCAGCGACAGATCGACCCTTCCCCCGGCAGGCGTATACTTCAGCGCATTCGAAAGAAGATTGAACAGGATTATCTCGATCTTCTCCTTGTCTCCGCAATAAGCAACCTCGACCAAAGGCCTGTCAAAATGAAAAGCCACATTCTTCGACATCGCCCGCTGCACAAAACTCAAAAAGACCTCGTTACACGCCTCATTGATATCGAAATTGGCGACGTTCAGTTGCTGCTCTATCGATTCGACCTTCCTGAACAACAGCAGCTGATCGACCAGGCTCAACAGACGCCGCGCATTTCGGTGGACGGTAGACAGCTTCTTCTGTATCGGCCCCCCGGCCGTCTCCGCCATAATATCCTTCAACGGGCTCACGATCAAGGTAAGGGGCGTCCTGAACTCATGCGAGATGTCCGTGAAAAAAGAGATCTTCCTCTCCGTAAGCTCTTTTTCCTTTTGCTTCTCGATGACCGCCAGCCTTATCTCATACCGCAGCCGCTCCTGACGCCGGTAATAATAAAGAAAGGCATAGAAAACACCGATCGCAAATGCCGCATACAGCAGATACGCCCACCAGGTCCTGTACCAGGGCGGCAACACCACAACCGACAGCAATTGTACCTCCCCGTTCCAGACCCCATCCGCATTCAACACCCGGACATAGAACTGATAGGCCCCCTCCCGTAGGTGACTATACCCGGCCGTCCGCACACTATTGGCAACACTCCAGTCCTTATCCCACCCCTGCAGACGATAGGCATAGTTCAGGTTCTCTGCATTCGAATACTGCAACGCGGCAAAATCGAACGACAGGATCGCCTTGTCGAAGGGAACAGTTATGCCGGTGACGATATCCTTATTCCGGCCGGTAACATAGTTGGTGTCTTTCTCGACCGGGGAATTATCGATCTTTATCCCGGTGAGGAACAGACGCGGGATAGTCGCCCTGTCATAAACACTATCCGGCCAAAAACTATTAAAGCCCTTGATCCCCCCGAACAAAAACTCCCCGTTGCGGGCGACCATCGCGGCATTAAAGCTGAACTGGTTGCTCTGCAGCCCGTCTGCCTGCGTAAAATTCCGATACGTCTTCAGGACCGGGTTATAACGGCACAAGCCGTAATACGTGCTCAGCCAGAGGTTCCCCTTATTATCCTCCAGTATGTTCAGTATGGCGTTGTTGGGCAAACCGTCCTTTGTCGTTATTTGCCGGAACACCCCCTTTTCCCTGTCCAGCAGCAGCAACCCTCCCCCTTCCGTGCCCACCCAGAACCGGTGATCCCTGTCCTCGTGGATGCTCCTCACAGCATAGCCGATAAAATATTTTTTATGCCTCTTTGTCTCGGGATCGATCCTTACCAGAGAATTATAGTTGCCTCCCCACAGATTACCGGACCTGTCCTCCGCCAGCACCTGCAGATCGAATAGCGAAGTATCGAAAAGCTCAAACCTGTCGGCCGGCCTGTTGTATAAAAAAAGATGCCCCCTGTTGCTGGCCGACGCCCACAGCCGTCGTTTGCTGTCCTCATACATCTGCCAGACATTCTTCTCCTCGGCCCTTTGATAAGGGTTATAGCAGGTATAATGGACGTAGCCATTGCCCGCCTTGTTCAGCCTGGCCACCCCGCCGAACCAGGCGGAGACCCATATATCGTTCTTAAAATCCCTGGCAATGGAGGTGATAAAATTGCTGCTGACAGATCCGGGGTCCTCCGAATGAACATACTTCGTAAAAACGTTCTTTTGCTTATCCCAGTATCGCAACCCCGCCCCGTCCGTCCCGATCCATAGGTTTGACCGGTCATCTTCGCAAAAGGACAGGATGAAGTCGTTCACATCCTCCGTCCTGCCTTTATGATACGATATCGTCCTGAACAGATTGACATTCTTTTCCAGGATATTCACTCCCCCTCTTAGCGTCCCGATCCACTGGCGGCCTTCGACATCGACATAGTCCGAATAGACGGCATTGCTGTTGATGACCGTCCCCATCGAAGACAGCGACTGACACCTGCCGCCTCCCCGCGGCAAATGCCACAAGCCGTTGCCGTCAGTAGCGATCCATAGATCACCCGTCGCGTCTTCCGTGATATCCCTTATGATCATATCCGGCACCGGATCGAATCGCTTGAACCCGCCGCCAGAAACTTTGAAAACCCCGGCATCAGTTCCAACGAACAGATCGCCATTCGACCGTGAAAAAATTACACTGCACTGCGTCAACCCCGTTGCAGCCAGTGTCAGCGTCCCCAACCCGATATCGTATTTATACAGCCCGACGTCGCTAACAAAGATCCACGCCACCCGACGCAGCGAATCATACTCGATAGCCGGAACATTATACGTCGCGTCCGTCCCTCCCGGGAGCACGACCTGCCGCCCCTTCTCCCTGCATCCGGCAAACACGACAAGCCCGCTGTGCGCCGTACCAACCAGCAGCACGCCGCCGGCATTCTTTATCGACAATATAGCATCGGTCAGGGGGACCGTTTCCGTGGTATTGAATTTCCTGAACCGTGGCGTAAAAAAAGCAGACCGGCACGGGTCATAAATGCTCATGCCCTTACCCCCTCCTACCCAGACCTTGTTCTCATTGTCCGAGCCGATACAAAAGATATGATTGTCCAAAAGAGAGGTCGGGTCGCCGATCGTATTTCGGAAGACGTGAAAAGAATACCCGTCGTACCTGTTCAGCCCGTCATAGGTCCCGAACCACATGAACCCATTGTGATCCCTGTAAATACAGGTAACGGCATTGTTCGAAAGGCCCTGATCGATCCCCAGATATCTTACGGATAATGTATCGGAAGCAAAACAATCCCCTGCCCAAAAAAGGAAAATTAAGCAAATGGCAAACCTCATATGCAGTAGCGTACTTTCTTAAATATACACTATTTTTTGAATTCCAGTGACCTGGATTTACCCCCGGCATTTTTGATCGTTACAGACCGGACACTGCTGTCAAGCAGAATAAACCTCGAAGACTGGGACAGGAACGAATTCCCGTAATAAAACTCTTCCTTCCGGCTTTTGTTATTGCTAAAGGTCACCAAAGCACTGACGTCATCCGGCTCGATCCGCACATTTTTTACCCCTCTCTTCAATCGAAAAAGTTTCAGCGCCTCCTGATGCTGGCTTGCAGCAACCAGGTAATCACCCGACGCACCCATCAGTTTCACCAGCGCCTTGCCATCATGAGGGATATATATGCCGCTTTCCTTAATCGATTGAGGAAGGAAATGCCCCGTCCCATCGCCCTTTAGCAGCAATCCGTTCAACGCATCATATCGACCGGTGGCGACCTCCGTCCCATAGTCATTCCCATTTATCAGCACGTCCAGCTCACCATCCCCGTCAAAATCGTCGACAACCATCGCATTCAATACCGATACCTGTGCCTCCCGCGGCAGGGGGATCAACGCGAACCTCCCCGCACCATCGTTTCGCAGATAGCAGGACTGCAATAGCTCCGCCCTCAGCCGGATCGCCCCTTTTCGCTGCTCAGGCGTAAGTATGTCGTCCATCGTCGCCACCGCAAAAGGCTTGTACGTCGCATACCTTTTCTTGATGCCCGGCATCTGCCTGGCGATATCGTCCCTCCCCAAAGCCGGAAACTCCCTCTTCTGCCCCTCCCGGTCCGGAAGGAATAGCGAAGTCACCGCAACAAAAGCCCCATTATTGTCAAAATCCTTTGCAGTTATATAAACCGGCTCCCGCTCGTCACCCCGATAGTAGCTGTTCAAGCCTAAATTCCCGACAATATAATCCATCCTCCCCGTATGCCTGAAGTCCCCCGCAACGATGCTGTTCCACCATCCCGTCCGCCCAGCCACACCCGAAAGGGCGGTCACATCTGCGAACTTCCCTCCGACATTCTTCAAAAATGTCACCGGCATCCACTCCCCGACAACAATAAGATCCGTCTTTCCGTCCCCGTCGAAATCCGTGAACAGCGCATCGCTGACCATCCCGATATCCTTCAGAACAGGCGCGACCTCGGCAGTTACGTCAGTGAATTTCACGCGTCCATTGCGGGAATCATTCCTGAAAATATAGCTGCTCACAGCCTTCGGATACTGACCGGGAGCAACACGACCGGAGACGAACAGATCCAGCTTGCCGTCGTTGTTGAGATCGAACGCCCTCACGCACAATTTGCTGGTATGATTGACCGGTAACGCCGACCCCTCCTTAAAATTCCCCCTTCCATCGTTGATATAAAGCCCATCCTGGTAGTTGACGCTATCGGCTGCGGCCGAATATCCCCCCCGCGCTATATACAGATCGGGCCGACCATCGCCGTTCGCATCAAAAAGCAAAATACCTTCATCTTTTGCGGGACCACCCCGCCAGAGTTCCTTCTGGCCGAACCTCCCGTCCCGCTGCTGAAAAAAGATCCTCGCCGGATCCATCGCATTACCCCCGACAACAAGATCATCGAGCCCATCGCCGTTGACATCGCCTGCCGCCAGCGCAGGATTATATTCCGACAGCTTGTGCGGCAAACAAGCCTGAACACCAAAATCGTTAAAGGGTATATCACTATGCTTATAATTGATCCCCGCATCGGCGCTTACGTCCCTGAACAGCGACTGCTGGTTGACCAGCGGCTGCTGACACGAATAAGCATCCTGACCATCCTTAATGTCCACAACGATCGACCGGTCCACCCCGACATGGCGCATTGTCTGCCCCTTCCCGTTATTCCATCTTACCACGACCGAATCAACCCGCCCCACCGCACCCAGTCCAAAATGGGCCATGCACTGCACGGACGATAGATAACCCCGGTACGGCGAATTGTCATACACCTGCTGCTTGCCATGGTCATAAAAGATGCTCGCCGTGGCCCCGATCCCATTTATATTTTGCGCCCCGCCCCTGAATTTTATATTAAGATAGTGCGTAGCAACGGTATCCCTGTCCCTCGACGTATTCCTGTACACCAATGCCTCGTCGTCTATATTATTGATGACCATGTCCATGGCCCCGTCGTTGTCAAGATCGGCATACGCAGCGCCATTGGAAAAAGTAGGCAAGCCCAGCCCCCATCCGTCGGTCACGTCGTCAAATCCCGCCGCGCCATTATTCCTGAACGCATAATTGTGCAATTTTACCTGCGGAGCCAGCCCGAGCAGCTGCATATTCGTCATGATCCCACCCGACTGCTGCCGGTAGGCAATAAAATCATGATCGGACCAGTCCCGCGGGAATCCGTTGGTGACCACCAGGTCGCGGTAACCATCATTATCAAAGTCGACCACCATCGGGGTCCAGCTCCAGTCCGTCTGAGACATCCCGCTCATAAATCCGATCTCGCTGAACACCGGCGCACCTATCGAATCATCGCGCCCTGCCGCCGGCCCCTGGTTCAGCTGAAGGGTATTCCGAACATACTGGTACTGGTAGCCATAGTTGTCGAAATTCCGGTAGATATTGGTATTGTTCGCATTCGACATCGTCTTCTTCCGGTAGTTGTCTTCCGCGCTCATATCCAGCTCTACCACATCCGGGAGCCCGTCGTTGTTGATATCCACAACATCCTGCCCCATGCTGTTGTACGAAGTGTGCTTGAAATATTCCCTGGCCCTGTTGGTGAAGGTTCCGTCATGGTTATTGATATAGAGAATATTGCTGGAAATAAAATCGTCGGACACATAGATGTCTTTCCATCCGTCGTTATTGATATCGCAGATGCTCGCGGCATGCCCATAGCCTTCGAACATGACCCCTGCCCGCTCTGAAACATCGTGAAAGACCGGATGACCGAGACGGGTATCCACGTCATTTCGATAAAGCCTCCCGTGATTGGGCCCGCCCGTCGGCCTGTCCTGCCCGACAAACACGGATGATTCATAACCGCTGGACGCCTCATTCACCGTCAGGTACATGTCTAGATCACCATCGTTGTCGTAGTCAAAAAAGCTGGCCATCGTCGACTGAACATGAATATCCAGGCCATACTCCGCCGCCATATCTTTAAAATAAGGCACCCCATCTTTATCCGCACCCTGGTTGACATATAAAATATTCCTCCTCCGCAGCGAGTCTTTATAAAGGGTGTTGCAGACATAAATGTCCATCAATCCGTCGTTATTGATATCGACTACCGATACCCCCCTCGCCCACCTGCCCATCCCTTCAACCCCGGCCTTTTCCGTAACGTCTTCAAAACGAAAATTGCCCTTATTGATATAAAGCCTGCAGGGAACCATCCCGCCGGTAAAAAAAATATCGGACAGACCATCGTTATTAAAATCACCGATGCCGACCCCACCCCCGCTATAGATATTGACCACAGAAAGAGGATTTATAGAGTCGTTCTCGACGATCGTATTCTTGAACGTAATTCCGGAATGCGAGGCCGCAACCGGCTCGAACAGCCCGTGCCCGCGGCTGCAGGACAGGCTCAAAAGGATCAACCAGCTGCCCGCAATTACTATGATTTTCGGTTCCTTCATTGGGTCAGCATTGGTCTGTCGATCCCCCTTAATACATTCTGTTGCGGCTTCGTCAGCTCGAGCACCACGATCTCATTATTCCCCGGCTTCAGCCACTCGCCCGGAACATAGATCGTCTGCTGCGGACCGACATTCCAGTAACGCCCGAGATTATATCCGTTGACCCAGACCACTCCCTTTCCCCATTTGCTCATATCGAGATAAGCATCGCCCCCTTCCTTCAAATAGAAAATACCCCTGCGGATGATTGGAGCTTCGGAATATTTGCCGCCGCTCACTGTCCTCCTGACAGCATTGATATCGTTGAAAGGCAACGAATACATCTGCCAGTTGCTCAGTTCCTGGTCGCCGAACAAGACCTCCTGCGTAATGCCTTTTTTGTTCTCCAGCAGATAAGGACCAAAATTTATCCGCCCCAGATTCTCGACCAGGATATCCAGCGTGACCTTTCCATTGGGCATTTCGACATTGACGACGCTGTCGCCATGCCGCCTGTCCAGGATACCCGCCCGTTTGCCGTTGACGAACACCAGCGCGTAATCCCGCAGACCCTTTACCACCAGGTCGCCCTTCTTACCCCCCTCCAGCGCCGTCCTGTAGAGCACAAAGCCATAAGCCTGGTAAAGGTCTTCAAAGGTTAAAAGCCGTGGACTTGTTTTAGGAGGGGGAAGGACACTGAATATGCTCGTCGACTGCGTGAACTGGATCTCATCGATCGGCACCACAGGCTTGACGGCCGGCACATCCGGCAACGTTTCCCCGGGAGGCAGATGCTTCTGGATGACCGACCGGAAGGCCATGAATTTTGCGGTCGGGTTGCCCGCCTCATCGAGAGGCGCATCGTAGTCATAGCTGCTTGTCTGCGGCTCAAAGGGGCTTTTGCCATTGTAGTTGGCCCCGTTCATAAAGGCCCTGGTAGTACCTCCATGGAACATATACATATTCACAGAAATACCGGCGGACAACATGCTGTCCAGCAATGCAGCATATTTTTCAGGGGGAATTACATGATGCGGTGAGCCCCACCAGTCGAACCAGGCAGGATACCATTCAGCGACATAAAAAGGTCCCTTGCCATTGTTGTGCTTCCTGATCAGCTGTTTTATTTTTTGCGGGTTGTCGATCCCGTTTACAGCGGGCAGGAGCCCGGGCAAACAGCCCTTAGCCAGATCATTCGCCGGATCGCAGGTGTAGAGCAGTCCGTCAAAACCAGCTTCCCGGAATATTTTCCGGTTTATCGCAAGATACTCCTTGTCGTCACCGTAAGAGCCATATTCATTCTCCACCTGGACCATCAGGATATTTCCTCCATGATTGACCTGCAGAGGCGCCAGCTGCCTGCCCAGTGCTACCAGGTAGCGCCTGTACTCCTCCAGGTATCTTCTTTCCTTGCTGCGGACGACAAGCCCTTTTTCGTTCTGCAGCCAGTAAGGATATCCGCCGAACTCCCATTCGGCACAGACATATGGCGAAGGCCTCAGCACGACCCATAAGCCTTCCTGCTGAGCCGTCCTCACAAATGCAGCGATATCGTTATTCCCCGAAAAATCGAACCTGCCTTTCTCCGGCTCCTGTACATTCCAGAAGACATAGGTGCCGATCGTATTCAGGCCCATCGCCCTGGCCATCCTCATCCGCTGCCGCCACGCCTCACGCGGAACACGCGAATAGTGCATCTCCCCGCTGATCATCTGGAAAGGCTTGTTGTCGAGCAGGAAGACCGAATCACCCAGGGTGAAATGATGACGCTGCTGTGCAGTTCCGTCGATACAGCAGCCGACAAAGAGAACCAGCATGCAAACGAAATACCTTTTCATATTAAGTCATTTAAATAATGCACGGAAAATGTCCTTGAAAAAAAATAGGCCCTTTTCCCGCAAACCGTCTATATCCATCCTTCGGACAAGCGGGCTCCGCCCGCTGTTAGTGCCACCCGGCCACGAAAATAAAGCCCCCTGTAGAAACAGGGAGCCTTGGTCAACGGTCGCTCGTGTGATTAATAGAAAGGATTTTGTATAAGCTTCAGATTTTTGTTCATCTCGTCAAAGGCGATCGGCAGGAAATAGGATTTGGGATTCCATGCCCTGCCTCCGGAGTAGTCCAGGTTTGCGTAGTTCCCCGCTCCGCTGACATCCGCCACCGGCGTATAGACGGGCGTGCTCGAACCATAGGCCGTAGAGCCGTTATAAGGATAGAATATATGGATGCTCCAAACATTGCTGAAGCCCGCTTTCTGCCCATACACCGCCGGATCACAGATCATCCAGCGACGGATATCGAAATAGCGCAGTTCCTCGAACGCCAGCTCTATCTTCCGTTCGTGCTGGAGATTTGCCATCGTAGCTGAGGCGATAGGAGGCATAGCCGCCCTGGTCCTTATCATGTTGATATAGGTCGTCGCCGTCGTTGCATCACCCAGCCCCAGACAGGCCTCGGCATAGTTAAGCAAAACCTCGGTATAACGCATATAACGCCAGGGGGTCGACTGCAATACCTTTAACGGGTCGATGGTAGGATCGCTCCATTTCCTCAGATAATAGCCCGTGGGAGACCAGTTCCAGATATTAGCGCCCGTTGGAGGATTGTGCGTATCGAAACCGCCCGTTTCGTACTGGATGTCGTCCGTAGTCGGATTGGTAGACGAAATGTTCTGGTACCCCGTCTGCACCTTACCCGTAGGCTCATGCGGCAGAATATCCGACGTCCGTTGACGCCAGGGCGCCCCGTCGTACAGCACCGTCCCGTAGAATCGCGGGTCGCGGTTCTTATAAGGCGCAGCCTTATGAGCCGGATTGCTCCAGCTGAACACAGTGCCGTCATTCATCTCATACTCATCGACGAACTGCTGCGTGGGAGCATCCACACCCCAGCCCCAGAAGCCGTTGGGATTATGGAACAGCCCGGGACCATAGGTCTTACCATAGTCATTCCAGTTGGCAACCGTATTCGTGGAAACGTATTTTACAAATATATCCTCCGGAGTGGTCATTTGAATGAACAGATTGCCATAATTCGTAGCCGCCTCGGCCTGTGACGCCGGCGTAGGCATGTACAGCGCATACTGTCCAAGATTTATGACGGCCAGCGCCGCGTCCTTTGCTTTCTGCCAGCGGGCCTGCCTGTCCGCGCCCGTAAAGGTCGTGTACCTGACCAGCTCAGGATGCAAATAGGCCCCAAAAGGATCCCCAACGGTACCATTGCCGCCATTGTACAGGTCGCTCGCCGCATACAGCAGAACCCTCGATTTGAGGGCAAGCGCCGCGCCCTTGGTCGCCCTGCCTACCTGCGCCTGTACCAAAGGAAGCAGCTGAGCTGCGCTGTCGCACTGCTGTGAAATGAACTGGATGCAATCCGCATAGGTGTTCCTCGCTACGCTGAAGCTATCCGTCAGCGAGTAGGCCTTTGTAATGATCGGCACACCGCCATATAAAGAGACCAGGTTATGGTACAGATAAGCCCTCAGGAAATATACTTCCCCCATCAGCTCGTGTTTCGTAGCCGTATCTATCGGCGACGAATTGATCTTCGACAGAAAGAGGTTGGTCGCCCTGACAAAGGAATACTCGTTGGTCCAGGCAAGATGCTGTAATTCGGGGCAATTGCCATTACCGAAAGGCCCCGAACTGAAATTGCTGGGAGTCATCTGGCTCAGCATCGCCTGCTGTTGACCCGCCCACGTGCAGGCCTGTGTAAGCGCCTCGTCTGTCAGCGAAGCCAGCATCGACCAGTCAAAACCGTGCGGCAGCCCCTGGTAAATGTTGTTGACGAACGCCGTTAACAAGCCCGGGTCCGTTGAAGTAAAGACGGCGTCGTCAGAGACGGCGCTGACGGGCGTCTGATCCAGTACTTTCTTATTGCACGATATCCCGGGGCCCACTAAAAATGTCGCTATAAGAATTATGCAAACAATATTTTTTTTCATTTTCAATTTATTTTGTCTGTTCAGCAATCAATACCTGCGCACACTAAAATGCCACGGTCAATCCCATCGTCACCACGCGCGACAACGGATAACTACCGCCAGAATTACTCGGGATCGCATTTTTCAGGTCAGTCGGAGTAGCATTCGCCCCTGCTTCCGGATCAAAGTCTTTCAGACCAGGACACCAGGTCAGCAGATTCTGTCCGCTCACAAAAACCCGCAGATTCCTGATCCCCGTTCTCTGAAGGCCTTTTGCGTCGATGGTATAGCCGAACTGCAACGTCTTCAGCCGTACATAGTCTGTCTTATGAAGGAAAAAGGTATTGCCGGTATTATCCCAATAGTAGTTGCCGCGGTTGGGCGTCCTCGGGATATTGCCGTTGGGATTGGTCGGAGACCAGCGGCCATCCAGCAGGCTCTTACGGAAGTTGGTAAAGGTACCACCGTCCGAGTTGACATACATGATAGCCCCCGTTGCCCCCTGGAACAGCAGCGAAAGGTCGAAATTCTTATATCCTAAGTTGATATAAGACCCAAACGTGAAGGTCGGAATGCTGCTTTTATAGATCCTCGTCTGCTGCCGGGAATCCATCGTATCGTTCTTCGCTACGTCTATATATTTAATGTCGCCGGGCGCCGGATTGGTGCTAAGCCCCCAGGACTTAAAGCTGCTCGCATAGTCAGCGGAGTCCTTGGAGTTATGTATCACCCCCGCAGCCTGGTAGTACAGCCCCGAACCCATGGGATGCCCTGTCGTCTGCTGATACACCGGCGCGCCTGGCGCCTCGCCCCACTGCACCACCTTGTTCTGCGCATAGCTTCCATTCAACGATATGGAATAGCTGAACTTGCTCCTCGACACATTGCTATAGGTAACGTTGAAATCAAAACCCTGGTTCTTTACCTTGCCATAGTTGACGCTCGGCAGGGTCAAACCGGCAGACGCGGGGACAGCGGCATTCTGGGGCCAAAGGATATTGCTTCGCTTATAATAGAAATAGTCGCCTTCGACGGTCAGCTTATTGTCCAGGAAATTGGCATTGAATCCGACATCCGTCTGGTTCGCGACCTCCCACGTAATGTTCGGGTTGGCAATAACGCTCTCATACACCGTCTGCAGCTCGCTCAGCGCGCTTGCCGAATTGACCACGAACGGATAGTACTGACCCGTAGTGTTGTAATAGCTGCTCCCGAACAAATAAGAGGTCAGGTACTGAAAACCCGGCACCCGGTCGTTACCCGTCTTCCCCCACGATCCTCGCAGCTTGAAATAGTCGATCCATCGGACGTTCTCTTTCCAGAACTTCTCCTCGGAAGCCACCCAGCCCGCCGTGACACCCGGGAAAAAGCCAAACCGATGGCTGGGTGCAAAGATATACGAGCCATCATACCTGCCGACGAACTCGATCAGGTACTTATTCGCATAGGCGTAATTGACCCTGCCAAAATAGCTCAGCCTGGCATTTACATTGCCCGTACCGCCGGTGGCCTGGTTGGCCGTCGCGCCGGCGAACATTTCCTGGACAGCCGTCGAGGCGAACAGATCCCTGTAAGCATTGACGCTTTCCGTATCACCCTTCGAGACCTGCGCCCCAAGCATTACCTTCAGGGTCTGGTCATCGGCGATATTCGTCGAATAGTTCAGCAGGCCATAAGCCAGCTTATTATAGTCGTTCCTGAAATACTCGTATAAGGTCGGCGAGTTGTTTGCACCCGCGCCAAAGATGTTGGAAGTCAGCACCGGTTGTCCCTTGGTGTCGACCGTAGTTCCGTCCCAGGAATACAATTGCCAGGGCTTAAAGAATCTCTTGGTGAAATCAAAGCCCTGATCGTAAGACAGATTTCCGTTGAACGTCAATCCCTTTATCCAGGGGACCTCGATATCGATCTTGGCATTCGAGTTCAGAATGTAGTATTTGTCGTTATCATAACCCGTGGCGCCGGTCGAGATCACCACCGGGTTTTCGCCGTGTTCACGCGCCGGACCGGGATCCCCGTTGGGCCACCAGGCAACCGAGGTGGGATAGGCCGATGCCAGGTCGCCGAAGATCGTAGATGCGCTCTTTTGAGGATAATGCTTATCCTGCAGACGCCCGGTCAGGTCTACCGCGACATGGATGTATTTGCTGATCTTCCCGTCGACATTGGACGTAAAGCCATACTGATTGTAATAAGTGGCGCTGTTCCGGTACTGCCCGTCCTGGTGCTTGTAGTCCAGGGAGACAAAATACCGCATATTCTCCGTCCCCCCCGAAATGGCCACGTTGGCATTGCCCTGCGCAGACCTGGGCTTCAGCACCGTCTTGAACCAGTCGGTATTCGGATAGCGCAATGGGTCCGAACCATCCCTGAACTTCTGGATCTGCGCATCGCTGTAGGTCTGATTCAGTCCGCCGGAAGGATTGTTGTAGTACGCGATCTCATTGAGCGCCGTCGCATACAGCGGGGCATCCGCCATTTTTGGCACTTTGGTAGGCTGGTTATAGCCATAATTGGCATTCACCGTGATCTCGGGCTTTCCGGTCTTCCCCCGTTTGGTCGTGACCAGGATAACGCCGTTGGCCGCCCTCGATCCATAAATGGCCGCCGAGGCGTCCTTCAAGACCGTAATGCTCTCGATGCTGTAAGGATCGATCCTTTCCAGGCTCCTGTCCGGCACACCGTCGATAACAACCAGGACGCTATTATCATTAAAGGTGTTGCTGCCGCGGATCCGCAGATTGCTGGCATCCGACCCCGGCTCGCTGCTGCTGGTGACGGCAACCAGGCCGGGCAGCCTTCCGGCCAGTCCGTTGGTAACGTTGGTCACCGGGGACTCCGTAACCTCCTTGGCCTTGATCGTAGCGACAGACCCCGTCAAAGTCGCTTTTTTTGCCGTCCCATAACCGACGACGACCACGTCATTCAGCGTTTTGTTTTCCGTATGCAGGCGGAGAACGACATTGTCCCCCTGCACGACCATGTCAACCGATGTGTAGCCAACACCGCTGGCTGACAGGACGACTTTTGAAAGACTTGAAGGGACCTCTAATTTAAATACCCCTTTTTCATCGGCCGAGGTGCCGATCTTCGAATTAAGGACCTTAACAGTGGCCCCGGGAATGGGATCTCCGGTCTTGGAATCCGTGACCCTGCCGGTGATCGTCCTGGACTGGGCCGACACGGCAATGTTGAATAGCACAAGCGAACATACCAATAGCAGTTGTTTGATTCTTTTCATACAGCATGTTATAAAATGTTAAAAAACAGTCAGTTCGAACTAAAGAGAGGAAACAGTAACGAGATGGGATTCTTTACATATGGCAACTATTTATGTTAAATAATTGCAAATATGCAGACAACAGCCCCCTGAATGGGGGGTCAAATCGATAAAATAGGGGGGGTAAATTCAAGGCTGCTCCCCTTTCAGGGCATCAAAATTCCCTTACAGGGGTCAAAATGTTCTTTTCTGGATAATAGCTATCAGCTCATCCTTGAATTTATCGCTGATCGGGATCTGCCTTTCTCCGATATAGATCTCGCTGGCCTGTATCTTGGTCAGCTGCCTGATATTGACAATAAAAGAATTATGCACCCGGATAAAAGGATGCTTCAGCTGGGCCTCGATATCCTTCAGCCGTCGGTAGGTCAGGACCTCGAATTGGCTGGTCGCGATCTTCACATATTCCTTCTGGCTTTCAAAATAGAGTATCTCGTCAAGCAGGATCTTCCGTAACGCCGTACCCGTCTTCACAAAGAAATACGCATCCTCCTGCTCCGATCGCTTCTTCTCCACCGGCAGCAAATTCTGAAAATAGCTTTCGATCTTCTTCGTCGAGGCAATAAAACGTCGCAGCGTAATAGGTTTCAGCAAATAATCGATCGTATTAAAGGAATAGCTCTCTGCCGCATGCTCCCGATATGCCGTTGTAAAGACGATCGCCGTATTCCCAGGCAGCAGACCCGCCAGCTCCATCCCGCTCAGGAGGGGCATTTCGATGTCCAGGAAGACGAGGTCGACCTGGTTATGTTTCAGGAACGAGATAGCATCCAGCGCATTCAGGCATTTTGCCGACAGCTGCCACCCCGTCGTCTGGCCGATCAGCACCTCCAGCAGGTTCACCGCATTGGGCTCGTCATCTACTATCATACACCGCAGATTCATGACAGGGGTATTTTTAGGAAAGCCGTAAAATATCGGCCGTCGTCCCGGGTGTCCAGCTCGAAGTTGACTCCATACAGCAGCGACAGCCGCTGCCTTAGATTCTTCAGCCCCAGCCCATTCGGTTTGGCCTTGCCCGGATTCCGGTTCATGCTGTTCCTTGTTTCAAATATAAGATACCCGGCCTGGTCGGCGATCCTGATCCATATCTGGTTGCAGCCGCTTATCTTATCGATGCCGTGCTTGAAGATGTTCTCCACGAACGTCATCAGCAGCATCGGCGGCAGCTGGATACCGGCGCTGAAACCCTTCGAGAACTCGAGCTCCGGCTCCGGCATGATCCGGATCTTCTCCAGCGCGATATAATTATCCAGGAACTGCACCTCCGTCTCCAGGGGAACCAGGTCCTGGACGTCCTGATCGATAAAATACCGCATGATATCGGAAAGCCGCTCGATCAGCAAGGCGGTACGGGGCGCCTCCATATAGGCTTCATAGTACATATTGTTGAGCGTATTGAATAGGAAATGAGGCTGCACCTGCGCCTTCAGCAGCTTTAGCTCGAACTGGCTCCGCTGCAACAACGCCTCCTCCGACTTCTGCTTCTCGGCGAAATAGGCAATGGCCAGCCGGATGACCAGGCTCATCACAAAGACCGTCAGACCCGAGAGAAAGAAGGAAAGATGCGTGCTCGCGTCCTGTATCCTGAGCGCCTTGGAAAAGAACCGGCTGCTGATATACAGGGATACATAACCTTTTACAAACCCCGCGATCCAGACCAGCAGGACCGACCCCACCACATAGAGCACATATCGCTTCCTTTGAAAATATCGGGGATACAGCAGCTGGATATTCCCATAGATGATCAACGCATAAAAAGTGACGCTATTCAACGCAAACAGCGCCGAAGGCACAACCCCGTCCGACGAGATCATCGAGATAAAGCTGATCAGCAGAATAGCCGCCCATACCAGGTACTGCAGCTGCGTCAGCGCTATCTTCCTTGTTCCGAAATAGCCCATACGATCCTGCAAAATAATTGAATTGGAAGAGGAATAGGACAATATTCAACAAATTTCCCTTTCCGCTCAATACATCCCGGACAGCCTGTTTATTTAGTTGGCCAGCGCCCGGGTTGAATAGTCGAAAATATCCCGCCAATAACCGCCATTTTTCCGTCCCAAAATCACCCCCATCAATCGTCCACCATGAAACCATTTTCCTTTATCGGTTTCCTTCTTTTATCCACAATTCCCCGCATATGGGCTCAAACACAGGGCCCTGATTCAACATTCCTGAGACAGGTCCTAAAAGAAGTAGAGATAACCGGCAAGACCCCTACCCTCCGCAGCGGCCTCGACAAAAAAGTCTTTTCCGTCAACAAAAGCCTCATCAGCATCGGCGGCTCTGCGGCCGACCTGCTCCAGAATATCCCGGGCCTGCAGGTCGACCCCAATAGCAATATCAGCCTGCGCGGAGCGACCAACGTAAAGGTCCTGGTAGACGGCAGACCATCGCTGATCGGCGGTGGCTCCATCGCCCAGGTACTGCAATCCATACCCGCGGCCTCCATCGAAAAGATCGAGGTTATCACCAGTCCTTCCGCAAAATATGACGCAGAAGGCCAGGGCATCATCAATATTATTTTGAAAAAAGGCGGCTACAACAGCGCGTTGACCGCATCGGCCGGCACGCGCAACAACTACAACGCCGGTGCGAGCATCAACTACCGGGCCCGCAAAGCCGATATATACGGTAACTATACATACCAGCGCAGGAACACCTACAGCAATGGCTTCCAGTACATGACCTATCTGAATTCGAAAGATTCTACCTATTATTCCAACGAGATATTCCCCTCGACGACCATCAGCAATATCCATCTCGCCCAGGCCGGCGTCGACTATCATTTATCCCCCCGGGACCTGCTCAGCATTACCGGGCAGTACGGCGCAACCACAACCAACCGTCACGAATACCTGACCATCGACAATCTGACGAAACAGCAGACACCGGTACTACTCAGCAACAGGACCAATACCACCAATGGCTGGAACAATACCTGGGCCGCCGCCGTCGACCTGACCCATAAGTTCAAAAAACCATCCGAACAATTGGACCTTGACCTCTCCTGGTCTACCGGCTCCGGCGACAAATTCCAGCTATATAAGACCGAGCCGACATCCGCCATACTGCAGGACACAAGAAAGACGAAGGGCGCCAACTACAATATCCAGCTGGACTACACCCTGCCCCTCGGCAAAGGAGGCCGGCTGCAGACCGGCGCCCGCAGCCAGCTCGCTACTACCGATAACCGTCAATGGGATTCTTCGGCGTTCAATTTCTTCAAGACCAACGACCAGGTACACGCAGTTTATATCAATTACCAGCAACAGCTCGACCACTATACCATCCAGGCGGGACTGAGGGCAGAAATAGGCCGTATGGCCGCCCTGTTCATCACACCCATCGACATCAACACCGCCGGCCTCTACCCTTCCCTATTCATTACCCGCCAGCTCCCCCACGCCCAACAGCTACAGCTCAGCTATACCCGCCGCATCAACAGACCGACACCCCGGGATATCATCCCCTTACCTGACCTATCCGATCCCGTCAACTATGACATGGGTAACCCTTCAATAAGACCCGAGGATATCCACTCGATCGAGCTGACCTACAAAAAGACCTGGCCAGGCGCATACCTCACCTCGGCGCTCTACTATAACCAAACCAACAACCCCATCAAACATATCCAGACCGACCCCGTCAACGACATCACCATTACGATCTCCGAAAACCTCCGCCGCGCCATCAATACCGGCCTCGAGCTCATCGGCAACCTGCGCGTCTCCCCGCTATGGGCGTTCACCGCAAATATCAATCTCCACGACCGCGTCAACTCCGCAGCGCCCCAATACGGCATCCGGGCATCCAGCGGTCTCAGCTGGAACGCCAACATCACCAACGACCTCTCCCTCACCAAAGCGCTCAACGTCCAGATAAGAGCAGACTACAGATCCAGCGAACAGATCCTGCAGGACCTGTACCGCCGGGCCTATGGCTTTGACGCCGGCGCGAAATACGACTTCGCCCACAACCATGCCACCCTCTCCCTCAGCGCCAGGGACATCTTCAACACCCGCCGCCCCGCCTTCCTCCGCGTCAGCGACGCCCTCCTCCTCGACTGGCAACGCATCACCTACAGCGCCCGGGCTTCCCTCACCTTCACCTGGCGCTTCGGTAATAATAGCAACAACAGCACTGATTCCAAAAATCCATCGCGTCATTTACACACATTGGACCAATAAGACCACACCTCGCAATCAGAATCGCCGTAATTTAATTGCTCCATTAAAAAAATTAAGCTTCGCCATGAACCACAGAAGAGACTTTCTCCGCTCTGCAGCATCACTGCTCGCCGGAGGCACACTACTCTCCAACAGAGCAATAGCATCCTTCCTGACCCGAACCTCCTACCCCCCGCCAGGTCTGCAGCTCTATACCCTGTTCAATATAATGGACGACGACGTCAGGGGCTCCTTAAAAAAAGTGGCCGACATCGGCTATAAAGAGATCGAATCAGCATTTTCAAAAAAAGGAGAATACTATGGCATGAGCGCAAAGGAATTCTCCGCAATCCTTCGCGACCTTGGTCTGTCCTGGAAATCGCACCACATCCTGGGCGGCCCCATAAAGATCCCGCCGGACAAGATGCCCAAGGGACCCGACGGCAAGCCGATCTCCATCCCGCCGATGAAAAACCTGAGAGACAATATGCAGGAGATCGTAGACAAAGCAGCCGCCTCAGGCGTACCCTTTCTCGTATGCGCCACCACACCCATCGACTCGATAGACGAAATAAAAAGATCCATCGCAACCCTGAACAAGACCGGTGAAGCCTGTAAAAAGGCCGGTATCACCTTCTGCTACCACAATCACGACGAAGAATTCAAGGCGATAGACGGAAAGACTCCCTACCACCTCTTCCTTTCGGAGCTGAACCCCGACATAAAAATGGAGCTCGACCTTTGCTGGGCGACCAAGGCGGGCGTCGACATCGTCGGATTATTCAAAAAACATCCCAGACGCTTCCCGCTGTGGCACGTAAAAGACCTGGATAAGAGCAGGCAGGGCCCCGCGCCCGTAGGCTCCGGCGTCGTTGATTTTGCAACGATCTTTGCAAATGCAGAGACAGCGGGATTGAAACATTTCTTTGTAGAGCACGACATGCCGCAGCACCCCTATGCAAGCATCACGGAGAGTTATAACTACCTTACCAAAACACTAAAAGTCTGATATGGCCGACAACAACACCTACGATGCCATAGTAATAGGCTCCGGCATCAGCGGCGGATGGGCCGCAAAAGAACTGACCGAAAAAGGGCTGAAAGTGATCATGCTCGAAAGAGGCAGGAACATCGAACACGTAAAGGACTATGTGAACGCCACAAAAGGCACCTGGGAGTTTTCACATAGAGGGACCAAGACCCGGCAAATGATGAAAGACTATCCGGTCCTCAACCGGGACTATCCTTTAAATGAGATCAACCTCGACTGGTGGGTCAACGAAAAAGAGTCCCCCTATACCGAAGTAAAACGCTTCGACTGGTTCAGAGGCTACCACGTCGGCGGCCGCTCGCTGATGTGGGGCCGGCAAAGCTGGCGCTGGGCAGACCAGGACTTTGAAGCCAATGCAAAAGAAGGTATCGGCATTGACTGGCCCGTCCGTTACAACGAGATCGCCCCCTGGTACGACCACGTGGAGAAGTTTGCAGGCATCAGTGGCAACCGGGACGGCATCCCGCACCTGCCCGACGGACAGTTTATGCCTCCCATGGAAATGACGGTTGTTGAAAAGGACGTCGCCGCCCGTTTAAAAGAGATCTACAAGGGCCAGCGCCACATGATCATCGGCCGTACGGCGAATATTACCGAGCCCCTGCCCGGCCGCACCAATTGCCAGTACAGGGATAAATGCTGGCTGGGATGCCCGTTCGGCGCCTATTTCAGCACACAGTCCTCAACACTGCCCGCAGCCATGCGTACGGGCAATCTGACGCTCAGACCCTGGAGCATCGTTACCAGGATCTTGTACGACAAGGACAAAAAGCGCGCAACAGGCGTGGAAGTCCTGGACGCAGAGACGAACCAGATCTACGAATACAAGGCGAAGATCATTTTCTTAAATGCCTCCACCCTCAACAGCGCATGGGTGCTTATGAACTCCGCGACCGACGTATGGCCCGATGGCCTCGGCAGCAGCAGCGGACAGCTGGGGCACAACCTGATGGACCATCACATAGGCGGCGCTACCATGGGGGTAGTAGAAGGTTACGAAGACAAATACACCTACGGCCGCCGGGCCAACGGCATTTACATTCCCAGGTTTCGGAATATGTTTGGCGAGCGACGCGATTATTTGCGCGGTTTTGGCTACCAGGGAGCAGGCATGAGAGGACGCGGCGCGCAACCGGCCGAAATGTTGGCAATAGGGCTGGACCTAAAAGAAGCCCTGACCGAAGCCGGCCCCTGGACAATGTTTGTCGGAGGCTTTGGAGAAACGCTCCCCTATCATGAGAACCAGGTAACGCTCGACAAGACCAAAAAAGACAAATGGGGCCTGCCTGTCCTTGCCATCGACGCAGAGATAAAAGACAACGAAAGGAAAATGCGCGTAGATATGGTCAACGACGCGAAGGAAATGCTGGAAAAGACAGGATTGAAGAATGTAACCAGCATACCTTTTGGCGAGCCCGTTCTGGGACGCGGCATCCACGAAATGGGTACGGCGCGGATGGGGGCAGACGCCAAAACCTCCGTGCTCAACAAATGGAACCAGGTATGGGACGCTCCCAACGTCTTCGTAACCGACGGCTCCTTCATGGCCTCAGCCAATTGCGTAAACCCATCGCTCTCGTATATGGCCTTTACCGCCCGTGCCGCGGACCATGCCGTCAGCGAACTGAAGAAACAGAATCTATAAAAATTCAGATCATGAACAGAAGACAAGCTCTATCCGCCGTAGGCGCCTTACTGGGCGGGAGCATCATAGGCGCCAATTACTTCTTATCAGGCTGCAAACCCGCCGGAAAAAAGGCCGCGGCCGGCTTCACCGCCGACGACATCACCCTATTGGACGACGTTGGCGAGACCATAATTCCCACAACCGCGGATTCGCCAGGCGCAAAAGCAGCAAAGATCGGAGAATTCATGAGAACGATAGTCAATGACTGCTATACAGAGAACCAGCAAAAGACGTTCACCGATGGCATCGGCCAGCTGCGACAGTCCTGCCAAACCAAGTACGGCAAGGACTTCACCAGCCTCTCGCCCGAGCAAAAGAAAGAATTCGTGACCGCCCTGGACAAAGAAGCAAAAGCGCTTACCAGCTCTGACGACTACAAAAAAAGAAAACTTGCCTACGATAGCCTCCAGGCCAACTGGGTAAGGTCCGAAGAGGCCAACAATGACTTTGGGGCATCCCATTTGAAAGACGAATACCCCCCGCACTATTTTACGATGATCAAACAGCTGACCGTCTGGGGCTACTTTACTTCCGAAGTGGGCATGACCAAAGCCCTCCGCTACATCGAAACCCCCGGTAAATTCGACGGCGCCTACCCTTACAAAAAAGGCGACAAGGCCTGGGCGATCGGCGGATTCTTCGGCTAGGCACCTCCCTTCCTATTGCGGAAATGCGGACTTATCAAGTCCGGGAAGGATGCGCAGGGCATTTTTATAGTATATCTTTTTCAATACCTCATCGGGCAGATCGAGCCCATACATCCGCCAGAAGGCATGGTACTTCTTATGATAGGGAAAATATTCATCCGCTGTTTCCAAAACCCTGAAATAGGTAGAATATTCCGACGGCACCCAGGAATCCTTTCCGAACAGGATCCGGTCCTGGTATTTAAGAAAGAAGCTCCTGGCCTGCCTGGGTTGCCTTCCCAGCTCGGCAATGATGGCAGCTATCTCGACATATACATTTGGGCACTCGTCCAATAACTTTCCCAGCGAACCGAGATCATTGGCCAGCCAGCCAAAATGGGCTGCTATAAAGATGGTATTTCGATGCGCCCTGAATATATGGTGTTGCTCATCGATGATCGTCTTCCACGAGGCAGGGTTACCATTTCCCCTCTTGCGGTCGGGATGGGTCTTCAATTCCAGCCAGCGCTCGTTGTATTTATCCATCGGATCCCAAAAAGAAGGGGGATCGGCAGAATGGATCAGTACCGGGATATGAAGCGACCCGCATTTTTCCCAGATCGCATCCAGCCTTGGGTCGTCCACAGCAATTCTTTTCCCCTGTTCATCTTTGAATTCCATGCCAAGGTCCTTGTATATCTTTAACCCCTTCGCCCCGTTGCGCACATCCGCCTCCAGCTCCGCCAGCGCATGCTCAGCCCACCCCTTTTGCCCAAAACGGGTAAACGAAATATTGGTGAATTGAATAAAGCGGTTCGGATAATTTGCCCGGATATTTGCCTGCGCCCTCTTAAAGTACGTAGTATCCTGCACATCAAAGTAGCCATTCACGTCCCTGTATCCCCGCCCGCTCAAGTTATTCATGATCGACATATTCAGTTTATCCATCTCGCTGACCAGTTCACGAAGATTCTGCGAAGGCATGTCCCACTGATGGTTATGGATGTCAATGAAAGGATATTTCGCCCGGGTGATCACATGCGCCGGGACGACCAGGGTAGATTTAGGATCATACTCTTCAAAATCCATTTTTTGCGCCTCCGACACCAGGCTGGCACAACAGCTGAGTAAGACCACGATGACCAGATTTTTCATTATTATGGTATTTGACATTTATCCCATTACTCACCTCGGCCGATGCTGCATCAACCCATCGATCAGATCACGAACCTCGCCGAACGGCCGATCCTCCACCAGGTAAAACTGTCCTTCCCCACCCTCATCCCAGCCATTACTCCCGTCTTCCGCCACCACTATACGGCCCGCATGAAGCGTATAATAAGGCCCAGGCCCCGCGACACCAACCAACACCGCCGTCTCATCCCAGCTCATCCTGCCTGCGCTGTCCCCCGCCGCAAGCGGAATGCTTATCCGGAATACATCCTTGACGGGACTGTTCTGTATGGCCTCGTTCCTCACCATCGGAAGTCCACACTTTATTTTCTTTCCGATCTCAAACCCGCTAAAGATAATTTCCGTCGGCCAGTGCGAGAAGGCATACCTGGAAGCATCGGCATCCCTGTGAACATTGAACTCCCTTCCCGAAGGAAAACTACCGGCCATGCTCACCAGCCGTTTCACCTTCCGCCTTACCAGCTCAGCCCCATCCAGCGGCGAGTACTGATCCGGAGGGGATTGCAACAGGTTGGACAGGTTGGTCAGGAACCCCACCGTTATAATTACGACGCTGTGATCATGCTGGCCCACCAGTACCTTCCTGTAAAGGCTTACCGCATCCGGTACCTCTTCGTTGCGCTGAATCCGGTGCGGATATTTTGCAAGGATGCTGTCCGTCCAGTGCTGTGCATCCCGCTGATCTATCGCCTTACCGCGTGGCACGCCAATAGGGATCCCCGGACGATCAAAATACGTGTTAAAGAGATTCAGCACCGCCGCAATATTCTCATATTTATTGCTCGCGATCGTCGCCAGTATCTCGGCCTTGCCGCTGTCCGCCAAGGCATGCAACATCGCAATAGCGCCCACATCGTCATAGTCCGGCCCCATATCCGTATCGAAAATGACGGGCGCCTGCGCGTATACGCCCGCCTGGCAGACGGCGCAAACCAGGAACAACAGCGTAAATCTCTTATATATAAGCATAACCCAAGATAAACCAATTACCCATGCAGCGGACACCCGGTGTCACGAAACCGTACAGCCGCAGCTCCACCAAGGGATTGATCCGATTGACGGTCAATCACCTGCACCGCCGGCACCCGGTTTGTGGCTAAATTCAAAAAATCGGCAATGTTTTCCAATTACCTGAAGACAGCTCTTCGCAACTTTCTTCGCAACAAGACCTACTCGTCGATCAACACGCTCGGACTGGCCATCGGAATGGCAGTGTTCCTCCTGATCGCCCAATACGTCAAATTCGAGAATAGCTACGAAGATTTTGTCCCGGACCGGGCGAACATCTACCGCGTCAGTCTTACCAGGCTGCGGAATAACGAAGTCATCTCGGCCAGCGCCGAGAACTATCCCGCGGTTGGCCCCGCCCTCAGAGACGAGCTCCCGGAAATAACGGCTTTCGCCCGACTGTACAATTTGGGCTATAAGAACAACGTGATGATCACCAACGAGCAGGCCAGACCGGATCCCATCGTCCTCAAACAACACCATTTTCTCTACGCCGATTCTTCTTTCCTCCCGATGATGGGCTACGCCATGCTCAGCGGAAATCCCGAACAGGCCCTGACCGGGCCGTATTCCGCCGTCATCTCGGAAAAATATGCGCGGCTCTGGTTTGGGTCGGCCGATCCCATAGGAAAGACCCTGCATATGCATGATGATGACTTCAATGACGAGCGGGTAAAGGTCACCGGCGTATTCAAAGACCTCCCGGTCAATACACATTTGAAATTCGACGTCCTTTTTTCTTATTCCACTTTATCGGCGCGTTATAATGGCAACGCCTACGACCGGTTCTTTAAGAGCTGGACCCGGGCCGACATGTACACCTTTGTCCGGCTTCGGCCCGGCGCCGATCCGAAAATTGTGGCGGCCAAATTTCCGGCGATAGTCGAGAAATACAAACCCGGCCTCCACGCAAGCCATCAACGCGACCTGCTCCAATTGCAGCCCCTGTCGTCCATCCACCTGCATTCCGATCTTGCCGAAGAGCCGGAGATCAACGGCAACGCCACTATCGTCTTCTTCCTGGGCATCATCGGAGTCTTCGTATTGGTGATCGCCTGGATCAATTTTATCAATCTCTCGACGGCCAGGGCCATGACCCGCGCCAGGGAAGTGGGGGTACGCAAGGTCATCGGCGCTTCCCGGAGCCAGCTGTTCCTGCGTTTCATAATGGAAGCAGCGCTAACCAATGGACTGGCTCTTTTAATTGCCTATGCTCTTCTTTTCCCTGTGCTTCCCGCCTTCAACGCGATCTCCGGCCTCTCGCTGGATGCCTCTTACCTGACGCATCCCTGGTTCCTGGCGGTCCTTGGGCTGCTGTGGATCGGCGGTACGCTTGCCGCCGGCTTCTATCCCGCCCTGGTGTTGTCGGCATTTCGCCCTGCCGCCGTGCTGAAAGGCAGGCTCCGTACCAGCGCCGGCGGTGGTTTCCTACGGCGGACCCTGGTCGTTGGTCAGTTCATGGCCTCCATAGCCCTGATCACCGGCACCATGATCATCTACCGCCAGCTGCATTTTATGCTGCACAGCGACCTCGGCATGAATATCGACCAGGTCGTCGTCATGGACAGACCGGGTATCCAGCCCAGCGACAGAACCAGCGCGCATTCCTTCCGGTCCGAGATCGACCTGTTTCGCAACGAGATAAAGAAAACTCCCGACATGGAAGCCGTATCCAATACGACCACCGTCCCGGGTATGCTTCGGGAATGGCGCTACACGGTAAAATTATGGGGCGGTCACACCAACGACTCCGTCCTGATGCGCACCGGCAACATCGACCATGATTTTTTGAACGTCTTTAAAATGCAGCTGCTTGCCGGCCGCAATTTCTCTCCCGACCATCCCCATGATCCCGATACTTCGGCCATCCTCACCGCCTCCGCCGTGCGGCTGCTTGGCTTCAAAGATCCCGGGGACGCTATCGGTAGGACGATCGTCATCCCCGAATGGAACAACCAAAAGGAGATCATCGTCGGGGTGGTGAACGACTTTCACCAATACTCGCTCAAACGACCGCTGGAGCCCACCATCTTCACCTGCGATCTTTACGAGAGCGAATTCTATGCGGTACGCATACACACCAGGGATATGCCGGCCTCCCTCGCCCATATTCGCGCAGCCTGGAACAAAGCCTTCCCCGGAAACCCATTTGAATATTTCTTTCTTGACGAGTATTTCAACCGGCAGTACGCCAACGAGCGCAGATTTGGCGAGCTCTTTACGACCTTCGCCGTCCTTGCCATCCTGATCAGCTGCCTTGGCCTCTTCGGCCTTTCATCTTACATGGCCAGCCAGCGGGTAAAAGAGATCGGCGTCCGCAAAGTCCTCGGCGCGTCTGTCGCCAATATCGCCGCAATGCTGTCCCTCGATTTCCTTCGCCTCGTGCTGATCTCCCTCCTGATCGCCACGCCCCTTACCTGGTTCACCATGCACGGCTGGCTCCAGTCCTATGCCTATCGCACCCGGATCCCATGGTGGGTCTTCGCAGCCGGCGGCTCCATCGCAGTCGCCATTGCCCTGATCACGGTCAGCTTCCAGGCCGTCAAGGCGGGACTGGCAAACCCCGTTAAATCCCTTCGCTCGGAATAACCATTGGTAAGTCGCTTACTCCCACCAGGTTGCACAAATATTCGGTTTCACCCCCACAATAACTGTCCGCCCCGGACGTTTCGCTAATGACCCCAATCCATATCATATGAAACCTATCGCGTTGTTCGTACCCCTTCTGTTGCTGGCGGCGTGTGGCATCAGCGAAAAAGAAAAAACCGCCCTCCTCCAGGTACAAAAAGCCAAAGAAGACTCCATCCGGACGTCGGAAATCCAGCGACTAAAGGACGCCGAACAGTACCGGTCCTCGCTAAGCGACTCGCTCACCGCTTACACTACTTTAGTAGCCCGTCAGCAAAAGGACCTCGCGCAGCTTCGCACCGCCATCTATGCTGCCAAAGATGCGCTGTCCGAACTACAACAATCTCACTCCGACCAGTCCCCGCAGGTACAACGACAGGAGATGAAGATCCAGGCCCTCTTGGTGCAGCAGGTCAGTCTCCAGGCATCGCTTGAACATAACCAGGCAGAGATGACCCAGATCAGATCACAGCTGGCCACCGCCAAACGGTAGCCCGAAATTCCGTCCCATTTTGAATTTATCGGGATAAGTTGCAACATTTGCACTTCACTTGCGTCCTTCCGAATATGCAAAAAATACTCTACCTGGCAGCTCTGACCCTCTTATTGACCAGATCCGCCGGCGCGCAGCAGCAAGCAACCCCAATAACCACCGACATAAAAAATTTCTGGAACGCCTACGACAAGATAACAACCACAAAAGACAGCCTCCGGCAATACCAGTACCTGAACACCCTCTTTATTGAAAAAGGAACACCGGGGCTAAAGGCGATGATGAAAGCAAGGTCCTATACCCCCAAATCATACATCGACGCGATCAATGCATACCCCCGCTTCTGGAACTCCATTCGCGCCAACACCCTCCGGGCGGATCGATATAAGTCTGAGATATCCTCCAACCTGCGGCAACTAAAAAAGCTCTACCCCGAACTACAACCAGCGCAGATCTATTTTACCATCGGCGCGCTAAAGAGCGGCGGTACCACGCAAGGCAAAATGATACTGATCGGCAGCGAGCTGGCACTGGCCGGTCCCAACACCGTCACCGACGAGCTTCCCCCCACCTACACACACCTCCGGTCTTTTTTCGATAGCAACCCGTCAAAGACCATCGCCTTTACCAACGTGCACGAATACGTACACACCCAGCAGCTGACAACACAGACGGATAATCTGCTGGCCCAATGCGTCCTGGAAGGCGTTGCCGAATTCGTGGCCGTAAAAGCCACCGGCCAGCCATCCTCCGCCCCCGCCATGACATACGGCAGGGCCAACCCCGAAAAGGTCAGGGAAAAGTTCGAAACGCAGCTATTCAATCCCGGCAACGGCTTCTGGCTATACAGCGACGCCGCCAACGAGTTCGGCACACGCGACCTGGGCTATTACGTTGGCTACACAATATGCGAAATGTATTATGACAAAGCGCCCGATAAAAAAGCGGCCATCCGACAAATGATCGGGCTGAACTACGCCGACACAACCGACCTGGCCGGCTTTGTCGACGCCTCCGGCTATTTCAAGGAACCCGTCCAAAGGCTAAAAGAGCAATATGAATCCAACCGCCCGACAGTGATCAGCCTGCAACCATTCAAAAACGGCTCAGACAGCGTAAGTCCCACCCAACAACAGATCACGATCGGGTTCTCCGTAACCATGGATAAAGAATACCGCAACTTCGAACTGGGCCCCCTGGGTAAGGATAACTTATTGAAGATAAAAAAGATCATCGGCTTCTCCGACGACGGCCGCTTCTTCACCTTCGAAACCGAACTCTTCCCCAACCGTCACTACCAGCTGGAGATAGGCAAAGGCTTTCGCAGCCTCGACGGTGCACGGCTAAAACCCTATCTGATCGACTTCAGAACGGCGGGCCAGTAAGCAGCAAAGCGGGGTAATGAGTATAACTCGACCATCTACCCGCAAAGTAATATACTTAATCTACGTCGTCATCGGCCTCGTTGATAACGTTATTGAGGGACCAACCTTTTTTACTAAGAGCCTCATTTTCAATTAAGATCGCACCGTTAAATCGCCCATTTTACCGTCAACCCATTGACATGGGTGTTTTTACGGTATCCGGATAGCGTCTATTTCCCTATTTTTAAAAAGACCGATTGCTTCTACTCTGCGTCGAAAACCAGCTTTTAAAGCCATGGGCTTGCTAAAGGAAATAAAAAATTGGAAACCCGCCAAACTGCTAAATGATCTCGATGTTCCTGAGACGATCTGGAGACCTGATTTTGACATCGTTGACCGGTACCAAGGGTTTGCCGGTGAGCTTATGCGTATTTCCTTGCTGGGCATTGGAGGGGTTGGATATTTGATCAAAGAACTCCTCACCGACAAAAATGGCATTTGCGAACAACTCATAAAGGGCAATAAATTGTATGTTGGCGGAGGGGCAATCACCTTATGTCTATCTGTTGTGCCAGTTCTATTTCACCGATTTTACTCAACGTATTGCCTGTACTATCTACTCTTAATTATTAGGAGTTTGAAACGCCTAGATAATCTACACTGGTCCGGTGAGCAAAAGGTCGCCGAAAATGAATTCCTTACTCGGACAAGAAATATCCAACGAGATAAAGAATTATTCAGTCGCCGATTACTAATCGATGCAGCAATTTGTTTTGGCGCAGGCTTTATTTTTGTCGTTATCGTCTTTTTACGCATTTTGCCACCGACCAAATAACGTTTCCCTTAATGGGGCGCGGATATTACCATTCTAGTTTCAACGAAGTATCGAAGTGATCAGTGTATGCTTTATTGCAGTGTAATAAAAAAATGTTTTACTTGACGCAGGAATTCCATAGCTTCATTCAGAAAGCGGACTCTTTAAATTAGTCCTTTAATCAAATACAAATAAACAGGTTATTTAATGGTATTATATAGGTTCCCTTTTTTAATTAAACTCTCAATTGTTGTGGGCCAAGCGGTCATCGCCTTGGTATCTTGTGCACAGGGGTATGATATAGGACATCGAGAAAGGCAATATTGGTCAGGAATTCAGATAAGAGATGCAAAGTCCGTCAAAAATATTAGCATTTACACAGGTGCTGATTTTTATAAGTTCAGCAATGATACTCTATTGGCCATCCGAAGCAATAAAATAATCTACCCAATAGGTTCGCAAGCTAGCAGTGTCACAAAAGTATTTGAACTTCCCGAACGGATTTCTGCTTTTGATGCCGTTCATTTACAGGACACTTGTAGTATAGATGTTAGCGCTGATACAACGAACTTTTCTCTCACTGAGTGTTTGATAAATAATTTAAGCTTCGGCTCAACGCTTCATTTTAATTCGATTTTGAACTTTACTCTAACAAATTGTAACATTTCCTGTCTTTCAATAATGCAGTCATCGCTTACCAACGATGGTACACCTTTGGGCAATCCACTGCATTTTAGTGGTTCTACAATTGGTTGTATTAACATAGGGGAGACCGAAATATCGGGCACTTTTAGTATCCCTATTGATTCAACCCTTTCCACGATCAGGCTTCAGAATATCGACTTTAAATCGGAAAAAAGTACATTGGATTTTACCACCATAAGAAGATCTAATAACAGTTCCCCTATAGCTCTTTCTCTAAGTTATATGGGAGACGGCATGAGCCACCTAAAGTTAGATTATGAATATTTTGAGTTATTGTTTGAGAACAGCAAGTTGTGGGAGAAGGAAAAAGTCTACAAACAGCTTCTCGACGAGCAATTAAAAGACGGCTTCACATTTGGATATGAAAAACTAGACAAGGAGTATTCCAAATTTAAATTCACAAAAGATGGCTCAGTTTTGGGAGAAATTCAGAATTGGATCGCAGCTACATGGTGGGATTACGGATACGACAAATTCAAAGTTATAAAAAATAGCCTGAAGATATTCTTGTTGTTTATTTTAATTAATCTCCTTATTTACCCATTACTTTGCGAGGTCTATTGTCCTCAGAAATTTAATGATTTGCGAGACCGTTTAACATTACGGTGGGCACATCCGACTGGGAAGGTAGGGTGGAAACTTCGTCTTGCCACTATCCCAGGCGTAATTGTATATACAGCGTATATATTTTGGGGGCTTAAGCTAGACTTGAAGGAAATAGAGTTAAAGAAGCCGGCTGTGTATATGCTAATTATGTTTGAATACGTAACGGGGCTTATTTGTATCGCTTATGTCGCTAATTACGTGTTTAGTAAGTAATATACGGGGCTGGGAACTATAAAGGCTAGTTGCATAAACAGCTATTTAAACTCGCTGGCGCTGGCGTCGCATCAGAAGCTTGGTTAATGGTTAAGATTAAGTGGACAGACTGAGTCGACGGGAACAGTTGAAAAGCAGCCATCCGACAAATGATCCTGAACTACGCCGACGCGACCGGCCTGGCCGGCTTTGTCGACGCCTCCGGCTATTCAAAGAGCCCGTCCAAACACTAAGAGAGCAATATGAATCCAACCGGCCAACAGTGACTTCAGAACGGCGGGCCAGTAAGCCGTACGTACTTATACGTAGAAATATGCTGGACTAGTGTCTATCTTTGGGCAAAACCATGCTACATGGGATCAATGTGGATCCGGCGGGGAGCTTTGTTTTTCGCGTCCCTCTCATTGGCGACGACCTTGCAATCCCAGCCCATGAACCATAACTTCGACAGCCTGCAAAGAGAGATCGCCGCACACCCCGAAGAACGGCCCACCGGAAAGGCATATCTTCAGTATGCGACGAGGTTTTTTTATTCCAACCGGGACTCCGGGATGTTCTACCTGAAAAAAGCCGGGGAGCTCGCGCAACGATATGGGGACCTGGATCTTGCGGCCGAATGTCTGAAAAACAAAGGAGACCTGGCGGCCATCAATGGAGATTTCAAGCAGGCGAGGGACTACTACCTCGCGGGGAAGCCGCTCGCATGGAATGCAAAAGATCAGCTGCTGTGGATAAAGATCTGTTCCAATCTGGGTATCGCCTATAAGAACCTGGGTAAGATGGATTCGGCGATCAGCGTGCTGAATGGACTGTCGGACGACTTTGCCAGGGTACTCCGGACACACGAAGACTCGATCGCTCTCGCCTTATACTATATCCAGCTATTCGATGTTTATAAGGCGCAGGGGTTTATGGAGGACGCCATCTACTATGGTGAACAAGGGTATCGCCTGTCCTCCATGCTGCACTACCAAAGGGGCATCGGCTATGGGTTATATATCCGGGGCCTGGAACGCTACTCCGCCGACCCCGCCGCAGCGCTGCACTATTGCGACAGCGCGCTCGCGATCGCAGTCGCCGGGAAGATATCAGAGCTGGAGGTCTTTGTCCGGAGCCTGAAGGCGGACATTTATATAGACCGGGGGCAGTATCGCCAGGCTGAGGCGGAATTGCTGCCGGACCTTCATATGGACGCAGGCAGTATCCGGCTCGTCACGTGGTCAAAATTGTCGAAGGTATATTATCATCTTGGAGAATATTCCAGGTCGCTGCAATACTTTCAGCAGGCGTTGGACCTCGCCGATGGGCTGGGGTATAATGCAGAGCTGGTAGCTACGCTGGAGAATGGGATCGCCATCTATGAGAAGACGGCGAATTACAACCAGGCGTTCAACCTTCTCAGGAGACTGGATGAGGTTAAAGCATCGATGGCGTCTGAGAAGCTACGGCTGGACTATGACCGGGCGGCACTGAGGTTTCAGGCCGATCAGAAGGATAAGCAGCTGGCGAAGACCCAATTGATCCTGGAGCAAAAGGAATTGCGATTGAGCCGTCAGTCCTGGATGATAGCTATGGCGACGCTGACCTGTGTTGTCATCGCAGTCATCGCCTGGCTGATCTACCGGCAACAAAAGAGCCTGCAGGCGCAGCGGATCAGGAACCTCGAGGCCGAGAGGGAGATACAGATGCTGGGCGCCGCCATGAATGCAGAGGAGCGCGAACGGTCAAGGATCGCCAAAGACCTGCACGACGGGATCGGCGGAATCCTGTCGGTGACCAAGATGCGCTTTAGCATATTCCGGAATGAGTATCCCGAACTGCGGAGATCGGATGAATACAATAAGACATTGGCGATGCTGGACGAGGCCTCGTCGGAGGTACGGAAAACCGCACACAATCTGATGCCTGACACGTTGAACACGTACGGGTTGGATGACGCGCTACAATTATTTTGCGAAAAAATGAGCACGGCCGGCCGCCTGAAGATCGACTACCAGTCGGTTGGCGAGATCGGCCGGTTCAATAGCTTCTTCGAACTGACGGTCTACCGCATGGTGCAGGAGCTGGTGAACAATGTCATTCGCCATTCTGATGCGCGGCATGCCTATGTCCAGCTTTCCCGTCGGCAGGATAGTATGATGATCAGCGTGGAGGACGACGGAAAGGGGTTTGATCGGCAGAAGGTGGTCGACAGCGCGGGGATGGGCATCCGGTCTATACAACAGCGGGTGCGGACACTGGGTGGAACGGTAGGGATAGACAGTTCAGAGGGGAATGGCAGTTCCGTGTATGTTGAATTGGATATCGTCAATTTTATCAGTATTTAAAAATGACTTTATGAAGATCAGGGTTGCGATGGTGGATGACCACGAATTGATCCTGCAGGGGCTCGCGATGATGCTGGAAAGATCTCCATACGCGGAAATTGTGTTTAAGGGTCATAGTGCGGAAGGGCTCCGCCAGCGCTTGCAGGAGGTTGGTGCGGACGTGCTCTTGCTGGACATCCGGATGCCGGATGCCAATGGTATCGACATCTGCCGGCAGCTCAATAAAGAGATGCCTGAGCTGGGAGTCATTGCGCTGACCAATTTCGAAGAGATGCACTATGTCAGGCAGATGCTGCAGAATGGCGCAAAAGGATATTTGTTGAAGAATACCGACCAGGAGACGCTCCTGAAGGCGATCGAGGAGGTATATTTCGGCAGGCTGTATCTGGACAACCAGATCCAGCATTCGGTCGTCAGTGAGATCACATTTAGCCGCAACCGGCGAAAGACGGCAGTGCAATTGACGCGACGCGAGAAAGAGATCCTGCAGCTGATAGTGGAAGAGCATTCGAACCAGCAGATCGCGGATAAGCTGGAGATCAGCCTGCGAACGGTGGAGACGCACCGGTTCAACCTCACGCAAAAACTGTCTGTAAAGAATACTGCAGGACTGGTGAAGGAGGCAATGCGCTTGGGGTTGGTCTAAGTAGTAGTACGTATTTCTGGCAATCGTGATCGGGTTAATTTTGGCGTGTGATGCTAAAGTCACTCCCATAAACAATTCCCATGCAAAAGATCGTTGTTTTGATGACGCTTGGATGTTTCATGCTTGGATCATGTCATAAATCTCCTGTTTTACCAGCGCCAGGGCCAGGGCCTGGGCCGGCGACAGCCTGGACCAAAGTCGCCGGGTTGCCGGCAGCGGCCTTTACAGCGCTGGCGACCGAAGGAAATAAACTGTATGCAGCGACATCCGGCTCTTCGGATACGAACAAAGCAATAGTGTACAGAAGCACAGACGGCGGGAAGAATTGGCTGGCGTCCTCCGTCGTGAAACCGCACGCAGTCATTTCGGCTCTGGCAGTGAAGAATGGGATGATCTTTGCGGGGATCACACAGGACACCTCAGCGACAGCTGTACAGGAAGGCATCTATTCAAGCAGCGATGGCGGAATGACCTGGACAACCGAGCTCAACCTTCCCGGTACCAGCAGCTTTACCATATGGAAGGACGTGCTGTTCGCTTCCTCGGCAGCGGGCGGTGAGATTGGCGTCGCCAGCATCTTTGTTCGGGGAGGGGGCAGCCCTGCCTGGAGGCCATTCGATCTGACAGGACTGCCGGACCGCCTCGACTTCGATACGTATAAGGTGCTGGTCGTGAACGGAACCCTTTTCGCGGCACGCGGAGTGAATGGATTTCTCTACCGGTATGATACGGCGGGAATGACCTGGACGGGATCGGACTATCTCAGCCCCCATCAGATGGGTACAGTCAAAGATTTGCAATACAACGGGGGGCGTCTGCTGGCCCGTATGGACGGCCAGGTGATCGGCAGCGCCGATACAGGAAGGACCTGGGCATATGATACAACGGGGATGAAGACCGTGGTCAACACCATCTTCGCCCCAAAGGTGCGACTGATCTTCATGGGGTCGAAGAAGGACTATATTGTTACCAATGTGCGAGCAGCGACCAAAGAGGGACAGGCAGCTGTCCAGGCGCGCATCAAGGGCGCCCCGATAGGCAGCAGCTGGTCGGCTTTGGGTCAGGAAACACTACCGGTTTCCGCTTTTGCGAACGACATGCTTGAGCTGAATGGACGGCTGTTTGTGGCCACCGATCAGGGAGTATACACAAAAGGAGTGGAATGATCACTATTCAGCACGAAGGCTATTCACCGGGTTCGCCAGCGCGGCTTTTATTCCTTGAAAGCTTACGGTAATTACCGTGATGATAAATGCCCCGCCACCCGATGCAATAAATACCCATGCAGACAGGCAGGTTTTATAGTCGTATTGCTTTAGCCAGTCATTCGAGTAATACCATGCCAAAGGCATGGCGATGAAGCAGGAGATCATTACAAGCCAGGCAAACTCTTTTGTGAGCATTCGCCATAACCTGTAAGTGGATGCCCCCATTACTTTGCGTACCCCGATCTCCTTCCTGCGCTGTTCTGCAACGAATGATGCAAGCCCAAACAATCCAAGGCAGGAAATAAAAACAGCTAATACAGTGAAGAAAGTCGCCAGCTTGCCAACACGCTCTTCATCGGCAAATTTCATCGCATAATCTTCATCGTTGAAGGTATAGACAAAAGGCAGGGCGGGGTTGTACTTCTTGAATACCGCTTCAATTTTATCCAGTGCATCCTTTACAGGCACGCCGGTTTTTATTGCAATACTTACGATACCGATCCAATGATGGCCGGCCAAATAGACCATAGGCGTCACCGGCTTGTACGGCGATTCCTGTACGATATCCTTCACCACACCGATCACACGATAGTTGGTGCCGTCGTACTGGATAGTCTCCCCCAGGATATCTTTTTTCATACCCACCTGCTTCACGGCCGCCTCATTCATTATCATGGCGGTGCTATCTGTCGAAAATGCTGCAGAAAAGTCCCTGCCTTCTTTCAGCTGCCAGCCGATCGTCTTGCCAAAATCTTCCGCCACGTACATAAAACCAAAAACCGGATTTGCATTTGGGTTTTTGCCAGCCCAGCTGAAGCCACTCCGCCATGCGCCAAGATATGTAGTCGCATCCGACGCCCCGGCCATGTTGTCGACCACACCGGTCGCCAGCAGGTCGTTCCTGAAGGCGCCGTAGTAGTTGGACAAGCCCGGAGGGCCGGGATTGACGGTGATCAACCCCTCCTTCCTGTAATTGATCGGCCTGTTCTTGGCAAACTGGATCTGCTTAAAAACGACTACAGTCCCGATGATCAACGCAATAGAGAACGTGAACTGCGCTACCACCAGCACCTTGCGAGGCAGCGACGCGTACCTGCCCACCCGAAAGGTCCCTTTCAATACTTTTATAGGATCGAACTTTGATAGGTACAGGGCGGGGTAGCTGCCGGAGATGAGGCCGGTAATGCCGGCAAACCCTGGTGTACAAAGCCAGAACACCGGACTTAGCCATGGCAGCTGTATATGTTTACCGGCAAGCGTGTTAAAGAAAGGCAGCAATACGATAACCAGCACAAAAGAAAAGATAAAGGACACAAAAGCCACAAGGATACTCTCACTAAGGAACTGTCGTATGAGCTGGCCCCGCAACGAGCCAACCGTCTTTCTTATGCCCACTTCTTTTGCGCGCTTTTCGCTGCGTGCCGTACTCAGGTTCATGAAATTGATACAAGCCAGCAGCAGCACAAATACGCCGATGATGGAAAACAGCCGCACAAATTGTATCGCGCCTCCCACTGGTTCGCCGTCCTTAAAATCGCTGTACAAATGCCATTTATCCATCGGGTACAGGTACGTGCTCAGCACGCCGTCTGCCTTGCTTCTGTGCGCCATCACCACGTCCTTGATCTTCGTCGCTTCTCTGTCCATGTCTATATGGTCGGCCAGCTGCGCATAGCACACCCATGACCGGTTGTTCCAATCCATGGCAGCATCCTTCACCCACTGGTCCATCGTGACATATTTGGTCCAGGGCAAAAAGTATTTCGTTTGATAATATCTTGAGTCACTAAAGGTGCTGTTGGCAGGAAAGTCGCGGAACACCCCGGCCACATGAAAATTGTCCTTGTTATCAAGCCTGACTATTTTGCCGATGGGCTCAGCGTCGCCGAACAGGCTTTTAGCCAGGGAGGCAGTGATTAGAATGGAAGACGGATCGCTCAAGGCATGGATATTTCCCTTTATCATGTCAAGGGAGAACATCACCGGCATCTGCGGCTCAACCCATGGGCCACGCGCCATAATTGTCTTCTCTCCCACCGTCAACACGTGGCTCCAGCACCAGGTGGACATGGAGACGTATTTAAAATCGTTACCATATTTACTTCGCAATTCCCCCGCAACGGGCCTGCATACATTCGGCTCGGTGCTGGCCGTTCCATCGTCGCTATAAGAAGTCGTCATTACCTGCGCCAGCCGCCCGTGGTTGGCAAACGAATGGTCGAAGGTAACCTCTTCCCATATCCATAGCCCGATAAGCATAGCGACAGCCATACCCGCCGCGAGCCCCAGCACATTGATCCCTGAATACACTTTGCTTCTGACGAGGTTTCTCCATGCGATCTTTAGATAATTGCTAAACATATAGCTGCGGTTTATTTTTTCAGGAACCCGTAACGGAGGGCTTCCTGACCGCAATATTACAGGTCGTATCCGGGACCAGGGTGCCAACTTATCGATTGGCACTTCATTTTTCAGGCTGGTTTTGTACTCTGCCGGCGTTTTCCCGGTCATTTCTTTGAAAACCCGGTTGAAAGTCGTTTTGGAATTGAAACCCGACTCATAGGCAATTCCAAGGAGGGTTATCCGGTCGTAGGCCGGGTCAGCCATTTTCCGTGCAACGTCCCGCACCCGGAATTCATTGATAAAGTCGTTAAAACTCTTCTCCACCCCGATGTTCAATATCCGCGACAGTTCATGCGGATGGACTCCCAGCTTCTCCGCCAGGGTCGCCAATGTCAGTTCCGCGTCCTCATAAAGCCACTTTGTCGCCACCGCCTCCTTTAACCTTCGGCCCTTCTCCCTGGCATCAGACCGGTCGATCACGGGCGTCGCTGGCTGGACAGAACCATCCCGCCTCAGCACGGCCCCCACAGCCATGGCAACGACTACCAAAGCAACGCCGAACAGGAAAACACCACTAAACACCGACAACATGGAAAAAACGCCAAGCAGCAACAAACTCCTCTCCAGTCGTCGAAATGCAAAACGTGGCCTATCCATTAGCACCACCCGTTGCCGCCTGTAAAAATCCTGTATCAGCCGGTACGACAGGTATAAATAAATGACGATAAGAACTAAAGCCAGCCGGGTTGGTGCACAGAACGCCAGTAAATGTAACAGATCTTTCCGCCTTAGCTGCTGCTCCGGCCGTGTCAATTGTCGCACATATAAATATAGGAGCGGCCCCAGCGCCGGCAGCAACAACGCGGTGAGTCCACCAGTCTTGAGCACGATCACAGTTAAAGCCGAACTCAAAAGCAGATTACCCGATTGACCAGGCTTTTTCATAAACGCCAAAAGCACCGCAATTGTCAGCCCGGAAAACAAGGTTCCCAGGGAGGCGAGCTCATAGATTGTCAGTCCCCGTCCCATTTGTTCATTTAAAATAAATTTATGAAAAATTGGACACCCCTTGCGTGCGCAATCAATACAATAACTGTACGTAGCCGGACAACCACCAAATAAAGCCGCAGTCAGCAAATTCACTGTCAATGAGTTACCGATTTGGCACCGAATTTTCATGTCCATCCCAAACAGACTGCCCATGCTCCGGAACTATCTCAAGCTCACCTGGCGGAATTTAACCCGGAATAAGGTGAGCAGCGCCATCAATATCGGCGGCCTCACCATCGGCCTGGCCTGCGTGATCCTGATCGGCCTCTATATAAAGGATGAGCTTGGATATGACCGGTTCTTCCCGGACGCTGCCCGGATATACCGGGTAAACACCCACGAAAAAATAGGCAGCAACGAATTTACTGCCGGCCATACTCCCCCGCCCGCCGCCAGGGCCCTTGCCGATCAATTTCCTGAGATTGAAAGCTATACCCGCATTTTTCTTCCGGGTGACCAGCTCATCCGCTATACGATCAATAATGACAAGCATTCCATCACGGAAAAGCACCTGCTGGCGGTGGATTCCAACTTTCTTCGGTTTTTCGCCTATCCCCTCCTGGAAGGCGACAGGAATACCTGTCTCGACGGCCCCGGCTCGATCGTCCTGACACAGAGCGCCGCGCGGCGCTATTTCGGCGAGACGTCACCGCTCGGCAGGAACCTTCTGATCGACGGATACAGTGCACCCTTTGTCGTCACCGCCGTGCTAAAAGACCTCCCCGGACAGTCTTCACTGCAATTCGAGGTCCTGCTGCCGGTCGAGGCGATGGCGGCGGTAAGGCGCTTCAGCTGGAGCTGGGTCTGGCTCCAGATGGGCTCTTATGTCAAGCTTAAGCCCGGCCTCGCCGATGCACCGGCCGTTGTCCGCCGTATAGAAGCCGGGATACCGGCCATGATCAGGGTACAGGCGGCAAGCGCATTCAGCCGCATCGGGCAACCGCTGGAGGAGTTCTTCCGGAAAGGCAATCAATACGACGTCCGGCTGCAGCCCCTTACGGCCGTGCACCTGCATTCCGCAACCATCGGGAACCGCTATTTTCCACAGGGAGATATCAAATACGTCTATATTTTCTCGGCCATCGCCCTGTTCATTATCGCGCTCGCCTGCGTCAATTTTATGAATCTCGCGACGGCGCAGTCGGCCAGACGGGCGCGCGAGGTAGGCATCCGCAAGGTCCTGGGCTCCGGCAGGCGACAGCTGATGATCCAGTTCCTCGGCGAGGCGATCGCCTATACCCTCATCGCGGCCGTGCTCGCCATTGCCCTGGCAAGCATCGCGCTGCCCGCATTCAATGACCTTTCGGGCAGATCCCTCAACCTCTCAGCCTTCTTTGATATGTCAGGCATCATCGGCCTCCTCTCGCTTGTGCTCCTGACCGCGGCGCTGGCAGGCAGCTATCCTGCGATCTACCTCACTTCTTTCAGCCCGGCAACCGTGATGAAGAGCAGTCCCGGCGGAAAGGACTCCGGCCACGGTCTCTTTACCCGGAATACGCTCGTCGTGTTCCAGTTCGCAGTATCCATGGTACTCGTCAACTGTACCGTCATAGTCTACAAACAGATGCTCTTCGAGCAATCCAAAGACCTGGGCTTCGACAAAGGGGATCTGGTTGTAGTATCCGGCGCCGAAAAGCTGGGCAATAAGGAAGAATCCTTCCGGCAGGAGCTGCTCCGCCTCCCACAGGTCGCCGGCGCTACCATCACCACCGGACTCCCCGCCCTGAGCAGTTTCTTTCAGGACACCTACGTACCGCAGGAGACAGGAGCAACGACAATTGCCGGGGACAGACGGGAAGACCTCGTTTCATTCATTGTGGACGACGATTTTATCCCGACCATGAAGATGGAAATGGCAGCCGGTCGCAATTTCTCGAAAAGCTATTCCGATTCGCCATCGGTCATCCTGAATAAGGCAGCGGCCAAACTGATGGGATGGAAAGACCCGCTCGGTAAGCACATCATTTATCCGGGCGGCGACAACACCCGCTTTACGGTGATCGGCGTGGTAAAAGATTTTCATTTTGAATCACTGCGGAACCCCATCGCCCCCTTTGCCTTATTCTACAATACTTCGAAAACCTATTCCCTCAAAGAATCTTACCTGGCCGTACGTATCAGGTCCGGCGATCCGGCCAAAGCCATCGCCGCCATCCGCCGCCTTTGGAAAGGGATCACGCCCGATAACCCATTCGAATACTCATTCCTGGATGCGGACTACGACTCCCTGTACAAAGCCGACGCCACCATCGGGAAGGTCTTCGGCGCCTTTACGATGCTCTCGCTCGTGGTGGCCTGCCTCGGACTGCTGGGTCTGGCCCTGTATACGGCGGAACGCCGAACCATGGAGATCGGCATCCGCAAAGTCCTCGGGGCCTCCGTCCCGAACGTCGTCATCCTGCTTTCAAAGGAATTCCTGAAGTTGGTCATTCTGGCCGCCATTATCGCCGTACCTATCGCCTGGTACGCCATGTTCAGGTGGTTGCAGGACTTCGCCTACCAGACAACCCTCGATTGGTGGATATTCGGAGTGACCGCAGCTGCCACAACGCTGGTCGCCCTGGCAACAGTAAGCTTTCAATCTGTCAAAGCCGGCCTCGCTAACCCCGTAACCAGCCTCCGCAGCGAGTAACCCGATCCCTCCTGCGTCCATACCATCTTTCTCATATTTAGCGAGGTGGCAACCGCAAATAATCCTTAATTTAAGGCCGTGGATCTGCTTATTTCAACTATCAGGAACTATATCCCTTTTTCGCCGGCCGACGAAGCAGTAGCACACCAGCTGTTTCATCGAAAAGAATATAAAAAAGGCGGGCATTTGCTCACCGCCGGAGAGATTTGCCGCTATGTCATCTTTATCGAATCCGGCCTGGTTCGATACTATATAACAAAGGACGGCGAGGACCAAACCAATTACTTCAACAAGGAAGGGGATTTTGTATGCTACTATCCGAGTTTTTTGCCGCAGAAACCTTCCGAGGTCAGCATACAGGCGTTGGAAGACTGCGTGGTATGGCAGATCAGCTTCGACGGCCTCCAGCAGTTCTATACGGCAGTGGAATACGGAGAGCGATTCGGCCGCCTGGGCATCGAAGCGGTCTTTTTGAACGTTAGTGCCCAGCTGGGCTCGATCTACACCGATCCGCCCGAGGTACGTTACAAGAACTTTTTGCACAATTATCACGCTATCGTCCAGCGCGTCCCCCAATACTATATCGCCTCTTACGTGGGCGTAAAGCCGCAATCGCTGAGCCGCATTCGAAAACGCCTCTCCGGGAGCCATTAATTAACCCGGGTGCACGAAAAAGACGAGGGATCCGCAGAATTTTGTGTTGTCAAAAAAATGACGACACATCATGAACATTCTTCGACTCTTACAAGCCTTGCTGGTTATCCACCTCACAGGACTTACGCTAATGGCGGGAAAGGACGCCGTCAGCTTCGTCGCCTTTAAAAGACTTTCCAACGCGCTGCACGAAGACCAGAACGCCGTAAAGTTTCACCTTAAAAAGCTATTGGGCTTATCCACCCTCCTGCCGCTAGGCGGGGTATTATTGATCCCCTCAGGCATCGGTCTCCTTATTATCACCCACACCTATGGCCAGCTATGGTTCCTGCTCAAAATGGGGGTGGTCCTGGCGCTGATCTCGAATGGGTTCCTGTTCGGTGCCCGGCAGGAGAAAGCAATAAAGCAGATCCTGAATGCCCCGGACAGCCAGATCCACCTGCAGCTCCGGCAACCCCTCGCCAACCTCCGCACCTTCTACGCCATTCAGCTGATGTTGTATGCGATGGCCGTCATTCTGGCCGTAACAAAACCCGGTTGATCCTTCTATTCAATTGCCCGATCATAAACTGGACCCCTTGATATTTTAGAATTGGACCATAAGGGCCCTCGACATGGACCGATCGTCACTTTCGCGACCGGACGCCGTCGATCCCCTGCCACGAGCTGGCCAGAGTGGTCACCGCCATCGGCTATGGCACCACGAAGACCAAAGGAAAGACGATCATCCGCGTCCGTCCTTAAAAGATATTACAGAAAACCCTTCGACCCGGTTCGGGTAACCAGACTATCGGGAATTGTTGTGTAATAGCTTCTCAACCTTACTCTTAAGCTGCTGGTAATTTGCATTAAACGCCTGTTCTTCTGTCGCAAGCGTGATCGTTTCAATTTGTCCCTTTGAGTTCAGAACCGTAGCGCTTGTACAAACAGCCCCAACCGAATAATCGATGATCTTGTTATTTGCAATAAGGTAGGCAGCCGGATACCCGCCCACATGCCTGAATCCGGAGATATTTATCGAATTATCCTTAGCGTCTTCCCTTGATGCGGAGGGAACCAAAGCAATGCCCTTATTGTATCTGTCAGCCATACCGCTCAATTTGTCTCTTGTATCCCAGAATAGGACTATAAAGCGTACGCTGTCGCCATACTGTTCAACGATCCTGTTTAGCGGCTTTATTTCTGCCATGCAGGGCGAACACCATGAGGCAGACGTGAGCAGCAGTATGGGCTTTGTTATTTTGCCGGTGGTTACGCTTACGCCGCTCACAGTCTTAAAATCATAATTATCAATAAAAGAGTTTTCAATACAGCCCTTAATAGAATCGTCATAGCTTAATGCCTTTGTTGAATCTTTGGCCTCCCAGGCCTTTTGCGCCAACAATCGATAATTCATTATTTGATCCGGCGTAGTACTGAATAGTTTTTTAGTCTGTGCCAGACTGACCGCAGAAATAAATATAGAGACAATTAAAAGGATATGCTTCATCATCATTATTGTTGCTGCCAATTTAACAAATTTCGACCACTCTCCAGAACTTACTTACCCGTCCACTCATTATCCTTCACGTTGGCATCCATAAAGATCCCGCCATCAAGCGTAAAGGATCTCACCGTCCTTTTGGTTTTGATCTTGACCATCGTCTCTTTTTGATCTTTCTTCCACACGACCGGGGTCTGATGAAAGCTCTCCGTAGAGCCATCATCATACGTTGCGATCACATTGAAGGGAACGGCAAAGCCGCCGGTATTCTTAATATCCAGGGTATAGCCCTTCGGGGTCTTGTCCGCGTTTGACAGTGTCAGATCAATATAACCCGGGGTATAGAACCAGTTGTAGAAGAACCAATCCAGGTCCTTCCCGGAGCCTTTCGCCATCGAATAGAAATAATCCCAGGGGATAGGATGCTTCCCATTCCAGTTGCTCATATAGTTGTGAAGCGCTTTTTTAAACAGCTTGTCTCCAAGCATATCCTTCAGCGCCAGATAGCTCAGCGAAGGCTTGCCATAAGCATTGTTGCCGGGGCCGAATGTCACCTCCGGGCTAGGCGTGATGATAGGATTCTCTTTCTCATGCGGACCATGGATCCAACGCGTAACGCGGAACTGCTTATAAAATTCATCGGCTTTTTCCTGCCCCTTTTCCGCAATCCCGATCAGGTATTCGAACGTCGTCGCCCAACCCTCATCCATGAACGCATAATAGCTTTCATTGGTCCCCATATAGAACGGAAAGTAAGTATGCGCCTGTTCATGATCCTGAACCAGCTCGGCAAATCCCAGGTCCTTCACATGGCTGTCGTTGATCATCATAGGGTATTCCATATCGGCAAATCCCTGAAAGGCATTGGATTTTGGATAAGGATAGGCTACCCCCGGCCAGTTGTTCGAGAACCAGGCCAGTGAATTACGACCGAACTGTACCGAATGATGAAAATCCTCGCAGCTATCTGCAAAAGCAGCCTGCATGCTCGTCCGGCGCTGCGTCTTATTGTCTACAACAACGCTCGCCCCATCCCATACATAGTGGTTGCTGATGCCTACCGCCAGGTCGCTCACATTCCTGGCCGACCATCTCCAGGTGTTCGTGGGGTTCTGCTTCGTCACTACCCTGTCAGCCAGTTCCTGGGCCGTTGCAATATGGATCGTGGAATCGCTAATAAGAGACTGCTGATAGCGATCGGCAATAGCCGGCTGTAGCACGTCGGAGGGATTCTGCAGCATGCCGGTAGCCCATACGATGAGATCTCCGGGAACTGTTACGCTAAGCTCATAGTCATTGAAGTCGTTATAGAACTCGAGCGAGCCGAGATGCGGCTGCTCATCCCAACCCTTGTAATCGTCATACACCGATACCCGCGGATGAAAATAAGCGAGATAAAAGGTGGTTGAATCGATCACGCCATCCCGGCCTGGACGCCTCGATAAGTTATAATGCCATTTGACGTCGAGCCTGATCGAATCATGAGGCAGCAGAGGTTGCGCGAGATCGACCAGCTGGTTCGTCGTGGTAGCAGCCGCGTTGTCCCATGCAACGTTCGCCCCCCGGACCATCAGTTCGTCCACCTTTATCCCGGCCGCGGTATCCTCCTGTCCACCTCTCCTTCCACCACCGCGATGAACATTCACGATCAGTTTCATGTTAAGGCCCCGAAGAGTATCCGGGCTGTTATTGGTATACGTGATCTGTTCAACGCCCCGGATCAGATTATCCGGTGGCATCACCGTCAAAGCAATGTTATAACGTCCCCTGTTCTGCCAGTAATTCTTTCCTGGCTTGCCGCTCAGCGAACGGGTGCCCTGATCATAAGCTTTTTGAATTCCGGCGGGTATCGTCAGCGTTTGTGCTCCGGCCTGCAAACCCAGAACCAAAGCCGCGAAGGTTACGAATGATCTCATCATGTGTAAATAGAATTAAAAATCTGCCGTAATTTACACTAAATGGAGCAAGCTCCGACCCTCATTTTGACCGTTTAAGCCAAATTCGCCAACGCCTCAAAATCCCCCGCCAGTTTCCCCGTCAGATTCTCGAAAACCGAAAAATACCCCGCATAAACCCTACTATCCCGGACATTGGGCCTATACGTCTCGGCCAGCGTCACCGACCTGGACGCCTCCTCTATATTTTTGTACACCCCGATATCGGTAGCAGCCAGCAGGTAAGCGCCCATGCTGACGCTGCTTGCATTTGCGCTGACCCTCACCGGGAGATTGAAAATGTCCGCGATCAGCTGAGTGCAAAAAGGAATGGAAGCAAAGCTGCCGTTGACCGAGATCTCCTTAATATTCCGGTGCTCCAGCAACATCCTCTCGATACTGTACATCTCATACAGGATCCCCTCGATAACAGCACGGGCAAAATGCTTTCTTTCATGATTTATATTAACCCCAAAGAACACCCCCCTCGCCTGCGCATTCCAGATAGGCGCCCGTTCCCCCAGCAGGTAGGGCAGGAACAGCAGCCTTTCAGCGCCCGGGCCGGCCGCAGCCGCCTCTTTGACAAGGTCTTCCATACAGGTCTCCAGGTCGAAAGCGTTCCTGAAGTCCCCGAATTGCTTGGCAAACCACTCGAAGACAACACCCCCGCTATTGGACGGACCGCCGGAAACATAATGCGCATCATCCAGCACATAGTTGAAAAGCCTGCGCTTGTCGTCGGACAGAACATCCCTGCCGATGACCCGCACGGCAGCACTATCCTCAATAGTGATCGTAGCCTTGTGCTCGTCCCATACCCCCGCGCCCAGCGTCGCAAAACAACCATCGCTGGAACCCACCAGTATCTTCGTTGCCGCAGGAACTCCCAGCGAGACCCGGTATTGATTCAACAGCTTTCCGGGGCAATAATTGATAGGAACCGGCTCGGGCAGCTGATCCGCCCTGATCCCCGCATACCCCAGCGCTGTCGGATCCCATTCCTTCTTATAGATATTCATCAGGCCGGTCGCCGAAGAAAGACTGTGATCCAGAACAACACGCCCCGTCAGCTGTTGAATGATATAGCTTTTCAGTGACATGAACTTGTCCGTTTGCGCAAAGACCTCCGGCTGCTGATCTTTCATCCAGGCGATCTTTACCAGGGGCGACATCGGATGGATCGGAGTACCTGTAGCCTTATATATCTCCCCGGCCATAGGCGACACAGACAAAACACTGGCCTCCTTCTGCCCCCTGTTGTCCGCCCAGGTGATAAGACTGCCCAGGGGCGCGCCATTCCTGTCAACAGCCAGCAGGCTATGCATAGAAGCGCTAAAGCAAATAGATATCACCTTGTGCTTTTTGGAATGGACCTTTTCGTTGAGCAGGTTCTTCAGTACGTACAGCATGGTTATAAAGATCTGCTCAGGGTCCTGTTCGCTGTAGTCGGGGTACGGATGGAAGGTAGGATAGGTACCCCTGGCGAAACCAAGGATCTGCCCCTGAAGATCGAAAGCATAAACCCGTACTGCATTTGTGCCTAGCTCGATACTGATAATACAATCCATAGCATATTATTTAGGTGTCACCTGTATTTCTTTTTCTAAATTCGCTGGGCGTATAGCCAGTAAGTTTTTTAAAAGTGGTCGAGAAATGCTGGGATGAACAAAACCCTGTATCCAGGGCAATATCCGTCAGATTCAGATCCTGCTTTCTCAGCAGCTTGATGGCTTCCGCAATACGCAAATTGATAAGATAGTTGGTAGGGGTAAATCCGGTATACGATTTTACCCGGACATTGAAAAGAGTGGTGCCCATACCAACAGTGGCGGCCATTTCCTCTACCGACCACTGCCTTGCCAGGTTATCGCGGAGTTTCTGTTCCAGCTGGAAAAATATCTTCGAAAAGTCCCTGCCAGGGTTGGCCTCCTTTGCCAGCTCCCGGGCTATGGCCACCAGCAGCTCGTCCAATAGCTGGTTTACTCTCGTATGGAATGCGATCCCCTGGTTAAGCAGTTCGCTTTGCAGGGAAGCTAAGATCCGGCTGGCTTCACCGGTTTTAGACGGAGCCAGAGACCTGTTCATCAATAATATATTTCCGATCGTGTAGCGCTCGCTTTCGCTAAGGCTGCTCCATTTGCCCGGAAAGAATTTCGCCCGCTCAAGACTATCAATTTTAAAGTGGATCCAGGCCAGCGACCCGATCTCCAAAAACCCTTTTGGACTGCTGAGCTTCCGGCCCGGCAGGATCAGGACCGTATCGCCAGGGTACAAATTAAGATCTTCCTCATCTACCCGCCATTCGTGCTTGCCGTCGATAATGTTATAGATACGGAAAAAGTCCACCACCGTTTCCCTGAAGGACTCGAGATGAATGGCGTTATTTTTTTTGCACCCGGTACTTACAATATGCGGGAACAATTGCAATTCCCGGGAACTTCCCTGCTGAAGTTCGAATAAATTCATATGACCCCTGATTTTTACATAGCGCAGATCCCCTTCTCCATCAGCAGGCTAAAGAAATGCATTTTAATTGAATATTCCGTATAAAAATCAACGATGTTATAAAATGGAAGTTTTCCGCAGGCGATATCACTAAATTGCCGCTTCACCTGCGATGGAAGCGCGCAACCCCCACTATCGTCGGATAAAAATAGCACTATGAATTCAAACAACGGGAAATTAAGAAGTCAGGACTGGTTCGGCGGCAAGGACAAAATGGGCTTTGTACACCGGTCCTGGTTCCGTAACCAGGGTTACCCGAATGACTATTTCCAGGGAAGGCCGGTCATCGGAATATGCAATACCTGGAGCGAGCTGACCCCCTGCAACGGCCATCTCAGGGAATTCGCAGACGTTGTGAAGCGGGGCGTGCTCGATGCTGGCGGTTTCCCCCTTGAATTTCCCGTTTCCTCCCTGGGAGAGACGGTAATGCGACCTACTACCATGCTGTTCAGAAATCTGGCTAGCATGGACGTGGAAGAGAATATCCGCGCCAATCCCCTGGACGGCATCGTCCTGCTGACAGGCTGCGATAAAACCACTCCTTCTACTGTCATGGGGGCCTGCAGCGTCGACCTCCCCACCATCGTCGTACCGGGTGGCCCGATGTTGAACGGGCGTTTCAGGGGGGAATGCCTCGGCAGCGGCTCATTCAACTGGATGGTAAAGGAAAAAATGCTGGTCGAAAAATATACCGAAGAAGACATCCTGGAGGCGGAGATAGGCGTGGCGAGGAGCGCGGGTCACTGCATGACCATGGGCACCGCATCCACAATGGCCTGCATGGTCGAAGCGCTGGGCCTGACCCTGCCGGGCGCGGCGGCCATCCCGGCTGTAGACTCGAGAAAAAAGGTGATGGCGCAGCTCAGCGGACGAAGGATCGTCGAAATGGTGAAGGAAAACCTGCGGCTCTCGACCATCCTCACCCGGCAGGCCTTCGAGAACGCAATTGTCGTAAACGCAGCTGTCGGCGGCTCGACCAATTTTATCCTTCATTTGCTCGCCATAGCGGGAAGGATCGGCGTTCCGCTAAACCTCGAAGACTTCGATACCATCGGCGGAAAGATACCCCTATTGGTTAACCTGAAACCATCAGGAAAATACCTGATGGAAGATTTTTACTACGCAGGCGGGCTACCCGTGGTCATTAAAGAGCTAAGCAGCCACTTACACAATTACGCCATCACCGCGAACGGCAGGACCATCGGCGAAAACAATAAAAACCCGTCCTGTTACAACCAGGACGTCATTGCAACCATCGACCGCCCCTTTCAGCAGGAGGCAGGCATCGTCGTACTAAAAGGGAACCTCTGCGAGAACGGCGCCATCATAAAACCGTCCGCCGCGACCAGGGCCCTCATGAAACACCGCGGCAAAGCGGTCGTCTTTGAATCAATGGAAGACTACCACGCCCGCATCGACAACGACGACCTCGACATCGACGAGAACTCCGTCATCGTGCTGAAAGGAGCCGGCCCCGTCGGTTACCCCGGCATGCCCGAAGTCGGCAACGTCGACCTGCCGGAAAAGCTTTTACGCAAAGGGGTAAAGGACATGATACGTATCTCCGACGGCAGGATGAGCGGAACCGCCGCAGGCACAGTAGTGCTGCACGTGTCGCCCGAGTCCGCGATCGGCGGTATGCTGGCGCTGGTCCAAAATGGCGACATGATCGAGCTCGACGTCGAGAACAGAAGACTGCACCTCGATATCGACCCCGCCGAAGCAGCCAGAAGAAGAGCAGCCTGGACCAAACCCGCCCCGATGGCAACCAGGGGATATGTCAGATTTTATATTGAACACGTCCAGCAGGCCAACTTAGGGGCCGACCTGGACCTGCTGCAAGGCGGCTCCGGCAGCGAGGTGACCCGCAACCTGCACTGATCATTCAAAGAACGGGATACCGGGCGTCGCGTACTTCTTCAACCCTTCCAGGTTCAGCTCTACGCCTATCCCCGGCTTGTCGGATACTACCAAAAACCCTTTTTCGATAAAAGGCTTGTCGTAGGTCACGATCTCCTTCCACTTCGGTTCGGTGTCGCTCAGGGTCTGCCATTCAAGGATATGGAAGTTCGGCACAGACGCGCAAACGTGCGCAGTCGCCATCGCGCCAAGAAAAGATCCTACCATATGTGGCGAGAAGGGTGTGTAATACAAATTGGCCAGGTTCGCTATCCGCTGCCCTTCGCCCAGTCCCCCGCATTTCTGCAGGTCCGGCATAATGATATCGATCGCAGCCTGCTCCAGTATACGGGTGTAGCCATAACCGAGATAAAAGTTCTCCCCGCCGCAAATGGGCGTACTCGTCTCCTGGGTGATGGTCTTATAGACGTCGATATTATCCGCAGGCACCGGCTCTTCCAGCCACATCAGATTCAATGGCTCCATCATCTTCGCAACCTTTCTTCCGGTCGGCGCATCATACCGGCCATGCATATCGACACAGATGTCAACATGGGGCCCGACGGCCTTGCGGACAGCGGCGATCGAATCGAACATCCGCTCCAGCTCGGCATTGCTGGCAGTCCAGTTGTACCGGTCGAATTTATTCGGGTCGGTCGCCGAGTCGATATCGAACTTGACAGCCGTATATCCATTGCCGACAGCCTGCACCGCCGCGTTCGCATAATCTTCCGGCTTGGGGTTCCTGACCGCATATAATTCCGTATCACAGTACACCCTCACCTTGTCCCGGAACTTCCCTCCCATCAGCTGGTAGACCGGCAATCCAAGCGCCTTTCCGCAGAGATCCCATAGAGCAGCGTCAAAAGCGCTCAGAACCGCCACGTATATCCCGGACTGTGCGCCGGCAAAGAACCCGCCCTTCCTAAACTCCTCAAAGATCCGGTTGGGAGTCAGAGGGCTTCTCCCTTTCAACCTCCGGCCCAGCTGCTGAACCATATAATAAGTGCCCCCGACCGCGTCCACAGCCTCCCCCGAACCCCAAATATCCTGGTTGGTAAATATCTTCACAAATAGCCCGCCCCCCGAATACCCGCATTTGACGTCGGTGATCTTCAGGTCAGAGGGACTGGAATGACGAGACCTGTTCTCAAGCGAATGGGAAAGGCCCTGACCAAAACCACTGCTCAAACCGGCAAACGGCGATAAGGCAGCCGCTACCGCAGCTTTTGTGATGAAATTTCTTCTTGTATTAGACATCTGAATATATTTAATAGTAAATCGCACTAAATCGTTTTTACCACGTCCTCTCCTTAAGATATTCCTGTATCTCCTGCTTTCCCACTGGCAGCTCATTAATATGATCGTTCAGCCACCGCGAAAAATCCCTTTCGATCTCGTTGGTCCAGCGAGCGTCTATCTGCCCGGCCGTATACCTTCCCTCCCTTAAACGCAGATGCCCGAACTGATCGCGCAATCGCACGATCTCCGACGTCTTAACCACCCGTTCGGCCAGCTGCGGCGGAATAAAAACCACCACACCAGTCTTACCCAGCACGATATCCCCCGGCATTACCGTCACCGTCCTTATGCGCGTAGGACGGTTGATCCCCACGATCATCGTCGTCAGGTCCTGATTTTTTCCGGCGCCGGGATTGTGGTAAGACGGGTCATAGCTGGTATAAAAAGAAGTAAATCCACCGATCTCTTTCAGTCCCTCCAGGTCTCTGATAGCACCATCATATACAATTCCATTGCCAGTCCTGGCATAGATAGCATTACCCACATTGTCCCCGATCGTAGGCCCGTTCCTCTTGGCTCCGAACTGATCAGCCACATATACATCCCCCTTCACCAGCATTTCAACGGCCCAGACATTTTGAGCCCTCCTCCCCTCCTTCTTACCCAATGAGTCGATCGCCTTCCAGACGTCGGGACGGCCCGGCATAAAGGTGGCCGTTACGGCACGACCTACCAATACGCTGTCGGGATTGATGATCTGCCAGCCATCTGCCACCTGGTAGCCGTAGCCCGCATTCTTCAACGTGGCCCAGGCTTCTTCCACGCTGACCGATCGCATTCTTCGGATAATATCGTCACTCACCCTGGGTCTCCCGTCAGGGAACCGCTCCCCCTTCCACTCCGGGGTCAGAGCGATCAATTCTTCCTTACTGATCTGTACCTGCTGGCCTATAACCGAAGCATAGATACAAAGGCTTACTATAAGAGAGAAAGTATATCTGGTCATACGATAAAGGAAGGAAATAAATTCCAGAAACATTTACACTATTCAACAAAGTTCTATTGTGGAAGTTTTTTGTCTAAATGACACTTATTTTGCAGGGGCGCATCACTCCAAAACGACTTGCAACATGAAAAAACATCGCCACTCCAACTACCAGCGACACCTGATCAGCTATCTGTTATCTTTCCTTCTATTCGTCATCTCCGGCAGGGCACAGGCCCAGACGATCACCGGGACAGTCCTGGATGACGAAAAAAAGCCCGTTGCCGGCGCAACCGTCACGATAAAAGGCACGTCCAGATCCGCGATCACCAATAATACAGGACATTTCAGCATCGCAGGCGCAGCCAGCGACATCGTCGTCATAAGCCATATCGGCTTCGCGACAATAGAAACAGCCATTGAGGGAAGAACCAATATTACGATAAACCTGATAAGAGGCAACCGGAAAGACCTCGACGTCATAATTGTAACGGCGCTCGGCATAAAGCGGCAGGAAAGGCGACTGGGCTATGCGGCAACCTCGGTAAGAACGGACGAGCTCATCACCAACCGAACGACCAATATCGGCGAATCCCTCGAAGGCAGAGTCGCAGGCCTGAACATCACCCCTCCGGCCGCCGGCGCGGGCTCCAGTACACAAATACGCCTGCGCGGACAGGTGGGATTCTCCGGATCGACCAACTCGCCCCTTATCGTTGTCAACGGCCTCCCAATGGACCAGGGCGCAAGAGGCGCCGACGGTGGCGGCAACCAGCGCGACCAGGGCGACAACCTACAGGTCGTCAACCCGGACGACATCGAAAGCATGACCGTATTGAAAGGATCGACCGCCTCTGCATTGTACGGCTCCCGTGCCGCAGCAGGCGCGATCATCATCACCACGAAATCGGGCTCCAAAAATGCGGGGATAGGAGTCGAATACTCCTCCAGCTACACCCTGCAAAGAGCGCTGAACTATATGGACCAGTTCCAGACCGTGTACGGAGAAGGGACAGGAGGAAAGCGACCTACCTCCCAGGCATCAGCCGCCGGCAACGGCCAGTTCGGCTGGGGCGCCAAATTGGACGGCGTCCCGACACCCATCTTCGACGGCTCCCTTCAGCCCTATTCCGCTTACCCAAACAGGCTCTTCGACTACTTCCAGACAGGCGCCAACTTCACCAACACGATCGCCCTGTCCGGAGGCGGCCCGAAAGGCAGCTTCCGCGCCTCGTTTTCCAATACGGACGCCAAGGGCATCGAACCACGGGACGAATACAAAAAGAAGATCTTCAATATTGGACTCAACCAGAACATCACCGACAAGCTCAAACTAGCCGTCAACATCAACTGGGCAAACGAGATCCAAAGCAACCCGCCGCAGGTAGGTACACAGGGCGCCGGTTCTGTCAACTTCTTTACGCGGCTGGCTATCTCAACCCCTACCTCGGCGTTAAAGAACAGCGCCGTCAATCCCGCCAATGGAACGGAAATGCAGACCTCGGGCTTTCAAGGCACCGTTCTCAACCCTTACTATGCCAACCAGGCCGGCCAGAACTGGGTCAACAACAGAGACCGCATCCTGGGAACCGCAACCCTGAGATACGACTTTACGGACTGGCTATTCCTTCAAGGCAGATATAACTACAACTACTCGGTCAACAACAACGAGTTTCATATCCCCTACGGCGTCGGCACCAGCGTACCAACCAACGCCGACGGCACCTATAAAGGCTCTTACAGCATATCTGAGGCCAAGAGCACCGAGGTCAACGCCGACTTCCTGGTAGGCGCCAGCAAAGAGTTCAAAAAATTCTCATTCGACGTCAGCGCCGGCGGCAACACATTCACTTCCGAAGGCAATAACCTCACCGGCACCTCCGCCAATTTCGTCGTAAAAGACCTCTATTCGATCGCCAATGGCAACGTCAAGACGCAGACATATACCTACGGAAAAAGCCGGGTAAATTCGCTGTACGGCCTGGCGGAACTGGGATTCAAACGCTTCCTGTACATTAATGTTACCGGCAGGGAAGACTGGTTCTCGGTCTACAATCCCCGCAACAATCACGTCTTCTACCCATCAGTATCCGGTAGCTTCATCTTCTCCCAGCTATTACCCAACGTCGCCTGGCTGAATTTTGGAAAATTAAGAGTTGCGGGCTCCAAGACAGGCAGCGCCAACGGCGTCAGCAACTACGAAGGATTGCTCAACTATACCATCTCACCGAATCCTTTTAACGGACAAACAACGGCGACGATCACCGGATCAAATGCGCCGAACGCCTCACTCACCCCCTTCAGAACCGATGAAAAAGAGATAGGGATGGAGCTGCGCATGTTCAACAACCGGCTGCACGTCGACGTTTCGGCCTTCAGAAAAGTAACCACCGACCAGGTCCTGCCGGTCACCCTATCCAACACATCCGGATATACCAACTCCAAAGCCAATCTTGCTTCACTAAGGAACAGCGGCCTGGAGACCCTGCTCGAATTTACTCCAATACGGACCACCCGCTTTAGCTGGACCAGCTCCTGGAACAACTCCTACCTCTCTACAAAAGTGCTTGCCATTTCACCCGGCGTCAATGACTTCCTCCTTCTCTACTTCAATGGGACCGGCAATGAGTTCCTCGGCCAGATACACTATACGACCGGATTACCGATGAACCAGCTGTATACAAGAACATACCTCAGAGACGCTAAGAACAATATCCTGGTCAGCTCTGCCGGCCGCCTCCTTGCAACGCCCGACTACAAACCGGTGGGCAGCGCCATACCCAAATTCACGGGCGGCTGGACCAACTACTTTACCTACAGGAACCTCAGTCTGGGGATATTCATAGACTATAAATTCGGCGGCAAGGTAATGTCTTCAACGGCCCTGAATACGCTCAGACAAGGCCTGTCAAAAGCCTCCCTGGTGGGTCGACGCGACGGGGAGAACGGGATCGTCTTTCCCGGCATCAACCAGGCCACCGGACAGCCGAATACAGTCGCCGTTACGGACCTCCAGGGGTTCTATGCCGATTACCGGAATCTCCAGATCGGCGACCCGTTCGTATTCAAATCGGATTTCGTCAAGCTGAGAAGCATATCGGTCACCTATAATTTCACCGATCTCATGAAGAAAGCCAGCTATCTTAAATTCTTTAAGGGCCTTAGCTTGTCCGGCGCAGTACGCAACGTCGCCATAATTCACAAAGACCTTCCGGGTCTTGACCCCGAAGCCATCCAGTCTTCAGGAGACATCAGAACCGGCTATGAGAATTCCTCATTGCCCACGACGCGCAGCTTCAATCTCAGTCTAAATGTAAAGTTCTAATTATGAAAAGCATCTTCAACATATCGATCCTTATAGGTATCACCCTCCTCTCAGCCGGATGCGACAAGAATTTCGTAAAAATAAACACCGACCCTTATGCGGTAACGACCATCGATCCGGCGCTGTTATTTGCCGGGGCAGAACGCACATTTACCGGCGCCGGCTGGGAGACAGAGAATACCATCGTCCAGCAATTCGTAAACCCCTTCAACGCCGGCGCAACCCTCGGCCCGAATTTCAACGCCGACATCGACAATTTCAATAACGGCAGATGGGACGCCTCCTACACCGGCTCGGCGCCGCTGAACAACCCCGTGACCGGCGGCATCAAAAGCCTCGTTCAGGCGATGGCGATACTAAAAGGCACTACGTCCTCGGTCAACCTGCTCAGCATGATCCGCATATGGAAGGCCCAGGCCTTCATGGGACTGGTAGACGAATACGGCAACGTTCCTTATTTCGACGCGGGAAAGGCCTACACCGACGGCATTTTCTATCCCAAATATGACGACGCCGCCGCGATCTATGCAGACCTTGAAAAAGAGATCAGGGAGGCTACCACCGCCCTGAATCCGGCGGGCGACTACGTTTCCGCCGACCTGTTCTTTGGGAAGAACGCAGCCGTGCCCATTACCTCGGCCGCAACCCAGGTCGCCAAATGGAAGAAGATCGGCTACTCCCTGCTGCTGAGACTGGGAATGCGCTATTCAAAGATCAATGCGGCAAAGGCCCAGTCGCTGGCGGCAGAAGCCTTTACCGGGGGCGTAATGACATCCAACGCGGACAACGTATACGTAAAATATGACGGCACAGTGGCGACCAATGTCCTGAACGTTGGCCTCGTCAACAACAATCCACGCTTCTATTACGCAGCAGAGCCATTTGTCAACCAGCTAAAGGCCACCAACGACCCCCGCAGTCCCTTTATCGTCGCGAAGTTTGCCGACCCCAATAACCCGCTGGCGGACCCCAGCCCCGACCTCGCCATAGCTGACCAATATGGGGTACCCATAGGGGTTATCAGCGATGCGCTGGCAAACCCTCCCTACCGAGGCACCCGGGGCGGCGGCTATAATTATTCACAGCTCAATGTAAAATGCGTCGCGTCACAAACAGCCCCTACTTTCTGGGTCACCTATGCGCAAACTTCGCTGCTGCTGGCCGAGGCGGCAAAAAAAGGGTGGATTGCCGGCGGTGACGCCGCAGCCCAGGGCTACTACGAGGCCGGTATCACAGCCGATATGGACACCTATTCCATATATCCCAATGGCGGTGCTATTTCCACCGCTGCCAAAACGACCTACCTCACCGATCCCGCGGTTGCTTACAACGCGACCAACGCCCTCCAGCTCATCAACACCCAGTACTGGATAGCCAGCCTGACCAACGGAACGGAGGCCTGGTGCAATTTCCGGAGAACCGGCTATCCCACCCTGAGCCCCAATCTGTCAAATAACAACCTTGGCGGAGGGTTCATCCACAGGCTCTCCTACCCCGACTACGAGCTGTCCAATAACAAAGCCAACTATCTTGCGGCAGTCCAGGCGATGGGAGGACAGGATAACCTGACGGCAAGGGTATTCTGGGACAAATAATGGCCGCCCTGAACATTTGTGCTATAGATAGCATCAAAACATCCCTTTTCAGTTGATTGACACGTATACATTTGTACAAACGCATTACTTCGCCAATAAATTAACGATCAATGAAACTCAGCCGGATCCTCCTATTCTCCACGGCCGCGCTGGCAGCCAACGTCTGCCTGGCCCAGGACATCAAAGACGACTTCCAACCATCATCACTGAACCAACCCGGACAGCAATACCCGCAAGTCAACTCCCAGGGCTACGCCCGGTTCAGAATAGCCGCGCCAAAGGCGGACAGCGTCCGGGTAAGCCTCGGACTCGGCGGCAAAGGCGGCACGGTCCTTACAAAAGGAGACGACGGCTTCTTTACAGGCACCACCGGCGGTCCAATGGACGAAGGCTTTCACTATTATCATGTCACCGTTGACGGCGGCGTCTTCAACGACCCCGGCACGCTCAACTACTATGGATCGACCCGCTGGGAGAGCGGCATCGAGATCCCCGCGCACGACCAGGACTTTTATGCGCTAAAAGACGTGCCCCACGGCAACGTCGTCCAGGTCCTCTTCCCCTCAAAAGCCACCAACACGTCCCGCAGAGCATTTGTCTATACGCCGCCGGACTACAATAAGAACGAAAACAAACGCTACCCCGTCCTGTACCTCCAGCACGGCTGGGGCGAGGACGAGACCGCATGGAGCAACCAGGGCCACGCCAACCTCATCATGGACAACCTCATCGCCGACGGAAAGATAAAACCCTTCATCATCGTAATGACCTACGGTATCACGAACCAGCTAAGATTCGGCCATATGAAGGAATTCAGGATCGATACATTCCAGACTGTCCTCACCGAAGAGCTGATCCCATACGTGGACGCGCACTTCCGCACCCTGGCCAACCGCCAGAACAGGGCCATGGCAGGCCTTTCCATGGGCGGCATGGAAACGCACACCATAACACTGAACAAGCCGGAAGTCTTCTCCCAATATGCCTTGCTCAGCGGCGGCATCTATACACCCGAAGAGCTCAAAGACAAACCCAAACCCGCTCTCATCTTTATCAGCTGCGGCAGCCGCGAGAACGCCGACCGCGTCCGCCAGGCAGCAGACTCGCTGAAACAGGCTGGCTTCAACGCAGTCTCCTTCGTGTCAGAGAACACCGCCCACGAATTTCTCACCTGGAGACGCAGCCTCTACCAGCTTGCGCCCCTCCTCTTCCAAAATAAATAAATAACGAGCAGGGTGCGACGCACCCTGCCTAACTAATTTTCCGTCATTATTTATTCGGTCCCCGCAGCCGCACCCAGAAAAATATAATTCGCACAGATCCCCACGGTCACCTCGTTCTCCCCCCAGAAGAACGGCCAGTCCTCCTTATTCTCCGGAAAATCCGGCTTCAGGATCAGTATCCCAGGCACCACCCCACCGGCGATATAACTAAAATCCGCCCGGTTGTTCCCATAAGTGATCCTCTTCGAATGCGTCCCCACCGCCGATACAAAAGACACATTCGAATACGGATGACACCCGAAAAGATAGTCCAAACCCTTGCAAACATATTCGCCCCCCATCACATCCGGGAACACCCGGTGCGCATAGAAATTCGTAATAGCCCAGTTGACGATCCCCCCATTACCTCCCCATCCTCCCGTAGCCATCGGCACACCGTAAGGATTTTGCCGGACCAGCGCATCACAGGTGGCCTTATACCGAACAACATATTCCTTCAACCGCTGCCTATAACCCTCATCCATATACCCGCAGGCCTGCAGCGCCGCCGTCATCCCAAAACCCACCGACCGGTCCAGCGCCGACCAGATACCCTCCCTGAACGCCGCCCCATACTGCTCCTCCTTCGTCGTGATATACAGCTGCAGCGCCGCCGACAGCCGGAGATTCCGACGAAACTGCGCGCCAAACCGTGAAGTGTCGGCCCGGGAAATACTGTCATCCTCTCTCCACAGCTGCCTCGCATAATACAGGCTCTGCTCAGCCAGCGTATCGTCAAAGCCCTTCAGCGCCCTGCTCGCCGCCGCCAGCGCCGCCGCCGTATAATAGTCGAGAAATACACTCCTTTCCGTAAAAGCCCACCGGTCATCCATCGTACCGCTCGACTTCCCATCCGTCTCGTAGGGACGCAACGAAGCATTATAAGGCAGATTATCCGTCTCGTTCACCGCATCCCCCAGATGATGATACTGGTGAAGATTGGGGACAACGATACCCCTCACCGGGTGACCGATATTCTTTACCTGCGCGACCATATTAAGTGTCCCATGCTTTATCTGCTGCAACAGGTCCGGCATCCCATCCGGACGATGGATATCGACATAGTGCGTCGGATAGTCTATAAAGGTCTCATCCCGCCTCAACCCGAACTTCTCCCAGGCATCCACCATCGCCAGCACCGCATCACAGTGCGAACCCGTCTGAATGTCGAAATCTCCCGCATCGAACCATCCACCCGTCGCCAGCCCCGGGATCCGCTCCAGCGGCTTGTACTTCGTCTGCGTGGACGCCCCCATGCTATACCCGTCGAAATGCTGGTGATTCACCGGCGCCTGCAGCGCATCATCCATAAAAGGAACACCATGCCACACCCGGTAGGCTTCATTGACTTCCATATGATCCATCTGCACCGGGAACCAGACATCCAAAGTAGGATGCCAGATATCTTTGTAGACATCGGCACCAATGCTAAAACTATTCGTCCTTTGTCCCCCGTACTCGATATAATACACCCCGGGTTCCTTCACAGAAGAAAAATCGAATTTCGCATAGTTATACCTTAGCCACCGCCCCCACGACCGCACATCCCCCTTCAAGGCCACCACGTCCTTCCCTTCCGGCGTCACCCGATGAAGCGTAGCCGACGTCAACGGCGCATCCTCTTTATCCAGCTCGATCACCGCCACCTTCTCCTGCTGAGGCCGGTACCCCACCTGGGAGAACTGTATCACCGGCTTGCGCCGCCACCCGGCCACGGCATTCGGCTCGAGATACCAGCTCAGCACCTTTCCCGTCTTTCCCGCAGGCAGCAGGCTGCGCACGATAAACCACCCGTTCTGCCCGAGATTGCGCCCATCGAAAAGCTGCAGATCCGCATCCGCACACCGGATGCTCACCTCCCGCTCAGGATCTTCCGGCGCCAATACCATCGAGTGACCAGCTGCCAGCGGGCCGGGAACGATAAACTCCCCCCTTCCTCTATCGTCGAAAGTCGTATGCCCGGCGAACTGCGGTATCTTTTTGGAAGCAGGCTCTATCCGGGTCGGACTCGAAGGATACATCGGGAACACACCCGGCTTCCCATCGGCATAATAGCTCTTCTCAAAATAGGCAGAAGGCAGGAACTCCATGTTGAACCCGGCATTCCCTTCCAGCTTCTCCGGCACAGGCTTGTCCAAAAAAACGCTTATCTCCACACCCTTGTCCTTCGCAGACACCAGCACCCGGGATACAAAGTCATATTCCTTGTACTTCAAGACCGCCTCGATAGTCCCATTCTGCTTGTCTACCTTCCTGCTGACCAGCACCGGGATCAGATCCCATTGTTCGGGCGTATTCTGCAGCCGGACTGCTCCGCCGGTGCAGGTCCTTACACCGTGATGAATGAGCTCGATCCCCGCCGTCTTCTCATCGAAGAACATTCCATTATACTGACTGCTAAAGACCATGACGTTGACACCCGGCTTTTCAAAATATCCGGAGTCATTGATCACCAGCTGCTGACCAAAAGAAAGCAGGCAAAAGCACAGGCAACAGCCGGCCAGGCCGGCGGCTAGCCAGCCCTGTCTGTTAAGACCGAACGAACGCATATGTATTGTGTTTAAAAGTGGATTCCCATTAATGAAAGCATTTCCTTCCCATACCGTGTCCCGAGCTCCCTGTACCCCGCTGCGTCAAAATGAAGATGATCGGGCCCGGCCTCACACCCCGCCGAAGAAATAACATGCGCCGTAGGCACCGTCTGCGGCAACCTGGCGATAATGCCGTTCATGCTGGCGCACTTACCCTGCTGATCGGCGCCCACAACCTCTCCGGCCAGCAGCGGCACCGAGTCCGCACTAAGATGCAGATCGGCCAGCAGGTGCTCATACACCGTCTTAACCTTGGCCGGCCACAGACTGTCCCCCGTATTCGACTCCCCCTGGTGCAGCAATATCCCCTTGATCACGCCTTTCTGTTGCGCCAGCTTAGCCATTTCCAACAGCCGCCCGTAAGGGTCATCATCGTATTGTTTTACCGTATTCTTCATCCACGTTGGCGCAGTCTCGATATAGGAAGCATACTTGTCTTTATCGAACAGCTCTATCTTGCATCCTCCCACCGCCACATTGATCACCCCCACACGAACATTCGCAGGAAGATGCGCGACCATCGTCCTCCCGAAATAGTCCGCCGGCGTCAGGCCCGTCCTGCAACGACATAGCGGAGGAACGGCCGGATACCACGCCCCCTTTGCCCTCCCCCGATCCATGCAGTCTACAGCCGCCAGCACCTCAAACCGCCCGTCAACGACGGTATCCTGCGCCTCGAACCGCGCATTCCCCTCCATATTCGATTGACCAAAACAAAGGAAAACATAAAAATTACTATCCTGCGCAAAAACCGCACTGGAAAAGAGACAGAGGCCAACGACCAGCAAGCATCCTTTCATAAGTCTAATTTATTTATATTTTTTCAACCGATTGCAGCATGTCTAATTTTATTTTCTTAGCAATCTCACTTCATAAATTCCCGCCACCGCGGACCCATCCACCGCCCTAAAAACAACAGAAAGCCCCTTGGCCGACATCAGCTCCTCCGGAAGCCCGATCGCATAGTCTTTGAATTCCTTCTCCCCACCGGCGGGCAGCTCCACACCGGCAACCTTCTGCCCGTTCACAAGCACGTCAAATCGCTTCGGCCCATCCGCACCGTAATATGTAAAGCTGATCTCCTTCCCCAATATGCCCCCAACGGCTGCTATCCGCCCACAAGCCCGCGAGGTCCTCCCTCCCGGTCGGCGCAGCCAGCACGATCGGTCCACGCAGAAATGCCACCCAATGACTGCCGTCCGGCAATGCCTCTGCCCGGGTCCGCATCGGTAGGCTCACCTCGATCATATCATTATTCTGCCACACCCTGTCAATCCTAATATATCCGTCATGACCAACAACAGCCTTCACCCCCTTTCCATTGACGGTGACGACCTCCTCTCCCCCCAGCCATGATGGCCGGCGCAATTTCACGACAAGCCGCTGGCTCCGCCGCATGGTAACGGTCAGCCCTGTTCGCTCTGCAGACGGAAAAGAAGTTCGCTGCGTCAGCACCAACCCCTTCTCCTTCCAGTTGACTACTGACGGAATAAATAAGTTGACATACAACGCATCGTCGCTATGCGCATAGATCAGCTCTCCATACTTCCCATGATTCTCCATTCCCGATCCCACGCAGCACCAGAAGGACTCCTGCGCCGAAGAATATACCCTGTAATGATTCGGCCGGATAGGCGTGAAATAGACAAACCCGCCCTTCGGATCCTGCGAAGAAAGAATATGATTATATAACGTACGCTCATAGTAATCCATATAGCCGCTGCGCGCTTCAGACAGGAACAACAGCTTCGTCAGCTTGAGCATATTATAGCTGTTGCAGGTCTCCGGCCCTTCCCTCGACTCGAGCATCGGACTGAAATCATCTACCGGATTGAAATGCTCCCGGACACTGTTCCCGCCAAAAACCACAGTCCGGTGCTGAGTCACCGTATTCCAAAAGAACTTCGCCGCTTCCTCCCAGCTGCTGTCTCCCGAGAGCATCCCGATCCGCATAAACCCGATCACCTTCGGTATCTGCGTATTGGCATGCAACCCCGTCAACGAATCTTCCCTGTGCTCCAGCGGCCGGAGGATCGCCTGATGAGAGAATCGCCGCGCAAGCACCATATATTTTGGATCGCCCGTGATCACCGACAAATTGGCAAACACCTCATTCATTCCCCCATGCTCATTGCCCAGCATCTGCTGCATCTGTCCATCGCTCAGCCCCGAGGTCAATCCATAACACCAGTCAGCCAGCCGCACGACGATCCGCCTGGCGCGCTCATCACGCGTCAGCAGCCAGACGTCCTCGAGTCCCGAATACAGCTTGTGCAGATTATACCAGGGAACCCACCGGCTCCAGATCGCACTAACCTTCCCCGCCGCAATATCCTTCCACAGCCCCTTCCCATCCGGAACACCGCCCACATACCCGTTACCGTTGCGTTCCTGACATTTCTCCAGCCAGCCCAGCATATACGTAATCCGATCTTTGAATACCGTATCTCCCGTCGCCGCATACAGCTGCGAGACCGCGCTCAAATAATGCCCCGCAATATGACCATCCAGCCCCTGGCTCTCCCAATTACCATAATTTGGCGCCAGCGGCGTAAAACCCGCATCCTTCAAAAAAGGCGCCAGCAGCCGGTCCTCATTTAGCGACAGAATATATTTTGCATCCGTCTGCTGTGCGCTGAGAAAAGGACTTTCCAGTAACCGCACATCCGAAAGAGCAAAAGACTGCACGCCCTGACCATAACCACTAACGGCCGCCAGGAAACCAATTACCAAAATCAAAATTCTCTTCATTTTCTTAATTTGCTGACTGATCCTTCCCGCCAACTATTTTACCTGAAGTTGAATTACGCTCACCGACCAGGCCGGAAAGCTTCTGCGGAAATTTTTCCCAAACCCCTTGACGACACTGGTAGCCGGAACGATCTTATTAGGCTCCGCGATCGTATTGGTATCTTCCGGCTTTTCCGATGCCAGCGTCACTACTGTCCCTTGCGAGGCGACATTCCCGCTGCCCTGCAGGGCCACCTTCACATCCTGCGCCACCGGCGAGGCATTTACCACCTTCAGATAGACAGCCCCGGTCTTCGTATCCCTGGTCGCCGAGAAGAACAGAGCAGGTATCGTTTTCGGCTGTACTCCATTTGCCGAATCCTTCGCGTTCGGCTTCTTTACCTGCGTCGGCAGGTCCTTCGCATCAACCCCAACCGTCTGATCCCCCAGATAATTGCTGAACATCTTCTGGACATGATAGGAAGGAGAACCATAGCTCGTCAGCGTATTATACCCGATCAGGTCCGACTTCCACTGCATGCCGCCCGGATTCACGTTCACGAACAACGGCGCATAGCACGACATAATGACCAGGTCTGAATTCCGCTCAAGGCCGGTAAGAAATGCCGCATCACCCAGCGCCGCATTCATATTCGTCGTAGGGAACCCTTCCCGGCTGGCCCACTCACCCACAAAGATCTTGGGACCGCTGCGGTCGTGCCGGTCATAAAGCGTCGCCATATCCTCCATCTCGATAGCGCTGCGATAGAAATGCTCATCCACTACATCGACATTAGCCGCCGGAACAGGATGACGCGCCGACAGCCAGTCATTCTTTCCACCCGTCGTCGAGATAAGTTTCAGGTTCGGATATTTTGCCCGGATAGCGTCGGCGAAAAGCTTATATCGCTTACCATAGCTCCCGCTACGGTCAAAGCCGTCTTCGTTTCCGATCTCGATATAGGTCAGCGGGAAAGGCGCCGGATGCCCATCGCGGGCGCGCACCACTCCCCATTTCGTGTTGACATCCCCCGTGATATACTCGATCTCATCCAGCGCATCCTCGATAAAAGGCTGCAAGTACCGCGGATCATCAAAATAGTCCCCCTTCAGCGTATATCCCGCAAACACAGCCAGCAACGGCTCCATCTTCAGATCTTCACACCACTTCAGGAACTCATACAACCCCAATCCGTCTGTCGACCGGTACCCCCAGGGACTGGGATGACCCGCCCTCTTCTCCAGTCCTCCCACCGTCGCCTTCCAGTCGAACCGGGTGCTGAAATAATCCCCTTCGAGGTAGTTCCCTCCCGGAAAGCGCAAAAATGCCGGCTTCATGGCCGCCAGCAGCTCCATGATATCCGCCCGGTTGCCGTTCGGCGTATTATGATAGGTAGGAGGGAATAGAGATACCAGGCTGAGCCAAAAAGTCCCGGCTTCTTTCACAGAAATGACCAATCGCGTATCCGCCGAGGGCACGATCCCATCCTCCGTCGTAAGCGACAATCGATACTGCTGCCAGCCGCTGCCGATCGCGGGCGTTTCGGCCTTCGCATAAACTGTTGTACCGTCCTTACTTTCTATAGATACGCTCAGGGCAGCGGCCTTGCTCGCCCTTGCATAAAAAGAAAAAGAATAGCTGGTCTTCGGCCTCACGGGGATCCCCCAATACCCTTCATTTGCTACCCCAACACGTGCTCCCGCCTTTTCCGCGTCCAGCCGCAAGCTCACCGGAAGCGTCTCATTCACCGGCTCCCGATGGTCCAGCTCCATCCTTCCCTTAGCCCCGCCCTCCTCTACCAGCGACCAATTGTCCGGTGCCGTCGGGTTATTTCTAAAAGCCCGGTTCCGGACCAGTTCCCCATAAAGTCCACCGTCATATGAGTAATTGATCTCCTCCGTCATCAGTCCATATAATTGCGGCGCAACGGCATGACCCGGCTGATCGAACCTGAGCGTGACAGTCGGCTGAACCCGCTGAGCACCGGCGGAATAAGAAAAAAACAAGGCAAAAAATAAAAGTGCAGGGGAGCCGGCGCGTCGCCGGCGACGTACGAGGAGGTCTGGCATTGGCAATTGTTTATACGTGTTAATTTGACAGTTTATAACCGGCTGTTAAGGTACAAAACTATCCCCGCAAACAATCCAACTGCACTATAATTAGCGATTTTTATAGCACAAATGTTCAAAATCCCTCTCTAAACCAATCAAAATCCACATACCCTCCCCCCTCCTTCGTCGCATAATTGAACAGCCCAAACCGATACCCCATAAAATGCGGCAGCGTATACGCCATCTGCAGCACCGTCCCGATCTCCACCCATTTCTTCCCATCCAGGCTATAATAGAACTTAGCCTTATCCGTCTTATCAGTAAAATCACAATCCGCCCTCAAGAACACCATACCCTTCCCCAACGGCACACTGGCCGCTTCCACCCCTTCATTTATCATCACGATCGATCGTACACCCCCTTCCATCTTCACTCCAACCCATCCATACCTGCGCTGCAGCAGCAACAACCCCGCACGATCCCCATCCTTCATATGTGAAACATCAATAGCCGTAGCCCCCCAACACACCGGCCCAAAAGTCCTTTGCGTCAGCGTATTCCTCGCAAACAGCACGCTCGTATCCACCCGCCCCGTCGTCAGCCGCAACCAACCCTGCCGCGCAGCAACCGACCAGTACCGGTTATCCGGATTGTGATTCCACTGCCACACCAGCGGCAGCGCCGGCTCATCAGCCCGCCGCGTGAACTCATCCGACGCAACGATCCCCGGATCCAGCCCCTGGCTTCCCGGCAGGTCCAGCGAATCCGGCACCTTACCATCCACGCCCAGCACCGGCCATCCATCCCGCCAGCTCACCGGCACCAGGTACGGCACCCGGCCTACAGAACCGTAATCCCTGAAAAGATAGGCGTACCATTCGCCATCGGGTGTATTCACAAGCCCTCCCTGCGCCACCCCTTTGTCCTGCAACGCTACCCTTCCCTCCCAGGGACCCGTCAGCTTATCCGCCCGGTGGATGATCACCGTACGCATCCCTCCCTTCGGCCAGGTAATATTAAAGAGGTAATATTTCTCATTGATCCTGAACAGCTGCGATCCCTCCGCCGGCAGACCGATATTGGGTCCTGCTACGACGGTTGCATTATCGATGATCGGCTGCGGCGTCGTTCCCTCGCGGATACCCGACAGATCATCCTTCAACTCCGCCAGCATGATCCTCCCACCGCCAAACACCATATACGCCTTTCCGTCATCGTCAAAAAATAACGAATGGTCATGCAAGGACGGCTTGAAAGAAACAGCCTTCCACGGACCATGCTCGATATCACCCGTAGTATAGATATAGGTCTTGCCCGTTGTCCCCGAAAAAGTGCTTACATAATACACACCGTTATGATATCGGAGACTGCTTGCCCACGAGCCACGACCGTACATGCTCTTGCCACTACCCAAATTCAGCTCATCAGCATCATCCAGCACGTCATAAGCATAGCTCACCATTTTCCAGTTGACCAGGTCCGTAGACTTCATGATCGGCACACCCGGGCTCATATGCATGGTCGTGCTGCTCATATAATAAACACCGCCCACACGGATGATCGACATATCCGGCACATCAGCATCGATAATTGGGTTCCTCGCCACATGGCTATCCGCAGTCGAATCGAATCGGATCCAGTCTGCCTGCAGCCCCGCCGATCGCGCAACCACAAAAAGAGGATGTATCCCCGAAAGCTTCCCCTTCACAGGGACACTTAGCACATGCCATTCCCCGCCCGCCGGAATAGCGACCTCCCCAACCACCGGCCCCGTCCTGCCATCCACACGCACCTCCACTACCCCACCGGAAGAAGACATCACCCTCGCTACCACCGACCTCCACGCCGTCCTGCCAAAATTCACACTATTATACTGCACCCACCCACCGGCCGCGTCAAATACCACCTTCCATCCCTTCATCCGCTCCATCGAATCGAGAAAAACGCTGCGAGCGTCTTCGATCCTCGTATACCTGTCCAGCTGAATAGGCCGCCCGGCCTGCGTCAACCCAATGCCGCGAAAAGTAGGCTCCACTTTCCTGATGCTGCCATCCGCCTCGAAGAACAGACTATCCGCCCTGATGCTCCGGTTCTTGTCAAAATCCGGCGAAAGATCATTATGATGATAAAATAAATACCACTGCCCCTTGAAAGAGAACACAGAATGATGATTCGTCCAGCACCCCGTCGGCGACTCGTCCATGATAACTCCCTTAAATTGAAAAGGCCCCATCGGATTGTCGCCAACGGCATACTCCAGCCGTTCAGTTCTGGCGGCCACATGCGGATAGGTAAGATAATAAATACCCTTGCGCTCAAATACCCACGGGCCCTCTTTCAACCCCTTCGACGGCAGCTGCGAAAGCACCACCGGCTCAGACGCCAGCCCCAGCATATCCTCCCTGAGCTTCGCGGCATAAAGATTCCCCTCCGCCCAATACAAATAAGCCTGCCCATCCTTGTCGATAAAGACATTCGGATCGATACCCGCCACGCCCTTGATAGGCTCCGCCTGCGGAATAAAGGGTCCACCAGGATGGTCTCCAACCGCCACGCCGATCGCAAAATGCTTCCCGGCCGACGTGTCCTTCGGTCGTGAAGGGAAATAAAGATAATACTTGCCATTCCTGAACACGCAATCAGGAGCCCACATGCTATAGCTGCTGGTGTCCACCCAGGGCGCCGTCTTCTGGCTGATCACCATGCCGTGATCCGTCCACGCCACACCATCCGGTGAAGAGAAGACATGATAGTCTTCCATATTAAACCAGTTTGGCCGCCCTTTACCAGGCCCCCAGTGGATATCATGAGACGGATAGACATAAATGCTGTCGCCAAAAACACGAGCCGAAGGATCCGCCGTATACTGGTCATGGATCAACGGATTCTGAGCTCGACCATTCCCGCAGCAGAACACAGCTGCCGCGAAAAAACAAAACAGCTTCTTCATCAAAATAGATTTAATTACTGCGCCAATACGAAACCTCCATTCGGCTGAATATCGACCTCCGCTTCACCCGATCCCTTCACCGTCAATTCCTTTTTAAATGTAACCCCGTTCACATCATCCCCATACAGCTGCATTTTCTTACCAGCCAGCATCGGCAGGCTCAGCCGCAGTCTGACCGGGTCCTTCATGGCATTGACCCCGGCGATATACCATCGATCGCCATGGCGACGGCCAATTACACTATACTTCCCCGGGTACCCGTCGATATAGACCGTTTCATCCCAGGTGGTCGGCACCTGCTTCATAAACTCGATCTCGAACCCCGGCACATCCGTCAGATTGTTTGGCGTAAGCCCGAACATCTGCACAGGATTTTGAAAAAGAACAGCCGTAGCCAGCTGGAAGCCATCCGTGGTAAGACGCTTGTTGCGGCCCTCATTGCCCCTTACAAGATATTTGTTCAGCAACACCCCGCCGAACTCCATACACCCGACAGTATTGCGAATGAAAGGATGCATTGTAGCATTATACGCCTCCTTTTCCCTCACCCCCTGCGAAAAGATCAGCATCTCGGACGCGACTACCGCCTCGCTGCCGACATAGTTCGGATACATCCGCTCCCAGCCCCTGGGCAAAGTAGCTCCATGAAAATCGACCATTAATCCATAATCATTGGCGTCGGACAATATCTCCTCATACAGCCGCATCGTTTCCTGCTTGTCCCCGCCAAAAAAATCCACCTTAAGCCCATCCACGCCGATGCCCTTCAGCCATTTCATTTCCTTCTTCCGCTCTATAGCCGTGTACATCTTATTCCGCGGATCCTGCGGCGCATCGTTCTCTGGCCCGTTGGAGTTGTACCACAAGAACACGCCTACCTTCTTCGACCTTGCGTATCTCACCAGCCCGGCCATCCTTTCCTTTCCGATATTCCTGTCCCAGAGCGCATCCATCAGGATATATTCGTAACCCATCGCCGCTGCGAGATCGATATATTTCACCTGGTCCTCATAATTCATGCTCTGGTCCTGCCAGACGATCCAGCTCCAGGTTGCCCGGCCATAGTGATAAACCTTTGAAGCATCATATAACGGCTCGACCACGTCGAACGGAACAGTCGTTTCCACGATAGGCTTGAGCGTCTCGCCCACGGTTATCGTTCGCCACGGCGTTACCCCCGGCAGCGCGATCGCCGCTCCAACACCACCAAACCCATTGTTCTGCCTGCTATCCGCATAGTCAACAGTATACGTTCGGTCATTCCTGCAATCACCCAGGTGCGAGGCGCAGTACAGACTGCTCACCCCCGTTTCCGACAGCAGCACCCAACCGGCAGCACCAACCTTAAATAATCCCGGGAACACGAACCCCGAAGGCTTAAAACCAGCCGTATCCATCGGGGCATCCGAAGCATACATACTCTCATAGCTCGGCGCTGTCCGCGCAAACCCCGTCATGGCGGTCATCATCGGCGAAAGAAAGGTCGTCGTGCCCGCCGGGAATTTAAAACCCGTAGCCTCTTTTTCGACTACACAGGCCATGCGAGGCCCCCACACAGGCAGCTCATACCGGAAGGCGATATCGTTGTTGCTGACCTGGAATACAATATCAAATCGCTTCTTCTGTGCGTTTTCAAAACTACAGGTGAGCCTGTTCGCCGAATAATGCACCCGCGAGCGCTTTATCTTATCCTGCGCATAATCCTTATCGATAGTACCCGCCGAATCACCTAACAGTCGGATGCCTGCTGTAAAATCGCCCTCATTCGACTCAAATCCCAGCGGCGAATTTTCCAGCATAATCTTATTCTTATAGCTTACCGAGTAATACGCCTTATCGTCTACAACGCTTATCTCAACTTTCAGCTGCTTGTCGGGACTGGACACAACCGCCAGCACGCCAAGGATATAGTTCAGGATCATTTTCGGATATATTGATTAGGTTCGCCCGGCGTCGGAAGATTGCTGGCTATCGGAGTCCCTCCCTCATGAGCCCTGGCCAATGGCCGGGCAAGTATAATACCTGTTCCCGACACTTCTGTCCCGGCAGCATGCCCTTGCTTCAGCGGCGCGCTCAGCACGATCGAATCGGCAGCGCCACCGCGGTTCCCAAAACCACGACGTCTGACAACAACAGATGCCACAACCGCGGCTTCATCTCCGACAGTGATCTTCTGACCAGCCTCGAAGGCCGCCACACCGGCGACGGGAATTTCAGTGACTCCGGCATCGACACCCCCTTCCAGCTTCGTTCCACCCGCGGTCCCGATCACCGCGATCGTCGCGGTCTCCGCATTGGCCCCAAGCCCGACAATACAGGGCTGGCCGACGCTGAAATTCACTACACTGGTAACCTTCACATTGCTTGCACCGGCCTCAGCACCCAAAGCCAATGCCATCGTATGCTGCAGTAAAAAATCATGTCCGTTGTCGTCGTCGTCATAACCGTCGGGGTAACGCCCGGCGCTCCTGTCCGGCTGCTCACCCAAAGATCCCGGCCTGAAACCTCTCACCATACCCGGCGAAGGCACATAGCTCCCATTCGCTCCCGTTCCCGAAACAGCCTGGTATCCTTCCGCCATCCAGGGATCGACAAGACCGCCATAGTTCAGCCCGTCGACGACATTCCCCTGCGCGTCCCTCAGCACCATACAGCCTGCGCTGGCCGCCAGCGCCGGACCCCCGAACCATTGATCGGGCTTCCTTGCCCCCTGATATCCTGCATTCTTCACCTTCTCATCCCGCACCACTTCGTCGATCCCCCAGTCGCTAACCAACGGACGATCCAGCGTGATACTAAAGACCAGGGGCAATACAGGTTCATTGCTCGAGTGCGCAAAGGCAGTCGCTGGTTTGAAGTCAATACCCGTTCCCCTCACGCTGAACGGTATATTCGCCGAATGATCGAATTTCAGCGGCTCCGCCAGCTCGAGCCCCGTTCCCACATCCTCACCAGGACCAAAAGGCCCGCGACCCGGCCCGCGCGAGGACTGCGTCCCAACCCGGACAACCATCACCGTCTCTATCCCGTGCCCTTTACTATCGATATCCAGCCTGATCTTATCGCCGGCAGAAATATTGGCAACCGAAGAGACTTTGATATTGGTGCTCCCGGCCTTTGCATCTGCCGACAGATAAGCCTGCGTACCCGGCTTACCGACATTTGTGATCGTAACCACTTCATATTTTTCGGTCCCCAATCCTACAGCCGGATATTTTGCTCCATACCCGATGGCCATCTTATCCCCAACCGTAAATCCTTCCACGCTCAGGACCGGGATATTCGTTGCACCCGCGGGGATCGTAATGACCGGACCTTCCGGCAGCGGCTGCCAGACGGTAGTAGGACTCCCCGGCACGACCGGGCGTCCGAAAGTCCCCGGAGCCGGCTCGGGCTGCGGAGGCGCCGTTGTAACGCTCACGATCCTGCGGGTCTCTGCGGCAGCGCCAACGCCAATCCTGACTTCATCACCGACCGACATACCGGCAACATTCCTCAAAAAGATCGTAGTCTGACCCTTCTTCGCCGGCACAGCCAGCCCCGAATTGGACAATCCCAATAAATAGTAACTATGCGCCGCCAGCTTCGTCCCCGCCGGAACCTTCACAGAAGAGAACACAGGCATATGCGTCGCGTGATGCATAAAGCCCCAGCCGGAAAGATCAACCTCCTTCTCCCCTGCATTATACAATTCAACAAAAGCATTACTAAACTCATTTATCTTGATCGGGCTCACATTCCTCACTTTCTCAGCCGTCGTCTCCGCAACAGCCAACCCTTTCCATGATACACTGCCGGTCAAATCACCATTATACGTCTCCATCCCCGAAGTCACCTTAAAAGTGGCGCTCACCGTTGCACCCGGCGCAACCTCCTTCGTCACGGAACCCGAATTCAAAACCTCCGATCTCCAGCCCTTAGGCGCAACAATGCTCAATACGACATCCATGACCGGTCCCCCGGTCGTATTAATAAAAGTCACCGTACAATTTCGTGAAGAACCCGGAGAGAACGTCTGCAACCCCGGCGGCGCATTCACCGCATTCGCCGGCGTCAGGCTCAGGCGCTGTACGTCATACCTCGCCGCCACTACATTCGCCTGTATCTTCTGGTTGACATCCTTCGTCGGAAATGTTCCGGCAGCCGTCATGGCCCCCTCATAGAACGTTCCCTGCGAGCCGTTGCTGTTGTCTCCCCCATTGCCCAGCAATATCGCCCCCTGCTTGCGCATCGGGTCATAGCTGCTTCGCTCATTGCTCACCCGCCCACCATCGTACATGATCTCCAGCGCTCCATGCTGCGCATCCCCGCCCATCGACCTCCAGTGATGCGGCTCGCCATCCGCCGTAGCCGTCACGAACCTCCAGGGTACGCTGGGCAACATCGGACAGAATTTATCATTCGGAGACGGGTTGACACAACCCACCAGGTTGTTCTCCTGATCCGTCATAACCCACGGCCCACTTCCCTGCCCGTGATACCACGGCGTCGTATTGCCAAAGAAAGTCGTCTCCATCGTACCGTCGCCGTCATCGCGGCTGTCGGTCTCCGCATTGCCATAATCATAGCAGCATCCATTATTGAAATGGTGGCCGTTCACGACCCAGTACTGCCCCTCGGCCTGGTCATCCACCGCGGTCCCCTTCGCGTCATTCAGCCGCAGCCCCATACCAGGCGCTATAAAAACACCATAGACCTTATGCCCCATCAGGGTAACCGGCGCCATATCGGCTATCGGCAGGTTGTTGAATCCCCCCATCGCCGGACCGCTGAACCCGCCGTGCGGCGCCTGCACCAGGTGATTGCCATGACCCGACTGATCATAAAGAACCGTTATCCAGCATGTAGTATTGGCACAGAACCTATCCTGCGACAACGCATCCGCATATCCGCCCGGATCACCCTCACCGGGCTTCACCACCCCAATATCCAGCGTCTTGCCATCCGACTGTCGCAGCACCTGGTACAACGGGCCCCTGTACGCCGTATACAACGCACGCGTACTGCTATGCGCAGCCACACAAGGGCTCCCGCCGGCAGCGTAGATATCACACGGCCCCTGCGCCCTGGCCGGCAACGCGAACAAAGCGACAACGGCAAACAACAGGATATGTCTTTTCATACTGCTCAGGACTGGTTTATTTGAACAACAACTGAGAAAAATTATAAAGATTGTTCCTCCACACCGGCCAGGTATGGCCGCCGGGATATTCGCTATAAGTGTATCTTACCTTAAGCTCATCGAATTGCTTCAGCATCGCCTGGCAGTTCCGGTATGCTATATCCTCCTTCTCACCATCGCTGATCCAGAATAGCTTCAGCTGATTGTTGATCGTATCAGCTCTGCGCGCCATGAGATCATACTGCGCGCGCGCAAGATCGGCCTGCGCCTGCTGTATCCACCCGCTGCTGAATACCCCAAGATAAGCAAACCTGTCCGTATGATGGACACCCGTATACAAAGTATGTATCCCACCGAGCGAAAGTCCGGCCATCGCCCGGCCCGCCGCATCCGTCCTCACCCGGTATTGTTTTTCGACAAAAGGGATCACCCCGCGCACCATCTCCGCCTCAAATGTCCTCAGCATATTCTCCCCGAACGCCATCCCGCCAGTCCCCACATTGGCGTCAGGCATGACCACTACCATCGGCTTCGCCTTTCCCACTGCGATCAGGTTGTCCAGGATCACATTCGTCCTCCCCTGCATCGCCCACCCCCGCTCGTCCTCTCCACCGCCATGCAGAATATAAAGCGTAGGATATTTCACTTCCATATTCTGGTCATAGCCGGGAGGAGTATAAATATACACCTGCCTCCAGGCATTCAGCACCGGCGAAAAATAGCTCCGCACACGGATATCCCCATGCGGAACATCCTTTTCCGTATAATACTCGTCCCCGCGGAAAGGTATTTCGATACCGCTCGCCATCCTGCCCATGCCGTAGAACGTCTCGCTGGAAGGGTCGGCAACCGCGACCCCGTCGATCAGCAACGAATAGTAATGGAACCCTTCGCTGACGCTGTCCGTCGTGACCATCCAGTAGCCACCCGTGTCGCGAGCCAGGTCATACTTGCGCACCAGATCGACCTGCACCTTCTGCGCATCCGGCGCCTTCACCCGGAAGACCACCCGGCTGTCCGGCAATAGCTGGGGATAGCGCGCCGAACGCACATTCGTAGCCGCAGGCTCCCCAAGCACCGTATACTGCGAAAACGTCGACACATTCACAGGCTTGAAGATCAGCTGCGAGAACATATAAAGTCCATTCTTCCAGACCTTAAAATCATGCACACCCGGCTCGATATAATAGATATGCGGAACATCGTTGCGGCGCAGATACTCATGCGTCCTCCTGCTGAAAGTAATAAGCCCATCGGCATCGCCGCACGAGATCCACAACAGCTTCAGCTGCCGGCGCGCTGCAGCCGGATCAGGCACCAGCTCTTCCGGCCTCTTCGTATTCGGCGCCGCTGAGAACGCCCCTACCCAGGCGAACTTATCCAGATGTCCAAGCCCGAAATTCAGCGACTGCCCCCCACCCATCGACAGACCGGCAATCGCCCGGTGATCCGCATCGGCCATCACAGGCCACTTCTTTTCGATATAAGGGACCAGATCATTAAGGAGGTCCTGCTCAAACACAGCAAAAGCCCTGACCTTGGCAGTATCCATAATATTGCCGATAGCCCGGTCGTCCTTCATCGCCCTCCCGTTCGGCAACACCACGATCATCGGCTCGATCTTGCCGTCCGCATAAAGATTATCCAGTATGACCTGCGGCCTTCCCCCGTTGAGCCATTCCTTCTCGTCCCCACCAATGCCATGCAGCAGATACAATACCGGGTACTTCTTCTTTTTAGAATACCCCGGCGGCGTATATACCAGCGCCCTCCGGCTCGTACCGACCGTCTTCGAAGGATAGACGATGGTATCGAGACGACCATGGTCGATCCCCGCACGTACCGAATCGAACCCCGAAGGCATATGTTTCTCAATAGGCTGAGCCTGGACCAGTCCCGCTGCGATCGCCAGGATAAGCCCAAAAAAAAGTTGCTTTTTCATCCGTACATAATTATTTTTTAATGGTCGGATAGAACCTCGCAATCCATCCCCCTGAGTGTTTAAATTTATCATGCTCGGTCTCATTGGTGCTCTATTTCTTTTTGGTAAAAAGGATATGCTTCAAAAAGATCCCCTGCTTCATTCCGGCGGGAAACTTTACAAAGACGTCATGGCTGCCCGAGACTGACTTTGACAGCGCTGCCGTCGCCGTCTCCTCCCCGTCGCTGGTCCGGCCTTTCAAATTCACAGTCGCGATCTTCCGGCCCTTTTCCAGGTCGTCGATCCATACCTCGAGACTACCCCCATGTACCCCAACAGCATCTACCGTGACCCCCGACGCCCTATCCAGGTACACACCAGAGATCATCAGCCACCCTCCTTTATCAGAAGTATTCGTCACGGCCTTGTCCACTGTCTCAACTCCATAGTAATTACTATAGCCCGTCGCCGGCAGGGGCGAAAACCCGTCCTTGCAAATAAAACGGTCGAAATCCGCACCCCGCCCCTCCGCAAACAATCCAACGCTGGTCCCAACCCAGGAATTAAAGCCCGGCTGCGCCTTATCCAGCGCCACCGCACTCACCGGCTCGCCTACCGCCTTCCAGCTCAAACCATCCCCGCTGCAATAACCCGTAAGCTCATGTCCATTCCGCACCAGCTTCAGCCAGACGACCCGACCAATGTCATTCGCCACGCTGCGCATTTGTCCATCTATCTTTAAAATGATCTTCTTCCCATTGTCAAATCCCGTATAAAGCCGGACGACCTCGTGCTGATTGCCATTGGTCAGCAATATCCCCGCCTTATCTGCTGTATCCGTCGCATCCGCCTCCACCCGCGTCACAACGGCGTAGTAGTGATCCGTCTCCTTCTGTACAACGTGCGCCCGGTCACCCGAAGGCGTCAACCTTATCCAACCCTTCCGCGCATTCAGCGAATACTCCTGCGCCGCTATCCTGTTGAGGAAATGCCACCAAAGCCCGAGACTATCGGAATCGAACTCGTCGCTATGAACACTCCTCCACGAAATGCCGGAATTGGACAACCGCGGCAACCCTATCGGCGTCGTCACCGGAGCCATCCCCCACGGACGATCCCCTTCCCAGACAACGGGGAACAGCGATGTCTGCCGGCCCGTGCCCGACCAGTCATCGTCCGGATATTTTTCATAGCTCTGCCCGATCGTCCACCAGGTGCCGTCAGCGAGCTCGAGCGGCGCCGCAATATGATTCGGCCGCCGAAAACCAACCTTCGCATCGGTCACCGGCTTAAAGAAATCGCCCAGCCGCTCCCATTTCGTCGAATCGCTGGTCAGCTCCCTCGTCCTCAACACATACTGCCCCCCCGAAACATCCCCCGCAGGAAAATAATAGTAATAGCCGTTCCTCTTACACATCACCGGCCCTTCCGCCCAGCTATACTGCAAATTGGCATTCATCCAGTCCAGGTTGATAACGGTATCCATCAGCTGCCCGTCCCGGCCCAACGCCTGCAGCCGGTTGACCTTCTGGAGATTCTTGATCACCATATAGGGCTTGCCGTCATCATCTACAAAGATCGAATTATCATACCCCAGATTGCCCGTACGGGAATTCGTCTCTACCCTCACCGCATCGCTCCACGGCCCATAAGGCGAAGGAGCCTTACAGAACCACTGGCCGCCGGCTGAGAAATAGACCCAGTAGGACCCGTAAAAATACGTGATCGCCCCTTGCCAGATCCCCGCCGAAGGCCTGTCCGTGACAAAGCTCGCCCGTGAAGGCGGCACCACCCTGCTGATCACCTCCCAGTGTACAAGATCGGTACTGTGATAGACAGGTAGATACGGGTTGAAATGAAAACTGGAACCGCAGTGGTAAAAATCCTTCCCCACCCTGATCAGCGTTGGGTCAGGATGATCCCCCGGCAGCACCGGGTTGACATAGGTCATCACGTGATCGTAAAACAAAGAAGAGTCCACCGGAGCCTGCTGGGCACGCCCCACAAAAGAGACCACCACCAGGCCCATCAGACCGAACGCCCCTTGAATAATTTTTCGCATATGCTTAAACGCTCCTCCCCAGAGCATTAATATCCGGGATTTTGATACGCCTTCTTTGCCGCATCGCTCGTAGCCATCGCATCGATCTGCCCCTGCGGGATCGGCTGCAGATACAGCTGAGGCGTGATCGTCCGGGTGTTCGTTATAGGCGTGTGATTACCATAAGCGATCCCACCAATTGTATAGGTTGCATAGTTGTAGCCTTCCTGGTTATCCAACCCGAACCGCTGCGTCCGCACAAGGTCGTAAAAACGATAACCTTCGCCATAATACTCCCGCGAACGCTCCGCGAGAATATAACCAATGGTTATCGTCGCAGGAGTCGCCGCAACCATCGCCGCACTGTTATCCACTACCATGGCCGCCCTGTTCGCATTGCTATACTTCCATTTCCCCGCACGGGCACGGATCACGTTGATCAGCGACCTCGCGTCATAACCGGCCTGCGTAGCCGCGCCTTTCACCGCCGCTTCGGCCGCAATAAAATAAAGCTCCGAGAATTTGGCGCCGGTATAGGGGCGCGTGCTGCCCGCATTAGGATTCCCCAACCCTCCGTTATTGTCGGTACGATAAGGCCCAAGCTTCCAAAGTCCGGGATATACAATTCTGTTATATGCGCTCGGCGAAATAACAAAATCAGCCCGCCCGGGCAATACCCCGGCGCCCACGCCGCTTTTGTATGTACCGTTCGAATAATCGATACCCGGCACATCGTCATTCAGGAAGGTAAGCACAGGACTCCCCTCACCGATCGGCATATTATTGGCATTGTACAAAGTTGAATAAGGAAGACCCGCCTCCACCATATTACACCGGTACACCGTCGTAAAGGTGCCGTCATACCGGGAGTCATTGGTCTTGTCAGCGAACGTCTTCGTAAACACCTCGATGGGAGGAGCATTTCTCACCCACGGGCGCCCGCCCCACTGCTCGGAAGCGCGCTGTACAGAATAGACAGAGGTCCAGGAAGACGACGAGCTCGAGCTCGTTATAGACGGGTATGCCCAGGTCTGGAACCAGCCCGACCAGTTGTCCGGTGTGCCCCCGGCGCCATAGGTAAGACTGCTCACATTGTATTGCGTGCTCTGCTGCGTATGGTCCGAGTACAGCATACACTCATTGTTATAATCGTTCGTAGCGACATTGACGTCATAGAAAGTCGGCTGCAGCGCATACACCCCCGGATTCTGAATGGCATTCAGCGCAATATTGTAGGCCTGCTGATAATACCAGGCCGGATCATGACCGTCCGGATCCTTCCTCGGGCTCCCCGTCTCCACCGGATAGGATGGAATGCTGTTGGGATTCTCCAGCCACCAGCCATACGTCAGATACGCCTTCGCCAGGAACAGCTGGGCCACCTGCTTGGTCACCGCTCCCGTCACCCTCCGCGTGGAAGGCAGCGCGGCAACCGCCGCATTGAGATCGGGGAATATCGCCTTGGTATACACGATGGATACAGAATCACGGGACGAGGTCCTTATAGTGGAGGTATTGAACTGCAGCCTGCCCGATCCGAGGTCCAGCGGAACGCCTCCAAAGGTCTGTACCAGCAGGAAATAATCGAAAGCCCGGAAGAACCGCGCTTCCGCGATATAGGAAGCCGCAACACCCGCCGCAGTCCCGTACTGGATAACGCCGCTGGCAGTATTGATATAAGGGAACGTATTGCCCCACAGCTGACCCGCATCGCTAAGCGTCGAGGTCGGATGAACACCAGTGACCGAATAGTCCTGCGCCTGGAAATTACTCCCGCTGCCGCCGCTCTGCCCCCAGGTCGTCTCATCCGTGCCGCACTGGCACATATTCCAGTAATAAGCGTTACCATAAATATTCCGCAAATGCGCATACAGCGCCGTCAGCCCGCCCAGAGCGCCATTCTGGGTCTGGAAATACTGCGGGGTGAACGTCGCTCGCGGAGTTTCATTCAAAACCTTCTTACATCCCGACGCGAGGACCAGGGCCAGCAGGGCCATTCCTCCGAATATATTGGATAGTCTGCGTTTCATATTATTCGTTTTTAGAACGTTATATTTAAGCCTAACAGATAGTTACGGGTCGAAGGCGTGTTGGTGCCGATCGTCAGGATGCGGTGAGGCACCACCGTCGTCACGGCCGAGTTCTGATCACCATAGGAGTTGGTCTCCGGATCCATATGCGACATCTTCTCATAAGGAGAGAAGAAGACGAAGGGATTCTCCAGCGTACAATACACACGCATCCTTTCGATGCCCGCAGCCTTCATCCACTTCTGATCGAAATTATACCCCAGGGTCACCGTGCGGATCTTCAGGTAAGAAGCGCTGAAATAGCCCAGGGTGCTGCCATACGCGGGGTTATCGCCGCCCACGCCACCGGGCCTGGGCGCAAACGTGTTGAAATCATTCGCGTGGCTGTTCGTCGGCGTCCAGTAGTCTACCCTTACATTATTCCCCGACCTCGAATTCAGGTTGTTCAGATACCCCGCCGCAGAGTATAGAGAGCTGACGAGCAAGCCGCCGCTCTTGAAGATACCCGTAATACCCAGCTCAAAGCCTCTATAGGCCACCCGCGTATTAAAGCCCCCTTCAAAGTCAGGCTGCACATCATAGATCTGGCGATCATCGTTGTTCAATGCAGTCCCGGCCTGGTTCTTCCTGCTCGGAACACCATTGGTAAAATGCAGGGACGTATCGTTCTTGTTGTACGCCACCTTGATCATACCGACATTCCCGCCCGGGTAGGCCGCCTGCAAATAGCCGCTCGAGCTGTCTGCATAGCTCATCAGGCCAATTTTCTTATAGTCGTATATGACGTCGATCGGGTGGCCGGGGAACCACATGTTGCCCTTGTCATACGGCTGCCCTGAATAAAGGCTCACCAGCTTGTTCCTGTTCCGCGAGACATTGACGCCAACATCCCAGGTCCATCCATTATAGTTGTCCAGGATAGTGCCATTCAGCGATAGCTCTATACCCTTATTCTGCGTGGCGCCGATATTCGCAGTATAGCTGCTCACTCCCGAAGTCGTGGGAAGACCCACGCTCAGCAGCACATTGCTCGTGTTGACCGTATAATAGTCGATAGTACCGCTAAGACGATTGTTCAGCAGCGTAAAATCGGCTCCATAGTTCCAGGTCTTGGAAAATTCCCAGCCGAGCGCCGGATTTGGCAATTGGGTAACATAGTACCCCATCGCATAACCTGTCTGACCGAAATTATAGGGACTCGTCTTCAACGCCCCAAGCGTCTGATACGGATTGATCGCCTGGTTCGAAGTCTCCCCATAACCGACCCGCAGCTTCAGCGCGTTGACAAAGGAGACATTGCTCAAAAATTTCTCGTTCTTCATATTCCATCCAACGGAGATCGCCGGATAAGAATGGTACTGGTGGCCGGGCGCCAGCACTGACGATGCGTCCGACCGGAAGGCCGCCGACAGGATATACCGGCTGTCATACGAATAAATGATACGCCCCATATAAGACAACAGCCCATACTGGGCATAGGTGCCGTTCCCTACCGTAGCAGTCCCGCTCTGATCCGCCAGAACATAAGAAAGGTTGTAGAACTGGAAGGCGTCTGCCGGCAAATGGCTGGCCGACGCGCTCGAAGACCATTTCGTATTCTGCTCGACGGAATACAGCCCCACCGCGCTGATACTATGCTTCCCAAAGGTCCGGTCATAGCTCAGCATATGCTCCACCGTATAATCGACCTGTTTCATATTGGAGTCCGACGCGCTGGACGCAGCAGTCGGCGTCCCGCTGAATACCCCCGTTCCCGTATAGGTACCGTAGTCGTCCTGGTGAAAATACAGCCCCAGATTGATCCGGTATTTCAGCCCCTCTACCCCCGGGATCCTTATCTCTCCATAAACCGAGTTATTCGTCGTATAGGACCTGTCGAGGTCGATATACTTGTCGCCAAGCCCCTTCAGCGCATGCGCCGTGTACGCCCATTGCGGTCCGGAAGTATTGATATTGACCGTAGACTTCCAGCTGCCGTCCGGATTCCGCGGATTGATGATCGGCGTCAGGTTCAGCGTAGCATAGGGCCCCAGATTCTGGTCGTGATTATTGACATAATAATTATTGGTCGTCAGCCCGACGCGGAACAGCTTGCCGATCCGCTGCTCGAGAGAAGTACGTACACTATATCTTTCATAGTACTGCAACGGAATGACCGCCTGGTCCTTGAAATAGTTGAACCCGACGCTGTAGTTACCCCGCTCGGACCCACCCGTGATACCGAGGTCCTGGTTGGTAACATAGCCGTTCTGGAACAGCAGCTTCTGCCAGTCGGTGTTAACACTATCGTTCTCATCCAGCGTGTTTAAATGGATAGAAGCGCCCGGAGTAGCATTGTTCGCCTTACGAAGCGCCACATACTCGGGTCCGTTCATCATCGGATACTCCCCCCAGACCTTTTTCAGCCCGGCATACCCGTTATAAGATACACGGGCTTTCTGTCCGGCCGCGCCCTTATTCGTCGTCACCAGGATAACGCCATTGGCGCCCCGCGATCCATAGATAGCCGTCGCAGAAGCGTCCTTTAAGATATCGACACTCTTGATCTCGCTTGGACTGATATCATTCAGCGTCCCGATAAATGGAATACCATCCAGGACCACCAGCGGGTCGTTCGTGGCGTTCAGCGACCGCGTCCCGCGGATACGGATCTGCATCCCCGACCCCGGCTTCGACGAGGTCTGCGTCATCTGCACCCCCGCTATCCTGCCCTGCAGCGCCCGCGAGATGTCTACGGCCGGCACCTCGTTCACCTTGTCTCCACTGATCGTCGCAACCGCCGCGGTCACGTCCTTCTTTCGCTGGGTGCCATAGCCAATAACGACGACGTCATTCACCGCGTTCGACGCCAGCTTGAGCGTCAGCGTCAGCTCTGTCCGGTTCTTCACCGGTATCTCCGCGGCAGCATAGCCCACAGAAGAAACAACAAGCACCCCATTCGAAGGAGCGGAAATAACAAAATTGCCTTCCTCATCACAGGCAACACCCGTCTTCTGACCCTTGACCGTAACGGAAGCCCTGGGGACCGGTTTACCGTCCTCGTTAACCACCCGCCCCTTTATGTGTTGAGCGTTTTGCGCGAAGACAGGAATGGATAGGAAAGATAGCACGGCCATTAACCATACGGAAATGCCTCTCTTCAATAATAGCAGTCGATCCTGGTAAGATTGCATAAAAGTGTGTTTTAAGAATCGGTTTTATTTCATACGATTGCAACAGATCAGGATTTCTTAGCAAAGAGCAGCGCCTTTACCTGGAATCGGATCCTGAATACAGAATAGGTTAGTTTGAAGTGCCTGACGAAAAGAGTAGAAAAGGAAGGAAGGAAAAATTTGAAACAGTATACATTGATCATTAATAACTTACAATCGAATTTCTTCTCATATCGCAAGCAGGACCGTTGGTTGGACGCCCGCCAACGCCATTAATTGTCAAACCAACATTTCAAATGTATAACATTTCCCGAAAATTTCAACCGATTGAAATAAAATAATTTTAGCGTCGACCCGGCACCTCCATACCATGCCCCCTCCTCACCGAAGAGTCCCTCACGATCAACCCGGCCGGAATAAGAGCCGTCCGGCCAAAATGCCCCGGCTCCGCGCCCGACAGCTGATCGAGCAGACTCATAGCAGCTATCTTCCCCACCTCATGACCATTGTAGTCGATAGTCGTCAGCTTGGGAGTGATCAGCCTGCCGACAGGATCGTTGTTAAAACCGACGACAGCGATGTCCTCCGGCACCCGGATGCCAGCTTCCTGCAGCGTATGTATACATATGGCCGCGACCAGGTCGCTCGTAATAAAAAGGCCATCCGGAAGAGGCTTCATTCTCAGTATCCGCCGCGCGGCTTCGACACCGCTCTCGCTGTCGATATCGCCAACTACCATGAGTTCATGAGCGAAAGGAATAGCATACTTTCGCAAAGCCGACCGAAAGCCGGTATATCTCTGTGCATAAACATTTCTTTCCAGGCTCGAAGTCACAATAGCGATCCGCTTGCACCCCTGGTTGATAAGGTGCTCCGTAGCAAGAAATCCGCAGTGCGAATTATCGATGACCACCACGTCGCTCTTGTTCGTATTGGCGACCCGGTCAAAAAATACAACGGGAATGCCCTGCTTCGCAAACGCCTCGAAATGTTTCAGGCTCTCTGTACGGCTGGAAAGAGAAGCTATAACCCCATCGACCCCACGATTCAACAGCAGCTTCGCATTCGCAACTTCGATCTCCCTGTCCTCCTGTGAATGGGTAATGATCGTTTCATACCCGTGCGCCGCAGTGATGCTCTCGATGCCCTGTATCGCCGAAGTAGTGAAATGACCATCGAGACGGTGCACTATCACACCGATCGTATTGATCCGTCTGCAAACAAGCATATACTCCATTTTTGCTGCAAACAAATTACCGGATTGGCCGGAAAGAGTTCTTCGGTCCAGGCAATTTGAGACGATCGGAGCCAATTTTGAGACGATTGAGACAGGTCACCCCTTTTTCAGCGAAGACTGCCGGATAATAAGGTCGGCCCGGATGGTCAGCGTGCTGATGCTGCCGATCTTTGCCGCCCCTTTCAGGTGACTGACAAGCATCCCCGCAGCAGCAGCTCCCATTTCCTTAGCGGGGTAATTTACTGTGGTAAGAGCGGGCGATATCAGCTTGCCGATGACTTCGTTATTAAAACCAACCACCGCAATATCCTGCGGCACCCGTATCCCCTTCTCCTGGAAAGCCCTTATACAGACAGCAGCCGCCAGATCGCTGTTCGCAAACACCCCATCCGGCACGGGTTTCATCGCCAATATCTTTTGGGCCGCTTTTTCGTTCGCTTCCTCACCGGCCTCCGCCACCATCAGCAATCGGTCTTCAACCGCAATACCCTTTTCCCCAAGCGCATCCCCATATCCTCTGTAGCGCTGGCCGTAAATATCATGTTTATGATCAGGAGTCAGAAAGACGATACGGCGACAGCCCTGGTCTATCAGATGCCGGGTCGCCATCAGCCCGCACTGGAAGTTGTCAATAACTACCGACGTGCTGTCGGGAAAAGGAGACTCCCTGTCCAAAAAGATCATCGGAATATTCTTCTCCCTGAAAGGACGGAAATGCTCCAACGAATTGGTCCCGGGCGTCAGCACCGCAATGATCCCGTCCACCCGCCGCTGAAAAAGGTTCTGGGCATTGGCCGCCTCCTTCTTTGAGCTCTGCGAGGAATCCGTAAGGATGATCCCATATCCCGCTTCATTGGTCACGCTCTCGATCCCGGATAGCATGGGGGTAGTAAAGCTGCTGCTCAGCTCATACGCGATCACCCCGATAGTCAGTGAGGTCTGCTGGCGGAGGTTCCTGGCGAAAAGATTGGAACGGTAACCCATTTCAGCAGCCGTCTCGAGTATCTTCTTCCTGGTCTTCTTGCTGATGGCAGGGTCATCGTTCAGAGCCTTGCTCACCGTAGAAGGAGAAAGGTCCAGACTCTTTGCTATATCGTAGATTGTGACTTCTTTTGAATTTTCCATACAACGACCGCCGCATTTGATTGAGCCGACCGGTTCCGCCCACTTCCGGTTATGGGATAAAGGTATTAAAATCTATCGTTTTGGCCCTGTTTACGAAATTGTTGCGCATATTCGGAGGGCAGCATCCCGTACTTTGCCTTGAACACCCGGGCAAAATAATTGGGACTCGAGAAACCTACCTTATAGGCGATCTCGGAAATGGACAGGTCCTGCCGCTGCAACAGCCCCCTCGCCTTGTCCAGCTTGACGCTTCGGATATACTCCACAGGGGTCTCTCCCGTCAGCTCCAGCATCTTGTTATACAAGGTCGTCCTGCTCATGACCAGCTGTTTGCTCAAAAACTCGACCGAAAGCTGAGGGTTGTCTAAGTTAGCCTCGATACAAGCCACAGCCTCCCTCATCAGCTTCTCATCAGCCGACTCGGACTGGTCGCCTGCGACCGGCGCCGTCGCGACACTGATCTGTTTTGTGTATGTCGTCTTCAGCGTCTGCCTGAGGTCCAGCAGATTCCTGATCTTCGCCAGCAACAGCTCAAAATCGAACGGCTTCGTGATATAGTCATTCGCTCCGGTTTCCAGCCCCGCCAGCTGCTGCCCCTGTTCGGTCAGCGCCGTCAGCAGGATCACCGGAATATGCGCCGTCCGCCGGTCCGCCTTCAATTGCCGCGTGAACGTAATGCCGTCCATATACGGCATGCTCACGTCGCTCACGATCAGACTGGGATGGTTCGCCAGGGCCTTCTTCCATCCCTCATTGCCGTTGCCGGCCTCGACCACCGTATAGAGACCTTTCAGGTTGTCCTTCAGATAGAACCGAAAATCTTCGTTGTCCTCCACCAGCAACAGAACCGCCTTCCCTGCCGGCGCCCCACCCTTCCTCGCAGCGCTCTCCACCCTCTCTTCATCCGGTATACCCACCGCCTCCACCACCGGCGGCCGCAGCTCCACCACCGGCGGCCGCACCTCACCGCTGGCCGACTCCAGCCGCAGCCGCACAGTAAACACGCTCCCCTTGTCAACTTCGCTTTCAACCGAGATCGTCCCCCCATGGAGCCTCACAAACTCCCTCGTGATAGACAGACCGATGCCCGTACCGGCATTGACGATCGACCCGGGCGTGGCTCCTTGAAAGAAACGCTGAAAGACCAGATCCCTCTTGTCGGCAGGAATACCGATACCCGTATCCTCTACCTTTATCGCTATCCATTCCCCATCCCCCGCCCTGTCGAGAACCGCCCTGATCTCCCCACCCTCCGGGGTAAACTTGAACGCATTCGACAGTAAATTAAAAAGTATCCGCTCCACCTTGTCTTTATCAAACTTCACAAAAAGCCGGTCAATATTCGTTTGAACCGTCAGACGAATGCTCTTCCTTTCTGAAAGATCGGCAAAAGACTGACAGATATCTTTAAAAAATCCAACAAACTCTCCCTCCGAAAGCTGCAGCTTCAGCTCTTGTTCCTCCATCTTCCGGAAATCCAGCAGCTGGTTCACCAGGTTCAACAGCCTTCTGCTATTCCTCCTGATCAGCTGCAGCTTGTCGATATCCCTGGCATCCTTCTGTCCACTTAGCAGCTGATCGGCGGGCCCCATAATAAGTGATATAGGAGTCCTGAACTCATGGCTCAGATTCGTAAGGAATTTAAGCTTCAGCTTATCCAGCTCCTGCGCTCTCCTGGCTTCCTGCTTCTCCTGCTCAAGCGCAAATTTCCGTTTGACCCTGGCCAGCCCGCGTCGCCTGCTATAGAACAGGAGGCCCCCGGCGATCAGGACATAGAATAGATAAGCATACGCCGTCCGCCAAAGAGGCGGCCTCACATAGATCCGGATCGAGCTGTCCGTGGTGCTCCACACGCCGTCGTTATTGCTTGCCTTGACCCGGAAAACGTATTCACCCGGGTCCAGGTTGGTATAATACGCAGTATTCTGTGCCCCAACATAGTTCCAGTCCTTGTCAAAACCATCCAGCTTATACGCATAGCGATTCTCCCGGGCAAGCGTATAGTCCAGCGCCCCAAAACTCAGCGCAAAATTCTGTCGGTAATTAAGCCGGATCTCTCTCGCTATCGAGATCTGATCCGTGATAGGCGCCCCGGCCGCAGGGACCACCGACCGCGTCCCGACCTTCAGGTCGGTCAGCACTACCGGCGGCACATTCCGGTTGGTAGTGAGAGCCGACGGATAAAAATAATTAAAGCCCTGCTGGCCGCCGAAGAAGAGCTCGCCATCAGACGTCCTTATACCAGCCTGGTGGACAAAATTGTTATTCTGCAGACCATTGGATGGCGTAAAGTTGCGAAAGACACCCGTCCCCACATCCAGACTGCTGACACCGGTATTCGTCGTTACCCATATGAACCCTGCCTTGTCTTCCACGATCTGGTACACATTGGTGTTCTGAAGGCCATCCTTTTCATCGTAGACAATAAATCGATCCTTGCTCCTTTCATATCGGACCAGCCCACCTCCATACGTTCCTATCCACATACGTCCCTTGCTGTCCAAAAGCATCGACTGTATCTTGTTGCTCGGCAGAGCGCCGTCCTCCTGGTCAAAAACTTTAAACCGGCCGTCCCTCTCATATACTGCTATACCCCCGCCGTGCGTGCCGATCCAGATCCTTCCATCCGCATCTTCCTGGATCGCCCGGATAAATCCATTGATGGGCAGACGGATATCACCCGAAGCAATAGGGTGTGGGACAAGACGCGCCACCACCTTTCCATCCTTTAAAATAGTAATGCCCGACCCGTTGGTGCCGGCCCATACCCTCCCCTCCCGGTCCTCCGACAGACAAAAAACATCGTTTGCGCTCAGACTATCTGCGCCGCCCCCCCTGACCAGCTGCCGGCTCTTACCGGTTGCGAGGTCCTCTATGATCAGCCCATTCCCCCAGGTGCCGATATATAATTTATTGTCTTCTGTCCTTTTCAAAGCCAGCACGGCAAGCCGGCTGGTCTCCTTTCCATTGACAAGCACCGGCAGGCGTCCGAGCCGGTCGGCCTTCCGGTCATAATTATAAAGGCCTCCCCCATCCGTGCCCAACCACAGATTCCCGTCAGGACGCTCTTCAAAAGAGGTGACAACCGTAGTCTCGACCCCTTCTTCGCGAAAAGCATCGCTCATTTTGGCGTTAAAAAGATTCAGGTTCTTATCATACTTGCTGATCCCGCTGCGGAAAGTGCCGAACCAGTAGATCCCCTGGTTATCAATGAAGATGCACCGGATGGCCCTGCTCGCAATGCTGTGAAAATTATCTTTCTCAGGCTGATACACCGTCGCACGGCCAGTCCGTGGGTCCAGCACATGCAGGCCGTTCATCGTGCCGATCCAGAGGAGACCGTCTCTGTCCGCGGCGATCGCGTTGATCGTGCCCTTGCCAAGCACTTCATCACCATTCAACCCCTTATAGCGGACAAACCCTCCCCCATCACCCCTCAACCGGCAAAGCCCGGAATCGGTCCCGACCCAAAGATTCCCCTCCCTGTCTTCTGCCATAGCGCGTACATCATCCTCAGCCAGGCTACCGGCATCGGACGAAAGATGCCTCAACTGCCGGAAGCCACGATTTTCCCCCTGGTACAGGAAAAGACCATGGTCCGTCCCAACCCACATCCTGCCCCTGCTGTCCCCGTGCACGCAATAAAGCGTAGCCTTTTCCGTCGGACTGACCGGCGAGGCCTGCAGCTCAAGCCGCTCCATACGACCCGTCGCCGGATCGAGGACATACGGAGCCTCGAACTGTGCGATCCATATCCTGTCTTCAGGATCGCTGCAAATGCTCCTCACCACCGCGCTTGGCGAAAGCACATTCCTTCCGCCAGAGGCAGGGTAATTGATAAAAACATCCCTTTTGCGGTCATAAAGACTGAGGGCGCCGCCGCTGGTGCCTACCCAGAGATTCCCGGACCTGTCCTCATAAAGAGCCTGTATCTCATTTGCGCGAAGGCTGGTAGAGTCCCCGGCCTTGTGGCGGTAGACCGTAAAATTCGTTCCGTCGAACCGGTTCAGACCGTCGTTCGTCGCAAACCACATCCACCCATAGCGGTCCTTAAGGATTGCATTGACAGAATTAGCGGAAAGACCATCCCTTGTCCCCAGAGCGGTAAATTTCACCGGCGTGGACTGTCCAACCCCAGCCTCGTCCATCCCTGCAATAAGCAGGTACACTATTATGATCTTACGCCACATTTAACAAAGTAGTACCTCAAATTACCGGAAAAAATCCCGGATCTGAACATTTGTGCTATAAATATTATGAATTTAACCCTCTTTAATTTATTGACCCCTATACATTTGTAACAACCGGCCCCAACCCGGTCCTAACGTGCTCCACCAAATGATTGCCATCCCGCCTGTCCGGATCAAGCCCGCCCCTTCCGCCGGCTGTCCCCCCTCGCCGACCCCAAATGTACTGGCCGCGGTCAGGAACCCGGGTGAGCAACGCCGGCTGGCCAGCCACCTCAAAGGAGCGTTTTCCGCCCTGCTGGTCCCAAGCATTCCTGGTATATGCAGGGTCCTTGAAATGCACCAGACGGAGGCGATCATCATCGACATCGAGTCTTTCCCCGGCGAAGCGACCCTTATCTGCGCCCAGCTAAAAGCCTCCCCGAATTTCGGCCATATCCCTGTCATCCTTCTTTTTTCCGCGTCCAACGCCCGCCTTCGCATCCAGTGTCTGGACGCCGGCGCCGACGCCCTGCTCGAAAAGCCCTATTCCAAAACCCATTTACTCGCCCAGATCAGGAACCTCGACCACAACAGGGCCAGAATAAAAGAATACCTGGCCCTCAACCAGCCTGACCCAGGGGCCGTACCGGACTTCACGGAGGATTCCATATTTTCAAGACGGCTCGGGAACCTCATCTCCGACAACCTATCCAACCCCGATCTCAGTGTCGACCTCCTCGCCCGGTTGACCAACATGAGCCGCCCCTCTTTCTACCGCAAGTTAAAAACTATATCCGACGCCTCCCCCCTCGAGCTCATCAACACCGCCCGAATAAAAAAAGCAGCCGAACTGATCAAAAATTCCGACCATACCATCTCCGAAGTGGCGATCATGGTCGGCTTTCACTCCCGCAGCAATTTCGGAAAAGCATTCTACAGGCAATTCCACCTGTCCCCGACCGCTTTCAGGTCCAAACACAGCACATCCCAATAAGCCAGCGCAGTGCATATTTTTCGCCCAGGGATCCAGGATCTTTACCTCTACCTGGATGATCTCACCGTCAGGCTGTTCGCCCAGCCCGGAGATACCCTCCAATTGGCCTGGGATGCCAGCTCGCCCGCCGCTACCCTAACGGCCGGCAGCCCTGATCCGGACTATTCCCGCGGCCTTCAGCTGCAGATGACGCTGTCAAAGAAATACCAGCGAGCGATGACGTCCCTCATGCTACGGCTTTCGAATGAAAAGAAGGCCCCGGATTCCTCAAAATTTCAATGGATCAATCAGCTCTACAATGACGAGATCAATACCGCCATGGCCGATACGGTCGATCTGCCTTCCTCCGCCCCAAAGATCCTGAATGACATTTACTATCGCTACTCAGGCTTCCTGCTGGATGCGAATATGCTGGATACGTATTCATTGAGAACGACATATCCGGTCGACAGTATCTCCGGTCTGAAAAAGACCAGGCCATGGATAAAGGGAGCCTTCCCCAATACCGCCAGGACGATCAACAAGGAGATATTCGAGGTCAGCGATAATTACAGACAGTTCCTTTATAGCTACATCACAAAGAAAGTACGCCCTACCTTCAGCAACTTTAGATATATACTATTCAGCGACACGGCAGACAAAGACCATTTTACGCCCATGCTGAACCTCTATTACACGATTATGGCCAATATGCACAGCTATCCCATACGCGACTGGATGGTGACAAGAGCGATAATGCATGGATTCGCAACCTACTCCTTCGACGAGGCCGAGTCCGTATACAAGGATTTCCTTCCCAAATGTGTAACGAAGAAATATCACGACACCCTGACCCGGTTTGCCGCCTCGATCACCTTGTAAAAAGCCGGCTTCGGCCGCAGCTGCCGGTCGAACAGCAGCGGGTAATTGGTCCTCCCCCTCACAGGAAACCCATTCAGCCACGAGTGACCGTCATCCACCCCCCAGAAGGTCACCCGCCCGATCTTGTCCCTGTACTTCATGAACAGACCGAACAGCTGCGCATAGCTCTCCGCCAGCACCGCCTGCACCGAGTCCGGAAGCCCATTGACATATGGATTCAGCTGATCCTCATAAGCAGCACGGTCACTCACATCCGCCCCACCATGCCCCCTCGGGCTGGGCAGCACCGAAAGGTCCAGCTCCGTAAACATAACCTTTACACCCAGCGCAGCGAACTCCTGTATGCTCTTCTCGATATCCTCCAGCGGAACACGGCCCGCACTCCAATGCCCCTGGATCCCTACCCCATCGATGCGCACACCCGCCGCCTGTATCTTTTTCACCAGCGCCACAGCCCCCTCCCTCTTGCCGCCCCGCTCGATATTGTAGTCATTATAATACAGCTGGGTATGCGGCGCAGCCTTCTGCGCAAGCCGAAAGGCCTCGACAATATAGTCGTCCCCCAAACAACGCTGGAATATCGACCTGCGCAACGTCCCATCCTCATTCAAAGCCTCGTTGACCACATCCCACGAGTATACCTTACCATCATACCTGCCCGCAACCGTAGTGATATGATCGGTAAAATAGCGCCGCACCGAATCCGCATCCTTCATCCCACGCATATACGCCGGCAGCTGGCTATGCCAGATCAGACAGTGCCCGTTGACCTTCATATGATGCCGGACGGCAAACGCGACCACCTCGTCGGCCTGCCCGAAATCATACCGGTCCCACCCCGGATGAAGGAACGCCGCCTTCATATTGTTCTCCGGGGTCAGCGTATTGAACTGGCGCCCGATCAACGCCGACACCACAGGATCACTCTCTTCCACCTGCGACATGTTCAGCGCCGCCCCGATCAGGAAATCATCCCTGAAGGCTTCCTTCAGGGATGGAATGGATGCGCTGCCAGGCCGCTCTACATTCAGCGACTGCGCCCGCAGCCCGCAGCAAAATAAGACCAACAAGGACGTTATTATGGATCTGATCATACTATTTCTTTTAAAAGCCCGTCGGGACGAACGTTTCAAATTTGATCCCACGATCCCGCATGACCAGGGTATCCGTAAAACTATGCTTCGACGTCCCAAAATCGACCGTGTATTTCAAATGCAGGACGTCCCGCGCCTGGTTACCCCATGAGTCCCCTGCCTTGACAAACTCTCCCCCGCCGCTCACCGTATAGGCGGCTGAAGACGGATTCACGACACTGCACTTGCCGCTGTTGTCGAACGTGAGCAACAGCTGAAACGGAATATTCACATTCCCCCTGGACTTCGCATTCAGCAGCAGCGAATCCGTCGACAGGGACAGCGTACCCGTGCTGCAAACCTGGTCCGTCTCCACGTAGGACGTGTGATAAATAACGGTCGTATCCCCCGTGCCGTCGCTGATCTTCTCAGCCCCCCTCCGCAGGTAATTACCATGCCAGGGATTGATGTATTTTATCGCATACAGGATCGTGTTCTTCCCCACAAGAATGGAGTCGGCGTTCTTCACAGAATTCATACGCAACGGAATGACAAAAGTATTCCTGATCGACCGGGCATCCGCAAAAAAGGCGTCCGTCAGCTGCACCGTCATTCCCCCCTCGACACTTCCAGCCGGAATTTCGATCGACGTGCCCTTCGGCAACGAATAATAGCTGGGCGGCATCGCAATGACAGGACTTCCGCCCTGACCGAACAGCAGACGACTGCTCAGCGTAGTATCGACCGAGACGGCGATCGAAATATCCTTTTTATTCTGGTAAACCCCACCCATCGTCGCCATGATCATGCACTTATGCTGATTGTCCAGCGAATTGTCGAATATATCATTCCCCAGGTCCAGCGTCCGCACCGGTGACTGATAGGCGAAATAGACCGTCGTGTATTTATAATCAGGAAAGGTCAATTGCTTATTCGAACAGGACCAAAGACCCAACAAGAGAATAAGCACTACCAATTTGTTATTTTTCATTTTACCTGGTTTAAATTGTCAACAAACATTACCATCCTTTATTTTGCACTAGCTCCTCCTTCACCACGTCATTATACGGCAGGGGCCCATAATACATATAGTCCGCATACTGCCTGCCCTCGACCGGTGCCGCAGTATAGCTGCCATTGCTGATCGTTACCCCCGCTGCCGGCTGCACCAGGCTTTCCTTCCACCTCCGGAGGTCCCAGAACCTGAACCCCTCAAAACACAGCTCGAGACGCCTCTCATTATGGATAAGCGCCCGCATGTCTTCCGTCGTGCTGATGGAAGAAAGATAGGCGTCAGGTTGCACGATCCCCGCCCGCTTGCGTATCGCAGCAATAACATCCCGGGCCGAATACGCGTGCGCCCCCTTGCCATCCGGGCCCCAGGCCTCATTGGCTGCTTCCGCATAGGACAGGAACAGCTCGGTATACCGGATATACGGCACATAATGCTTTTGCGTGTTCGTATTGGCCGGGTTGAGGTTGACGTCCTCCCGCAGCAACTTGCGCATATAATAGCTCGTACGGGTAGAGAACTGCGTAGCGTTCAAACCGTCATTCGTGGCGCCTGACTGCGTGAGAATTGTCGGGCCGCCCGGACCCATCTTGCTCCCGTTGACCACGATATACAACGCCAGACGGGGATCCCGGTTCAGATACGGATTGTTGGGATCATACCCGCCGGCAGCATTTGTTATCGGGTAGCCATTGGCCATAGGAAAAGCGTCGACAAGATTCTGCGTCGGGTTAACCCGGCCTTTTCCATACAATGTCGGCGGATAGTTATCCTTTTCCAGGTTATTGCCCATCCCATTGGCATCACTCACATTGCCCCTCCACAGGACCTCCTTCGGATTTACCCCCGAAGACACGCCGTTGATCTCGCCGGAATTCTTGCTCGAGTACCAGTAGCCTCCATTGGCAGCCAACCCCGACAAGCCCCCATTCAGGTCCAGCGCCGCCGCAGCATCGTCTGCCGCCTTTGCCCACGTAACACCCGAGCCCTGGCTGAAGGCCGGACTCGCAGCCAGCAGGGACACCTTGGCGCGTATGCCCTTCACGATGCGCGCTGTCACACGCTGCCTGTCATAAGCGCCGAACACCCGGTTATAGTCGGCGACAGTCGTCTTACCTGCATATTTGGACGGTATCTGGCTGGCCTGCGAAATATTCTCGAAATCCAGCGGCAGATAGCTCTCAGCAGAATCCAGATCCTTGTATATCTGCTGGACGCAGTCCCCAAAACTATTGCGTGGCGTCTTGAAATCGGACTGCCCGTCCAGCGGCTTTGTCAGGATCGGGAAGCCCAGCAGTTTGCCGTCCGCCGACCAGCCCGCATGCGCCTGCAGCAAATAATACATGAACAAACCCCGCAACCCATAGGTCTCCCCCTTTATCCGGTCGTCGAACATCTGGTTGGTGTACTGGCCCGTAGTCGCCCACGCGACCTTGTCAGCCTGGCTCAATAGAATGTTCAGGTACTGTATCGCCGCAAACGCCCCGTTCCACTGATCCACCGGGTTGCTGATGGAAGACCACTGCCCCGTAGCCATCTGGCGATAGTTATTGTTCGGATCGTTCGACACGGCGTCATCCGTAGCGACGTCACTGAAGGAATAGCCGGCCATCGGCAGACGCGTATACCCGTTGAGCAAAAGCCCCTCCGCAAAAGGAGCATTGGTGTATATGTCGCTGAGCTGCCTGTTGTTCTCATCGGCAGGAGACAGGACCTTCTTACAACCCGAAAGAAAAAATACTACGGCTAACAAATAAGCCATCCTCTTTTTCATATCAATTCGTTGAGTTAATGTTTGCATTAAAATTCACCCTTGATGCCAAAATTGTAGAACCGGGTCTGGGGTGTCCCCGTGGTGTTCAGCTCCATCAATTTCCTGTTCTTTCCCACCGTCAGCAGGTCGTTGCCGCTGATATACACCTTCAACCCCTTCGCAAAAGAATTTCGGAGCACGCTGGCAGGGAAAGTATAGGTCAGCTGCACCTTCGAGAGGTTCAGCCGGTCGGTGCTATAGGTCCAGTAGTCGGAATTCCGGAAATTATTCGCCGAACTGGAAGTCGTCAGGCGGGGATAGCTGGCTGTATTTTTTGTAGCCTCTGTCCAGCTGTCGCGAACGACTGCCGAATATTTCTTGGACCCCGATACCCAATAGTAGCTTCCCGTACGCATACCCGTTCCACCGAAATAGCCCGTCCCCAATACAAAAAGGGTAAAGTCCTTCCACTGGGCGGTTATATTCACCCCTCCGATCAGCGGACTTCCCGCCTTCCCCAGATAGACCTCATCCCTCTCGTCGATTATCCCGTCGCCATTCTGGTCCTTGTATTTGATGTCGCCTGGCCTCACCGTTGCGAACCGCTGCACGGCATGCCTGTCGATATCGCCCTGGTCGCTGAACAAGCCCTCGCTCTTCAGCCCGAAGATCGCATCCACGGGCCTCCCCGCCCGGTTGCGGTAGCTATCGGCATACAATTCGTCCCGCTTCAACGCCCTTGTCGCAACATAGGTGATCGCCGACCCGATGGTAAGACCGACACGGCCTATCTTCTCATGGAGATTCAGCTGCACGTCAAATCCCCGGTAGCTGTCTGCCTGAAAATTGGTAAAAGGCACAAAGGAAGTCGGCGGGTAGTTGGTGTAGAAATAGCCCGGATACTGACTGTAGACCTGCACCGGGATCCCGGATTTCCTGACCATGAAGACGGTAGCAAGAACATCTAACCTCCTTTTGAAAAAAGAGCCTTCTGCGCTCAGGTTCACCTCCTTCCGCTCCGGAAAGGTCAGGTTCGGGTTGGCGCCCCTCGATATCGTGGTAGCCTGGTTGGTATAGGTCCCGTCCGCCCATGAAAAATAGGCCGTAGGAGAATACACCGCCTGGTACAGGTAATAGTTGTTGCTGTCGATGTTCGTCTTGACAATACCCGCTGAAACATTCACCTTCAACCTGTCCACCCAGTCCGACTTTTTCAAAAATTCCTCCTCGCTCAATACCCATCCCAGGCTTACCGTGGGTGAAATGCCCACCCGCTTGCCAGCGGCCAGCTTGGTGGAATTGACGACCGCTCCGCTGAAGTCCACATAATAGGTATGGTCGAAGTTATAGCCGAGCTGCAATCCCAGGTTGGCATTGGTCCGGTACTGGAAGTCACGGGTCTGCTTGCGCCAGAGCCCGTCCGCAACAAGCAGCGCCGACACATTGTGCTTTTGCCGGAACGAATTCACATAATCCAGGTGCGCGGTGAAGTCGAGGAGCTGGTCGCTCCAGGTATTGCTGAGATTCTGTGTACCGGGCTTGCTGTCCTTGTTGTACTTCGTCAGCTGAACGACCGAGTCGGAGGACCCGCTGCTCGCCCATCCCGTCGTATAGACCGCATAGCTGTTATTGAGCGTCTCGTCGTACGTGTTCGAATAGTCGACCGTCATCTGTCCATGAAAAGACAAACCCTTTACTGCATTTCTCAGGTCGACATCGACCCCATTCGTATACTGGAACTGCCGGCTGGTATAATTGTCGTAGCCCGCGGCATAGACGTCGGCGATCGGATTGGTGAGATACTGCTGGGTCCCTCCCAGCAAATACCTGCCGTCGATAATATTCCGGCTGCCGCTGGCCGCAGCCTGCGCACTGGCCGCATTCTTCCCGATAAGGCTTGTCGGGATCAGCGGAGCGAACAGCTGCGGCTGCAGGCTGTCCGCCAGCTGCCAGTAATTACCCAGCGCATGCCGGTTCGTAGAGAACACAGTAGAGACATTGACATAGGTGCTGATGTAGTTGTTCAGCTTGAGGTCGATATTGCCCCTTAGATTCAGCCGGGTATACCGCTCGTTCTTTCCTTCTCCGAAGTTCAGCAGCGAATTCTGCGTCTGAAACCCGGCAAGGGCGTAAAAGCGCGCACGCTCCGTACCGCTCGCGAACTCCGCATTGGCAGTATACGTGTTATACATTTTACGCAGATAATCCGATGAGAAATAGTCGACGTCAGGATACCGGTAAGGGTCAGAGTGAGCCGCATACCGCCGGATAGTAGAGTCCGCATACAAAGGCGGCAAACCATCGTTGACGCTGGCCTGGTTGTAATAGGACATGTACTCGGCCGCTCCCAGGTACTTCGGATATGACTTCGGCACAAAGACACCCGAGTTCACCCGGACCGTGCTGCTATGACTCCCGGCCTTTCCCCGCTTGGTCGTGATCAGGATCACCCCGTTTGCCGCCCGGGCCCCATACAGCACCACAGCATTAGCGCCTTTTAAAAAAGTGATCTGGTCAATTTCGCTGGTCGTGACGTCGCCCAACCCACGCGGCTCACCATCTACGAGGATCAATCCCGCCCCGATATTCCACAGATTGCTGCCTCCCACAAACGCATCCACCCCTTCCAGCGCGTAGTTGCCAAAATGCTTGTCCAAATACTGCGGCGGATTGAGCACAGAAATAGCCCCCGCCAGGTCTTTCCGCAAGACCGTGCGGTAGGCGACATGGACGATGGAATCGCTGCCCGCCGCATCCTTCACAGTGACCGTCTGCCCCTGTGCCATCAACGCAAAACCGCAGGCGATCCCAAATGCAACTAATATCGAAATTATATTTCTTTTCATCATTCTCTCTTTAAACTTTAAAATAATGCGCTCAGTAGCCCGGGTTCTGATTGAGCGTTACGTAAAGATTGACGTCGCTGATCTTCAACGGCAGCCAATAGTCCTTATCCGCGAACTTCCGCGTTACGAGCACCCTCTCCTTTATATTGATCGGTTGGTTACCCGGCCCTCTGTCGAAGTCGATTGCCGTCTTTTCCTGGTATTTCGTCTGCCCCGCCAGCAGCCAGCGGCGAAGGTCATTGTACCGGATCTCCTCCTCGAAACCGAGCTCCATGGCCCGCTCACGGATGATCTCTCCCATGAACCTGTCCTTGTCCGCTACATACGCCGCTCCTACCTCTCCCGCGCCACACCTGTCCCTTATTACATTGACGGCCTGCTGGGGAGTGAGATAGTTCGGTCCCATGCTCGTCGCCGAAGCATATCCCTGCAGAACGGCTTCGGCATACATCAGGTAGACGTCCGCCAGCCGCATATAGGACAGGTGCATATAGTTATTGGGAAAATTGTCGATACTGTTGGCCGTCATAGGCGTCAGCTTCCGCAAAAGATAGCCGGTACGCCCCACCGACGTATTGTCCCGGCTAAAGCCCGTGTTGGACAGATTCGCATAACGGTATTTTTCCTTGTCCGCAGGCGCCGAACCCTTGATCTGCTGGTCCCCGTCGATCTCGATATCATGGTAGAACCGGGGATCCCTGTTGACCCAGGGATTCGACGGATCATAACCCGACGCAGGATCGTCGATGGGCAACCCGTTGGCCATCCCATAGTTCTCCACAAACCGGGCATTCGGGGAAGCATACCCGCCCCCGATATTCTCATCCACAAAGATCGAGCTTGGCCCCCACGGCGAACCAGCAAACCACGAGCTGTAAACGGGGTTCTCGAATATCGACTCCGGATATCCCGGAATAAAGCTCCCGCCATTCGTATAGAAAAGATTGCTGTAGTGCGCAAAGTCGATCAGCTTGACCCAGGTGGCATGGCTGTCCACCAGCTTGAGCAGCTCCGCAAACGCATCCGCCGCCTTCTTGCAATAGCCCGCATCGAAGGAAGCATTCCCCGTGGACGAACGGTTCATCAACGGACTGCCCGCATACAGGTAATTCTTCCCCAGGTAGCCCAGCGCAGCTACCTTGGTCACCCTCAATTGATTCTTGCCAAGCGTCGCCTGGCCGGCAGCCGTATTGTCCCAGTCCACAGGCAGCAGGTCGGCAGCCGCCCTGAGATCCTTGGCCGCCCGGTCCGCCATCGCCTGGTAGCTCAGGCGCGGCAGCTGCAGCTTCCCGCTCGACGACAGCACCGTATCGATATATGGCAGCCCCCCCCAATAGGACATCAGCTCGAAATGGAACCAACCCCGGAAAAAGAGCAGCTGCCCCTTGATCAGATCCTTCTCCTCCTGCGTGCCATTCAGCTTGTCCAGGTTGGCCAACCCCAGGTTCGCCTTATGGATGCCATACCACGCATTCGGCCACAATCCCTTGCCGAAGCCAGTCGTCGGATCGGTATTGTAAGACTGGCCATCCAGCCAGGATATCCACTCCGACCGGGTCCATGACCAGCTGTCACCGTTATCGAATTGCTCGTTCAGCCAGGTCACCCCGGTCTTATGAATGATCTCGTCACCCAATATCCAGTCACAGGCCCAGGTCTTGCTGGTGAACTCGGGTACCGTGCTATACAGCTCTTCCGTAAAACCCTGGAAATTCGTAAAATTGATAAAGGCATCTGTAGGCGACACATTGGCGCCAGGCGCCTTGTCGAGATACTTCTTGCAACCGGTCAGCCCGGCAACAGATAAAATTGCAAAACAAAAGACGATTATATAGGACTTCATATGGCTTGCTTTAAAAAGTGATATTACAACCAAGATTGACGCGTCTGATGGTCGGATAAGCCGTGGCCGCCCCCATGCTCACCTCCCGGTCATCCGGCATTTTCGTCCATAAGAGCAGATTGTCCCCGTTCAGATAAACCCTGAAGGCATTGATCCCTACCCTCTTCAGCTCGGAGGCCCTGAACGTATACGCGATCTCCGCATTCTTCAGCCGGAAATACGAACCGTCATAGAGATAGGTAGTTCCATAGAAGGGCATTACGCTGGCATACCGCGGGACCGGCACGCTCCCGTTGGTATTCGTGGGAGACCAGTACGAACCCTGCTTGTAGACGTTGTCGTAGTGATACTGCCCCCCGAAGCTGACCAGCTGCAGGTACCGGTTGGCGTTGTTTACACCATAGAACTGCACCATCAGGCTGAAGCCTTTCCACTCGGCACCAACGGTCGCGTTATACGTGTTCTGGGGCCGTTCCGGATATCCCGCAGGCACCACATCCTTATTATCGATAACCCCATCTCCGTTGTAGTCGATCATATTGAGATTTCCCGGCAGCTTTTGATTGTCATAAGTATTCAGCTGCGTGCTGCCGTATACCCGGTCCCAGTTATTGTAATACCCGCTGCTGACATACGAATAGGCCTGACCGATCTGCTTCCCCGCCTTTTTCAGATAGTCGTCCAGCAGTTGCGGATCATCAGCTTCGACGATCTTGTCCTTCGCGTGGGTCACGCTGAGATTGGCCCACACCCTAAGATTCCTGGATAGGACCTTGTTGACCCTGAGCTCCACCTCATACCCTTTATTACGCACCTTCCCCAGGTTAGCCGTCGCCGGCTGTACGCCGAAATAAGACGGTACGGCGCGGCTCGACCCGTCCAGCAGAATGTCCGTACGATAGTCGCTGAATACGTCCACGCTGCCCGACAGCAGGTTATTGAACAGCGCATAGTCCAACCCCAGATCCTGCTTGGTGACCGTCTCCCAGTGAACATCCGGATTACCCACGTTAGTATGGGCCTCGGACCACCAGGTATAGGGACTGTTCTGCCCCGCAGACGACCCCAACGGCGTCGTGTTGCCATACGTCCAGGTAGTCATATACAACCAGCGGTTGTTGATATTGTCATTCCCCACCTTACCATAGGAAGCACGCAGCTTCAGCGCATTGACGAACACCACGTTCTTCATGAACGCCTCGTTGTTGATCGCCCAACCGACCGCAGCCGAAGGGAAGAAGGCAAACCTGTAGTTGGGACCGAACTTCTCCGACCCATTGTAAGCGCCGTTGAACTCCGCAAAATATTTAGCCGCATAATTGTAAGTGACCCTGCTGACCCAGTCCTCCCTGAAATGCTCGAATTCGCTGCCCGTTGCATATCTGTCGCGGCTGAACAGCCCCATCGCCGTCAGCTCGTGACTGCCGAACTTCCTTGTATAGTCTATCTGCACCTGGTAGAACAGCTTGCGATAGGTCTGAAGGTTCAGCACGGTGTCCGGATTTGGGCTCCACCGGTAAGGGATCCAGTTGAACTGATTCGTGCCCAGGTACTGACTATAGGTGGTGTCACCCGTTACCGGGTTGATATACTCCTGCTGGATATTCCCGTTGTCATAGATCCCTCCCTGCGATACAAAAGAATTGTCGAAAGAGATCGTGCCCTTTGCAGACAGCCCCTTCAGCAGCGCACCCAGGTCCTGCTTCAGCGTAAAATCCGTCGTGATCCGGGTCGTCGTGGTCTTGCGGACGCCATTGTTCCCCATCGTCGCCAGGGAGTTGATCGTCGACACCTGCTCCGCAGGATAGTATCCCCACCCGCCATCCGAATAACGGGGATAATAGATGTCCGGCGCATTGTTGTAGATGCTCTGCCAGATACGATATTCCCAGCTGTCCTGCCCGTAGGCATCCTGCTTTACACCATAGGAACCCGCCAGGTTGGCCGTCAGGACGGTAGACTTCGTTAAATTAAAGTCCAGGTTCGTCCGCGCATTTACGCGGTCGAATCCATACCCCGGCTTGTACGTCTTGCCATTGTCTATCTTCTTTATAATGTCCCCCTCATGCAGGAAATCGATAGATGAAAAATATTTTACTAAGGAATTCCCGCCGGAAATATTCAGGTTGGCGTTATAAGACATAGCGAACTTCTTGACCACCTGGTCCTGCCAGTCGATATTGGGATAGCGCTCGGCTTCCGCCTGGTTGGCCGGGTGCCGGTACTTATCCAGCTGCGCATAGGGCACATAGCTGTTCCATGACGAAGGAGACACGCCCAGCTCATTTTCGATGGCCATATCCCGCACCCTGATCGCATCGTACGCGTCGTATTTGCTCGCCAGCTTGGAAGGCAGCTTCATCGTAGAATTGGCCGTCAGTCGTATATCCGCCTTCCCTTCCTTCCCACGCTTGGTCGTGATCAGGATGACGCCATTCGCCCCCTTCACGCCGAACACCGCCGTCGCAGACGCATCCTTCAGCACAGAGATATTTTCGACAGAGCTGATATCCACGCTGTTCATAGGCCGCTCGATACCATCCACCAGGACCAGCGGGTCACTGTTGTTCCAGGTGCTCTGCCCGCGAATATAGATCTTAGGGTCCTCCGCTCCCGGCGTGCCCTGCGTGGCAACCGTAATCACGCCCGGCAGATTCCCCGTCAGAGCGGCGCCCAGACTGGAAACACCGCCCGTCCTCTCCAGCACCTCCCCCTTCACCTGGGTGATGGCCCCCACTACGCTCTGCTTCTTCTGTTTTCCATACCCCACGATGACGACGTCGTCAAGCGTAGCGGTACTGTCTTTCAATGTGACGGATATAGTCCCGTCCCGGTGGACGCTGACCTCCTGCGGGGCCTTCCCGATATGGCTGATAATAAGAATATGCCTGTCTGCCGGCACCAGGATGGAAAACCGACCCGTCCCATCCGTGCGCGTCGCAGTCGTCGTCGACTTCACCATGACCGACGCCCCTTCGACCGGATTCTTTTGCGCATCCAGCACAATTCCCCGCACCGTATGCGGGCCCTGCGCCAGCGAACCAAAGCTGGCCAGGACGGCTGAAAGCACCAGGGTCCAGGTTAACCATCTTATACGTCGGGGGAAAAATAGTGTCAGAATGACATTTTTAACAAACGGCATAGCAGCCGGTGGGGCGAGACTCTTCTCATACATGGCAAACTAATTTTGGTAAATAATGAGCCACGAATCTATATTTCCCCCCTCAGAACCACTCGCAGAAATGTTGAAAGGAATATGACAAATGTTGAAACAGGCCCTGAAGATCAACCATTAGCCCGTCCCGCGGGCCCGATCTTACCGACGCCGGCGATATGCGGGGTCCCCAACACCGCTTTTACTGCCGGCTACCAGCATCCCGCTGACCCGCCGCAGGGCCCCCCGCGCATTCCCGCCAGTATGTCGTTCGGTCAGGACTTGGCTTTATGCTTTGAATGCACAGGACGGCCGGCATAATCCGATGGCAGCGTCTTATATTTTTCTTTGAATGCCCTGGTGAAATAGGTCGGCGAAGAGAACCCCACCTCATAAGCGATCTGGGAGATCGAGAGGCTGCCCTGGCCCAGCAAAGCCACCGCCTTTTCCAGCCGGAAAGAGCGGATGAATTCCACCGGCGTCTCTCCCGTCAGCTCCAGCAACTTGCTGTATAACGAGCTGCGGCTCATGCCCAATTCCCGGCTGAGGTACTCGACGGAAAGCTGTGTATCCTGCAAATGCGCCTCCAGACAGGCCACGATCCTTAGCATAAGCTTCTCGTTCCCCGACTCACCTTCCGGTGCCGGCATCAGGACTTTCACCTGTTTGGTATAGGTAGACCTCAGCTTGCTGTTCCAATCGAGCAGCCCCTTGATACGGGCATTCAGCAGCTCAAAGCTGAAGGGCTTGGTGACGTAATCGTTGGCGCCCGTGCCCAGGCCCGCCAGCTGTTGCGCTTCCTCTGCCAGCGCCGTTAGAAGGATCACAGGAATATAGCCGGTACGTTTATCCGCCTTTAGCTTCCTGGTCAGCTCGATGCCGTCCATATATGGCATGCTGATATCGCTGACGATCAGCTCGGGATGCGCAGACAACGCCAGCTGCCACCCTTCTCTCCCATTCTCCGCCTCCAGCACGTCATAGTACCTGCTCAGGCTATCTTTCAGGTAACAACGGAAGTCCTCGTTATCCTCCACCAACAATATCCGGCGCTTTATATTTCCACCGGCAGACCCGGCATCCTCTACGATCCCCGTCCCCCCATCTCCCTGCGGTTCCTCCACACCGCTCGTGTCATCCACCGCCTCTCCCCCCGAAGCCACGCTTCCTTCGCCGGCCGCAGCCAGCATCAGCGTCACAGTAAATATGCTTCCACGGCCCTCCTCGCTGTCTACCTCGATCCTCCCGTCATGCATCAGCACGAACTCCTTCGCGATCGACAGACCGATACCCGTCCCCTGATTTAATATCGCACCCGGGACCGCATGCTGAAAGAACCGCTCGAATATCCTGTCCTGCTCGGTCTTTGGAATGCCTACGCCAGTGTCGGCCACGCGGATGATCACCGGCTGACGCCCATCTTCACCAGGGACGCCTGCTTCCAGCGACAATTCGATCCTCCCTCCTTCCGGCGTGAACTTAAAAGCATTCGAAAGCAAATTGAACAGTATCCGCTCGGTCTTGTCCCGGTCAAACTGCACGTGCAGCCTGTCCACGTTGGCGGACGACCGAAATTGGATCTTCTTTCGTTGCCCCAGGTCGACGAACGATTGCCCCGCCTCCCGGACAAATTCAACCAGGTCCCCCGGCGACAGCTGCAGCCTGAGCTCCTGCTCCTCCATCTTCCTGAAGTCCAGCAATTGATTGACCAGGTTCAGCAGCCGCCGGCCATTGCGCCTGATCATTTCCAGCCTGTCCTCTGACTTGCTGCCCTTCAATTCCGAAAGCAGCTGTTCGACCGGGCCCATGATCAACGCGATCGGGGTCCGGAACTCATGGCTCAGATTGGTCAGGAATTTCAGCTTCAGCCGGTCCAGCTCCAGCGCACGACGGGTCTCTCTCCTTTCCTCCTCGATGGCGAATTTTCGCCGGACCCGCGTCAATCCCACATGCCGGCTGTAGAGAAGCAATCCGGCTACCACCAGGACATAAAAAATATACGCATAGACCGTCCTCCAGAAGGGCGGCCGGACATGGATATGTATCGACGTGTCCCCCTTGCTCCAAACGCCGTCATTATTGCTCGCCTTCACGCGAAATACATAGTCTCCCGGATCCAGGTTGGTGTAATAAGCCGTACTCTGACTACCAGCGCTGATCCAGTCCTTATCAAAACCATCAAGCCGGTAAGCATAACGGTTCTGGTCAGGCAACGTATAGTTTAACGCTACAAAGCTGAGCGCAAAGTTTTGCCCGTAGGCCAGGTCAACCTTCGAGGCGACCGTCACCGGCTCCTCCAAGGGCGATCCTTTTCCCGGCACTACAGATTTATTCGCCACCCGCAGATCGGTCAGCACAACCGCCGGAACATTCCTGTTCGTCGTCAGCGCAGAGGGATACAAATAGTTGAACCCCTGCTGGCCACCAAAAAAAAGCTCCCCATCCGAGGTCCGAAAGGCAGAGGTATGACAAAAATTGTTGTTCTGCAGCCCATTGTGCGGCGTAAAGTTTCGGAATACATTGGTCTGCACGTCCAGGCTGCTGATGCCGCTGTTGGTGCTTACCCAGATGCGGCCGCTGCCGTCCTCCAATATCGAATAGACATTGGTATTCTGTAATCCATCCTTCTCGGAGTAAACGACAAACCTGTCCTCCTTTTTATTATATACGCACAGTCCCCCTCCATAGGTACCCACCCACATCCTTCCTTTGCTGTCCAAAAGAAAAGCCTGGATCTTATCGCCGGGCAAAGCGCCCGTCTCCTGCGTATATTTTTTGAATTGACCGGTACGCGGATCATAGACCGCAACTCCATCACCATGAGAACCGATCCATATCTTCCCCTCCGCATCCTCGGCGATATCGCGGATAAATCCGTTGACCGGCAAGCGGATATCAGAAGGCCCGGCCGGATTTGGCAACAGCCGGTAGCGCAGCTTTCCGTCCTTCAGCACACTGATACCTCCCCCATTGGTGCCCGCCCATACCTGTCCCGCCTTGTCCTCCCGGATACAATAGATAGAATTCACGCCTGGATCATCGTCGCGATCGCTCATCCGGACCTTTTGCGCCCGTCCGGTCGACGGATCGTACAGCAGCAGCCCCTTGTTGAAAGTCCCTACATACAGCTGTTTGCTACGGGTCCAATGCATGGCCAGAACGTGCAGTGACGACGGGGCCTTTCCTTCAATTACCAACGGCAGCCGCTGCAGCCTGTCCCTCCTTCTGTCGTAACTATATACCCCCCCTCCGTCTGTGCTGACCCACAAATTGCCGTCCGGACGCTCAGCCAGCGCAGTCACGATACTGCTGCGCGCCCCTCCATCCCGGAACGCCTCACCCATCTTCCCATCGAAAAGATTGAGATTCTTGTCGTATTTATTGACGCCACCCCTAAAAGTGCCGATCCAGTAGATCCCATCAGGATCAACATAGATACTCGTGACCCCTTCGCTGGTCAGACTGTGCAAATTCGATTCATCGGGCCTGTAGGTCACCGACCTGCCCGATCGCGGGTCTATAATGATGAGCCCCCCGCTGGCGCCTACCCACACATAGCCATCGTTGTCCACATTGATGGCGCTGATCGTCCCCGCGACAGCCGACTCCCCCTTTGCCGGCTCCTCCCGAAAAGACACGAACCGGTCCTCGCCTGCCGGCATTCGGCACAGTCCCTTCTCTGTACCGACCCAAAGGTCACCCCGCTTGTCCTCGCATAGCACACGGACGCCGTTGTCCCGAAGACTGTTGCTGTCGCCCTCCCTGTGCAGATACTGCCGGAAAGACCGGTTAGCAGGCAAATATCGGAACAGGCCATAGTCCGTAGCCACCCAGATCCGGCCCTCGTGGTCCGTGTATATATTAAGGAGAGAGAATGGCCTGGCCGCATCGGCCGCATAGCGGTGCAGATTTAGCCGGTCCAGCCGTCCTGTTTTGGTATCCAGGACCAGGGGAGCCCCATATTCCGCGACCCATAGCCTGCCTTGCCCGTCACTGCTGAGACCCCTGATCAATGCAGTGGGTCCCATCACCATCGTTTGATTATTCTGCCCCTTCCGCGGGAAATTGATAAAACAATCCCGCTTCCGGTCATATTCACTGAACGCGCCGCCGCCGGTTCCCACCCATAGCCTGCCGGCAGCATCTTCATGCAATGCCAGTATCTCGTTCGATTTCAGGCTCGTGCTATCGCCGGGAATGTGCCGGTAGACGACAAAGGTCTTTCCGTCAAATTTGTTCAACCCATCATTGGTCGCAAACCACATGAAGCCATATCGGTCCTTCAGAATGGCCGTGACCGAATTCGAGAGCAGCCCATCCCTCGTGCCCAACGACGTAAAATTGATATGCTCCGGCTGGGCCACAGCACAATACATCCCCTCGAAAGTCAGCAGCAACAAAAAAATATGGCGTAGCATACGGTATGGGTTCACCCCCGAAAGTTAATTATTTTCCCTCCAATTATTTTATACTTCTTACCCGCAGTTACTTTAAATATCCTCACCCCTTTTTTGGTCCTCAACCGGCAGGTCTGCGTCAATGCGGAAACCAGCGTTGCCTCACTCAATCGTCCATTATCCCAACGGATATCAACAGTATACCCCCCACGCCCCCTTAGACCCGTAATGCTGCCTTTTGGCCATTCAGCCGGAAGAGCGGGCAGCAACGAAATTTCTCCCGAGTGGCTTTGCATCAACATTTCGGCAATGCCGGCGGTAATGCCCTGGATGCCCTGGTTGCCTTCAAATGACGGCGTGACCCTGCTGTCTTCCGCACGGGGATGGATGCTGACATCGGTAAGCATAGGGACCAGTATCTTATAAGCCTCTTCCGGCTCTTCCAGCCTTGCGTGCTGGTTGATCTTCCAGGCGCCCGACCAACCCCTGTTAATATCTCCCCTTCGCCGCAATACAACCCTTACGGCCTGCGCCAGCCGGGGAGTTTTACGTAAAGTAATGGCGTCATCAGGATACGCAGCGAACAAATGCGATATATGACGATGACCCGAATCGCTTTCCTGAAAATCCTCCATCCATTCCTGCAGCTGCCCGAACTTCCCGATCCTGAACGGCGGCAATCTTTTACTCGCCTTCTCCAGTTCAGTACACAGATCCCCATCCCGACCCAATATTCTTGCAGCGCTGATCGTATGGCCAAACAAATTTCTCAGCAATTCATTATCCATTGTAGACCCCATCGTAACCGCGGCCTGTTTACCTTCCGCTGTTATAAAACTATTCTCCGGACTCGTAGACGGGCAGGTCACCAGGTAACCGGTAGCAGGATCGGTAATCAGGTAGTCCAAAAAGAACTCAGATGAACCCTTTAACAAAGGATATATCCTCTCCAAATATTTCTTATCAGGATCATATTGATAATGGTCATACAGCTGCTGCATCAGCCAGGCTCCCCCCATCGGCCAAATAGTAGCCTCGCGGTTACGGTCGGTCGGCGCGGTATTGAACCATACATCAGTGCCGTGATGAGCCACCCAGCCACGGCAATTATAAAGTTCCTTAGCCGTTCGTCTTCCCGCCTCCGCCAGCTCCTCCGTAAACAGCAGCAGCGACTGGTTCAGTCGCGCAAGATTTGTGGGTTCTACCGGCCAGTAACATTCTTCTAAATTAATATTCAGCGTCCACCTCCCCTGCCATCGGCCCTCCATATTATCAAGCCACATATTGTGATTATTGAAAGCCAGTGTCCCCTCGCGGGCGCCCGCCAGCATCAGGTACCGGCCATACTGAAAATATTGAACGACATACAGCGGATCTGACGCACCGGCCTTGATCCTCTCCATACGTTCGGTAGTGTTAAGCAGCCCCGCGGCGCCACCTCCAAGGTCCAGCTTACAGCTCGCAAACAACGGCATATAATCGTTTAAATGCCGCCGCACCAGCTCACCATATTTGTAATCCGCGGCTTTCACAATGTATTGATCACAACGCGCCTTTTCATCGGCCGAGACATCGTTCCAGCTCTTCCAGCTCGTAGCCCCTGCCAATAGCAGCGTCACCGAGTCAGCCCTGTTTATTCTTATAACACCGCCCTCCTTGCCATAGGTGACAGTGCCGCCATCGACGATTAACTTCAGACGGGCCGACCATTTCAGCGCTGCATTATTCGTCCCGTTCATCACCAGGTCGCCATCCACTATTTTGGTCTGAGCCGAAGGCTGCAGGCTGCCAAATCCCGCTTTTATATCGATGCTGCCAGGCTTATCTGCCGTAAGATGAACCACTACGACCTGGTCGGGATAGCTGGCAAAGATCACACGCTTGTAGTTGACGCCGTTTTTTCGATACGAGATCGTTATCACCGCGCTATCCATGCTCAGCTTTCTTTTGTAATTATCAACCGGGTCGCGCCGGTCATCGTCAAATGAAAGATGAAGTATGCCCATGGGCTGGTAGTGCTGTACGTTGGTGGGCTTGCTATTCAGTTGCATCGCCTCCTCGTTGGCTTCGACGTAATTCTTCTCGAGGATAAGCCTCCTTACGTTTGCCAGGACCTGGGGGCCATTTAAATTATTGGGATCATAGGGACCGCCGGACCATAAAGTCTCGTCATTAAATACAATATCCTCTTCTCCCGTTTTTCCGCCTATCATAGCAGCGAACCGCCCGGTGGCGATGGGCAAACCCTCCCAGTATTTAGTAGCCGGTTTATCATACCACCAGCACATTTGCTGGGCATAAGAAACCATAGCGCCAGCGACAACAACTCCTATCAATAAAAGCCTCTTCATATAACCGACAGGTTATGATCCAGCTTGATAGTACTCCCGGGCTGAATGACAAACGCTGCCGTTCTATCACCATAACGCACCGTAAACGCCTTCCCGTTAATACAATGGATCTGCGCAGCCTGCAGCCTGCCATCCTTCCATTGCATGCTTACTTCGTATCCGCCACGCGCACGCAAGCCCGAGACAGAACCGTCCTTCCAATCAGTCGACAAGGCAGGCAGCAAGCTTATCTCCCCATCATGGCTCTGCAATAACGATTCAGCCACAGCAGCCGTATAGCCAAAATTGGCGTCGGACTGATTTGACCTTTTATTATGTAGATTGGGGGCCAGGTAATTGCTGTTTAAAAACCTCCGTATTTCCTCCGCCACCTTGTCGCCCCGCTCCAGCCTTGACCATACCGCTATATCCCACGCCATAGGAAACCCGCCTGGCGCCGGGTGTACGTCCATCCATTTTCGAATGGCATCTGCCAGAGAAGAGTCACGACGCAGCCTGATCGAACGCCCCGGATAGAAGGTAAAAAGCGGCGACACATTATGCCCCGCCGGCGCTGGCTTCCAGTCCTCGATCCATTCCTGTAAAAAACCTGAACTGCCTATTTGGTAGGGCGGCAGCTTTGCAAGCGCCGCCTTCCATCTTTTCCGAAGATCTTCATCGACGCCTAATTCTTCACCGGCCGCTATACAATGCGGGAACAGCTCCCGGATAATAGCTATATCCATTGTCGGAGCTGGGGACAAGAACGACAATTTCCCGTCGTTGTCATAGTAACCATGTTCCGGCGACATAGAGAATGGGGTAACCAGCCAGCCATGTTTTGGATCGACAACCATTAATTCCAACAGGAACCGGGCCGCACCCCGCATAATGGGGTAATACTTCTTTAAAAAATTCCTGTCGCCGGTAAAGGCGTAGTGCTCCCACAGGTCCTGGCAAAGCCAGGCGCCGCCCATCGGCCACATCCCAAACCGGGCCGCATCCACCGGGGCCGTGCCCAACCACAGATCGGTATTGTGGTGTGCTACCCAGCCAGGAAGGTTGTAGTATTTTTTTGCGGTCTCGGCGCCGTTGACCGAAAGCCCCTCTAACAGATCAAAAAGGGGCTGATGGCATTCCGACAGGTTACAGACCTCGACGGGCCAGTAATTCATTTCCAGGTTGATATTGATCGTGTACTTGCTACCCCAGTTCGGATAGACTTCCTCATCCCATATTCCCTGAAGATTGGCAGGCATTCCACCCGCCCGGCTGCTCGACGCCAGTATATAACGCCCGAACTGAAAGGTCAACGCCTCCAGGTTCGGATCCGAGGCTGGTGCACGCGTACTATCTACCCCCGCCAACGCCGCATAGTCCTTATCTGGCGACTTTCTCACAGCGGCAAGGCGTTCGTCCGTCGGCCTGCTGTTCAAAGAATTGTCCCCTACATCCAGGTGCACCCTGCCCATTAAACCCCTGAGATCAGCAATATGCCTTCGACGCAATTCCGCGTAGCTTTTGGCGGATACCGCATCCAGGATCCTGGAGCATTTCCCGGCAGGGTCGCCATCGATGTTTTTATAGTTGATATAGCTGGTCGCTATCGCAACGACAAAGGTTACCTCATTAGCTCCCCTGATCGATAGGGTCGAATCTGTAACCAAAGTATTCCCACCCTCCGACCGTGATCGCAATGCCGATCGGTAACGCATACCCGGACCACTAACCTCCGCAATAAGCCAGTTTTTCTTATTTCCGGGTTTCCACCTACCATCCATGACCAGTTTGCCAGGCGCCACAACTGTCTTGTCCAGGTACGGGCTGCCGAAGCTTGCCCCCACCGAGATACTGCCCGGCTTACTGGCCGTAAGATGTACTACCATTACATGGTCTGGATACGACATAAATACCTCACGCGAATACGTTACATCGCCTACCCGGTAATTTATCCTGACGATGCCCGTTTCCATATCCAGCTCCCGGCGATAGTCTTCAACCCTGTCTGCGCCATCGAACGCCAGGGACAGATCGCCGATGGGCTGATAAGCCTGCTGCGCACCCGGAATACCCAGGAAATGCGCATCCACCATTTTCTCTGCCTCCTGGAATTTTCCGTCAGCGACAAGCCGGCGGATCTGCGGGAAATAATTCACCGCATTCGGATCATTATAATCATGCGGCCGCCCCGACCAGTAACTGGATTCATTTAATGCAATTCGTTCCTTTGCTGTACCGCCAAACACCATTGCGCCCATATAGCCATTCCCTATAGGCAGGGCCTCCAGCCACTTTTCCGCAGGCCGACGGTACCAGATCACCATGCTGTCTTCCGGCGTGTCTGGCACAGCCACCCGCATCTCCTTCCCACTATACCGCACCGTGCGCGTGACCTTCCCTCTCCCACCTATCCAAACCACCCGGAATAACCGCTCCGTCAAAGCCCCGGGATAGCTCCCCGCCGCAGCGCCGATCAAAAGTACCCGGCGGCGATCATCCCATCGGAATGGTATTTCCTGGCGTTCTCCTTTCTCATATTCATACCCATCGCCTCTGTCAGAGTATAACGTAAACGCCCCGTCGGCCCCCGTATATACCCTGATCTCCAGGCTGTCCCCCTTCGCCTCCGCCGTCGATTGCACCACCGGCCCCATCGGTACCACCGATCCCGCCCGCACATAGACTGGCATTCGCTCCAGCGGAGCCTCTGCATCCAGCCAGCCTCCCGCAACGACCTTACCCGTCCAGAACTCATACCAACCCACACCCCGTGGCAGATAGACATTCGTGCGCCGCAACCCCGGCTCCGTGACAGGCGCCGCCAGGAGACTCTTCCCGAACATATATTCATATCGCTGCCCGCAGGCTATGGAGTCTTTTCCAAAATCCATCACCAGCGGCCGCATCATCGTCGATCCATGCCGGGACACCTGCCACGCCATGCTATAGATATACGGCATCAGGCGGTATCTGAAGTTCAGCATCGTCCGCATATTCTCCATCACCGTGTCGCCGTAGTTCCAGGGCTCCGTCTCCGTCTGATAGCCATGTACCCTGAAGACCGGATTCAGCGCTCCCCACTGGAACCAGCGCGTCAGCAGCTCCCGGTACGCAGGATCCGTATATTGTCCTTTCCCCGGCCGGAAAAAGCCACCAATGTCCGTTGTCCAGTAGGGCATGCCCGTCATCATATAGTCAAGCCCCGCCACTATCTGCCGGCGATAGGCATCCCAGGTCGCACCGATATCCCCCGACCAGTTGATCGTCCCATAGCGCTGCTGCCCTGCAAATGCCGATCGGGTGAGGATACAAACCCGCTTCGAAGGATCCGTCGACCGCTGCCCTTCATACACGGCCCTGCTGACGAACAGCGGATAGGCCAGCCGGTAAAAGTCCCCCGGTCCGAGATACGTCGGTTTCCCTTTCAATGCGTCATTCTCGGGCTCCGTAGCATCCATCCACCATCCGTCGACCCCATGCCGGAATAAATTATCGTTCAGGGCCGCCCAGTGTGTCCGGCGCGTTTCCGGGTTGAAGATATCGATCCAGGGACTGTTTGGCAGGTATAAGTTTTTGGCTACATATGGCCTGGCAACCTCGGACCTCTTATCCAGGTTCTCCCATACCGAGATCACAAAATGCGCATTCAGGTCATGCAATTGCCTTATAAAACGATCCGGGTCCGGATAATGCTCCTCGTCGAACTTCGGAACGCCCCAGCCATACTTACCCCAATACTGCCAGTCCTGAACGATCACGTCCACGGGCAACCGCCTTTTCCGGAACTCCTCCACCGTCCGCACCAGGTGCTCCCCCGACGTATATCGCTCACGGCATTGCCAAAAGCCATAGGCCCAGCGCGGCAGCAGCGGAACCTCTCCGGACAGCCTCCGGTATTCAGCGATCACCTCGTCGGCATCCCCGCCGGCAACAACGATATAATCCAGGCAAGTCGCATTTGGCGACCTGAAGCTCGTTACATTCCCCGCCGCCCGCCAGGACAGCTTCGGCACGTTACCCGCCCGGCAGACAACCTGGACCATATGTTCACCCGCCTCCAGCCTGACCGTTTTCCCCACCGCCGGCGGCAGCCAAAGATTGGATTCATCGATCACAGGTACGCCATCGATGACCAGCAGGTGCCGGTTATCCATATTGCCCAGATCCAGCATCAGGCCATAGTCACCCGCCTTGCTCAATGAAAAACGCCCGGTATACAGCGCCTGTCGCTGCGATACCCGCTGTGTGCCGGCCGTCGTGGTGACCTCTGCTTCGCGACCGGTACCGGCGACAGAATCCTGTTTCACCAGCTGCACCACGCTGTCTGCCGGATTAAGATCTGTCCGTCCATACTGATGCCACAAGAGCCCGTATCCCTTGCTGGAATAGACAAATGGTATTGCGATCTGCGAATTCACCTGGATCAGCTGGCGGCTGACATTCCTCAGGTTGAAATTCCCATCCTGGAATTGCCCCAGCCCAAAAAGATACTCGTCCTCCGGCGACTCAAAACCCTGCTCCGCTACATAACAGCGCTGTCCCATTACCGTGTCCCACAACCGGCGGCTCCCCGCCAATTCCCGCAGGAACACATTCCCTCCCTTACCACGATATTCGATCACTCCCGACACCTTGTCAAAGCTCACCGTCACCGCACTGGTGCTCAGCTGCAACGCAGCGCCCGTCTCCCTAAAACCAAAAGCCGGCGCCACAGGACGATGAATAAGTATCAGGTCTGTATCAGGCCGCGGCAGATCCTCTACCCACGTCACGCGGATAGCCTTCACCGTCAATGGCTGTATATCCAGCAAACCCTGCCCCAGCCGGATCTCTACCCTGTCCTTTTTAACCGAATATCCTCTGTACTGCTGCCCCATTCCCACACACGGCAGCAGCCCGAATATCAGAATGACCCATCCTTTATTTACCATAATTACTTTTTTATCGGCTCGAGCTCTGCCGCAAACCCGCCGCGCCGCAATAGCTTCACCTCCACCTCGCCCGAGCTATCCACCACCTGGTAAGTCGTCGCCAGCGCCTTATCATGCTCCCCGTCAGCGATCAGCGTCAGCTTATACGACACCCCCGCCGGCAGAAAGTCAAACTTCAATTTCTTCTTCTTCTCGCGCAGCGTACCATTCAGCCCCCCTATCCACCAGTCATTCCCCTTGCGCCGTGCAAGAACAATATCCTGCCCCGGATAGCCATCCACCAGCCGGATATCATCCCAGGCGTTCGGAACATGCCTCAGGAACTCCCTCGCCGCATCCGGCAGACCGTCATATCCCTCCGGCCGGTCCGCGAAATGTTGCAGCCCGGACTCGAAGACCACGCTGAGCGCCAGCTCATGCCCATAGGACGTAACATGCGGGAACTGCGAATTGGTGAACGTCACAGGCGTATAATCCATCGGACCAACCACATTTCGGGTAAAAGGCAGCGTACAATTGTGCTCCGGCGCCGCCAGCGTAAAGTCCGGACCGTTGTTATACCATTCCGCTCCCCTCACCGCCTCGCAGGTCATCAGGTTAGGATAGGTCCGGGACCACCCCCTTGGTACAATACAGCCATGGAAATACACCATCATCTCCGCCTTCGCAGCGTCGTCCAGGATATCGAGATAATACCGGATCATGTCCTGCTTCTCGCTTTCAAAAAAATCCACCTTCACCCCCGCAAAGCCCAGCTGCTTCAGCTTCCGGAATTCTTCGACACGATTTTCGTGCGTCAGCATCCGGTCCCGCGGCGTAGCCGTCACATACGTATGCGGCCCTCCCGAATTATACCATATCAGCGGCCTCACCCCACGCGACAGAGCATAGCGCGCCGCGTCTTCCATCGTACCCCCATTCCCCATCGCATCCCACTCCCAGTCGAACAGCGTATAGGGCCAGTTCATCCGGGCCGCCAGGTCCGTAAAGGCGCAGACGACGGCATAATCTTTCGTACCATGGTTATGCGACCAGTAATTCCATGACGCCACGCCGGGCCGAACCCAATCCGTCCTGGACAACACCGAAGGCGGCGAAACATCCTCCACCAGCGTCGACGCCACGATATCTCCGAGCCCGCCGGCAATGACCACCCGCCACGGCGACTGCCAGGGCAGCCGGATAGTCGGCGCCGAAGCCCCGATCCCCCTCCCGTCGCGCTGGTCCGGAAATGTTACCTTATAGGTTGCGCCATCCGCAATATTGCTGAGCTTCGAGCCGCAGTAGCTGCCATCCAGGCCCGCCTCATGAATAAGGAACCATTTATCGCTGCCCGGAATATTGAACAGCGCGGGGATCCCCCACTCCTGCCGTACGCTGTCGTCCTTCATCCCCCTGTACAATCCCTCGTTGGCAGGATTCCATTTCTCCAGCCAGCGGGCAGTGCCCGGCGCGATCGTATAGGCGGTCATCTCTTCTTTGACGACAAGAGAATCCCGGGCGTCCGGCCATCGGTACCGGAAGGCTAGCCCGTCATCATAAGCCCGGATCACCAGCTCCATCCTCGAATGCTGCGCATTCTCGAAAAGGACGACCACTTCATTCGCCCTGTTGCTGCACCTCGATCGCTTCCCGTGGACCACCGCATATTGTTCGACGATTGCCACAGGCTTCCCCGCCCTGACAAACCGCAGGTCCTTCCAGAATTCCTGGTCGCTGCGCACCAGCCCAAGCGATATCCGCGGGATCAGCCCCGGCATTTCCAGCCACCACTCCCCCCGATCCCCATTCCCGGCACAATACAATCCCACAACGACCCGCTGGTTCGGCGACTCCACCCGGACCCGCTGCCCCAAAGCCATATATCCGATCAGCAAAAGACAACATCCAAACACAAGCCTCATAAACAAGAATTAGTTTGATAAAAATGTATATAGCATACAGGCCTTCGTAGGTATATCATAGACCATCGTCGGCTTCGGCTCCGGCGTCGTCAGACTTGCATCAGTCGCAACAACAGGCTTGGGCGTCGCCTCTGTCTGATAGAATGGATTGGGATTGTTCCCGGAAGCCGCTTTAACAGCACCTCCGCTCATCACCAGCGCATTCGGCACACGCAGCCGCAAATTCCCGCCCAGCTTCGAGACGATCACCACCTTCACAAGCCGCCCATCTCTCCACTCCATATCCTTTACCTCGAATCCACCCCGGGCCCGGAGACCTCCGATACTACCCGCCGGCCAGGCATCCGGCAGCGCCGGCAGCAGGAACAGCGCACCATCCGCACTCTGCATGAGCATCTCCGTAATACCGGACGTACAGCCGAAATTGCCGTCGATCTGGAATGGCGGATGCGCATCGAACAAATTGGTATACGTCCCCCCTCCCTCGGGATTCACCCCCAAAGGCGACAGCTGGGTCTGTATTAGCCGATAGGCATGGTTCCCGTCCAGCATCCGCGCCCACCAGTTGACCTTCCATCCCATGCTCCAGCCCGTCGATACATCACCCCGCTGCACCAGTGTATTCCTGGCCGCCGCATACAGCTCGGGCGTCCGGTAAGGAGATATCTGATTGGAAGGGAAAAGCCCATACAAATGGGATATATGCCGGTGATGGTCATTCGGATCGTCCACATCCTCCAGCCATTCCTGCAATTGACCGTGTTTGCCGATGTGCATTGGCGGCAGCCTGTCCCGCAGCATGGCCAGCGTATCTATAAAGGCATCATGACGGTGCAGCACATCCGCCGCACGGATCACCGTGCTGAAAATATCGAATACCATCTGGTTGTCCATCGTCGTGCCCGCATCGAGAGAAGAGCCGCCGTGCGCACGCGGAGCATTCTCGGGTGACGTGCCCGGGTTGATCACCTTCCAGTGATTCCGCGGGTCCTCGACGAGATCGTCCACATAGAACATCGCCGCTCCCCGCATGACCGGGAATACAGAAGCCAGATAGCCCTTATCCCCGTTGTAGAGATAGTGCTCCCACAAATGCTGGCTCGTCCACGCACCGCCGTCGCTCCAGATACCCCAGAAGACCCCATCCACCGGACCGGTACTCCTCCAGATATCCGTATTGTGGTGCGCCATCCAGCCGCGCGCACCGTACATGCCCCTGGCCGTCTGCTGCCCCGTCACTGCAAGCTCCCGCACCATCTGAAGAAAAGGCTCGTGCATCTCCGCTAGATTCGTCTTCTCTGCAGGCCAGTAGTTCATCTCGGCGTTGATGTTCAACGTATACTTGCTATCCCACGGCGGGAATAATTTATCATTCCATATCCCCTGCAGGTTCGCAGGCTGCCCTCCCGGCTGGGAGGACGAGATCAGGAGATAACGGCCGTATTGAAAATAGAGCGTGGCAAAAGAGGGATCATTTACATTCCGGAAATTCCTGAGCCGCTCATCGGTGGGCAGGCTGTCGTTCTCCGAAGAGCCCAGGTCCAGCCGCACCCTGTCGAAATACCCGCGGAAAGCAGCCTCGTGCGCCTCCTTTATTATCCCAAAGCTCCTCGGCAGCGCCTTCAAAAGATACCCCTCAGCTCGACTATGCGCATCCCCTCCCAGATCATGATAATTAATAAAATTCGTGGCGATCGAAATATAGATGGTCGCAGCCTGCGCCCCGCTCACCACAAGAGAAGTATCAGTCGTCGTCTCCTTCCCGCCTTCGACGCGGATCTTCGTGATCCCCTCGTATTTCACCTCCCCCTTGACCGTCTCATGGTCCATCGTGGTACCCGCAATCACCAGTTCGTCGCCCCTCACCGCCCTCGAAGCATTCTTCTCCGGCGTCGTATAATACGCACTGAAAGAAAGCGCCCCCGGCCTGCTCGCAGTCAGCCGCACAACGATCACCCGGTCCGGCAGCGACGCCAGCACCTGGCGCGTGTATTGCACCCCTCCAGCCGCATACGAAGTAGTAGCCACCCCCCGGCGGATGTCCAGCTCCCGCCGGTAATCGGTAAAATTCTCCTGTCCATCGAACGCCAGCCGCAGACTGCCCACCGGTTCGAACATTTGCCCGCTGGACTTGCTGAACTTTACCGCCTGCTCCAGGTATTTCTGCGCTTCAGCCTGCTTTCCTTCAAAGATCAGGCGCCTCGCCTCCGGCAGCGCAGTCAGCATCTCCGGATAGTCATTCCTGTTCGGACTCCCGCTCCATACGGTCCCTTCATTGAGCTGGATATTCTCCAGTTCGACATTTCCATAGACCATGGCTCCGAGCTGGCCATTGCCCACAGGCAGCGCATTCTCCCAGCGACTTCCCGCCGGCTGCCTGTACCAAAGCTTAAGTTCCTTTTCCTGTTGAGCATGCGCTATCGATGTCACGCCCAGTAATGACGCTAATAGTATCTTCTTCATTGAAAAAATTATTCATTTTCAAACAGCCGACCGGCCGATAAATCTTATGAACTCCGGCCGCAACATAGCCATAGGATCGAAATCGATCAGGTCCCTTCCCTTGAGCGCCAGCCAGAATTCCTCCGGCAGGCTGCGCCTCGCCATTTCCAGGTTCTCCTTCACCCGATCCGGATTCGACGACTGCAGCGCGATACTGCATACCCCCGGAACGCTCAGCGCAAACTGGATACAGGCAGCAGCCGGCGTTACATTGAACTCATCACAGGTGGCGAAAAATTCATCCCGCCAGCGGTACAGGCGGTCAGCGATCGGGTCGCCCCGTCGCATCTGTCTGTAATCGAAATAGTCCGATCCGATAAGAAACCCCGAATTAAAAACTGCTGAATTGATCACTTTAACGTCTCTGTCAGCCAGCTCCCTGATCAGGTAAGCCAGCTCCCACGGATGACTTTTCAGCGTCATGCTGTTGGCAAACATCACCCAGTCAAGTGGTACGTCCCGGACGATGCGTTTGATCACCCTCCAGTCCTTCGCCCCTACCCCAACGGCCGCGACCTTCCCCTGCCGTTTCAGGTCAAAAAGGGCTTCATAAGCGTCCAGTATATCCTCATACCGCCGGGCCTCCTCGCCGGCATCGTTTCCAGCCGCTGCAAGATATTCATCCGGGTCATGTACCGACACCATCTGCGGTATATAGCCGCCCAAAAGCGCGTTCCCCTGCTCGAAACACTCCACCATTCCGTCATACCCTATCTTCTGGACCGCGTCGTGCTCCAGATCCTTCCAGACCCCCGGCTCGAATGTCGGCTCCTTCGCGGTCAACGGACGGCGCAGCCACCCAAGCTTATTGCTGATGACGACATTGCCGGGCGTGACGCCGAGCCGCTTCAATGCATGTCCCAGCGATTCCAGGGCAAGCCCGGCGCCATATTTTCCTGCCGAGTCAAAGATCACCCGGCTTCCCGATTCCTGGATACAGGCTTCCACGATCCTCGTCTTGGCGTCCTCATCAAGGGCGACGAATAAGTTTCCGAGTCCGCTGGTCCCAAATACTACTGGCGGTAATTTTATTTCCATATGTTCTGATTCAATTGAATTCCATCCTTCAACTTTTATTGCGTAAATTCAACATTATTTCAATGTTGAACAAGCTACCATGAAAAGCCGAAAACGTGCGACGATCTATGACCTTGCCAAAGAGCTCGGCATCTCCCCTTCCTATGTTTCCAAAGCCCTCAACAACCATCCATCCGTCGGCGAGTCGATCCGCCACCGCGTCCGGCAAAAGGCGGAAGAGCTCAACTACAAGCACAATTCCCACGCGGCCAATCTTCGCCGGGGCCAGTCAAAGACCATCGGCGTCGTCGTGCCGCACATCAACCAAAGCTTTTTCTCCGACGCCATCTCGGGGATCGAAGAGATCTGCTTCGCCCACAACTACAGCCTCGTCATCTGCCAGTCCCACGAATCCTACGACAAAGAAGGAAAGGCCATCGAAACCCTCATACACCAGAACGTCGACTGCATCCTCATCTCCAATGCCCAGGAAACCACAACCCCTGACCACCTCCGCCAGATTCGCAGGAACAACATCCCCGTCATCCAGTTCGACCGCTGCCTCGACGACTTCGACAGCTTTAAGGTCGTTAATGACAACCGGAACGTAACCTATGAAGCCGTAAGAACCCTGATCAGCGAAGGCTACAGGAATATCGCCTTCCTCGGAGGCCCTGCCCGCGTCAAAACCTTCCTGGACCGCAAAGAAGGCTTCATCTCCGCCATCGCCGAGGCCAATCTCCCAATCCCCTACAATTTCATCGTCGACAATGTCCTTACCCGCGAACGGGCCAGACAAGCCGCGCTCCCCCTGCTCCAGCTCCCCCACCGGCCCGACGCCATATTTTCCGTCTCCGATTACCAGTCCCTCGGCGTCATGGACGCAGCAGCCACCCTGAACATTACCATTCCAACCGATCTTGGCGTCTTCGGATTCGCCGACGAGACCTTCTCGCAGCTCGTAACACCCTCTCTCTCCACCATCGACCAGCACAGCCTCGACCTCGGACGAAAGGCCGCCGAACTCTATTTTCAGCGGATCTATGAGCACGAAACTCCTCCCGTAACAGAGACCATCGTCATCCCTTCCGAGATCCGCATCCGGCAGAGCTCCCGCCGGCAACAGGCATCAAAAGCCTGAAAGAGCCGGACAAGAAGGAAAGGCCAATAGAAATTGGCCTACAATGTACGATTGCTTAGTATATGACATATCAACTGCATAAACTCAAATTATTGCCACCCCGGTGACTGCGACACATCCTTATCCCGCTTGACCTCCGCCCTCTCGATCGGCAGAAAGTTCATCGCGCTCGTATACGGTATCTTCTGCAGCCAGGTCACCGGTGTATAAGTGGTCACCCCCGTCTGAAGGTTCTTGATGATCTTCATCCCCCGCAACGGCCGGTTCTCGATATCACCCGCGATCAGCCAGCGCCGCTCGTCAAAGAACCGATGCCCCTCGAAAGCCAGCTCGATCCTCCGTTCATTATACAGCCGGTCCCGCAACGCAGTACCCGTATACGTCGCCGGAACAGGAGGCATATTTACACGCGCCCTGACCAGGTTGATATACTGAAGACACACCGCCTCGTTACCCAGGTTGAACTGCGCCTCGGCATAGTTCAGGTAGATCTCGGCGAGCCTGAAATAAGGCCAGGGCGTCGTATAGAAGGTCGACCAGTTCAACGGCCCATTGTCCGGCATGAACTTCTTCAGGATATAGCCGCCTTCCGGGTTGTCACTGCTTTGTTTGTACGAATCAAAACCCCAGCTATTGCCGTCCGAAGATATCCACTGAAAACACGTATCGCCATGATAAACCCCCGAATCGCAGAGCACCGTCGCCTGCAAACGCGGATCCCTGTTCCAGTACGGATGCTGAGGGTCATACCCTGAAGCCGGATTCGCCGTCTGCGTAGCCGCCGTCATGGCGCCTGGACCACCTCCTGTCCATTTAAAGGGCGGCTCACCCGTCGTCTTCATATCATAATCATCCACCAGGTTCTGCGAAGGCCCGTTGCTGGCCCACCACCCGCCATAGGCGCCATAGCGGCGGCCTAAGTTGTGCATCGGATATTGCGTACCGTTAGCCGTCGTGAACTGCCGGGAGAAGATATATTCATTCTCCGGGCTCCCGCTGGGCTGGTTGAACAGGGTCCGGTAATCGGAATACAGCGAATAGCCACTGTTCAGCAGCGCAGCCGCCGCATCCGACGCCGCCTGCCACTTAGCCATATCATTGCTCGTGTTGAACAAAGGAGACGCCGCATACAAAGTAACCCGCGACCACAGCGCCAGGCAGGCATCCTGCGTCGCACGGCCGAAATTAGGGTCTGTCGAGATATATCGCTGCGGCAGCAGGCCCCTGGCCGAGTCGAGGTCCTTCTTGATAAAGGCCACGCACTCGTCGAAGGAATTCCGCTTGAAGTCCGCGCTGTCGCCCAGCGTATAAGCCGTATTGACCAGCGGAACCCCGCCATATCGTTCGATAAGATTGAAATACATAAAGGCCCGCAGAAAATGTACCTCCCCGATCAGCTGCTGCTTGCTGGAAAAGCTGATAGACCCCGCAGCACCCATCTTTTGGAGGAAAAGATTCGCCTCCCGGATATACTGGTAGCCCTGCGTCCAGTAATACATATACCCTCCCCAGAAATCTCCCTGGTTCGCCTGGGAGATATTGTCCGGGTTATAGGTGTTCTGCGCGAAGATATTCGCGCCGCAGCACGGCGCCGTGTTGATCGCCTCGTCGCTGTACTTAGAATACATATGCAGGTAGAACCCATGCGGGACCCCATTGTATAAATTGTTCTCGTAGGCAGCCACCAGGTTGGGGTCCGTCCATACGGCGTTCTCCGAGATCCTGTCCTGTGGCGGAATATCCAGCACATTCCTCCGGCACGCCACAAGGCTGCCGGTCATGATCAGTATGATAATTAATTTTTTCATAAAGCTTGACAGTTTTTAAAACTTGACAGTACAACCGAAATTGATGATCCGCTGCGGAGGATAGGCGGTCGCGTTGCCATTGATCTCCGGATCCTCCCACTTGATCGTCTTGGCCCAGGTCAGGACATTGTAGCCGCTGACATAGAACCGCACGTCGCTGAAGGTCCTGGTACGCACGACCAGGCTGTGCGGCAGACTATAGCCGATCTCCGCAGTCTTCAGCCGGATAAAAGTGGCGTCTTTCATATAGAGCGTCGTCAGTCCCGGCGACCATTCCCCCGACCGCGGCAGACTTCCGTTGGGATTGTTCACCGACCAGCGATCACTCGCCCTGGCGACCATCGCATTGGAAAAGTCGGTGTTGCCTAAGTTCGAATAGACCGCATCCGAGTTATAGACCTTCGTCTGTCCATAGAAGAACAGGTTCAGGTCCCACGACTTATAGCGGACCACGGTCGAAAGGCCAAAGGTCTCCATCGGAACCGCCGAGTAGTCGAACCTGAATTGGTCATTCGCCGTTATCTGCGAACCCCCGCTCAGATTCGCGATCTTCTGGTCCCCCACCTGCGAGCCGCTGCCCGACTGATTCTTATTCTTCGTCAGGTCGGCCTGGTCCTTGAATATCCCGACGGACTTGTAGATCAGCTGCGATCCGATCGGATGCCCCGTCGCATTCTGCCAGGGCTCCGCCTGCGGCACCTCGTCCATATAGACGATCCTGCTCCTCGCATAGTTGAAGTTCGCTGCGACAGTGTACGACCAATCCTTGAACGTCTGCCGGTGCGTGACCATCAGCTCAAAACCATGAACGTTCACCCGGCCGATATTCTCCGTGGGCAGGGCGGGATAGCCGTAGATATTGCTGACCGAAAGATTCGGTCTCACCAGTATCCCCGACCGGTGCTCCAGGAAATACGTAGCGTCGACCCCCAGCAGGCCATTCCACAACGTAGTCACCAGGCCGAAGTCGGTCTTCTTGCTCTTCTCCCAGGTGATATTGGCGTTGGGAACAGTATTCGGATATATCCCCGAGGCATCATTCTGCCCGAATACATAGTTGCTGCCGAACGAATACGCCTGAAGCCACTGGTATGGCGCTACCCGGTCATTCCCCAGCTCGCCATGCGACGCGCGCAGCTTCAGATACGTGACAAAGGGCAGATTATGCATGAACTTCTCCTCGGAAAGCACCCACCCCGCCGATCCGCCGGGAAAAAAGCCATAGCGCTTACCCACCGGGAATATCTGCGAGCCATTGTCCCTGAACGAGAACTCCAGCAGATACTTGCCGGCAAAATCATAGTTCAGACGTCCGAAAAAGTTGTTGTACGCGGCCGTAGAGTCGACGCCCCCCGTCATCTGGTCAGCCGCAGCAGTGCTGCCCACATTCAGCTCCGGCAGCGCCGTACTCACAAAGTTCTTCCGGCCCGCCATGGCATAAGACTTGGTGACATACTGCTGCTCAGCGCCGGCCAGCGCCGTGATATGATGGCCGCCGAAGTTCCTGTCATAGGTAAGCCGCGCATTGGTCAGCTGGTCCGTCCACTTGGTGTAGGTATCATTCAGCTGTATAGCCGTGTTCTGCAGCAGCTTGTCATACTTCCCCGTATTGACATTGTACGAATAGAAAGAGGCCGGTATCTGCCACAGCTTCTCGAACTGGTTGGCAAAATCGTAATTATAGGAGACATCCACCCGCAGACCTTTTACGAACGGCACACGATAGGTCGCCGTGAACGTTGAATAGACACTGCTGTTGCTGATCTTGTCGAAACCCTGCTGGTCCAGCAGCAGCGGGTTCTGGTTCAGACGCCCCGGCGCGATCAGGCCATTGGGATATACCGCTGGCAACGTCGGATTGGCCTGAAGGATGTTGACAAAGGTCACACCCGTACCCGAAGTCCCCGTTATCGACGAATATTTCCCGTCCGTGAATATGCCCGAAATATTGGCGCCCGCCGTCAGGTTCGGCGCCAGGTCGGCATCCACCTTGATCCGCACATTATACTGGTGATAGTCATCCGGATTATGCCGGAAGTCCCCGTCCTGCGTCGTCGAACCAAAGGACAGCAGGTACCGCACCGCGTCCGAGCCACCACTCGCCTGGAGCCCGATCTTCTGCACGTGCGAAGACTTGAGCACCTGCTTTACCCAGTCCGTATTCGGATAGTTGATCGGATCCGACCCGTTCCTGAACTTCGCGATCGCCGAATCCGAATAAAAAGGAGTGAAACTCGCAGGCCGGCCCTCCCGGTAGAAAAGCCCTTCATTGTATACCTGCGCAAACGTCACCGCATCCAGCATCTTGGGGATCTTGGTCACATTTTGAATGCCATAGTTATAGCTGAAATTGAAGACCGTCTTTCCTTTCTTCCCCGATTTCGTCGTCACCAGGATGACCCCGTTGGCCGCCCGCGCACCGTAAATGGCCGCAGACGCATCCTTCAGCACCGAAATGTTCTCGATATCGGCCGGATCCAGCCGCGATATCTGGCTGCGCTCCACCCCATCGATAATGATCAGCGGAGCCGCATTCCCCAGCGTCGCCAGGCCACGAACGAGAATCGTCGGATCGTCCTTGCCCGGCTCACCGATGTTCTGCGTCACCACAAGCCCCGGCAGCTTGCCCGCCAGCGAAGCGCTCACATTCGGAGAAGGACTGACCGCCACCTCCGACCCCGCTACCTGCGAAATAGACCCCGTCAGCGTAGCCTTCTTCTGTACACCATATCCCACCACGATCACCTCATTGCCCTGCTGAATAGCCTGTTTAAGATTCACAACCGTGAAATTCGCAGCGGCACGGACCTCCTCGGGACTATAGCCGACATAGCTGATGACCAGCACCGCCCCGCTGGGCGCACTGATAGAAAACAGCCCCTCCCGGCCCGTCTGGACGGCTTCCCGGTGCCCCTTTACCTGCACCGTCGCCCCAACGATCGCCGAATCACCGGAAATGACCTTACCCGTCACCGTTATCCGGTCCTGGGCATGACCATCAAATGAAAAAAAGACCAGCGAAAGAAAAAATAAAAAAAGGGAAAACGTCTTGAGCCGCCATGGGCGGCGATCAGGGGAATAGCAGATATTCCCCTCTGGCAAACATCGTTTCATTAAGCAGCGTTTTTAGCGTGAGATGAATATTAAATTCTCCTACAAAAACATTAAAACAATCGTTAGGGTAGAATTATTCAATCGATTGAATTTTTTGGCCAAAAAATAACCCGCCCATAGGTCCGCCGGGACCAATGCTCAGGTCTGCATTGTGCTTAAATCCGTACTAACTAATCATTGAGAGCGCCTAAATTGTCGTTGTCACGTTTCAAATGTAAAACGTTTTTTTGAAAAATTCAATCGATTGCAGAAAATATTTCCATCGATCCTTCTCCCGGGTCGCCATAATTGACCTCCAACCGTCTCACTATCACCCCCAACGGTGCAACCCCAAATTTTGACACGCACGATCATTTTATATTTAAAAAAAGGTACTTTTGACATTTATTATATACCAATACGACTTCAATGAGACGATTCTTGCTGCTCCTTTCGCTGATCACCATCACCCATAGCTCCTTCGAACAGGTGGTCGTAGACTCCTCGCTCCTGCTCTCTCAAAAAGACATGCAATGGTGGAAGGACGCCAAGTTCGGCCTGTTCATTCATTTTGGACTTTATTCCGTCCTTGGACAAGGCGAATGGGCCATGTTCAGCAATCGCATCGACACATCCGAATACGGCAGGCTGAGAGACTCGTTCACCCTTTCAAAGTTCTCCGGGAAAGACTGGGTTGACGCGGCAAAGCAGGCCGGATGCAGGTATATGGTAGTCACATCGAGACACCACGACGGCTTTAGCCTGTTCAACACCAGCTTTGGCAATTACAGTTCAATGCACACCCCCGCACACAAGGACCTGATAAAAGAATACGTCGACGCAGCGCACAACGCCGGAATGAGAGCAGGCATCTATTATTCGCCACTCGACTGGCGGTACCCCGGTTTCTTTTTCCCCGACCTGTATTATTCCAACGCGCTCGAAATGAAAAAGCAAACCTATACCCAGGTCCGTGAGCTGCTAAGCAACTATGGCAGGATTGACGTTCTATGGTACGACGGAGGAGAAGACAATTGGCTCGGCTTTGCAGGCCTGATGTGGGACGGAGGCAAAGGCTGGTACACCCGCGGATTCGACAAGCCTTACAAAGGGAAATTCAGCTGGGAGCCCATCAAGCTCAACAAGATGGTAAGAGCCCTGCAGCCGAATATCGTGATCAATCCCCGCAGCGGCTGGATGGGGGATTTCAATACACAGGAGGTAAGACTGAGAGGAAGAGAGAACAGGCCCTGGGAGCTATGTACCAATCTCAGCAGCGGCGCATGGGGATGGACCCCATCTGCGAAAGACAATATGATGACCCTCGACAGCTGTATCCGCCTGCTGGTCTCCGTTGTCTGCCAGGACGGAAATTTGTTACTGAATATAGGCCCGAAAGCCGACGGGCAGATAGAACCCGCGCAAGTGCAACGGCTGAAAGAGATCGGCAGGTTCCTTTCCAAAAATGGAGAGAGTATCTATAACACAAGAGGCGGCGCCTGGGACCCGAACTGGGGCGGAACGACCGTCACCCAAAACGCGATCTACGTTCACGTCCTAAGAATCCCTTCAACCGGAAAGATTATTCTCCCTCCCGTATCGCAAAAGATCAGCTCCGTAAAATATCTGGGAACCGGGGAAAAGATACGCTTCGAACAAAATGACAGCGAAATTCGATTGAACGGCATCGCCAACAACGAGAACACAACAGATATTATCCTGAAAATAATTTTTAAATAGCGCATCCACCATGAAAAAATTACTCCCGATTGCCGCCTTTTTCTTCTCCATCAGCGCATTTGCCCAGCATTATACCCCCATCCCCAACGGACTGAGGACCGTCATCGACGGCATCGCCACCGAGATCACCTGCTACGGCCCCGCCACTATCCGGGTCTTAAAATACCCCGAGGGCGATACCCTTCACAAGCAAAGCCTCTCCGTCACAAGAGAGCCAGGCGGCGTCGAACCCTCCATCGACACCCGCGACGGACACCTGCTCCTCCAAACGCCACAGATCCTCGTAGACATCGATAACCAAACCGGCAAGATCCAGTTCATCAACCCAACCACAAACCAACTGCTCTTCAAAGAAAAAGAAGAAGGCGCGCAATTCACCGCCAACGAAGACGCAGGCAAACCCAACTACATCGTGCGCCAGGCCTTCCGCCTCGACACCGCCGAAGCCATCTACGGCCTCGGTCAGCAGCAGAACGGCCGCCTCGACCAGCGCTACCAGCGGAACCTCCTCGTTCAGGGCAATACTAAGGTGTCCATTCCCTATTTCATGTCCATCAAAGGCTACGCCCTGTTCTGGGACAACTATAGCCCCACCCTGTTCACCGATAACCGCCAGGAGACCTCCTTCGAATCCCAGGTCGGCCGCTGCATAGACTACTATTTCATGCGCGGCGATGGCGCCGACGGCGTCCTCGCCCAAATGCGCGCCCTTACGGGCCAGGCGCCCATGATGCCGCTCTGGACATTCGGCTACAACCAATCCAAAGAACGCTACAAGACCCAGTTCGAGCTGGTCGACGTCGTGAAAAGATACCGCGCCCTCCATATCCCCCTCGACGGCATCGTCCAGGACTGGCAATACTGGGGAAAAGACAGCAACTGGAACGCCATGAGCTTCGACCCGACGACCTATCCCCGGCCGCAGGAAATGATCGACAGCATCCACCACATGAACGCCCACCTGTTCATCGTCGCCTGGCCCGGCTTCGGACCGCAGACGGCCCAATACGCCGAGCTCGAAAAGAACCACATGCTCCTCCACTTCGCCACCTGGCCGCCCCGTAGCGGCACACACCCCTACGACGTCTACAACCCCGCAGCCCGCGACATCTACTGGCGCTACCTGAATAAAGGCATTTTCTCTTTGGGCTCGGACGCCTGGTGGCTCGACTCCTCCGAACCCGATCACCTCGACGAGAAAGAGAGCGACTTCGACCTCCCCACCTACCTGGGCTCCTATCGCAGCGTCCGCAACGCCTTCCCCCTCGAGCATATCCGGGGCGTCTACGAACACCAGCGCGCCACCACCAGCTCCATACGCGTCTCCATCCTCACCCGCTCAGCCTTTGCCGGCCAGCAACGCTACGGCGCCAATACCTGGAGCGGCGACATCCAGTCCAGCTGGGCCTCCTTCCGCCGCCAGATCCCCGCGGGCCTGAACTTTTCCCTCACGGGCATCCCCTACTGGAACACCGACATCGGCGGCTTCTTCGCAGGAGCCTTCACCCACAAAGGCGGCATCGAGAACCCCGAATTCCGCGAGCTCTACTGCCGCTGGATCGAATTCGGCGCCTTCATGCCCCTGATGCGCTCACACGGCACCGATATACCCCGCGAGATCTATAATTTCGGAAAGCCCGGCGACACCGCCTTCGAGGCCATCGCCCGCTCCATCCGCCTCCGCTATAGCCTCCTCCCTTACAACTACTCCGTCGCCCACAACGTCACGGCCCACGCCGGCTCCATCATGCGCGCCCTCTTCATGGACTTCCCCGCCGATCACAACACATTGAACAGAGGCGACGAATTCCTCTCCGGCCCCTCCCTGCTCATCGCCCCCGTCACGTCGATGGGCCAGCGCACCACCCCTGTCTACCTCCCCTCCGGCGCTTCCTGGTATGACCTCTGGACAGGCACAAAATACCCCGGCGGCAGCAACACGAACATCGCCACCCCCCTCGATAAAATACCGGTCTTCGTAAAAGCCGGCTCGATAATCCCCTGGGGACCCGCCGTCCAGTACGCGGCAGAAAAGAAATGGGACGACCTGGAGCTCCGCGTCTATCCCGGCGCCGACGCCCGCTTCACCCTCTACGAGGACGAAGGAGATGGCTATAATTATGAGCAGGGCGCCTTCAGCGAGATCGAATTCAGCTGGGACGACGCTCGCCACACCCTTACCATCTCCGACCGGAAAGGCGCATTCCCCGGCATGCTGGCCACCCGCCGCTTCCGCATCGCCCTCGTCGGCGCCACACCTAAAACAGTCACCTATAAGGGAAAAGCCATTATCATTTAACCAGTACCTTCACCTTCTCAAAAATATTACGCGATGAATTGCCCAGCTCCAGAATGTATTCACCCGCCTCCGCATTCCACGCTTTCCTCGACTCGTCATAAAAAGCCAGATCAGCAACTTTCACCCGAAGCTCAACCGTCTTCGTCTCCCCCGGCTTCAAGAACACCTTCTCAAAAGCCTTCAGCTCTTTCTCCGGTCGCAACACAGAACATACCGGATCGCTCACATACAGCTGCACAACTTCGGCGCCGTAGGAGCCACCCGTATTTTTTATAGCAAACCTGACCCGGATGGTCTCATCCTTCCCATAGCTCGCTTTATCCGCAGAAAAATGATCAACCGAAAAACGAGTGTATGACAACCCATACCCGAAAGGGAACTGCGGCTGTATCTTCTTCGTATCGAACCACCGGTACCCCACCAGGATATCCTCTTCATAGTTCACCTTCAGATCCCTGCCCGGGTAGTTGCCCAGGGCATGCGCAGGCGACTGGGCCAGCGATACCGGCAGCGTAAAAGGAAGCTTACCCGACGGATTGACCTTGCCGCTCAGCAGATCCGCCACCGCATTCCCCGCCTCCATGCCACCATACCACGCCCATAAGATCGCGGGCGCCCGCTCAACGATACCGGCCAGCTCCACCGGCGACCCGGCAACGATAACAACCACGGTATTCGGATTTGCCTTGGCGACCTCCTGTATCAGAACCTGCTGTCCATAGGGCAGACCCATATCCTGCTTATCCGAAGACTCTGTGTCGAAATCATGGTTCAATCCCCCAAAAATAACCGCGACCTCGGATTCTTTCGCAGCCTTCACCGCCTCATCGATCAGCTTCCAATCCACTTTTCCCGCCCCGGCCTGACCAGCATTGCTGCCTTCCTTGAAGGTAGACTGCTTCTCGTATCCCTGCGCATAATTGATCTTTACCCGGTCCCCCCACTTCTGCCGCAGCGCCTCCAGCGGAGTCACTTCATACAAGGCCTTGATCTCCGAGCTAAGCCCCCCGCCGCAATGCCTGCGCGTGGCATTGTCCCCGATGACCGCGATCGACCTTATCTTATCCAAATGCAGCGGCAGCAGGTTACCATTATTTTGCAACAGCACGGCCGCTTCCGCCGCAGAGGTATACGCAGCGCGCTGATGCTCGGGCGTATTCATCTTCCCCTTCTCCCGGACCCCGCCCCCCAATACCTTTGTCTGGAACATCACCCGCAGCACATCCGCAACCTTCTCATCAACGACCGACACCGGCACTTTCCCCTCTTCTACCGCCCTGACCAATGGATTGGCGAAATACCATTCGTTATAGTCTTTTATATCCGTACCCATTTCCAGATCGAGACCTGCAAGCGCCGCCTTCACCGTCGAATGCGCAGCACCCCAGTCGGTCATCAGCACCCCTTTGAAACCAAATTCCTTGCGAAGTATCTGCCGGTCGAGATAGTCGTTCTCAGAACACCAGTCGCCGCGAAATCTGTTATAAGCAGCCATCACCGTATAAGCGCCGCCTTCCGTCACAGACGCTTTGAAACCGGGCAGGTAGATCTCCCGCAGCGCCCTTTCGCTCATATACACGTCGATAGAATCCCGGTGCTCCTCCTGGTTGTTAGCCAGCCAGTGCTTCACGCTGACAGCCACATCCCTGGATTGCAGCGCCTTGATATAGGCAACGGCCATCCTTGAAACAAGGAATGGGTCCTCACTCAGGTATTCAAAATTCCTTCCGCATAGCGGCGTACGGATGATATTGACTCCCGGTCCCAATAGCACGTCCTTCTTGCGATATCGCGCCTCTTCACCCAGCACAAGCCCCCGCTCGTAAGCCAGTTGTGGATTCCACGTCGCCGCAAGCGCCGTACCCGGCGGAAAACAGGTCGCCGAATCATCCGTCCTCCCGGCATACCCCCAGTCGTCCCGGTCGATCTCCGCCCGCACCCCATGCGGCCCGTCGCTCAGCGCCCACTCCGGGATACCAAGCCGCTTGATCCCGGCTACATAGAATTTAGAATTGGCATGCAGCAGGCTCACTTTCTCCTGCAGCGTCATCTGCCCGATCAAGGCCCGGATCTTTTCCTCCTGGCCATTGTCCCCTACAACCTTTTGCGCATTGACAACACCCGCTGTCATCAGCAGGCAGAACAGTATAAATTGATTTTTCATTTTTTGATTTATTCATTTTTATTCAGTCCGGACCAGTACCCCTTTATTCAGTCCAGACCAGCACCCCCGCTGGCTTCAGCGTCTTCTCTCCAATTAAGATCTTTCCTGTCCCGGGAATATTCATTGTATAGCTCTCCGAAGAATAATTGACAGCCACAAAAAAACCATCCCGCCAATAGACATAGACACCCTTCGGGTAGTCTTCCGTTACAGCCCCCGCTTTTTCATAAACAGCGCGCAGCACATCCCTCTCCAGGCGGGAATCATCGGTATTCACCCCGATATACGTGACCGAACCCTTGCCCGCCTTTCGCGTCACCACAGCGGGAGTACCCTTATAGAACTGATTATTATAGGTTGCAAGCACCTCCGTATTCTTGTCCGCAACCAGCAGATCGCCCCATGCATTCCAACTGTACCGGGTCGCCCCCATAAGAACCTCACCCTTAGCACTACTCGAAGGCGCATCCGTTGCCCTGACGTGAGCTCCGATCAGCCCGGAGATCGGCGCGGCTATCTCAGCCTCGGGGAAATGTCCCATACGGTCCTTCGTCGCCGTCCGGCAGGTGATGACCAGGTGCCCCCCAGCCATAGCATAGTCGCTCCATTTCTGCACCAGCGCCGGGTCAGCCATTTCATATGCCGCAACGATCACAACTTTATATTTCGACAGATCGGCCGTCTCCGGGACCACATCCGCCGGCGCGCCGAACGACTTCGCAAGCTCGAGGAACTTTACCGGGTAATTCCACGCATCCCACTGTTGATTGTTCTTCTGCCTGTCGATCGTCCAGTAATTCTCGAGGTTCCAAACAACCGCCGTCGACCGCGCACCCAGCCTTGCCGGCATCTTAGCGCCAGGCTTATATTCCCGCCGCAGCTCCTTTATTTCCTTCATGAACTGCATATAGTCCTCGCCACCCTGCGAAGGCGTCACCCCGTCCGTTCGTATAACACCCGAATGATACTGCTCCGCGCCATAAAGTATTTGCCGGAAACGGTACGAACAGGCAAGCCTCCCCCCCGCCCCAAAATTGTGATAGAGCCACATCCGCACCGCACCAGGCAGCAGCAGCGGGCTCGAGCTGCCCCAGTTGACCTGCCCCGGCTGAATCTCCATTACCCCCGTCGCCCCTCCGACCGACTTATAATATTCAGAAGCAAAAAGGATAAGCCTGCTATTCCCAAGCCTGTATCCCAGGTCGCCTAAGTTTTCGCCCCCTCCATTGGGATAGGCGGTGTACGTCGCAAAGTCCAGCTGCTTCGCCCGCCGCGGGTCAGCGCCGGTTGACACAGCCAGGTAATTCGTAGTGACGTACTGATCCTTCGAAATATTGTTCCGTAGAATGCCCGCCTGGAAGTCCAGGAATTCAGCCTGCGCATCCGCCGAATATCTTTTGAAGTCGAGCAGCGCATGCGGGTTGTTCCCCCACCAGTTCACAATATTCGTGTTGGGAATAATGACCTGGTCGAAATTATTGTACCACTGGCTCCAGAACGCCGCCCCCCATGCCACATTCAACGAATCGATGGTCCCGTATTTCTTCCTTAGCCACTGCCTGAAGGCCTCCTGTGAAGACGGGCTGTAGTCCGGCTTGGCGTCCGGCTCATTATCGAGCTGCCATCCGATCACATTCTTATCCTGCCCATAACGCTTAGCCATTTCCGTCACGATCCTTTCCACAAACCTCCGGTAGACCGGATTGACGATCGACCCCAGCCCCCGCGTACCATGCTCCCCACGGATATAATGTCCGTCCATGATAAAGGTCTCGGGATAGTTGGTCCGCATCCAGACCGGCGTGGTGGCGGACGGCGTACACAAAAGCACCTTCACCTTGTATTTCGCGCACAGCCCCACTACTTTGTCCAGCCATGCAAACTCGAACCTTCCTTCCTCCGGCTCCATCCTGAACCAGGCAAATTCAGCCAGGTGAACGAACTCATAGCCCATATCAGCGATCTTCTTTATATCCCGCTCCCACTGACTTTCGCTCCAGTGCTCGGGATAATAATAGATGCCCGTCGTCACCAGGTCCTTTTCCGGGAAAAATGCGCTGGCACGCTGTGCCTTTACCGATAGCCCCGCAACGAGAATTGTCACTAAAGAAAGGGCTGCTAACTTTCCTATTCTGATCTTTGTCATATCGAGAACCAATAGTTGAATTTTATAAGAAAGATATTGCTGGGAAAGACGTCCTGCAAGCCGCCCATCAATTTTCCCAAAGCCTCTCCACCCGGCTGAACGAACGCCGTCCTGTCCTGCGACCATACAAAATTGAATTGAGACCCCGGTCGATACTCCCAGCGGAGGACCAGGTTGGACCTGAACTGGCTGAAATCGAAATTTGGGTTCGAAAAACTATAATCGACCGCAGCGCTCCCCGCCTCCGAAACCTCGTAGGTATTCCCATTCAGTACGGGCTTTATGTCTAAGCAACGGTCATAGTAATTGCCCGCCCCGGGATTGGCAACCCGCTTAAATGCCGAATATTTCCCCGCCGTCGCAAACGGACTTCCATAGTACTGGATCGACAGCTCCGGGCTTATATTATAGTCGACCCTGAAAGTGACAGACATCGTTTGCTGGTCGATCCTTCCAAGGATATACCGCTGCCCGCTGCCACCGGTAGGCGCAGCCACGTACTGCAGATCGTTCCTGTTGCCGGAAAGATTAAAGCTCGCGGATAATTTGATGGTGCTGATCGGCGTAAACCTTATTGCCGGCTGAACAGAATAATACCGCGCGCTGTTGTACCCCGACGCAGACCATTCGGAATTCAGCTCGACAAATAATTTCCTGGAAGGGTCGGTCCGCACATAAAGATTGTTATCCAGCACAGCCGGAACAAGCATGGCGCTGCCCCCTCGCAGTATCCTGGTATCGAGGGACTGCGGAGTATAGCTGGACCCGGCGCTCAAAGCCCACTTATTCAGGAACTCGAGATAAACGCCGGGGCTTATGCTTGAGGCGAGATACCTAAGCCCGAAATCCCAGTTGTTCGTTTCGGACAACGTAACATTATAAGTCCTGAAAATAGAGACCGGCCTGTTCACAAAGAAATAGACCGAGTTCTTTTGTTTAATGACATCAGCCATTTGCATATAACCCATATCATTCAGATCGAAGCCCGGCGAACGCCACGACAGTTCGGTAGAATAACGCCAGAACCCTTTACTTCCTTTTCCGATCTTGATGCTTCCGCCTGTACCCGCCAGCGAATTGGCCGTACTATCGAAATGCAGATAATGCACATCCGGCCGCTGGTAATAACGCGCCGACGACTGCTGAAGGCCGATCATCGCATCCCGACTGCCGGTTATGCTGCTCCCCGCCAGCTTCGCATCCAGATAAAACTCCTTGTCATGCCACTGATGCAACAGGTCGATTCCCCCTGCGTAAGCATTCCGGTTCATAAGATCCAGCTGCGGCGCGTTCAAGACCCGGTTCGTGGAAGTGAATATTCCCCCCAGCACCGTATTTCCCCGCCCGTAATCCTGCTGAACCCTGACCAGCGCATAATTCGTCAGCGGTTCTACTTTTATCTTCCTCCCGTAACCCGACGAGTCTATGCTGGCATATGCCGATGCCGTAAGGCTCTGCAACGCTCCAATTGAAAATCCCCTGGCATTTTTACCGCTCAGCTTCGCCGCGCCTAATATGGCTGTATTGTCCGGATAGCGCATCCACTCATTGTTGCCCAGGGCAGGATAAAAGGAAGGAGCGTGTCCGATCCGCCGGCTGTAGAACAGGCTCGAACCATCGAAATCCCAGCTGAAAATGTTCTTCCCCTCGAGGAAAAAGGGGCGCTTTTCCTCATAAAAAGTTTCGAACGCCGAAAGATTCATCACGGAAGGATCCGATTCAACTTGTCCAAAGTCAGGGTTTACAGTAAGATCGACCGTAAAATTGCTCGCCACACCGATCTTTGCATCCAACCCCGCATTCCCATACCACCTCCGGCCCCTGTTTGCAAACGGATTGCCCTGCTCTGTTTTGAAAGTGCTCAGTTTCCCTACCATATAGGGCATGATTTCCAGCCTCCGCGATCTCGACAATCCCTGCAGTCCCCGTAGCTCGCCAAATAGATACAGCATGCCCGGTCCCGTCGAGGTCTGCGGCTCCCAGTCACTTTCCTGCTGCAGACGATCGATCCACCTCCAGCTATGAAGTCCCCACACCTGCAACGAATCCTTGCTATAACGAAGCTGGCTCAATGGTATCCTGAATTCCGCAGTCCAGGCAGAATCTTCCCTGGCCGTCTTTACATACCACACCGCATTCCAGTTGTTGTCGGCATTCGTCGGATTGGTTATGAGCAGGTCGATCTTCTGTCCTGCCGCAGTCACGTCAAACTCGAATCCTGTCCGGCGATCGTGATAGCTGTCGAAGCAGATCCCCACCATATCACCGGTAAATTCATCCCTCCTTCCGGCCTTTCGAATGATCTTTCCCGGCAGGCTGTCAAATGCACGGATGGCTACATAAAGATTCTTATCGTCATAAAGGATCTTCAGCTGCGTTGGCTGCGAAGGCCGGGCGCCTTCATTAGGGATCCACTGCGTATAATTACCGGCCCACTCCCCGCCCTTCCAGCAGTCGTCGCTCAGTCTGCCATCGATAACAGGCCTCCCTGAAAATAAGATACGCTGTGTACGATAGACCCTCAACGGCTTTTTCGTCGAATCAAGCAAATGACCCTGGGAAAAAGCTTCCTGTACACAGAAAAGAAGAACGAAAATATAAACAATCGCTTTAACCATATTAATTGATTACCACCACTCCTTTTTTTAATCCCTCGCCCGTGACCGTGAGCGTAATCCTACCCGTCCCATGCGTGCTGCGTATAACCGCCAACGCCCTCCCATGCCAGGACTTCCGCGTATCCCCGACATATTTATCCATATCCGTCATATCTGCATTGCCAACCCCCGCCAGCACCGCCGGCCCCTCCACCTTGAACACAAGCCGGTTGTCCGCATTAGGATCGATCACCCCATCCTTATCCACTATTTCAACGGCAACATACGACAGGCCCTGCCCATCCGCCGCCAACGTCTTCCGGTCCGCCGACAGCCTGATCGCCGCCGGCTCACCCGCCGTCCGTAAGACAGCCGAGTCGCTCCCGCCGACTCCGACCGCCTTTAAGACACCCGGAGAATACGGCAGCGCAAACGTCACCCTGTACTCCTCCGCCTCCGTGCAGTTCCGCTCCCCGACCAACACACCATTCAAATACAACCTCACCTTCGGATACCTCGAATAGACCTCCACCTGCATCTCCTTCCCCTCCCTTCCCGGCCAGGTCCAGCTCTCCCATGTCGGCCACACCGACCACAAGGTCTCCTGTATGCTCCCCGTATCAGGCTTCGGCTCCCGCACCGCCATATATAATTTCTCCACACCAGTATTCAGTATCTTCCGGTAATGAGAGACGGGCTTCCTCCATCCCGTAATATCCAGGTCGCCACAGTATGCCCCATGCCACGGAAACTGCTCCGACTCCCAGAACTCCCCCTTCGGCTCGCCGGGATAGTTGTTCTTTCCGATACCCGACTCACCCAGATAGTCCATCGCCGTCCATACAAAATCACCGATAACATAGCTATTATCCCGGATGATCTTCCAGTTCGCAAACGCGTCCCTCGGATACGACTCGGTCTGCACGATGATCCGCGAAGGGACCCGCTGGTGATCCGACACCGCCCTGAACAGCTGGTAATTATACCCCCCGATATCCTGTACCGCAAACAGCGGATCATACATCTCCCATTCCTTATCCCAGGTCGTCATCGCCGAGGTCACAGGCCGCGTCGTATCCAATCGATGGACCGCCGCAACCAGCTCGCCCGCCGTCCGGATCGCGCCCGGCGACTTCCGCTCGAGTATCTCATTTCCCACGCTCCAGATTACCACAGAAGGATGGTTCCGGTCCCGCAGCACCATGGACTCCAGGTCCCGGCGCCACCAGGCGTCAAAGAACCGCGTATAGTCATTGGCGTTCTTCGCCTGCCGCCATCCGTCAAACGCCTCATCGATCACCAGCATCCCAAGCCGGTCACAGGCATCCAGCAAGGCCGGCGACGGCGGATTGTGCGAGGTCCGCAAAGCATTGAAGCCCGCCGCCTTCAGGAGCTCCACCTTCCGCTCTTCGGCCCTGTCGATCGCGACCGAACCGATACAGCCGTTGTCGTGATGTATACAGCCCCCATATAGTTTTATCGTCTTCCCATTCAGGCGCAAACCGTTCTCCACCGAAAACTCGATCTTCCGGATACCAAACTTGCCGATATACTCATCCTTCTTTTGACCACCCCGTCTCAGCACCATCTTCACCCGGTACAGCCACGGGCTGTCCACTGACCACAACATCGGCCGCAAAACAGTCATCTTCCGTTGAACCGGCGTCTCCCCTTTCCCCTCCAACCGCATCCGCACGCTGTCCCGGGCAACCACCCTGTCCCGCCGGTCCACGACAACCGTCGACAACACCACATCTCCCACCACTCCGGAATCATTCTTCACGACAGCCGCAACCCCCACCAATGCTTTATCCAGGCCAACCACAGGGGTGGTGATCGCCACCTGCCACGGATCGATATGCAACGGGGCCCTCACGGCGATCCGCACGTGCCGGTAGATCCCCGAACCACTGTACCACCGGCAATTCACCTGCTGCGAATTGTCCACCCGCACCGCGATCACATTCCGCTTACCCCAATCCAGCAACCGCGTAATATCATAGTCGAACGTCGAATACCCATAAGGATGGACACCCAGCGACCTTCCGTTCACAAACACTTCAGCGTTCATATACACCCCCTCGAAAAAAAGCCCGACCTCCTTCCCCCTCCAGTCCACCGGCGCCACGAACTCCTTCCGATACCAGCCCACGCCCGCGGGAAAATAACCACTCGCTCCCTTCGAAGGATTCTGCCGCTCCGGCGCACCTTCGATGCTCCAGTCGTGCGGCAGCTCGACATTCCTCCAGCCATTGTCGTCAAAACCCTTCTCCGACGCCCCCGCCTGGTCCCCCAACGCAAACTTCCAGTGCTCGTCGAACAACCCTCCCCGGCCCTGAGCGCCCGCGCAAAGCCAACCCATCGTCAAACTAAAAAATAGCGCAATTATTTTCTTGTATACCATAACCGTAAGATAAACATTTAATCGGATCGGCCGACTGTCAGTCACGCCGTTTCAGCGTCGCCACAAACCCGCCCCTCGGCAGACAGTCCACGCTGACCCGGCTCCCCTTTGTCACCCTCAGCGACTTCGAAGCAAATTCCTTCTCGGTCGTCCCATCCGTAATAAGCGCCATCTCGTATTCCCCATCCCCGAGAAACCCGAACCTCAGCTCGAGCGCCTGCACCTGGTCCTCGCCATTCAACCCGCCAATATACCAGACCCGCCCCCTACGCCGCGCGATCACCACCCGCTTCCCCGGAAAACCATCGACCAGCCGGGTATCATCCCAGGCCACCGGCACCGTCATCAGGAACCGCTGCACCTCGGCCGGCAACGCATTGAAAGCCTCCGGCCGGTCGGCAAAATGCTGCAGCCCCGACTCGAATACCACCGACAAAGCCAGCTCGTGCCCATACGTCGTCGTATGCGGGAACGCCGCATTCGAGAAGGTCACCGGCGTATAGTCCATCGGCCCGATCACGTTGCGCGTAAAAGGCAGCGTCGCGTTATGGCTCGCCCCTGACCTGGTCAGCGTCGGAGCATACGCATACCACTCGGCGCCGTAAACAGCCTCCACCGTCATCAGGTTCGGATAGGTCCGCTCCCACCCATGCGGGATCGTAGCCCCATGAAAATCCACCATCAAATGATATTTCGCAGCGTCCTCCAGGATGTCCGTGTAGTACGCCATCTCCTTCTGACTATCGTCCTCGAAAAAATCCACCTTGACGCCGTAAACGCCGATCCGGTTGAGCCATTCGAATTCCCGGCACCTCGCAGCATGCGTCTGCAGCCTCCCGTAAGGGTCCAGCCCCGCCCGCGAGCTCGCCGAGTCCCTCGAATTATACCACATCAGCGGCCTTATCCCCTTGCTGAGCGCATACCCTACAGCATCTTCGATGGTTCCCCCATTACCCATCCGGTCCCACTCCCAGTCGATCAGAACATAAGGCCAGCGCATCCGCTTAGCCAGGTCCACGTATTCCACCACCTTGCGGTAGTCCTTTGAACCATGGTTAAATGCCCAATATACCCAGGCCACCGCTCCCGGCCTGATCCAGTCCGTCCTGTCCTCCTTTGAAGGCTCGCTCACATCCGCCACCAGCGTCGACTCCACGACGTCCGAAAGACTACCCACCATGATCACCCTCCACGCCGACCTCCAGGGCAGGACCGCAGCCACCTCCTTTTCAGGCATCATGACCCTGTAAACCTCCTCATCCTCCCGGTTGCAAAGCCGCGATGCACAGTTGACCCTCGTCACATCCGCCTCCGTAACCAGCACCCACACCGCCTTGTCCTTTACCTTGTACAAGGCCGGGAAACCCCATTCCCGCTGATCCTCCCCGTCCCCCTTCCCGCTCGTGCGCAATGGATAAAGCCCCTCATAGGAGCTGGTGTACTGCTGCATCCACCGCTCAGTCCCCTCCGGGATCACAAAGCTGGTCGATTCACCTGTTATCCGACAGCTGTCATTCCGATTCTCCATCGCACCATGACCATTCAACCCTTCCCGCGGGAAAACATATCGGAAAGCCACCCCGTCGTCATAAGCCCTGAACACGACGTCCACCAGCTTGCCATCCTTATTCCTGAACCGGAACACCTTCTCCCTCGCGGCGTTCCTGCAATAGGCCCGCTTGCCATGGATCATCCGGTATTCATCCACCACCTTTCGCTCGCTGACCAGCCGCGTATACTCCAAACCCTGCGAAAGATCGGCGTCATCCCTGCTGATCCCCAGCTCCGACCGTTGCACCGCGACCACAGCCCTCCCGTCCTTCACATAGTTCACCTCGTAGGTCAACACCCCCCGACCGTCCAAACCCAGGTCCACCCGTATAACGCCGTTGGGCGATACTACCCGCAGGACGGCCGGCGGCAAAGGCGCCTGCGCATACAAAAATCCAGTGCGTAAAACACTTCCAGTAACCCAAACCAATAACCGAAATATCCTTTGTCCCATAGTCAGAATATATTCGCCCCTTCCCTATTTGGAAAGCCGGCGCAGATTAATAAAATAGACATCATTTTCCCTAAGGTCCAGCAACTGCGAGCACCTTCCATCCCGCCCGACGCTCACCTCGCGCTCCACCACCGGCGCATCGCTGTTCTTCTGCCGGATCACCCGCACCTGCTCCCGCGTCAGCTGCGAAGGCGCGCCCAGGTCGAGATAAGTGTCGTACGGATCATTGGCCCGATACCCCGTCCGATACACAGCCAGACTGTACTTCCCTGGCGCCAGGTGATCGACCACAGCCCGCACCCTCCCTTTCGGCGCCGCCGGCAGGTCCCGCTTGTAGTATACCTGATTGTTCACGCTGTCACCCGCCGGGCTGTTATTGGTAAAGTCCCAGAACAGCAGCTGAATACCCCCGTGCTCATCCTTGCACGCCCAGCTCGCCGCGTCGTTGACCACAAGCTCGGTCCCGCCCAGCTGGTTCAGATACTTGTAGGCATAATACGCGGGCTTGGCGATATCCTCGTAGTTGACCAGCCCGAACCCGCCATGAAATGGCGTAAACCTCGGACCCGCCTCTTCAAAAATATCCGTGAACGTCCAGTAAGACATTGAATTTGCTGCCGCCCCCGTCTTCCTCAATTTGTCCAGCACATACGCCGCCTCCTGGTAGCTGTCGTGCAGCGGATCGCTCGGCGTATACGACGAGCTCCACTCCGTATAGTGCAGCTCCAGACCCGGCAGCGCCGAATGTTCGATCTGCCCCCTGCTCCGCAGCACATCGCCCCAGATCGAACTGTCATTCCTGCTCAGCACCGTCCCCCTGTTGCCATGCTCGTCCAGGAATCCCTGGTCCACTCCATAGGTATGCGTGCTCACAAAGTCTACGGGTACTTTATTCCTTGAACAATAATCCACGAACTCCGGGATCCACGCATTCCCCGCCGTTGCCGGCCCACCCACCCTGAACCGCGGCGATACAGACTTGATCGCCCGTGCCGTCGCCGCATAGAGCTTGAAATATTCCGCCTGGTCCCCCGTCCAGAAACCGCCCTTCAGATTGGGCTCATTCCACACCTCGAAATACCACCGCGCCACCTCTTCCTCCCCATACCGCGCCACAAAGTGCCGCACCAGCGCCTGTATCAGCTCACCCCACCGGCCATAGTCCTTCGGCGGCGTTACATTCCCCCTCCACCAGAAGATCGTCTTGCTCCCGCTGGCCAACGCCCCCGGCATAAATCCCAGCTCCACAAATGGCCGCACATGCACGCTTTCCAAAAAATCATACAGCTCGTCGATATATTGCCAGTTATACACTACACGACCCGAATCGCCAAAACCACACACCCCCATGTCATCACTAAGCAGCCCGTGCATCCGGATATACCGGAAGCCCAGCTGGTCCTTTACCATCCTCAGCTGCCGCTGCCAGTCCGCGCGCAACCCCTCGTTCGCCCTTCCCGCCCCCACACACATATTGAACGTCCGGTTCAGCGGCCCCTTCACAACGCCCGCATCCACCACCACCTCCCGTTCTCGCTGTGTAATACCCCGGAAGTCATCGGTCCTGAACGGTATCGCAGGCAACCCTTCCTTATTCTCCAGGTTACAATCCGGATTGTCCGCCCACGCATACCGAACCGCCACCGGCTTAGCCACCTGGTCACTATGAACGACAATATGATCACCTTCCACAACAGCGTCCGCCCAATAGAACCGCCGGTCTGCCCCTGCAACAGCAAAGCCGGTGATCGGCCTGTCATCCCTTGCCCTGAGCCCCGAGCCGGTATTGGACAACCGGATCAGCACCCGGTCACCCCGGACGGTATAGCCTTCATACATAGGCCCCGAGGCAATACCACGCCGCCCATATACAAGATCCTCCGCCCCCAGCGCGAGACGAAACCCCACATCCTGCTTGTCGGTCGGATGAATGCTGGCCCCATCGCCGACATCGATGGTACAGGCCATCGCCGTGCAAGGCAGCGACAGCGCCATAGCCTGCGCCTCCCTCAGCTCCGCCCACTCGCTTTCAGCAGGGGCATTCTTCCGGCTCTTGAAGTTGGCGAGCTGCACGAACAGAAAAGGCAGATCGCCCCTACCCCACCTCCGCCGCCAGTCGGTTATCATCATCGGGAACATTTTTCGATAATCGTATGCCACCGTATCATTCGCCTCTCCCTGGTACCAGATAAACCCGCAGATCCCGTAACCGACCAGCGGATTTATCATCGCATTGAATAATACTGAAGGATAGTTTTGATAGTTATGTACGGGAGCCATGGGCTCGAGGTCTTTCCTATACCGCCATTCCCCGGCCAGCGATATTTTGGTATCACCGTCACCAATGTATATCTCCTCCGCGGGCGGCTTCAGTCCTCCCCCTCCCCACAGCATCGCCATCCTGACCGCCACCGTATTCTCCCCCTTTCTCAGCAGCTCCGGCGGAATAGAGTAAGAATGACTGGGACTCGAATTCCAAACGTTTTTACATATCTCAACACCATTAAAATAGAGCGAATAGTTCATCTCCGGATGCCCCAGATCAAGCACCACCGACTTCCCCGCAAAAGCATCGGGCAGCACGATCTTCTTCCGCAGCCACATGATCCCCTCATACCTTCCGATCCCGAAATGGTCCATCGTTCGGGGCATCTCGACCCTCGGCCATCCCGAATCGTCATACCCAGGCATCGAAAAGACCTTGTCCGCACCATTCTGCGGATGATAGACCACATCCCAGGACCGCACAAAATTTATGCTGTCCTGCAAGAACTGACCTTCCCTAAGCGTATCCGTTGCCCGGACACCTTCTCTCGTGATCGGCGACGAGACCAGCTTCTCCCTGCTCGTCCACGCCTGTATCGGCGTCCCTCCCCAGGTGCTCTGTATGATACCGATCGGCACATGCTCCTCCCCGTGGATCTTTCGCGCGAAAAAATAGGCGACGGCGGAGAATCGCTTGATACTTGCCGTGTCGCAGGCTTCCCACCCCCTGGTCACAATATCCGTTTGCGGGGTAACCTTTTTGTCGTGCTCAACCATAAGAAAACGTATCCCGGGATAGACAGCCTTCGATATCTCTTTCTCCGCATCCTTCGCCTGCTGCACCTGCCACTCCATGTTCGATTGACCCGAAGCCACCCACACATCCCCGATCAGGACATCCTTGAGTTCCACCCGGCCCCCCGAACTCCCTTCCTCCGTTATATCGAGTCTGTACGGACCACCCGCCCCCCGCTTCGGAAAATGCACCATCCACTTCCCTTCCCGGTTGGCCTTCGTAGTCACCACCGCATTCCCCAGCTTCGCTACTATCCCCGCGCCGGGTCTCGACCAGCCCCAAACGGGAATTTGCATACCCCTCTGCAAAACCATCTTGTCCCCAAATACTCCGGGCAACCTCAGGGTCGCATCTCTCCGCGACCCCGCTCCCCCGGCGACCGCCTGCGCCCGGCCAAATACCGGCAGCAGCACAACGATCATTAACAACGTACGGATCTTCATCTCTTGAAATATTTACTTTGCTCCATTCTTTATAGCATCAACGGTCCGCTGGTCGATCACCGCATTATTTACCCTGTCAAAAATTTGCCCCGTCTCCCAGACAAAAGGCTTCGCGCCGATCGCCAGGCACTGCTTCGTCAAATAGGCATACCACGCATCCACCGAATTGTCATGCTTTACCATATCCAGCGGTATATGCGTTTCCCACGGGTACTTAAAGCTCCGGCGGCCCGTGCTGTACTCACCCATCACCAACGGAATTCCCTTGTCGATATAGTTTGATTTCAGCTTGGTGTAATAGGCCAGCTGGTCGGCCTCTTCCCCATACGTAGAGTTCCGGTAAGACGAGTCGATCGTGGAATGATTCCCCGCTCCCCAGTAATAGAATATATACCCCCATCCGCCTTCCGAAGGATCCTTGTCCAGTATCGCAAAATTGCTCGGAGTGTAGTTGTGAAACTCGAACGCCAGACGGTCGGTCGCAGGGTCCGTAGGGAAATAAGCCCCCGGCCTGATATAATCGTCCGGTCCCTGAATAGCAATGGTCCGGTACGCATTGCGCCCGCCCGTCGAACGCACCGCATTGATACAGGCCTGGTGATAGGATACAAGGACCTTGGCCTGCTCATCACTGCTGATACCGAAAGGCTCGTTGGCGCTCGCAAACAACAGGTGCTCGTCAAAATCACGCATCGCCGTCGCGATCTGCTCCCAATACGCCTTCTGACGCGCCTGAACAGAATCCTTCCTCGCGACGGTGATATTCCCGTTTCCCTCCAGCCATCCGCCATCCCAGTGAATATTCAGTAGCACATACATATCGTTGCTCACGCACCACTGCACAACCTGCTTTACCGAATCCATCCACGCCTGCGGGATCTTGGCCGTAGGATTATTACCCCCATGCAGATACCATCCACACGGTAGCCGCACAGCATTAAAACCCGTCTGCTTCAGGAATTGTATGTATGCCAGCGTAGGATAGGGCTCGATATTATTCAGCTCCAGGGTATTGCCGATATTCGTCCCAAGCTTCATCTTCGCGATCAGCTGGGCAGCCGTGCTGCTCATACCCGAAGCATCCGGCGCAATGGGCGACGTATTATAAGACGGATAGATCAGCGCATACTGGTAGACAAATACCCTCCTTCCCTGCCCGCTCGAAGAGCTCACATAGATCAGCTTCGACCGCGCGGCGCCCGTAGCATTCGTATCCGCAACAGTTATCTGAATGGAGGCGCTCCCGCTATTGCCCGACACCGGGCTTATTTTCACCCACCCCAGCCCCGCCGTATCGATGCTCCATGTACCATCGCTCGTAAAATTGATCGTCTTCGTGCCACCCGTCGCCGCAATGGTGTCGGTGTGGTTGGTCAATGAAAGCAAAGGCGTCGAACCCGCCTTCCTGCAAGCCGCCATCGAAACCAAAGCAACTAAGCATACCGTAAAAGTTATAACGAATTTACCTTTCATCTTTATTGATTTCTATTTGATATTTACTGCTGTTTTAATTCAATAAGATCCGGCTCATACGGCGGGATCACGAGTTTTCCCGTATACTCCTTATCCAAGAGAATGCTCCGGGCGCCGCCCACAAGCCTTATCTCTTTCGGATCACCGCTGACATTCAGATAAAGCACATGGCTCTCATCGATCTGCCGGGCCATAACTCCCGCCGGCGCCACGGGTCCCTTCCGTAAGGAAAGCTCCGCGATCAGCTGATCCACCACCGGGCCCATGATGCCGCTCTTCGCAGAAAGCCCCACGTAGACGGCCCTGCCCTTGCCATACCGGTTGCTCGTTACGATCGGATAATCCCTGTCCAGGCTGGTAATGGAGCCCAGCACCTCCGCGCCCTGCGGCTCGATGACCTCGAAATTCGCCGATTCCGTGCTGAGCGAAGCCCCCTTGTACACGCACTGCAGCGCATTCCCCTTGACCTGCTTCCGCGACAGCTCGTTCATGACCGCCGTCTCCTCATAGCCAGCCACCCTGATGCCGAATACATCATTCAGAAGCCCCGGATGCTTAGATGCGAAAACTTTCCCCGTTGCATCCACCACCGCCGAATTACCGGTCATCACTACCGTCCCTCCGGCTTTCACAAACTCCCGAACCCGGGCAGCAGTCGCTTCATCCATTACCGAAACACCGGGCAACATGACCAGCTTATAGTCCATCGGACTACGCGCCAGATCAATGACCCGGGCGTCCATATTCCGATAAGCGAACAGATCGAAGCAGCTCTGCAGCTGCTGCTGATGCGGCTCCGGAAAATAGCCGCCCGCTATCACCGAAGGAAAGGAAAACGCCAACCCCACTTCCGCCCGCGACTTGTAGGGGAAATATTTTTCGATCTTCCTGAACTCGGAGGCGATCCTCTTATATTCCTCGTATTTCCGGTTGGGCGTCCCGTCCCAGTCCAGCATCCCCTCCAGGTACTGCTCTTCACCTCCATGCATGCTTTGCCAGGTCCACCCGCATACCATTTGATTACCGTATAGCAGCGTGGCATAAGCCGACCTTCGGATAGAGCCCGGAGCAGCCGTCATGGTCGTAAACTCCGTACACCAGAAAGGGTTGGTGCTTTCGAACTGTATCCTCGCAATTCCGAATAGCGCGTCCATTACCCCATAGCTGTTCTTCAGGGAACTCCCGGGATAGAATCCACAGCCCTCGCGCGTCATCTTACCCGAATAGGCAATGGACGTATAGTCGAAGAATTTCATGGGACTGTAATACCAGGCATTGGTATTGACAAAGGCATTCGGCGCATTTGCGTTCACGATATTGATGACCCTGAGCAGGAAGCCGCTGACCTCGTCCGATACAAACCTCCGGAAATCCAGCATTCTCTCGGGCGCGCCATTTACATTCCCGGACACAGGCAGCCCGACCTCTTCGGGATCACCTACCTTCCTTGACCACCGCTGCCCCGCCCAGGCCTTGTTGAGACTGTCCACGCCACCATATTTCCGCCGCAGCCAGACGACAAAACGCTGTCTGACGGTCTCGGAATAAGAGATCGGTCCGTCGCCGGATTCATTATCGATGCCGAAAGCCAGCAAGGCCGGATGATGCGCATAACGGCGGGTCAGCGAATCGGCATACCTCAACGCATACCGCTGATAGTCCGGGTCCCCCACGTCCTCCATATACCGATGATTCGGGTAGAGCCTGTTCCCGCTCGCGTCAGTAACATCGATGGAAGGGAATTTGTGATGCAGCCACAGTGGCGCCGGACGCACCGCGATGTCCAGGATAACCTTGATACCCGCTTTCGCCATCCCGTCCATTACCCCGTCGAACCATGCGAAATCAAAATGCCCTTCACTCGGCTCATAGCTGTCCCATGCCAGATGGCCCATGCGCACAACCTTGAACCCCGCCTCCTTCATCAGCCGGATATCCCGCGCGATCTTCTCCGGGTCCTTGTCATCGTGCGGATGATAATTCGTCCCGACATACAGGTTCTGGGACAGGACATCCGGGCCGGCCAGGAAAATGACCCCCATCAGGAAACAAAAAATTCCGATTCGCTTGCTCATTAAATTTATCTATTTGATCTGTACCACTCTTAAATTGTCAAAGGCCCCATAAAAACCCGTCGCTGTAGACGCACTGCTGTAGTTGTGGATATACATCGTGCACGCACTGTTACCCGACGCACCCAGCAGGTCTGCAAAACTGGTCATCGGAGTGCCTTCGCCGTCGCCAAGCGTCGCGTCCTTTCCTTTGAACATCGCGAAAGGGATCGTTACCGTCATCCACCCATGTGTGGAATACGCGGCCGTCTTGGTGGGAGACACCTGCCAGGGCTCCCATCGCGCGATAAAGGTCCCCAACGAGCTCTGGATATCGATCGATCCGCCATTCCACCCGTTCGGAACGCTCACCTCGAACTTGAAGGCCCAGTTGCCTATCGGATCGCCCATATGCGCCGCCGGCACCCACTGCGCCGCATTCAAAAGAATGGCATAGCTGGACCAGGTATTTCCTTCCCCACTGGCCAGAATGCTCGTCTTCAGCACCAGGTACTGACTCGAATTACCCGGGAAATCTGGATTCCCGCTGCTCAGCGTGGCGCCACCCCACCACTGCCAGTTGAATACACCACTCCACTCCCAATTCGACAACGCTCCGCTCATAATATCATTCACATTGTATACCGTAGCCGTCGAGCCAAATTTCGTCGCGATCGACACGGGCCCGCTTCCATTCAGCGGGGGCTGAACAAAACCAACCGAGCTCCCATCACTGGCCTCGACAAATGAAGTGATATTGGTACCGGCAAATGAAAGGGATTGAATATTCTTAAGATAGGTCCCATAGACATAGACCGAATCGCCAGGATTCGCATTTTCATTCGAGACCGCGGTGATCGTCGGCGCAGCCACTATTTTAAAATTGACCGTACCGATCCGCGTGACCACCATCACCTGGTCATTGGACGTCTGCGCCGGCATGAGGAACCCAAGAGAGGTTCCGTCAGCGCTCGAATGCCACGAGGTGATCGCCGTCCCTCCATACGATAATTGCTGGATCAGCACCAGGTTAGCGCCAATCAGAAAGACCGAATCACCCGGGTTCGCAAATACATTGGATATAGCCGTGACGGTCGGCGCCGCGGGACCCAGTTTGAATGGGAAGGTCGTCGAACCCGCCGGCGTCGCATACGTGACAGTATATAGCTTGGTCGTATCCACCGACGAGAACAGGATGGCAGGAATTTGCACTACCGCGCTGTTCGAAGCAACCAGGGCGCTGTTAAAACTGGCCGGAACCCCGTCAAATTCTATCCGCACAGGGTTCTGCAGATTTTGCCCCGTCAGCACTACCCACTGGGCGTTGGCCACCAGGCTCGTAAATACCGTGTCATTGGGAGAGGCGACATAATTCCTCACGGCGGTGACGACGGGAGGGCTTCCGGCATTCTTTTTACAGGCCGGCAGCAATCCCACCAGCAGCAGCGCCACAACGATCAGGCGGCAAAATGTGGGACAAAAAATTTTGATAAAAAATAATTTTTTGTCCCAAACCATAATCTCTGCACACTTCGGCTTTGAGCCTCGTGTGCGAACCGGACTCCGTCCGGTTAAGAAAATATTATTCATAAAAAATAGTTTAGGTAGTTCAATTAATAATAAGGTACCGGTGGCTGGGCCAGTTTAGGATCGGAAGTCAGCTCCGCCGATGGAATTTGGAGGGTAAATGCGCTGATCGTCGCTTTCAAGATCACCGGACGGCTCGACGTGTCCGCCTTCCCGACGCGGGCGACGGGATCATAGCTGAACGTCATCCGCGCCTGATTGTTGATCATGTCGACCGCCTTCTGAGGATTGTAATAAGACAGCCGCGCGAGGTCCAGCCAGTACTGCCCTTCGAAAGCAAACTCGATCCTCCTCTCCCTGAGAATGCTGTCCACGTCCAGCATCGGCGCAGGGTCCACGCCGGCCCTCGCCCTCACCCTGTTGAAATACAGCAGGGCATCGGGGTCCGTCGTGCTGGCATTATTCCCCAGGATCGCTTCAGCATACACGAGGTACACATCGGACAGCCTCAGGATAGCATTGTGCTCGACAGACGACCAGATATCCATCGTCGGCGCGTTGTTGTCCTTTTCGTTGCCGATAATATGCTTTTTCATTCCCTGCGAAGTCGCCGTATAGCCGCCACCAGCCGCATTCAGCTCCGGATAATAATCGCCATTCAGCATAAATGAGGCCTTCCGCCTGACCGAATCCTTCCAGGTATAATTCTGATAAAGATCCCAGGTCGGCGCCAAAGGCACCCACGCGCCCGACTGCTGGGGATTGATCGTGCTGCTGGGAGAAAAGGTCAGCCAGGAGTTGCCATTGCCATAACCCACGCCGGCCGTCCATTGCAGGGCAAATAAGGATTCCGGGTTATCGTTGTATTGCGACCTGAAAAGATCATAATAGCTGGCGAACAGCGACAGTCCACTGTTCTTGCAAACATTGCCCGCATATTTTTTCGCGCTGTCCAGCATTGCCTGGTCGCGGACGCCACCGTTTTGCCCCAGACCCGCCACCGTCAGATACACCTTGGCGAGCATTCCCTGCGCAGACCACGTAGTCACCCGTCCCGTCGCATCCTTGGCGGGAAGATTTTGTGCTGCATAGCTGAGGTCATTGACAACGAATTTATACACATCCGCCACCGTATTCCTGTTCAGCAGCGGCTGCTTGATCAGCTTGTCATTGTCTTCGATGATAGGGACCGCCCCCCACAACGCCGCCAGATGATAGTAGGCTACGCCGCGGATAAACCTCGCTTCCGCTATCGCCGCATTCTTATCGGATGCCGAAATAGTCGAAGCCGCCTGTTGCTGTATGGCAAGGATGACCGTATTACACTGCGCTATAACATTGTACAGCCCCGTCCAGCCACTGGTCACGATGCCGTTCTGCCCCGTGATCGTGCGCGTATACAGCTGCACCAGGTCGCCGTTATAACCGAAATAGGCGTTCCCGCTCAACACGTCCCCCAACTGCAACAAGGCGCCATTATGCCATGCCCACCAGGGCGAACCGCCATAAAGGCTTGCCGTAGCCAGCCGCAGTTCCGAAGTGCTTTTGTAAAAAGTTGTCGCGCTTATCTGCGAGTTCGATGGACGGTCCAGGAAGCTCCTTTTGCATCCCGCGGCCGCCGCCACGAACAACAGAACCACAATTATTTTATTCGTCGGTTTCATATTAATGCTCTTGATTGGTGATTGCTATTTAGCAAATGTGATATTCGCACCCACTGTGAACGTCCTCGACTGGGGATAATACCCCTGGTCCCATCCCGCCTGAAGAGGATTCCACGATCCGATCTCCGGATCCATTCCCGAATAGTTGGTGATGATAAAAGCATTCGTCACCGAAGCAAATACCCTGAACGACTGCAGGTGGACCTTCGACAAAACCTTTTCTGACAGCCGGTATCCCAGCGTGATATTCTTACACCGCAGAAAAGACCCGTCTTCGATGAACAGATCGGAAGGGCGGTTATTGCCGTTGGTATTGTCGTTCCTCAACCCGACGACATGCGTATTTGGATTGGTGACATACACATTGTTGACATCGGACGCAGACCCATTGGGATCCACCATGGCGGTCCTCGCATAGTTCAATACCGAAGAAAAGAAGTTGGTGTTGTTTTGCGCATTGGTCTGCGCTACCGCCAGCTCATTGAATACCTTGTTGCCAACGCTCCCACTCAGGAAAATATTCAGGTCGAAATTCCTGTAGCTAAATGTATTGTTGATACCGAACTGGAATTTCGGGATCGGCGAACCCAGAAAGGTCTGGTCCTTCGTGTCGATAACGCCGTCCCCGTTGAGGTCCTTGAATTTCCGGTCGCCGTACCAGATGCCCCCGCCCGCAGGACTGATCGGATAAGGGTTTCCGTTCTGGTCGACAGGCAGGGCGTGCTTTTGAAAATCCGCCGGTTTTGCAAAGATGCCATCGAAGACATAGCCATAGAATTCGCCAATGGGCTGACCCACCACCGTCTTCTCGATAATGTCGTTGATCACATACGACTTCTGGCTTAAGTTGGCCTGGTCGCCGCCGATCAGTCTGACTACCTTGTTGACATTGCGGGATACCACAATATCAGATTTCCATGTAAAATTCCGGTAGTTCAAATTGGTAGAGCTGACCCGGAGGTCAAACCCTTTATTGGTGACAATACCTACATTGACATACGGCGCAGCCATCGCACCGGGCGAATAACCCGCAGTAGTGCCGGAGTACATCGGCAGCGGGATCTTCAGCAAAAGCCCATCCGTTCTACGGTAATACCCATCGAATGAAAAGCTGATCCGGTTATTCAGGAAGGACCCATCCACGCCCGCATTGTAATAATTTGTCTTTTCCCATCTTACGTCATTATTGTACAGGTTGCTCTGATATTGTGCGATACCCGACAAACCGTTCGCCACCGACTGAAGCTGCGTCACAAAAGTATTGCCCGGTATGCCCTGGTTATTGGTAAGCCCATACCCGAGCCTCAACTTCAGCTCATTGATGACATTTACCGTCTTCAGGAACGCCTCGTTGTTGATCTTCCAGGCAAATGCTCCCGAATAAGTAGTCACCCACTGGCGGCCGGCCGAGAAATTGGAGGATCCGTCGTCCCGGATATTCCCGGTGAGCAGGTATTTGTCCTTCCAGGAAAAATTGACACGGCCGAACCAGGACGCCTGAGAAGAGCCGAGGCCATTGTCCCCTGAGTTCCTGGCCGTGGTAGCGTCGCCGGCACTGAGGGCCTGCACAATATTGGAGGGGAAATTCGATCGGGTGCCGCCGATACTTTCGTAATTGGACGACTGCGCTTCATGCCCCGCCACCGCGTTGAGGCTAAAATGGTCGAAATAATGATTGTACGTCAGGTAGTTGCGAAAAACCCCATAGATGTTCTGGTTGTAATTCGAAGATCCGTTGCTCGTGCCGTTGACCAATTTCCCGAAAGTATACGTAGGCGTAAAATTATCCATCGTAGTAAAATCGAAATTGCCGGACACTTCATTTCTCAACGACAGGTCTTTGGTAAATTGAATTTCAGCGTACGCATTGCCGAATAGCTGATTCCTCCTCCTCTGGTTCTTTACGAGTAGGGCTATCGCCACCGGATTGACGACCGGGTTCACCCAGCCGTTGGTGTTCTTGACGCCGCCCCAGGTGCCGTCCGCGTTCTTTACCGGAACGTCGGGCGTAAGATTCAGTGCGGAGTTGATCACGCTGGACGCGGTCGAATTGACATTTTCAAAAACATGCACCATCTGAAGGCTCGTCCCAACCTTCAGCCAGTTGGTAGTCTTATTGTCCAGGTTGAGCCGCACGGAATATCGCTGAAAATCCGAGCCGAGCGCCATCCCCTGCTGCTGAAAATAAGAGCCCGATAATAAATACTGGGTCCTGGCATCACCGCCGCTGATGGTAAGAGTATGGTTCATCTCCGGCGGCTTCCGGAATAATTCCTTTTGCCAGTCCGTGCCGGAGCCCAGGTATTTCGGATTCGCAAATTCGGGTCTGACGTCAAAGCCCCACACCTGCGCCCGGGCATTGATATAGGTGGCAAACTGCTGCAGGTTCATGGTAGGAAGCCTCTTGGGTATCTCCTGGAACCCTGCATAACCGTCATAATTGATCACCGGCGCCCCCGCCCTGCCCCTCTTCGTAGATATGACAACGACACCGTTAGTCGCCTGCGAACCATAAATAGCGGTCGCAGAAGCATCCTTCAGCACGTCTATCGATTCTATTTCGGAAGGATTGATCGAGCTCAACGGGTTCGAACCGTTGCCCGGATCATTGACCGGTGGGATAATGACCCCGTCGATCACATAAAGAGGAGAATTCGTTCCGCTGATGGAAGACACCCCGCGGATCTGGATCGACACCCCGCCACCAGGCTGTCCCGAAACCTGCTGCACCACAACACCCGCCACCTTCCCCTGCAGGGCCTGGTCAAAGGTCGTCGGCTGCGTCTTCATCAGCTCAGCCCCCGAAATAGAGGAAATAGCACCGGTGACATCCGGCCTCCGCACCTTCCCATAGCCGATAACAACAACGTCATTCAGCTTGCTCTTGTCCTCTACTTGCAGCCGGACGTTCACGACCTGCCTGCCTCCTACCCTGACCTCTTTTGTAGTGTAGCCAACATAGCTGACGATTAAGACATCGCCGTCCCCGGCATTGATGCTGAACTGGCCGTCCTTGTCCGTTTGCGTACCCTGGGTACGGCCCCTGACCATGACACTGGCGCCCTGAAGTGGCTTGTCGTCAGGGCTTACCACAATCCTGCCCGTGACCTTGGCGGAGGGTGTCTGCGCGCCGGCGCCAATCGAAAAGAAAAGGATACCAAGCATACACCCCAAAAGGCGCCATACCGGTTTCCGGAGATTTTCATTTTTCATATGCAATCGTTTAGGTTTTAAAATTTTATTTCACGTCGACCACCGCTGGACCTATTTGTTGATCTTGATGACCTTGAATGTCTTCAGACCACCGGACCGGTACACGTTGACGATATATTCCCCCGTACCAAGCGCAGCGCCGATAAGCATCGACTTCGACGGCCGCGTGATCCGCTGTACCGCCCTGCCCGAGAGATCGACAATGACGATCTCCTTCACCTGACCGGGATCATCCACCGTCAGGTAAAAGGCCGACGTGAAAGGATTCGGATACGCATGCAGTCCCTCGGGATCACCCGACAGCCCGGCCGCAGTATTCGCAGCTACCGCCGGTTGCACAGCCGCCGCCTGCACATGACCTACCGTCCCCACAGTCCACTGCTGCGCCGTGCTCCCGCTAAAAGACCACTGACCCAGGTTCGCCCCATTGGTATAGTTGTAGAGCCCATCCAGGTACATGCCCGTCGCCTTGTTGGATACCGTAAAATAACTGCCCGTCGGCTGTATCAGCCATAGCTGCGCATCGCTGCCGCTCAGCGCCCACTGTCCGCAGGCCGCCCCGTTCGTCGTATTGGAAAGCCCATCCAGATACAGGCCCGTCGCCTTGTTGACGAGGCTGACATACCTGCCCGCAGGCTGCAAAAGCCATTTCTGCGCATCGCTGCCGCTATTGCTCCACTGCCCGCAGGACGACCCGTTGGTAGACCGGTACATACCGTCGGCCAGCTGCGCGCTGGCGCGATTGGTCAGCGACACATACGCATTCCCCGCGCCCTGGTTCATCGCATCGATCAGGCCCTGGTCCAATACGGCGGCGGTGCTCCGGTTATACATGCCCATATTGATATCCCAGACATAGGGAATGATCCCCTTGCTCCTGGCCGAGCTCACCACATATCTGTAGAAGTACCGGCGCCCCGCGTCAGCCAGCGTCTGATCCGAGGGCGGACTCAACGTCCTGCTCGGCGCGGCGAATTCCCCGATGATCACCGGGATACCCCTGTCCACGAACTTGGACTTCATAAGATTGAAATTCGAATCGACATAGCTCTCCTCTCCATACGTGGCATTGCGGCTCGCATCCGTCGTCGAATGATAGCCCGTCCCCCAGTAGTAGAACATTTTGCCCCAGCTGGCATCCTGGGTCAGGATGCAGAACTGTGGAGGATCATAATAGTGCACCTCCACCATCAGCCTGCCCGCGATCTGATCCGAAGGCAGCGTATTCATCAGCGTATTGGTCAGCCCTATATTCGTATTAGGCCCCTGTACGATCAGCGTCCGGGAGGCGTTGTTCCCACCCGTCGCCCTCACCGCATTGACAAAGGTCTGGTGGTAGGAGAGCAGCACCGACATCGCCGTCGCATCCGACGCGTTCGGCTCGTTGGCGCTCGCAAAGAGCAGGTGCTCGTCATAGTTCTTGAAATAGTTGGCGATCTGCGTCCAGTAGTTCTTCTGCTTGGCATTCACCGACGCCTGGGCGCTCGTCGTCACGTTGTTCTCCAGCCATCCATCGTCCCAGTGAATGTTGATGATCGTATACAGGCCGTTGTTGACGCAGAGATCCACCGCCTGCTTCACCGTAGCCATCCACCCCGCGTCGATGACGCCATTCGTTGCATGACAGTCCCAGGCGCAGGGTATCCTCACGGTGTTGAAACCCGAAGCCTTCACCTGGTCGACCATCTGCTGGGTTAGCTGCACGCCCCCCCAGGCAGTTGCGCTGCACTGCGCCTCCAGCGTGTTGCCTAAATTCCAGCCGACCTTCATTTTCGAGGCGATCGTTTGCGCCGTTGGCAGCTGGGCCCTTATACCTATGGACATAAGGATCCCGATCATCAGATAGACGATTTTCTTTTTCATATGGATTCGCGTTTGTTGGTTTTTCTAGTGTGTATTCCAGTAATCGAGGCTCACATAGTTGTAGATACACCAGGAGCCGGCGCCCGTTACAGCTATAACCTCCAGGCCATCGGCCGTCAGCGACTTGATGGCCATCTTCGCATACCAATTGACGACTTTGGGGCCCTGGTTGGGGTCCTGGATCAATTGTGCCCCGATCGTGGCCAGCTCGCCGGTATTTGTATAGAGCATGAACTTACCACTGGCCTGTCCCAGGGCAGGCACCATTTTATTATTCGAGCTGAAATTGGCATTCCCCTTCAGATCAAATGTCATCGACCCATAATCACCCAGCGGACAGATCCAGACAGCCCAGCCCGCGTCCCATTCCCAGCCCGTCCCGCCGAAGTAGATCGGCCCGTTGAACAGCTTGCTCGTACCGCTGGACGTCAGGTCCAATACCCAGGTCTTCGACTTTCCATATCCCCCCGTAAGATTAGTCCACGCAGGCGTACTTACAGCCACCGAATCCAGCGTATTGATGGTCACGACCGTCGTATCAGCCTCCACCAGCCCGCCGGCGCTCTCCACGCCATACACAAATTTGTATTGCCCCGGGAAGGGAACATTGATCGTATCCTTTACCCGCTGCGACTGCCCGAAAGGCGTGACCCAGACCGGCGTAAGACCGGGCGTATTGCTCGTCAGAACGATATTATTGGGATTCGTCGATGAAGGCGCAATTGTGAACGACAAGGTCTTTTTATCGGCCAGCGGCCCCAATGAGAACTTTTGCTTCATGCAGGCGCTCAGCAGCACCGCGCATCCGATCGTCACACAAACACTATTTATTATATTTTTCATGACTTTCTATTTTTACGTTTTAGAGAAGGATTACCACCCGGCATTCTGTTTCAGCACCCCGGACGACAATGTGATCTGATCGGAAGGTATCTGCTGAAACCCACGAGTGGCGGTAATATTCGCCTGCAAGGTCGATGCGCTGGGCTGCGTGCCCGTCCCATCATTGATCAGCGACAACGTGGTATTGGCCGCAATCGTCGACGCAGCCACGGCAATCCCCTGGCGCAAAAGATCCCAGTACCGGATCCCCTCCCCTACGAATTCCAGCCGGCGCTCCTGAAGGATATCCGCCTTGGTGACGGCCGTGACAGCCGCCGCGGATGGAATGGCCCGCTGGTGTACCTGGTTGAAATAGCTCACCGCATTGGGGCTTCCCAGCTCGGCAGCCATCAGCAGAACATCCGAATACCGGATGGCGAAATAATCCTGATCCTGCGCGATCTGGTAGTTATTGACGGGAAGAGGGTTGTTGTTGACGTCGCAGATAGGGCTGTATTTCTTCAGGTAATAACCGGTGTACTCCCGATTGGCCGCCGCCTTGCCGAAAGCGATATGTTCCCCGTTGATATCGGTGATGGAAGCAAAATACCGGCTGTCATTCGACTGATCGAACTGCGCGACCAATTTAGGATCCACCGTACATCCGCCCCATCCAAACCCATAAGGATAAACGCTCTGTTCCCGCATGCCCGTCATTATCATCCAGCCATTGCCGGTAATATTCCCGTTGTAGTCACCCGTAGAAGAATATTTGATCGAAAAGACCACCTCTTTATTATCTTCTCCCGCATAGGTGACCTTTTTGGCCAGCGACGCGGCAGGCCACAGCGTAGTAAAGTCGGTAACCAGCCCGTGCCCGCTGTGCGCGATCACATCCTCGACCGCAGCCAGCGCGGTAGCCGCCGTTTCACTGCCGATAGAAGCCTTCCCGTAGTAGCCCGAATAGAAGAGGTAGACCCGCGCCAACAACGATTCGGCCGCCCACTTGGTTACCCTCCCGCTAGGTACGCTGGTATATGGCGCGGCAGCCAAGTTGTCCGCCGCATACCGCAGGTCCGCCATGATCTGGCCATACGTCGAGTCCGGACTCGCCTGCGGCACATTCGTCAGCGTAGGCGTCGTCAATAACGGAACCCTTTCGAACAGCCTGACCAGGTCGAAATAACAGAAAGCACGGATAAACCGGACCTCTGACGTGTATTGCTTCTTCAATGCGGTACTGTCACCCCACGCAACATTGTCCATATGCTGCAGCAGGACATTGCACCGATAGATCGCCTGGTAGTACTTCTGCCAGCCGCCGCTATGAATGGACACGTCCGAAGGAGAAATGGTCTTATTGAACTCATCCAGCATCTCCCAGCCGTACCCGTCCGACGCACCGGTCGCGCCAAACACGTTGTCCGAAAAAACTTCCATCAACGGCGGGAGCGCCTCCCCATTCCAGATCAGGTTCAAACCGTTATAACACCCTACCATAGCCGTAAAAGCATCGGAAGGCGTTTTATAATAGGAGACATCGGTCTGCTTGGGATCGGTGAGCGTCGTAGTCAACCATTTCTTGCACGAACTGAGCGCCAGCATTCCCAAAAGGCCAATCGTTATTATTTTATGACGTTTCATTGTTCTCTTTTTTGCAATTAGAAAATAATACTAACCCCAACCATCGTCTTTCTCGGGCGGGGATAATAGCCCAGGTCAACACCCTGCCCAAAGGAATAGACGTTGGTCGCATCGGTAGCAGAATACCCAACTTCAGGATCCATTCCGTTGTATTTAGTGAAGGTGAAAAGGTTCTCGCCAGCCACATACACTCGGAACTGGCTCAGATGTTTCCACTTCACCAGCTTTGCCACATCATACCCCAGAGTAATATTCGAAATTCTCCAATAGCTGCCGTCATGAATATAGAGATCGGAAAAATCCGTCCAGTTGACGTTGTTCTGCGTCACCCGGGGCATAGAGTTGGAAGTTCCCTGCCCGTGCCAGCGGCTCAGAATATCAGTGGTCCAGTTACCGTAATAGCTTGACGCATCCCTGTAGGCCTGAACGATCTTATTTCCTGCAACGCCATTCGTCGTTATAGAAAGATCGAAATTCTTATACCTGCCGGAGAACCTCAGCCCAAACATATGATGAGGATTGGGATCGCCGATATTCGTCTTGTCATCTGCCGTAAGGACGCCATCCCCGTTGCGGTCAACAAACTTCACGTCACCCGGATGAGCAGAGGGCTGCAGCGGAGCGCCAGATTTCCCCCTCCATCCCTGCACGTCCGCCTCGGTCTGGAAGATCCCGGCCGTTTTATATCCCCAGAAATAGCCGATAGGATTTCCGGACGAAGCCCTGAAAAATTCCGGAGCATTCACGAACAGGCTGTTCGTGCTCCCGTGGATGATGCCGTCAGCCGTGGGAATATTATTCACCTTATTCTGGTTGTACGCGTAGGACCCCGAGACCGAATAGGAGAAGTCCTTTCCGATGCTGTTGTTATAAGCCAATTGGAGTTCTATCCCTCTATTGGTGACGTCGCCGCCATTAATATACGGGTTTGTCGAAACCCCTGCTGTCGCCAGCAAAGGCGCCGCAACCAGCCAGTCCTTTGTCAATTTGTTATAGAGATCGATGCTCGCGCTGACCTTGTTGTTCAATAGTTGGGCGTCAATCCCGATATTGGTCTGACGGGAAGTTTCCCATTTGGTCTTTTCAACGCCGATCGAAGAAGGATAGGAACCCGGTGTCAGCGCGCTGTTCGTATTTCCAAAATTGTACTGGGCATTCGACAGGCTGATGAGAGACAGGTAATTGAAGGCGGTAATGCCGTCATTCCCGTTGGATCCCCAGCTCGCCCTAACCTTTAAGAAATTCAGCCAGTCCCTGGTCGACGCCATGAAAGATTCCTCACTGGCCACCCAGCCCACAGACAGCGACGGGAAATACCCCCACTGGCGACCTTTGGCAAACATGGTAGAACCATCAGCACGGAAAATGGCGGAAGCCAGGTATTTCTCCTTATAGGAATAGTTGATCCTGCCGAAAAAGGAAGCCTGGGCGTAAATAGCATTGGCGTTACCATAAAGCGACATCGAATTAGTGACCGTCTGCCTGTTGGCAGCGGTGGTATCTGGGCTCATCTGTATAGAAGTGACATTGACGGTGCTCAGATAGCCGCGGTCAAAACTGGCGAACAAAGTAGACCCGGTATTAATCCCGCCCACATAACTCCCCTGATATTTCCGAATGGCACTCCCTGCCAGAAAATCAAATTTATGCTCCTTGATCCTTAACAGGTAGTTGGCCGTATTGTCCCAGCTCAGCGTATAATTCGTATAGCTGCTCTGACCGGTGCTTTCGAACCGGTTGTACGCGTATAGCGACAGGTTATCATAGATCGGTAAATAGTTATGGCTAGCCGAAGAAGAATAATTGAGACCGAATGTGCTCCTTAATTTTAAATTTTTAACAGGCTGCAATTCTGTATACACGTCTCCGAACAACTTTTGCGTCTTCGTATTATTCTGGTGGTTGTACACCATCAACGCGTAAGGATTTGCTTCACCAGTGTTCCAGGGCCCACCGTTGTAAACGGTAGATTTGAGGCTGCTCAGGAAATTTCCTGCTGAGTCATACATAGCCAGCAGCGGGCTGGTCTGATAGGCAGAGCGAAGGGAGTTGCCATAAAGTCCCCCATCCCGGTTCCCGTATTGAGCAGAGAACTGATCAGGACCGCCCTGTATCCCGTCTTGATCAATGAATGAAAAAGTGAGATGCTCCCCTACTTTCAGTGCCCCGTCATACAATTTTCGCTCGGAATTCGTCCGGAAATTGTATCGCTGGTAATTGGTTATTTTTTGCCCGCCGACAATCCCCCCCTGCTGCGTATAGGAAAGACCCAGTGAATAAGAGGATACATCCGATCCCCCTGTAGCAGATAAATTATAATTCTGCACCGGCACATTGGAAGAGATCATCTCGTCCAGCCAATTGGTCCCTTTACCCAGTGAATTGATCTGCGACTGGGTGAAGAGAGCGGGCTTGCCCGAATTCAGAGCAGCCTCATTCTGAATGGTGGCATATTGCTGCGCATTCAAAAGGCTCGTCTTCGGAGGAGAATTCTGCCAGCCATAATAGGCGTCGAACGAAACCTGTCCGGCGTTCCTGCTTCCCATTTTCCCGCTCTTCGTCGTGATCAGCACGACACCGTTGGCTCCGTTGATACCATAGATGGCGCTCGATGCCGCATCTTTTAAGATGTCCACGGCAGCGATGTCCGACGGGTTCAGATACGTAATATCGCTGGTTATCACACCGTCTACCACATACAGGGGATTCGCATTCCCGACGGTACCGACTCCCCGGATATTAACTTTGAAACCGCCGCCCGGCTGGCCCGAAGTCGACGTAATAGTAACCCCGGCAGCCTGCCCCTGCAACGCCTGCAGCGCATTGGTCGTATTTAGTTTAGCAAGGTCCTCCCCCCTGACGTGGGCCGTAGCGCCCGTCACCGCCTTTGACTTCTGCACCCCGTATCCGATCACAAGGACGTCTTCCAGCTTCGAAAAACCCTGGTCCAGCAAAATATCCAGCCGGGACGTTCCCGCATCTATTCTTAGTGTTTTCGACTCATGTCCCACCGCGCTGATCTCGAGCGTCTCGCCCGGTCTCGCAGTGATAACGAACAGGCCACTGCTATCGGAGCTGGCGCCCCGCCTGCCCTTGACGGCGACCGAAGCACCGGCGACCGGCTGCCCCGTGCTGGCATCGGTGACCCGCCCGGTAATTTTTAGCTCATTGTTCTGAGCAAAGTTCTGGAAGCTTAGAAGCAGAAGGATCAGCAGGACCAGGACCGTCCTTGACCTCTTCCGTTCGATTTTCATTTCTGGCATAATCAGCAATTTATGGTTAAGAAAAATGAACAGTTACCGCAGCCTGAGTCTCTTTTCGCCGCGGTGCATGTAACAAAAACTGTGTGTTTGCAAAAGTCGACGCGGCGCCCCGGTAGTTGACCAGGCCAGCCACCAGCGAACGCGTCTTCAGGACGACCTCGCTGTCTTTCGGCGAGACGTCCCATTTAAGTGAAGGATCAGTCTTGTAAGTAGTAATAAGGCTCTCCGTTTGCCGGGAAGGCTCACCCTCCGGTCTGGCGACAACCCCTCCTCTCGAACCCGGGGCGATTACAACAATGAAGAATACAGTCAATAGGCAATGCAACCTTCGCTCAGACATAGCAAGCAGTTATTTCTAAACCAAAAATAGACCGCCGCGCCCTACACCAGGGTACCCTTACCGGCAAATCAAGGTATCGGATTGTTCTCACCAGGGGTATAATTCTGTTATTTCTGGGTATCCAACCGTTCACCCGCCTACTGCTTTACCAGCGGAACATTCCTTCCCCCCGCGCTCAAATAGTATACACCACGCGCAAGGCCGCTGATGTCCAATGAAGTGCAAACCCCACCCGCGGTGGACTGGATTCGCACAGTCCTGACCAGTTTTCCCGAAGACTCATGCAGTTCCAGCACGACCTCCCCCTGCTGCGCAGGCAGCTGAACGTATACTACGTCGTTGGCAGGATTGGGAAATACGCTCATCCCGGCAACATTGTCGATCGATACCGCCACAATTTTACTGTAGACATAGCCGCCGCTGCGATCGACGACCTTCAGCCGGTAATAATTGACCGAAGGCAACGGCCGGTTATCGTAAAAGGAATAGCTCCCGGCAATGCCCGCACCGCCGCCCGCCGTCGCAAGACCAGGAATAGAACCGATCTGGCCGAATCCAACCCCGTCCGCGCTCCTTTCGATCTCATAAACAGTCGCTCCCGCGTCATCGCCGCCTGCAAAATCCAGCCGGACACCACCGCCCATTCTTGTCGCTGTCAGAACAACGGGGTCCAATGCCAGCACCGGCAGGCCGGCCGCCAGCCGCAACGAAGTGATCGACAGCGGTGCAAGACTTACCTGCAGGCTGCTGTCGCTGGCCGGCGTTATAGTCGAGGACTGCAACGCATTATTGGTATGTGAAATGAAGGTTTCCGTACCCGCTGGCAGGTTGGACAAGCTCAAAGCCTGCACCGGCTGACCGGATAGTTTAAAATGAGAAAGATTTACCGTAACCGTCTTACTGAGCGTCAGCGACCTGTTGACCAGCACAACCGTCACCGAATCGTTGGCATCATTGGCCGTCGCATAGGCGGATACATCGAGCTCGTCGTCTGACACCGCCTTGATGCTGTTATTCTTATTGTACCGGCTGTACAGGTGCAGCGTCTCCCACATACCTTTTTCCCAGCTCCAGGGAGAGAAATATTCCACCCCGCGGTTCATAAACTCACCCAACATCGAGCCATACCACACCGCCTGCGCATTGGGATCGTTATTGAGAGCGACCGACGTCTCACTGACGCCAAAAGTCACCCCATTTCCCGGCCCCATATACTGGTTCAGCCAGTTTTGACACCTCCCGAATATATCCTCGATCTGTATGGAATTGTCCCAGCCGCCATTGACCAGGTGTACCCCGTTCGCCTCAGGGTAGGCGTAGCTGCTGTCAAAAAATACCCGGTGATACTGGAGAACATCGGACGCGTTCGAGCTCCCCGGATAGAAATGCAGGTCGATGACATCCAACAGACGTATACCCGTCCGTTGCTGCTCTTCCGCCAGCCGCTTGATAAAGAATTGCAGCCAGGGATATCTCACTCCATCAGCCCCGACGACCTGCCCGCCCTTCCAGGCATACCACTGCCATTCGTTGGGACTGACAGGACCGCTCAGCTTAATACCGGGGTACAGGGCCCGCGCCTTTTTCGCAACGGCAAAAAAACGCTGCATAAAGGATTCCGCATCCAGCTGGACCGGCATCGCGTCGTCATGCGTACCGGACCATATTTCCACTTCGTTGTCCATATTCCAGTAGCGGAGACGGGTTGGATCCAGCCCCTGTCCGCCGCCGCCAAACCAATGATTCAGGATACCGGTCGTGGAATCTTCATTCCAGTGCTCCAGGTACAGGCTCGTATCTCCGTTCACAAGCGCCTGGCTTCCGCCGGAGGTATTAACAGTGCCGCCTCCCGCCAGGTTCTGGCCCAGGCCCGACCAGTACTGAGACTGATTATAAGCCCAGTCATTGAAATTATTGCCGGTGGTCAGCGCCGCCTGACCTAACAGCTGAAATCCCCACATACCTTGCGCAGCAGCCATATTCTGTTGTAAAGAAGCAGCGGCGAAATCCCAGTCGTGCTTGTAGACATTATTATACCAGTCGGGATGACTCGATAGCTTCAGTCGCCAATTATACTTGGAAAGGTTGTTACCGCCATTCTCGCGGTAAAAGTTGAGGCCGGCGTCTTTATACAGCTGCCAGGTAGCGGCGCTGGTAGGGTTGGAAGGATCATCCGATACAGAGTTATTCCTTCCATATATAAAAGGAGAGACCGGTTTTCGGCTGGACTGCAGGTCCACAGTTACCTGAACGTTCTGGGCTGATAGCGCCGAATAGATAAAAAGGAGCAGCAGGGATACGGCAGATTTCCTCATAGCACCCCAATATGCAAATCGCCAGCCAAAACGTTGTCTGCAGGGATATGATTTCGTTTTTTCTCGGTATCCAACGGTTCATTTCCCCCTCTTCTCCGCCTGGAAGACGCTGGGCAACACCCCATATACCTCTTTGAAATACCTTGCAAAATATTTCGGATTGTTAAACCCAACCATATACGCCACCTCCGCCACCGTATACCTCGACTTCTCCAGCAGCTGCGCCGCCCGCTGCATCCGAAAATTGCGGATAAACCCGATCGGCGTCTTTCCCGTCGCGGAAAGTATCTTTTTATACATCGTCGTACGGCTCAGCCCCATCTCCCGCGCCCATTCATCCACCGAAAAATCGGCGTTCGCAATATTCTTCTCCAGCACCCCGGCAGCCTCTCGCACAAAATCTTCCTCCGTCTTCTCCGGCTCCAGCTCGACCTCGCCCGGTTCCGCAACCACCCGCCTTTTTAACGTCTCTTCGACCGATCCCCTGAACTCTAATAAATTCCGGATACGCGATATCAGTATCTCGACATTGAAGGGTTTGGAGATATAGTCATTCACCCCCATCCCCAGCGCCTTCAGCTGCTCCTGCTCACCCGAAAGCGCTGTCAGCAGGATCACCGGGATATGCCTCACCCGCTCGTCGCTCTTGATCTTCCTGCAAAGCTCAAACCCGTCCATCAGCGGCATGTTCACATCGCTGACCACCAGGTCCGGCTGCGCCGCCAAAGCCTTCTGCCATCCCTCCCTTCCATTCGCCGCCTCCAGCACCGTGAACATCGGCGCCAGGTTATCTTTTAGATAGAACCGGAAATCCTCGTCGTCCTCGACCAGCAGCACCTTGAACCGCTTCCCCCCGCTGCCCGGCAACGACGCCCGCGGTTCACCCGACACCTCGGACGCTACTGCTACCGGCGATCGCGCCTCCTGGTCCCTCGACCCAGCCGCCACCACCGTCACCGGCAACAGCACCGTAAAACAGCTTCCTTCATCCGGCACGCTCTCCACCTTGATCGTCCCCCCGTGCATCTCCACAAACTCACGCGTAATGGCCAACCCGATCCCCGTCCCCTGGTTCCGGATATGACCCGGCGAATCCCCCTGGAAGAAGGACTCGAATATCCTCCCCTGCAGCTCCGCCGGGATCCCGATGCCCGTATCGCTCACCCTGATCTCCAGCAAGGCGCCCTTTTCATCCCTTTCAAGCACTGCCAGCCGCACCCCGACCGACCCGCCCGTCGGCGTGAACTTGAAGGCATTGGACAGCAGGTTGAACAATATCCGCTCCACCTTGTCCCTGTCGAACATCGCAGGCAGCTGCTCCACCTCCGTCTCATAGCATAGCTCGATCCCCCGCTCACCCGCCAGGTCCGCAAAGGAATCCACCGTCGCCCTGATGAACGAGGCGATATCCCCCCTGCCCATGCTCAGCTTCAGCTCGTTGACCTCCATCTTCCGCATATCCAGCAGCTGATTCACCAGGTGCAGCAGCCGCTTCGCATTCCGCTCGATCGTCATCGCCAGCTGTCTCCGCCCCGGATCGTCCGTTCCCCTGATCAACCGGTCCACCGGTGAAAGGATCAGCGACAACGGCGTCCTGAACTCGTGACTCAGATTCGTAAAGAATTTGATCTTCATCCGATCCAGCTCGTGCACGCGCATCGCCTCCCGTCGCTCCTCCGCCAGGGCAAACCGCGCCCTCGCCCTCCCGATGATCCGCATGCGCGCCAGGTACAGGACCAGCAACACCGCGATAATATAGGCAGCATACGCAAACCCCGTCTTCCACCACGGCGGCTTCACGACTACCCTTATTGCGATCCCGCGATCATTCCATATCCCGTCGCTGTTCGATGCCTTCACCCGGAAAACATAATCGCCGGGATCGATGTTCGTATACACAGCCCTCCGGCTTCTCCCATCCGTCGTCATCCAGTCCTTGTCAAAACCTTCCAGCCGGTATGCATAGCGGTCCTTTCGCGCATTGATATAGCTAAGCGCGGCAAACTCCAGCGTAAAATTATTCTGATCATACGACAGCACCAGCTCGCTATCCTTCCCGACGGAAGACGGCAGCGACACTTCTTTATTATACAGCTGCAAACCCGTCAGTACCACCGGCGGCGGCGTTTCGTTCAGCCCGATCGATTCCGGCCTGAACAGGTTGAACCCTCCCGCCCCTCCAAAGACCAATTCCCCTTCCCTGGTCCGGAAGCCGGCACTTATGTTGAACTCCCTCGCCTGCAGACCATCCAGTTCATCAAAATTCAGACACCTGATCTTCAGCCCCGCCTGATCCTGGGAGACGGCGATCTTCGACAGACCGCCACTCGAGCTTACCCACAAAAACCCGGCCTTGTCCTCCTGCACGCTCGCGATCGTGTTGTGCGGTAGACCATCTTTCACCGTAAAGGTCTGAAAACTGTCTTTGCCAGCCTGCATCACGCTCAGCCCCTTCCTCGTCCCCACCCACATATTGCCCCGGTGATCATAGGTCAGCCCGAATACCACACCATCGCCCAATCGGCTGTTCTCAGGAAGATAGTAGATATAATGACCGGTATTCCGCGACAGAACGCTGATCCCGAAGGCCGTTCCTATCCACAGATTGGACGCCGAATCCTCCGCAAGAGCAGGCACGTAGTTAGAGTGTATCGAATTGGGCATGCTCATATTGTTGTGATAGAACCGGCCCGTCGCCACGTCCAGGCGGTCCAGGCCGCCCGCCATCGTTCCCAGCCACATGCTTCCATCCGCGTCCTCCAAAATGGAATACACCCTGTCGTCAGCCAGGCTATAAGGGTCCTGGTCCCGATGCCTGTAGTGCGTGAACACCCGGCCGTCATACCGGTCCAGCCCTCCCTGATAGGTGCCGATCCACAAGTTTCCCCGGCGATCGATGTGCAGCGACACGACGACATCGTTGCCGATAGAGTTGGCATTGTTCTTATCGTGCCTGTATTGTACCCATCGGCCGGCGGCCCTGTCAAAATAGATCAGACCTCCCCCATCCGTGCCGATCCAGAGATTACCTTTCCCGTCCTCCTCAAAGCAGTTCATGTCGTCGAACGGCAGGCTCGCCGGCTGACCCGGCTGATGTCTGTATAAAGGAAAACGCAGCATGTGCTGCTGGTAATAGGCGATCCCATTCTTATAAGTACCTACCCATACGCCTCCCATATCGTCACGAAAAAGCGTAGTGATCGTGTTCGCAGGCAGGCTCCGCTCTTCGTCCGAATGCTGGAGATACCGGATCGTCATCTTCGTCTTGTCGAGAATATCCACCCCGCCTTTGTCTGTCCCGATCCAGATCAACCCCTTGTCATCCTGGACGACCTCGCTGACATTATTCGTATTGAGCCTGGCCACACCCGAGTCCCGGGAAAAATGTCGAAGGCTCCCCGTCGGATAATCGAATTGCCATAGCCCGGAAAGATTGTCCGTTGCGAAAAGCCACAGCTGGTCCTCATGGTCGACGTAAAGCTTGTACGCCGAAGACACTCCCTCCGGTTTGCGCTTGAACGCATCCGTCCGCGCCGTCACGATCCCCCGCTGCAGGTCGATGCGCTGAAGCATCCCATCCAAATGGCAAAGCCAGAGCCCTCCCCGGCTGTCACAGGCAGCGCCCGCAACCGGACTGCCCATCCCCACCGGTCCCTGAGCCCCTACCCGCACCGCTCCTCTGCCGGGCTCAATTCGATAGACGCCCGAATCACTATAAACAAAATAGTATCTGTCGTCCTTACCCTTTATAATATTGATCAGTCCATACGGCTGGATATGACGATCCCTAAGATAAGCAGCCCTCCGGGGAACGAACGCCCCCGTCACCGGATCATAGACATTGATCCCTCCGGAACCTGAATTGATGTAGAGCTTATTCTCCGGCCCTTCGAAGATGGCCGCAATATGGTCGTCCAAAAGAGAAGAAGAGTCTGAATCATCGTGCCTGAATACCTTGAACGTATAACCGTCATACCGGTTCAGCCCCGAGCTCGTCCCTATCCAGACAAAACCCTGCCGGTCCTTGAAGATGACATTGACGTGATTATTGGACAGACCGTCCTTGATGGCAAGCCGCTCAAAAGGATAGTCCCTCACCTGGCTATACCCCCTCAACCCGGCGGCCGTCAAACACGCAAGCACCAACCATCTCATGATCATACCCTAAATATACACATCTCCTTCGATCTTAAGAACAGGCGCTATAGGCGTCGGAACACCAGCCGGTACCGTCACCCTCAACCCGTCCTCCGCATTCCTCCACTCCAGCCCGCCCTCATGCCCCACCAGCCGCACAGACTTGACGTTCTTACCCTTCAATGTCCTGATCACAACTTCCCCCGAAGGCTCTCCCATCACGATCGCATAGAGCGTGTCGCCCTTCCTGGTGTAGCGGATATCTTCCGCAGTAAAAGGCTTCCCCTTCCCCTCATTGAACCCCGGTCCGTTGAGCGCCCCCGCTCCCCCCATCGCCGGCCCTTCCCCAAATACGCTATAAGGCCTGGTATCGTATATACACTCGCTGTTGACCTTCATCCACGCGCCAACGCCCTTTACGATCTCGCGTTCATCGCTGTCGATCGTGCCATCACTCCGCACCGGAATGCTGAGCAGCAGGTTGCCGTTCTTGCTTACCACATCGACCAATGTATGGATCACCGTCTTCGCCGTCTTGTACTCATGCCGTTCCAGTATCCGTCTATCATAATGCCAGCCCCCGATACAGGTATCGGTCTGCCAGGTGTACGGAAGTATCTCATTGCTCTGCCCCCGCTCGATATCCCAGACCAGGCACTTCCGCTGCTCTTCATTCAATATCTTTCCGTTGATCACCGCCTCCAGCGACCCATGCCGCGCAATGCTGCTGTTGTAATGGTGCGCAGCGATCCGCAATCCTACATCACTCACCGGCCACAGCGGCAATACCGTATCGTCAAAATAAAGAAGGTCGGGATGATACTTGTCGATCAGCTCGATCGTTCGCTTATAGAATTTCTCGCAGTACCGGCTCGACGGCCGGGTAGCCCCATTCTCCCAGCCCCACTGCCCGAAGAGCGCGCTGTCATTCAGGCTGTCCCTGCTCAACGCATGGTCCTGTTCATACAGGTCCTGCGGATCTAAGCCTTCCCACCAGTATCCCTTACCCGCCTCCTTCCTCAGCTTCCCGTCATAAGGAACACCCTGCATCGGCCCCTTCAGATCATGCCGCTGCGCTACTTCATACCAGCTCCACGCATGAGCGGCATGCACGCTGACGCCAAAATGAAGCCCCTGGTTCTTCGCCGCCTTCGCCCACCCCGCGATCAGGTCCTTCTTAGGCCCCATCTTCACCGAATTCCACGGCTGATACGAGCTGTCATAATTATCAAAATTATCGTGATGATTGGCCAACGCCACAAAATACTTCGCCCCGGCATCCTTATAAAGCGACAGCAGCTCCTCGGGATCCCAGTTCTCCGCCTTCCATTGATGGATCACGTCTTTGAACCCGAATTTCGAAGGATGTCCATATGTCTTGACATGATAATTATAGTCGTCGCTGCCTTCCTGGTACATGCTCCGCGCATACCAGTCGCCGTGTTCCGGCTGACACTGCGGCCCCCAGTGCGCCCACAGGCCAAACTTCGCATTCTTATACCAGTCCGGCACCTGGTACGCCGCCAGCGATGACCACTCCGGCTTAAATGGCCCCTGGGCGACGCCCTGCTGGGCCCGGGCAACGGCCGACGCAATGTCCAGGCCCTGTTTCTTCAGCAACAATGCAGGCAATAGTGCAATCGAATTCTTTATAAGCGCTCGTCTTTTCATATCCGGTAAAAGTAAAAGAAACAGGATTTATTAATTTTATATATATTCGACTTTGTTTTATATAAATCCGACTTTACCGTGATCCGAAGAGTGCTAAAGGAATCGTTCGTATTGCTCCACATCGACCACGTCAGACTCGACGACAAATGGAATTACCGAAATGTCCTCAGCCCCTATCATCGGCTGTACTTCATAGACGGCGGACAGGGGCTGATCTGTCATAAAAAACAGACCTGGACGCTGGAACCCGGCTTCATATATCTTATCCCGGCCTTCACCCTCTGCAACCTCAACTGTTCCGGCCACCTGAGCCAGTATTTTATTCATTTCTTCGAAGACCTCGGAGACGGCTTCTCACTTTTTCACAATAGCAATACAGTCTTCAAGGTCCGGGCGTCCGATATGGACATCGGTAATTTCAAAAGACTGCTCCAGATCAATCCCGGCAGAAAGATCAACCGCAGCGACAACCCGCGCATATACGAAAAGCAAGCCTACTACCAGGAATACGAACAGCTGAACAACGTACAACCCTACGACCTCTTTCTCGAAACCCAGGGCATCCTCCTCCAGCTCGTCTCCAAATTTTTACCCCTCAAAACCCAGCAACCGGCAGACCCCTGCAGCATCCCGTCCAACGTGGTTGACCTCCTCGGCTTTATCCAGATCAACCTCGGAAAAACCCTGACAGTGAACAACCTCGCCAAAATGGTCAATCTCCATCCCGACTACCTCTCCCGCCTGTTCGTAAAACTGACCGGCCAGCGCCCCCTGTCCTATATCCACAACAAACGCATCGAAAGAGCGCAGCACCTCATCGTCACCACCGACATGTCGCTCACACAGATCTCAGAAGCCATGGGCTTCGACAACGTCCAGCACTTCTCAAAAGTCTTCAAGAAGATCACCAGCCTCACCCCCGGCCGCTACCGCGACCAGCACCATACACCAGCCTAACCCCGGCCACTACCACGACCAGCACCATACACCTACCTAACTCCCAGCCACTACGACGACCAGCACCATACACCTACCTAACTCCCAGCCAGTACCACGACCAACACCATACACCAGCCTAAACCCCGGCCACTACCACGACCAGCACCATACACCTACCTAACTCCCAGCCACTACCACGACCAACACCATACCCCTACCTAACTCCCAGCCACTACTACGACCAACACCATACCCCCCGACCTAACCGCCTTCCCCCCATCTGACCGGAATAAAAATAATTTCAACCGATTGAAATTTTGAAAAAATGCCTATTTTTAAAGATGAAAAAGAGATTCCTTGCCATCATCGCCTTATGCTGCGCACTGGCCGGCGCAAAAGCGCAAAACCCCATCATCAAAGACCTCTTCACCGCAGACCCGGCTCCCATCGTCTACCACGATACAGTATTCCTCTACACAGGACACGACACGGCGTCCGTCACCGCAACCAACTACAAGATGCCCGACTGGCATGTCTTCTCCTCCACCGATATGGTGCACTGGCACGACTACGGAGCCCTGCTATCCCCCTCCACCTTCTCCTGGGCTACCGGTGACGCCTACGCCGCACAGTGCATTGAAAGAAATGGCAAATTCTACTGGTTCGTCGCAACGTTCCATAAAAAAGACAGCATCAGCAACGGCGGCGCCGCCATAGGCGTGGCCGTATCCGACCGGCCTACCGGCCCATTCAAAGACGCCATCGGAAAAGCCCTTATCATCAACGAAATGACTACCGACATGAAATACGGCTGGGACGACATAGACCCTACCGTCTTTATAGACGATGACGGACAGGCCTACCTGTTCTGGGGAAATGGCAGCTGCAAATGGGTGCGGCTGAAAGAGAATATGATCGAAATGGACAGCCCGATCACCACTTTTAAACCCCTGCACTACATCGAAGGCCCCTGGGTTTACAAACGCAACGGACTGTATTACCTTGTATACGCCAGCGCCGGAACCAAACCGGAAATGATCGAATACTGCACCGCGACAAATCCCACAGGCCCCTGGACCTACCAGGGTATTATCCAGGAGAACGTCCCCAACAGCTTTACCACGCACCCCGGAATAATTGACTACAAAGGAAAGTCCTACTTCTTTTACCACAACGGCGCCCTGCCAACCGGCGGCAGCTACCGCCGCTCGATCTGCGTGGACTATATGTATTATAACCCGGACGGCACCATCAAAAAAATAATTCAGACCACGGCAGGCGTACAGCCGGCTATCGGTCCGACCCGCAAATGACAAGCCACGCGCCTTTTTCAATCTATATAGTAACCTGACAGATATGAGACCAACGATCCTTGCCTGCTGCTTCATCGCAGCCTTCTCCCTCGGCGGCTTCGCCCAGACCGCGACCATTAAGATCGACGTCGACCGCGTCATCTCCGCCATAGACCCCCATATCTACGGCGTATTCATGGAGCCGATCCATTTCAACGGCAGGCGCATGGGCTTGCCGGATTCGGTGGAGTTCAACACGCTCTACGGCACACTGTACGATCCAAAGTCCCCACTCGCAGACGCCAATGGCTTTAGAAAAGACTATATAGACGCGATGCGCGAACTAAAGATCACCAACATGCGGTGGCCCGGCGGCAACTTCCTCATGGGCTATGACTGGAAAGACGGCATCGGCCCGAAAGAACAACGTCCAACACGCATCAATCTCGCCTGGGGCGGACCCGAAACCAACCAGGTCGGCACCGACGAATGGATGTCCCTCAATAAGTCCATCGGCAGCGAGAATATTGTCTGCGTAAACCTTGGCCTCGGCTCCATCCTGGACGCGGCATATTGGGTCGAATACTGCAACTATAAAAAAGGAACACATTATTCCGACCTGCGCGCAAAATACGGTCACCCCGACCCCTATAACGTAAAGATCTGGGACCTCGGCAACGAAGTGGATGGACTCCCCTGGGAGCTCGGCCACAAGAACGCAGAAGACTACGTAGAAACAGCAAGAGAGGCCGCAAAAGCGATGAGGTCGGTCGATCCAACAATTCGGCTGGTCGCATCCGGTTCGTCTTATTATGAGCCAACCAACAAATGGTTCGACTGGAACCGCAAAGTGCTGGAAGGCATCGGCGACAAGATCGACTACCTTTCCATACACCGCTATTGGGAGGGTGGGTCTCCCGACAGCTATTATACCTATATGGGTGACGGCGCCATGGACTTCGACGAAAAAATAAGCCTGGTAGCGGCCCAGATACGCGAAGCAAGGGCAAAGATGGCGCTGAAAAAACCCATTTACCTTTCCGTCGATGAATGGGGCGCCCGCGCCAGGAACTTCATGTCCGTCCTGCCGATCGCGGAATGCCTCAATTCATTCATACGACACGCGGACGTGGTAAAGATGGCGAACTTCACGACGCTCACCTCATTGCTGTCCAACGATCCCAACAACGGCACATTCAGGTCACCCGTATTTCATACGTTCAAAATGTTCTCCAACAATTGCCTCGGCTCATCCGTCGACGCATACGTGGCCTGCGATACCTTTGGAACAGAAAAATACAGGGGCATTCCCTACCTCGACGTTACCGCCGTATACGCCCCCGCCAACGGCATAGTCTATATCAACGTGATCAACCGCCACCAGTCCGCTGCCATCGCCACTGATATTATAGCCGCCGCCGGCGAATTCTCAGGCAAGGCAGAAGCAAGCATGATCAACAGCGACGATCTCAAGGCCCCTTTTAGCTATGACAGGCGATCACAGTACCTGCCCGTCCAGGCATCCGTAAAAATGAACGGCCGCCAGCTGCAGTACGCCTTTCCACCCCATTCATTCACACAGATAAAAGTTCAGCTCAACAAGCCCCCCCAACACAGCTAAAACACCAGGCCGATGACATTCGACTGAGGTTTCATCCTCCATACTACCCGATCACCAGGTTTCGAAAAACTGCCCTTCGACAACCTCAGCCGGTATTTCATCCCTTGGCCGGTCACCTGATCTCCCCCACACTTCGAGCGGCTCCTCCGATTTCCGGTCCCGGCTCTAATGACCATTTGACCCGTCCGGTTTCCGATACACCCGCCAATTTTCGGCAACTTATAGTACCTTTCGGTTTTTGCAGCCATAATTACCCGTATTTTATTCCAGGTCGATGAGTCAACCCGACACCAAAATACCATTTTTCCGCAAGCTGCTCTTCGGTCGCCCGGAAGACAATATCCGGTCCGCATATTCGGTCATACGGCGCCAGCGACTCAATCTCTACAAGGTCTGGAACAACGAAACCCACAATGACATAGGGCTGGAGAAGATCCTGCGGCTCTTTCTGATCGTGCAGCAGTTTCTCTATCCCGGCATCTACATCCGAAATCGCTTCGGCAGGCGGGGCTCGACATATAAAAAGCTGGCCATCGAATTCTATGTGCTGCTAAAGCTCCTCTTTCCCCTGCTATCCTTGTTCTTCGGATGGTATTCGAATATCTTCATCCAGGCGATCACCGGCTATTTACTGTCGGAAACGATCTTCTATATCGCAACCCTTTTCTTTGCCTCCGAAATATTCGACGAACCCCGCTCGTCCAGGCGATCGATCCTGCTCCTGTTCCTCAACTATATCGAGATCACATTCGATTTTGCTGTCATCTACGGCGGCCTGAACCTGCTGCGCGGAACGGCCCATTCCCGCCTCGACTTCATCTATTTCAGTTTCATGACCTCCTCGACGATCGGTTTCGGAGACATCTATCCCACTACCACTTCCGGGAAATATGTGGTCATACTTCATTCGATCATATTCCTGTTCTTCATCGTACTCTTCCTTAATTTTTTTACCCGGACCGACAAAAAGCACTGAACTCTTCCTCCTCATTCTTCCACCCCAGCTCACCTTCACACCACCATACCCCGTCATTACCACAACCTGCACCATAAACCCCTGCCATTACCACGATCAGCACCGTCCCTCCCACCGTTACTGCGACTACCACCATACCCCCATCATTACCGCAACCCGCACCATAAACCCCTTCCGTTACCACGACCAGCACCATCCCTCCCACCGTTACTGCGACCACCATCATACCCCGTCATACTGCGACCACCCCATACCCCCGTCATTACCGCAACCTGCACCATAAACCCCTGCCATTACCACGATCAGCACCATCCCTCCCACCGCTACTGCGACAACCACCTTACCCCCGTCATTACCGCGACCCGCGCCATAAACCCCTGCCATTACCACGATCAGAACCATCCCTCCCACCGTTACTGCGACAACCACCTTACCCCCGCCATTACCGCAACCCGCACCATAAACCCCTGCCATTACCACGATCAGCACCATCTCTCCCACCGCTACTGCGACCACCACCATACCCCCTCATTACCGCAACCCGCACCATAAACCCCTGCCATTACCACGATCAGAACCATCCCTCCCACCGTTACTGCGACAACTACCATACCCCCCAACTGGCGCAACAAAGTTCTCAGATGAGATTCGACCCTGTCAGATCCGACACCACCCACCCCAACTCATAAACGGTTGATACCATCATCGGTTCCGCCAGAAGAGTATAATGTTTTAATTTTGCATGTTATTAAATTCATAAATTAAAAATAACATTTTACAAACTTTTTAAAATGTATCCTTTGAAAAAGACCAAAAAGATCACGGTCAGATTCTTTCTCAACAGAATGCTGAAACCCATAACCAAAGAAAAGGGAAAGGAGTTGTATCCGCTGTATATCCAGGTGACGTACAACCGGAAGAACATGCAGCTACGGAGTAAGTATGGGGAATATTACCACGAACTGAAGGAAGCGCCGCCGGGACTGCTGGAATTTGAAGAAAGGGTATTGCGCAGGATCATTACCCGCGAAGCCAGCCACCTGGAAGATAGTTATAACCTGAAGGGCTTGCGACGGAATTACGAAATCTATTCCCTCTCCATTCATCAGGCTATAGAGGACTATTTGAAACCCAAGCTCCGGGCGGCGATCCGGAAGATCAACAGCCCACTGACCCACGTCCTGGATTTTGATTCGGATCGAGCTACTGTTCCCCTTTTACAGGCTGCAGCCCAAAAGTTATTTCCCGATTTTGAGCGGCGTCTTGGAACGCGCCTCCGGCAGGAACTGGCCATTTATGAGCAATTCCTTCGTCTCTATAAACCACCGTTCTTGAACTATTCGTTCCCTATGATAATCGACTGGTCCGAGGGCGGCTTCAAAGAGGAATTGAACAGGAAAGTACAGCTGGCCAATAAAAACAGTTCGGAAATATTCCAGCAGCTATGCGAACTTATCCGTCAGGCCGTTTCCCAAAAGTTCATGGTCCTTGACGACTAGTCTTTTCACCCAAAATGTTCTTATAAATTTATATTTTTAATAACCCCCATTTTCAAAACACATATAGTCCGCCGCCTGCGCACCGGTGTCCGCAACAATATCCTGTCCGGGGTCCCGTACCCAAACCTCACTACCTAGTCGCTGCCCGGTCCCAATTCCAGCTTTTTCGTCGGCGGTTGCTGGATCGGTATCTCCGGCGGTGCGTCCGCCAGCTCAATTCGACGAAACAGGTTCCCACACCACAGACATTTACGGTAGAGGATACCAACACTACCGAAGCACCGTCCTTTAAGACCGCGAGCATAGTGCATTCGGACACCGCTTGTATCGAAAAAGAACAACCTGGTCACGCGCCCCAGACTTAATGAACACATTATCAATAACTTTTAAAGGGGGCATCATCTTGGCGGGACATAAAGAATATTTTATTGCAGAATGATCAAACAACAACTGCTTTTTGCATTACGGCGCCTGGGCCGGAATAAAGTGACGACAGTCATTAATGTCCTTGGCCTCACAATTGGAATCTTGTCCTGCCTGGTGATCTACTTGTATGTCAGCTTCGAATTCAGTTTCGACAAATTTCACAAAGACTCCGATCGCATCTATCGAGTTATCGCACAGTTCACTGAAGCAAGCGGTATGCAGCATGGCGGCCCGGCATTGTGGACCCCTTTTGCTTCTGATTTACGGCGGGAGTCGACAAGTTTCAGCAGCATCACTGGCCTGATGACCAACGACACCCGTGTGTTGATACGCGAGTCTGGTAAGCCTGACCGGGTAATTCCCAGGATTGGCGAAAACGAAAAGGAGCACATTGCCTTTGCTGATTCGGCATACATGGACTTCTTTCACTACGAATGGCTGGCGGGCAATCCTGCCAGCGCACTGCAGAAACCTTTCTCCGTTGTACTCACCCAATCGGAGGCGCGACTATATTTTCAGCAGGGGCAGCCCAGGGAATGGATCGGACGCTCCTTGATTTATGATGATTCGCTCGCGGTTACTGTCACCGGCATCGTTAAAGACTGGCAGCAGAACAGCGACTTTGGTTTCAAAGACCTGATCTCTTACAATACCATCGAGCACAGTTTTCTCCGGCAGGACATCAGGGGTTGGCACATGTGGCAGTATAATTTCAATGTCTTAGTAAAGTTGACGCCGGGCACGACCGTCGCGCAGGCAGAAAGGGAATTTCCCGCTTTCTACCAACGGCATAGGCATCTTGATGACGAGATCAAGGTTGCCTTTTCACTACAGCCATTGGCGGACATTCATTTTAATTCCGAGTATTATGATACCTATGGCCGGCGCGCACACAAACCTACCCTGGTGGCACTGGGGGGCATCGCTCTGTTCATCCTGGTCATTGCCGCCATCAACTTTATCAATCTGTCTACGGCACAGTCGATCCTGCGGTCAAAGGAGGTCGGTCTCAGGAAGGTGTTGGGCAGCAGCCGAGGCGGCCTGATCTGGCAGTTCCTTATCGAGACAGGCATACTTGTTCTAGGAGCGATGACCATTGCGCTCCTTGCAGCGGATCCCGTCATTGCCGCACTGCGCAGTTTTATTCCGCAAGGTGTGCGACTAAACTTTAGAGATCCCAATACCTGGGTCTTTGCGGGCACTGCGACGCTGCTCACGTGCCTGCTTGCCGGTTGGTATCCTGCGCGGGCCCTTTCGAGCTTTTTGCCGGCGATCAGCCTTCGTGGGGCGGGCGTCCATCAACTCAATGCCAAAAGTTATCTCCGTAAGGGGCTTATCGTGTTTCAGTTTACCGTAAGTCTTCTGTTTATAATCGGGACCATTATGGTAACGCGACAAATCCATTTTATGCTCAATACCGATCTTGGCTTTAAAAAGGATGCTATCGTAATGATCGATCTTCCGTGGCGCGCTCCCGACAA